>OGKH01000005.1_pt1 | contig 237205 bp, 208 predicted proteins | sample 1572421 | NCBI WGS metagenome assembly OGKH01 (sample SAMEA2582084, study PRJEB24529) | metagenome | biome: Human gut stool | place: China | collected 2011
CGCTTCACAGATTGCATCATATACATCTTTATTGTCTTCATGCTGCTGATAAAACAATTCACTGATATTGGCAAGTGCATACACGTCCTTATCTGTATAAAAGCTGTTGCTTTCATAACTTGCAATTGCAGCTGTGTTCAATCCGATTTTTGCAATACAGGTATTCAGACTCGATAGTAACAATTCCACGGAATTCTCCAGTGCTGTCACGGTACTGCTCTCATGGCTCTGAACTTCTGTGATAAGATTTAATAATTCCTGATCCAACTGCTCATGTAGTTCTAATACACCATTCGTACTTGGTGTACCGACACCCGATATATCCGAAATGCCAGAAACTGCTCCCTGTATTTTTCCGGTATAAGACTCCGTATCCGAATAATTGGTGCTTAGTTTTGTCCGGAATGCACGGATTGCCTCCTCGCTAAGTTTAAAATTTGTAGAATTGTCAATATCATAATACCCGGCTTTGTATAATGTCATGTTGTCAAGCAGGTTCTGCGCTGTGACTCTTATACTTGAAAGCATTGTGATATGTACATCTGTCAGATAACTTTTTACTGCATCTCCTGTTTCTCCGGTAAACACTGCATTTTTTATAAAAAAATTAATGCAGTTCTCACAAGTATCAATTTTATTCATCAGATTTTCTAAATTTGTCTTGTACTCCCAGAACAAATCATAGATATCTGTATAATTAATTTGAAACCCTTCCATTTTCCTCTCCTGTCATTCTTATGGTGTCAAACATGTGTCAAATATTCCGGTGCCCTGCTTAAAAAGCTCACTTTGATTCTTATCTTTTTGCACTTGTGAATCAACTAATAAATCAATTGCCATTAAGTCCATCTGCAAAGTAGTACTATATTGGCTTACCGCACTCTTTAACGTTTCATAATCTTCCTGGAGCTTTTTCATTGCATCCGACTGCCCTTTGATTTCCGTTGCGGAAGCCGGTAAGCTTACAGACCGCGAAGCTGTTCTTATCGCATTGGTATTCGAATATACACTTACGTAATCTAAAATCGTTCCCACTTGTCTATCTCCTTTCCTTTTTCATTCCCATCAACTAATTAAAGAAATTACGGATTCTTGTACATAAATCATCCCATGCATTGACCAGGCCAGATAAGATACCATATTTTTCATTCTTTCTCTCGTTTAATGCGTTTATTTCCCAGTTGATTGCATCCTCTGCATCATCGATATTCGAAACATATCCATCATAACTTGTGTAAAGATCCCCACTCTCACATAAATCATAGAAATACTGTGCCCTGCTGCCAGTCCATAAACTTTGATAAAGATCTGAACTTATCATATTCTTCTGATTTTTGTTGATATCATCAATGGCTTCTTTCGCATCATCTAACGTATTATATGCATCCCGCAATCTGTCAATTTTCGCATCAATCTCATTGATTTCCAATTGACATACTTCCTGCTGATGTTCATTACTTGCCTTCTGATTCTTTAAATTTTGATATTTGTTTCTGTCATACTTTTTAGCCATCTTAGTTCCCCATATTCTGCTTCAACTGTCTGACATCCGCACGCTCAATCTCCAACATCTCCATTGCCTTCTGGATATTGGCACACATCATTTTCTCATCATCATCTGAAAATCCCTCAAAAACCACCTTACTAACATCGGAATGCTGGAAATACATTAGTCTATCCCCCACCATTCCCTCTGGGTATGCACATGCTGCATAGTCAAAAAATTGCTCTTTTCCATTTATCTTGACTTTCAGAGCTCTTGCAACAATTACATACTTTTTAATACCTCCACTTACAACTACGATACTTCCCAATGGTAAAAAATTAACTTTCTCTGTCATCCCTCTTCACCTCATACTTTTTTATTAAATTTTATTGTATTATTTTTCCTATTTCCATTTCCAATGTTGTTTAGCTATCAGCACTTCAAACATCTCAACATTCTTGTATGATTTTGGAATTTTAATCATCCCTCCGGCATTAGAATGAATACAAATTATTTCCGCTTCATTATCTTTTTTCAGACTTAAATATTCCACTTGAACAAACTCGATTGACTTATTTCTTAATAATTTCTTTTCGATTATTTTGTTTTTTTCAACAACTATTTTATGTCTTGTTGAAGTTATAAATAATATAAACAAAATAACACTGTTAATCAAGAATATTAAAAATCCAGCAAATACACCATACCCTGTACATAGTAACCACAATATAGCAGAACACAAGAAGCCCACACCATATAAAATGATATACCCTTTTTTAGGTTCAAGAATCAATGGTGTATTACCATTATCTTTCATTGGAACTTTATGATTTTTCAAAACTTCTGTAACAAACACTTTATGTGTTCCTGTAGCAAGTGCTAAGATACATTTATTATTCTGATATAGCTTCACATTCCCACTTTCATCAACAACGTGAGATGTGATGTCCTCATATCTTATGTTATACTCTTTACCATTCATTTTTCTCCAATAAATTCTATCTTTACCTACTTTCACATAGACACGTCCATATAAGAAACTCATTAAAAAAAACAGAACTATAAGCAGGATAAATAAAGCTATAACTAACACATTATAGTTTGATGTCATATTTAATGCAAAAATAAGAATACAAGTAAAACCAATCCCTACAATCATATAAATGTTTGAAAAAATTTTCCAATCAATAAATCGTTCACCCAATTCTGTTTGTTTAATACCAGCTGAAGGTTCTTGTATCTTACCGATAATACTTTTTACAACTATAACAATTATACTATACAATAATACTTTCAAGAAAATCTTTAATACAAATGACATAATACCTCCTGTTAGAGTAGAGGGTGTTTTACGCCCCTACATATTTTAAGAATATAACGGACATTTTCCTGTTACTTTTCCGTATAAAGTACCAAAATAATCTTCCATATATTCAACTAGCGTCTGTTCATCCTCGCTTGTATATATTGGACACATTCCTTTCAACAAATCCTTAACGATGCTTTTTGTTGTTTTAATCCCAAATATCATAAATGCATATTTTTTTACAGAATCCACAACTCCTGAGAATCCTGATTTGCTAGAGAAAAATCCTGATTTTAATTTTTCCAAACCATATTTTTTTAACAATGAATTCCTTTCCGATAGTAGTCTCTGTTGAGTTTTTCTCGTTAATGAAGATGCTTTCTTACCGGCTGCTTCAATTGCATCCATTTTAGTTTCATTCTTTTTCAATCCCTTAATGGTATCTTCATATAGATCTTTTGTCGATTTAGTAGTAGGCATTTTTGTCTTGCTAAATTTACCCTTGAGTGCCTTTACTCCTTTTCCAATACCATAAAATGCACCTGAAACAACTGCACCTATTACAGCATCTTCCGCTACTTTCTTACCATCTACCTTGCCCTCATCTATGCCTTGTGAAATTGCACTATTAGCCGCTGCTCCAACTCCACCAGCCGTAACGGTTAGTGCTGCTGCTGCTACCGTTCCAAGTCCTGGAATAGCAGCTACTCCACCGACGACAGCTCCTTCCACCGCTGAGCCTGCTAGTGAACCCCATTGGAACTCTTCTTGTTCTCCTTTTGCGATTTTAATTCCTTGTGAAACAGCATTCACACCTGCACTGGTAAGAGCACCAACAGCCGCACCCACACCTATAATTGCCAATGTGGATAGTACAAACAACCCGTTCGCATCCGCATATTCTGTTGGATTATCTCTACAATAAATATATTCATTCATTGATAACGGATCGTCTTGCTGTCCCTTTACAAAGTCACGTGCTGCAAATCTTGCTATAACAGGCATATACTCTCTAGCTTGTGCATAATAAATGCCTGTCACACTATCTTTTTGATATCCTGTATATCCAAAAGAATGGAACTGACTAGGCGTATACCCTACATCGCATCCAAATTCGTCATATGCATATGACTCCAACACATCTCCTTCTGGTTTTAATAAGCGAATAGGACTTCCTAAATCATCATGCAGAAAATACGAACGAATTCCATTATCATGAATCATTCCGGATACTTTACTGTCAAATAAATAAGTTTGAGTTTCTCCCGCCTCTTCTTTTTGCAAGATATTATTATATTGCTTTGTAATATCAAGCACATAACGAATTTGAACTTCTGGGTCGTTCGGTCCCATTTGTTGCGTTACACCAATTCTGTGACCAAGACCACTATATTCATATTTCGCATACGCTCCATCGGCATTTCTCGCTTCTGTCAAACGGTTTGCCACACCATAAACAAATGTATGTTTCGTTTGTCCATTGCAATCTATTTGACTTAAATTACCTCTAGAATCATAGATATACTTCTCATTACCATTTGAGTCAATTTTTGAAATCAATTGATTTAATTTATTGTACTGATAATTTGTTACACCATCTTTTGTAGTCATACGAATACGATTGCCATGTGCATCATATTCATAAGCGTGGAGCAAATTACCATCCTTATGCACTGATGTTAGTTTTCTTAAAGCGTCATAACAATAAGTATAATGACCATTTTCTTGCGGCATGTTGCGACGGCTCTTTATAATTTCCGTCTTATTTCCTTCGCAATCATATTTATAAAAATATCGATCAAGTATACCATTTGCATCTTTATTTGTTAAAGAGGCTAGTAAACCTCTATTATCATACGAATATTCTGTGCTAACACCATTTGGCATTGTCTTTAATTGCAAATGGCTGTATTGGTCATACTCATACGTTGTTATGTTGTTCGCTTCTTCCAAAGAAGTTAATCTCTTAAATTCATCATAACTATATTTTACAGTCTCGCCGTTTGGATATGTTATGCTTGTTCTTTGTCCAGACACATTATATGCATAGGAAACTTCCTTTCCATCTGGATATACTATATTAAGTGCACGACCAACAGCATCGTTTTTAATGGTTGTTGTTCCAACCCAATCTTTAATCTCCTCTAACTGGCGCAAAACATTATACGAGAGGAACACCTCTTTGCCATCTGCATACTGAATATGTTCTACATCCCCACTAGAAGTATAACCATATTTGGTCAAGTAACCTTCTTTATCTATCTTTTCTGTCAGATATCCTTTTCCATTATGTGTATAACGTTCTTCAGCACCAACAGAGTCGATAATTCCTACTACACGACCCAAAATATCACGTTCATAACATGTAACTACTTCGTTGCAATCACCATCTTTTCCCTTTTGTACAATTTTTACCAAATTACTATTTGCATCATATTCATATTCTGTTTCATTACCAAGTGCATCAATCGTTTTCAGTAACTCATTCTTCTTTGAATAAATATAATGCGAACTATTTCCATTGCAATCTGTAACAGAGATAACATTACCAACTTCATCATATGAATAAATTTTTCTGTCACCATCTGCCTCTTCGGTCAAGATAAGTCTATCTAATGCATCATATGTATGGCATCGCTTATTTCCCATTACATCGATATAAGCAATAACATTTCCATTTAAATCATATTCATATTTTTCAGAGTTTCCGTCTGGATATAATATTTCCTGTATTTTCTCCTCTCCCGGTAGATATTTGTATTTTATTACCAAACCACTTTCGTCGGTAACTGTATCGATATTACCCAATGTTGTATACGTATATATACGCATTTCACCAAGGTTGTTGCGTTCCACAAGAAGATTTCCAACCTTATCATATTCCAGATGTACTTCGTTATTCATCGGATCTATAATATGAATCACATGATCTTCTGCATCATATTCATATTTAGTAATTCCACCATTTGGTTCTTTTACTTGCACTAATCGACCAACAACATCGTATGAAAATTCTTTACTTCCCATACAATCCGTCTCTGCAATGCATTTCCCATTAACATCATATCGGAATTCTGTTTTATTTCCTAATGCATCCGTCATTCGAGACATATGATTATCTTGATTATATTCATATAATGATTTAGCTCCGTTTGGAAGTACTACTGCAGATACATTCCACATTTTATCATATTCATAGCATGTTTCATGACCTAATGGATCAATCACTTTTTCCACTTTGTTAATAGCATTATAATGCTGAACAGTTTTAGCACCATTATAATCAACCATTTCTTCAATCAAGCCATTTCCATTATACGCATAACATCTACTATTTCCTAATGCATTAGTTTCTTTGACGATATTTCCAGCTTCATTATACTCGAATTTACTCTCATTACCTTTGGCATCAACAACTTTGACTACACGATTTAACTCATCATAAAAATAAGCAATCGTTCCACCAATTTGATTAGTCAATGTTGAAATATTGCCCTTAGCATCATATGTTACTGCACTTCGACTACCATCAGGATATTGTCTCTCAATCGGTCTACCATGTTTATCATTAATAACAGTAACACCATTACCGGTTGAGTCTTCCGTGCGCACTAAGTTGCCTTTTGCATCATAATCATTCTTAACTTTTTGTATACCATTAATGCTCATTGATAGCAATCGCCCTGAAGCATCATACGTCATATTCAGTCTTCTCTTTAATGCATCTATTTTTTGTATAAGATTTCCTCTATTGTCATATGACATACGTTGGATTCTACCCAAGCGATCTGTATACTTAATACATTGATTCTTATCATTATATACGAACTTCTCTACTGTTCCATCAGCATATCTAATCTCCGTATTACGATATTGTCCATCATGAACAAATATCGTCTGAACACCATTTCGTTCTGTCTGAGTAACTGTATGATTTTCATCATCATACTCAAAAGACATACTCCCACCATCAGAAAACAACTGCCTAATAACTCGGAATTTCTTATCATATATGTTTTCGACAGTATGTATCTTTTGCGAGTTTACTATATCCTTAATACGTCCATTAGATGCATATTCATAAGATATATTTTTACCTAATGCGGAACATACTGTTTTAATACGCTTTTCATCACTATATGTAATTACGACATCTCTTCCGGTATGGTCAAAGACTCTTGCAAGCAAATTAGTCTTTTCATCATATTCATAATTCAAACAATCTCCATAATCGTTAACAACTTTTATTAAAAGTTTGTCTTCGTCATATGTAAGAGAAATGCCCAAATTATTTCTGTTTTCTATTCGTATTAATTTCTTATCCTTATCAAATATATATGTATTATCGTCAACATCCTTTAAATAAAAATGTTGTTTATCGCTAGTCAAGAAATCAGTCGCTGTATTCTTTCCATAATAAACTCCATTTTCAACAGCAAACACTTTATGCTGACCATCTTCCATTATAATATCTACTTCGCCATCATCATTTACATTCAAATATATTTCATAATTATGGCGAAAGCTTTTTCCAAGCACAGATATTCTCGAATCCTTAGAATTATAATAGCGATGAAATGACAATGGAATTTCTCCATCAATTGCTAAATCTTCAAAATCATAGATGAAGTTTCCTGTTGATAAATTTACAGGATCAATGCTAGTTTCTACCGCATCAGGATCTGTTCCCAACAAACTATCTTCTATTGCCTTTTCTCTCGATAACTTTGCTTCCTGAATTTTTTCTAAAGATGCCGCCAACGCAGCATTCATTTTTTGCATATCCATATTCCCTCCGTTTGGGTCTATGGTATTTGCCAAATCATTGATAAAATTGATTACACTCTCTGAAAAATTTACGTTCTGTTGCAATCCACCTTGATAACGAGTATCAATATTCTTTACATTTGTAAAAATCTCTTCTATTCTCTGAGAAGTCGTATTATTTTTATCAATAATTTTTTTATGATATGCATCCAAATTGTCAATGTACTTTGAGATACTCAATGCACCAAACCAGTATTGGATTTGCAGCCCAGCATCCCCAATTCTGTCACCGATTTTTCTCCATAATGTTGTTTCTGTTGCATCTTTAACATATTCTAATAATTTTTTTCTTAGCACTATTTGAAAAATCTCTTATCATTAATTTCACCGCCTTTTCACAAAACTTTCAACCTCGCCATTTTTGGCATTTAAATTCTTGGAATTTTGTATGCATCCGCCCAAGACATAAAAGAAGATAAATTTTTCATATTACTATCAATCACAATAACTTTGCGATTACCTTCGTAAACTTTTATTGTCAAATTTGAACACACCTTTATTTTTATATTCTCAAAGTTATAGTGCGTAGCCTTTCCACGCCAATTAATATGTGTAATATTCTTTCCTTCTATAATCAAACGCCAATTTGCCATATTCATAGAAAAATAAATTGCAATTATAAAAACTAAAGTAAATATCAAAGTAGGTATTAAATTTCCTGTTTCCGCACCTTTTTTTGAACAAATTAGTACAAAAAGCAACCATATTGCACCAATGATACATGTACACACAGCAATTACAATTTTTATCACCTTTACATTTTCTACGATAAAGTTATCATTTTTTGTAAAATTGTTCTTATATGTTGCACTGTTAAATTTCATAAAAATACGAACCATAAAGAACAAAAAACTCACACTTATTATTCCTATTATTACATCAATCACGCTAATCCCTCCTAATAAACAGAACAAGAAATTTTCTTATCTATTTCTTCAACTATATCTTCATTTACTTCATCTCTATAAATTTCATTTTTTATTTCATCTATGATAGTCTTTCCTGTCTCTATTATGCCATACTTGATTGTTCCTAATGTTTTTTGTAATTTTATTTTCTCCAACCTATTCCAGTATTTTGCACGGGAACTGGACGATCTTGCATTATTATATTGAGCTTTAACAACGGCTTTTGCCTTATCTCTTCCAAACAGATAGTCCATTGTACCGGTCTTCGCTTCCGGATGAATAACATTTGATATTTCATTTGTTATCCCGCCAACAACCAAGGTTGTTGTTGCAGACCACAGCCCATTACTTATAGCATGTGTATAATCCAAATCTTCTTTTTTTTGAAGGACTTTCTGATCTAATAAGTCTCCTCCAAATTCCACTACACCAGAAGTACCTGCAACCACTAATAACCCCGCACCCGTGCCAGCAACGGCACCAGTAACTGCACCTTTTCCTGCCTCTAATACTACTTTCCCAGGATTAACATCCAAAAGACTGTCTAAAACACTTTTACCTGATTGGACACCATCAATTGTCTGCGAAACCACTTCCCCCAAAGCACCTGCGGCTAAACCAATTACAGCACCGATTACAACTGTAGGTAAATTTCCATCCCTATCTACGAAATCCACCGGATTATTCCAACAATATCCATAGTGATTTAAAGTATATGGTAAGATCACAAAACCTCTTACTTTATCCTCACTGACAAATCGTCCTACACTTGCATCATAACGTCTTGCCTGCGCATAGTAGAGGTCACCTACTTCATCAGTCTGGTAGCCAGTAAAGCCAAAGGTCTGGCTTGTGTTGTTGTAGCTGGTTGAGAGGTTTTCACCAAATTCATCAAATGCAAAACACTCCTGACTTGTTCCGTATATATCTACTAAGTGCATTGGACTACCAAAATCATCCTGTAAGTAGAATTTTTCTACTCCATTTGATTCCATTCCTACTACATTTCCATCCCAATAGTATGTCTGGGATGCACCACCTTCTGACTTTTGAAGAAGGTTATAGTACTGACGTGTCATGTCGATGGTGTAACGGATTTTCTTTTCCGGGTATTCTGGAATGAGACTAGATATCTTTTGTCCCACTCTGTGGCCTAGTCCGTTGTATGTGTAAGTTGCTTTCTTTCTCTGACCATCTACGAGATCAAATGATGCTGTCATCTGGTTCGTTGCATCAAAGGTAAACTCTTTTAATATGTCTGCGCCTGTACTTACTTTCAAAAGATTCCCTCGATTATCATAGGTATAATCTTTTGTCATAGTTCCATCCACTTCAGATAGAAGCTGATTGTTTACATTATATGTATAACTTGTCACAGACTCCATTCTACTTGCATAATTCGCTTTACTTACTCTGTTTCCAAACGCATCATAACTGTATTTACGAAGCAAAGTGTCATTTTGATGCACTTCGGTAAGTCTGTTCAATTCATCATATACATAAGCAAAGTGCCCATTATCCACTTCTGCTCCAACACGATTCTTTATAGCACTTACCTTATTTCCATAGATATCAAAACTATATTTGTAGCTTTCTGCAAATTCGTTTCCTATATGGGAAATTTCATCAACTCTTCCCATTGCATTATAATGATAGTTCGTTTCAATACCATTTGGTAAAATCTTCTTTGTCAAACGTCCTATTTCATCATAAGCATACTGAATTGTTTCTCTTTCTGTATGGAGAGATACTAATTGCATTTCTGTGTTGTAAGAATACTCTGCGCGTTTTCCATTTGGATAGATGACTGCTTTCTTTTCACCCATCAGCCCCCATTCATAGCCTACGGTATCTCCATTCGGTTCTGTAACAGACAAAGCTCTACCTATTGCATCAAGAGTGATTTTTGTAATCCCATTCCAGTCTTTTACTTCATTCAGCCTGCGGAGCGCATCATAAGACATTTCAACAGTCTTCCCATCTGCGTATACGATTTCTTCTATCTTTCCGTGGCTTCCATAAGTAAAGTTTATCGTATAACCATCACGATCAGTCTTAGATGTCATATTTCCATTTTTGTCATACTCGTAACTTTCTACATAACCCAATGGATCAGTTACACTCTTGATTTGACCCATTACATCCCATACAAAGTCTGTATTCTGACTCTCTTCCCCGTTTGCACCGGTACAAAGAGTCTTTACAAGACGATTCATCGCGTCATACTCATAAAAAGTCTCGTTGCCCAAGGCATCCGTTACCTTCATCAGGTTTCCATTTGGCGAATAATCATACGTGGTTTTGTTGCCTTTTTCATCTATAATAGAAGTAAGATTTCCTACTGCATCATAAGTAAATTTCCTTACTCCTTCTACCTGATTTACTATTTCTACAAGTCTATCCAAAGCATCATATTTAAATGATATTTTATCCTCCATGCCATTTGCTCGTGATATCAAATTGCCTTTTAAGTCATACTCATAGATTTCTCCAGAACCATCTGGATTTTTTACACTCTTTACTCTTCCACCTAAGTCATAGGTATAAAACGTCTGCGTTCCATTTGGATGACATACTCTCTCTACTTGCCCCATATTATTATAGAAAAGACTTGTCGTTGCACCCTCTGCATTTGTTCTGCTAATGCGTCTCCCCAAATCATCATATGTATAAGATGTTACATGGTCCATAGCATTTGTTACAGCTACCAGATTCCCATCCCTATCATAAGTTTTTTTTGTTTTAGCTCCATCTGGCTCAATTACTTCTACTAATTGATTTTCCGCATCATAAACATATGCTGTAGTATTTCCTTCTGCATCTGTAACTGATGTTCTGTTTCCTACCGAATCATAGGTATATGTATTTGTTCCACCATTTGGGTATTCTACAAGACTAAGACGATTATCTTCATCATATTTAAATGCCTGTATAGTCCCATCCGGCATGGTTTGTGATGTTATATTCCACATTTTGTCATAACCATACGTCGTGACATGCGCTTCTTTATCAGTTATAGTTTCTATTTTCCCTATCGCATTATAAGTAGACAACGTCCAGAAACCATCAAAATCCTTGATTCCTGTCACCCTGCCAGCTTTATCATAAGTGTATTCTCTCGTATCCCCAAGAGGGTTAATTACTTTTGTAATTTTACCTCTTAAGTCGTATTTGTACTTTGTACTATTGTTATTTACATCCCTTGTTTCAACAACTCGATTTAATTCATCGTAGATGTAATGCACTTCATTTCCGTTTGCTTCTCTAATTGTTGAGATATTTCCCCGTTCATCATATGAAAGCATAGTCTTACTACCATCAACAAATGTCAACTCTACAGGATGCTGCTTCTCATCGTAGGTTATCCATAAACTTTCTTTCATACAATTTTCTGTTGCAATTAATTTTCCTTTTACATCATAATGATTCTTCAAACGTTCTTTTCCGTTCATGCTAACACTAATCAAATTATTATTAGCATCATAGGTAAAATTAATACGTCTCTTTAAAGAATCCACAACCTGAGTAAGATTTCCTCTATTATCATAAGCCATGCGCTGAGTACGTCCTAAACGGTCAGTTTTACTAATGCATTGATTTTTTTCGTTATATAGAAACTTTTCGCTAGTACCATCCTCAAAAACAGTTTCTGTGTTACGATAGTTTTCATCATAGAAATAAGTGGTCTTCACTCCGTTTCGCTCTGTCAGAACAACACAACGTTTTTCATCATCATATAAAAACGACATCATTCCACCATCTGGGAAAAATTGTTTTGTAACACGATATTTCTTGTCATATTCATTTTTTACAGCATGAATTTCTCTTGCATTCACAACCTCAATAATTCTGCCGTTACTTCCATACGTATATGTATAGACTATATCTAATGGAAGTGCCACTTTTTCTAGCATACCGTTTTTATAAGTCAAATCTACACATCTGCCCGTATGATCCTGCACTTTTGTAAGATAACCAGAGCTTTCATCATAAAAATATTCAAAACAACTTTCATTGTCTGTTTTCGCTTTTACTAATTGATTTTTTTCATTATAACTAAAGCTAATTCCTCGTCCATTCCAATTTTCTTGACGAATTAACTTTCCATCTGATTTAAATAACTTTCTTTCTTTTCCAATATTCTCCAGAACATATCCTGTCTCTGTTTTTTTCAAAATTTCTAAAGCAGAAGTATTGCTGTGATAATTTCCATCATTATCTTTTTCATACCGAATAACCTGTCCATCCGCCTGTCGTATTCCAAGAACGCCATCATTTGAATCTTCGATCAGCACTTCATAATTATGCAAAAAACATTTACCAAGAGTTCCAACCCTTGTATAAATCGTATCAAATCAATTGTGACTTGTCAACGAAATTTATCGGAACTTATCGGAATATAACAAATTGTAATGACAAAAAATCAGAAAAAAATGAACAAAATAACATTTTTTAGTCTACGCACTAGTAACTTCGATATAATTCGTGGTCAATTAGTAGTCAAACAAGGAGCTAAAAATGGAAAGAAAGCACTAGAATGGAGAGATGAACATCCTATTGAGGCGCAGAAGGGTGAACATATCAGAGATTATGCTACAGCTGAGGAACTGATTATCTTGGTAAATATGGAAAGCCAAAATGCCGAACTAATAAAGGAAGGCTTGCCGCAAAGTGAGCGTTTTGCTAAATTGCATAAAATGGCAAGAACACAAATGCAAATATTACTGAAAAATCGAACAAAAGAAAAATTTAAAAAAATGTCAATCCCAATTTGCTCAAAGGGACAACTGAGCAATAAAAAGACAGTCACTTTTCTTTCCAGAATTGTGACTGCCTTTTTTGAACCCTGTCAAACTCTTAACTTAATGACATTGAATTAGTGCTAACCCCTTGACTTTACTGGTTTTCTCTAACTTTGTCCTTATTATAACATCATCATCAGCAAATGGGTGTATACACAAAAAAACCAATATCACACATGGGTCATGTATATGCAGAATCATATTTTCACTAAATGACATTTGATCATGATTAGAATATATCTCATCCAGTACATCCCTATACCCTTCAATCTCGCGCTCATCACGATTTAGAGGCGCACTGTCGCCGTCAACTATCTGCTTTATACGTGCATCTGTTGTAACAATACCTTCTATCGCGTTAGACCCTTTAACCGACTGTACTCTGGCAATCTTTTCCAGCTCCGTATATATGCTTTTATTGCTTTCCTTACGCGTATCTGATATAGCATTAAATGCAGCAATCGTTGCCGTAAGATTAACTATCTCAGCTGGTAATAAGCCTTCATCTAAAAAAGTATAATCAAATATATGCATTAAAGGGTCAAAATACCTTTTGACGCTCATATCATTTTATTATCGTAGTCACTCATATTAATCATTTCCTCAGCCACGCAATTTCTTCTTTATACGGAGGTATCGTCTTCTTTGCGGAGCCTTCCTCACACAGCCACGGTGTCTCGAGAATCTTTGGAATATCCGCAAATCTCTCATCGTGCATGAGCCTGTGAAGCGTATCGTAGCCTATTGTGCCATTATCAATATTGGCATGTCTGTCCTTGTGCGCACCGAGCGGATTCATGCTGTCGTTTACATGGAAAACCGCTATCCGGTCAAGGCCTATCACCTTGTCAAATTCTGCAAAAACATCATCATAATGATTTACGATATCATATCCGGCATCATTTACATGGCAGGTATCAAAGCCGACCCTGAGCCTGTCTTTCTTGTTTACGCCATCGAAAATCGCCTTGATTTCCTCAAATGAACGCCCAATCTCGCTGCCTTTTCCTGCCATTGTCTCAAGTGCGATAAATACATCATCATCATTCTGGTTAAGCACCGTATTAAGTCCCTTTATGATCTGTGCTATTCCCGCTTCCGCTCCTGCATTTACGTGGCTTCCCGGGTGCAAAACAAGTATACGGCTTCGCATCGCTGCAGTACGAGCAATCTCTTTTTCCAGAAATTCAACCGCAAGCTCATAAGTCTCCGGTTTTACTGTATTTGCAAGATTTATTATATAAGGTGCATGCACCACAATTTCATCTATTCCGTGCTCATGCGCGTATTCCCAGCCTGCATCTATATTCTCATTACATCATATGATTAAAGGGTCAAAAGGTATTTTCCCCTATCGTATAATAATATACGCTGTATATGCTGCATACATTAGCAGCATGATGATACCCTCGCCTCTTTTTATCTCACGCTTTGTCCATGCCATAATCCACACGATGAGTGAAAATACCACAAGCACTATAATATCTATGATATTTTCCTGTATGAATGCTATCGGGCTGATGGCTGATGCAATTCCGAGCACCATGAGTATGTTGAAAATACATGAGCCGACTGCATTTCCGAGCGCCATATCGACCTCGTTTTTTCTGGCTGCGACTATTGATGTCACAAGCTCCGGAAGCGATGTTCCGATAGATACGATGGTCAGTCCGACGAGTGTCTGGCTCATTCCAAGGTCAATCGCTATGCGGCTTGCACTGTCTACTACGACATCTCCGCCTACTGCGATGCCGACAGCTCCGATTAGTATGAAAATCACTGCTTTTGGCATTGAGATAAGCGGTATCTCATCGACCTCCTCATCTGATGTCTGCCTGTTCTGTTTTAATGTGTGTCTGATAAGGTAGAAAATGTATCCTGCAAAGCAGCCGAGCAGTATTATTCCGTCCACTCTGCCGAGTGTCATGCCGATTGTTCCCATGACCAGAAGTAAAATGGCACATATCATCGAGAATGGAAAATCCCTTTTTAAGGATGCACCGTCCACCACTACCGGTGTCATCAAAGCGCACACACCGATTACTACCATAAGGTTAAATATGTTTGAGCCTGTCACGTTGCTGACTGCAAGCGTATTGTTGTGTGCTATCGATGCTGCTACACTGACCGCAGTTTCAGGAAGCGAGGTTCCCATCGCAACAATTGTCAGTCCAATGATAAGTGACGGTACCTTGAAGCGCTTTGCCACGCTTGAGCTGCCCTCCACGAACAGGTCTGCGCCCTTTACCAAAAACACAAAGCCCACTATGAGGCTAAGCAGCACCACTATAAACGGTGCATTATTGATGAAATTTTCCATGTTGATTCCTCCATTTTTTATTTTTTAAAAGCTTATAATCCCCAGGTGCTCAAGCAATATCTTCACACCTATGAGTATGAGAATGATTCCTCCGGCTATCTCTGATTTCTTTTTATATTTATTGCCGAAAAAGTTTCCGACTATGACTCCGATGATTGAGAGCACGAAGGTTGTAAGTCCGATGATTGCAATAGCCCAGTAGATGTTTAAGCTGTCATAGGTAAATGCAAACATGATTCCGACTGCAAGCGCATCGATGCTTGTCGCAATTGCAAGCAGAAGCATCTCTCCCTGATTGAGCGCCAGGTCCTTTTCCACAACCGCGTCATCATCCTTTTCCTTTACTGCCTCATAAACCATCTTGCCACCGATAAAGCCTAACAGGATAAATGCTATCCAGTGGTCAATGCTTGTGATGTACTTCTCAAAGCGGATGCCCAGCATATAGCCGATAAACGGCATCAGCGCCTGAAAGCCTCCGAAATACAGACCGATTGTCAGCGCCTGCTTTCTGTTTACCTTTGTCATTCCAAGTCCCTTGCAGATAGATACCGCAAAGGCGTCCATTGACAAACCTACTCCTATAAGCAGGATTTCAATAAATAGTACCATATTTTTCTCCCTTTTGCCTAGTGTGCGGCGATTAATTTCTCTCATATGATTATATGAAATGAGTATATGATAGCTTCACATGTAGCTTCATATGAAAAAATGAGACCCTCGCATGCAGACACGAAACCTTATAAAGCTATGATTATATGGCTTATATAGCTTTATTGTGTGCCGCATACTTGAGTCTCATTCTTTAATGTTTGCCAGGTCTATTGACCGGTCTGTTGACAAACCACGTATATTTAAGAATACGCGAACTACTCCCTCAGAGGTAGTGTGTATTTAATTAATCGCCTTTGCTTTAAAAGACTATAGCAAAAGATATGGTGTATGTCAACGTATTTTACCGCTAATTTTTGTACGGAGAGGCTAACTTTTTAAAATCACGGTTGACACGAAAAACAACATGTGATATGTTTACTACGACAGACATAGTATGACACTCGTAGTACGTTACACGTAGTATTGAATAATTTTAACATGCCTGATGAAATAAACACTTGATACAGGAGGTGAACAATGGTTAATATAAGCAGCGATGTTATCCGCGGATACAACGATACCATCATACTCTACCTGCTTCTCGACAAACCATCCTACGGCTACGAGATTTCAAAGCAGATAAAGCTAATATCCGAGGAAAAATACGTCATAAAAGAAACAACTCTCTATTCTGCATTTACCCGCCTTGAGAAAAACGGTTATATCTCATCATTCTCTTCGAACGACAATGCAAGTGGAAAGCGCCGGACCTACTATCAGATTACGGATGCCGGCAGAGAGTACTACAGGCTCAAATGCGAGGAATGGAAGCTGACACTTGATGTAGTAAGCAAATTTATACGATTTTAAAGGAGACATTTTATGGAAACTATAAAGAATTATCTGGAAAATATGTTTTCGCACCTCCCGAATACCCCCGAGGTGCAAAAAGCCAAATATGAGCTCTATCAGATGATGGAGGATAAATACAACGAATTGATATCTGAGGGCAAATCCGACAACGAAGCCATAGGCATAGTCATATCAGAGTTTGGAAATCTTGACGAGCTCGCCGACTCACTCGGTATCAAGAGCTTCGTGAATCCCAGTCAGGCAATGCCTGCTGCCAAAACACTCTCCCGCGAGACTGCTGCCGCATTCCTCAGGGATTCGGCAAAACAAGCATATCTCACAGCATTTGGAGTGCTGCTTTGCATAATCGCAAGTCTTGGACCGATATTCAGCGAATGCATTCCGCGTTCACTCGCTTCACCTGACGCATCTGATGCAATCGGCATCACGTTCCTGTTCGTTTGTATTGCTGTGGCAGTCGGCTTCTTTATCTTCTCAGGTTCTCTCTCATCTAAATGGAGCTACCTGAAGCAAGAGCCTTACTGCATAGACTTTGAAACAGCAAACTGGATTAATGAGCGCAAGGAAAGCTACCGCTCCACACATGCGATACTTTTAACGGTGGGCATCATGCTCTGTATACTCTGTGCAGTGCCTGCAATCATCATCAGCTCACTAAACACCAAAAGCACCTTCGCAGATTCACTTTCTGGCGGACTCGTGCTCGTATTCATAGCAATCGGAGTGTTCATGATAGTGTTCACAAATATGAAAAAATCAAGCTTTGACAAGCTTCTTTCATTAAACGGTGCTAAAACTGTAGGCGGTAATTTTGCCAATTCACACGATGGCAAGGTGCACTATGAAAATCCTGTTGTGGCTGCAATCATGTCAGTCTACTGGTCAACAGTCACATGCATCTATCTCTGCTGGAGCTTTATTACCTTTGACTGGGGCATCACATGGATTATCTGGCCAATAGCCGCAATCATCAATTCGCTGGTGGAAAATCTGCTCGGCGATAAACATGGAAATTAATGGAAACCAGGACAGTCAAAAATGTGTGTAGCACATTTTGAATAATCACAAAACAAATTATGCAACAAGATAATTCAGAAATGGAGACAAGTCATGAAAAAGAATATATATCTAATAATAATTACAATAATTACCGTGGTCTGCATCATCGCCGGGAGTCTCTACCATATCGGGGGCTTTGCCCTAGGCCTGTTTGACAATCTGATTCCGCACTCAGACAAGTCTCTCGGTAACGTGTGCACGAAGGAGCTTTCAGTCGATGAATTTTCAAACCTGATATTTGATACAACCATATCGAATATCAACGTAAAAACCGGTGACAGCTATACGGTCTCATACAAATGCAACAAGCGTCTGGTTCCAAAGATTAAGAGCTCCGGTGATACCCTCACAATATCACAGAGCAAAGGATCCAACTACAGAAGAAACACCACGAGCGAAATCACTGTTACCATTCCTGAGGGCGCCTCATTGAACAAGCTCTCCTTTGATACAGGCGTAGGCGAGGTAAGCCTCGATGCTCTGACCGCCGCCGATGCAGAATTTGACACCGGCGTAGGCGATCTGTATGTCACAGGCTGCAGCTTCGCCACATGTGATGTGGATGGCGGAACCGGCGACCTTAGCTTTGAAAACTGTGCCTTTGATAAGATGGATATCGACGGTGGTACAGGCGATATCACGGTGACATCCTCACAGTCGCTTGACGGCTACATGATGGACCTGGATTCTGGTACAGGCGATATCACAATCAACGGCAATGAATATGATGATGAGTATGAGGTAAATGAGCATGCAAAAAAGCACCTGGTTATTGACTCGGGACTTGGTGATATTATGGTGAGATATTAAATTAAGCTTTTCACTTTTTATTGTCCATAAACTGTGGCTCCATATATCCGGTTCCTGACATGGACTTGTAGTAGCGGCTTGCGGCCTGCGTGCCGACACGCACCTCGCGGGCCTGCTTCTTAATGGACGTAAATTTCAGAGTCATGAGATCCTTGTTGCGGGCCTCCTGACTCTGTATTTTTACGCTCTTGTCCGTGATACTGCGGATATGCTCCTGCATGGTGCGTATCTGCTCCTTGTAGTCCTCCTTGTGACCATTCAGCTCTTCCTTTGTACGTTCGAAAAGCTTCTCAAAGCCTGAATCTAAGTTATTGAGCTGGTCGATAAGCCTGCTTTTTGCCTCAACTACCTCGTCAAAGTCGTCCGGTGTGAGCTGTGGATCCTCGAGCTGGTTCTTCTGCTTGATATCAAGCTCTATTATCCGGTCGAGTACCTGTTCCTTTTTCTCCAGGCTTTGTATCATTATATCTATGTATGTCTGTTCCATGGTGTTCTCCCTATATTTCCAATTGTTTTAACTATAAGCATCTCTATAATAGCACAAAACGCACAAACAAACTAGCTTCATGCTGCTGTCTCTGCGTTTTGTTTAAGTTAAAAACTCTCTATAATCCCTGTCGGTGATTTATGATACATTTATCTATGACACATGCAGCTTGTTTCCGTTGCATGTGGCCTGCATGACCTCTTTCCACGCGTCACGCATAGTGCGCAGGTGCTCAAGCACCTCCTCAAGAATCTCCTTGTCCTTCTTTATGTTGGCCTCGACAAGGCGTCTGTGAAGATATGTGTATACATTGTTAAAATCCTTTGATACCGGATATTTGTCATCAAGGGTGGACTGGAACTCCTCTATGATACGCTCAACCTTGCGGATGTTTGTGTGAGCCTGCTGGATATCCTCCTTCTCTACTGCCATGATGGCAATATTGCAAAATTTGATTGCACCATCATACAGCATGAGTGTAAGCTCTGCCGGTGATGCAGTCATGATTTTGTTGTTTGCATATGCTGCGTATGCTTTATTTTGTAACATAATATACCCTCCCTGGTATCTTTTATGAGAAGTAACTGCTAATTGAGCTCTGTGTGCTGTTGAGCTTGGTCATAGCTGACTCCATCTGAGTAAACTTGTTGTAGTAGTAATCCTCACGATCTGAGATCTTTTTTTCCCATTCCTTAATCGTCTTTGTGTAGTTAGTGTACTCTGTCTTCATCTGCTTGTCATTGTAAATGGTAAATGCCGAGCTCAAATCCGTAGACTTCATCTTGTCACCGATTGCACTATACAGATTAGTTGAAAGCTGCTGCATAAACTGCATTACAGTATCCGGATCATCGTTTATAGCTGCCATGAGCTTATCTGTCTTGCCGGATGTATTGGTGTCGTCCTCATCACCATCAATGTGATATGCATTCTGCTCATTCTCCGCTGCATTCAAAAATCCAAGTGTGCTGATTCCAAAGCTTGAGAGCGAGTACTTCTTGCCGCCTATCTCAACTGATGACATCATGGCTGTCTGCATTGCTGTCATTACGCTGCCAAGTGTAGAATCCCTGCGAAGCAGAGAGTCCTTAATCTTTGTCTCCCACTTCTCAATCTCTTTATCAGACATCTGATCCTTCTCATCATCCGTGAGTGGCTCGTAGCTTCCTGCTGAATCAGCATTGTATAGCTTCGTCATCTCGTTGATGATGTTGTTGTACTCTGTCAGGAAATCCTTTACCTTATCATATACACCCTGTGTATCTGTGCTTGTTGTAATGCTTATAGCACTATCACCTGTCTCAGCAAGTGCCTCGATTGTCAGTCCATTGATTGAATAGCTGTTACTGTCACCTGTATATTTTACACCGTTCAGCTCAATCTCCGAATCCTGTCCTGCGACCTTCTTCACCTGTGAATTGAAAAGTGCCTTATTCTGAAGCGTGTATGCAGTGTTTACCCTGTCGAGCAGGTCGTTTAGCGCCTGTGTATACTCAGACGAATCCTTCTGCTTTGAGGCAAGCTCCTTTACAATATTGCTATCTGCTGCTTTTTTTGTGTTGGCCTCTGCGGCCTCCTCCAAAGCGTTTGCTTTATTTACAAAGCCGTCAGCCTCGTTTCCGTTTCCTGCTAAAAGCTGCTCTACGGCTTCCTTTCCCTTGCCTGCATAAGCATTCTGAATAGCCTTGGTGAGACTTGCAACCGAGTACTCGTCATCGCTTCCGAGCACCTCGTCCTTTGAAGCTTCAAATGCCTGAACTGACGCAAGAGCCTCATCGTATGAGCTTTTAGTCTTTTCATCCATTGACTTGATGATTGTGTCATACGCTGCTGAAGCTGACTCTATGCCAGTCTTGTTTACGGCATCTGCCGCAATAGTGTACTCGGTCTTTTGTGAAACAGTGATGGAATCAGTTTTATCAGCTGTGCCATCTTCCTTTTGCAGATAGTACTTGCCGTCTGCCTCGTCCTTCTTGTAAGTCTTATCACCGACTTTCAGTGTTGTATCATCGACTACTGTAGGTACTGCTTCAAGCTCCTTGCCATCAGCGTCCGTATAAGCTGTCCTCGTAGATTCTGTCACATCATAGTACGATGTGGTACCCTTGTCCGTATCAGCAACGGCTGCAATATAGTGGCTATTGTTGTCGCTGTCAATATACTTATAGAGAGTATTTCCATTTGTATCGGTCAGCGTGGTCTTCGTATATGTATCATAGCTGGCACCATTCTTTGAAATCAATGCGCCATCACGAGATGAGCCAAGCTTCTCAAGCAACTTCAGCTTATCACTATCGCCTGCATTGTTTGCATCCAGCTTCTCATAAATGCCCTGAAGTGTGGCATATGAATAGCCATAATTTACAGCATTCATAAGATTTTTGCTCTGCGCATTCATCTTCGCCGCATCTGTTGTCAGATTATTGTAGTTTGTAACAGCTGCCTCGATTTTGGCTCTGGTCTCATCGTCTGAAACTCCATGTAAAGCTGCATACTCATCATATGGATTGGATGAATAAGTACCTGCTGTGGTCTTTTCACCACCATATGCTATTCCCAGGCTATAAAGTGCTGATGCTCCATCTATATTGCTGCCGGTTATGGTAAAATCATTTGCCACGCCTGTCTTTTTTGAGCTGATATAAAATCTCTTGTAGCTTGAATCGTAGTTTGCATCAAGCCCCGCATTCCTGAGCTCCTTTACCACGTCGTTCATGGTTGATGATGCGCTGAGCGTGATGGACTTGGTCTCGTCCCCCATCTTTACCTCAAGCTTGGCATCACCACCTGTGTAACCGAGCTGGGCAAGTGTAGTCTTCTCACTGTCTGCCTTAATTTCTGCTCCGGTCATATATCCGGCCTTTGCCATCTGCTTGATTTTCAGCGACTGTGTGCCACTTGGTGCACCGGAGCCTGCCTTTACTGTGGCCTTGGTAGTATCCGAAACTGATGTCTTCTTTAAGTTGTATGCTGTAGAAAATCGCAGATTGGAAATATTGCTGTACAAGCTGTACACCTTGGTATTAAGGGATTTCCACGCATCCTGTGTCCACTCAAGCTTGGTCTGAGCCTTCTGATATTTCTCTTTTCTGGTGGTATATGACGATACCATTGCCTTTACAATAGAATCTGTATCCAGACCTGATGTCATTCCCGATAATCTGATTGCCATGGTGTCCTCCTATCTCTTCTCATCTACCATGAGTCCTGCCATCTCCCAGACCTTCGCTATCATGTCGAGCGTCTTCTCCGGCGGAAACTCCTTGATGACTTCCTTTGTCTTCTTATCAACTATCTTTATTGTCACGCGGTTAGTCTTCTCATGGATGCCGAACACTGCCTCCGACTGGTCAGCCAACGCGCTCTTGTTGATATCATCCACAGCCTTTTTAAGCTGCATATTCTTCTCATTCTGCTTTTGTGCGGCAAGCTGTGCCTGTCCCTGCGCTCCGGCATCACCGGCTGAATCACCGCTTGTTTCCTTAGTATTCATCGCCTGAATATTCCTTGCGATGCTGTCAGACACGACCTGATTGTCCGCACTGGACACCTCTGTCCTTCCCTGTGCCTGTTCCTTTATCTGTGCAGTTGATGTACTTCCCTGATAGACCATTCCTGCACCTTTGATTGCCTCTATTGCCATCTCTAACACCTCCGTGTGAAAATATGTTGCAATTGACTGTTGTTCTTACCCTATTCTAAGGAATATATCGGATGAATTGCGGGAAAGTTTATAGCTTTCTTCTCTTTTTAAGTATAAAGAGATTTTGAAAAATCCCGGCCCACATCAGGATACTTAACTTTATCCTATGACGTGAGCCGGGATGGATTGTCTCTTTATTCTTTTTGTGTTTTAGTCTTAATGCTCCAGATTTGCAAACTTCGTGTACTCAGGCAGCCATGCGAGGTTTACGGTGCCGATTGGACCGTTACGCTGTTTAGCGATGATGATCTCTGAGATACCCTTGAGCTCGGTGTCCTTGTTGTAGTAGTCATCACGATAGATGAACATGACGACGTCGGCATCCTGCTCGATGGCTCCTGACTCTCGAAGATCGGAAAGCATCGGTCTGTGGTCCGGTCGCTGCTCTACGGCTCGTGAGAGCTGTGAGAGTGCCACTACAGGGACTGAAAGCTCTCTGGCGAGCGCCTTAAGCGAACGCGATATGTCTGAGATTTCCTGCTGACGCGATTCCGAGCCTCTTCCTGAGCCTGTCATAAGCTGCAGGTAATCGATGATGACGAGCTTTAAGTCGTGCTCTAGCTTGTATTTACGGCACTTGCTTCGAAGCTCTGATATGCTGATACCCGGAGTGTCGTCTATGATGAGTTCGGAGTCTCCGATGATTCCGGCGCCCTCGACCAGCTTTTCCCAGTCGGCATCAGACAGATTTCCTGTACGCAGTGCCTGCGCATCTACCTTTGATTCGAGTGAGAACAGACGGTTTACGAGCTGCTCCTTCGACATCTCGAGTGAGAATATGGCTGTACACAGATGTGCGTGGAATGCCACATGCTGTGCTATGTTGAGCACGAAGGCTGTCTTTCCCATTGACGGACGGGCTGCCACGAGCACGAGGTCTGACGGCTGAAGTCCCGCTGTCCTGTAGTCAAGGTCTATGAAGCCTGTCGGGATTCCTGTTACGGTGCCCTCCTGCTGTGCTGCTTTTTCGATTTTCTCGAGGGCATTCATGACTACAGTACGGATTGGCACGTAGTCACCTGTCTGCCTTGTGGAAAGCAGCTCAAATACATCGTGCTCTGTCTTGTCGAGCACGCTCTCGAGCGATTCCTTGCCGGCGTAGCACTCGTTCTCTATGTCCTCTGTCACATGGATGAGCTTTCGCTTTATAGCATTTTCTTTTACGATATTGGCATAGTACTTGATGTTGGCAGAGGTCGGCACACTGGTGACGAGAGTTCTCACAAAATCAAGGCTTTGTATTTCCTGCGGCACATCCTTTTCCTTTAAACGGTTCTGGAGTGTGACGAGATCTACAGGCTGACCCTCTGTAAAGAGCTCAACCATGGTCTCAAATATGATGCCGTACTGCTGATGATAAAAATCCTCCTTAAGGAGCATCTCGCTGGCGGTCACTATGGCATCCTTGCTCATAATCATGGAGCCGACCACGGACTGCTCTGCCTCAAGGCTATTTGGCATTATTCGTTTGATTAATGCTTCTTCCAAGGGGATTCCTCCTATCCTTCAACTACTGATACTGTGAGGTTTGCTGTTACCTTTGGATGAAGCTTGACAGGGACCTCATAGTTGCCAAGTGCTTTGATTGACTCGTTAAGCTGCATCTTTTTCTTGTCGAGCTCTAAGCCGTGCTGCTCCTTTGCCGCAGCCGATATCTCCTTGGTGGAGATGGAGCCGAATGTTCTGCCGCCCTCGCCTGAGCGCAGCTTTACTACTACCTTTGTGCTCTCTACGACCTTTGCGAGTGCAAGTGCACTCTCGTAGTTTTCCTGTGCCACCTTGTCAGCGTGCTGGTTCTGAAGCTTTAAGTCATTTAAGTTCTTTGGAGTAGCCTCTACTCCAAGCTTTTTAGGTATGATATTGTTTCTGGCGTAGCCGTCACTTACGTTTACTATCTCGCCTTTTTTGCCTAATGGTTTTACGTCCTGTAATAAGATTACTTTCATTCTTCTATGTCTCCTTCTTTTAGCATTTCATCCAGTGTATCCTGTATCATGCGCTTTGCCTGCACGATAGTGACGCCTGTCAGCTGTGCTCCTGCCACATTTAAGTGTCCGCCGCCACCCAGCTTCTCCATGATTATCTGGACATTTATCTCGTCGATCGAACGAGAGCTGATATAAATCTTGTCATTGTACTCTGTGAGTACAAATGATGCCTTGATTCCTATGATGTTGAGCAGCTCATTTGCTGCCTGTGCACCGACGATTGTCGGGCTCTCCACATTCTCGCTAGGGCATACAGATATAGCAAATGAGCCCCTGTATACCTCTGCATGGCGCACTGCCTCGGCTCTTGCCTTGTAGCATGACATGTCATTTCTAAGCATCTTTCTGACGCGTGTTACCTCTGCACCTGAGCGCTTCAGAAAGGCTGCCGCCTCAAATGTACGCACGCCTGTCTTTGTCATAAAGTTGTTGGTGTCAATAAGGATGCCCGCGTAGATGCAGTCGGCCTCTGTTGCATTGATCTTGACTCCGTCGTTGAAGTACTGCAGCACCTCTGCAACCATCTCACACGCACTTGATGCATACGGCTCGATGTATGAGAGTATAGGATTCTCTATTATCTCGCTGCTTTGTCTGTGATGGTCAAATACGACTATCTTTCCTGTTTTTCTGAGGAGCTCAGGGCACTCTGTATAGCTTGGCCTGTTGGTGTCCACCACCATGACAAGCGTATCCCTGCTCACCATTTCAAGAGCCTCTTCACTGTTTATAAACATATCTGCCGGGTAGCCCTTTGCCTCTGAAAACGTCTCCATGAGAGGTCTGACTGAGCTTGTCGGGTCATTTATGACTACCTGCGCCTTCTTGTCGAGATTCTTTGCTGCACAGTATATACCTATGCCTGCCCCGAGTGAGTCTATATCTGTGATGCTGTGGCCCATGATAAGTACGTTCTCACAGGTTTCAATGATCTCCTGGAGCGCCTGTGCCTTGACTCTCGCCTTTACCCTTGTCTTGCTCTCCACCTGCTTTGACTTGCCGCCAAAATACAGGATATCGTCATGATCCTTTATGACTACCTGATCACCGCCTCGTCCGAGGGCTAGGTCTATGGCATTTCGCGCATATACGTAGTTTTCATTATACTTATCGCTCTTTATACCGATTCCGATACTGAGTGTGACCGCCATCTCGTTGCCGACCTTTATGGCCTTCACCTCGTCAAGCACCTTGAACTTGTCCTCCTTCATGCTGTCAAGGTACTTGTACTTGAACACCACGAAGTATTTGTCGTTTTCTATTTTTCTGACGAGACCATCATACTTGGCAAAGTACTGGTTTACACGTCTGTCGATAAGTGCAACGAGCAGTGACCTCTTTACATCCTCTATGCTGTCGAGCGCCTCGTCATAGTTATCGATATACACAAGCGCTGAGACCTGCTTCTGCTCTGTGATTTCCTTCTTGCAGCGATAAAGCTCCGACTCATCAAATACGTACAGTGCCGTCAAAAACTGATCTGCTTCGTTTGTGTCAATTATCTCATTTTCCTCTGCGATGGAGTTGAAATATATTCTCTTGACGGACAGTCTGACTATGCTGTTCTCTTCCTCATTTACGATCTTGAAGTCTGTCGGCGCATCACTCTTGGTGAGAAGCTCTCTGGTCACTGTCGGGAAAAGTGTCGTGATGGATTTGTGATAGTTTTTATCCACACCCATACTCTCTGCGAATTTGTCATTTACCCAGAGTATCTTGCCGGAGTACTCAAGCAGGGCATACGGCACCTCAAACTCATTAAGCAGCCTCTTCTGCACCGATGAATACTGTGTTGCAAAGCTTATCAGCTCATTTGCAACGACTGACTTGCTTCTGACATACAAAAACAGCACGAGCGCAAAGTAAAACACTGTAAAACCTACCATGCCATAGCCAAGCCTTCTGTCATAGCGCAGTGCTATTCCGTCAGCACATATCCACACAAACGTCAGATATAGCGGCCAGCACATGTAGCTTTTCAGCCTGCCCTTGAATTTTATTTTTTTCTTCATTTTACTCTCCTTATCCCCGGTGCGTTGCGCTGATGCTGCCGGTGCAACGGTTGCGGTTTCGAGAATGTACTACAAATTAATAGTTACCGGCCACATCTTTATGCAGCCCGCATCGATTGATACACCTACTAGAGAGTATACCACTTTGCAGTGATTATTCCTAGTACTATATTTATCAGTTATACTCAAATCGTTGCTGTTCACACTGTTAGGTGTGAACCGTAACTTATACTCATTTATGACTATGAGGAATATATGGCATTTCTGTGTAGCAGAGAGAATCTTAATACAATTCTGTGCAATCTAAAAAGCACCGCATATATCTGATACGATACATGCGATGCTTTTTGTGTGCTCTCATCTTCCGGTATTCATTTTAATTAAATATAATTACTTCTCAGTCTTATCCGCAGCTATCTCTGCAATCGACTTTGTAAGACCTGCAATCCCCTGAATCTCTGAAGGGATGATTATCTTTGTAGCCTTGCCGTCTGCTGCCTTGGCAAATGCCTCCAGGCTCTTTATCTGGAGCACTGCGTTATCCGGATTTGCCTCCTTCAACATGCGAAGTCCGTCTGCATTGGCCTGCTGTATCTTGAGGATAGCCTCTGCCTGACCTGCTGCCTCCTGGATTGTTGCCTCCTTCTTTGCCTCTGCGCGAAGGATGGCTGCCTGCTTTTCAGCCTCGGCATCGAGGATGACTGACTCTTTATTTCCCTCTGCAACAAGTATTGTTGATTTTTTCTCACCCTCTGCACGAAGAATGGCCTCTCGTCTCTCACGCTCTGCCTTCATCTGCTTCTCCATGGCATCCTGAATGGCCTTTGGAGGTATGATGTTCTTGAGCTCGACACGGTTTACCTTGATTCCCCATGGATCTGTTGCCACATCGAGTGTTGCGCGCATCTTGGTGTTGATTGTCTCACGGCTGGTGAGTGTCTCATCAAGCTCTAAGTCTCCGATAATGTTACGAAGTGTTGTGGCTGTGAGGTTCTCAATTGCCATGATTGGATTCTCTACTCCGTATGCGTAGAGCTTTGGATCTGTAATCTGGAAATATACTACAGTGTCTATCTGCATTGTTACATTATCCTTTGTGATTACAGGCTGTGGTGGGAAATCTACCACCTGCTCCTTTAAGATGACTCTCTTTGCTATTCTGTCGATAAATGGCACCTTGAGGTGAAGTCCTACGCTCCATGTGGTGAGATATCCTCCCAAACGCTCAATTACCATTGCATGTGCCTGTGGCACGATTTTGATGCAGTTTACCAGTACTATAAGTACGATTACGAGTAACACTGCAAGTGCTATTAATCCTTCCATTTCCGGTTAAGCCTCCTTTACCCTTTTTACAATTAGTTTTACTCCGCTTATCTTTACTACCTCGATAAGCTCGCCTTTTCTTATGACCTGGGTCTCGTCCTGCGGTCTGACTGTCCACTCCTGACCGTTTACAACGGCTTTTCCCGTCTGCTTCATGCTGTCAGCATCCTCGGTGAGCACAGCTCTTTCTCCGACCAGACTGTCCACGTTTGTCTTCACTGTCCTGGAATTGATGTACTTCCCGGCCCACGGCTTTGTGAGAGCTAAAAGCACGACTGAAACGAGTATAAATGCAATCCCCTGAACCACGACATTGCCGCCAAGCAGCGCGATTATAAACGCTACAAATGAGCCTGCCGCAAACCATATGGATGTGAGCCCGACTGTCATAAGCTCAACTAAAACAAAAACTACGGTGGCTGCCAACCAGAAAACAATGTATGTATCCATTTGAACCCTCCCTTTTTATTAGTATTTGTTTTATATTCATTTTATACTATGTAATTTGATTATGCAACAAATATTAATTTTTTAAACATAAAACATTTTTAACCTAAAAAATCCCGACCACCATCCGGTAGTCGGGATTTATCATACATTTATCTTATTCGCAAACGTATGGCATAAGAGCAAGATGACGTGCTCTCTTGATTGCTACTGTAAGAGCTCTCTGATGCTTTGCACAGTTTCCTGTGATACGGCGTGGAAGGATTTTTCCTCTCTCAGAGATGTATCTCTTTAATTTGTTTGTATCTTTGTAATCAATGACATTGTCTTTTCCACAGAATACGCAGACTTTTTTTCTTCTACGCATTGGTCTTCTCTTCATTGATGAACCATCAGCTGATTTATTGTAAGCCATTTTTGTTACCTCCTTGAATATTTGTCCTCGTGGACACTACTAATTGAATGGAAGCTCCTCGTCGATTCCGTCCGGAATGTTCATGAAGCCATCCCCAGCAGCCTGGCTAGGTGCAGGTCTGTCTGCCGGTGCAAATCCGCCTGCATTTCCTGATGCGGCTGATTTAGACTCTGCAAACTCTGCATTCTCAACCACGACGTCAGTGGTGTATACCTTCTGTCCGTCCTTGTTTGTATAGCTGCCGGTCTGGATTCGGCCTTCAACAACAAATTTTGTTCCTTTACGGCCAAATCTCTCAAAAAATTCTGCTATCTTTCCAAAAGCTACGCAGTTGATGAAATCCGTTGACTGCTCCTCTGCATTCTTGCTGTAGCGTCTGTCTACTGCAAGTGAAAATCTTGCTATTGCAAGTGAGTTGTCCCCCTGGGCATAGCGGATTTCTGCGTCTCTGGTTAATCTACCCATAAGTATTACTTTGTTCATAATACAATCTCCTATTTTCTTATACTATGCCTCGTCTTTTCTAACGCATAAGAAACGAAGAACATTGTCCATGATACGAACGTCCTGCTCGATTTCTGCTGGGACTGTTCCCTCAGCATCGAACTGGATGAAGTAATAAAAGGCCTCAGTCATGTGCTGAATCTCGTAAGCTAATCTCTTCTTACCAGCCTCCTCAACTTCTGTAACAGTACCGCCGGCACGTGTGATGTACTCTTTTGCCTTCTCGACTACTGCTGTTCTCGCATCATCCTCGATCTTTGCACTAACGACGAGTGCTAATTCATATTTGTTCATGCGAATGTTACCTCCTTTTGGTCTCTGGCTCATAAATCTGATTATGAGCAAGGAATTTTATATCACGAGTCTAGATAATAACATGAATCGGGGCACTTTTCAAGGGGTTTTTACAATTTTCTTTATTTTTTACCAGGTTGCAACGTGCGCCCCTGGTTTTATTGTTCTGCTTTGTTTCTATCACTCAATCCTGCTTCTTGGTGAGACCTCGGTCATTTTTCTCGACCAGCTTTCTCGGAACCATAATCTGGTGCCCGCAGCCCATGCATTTCAGGCGGAAGTCTGCGCCTACACGCATGATTTCCCACTCACTGCTGCCGCACGGATGCGGTTTTTTCAGTTTTACGATATCTCCTACTGCGTATTTATCCATTCTATATTCCTTTTCTACCTATGCCTGCCATTTAATGATATGAGGGTCAGAAGGTATTTTACACCTCTATCTGCTCAAACACCGAGCCCAGTCCCTGCTGTATCAGAAGGTCTGCTCTTGCGTCCATCGGTGTGGTGGACTTGTTGATGAGCACGAGCTTGTTTCCATTGTAATAGTCTATGAGGCCTGCCGCCGGGTATACTGCAAGGGATGTACCGCCCACTATGAGCACATCGGCATGGCTGATGTAGTAGATTGCATCCTCAAGCGTTTTCTGATTTAGGCCCTCCTCATACAATACAACATCGGGCTTTACAGGGCCGCCACACTTTGGGCATTTTGGCACGCCTGTTGAGTGTAGGATTTCCTCTGCGCTTACAAACTGCAAGCATCTCTCACAGTAGTTTCTCAGCACGCTGCCGTGCAGCTCCATTACATTTTTGCTGCCGGCCTTCTGGTGCAGTCCATCTATGTTCTGCGTCACAACACCCTTAAGCTTTCCTGCTTTTTCAAGCTCTGCCAGCTTGTAATGCGTAATATTTGGCTCTGCATCAAGACAGAGCATCTTGTCACGGTAGAAGCGGTAAAACTCTTGCGGATGCTTCCTATAAAATGTATGGCTCAGGATGGTCTCTGGCGGATAGTCATACTTTTGATTGTAAAGTCCGTCCACACTTCTGAAATCAGGTATGCCACTCTCGGTTGATACACCTGCTCCGCCAAAAAATACAATATTGTCCGAAGCCTTTATCCACTGCAAAAATGTTTCTACACTGCTGTCATTGTTACCCATATTTGTCCATCCTTTCTTCTTTTCTTCTTTAAATTGCTGCCTATTATTTTTTGAGCCACACTTTTATAGCTTGCGCACCAGCTTGTCCACATCTGCATTCAGTCCAAGCACCATCACTGCATCGTCTGCCTTGAACACGTAGTCCGGTAATGGAAGCACCCTCTTCTTTCCGGCTTCCTTTATTGTCACGATATTTACATTGTATTTCTGACGTACATTACTTTCCCTGATACTCTTTCCTACCCAGGCTTCAAGTGGATTTATCTCGTAGATTGAGTAATCGTCGTTTAATGCCACGTAGTCGAGTACATGGTTGGCGCTGTATTTCTTTGCCACTCGTTCTGCCATATCGCGGTCAGGATAGATAACCTCATCCGCACCGTTTCGAAGCAGAAACTTTGCATGCACATCTCTGTTCGCCTTGCTGATGACGTATTTTCCGCCCATCTCCTTAACGAGACTTGTTATCTCAAGCGAGCTCTGGAAATTGGTGCCGATGCATACAAAAATCAAATCGAAATTGTTAATTCCGAGTGCTTTTACGACCTGCGGGTCAGTACAGTCACCTATCTGCACCTTGGTCACGTCATAGATTAAATCCCTGACCTTGGCCTCGTCCTTGTCCATCACCATAATGTCGTTTCCGTTTTTTATCAAATCCGCACACAGATGGTGTCCGAATTTACCCATTCCAATAATTAAAATTGATTTCATTGCGTTTCTCCTTATCCTTATCCAATGATAACTTTTTCCTCCGGAAGCTCTATATTTGCTTTTCCCGGTCTATGCACAAACGAAAGCACAAATGTCATGCTTCCGATTCTTCCACAATACATCATAATTATGATAATTATGCGTCCTGCTGTATTCAAATCCCTTGTGATGCCTGTTGTCATGCCGACTGTACTGATTGCAGAGTATACCTCAAACAGTACATCGTCCATCTTCATATTGGAGGTGGCAAGTATGGCAAGCACCGCCGTAAGGCCAAGCACCAGATTGATGATAAGCACCATTCCGGCCTTTTTGATTACCTCACTGCTTATTTTCCTGCCAAACACATTGCAGCCGTTGCTTCCTCTCAGATACGAAACAATATAGATTATCATGACCGCCATGGTTGTGGTTTTGATTCCGCCGGCTGTCGAACCTGGGCTTCCTCCGATGAACATGAGCACTATAGTCAAAAGCTTGCTCTCCTGTGTCAGTGCTGCTGTGTCTACTGTATTGAAGCCTGCCGTTCTCGCCGTAACTGAGCCGAATAACGATGCAAATATGGCACCCGGTGTATCCATGCCTGCTATGGTATTATTTTTTTCAAAAATATACATAAACAGTGCGCCGCCAAAGACAAGTATCAGTGTGGTTGATATTACTATCTTAGCGTGGAGCGAATATCTGCTAAGCTTAAGCTTTTTGGTTCTGACCTCATTCCATATGGAAAAACCGATACCGCCAATGATGATAAGCAGCATAATAGTGATATTTACCAACGGGTCTGTGGCATATTTTGTAAACGATGAGTACTCCTCGTTTATGCCCATCAGATCAAAGCCTGCATTGCAAAATGCAGATATCGAGTGGAACACCGAGAAATATATGCCTCTTATTATGCCAAAATCCGGTATGAAGCGGATTGCTAAAAGCACCGCTCCTATGCCTTCGATAAGGAAGGTTCCCCTTATTATCACGCTGAAAAGCCTAACTATTCCACCAATCTCGAGTGCATTGACGCTCTCCTGCATCAGATCCCTCTGTCTGAGTCCGATTTTTTTGTGCAAGAGCATGGAAAATGCCACACCGATTGAGATGAAGCCCATGCCTCCTATCTGAATCAGCACGAGAATCACAAGCTGCCCTATGATACTCCAGTGTCTGAAGGTGTCAAACACAACAAGACCTGTCACACAGGTTGCGCTTGTTGCCGTAAAAAGTGAGTCCAGAAAATTAGTCCATTGTCCGTCTCTTGAAGAAAACGGAAGGCTCAGCATTATAGCCCCTGATAATATTATCAAAAAAAAGCCAACTGCGATGTATCTGAACTCTGTCAGGTTCTTATGTCTTTTTTTAATGTCATGTTTTATATCGTTCATATCCAATCCTAACTATCTGCTGCAGAATGTATTATTGACAGCTTACAGAAGCTGTTTGTATATATCCCTCTTGCTGACACCTCTGTCCTTTGCCACGAGCTTCATGGCTTCCTTCCTGTCGATGCCCTGTGACTCATAGTGTGCCATATGCGCTTCAAGAGGCATGGCTTCCCAGCTTTCCTGCTGCTCCTTTGCTATTTCAGCCACGTTTCTGCCACAGATTACAAGCACATATTCACCTCTTGGCTCCTGTGTCCTTGAACGCTCCAAAAGCTCCGAAAATGTAGTCTGCACCTTTTCCTCGTGCTTTTTCGTAAGCTCCCTGCACACGGTGAGTTCTCTGTCTCCGAGCGCATTGTAAAGCTCTGTGACCGTCTTTATAAGATGATGAGGCGCCTCGTAGATGATGATTGTCCGGGTCTCGTTTTTAAGCTCCTCAATGACGCGCGCGCGTTCCTTTTTATCCCTCGGCAAAAACGCCTCAAAAGCAAATCGCCTGGTCTGCCTGCCTGACATGGTGAGCGCTGTGATGCACGCTGCCGCCCCGGGAAGCGAGGTGACAGGCACACCCTCCTCGTAGCAGATGCGCACTATGTCCTCACCCGGATCAGAAATGCCGGGTGTTCCGGCATCAGTGATGAGGGCTATATTTTTGCCCTCCTTAAGCTTTGCCACAAGCTGGTAGGCTTTATCTATCTTGTTAAACTCATGATAGCTCGTCATGGGTGTCTTTATCTCAAAATGATTGAGCAGCTTTATGGAGTTTCTCGTATCCTCCGCTGCGATGAGGTCTACCTCCTTAAGTGTGCGCAGCACACGGAATGTGATGTCCTCCAGATTTCCTATCGGAGTTGCGCACAGATACAGTGTTCCTGTCATATGATTCTCCTGTTATTTTCCGTTATTCCGGGGCTTATCGCCGTATATCTCATATATCTCATCCGTGTATACATTAGGCTCCTTGTATACAACTAACGGTTTTTCGATGGTGATACGGCTTTTGCCGCCCTTTAACCCCTCTATGAGCACCATGTTTGGCTCCCTGTCCGCGTAGGGATGTACAAGACGCATGCGCTTTGGCTCGATATGATATTTCATCATCGTGCTAAAAATCTCTGCCAGCCTGAATGGTCTGTGAACCATGTAAAAACGCCCATTGAATTTGAGCATTTTTGCGCTCTCCCTGACTATATCGTCAAGTGTACACCTGACCTCGTGGCGTGCTATCGTCATGGCATCGTCTGCATTTTTGATACCGTGCTGACCTATCATATACGGCGGATTTACCGTCACCACCTCCACGGACTCGCGCCCGAAAATCTCCGATGCATTGCACACATCTCCCTCTTCTATGGTCACTTTGTCCTCAAGATGGTTATATTTCACACTTCTTCTCGCCAGGTCTGCACACTGAGGCTGAAGCTCAAGCCCACTGTAATGCTCTCCGTTATTCTTTGCCTCAAGAAGTATCGGAATCACACCGTTTCCGGTGCACAAATCCACAGCACGCTCACCGCGCTTTACCTTTGCATAGTCCGATAAAAGCACGGCATCTATGCCGAAGCAGAACAGCTTTGGATCCTGTATGAGCCTATAGCCCTTGCGGCACAAATCGTCCAGGCGCTCATTACTGTGTATCAGTGCTTCCATTGTCTTTGTCCCTGTTGTAATCTTTATTATACTCTTTATTATAGTTTTTGTTCTTGTAATCCTTGTTGCGGTTGTATTTCTGCTTGTTTGGTCTGTTTTTGCCGCCCTTGTACGGCTTTTTGCAGCCGTCCTTATTTTCTCTGCCGGCATTTGCAGCATTTACTTCATTTGTCTCATTTGCAGAAGCTTCCGCTGCCTCTATGTCTGCCCTGTACGGACGTCTTTCTCTGTTGTCACGCTTATCACGGCGCTCGCGATATTCATTTTTGTTGTCACGGTGTCCACGGTTTCTCTGCTGTTTCTCCTGTGACTTGTCCTCCATCGTCTCATCGCCGCTATCCTCGAGATCCTTGAGCTCGCGAAGCTCCTCCTCGGTGAGCTTTACATCCTTTCTCTGGCGTGGCTTTAATCGCAGATCATCTACAGTGTACTCACGAAGCTCCTTCTCCTCGCCATTGTCGATGACAACACGCACAAGCTGCCTGAGCACGCTGACTGACTTGACCTCTCCGATGATTCCCTCAGGTGTCTTGACCTTTTCTCCTACCGACGGCATTCTGCTGTTCAGATACTCATATGTATCCTGCTCATACTTGAGGCAGCACATGAGCCTTCCGCACACGCCGGATATCTTGGTCGGATTGAGGGAAAGATTCTGCTCCTTTGCCATCTTGATGGAAACCGGCACAAAATCTGCCATATAAGAATGACAGCAGAGCGGTCTGCCGCATATTCCGATGCCGCCCATCATCTTGGTCTCATCCCTGACACCGATCTGGCGCAGCTCGATTCTGGTGCGGAATACCGCTGCCAGATCCTTTACGAGCTCCCTGAAGTCAATTCTGCCGTCCGCTGTAAAGTAAAACAACAGCTTGTTTCCGTCAAAGGTATACTCTGCATCCACCAGCTTCATCTCAAGTCCGTGCTTGATGATTTTCTCCTTGCAGATGGCAAATGCCTCTTTTTCCTTTTCCTTATTTCTCTCAACCGTTTTCTCATCCTCGTCGGTTGCCACTCTGATGACAGGCTTAAGAGGTGAAACCACCTTATCATCATCCACCTCCTTCGGCGGAATGAGGACAGTTCCCATCTCTATGCCTCTTGCTGTCTCCACGATAACATGCATTGCCATGTCGAGGTCGAAATCAGCCGGGTCAAAGTAATATATTTTGCCTGCTGTCCTGAATCTGATACCAACTATTTTTGTCATGTGATTAGTTCTCCTTTATGGTCATAAGCAGCAGCTCAATTACCAGGTCAAAATTAACGTTTGCGTTAATTCTTATCTTTGCCTTCTCAAGCGCCTCAAGTATTGCCTCGATTCCCTGATAGGAATGCTTTGCTGCCTGTTTCTTTATATCATAGACCTCATCCTTGAATATGAGTCCGTTAACATCGTTTGTCGCCTTCATATACAGCACATCTCTATACCATACCATAATCAGGTCAAAATAATCCTGCACCTTAAGCTTGTACTCAGCTATCTGCTTTACTGCTGCACCCAGCTCGTAGAGATCTATGTCATCGAGGCGCTTTATAAGCGACAGTGCTGACTCCTTTAGCTCGTTGAACTCGTCTGATGAGGCGAGCTTAACAGCCTTTCCAACGATGCCCTGTGCAAATGCAGCACTGATATCTGCCTGATAATCCGGAATATGCTTTTCGTTCATCAGGTATGCCTTTATCACCTCGTCCTTTACCGACTTCATATTGAGTGTGATGCAGCGCGACCTGATGGTCTGCAGAAAGCTGTCTGCATTGGTGGTGAGAAGCATGATGACCGCATATGCCGGTGGCTCCTCAATGGTCTTTAAAAGCGCGTTCTGCGCCTGCTGGTTCATTTTTTCAGCCTCATCCACTATGTAAATCTTGTATTTACTGCTGTACGGCTTTATCACTATATCGTTGTTTAGCTGTGTCCTGATATCGTCAACCGATATGTTGTTGGGCTTTTCATGACTGACGTATATTATATCAGGATGATTGTGGTCGTCTGCCTGATGGCACGATTTGCACTCTCCACAACCGTCTGTGCCCTCTTTCTCACACTGCAGTGCCCTGGCAAATGCCTCGGCTATCATCATTTTGCCGGACAACTGTGGTCCGTTTATTATATATGCATGTGAGACCTTTCCCATTGATATGGCATTTTGCAGATGCTCTATTATCTGCTCATTTCCTACTATATCCTTAAATCCTGCCATAGCTGCTGCCTCCGTTTTAGTCTGTCTGTGTCTGTTATAGCTTTTAATCTCCTACGTGAGTATATCAAGCAACAGTCCACGAATCTCTCCGATTCTTGCAAGTATGGACAGATGATCCTTCTCATCCTCCACCAGCTCTGATGCCAGCTCGTCCAGATTGCTGTCTATCAGTCTTATTATACCATAAACTCTGTGTCTTCCTCTCCTATCGAGAAAATTTTCTCTGGAAAATTTATGGGATCTGTAGACCACCTCATTCAAAAAATCCTTTATGAGCCCGCGATATCTCTTCATGTCCCTGATGTCCATATGCTCGGCTATTCTGTTGCCCTGTGCTGTGATATCCTGCATCAGCGCATCTACCTTTGCCTGGAGATCAGCGTCTGTTATGGCGCTGGCCAGTGTGAATTTGAACGAGCCGTCACCGGCCTGTGTTTTTTGTGCATCAGGAACCTGTGTCACCTGATTTACTTCATTTACTCTGACTGCCATGAGGCTGCCTCCTTATTCGTTTCCGGTTACATTTATGTGTAGGCCGTAACCATCATCTTGCTCTGCAATTAGGAACTCTGTCGTATGTATGCTGAAATCTCGGCAAGCACAGTGTCCATATCATCATTTATGAAGCGACGTGTAATCCCCGCCTCATGCAGCTTCTCCTCAGAAAAATCTGATGCGTCTGCCAGAAAACGGCGGCACATCTCCTCATATTTAGGCACCTGCTGCCCCTTTTCCCGGTGAATGGCGCGTATCAGACGGTCGCCATCCTCCACCTCCACATAGATTGGCAGTACCTTGTCACTGCCAAAATAATCGCGTATCTTTGTGTAAGACTCCAGTGTTCCGACTGTCAGATAGCTTTTGCAGCGAAGGTCTATATCATCATCGTTTACCGTGAAATATTTCCACACGCCGTACACTGTATTGTACTCACGAAGCTCTATGATGCTCCCCTGTTCACTAAGCCTTTTTACATCCTCTTCATTGCAGAAATGATAATCCTTATCCTGTGTCTCTCCGTCCCTTATCGGGCGAGTGGTATACGGGATAATCCTGCTAAGCATTAGGGAATCATCCTGCAGTATTTTATTGTATATAGTGTCCTTGCCTGATGCGCTTTTTCCCATCACGCAGAAAATCTTACCCATCTGTAAACCTCTTATATTTTAATTAGTATAAATATGATCGTTTGCTATGTCAAACTGTTGCTTACAGCACCGCAACAAACTTCCACATATTGGCATCCGGATCAAAATCCAGGCCATCCACTTCAAGACCTGAATTTACAGCCTTTATTACATCATCTATGAGCTTGTCGTTCATTATCTCTCCCGGCACCACAAGAGGTATCCCCGGCGGATATATATTTATAAAGGCACCGCTCACCTTCCCGCTTGCCTTAAAGGCATAGACCTCCTGATGGTCTGCATCATATGCATCATACATTTCCATTACGGCAGGCAGCTTTTGGTATATATCTGTGTCCATTTTGACAGGCAGGTAAAATTTATGTACCACACCCTCCTGTTTTAATATATCATAAAACTCTTCAAAATCAGCCTTATATTTTTCGAGCTGGCTGTCTATTTCAATCAAAGCATCCGCAAGCCTGTCAAAGCCCTCATCCGTATCCATGACAGATGCCAGCGCCAGTACATAATTGCCCGCCGCCATCTCAAGCTGCAGCTCATATTTTTTGAGCAGAAGCTCAAGCAGCGTATGTCCATTCATAGCCTCTTTCGTAAATATAATAATCTTTGACTCGTCAAAATCATATGCCTCGTCAGCAGAAAAATCACTTTTTCTGACCACGTTCAGATGCGAAAGTCCGCTGACCTTCTGATAAAATCTGTCAAGTCTGCTCCTAAGCTGTGCAAATGCTGTCTCTTTGTTATCGCACACATAGTGTATGCAGCGCTCTATGCCTGTCATAAGCACATATGACGGTGAGCTTGTCTCATAAATGCCGAGAAACTTCTCCACTGCAGCTTCACGCATCCCACCCAGCAGTAAAAGCGCCGTCTGTGTAAATGCCGGAAGCGTCTTGTGCAGACTCACTATGACCGCATCGGCCCCAAGCGCTATGACATTTTGAGGGAAGCCGCCTCCAAAGCCAAAGTGCGCGCCATGTGCCTCGTCAACTATGAGCAAAGCTCCATGTTCATGTGCCACAGAGGCGATTGCCGCCACATCGGAAACCACACCATCGTATGTAGGCGAGGTTATCACAACCGCTTTTATGTCGGGATTTTCATCGAATGCCGCCCTTATCTGCGCCTCGGTTATCTGCCCCTGCAGCCCTGTCCGTGTAATTTCAGGGTATATAAACACCGGGTGAAGCTGCCTTAAGTAAAGCGCATGATACACCGCCTTGTGACAGTTCCTTGCTACAAGCACCTTGTCTCCCCTTTTGGTGGCCGCAGATATTGCTGCCAGTATACCGCAGGTGCTTCCGTTTATGAGAAAATATGCACGCTTTGCACCGTAAAGTGCCGCTGCCTCAGCCTGCGCCTCCTTTATAATGCCCTCAGCGTGGTGCAGATTGTCAAAATTGTCTATCTCTGTTATATCAATAGCATACGGGTCCAGCCCTGCACCTATATCACTGCCACGGCGCTTATGCCCCGGCATGTGAAACGGATAAATATTTGATTGTGAATTATTTATCAGTTCTTTTTCCATTTAAGTACCTATATATCCTTTTTAGCCCAGAAATCTTCCAAGCTCCGGCATCCAGTCATCATAAAATATTTCGTCATTGCAGAACGCGCTCCAGACCGGTGTGAGGAAATCAAGTATCAAATCAAGCGTCTCCTCCCAGCCTGCATTCGCATATGCCCTCTGCTGTCGTGTCAGCCTCTTACAATACCGCTCCCAGCGCCTTCTCATATAAGCATAACTGCGATAGCCATACACCTGCTCAAGCCGGTGCATGCTCACTGTCTTCGGCTTATTTTTCGCTCTAACCTTAAAAATATCAATTATCTGCCTTCCGCTGACCGAATATCTCTTAAGTATCTCATATGCATCACCATATGGTTTCATATCGCTAACCAGTTCAAGCTTATCCATTATCTCAAACAGCTGTTCTCCAAGCCTGGATTCAGGCGAAAAAATACAAACATCTGCGTCTCCATAAAAGCTGTTCATAAAAACAATATTTTTAGTCATGGGAACTCCTGCATCCGCTTCATTAAGGCGCTCAAGCCTCACTGCAAACGGCACTTTTTCACCGTCACACATAGCGCTTAAATTCCACGTGTGTATCAGCGGCTGCATATCCCTGGCATCCGGTTCATTAGCTGATACCTTTGCCGTCTGCTTAGATAATTCTGCATTAGTCCATACCACATCACTGTGACTGTTAAGCCCTGCATTGCCTATAATGATATTGCGCAGTACATCAAACGGCGTACCATTATCCTCTGCCCTGCCACCGGGGCTGCCATATACATAATAAAACGCCAGCTTTTCTCCTGTTGCAAAATACGGCTTTTGAAGCCACAGCACTTTTCCCAGACCGGCATTATTTATGCGCCAGAGAAAATCCTGCTTCACGTACTGCCATAACACATCGCTGTACGATAATTTTTTCTCATCGCTTATATGTCTTAAATCTACCCTCACTACAACCATACTCCTATGAAGCTTTGCACCTTCTTTACCACGCGCCTCGCCCTTGCGTAATCCATGAGCACGGAAATATCCTTGTCCGTATCCGCTATGTACGACTGTATGGCTGCCTTGAAATCATTGCGGTCCAGTCTCGACTCATACTTCAGGCAGTCGCATATCACACGCTCCTTATCATAAATGCCAAAGGTATTACCGCCAAGCTCAATGGTTGAGGCACCAAGCATAAGCGCATCCGGCTCCGTATAAAACGGGATGATTCTGGGATAGTCCATCTTAAAACGCGATTTTGATGTGTTTTTGTCCACGGCAAGCGTCCATCCATATGGCTTCTCCTTTATATAGCCATAGGCGTAAAGTGCACTTTCCATGCAAAGCATTGCATCCGGAAAGAGTGCCGCGACAAGTGCATCCTCAGAAAAATCATCCACGCGGTCAGTGTAATAGCCGTTTCTGATGCGGACAAGCTTCCCCTCCCTGACAAGCGTATCAATCCGCCTGTAGTCTATACCAAGCCTTGTAAGCTCTTCTTTTTTCACTATTCCGTTATGCTTTTCCATGGCATCAGCTATGATAGTCTTTACCTGTTGTATGTTCATTACCGCTTCTCCATCCCTTGCTTATCTGCCAAAAGCCTCTCAGCATCACGTAATCCAAGCTGATACAGGCTCTCAAGCTTATTAGGATCCTTTTCTACCTTGCTTATTTTAATGTGCTCCGACGGCCTTAACACCTCGGCAATGCCCTGCTTTTCAAGCTCCTTAAGATGCTCAAGCTGATAATTGTACATGATATGCCTGTTTGAAAATGCCTCATAAAACCTCGGAAAACGCTTTTTGTATACCGATGTTAAAAACCTTGGCATAGGTTTTTTTATATAGTCTGCCGGCTTTGTCAGCACGACAACCACTCTGTCATAGCCCATATCGAGCATATGCTCATATGGAATACTGTCCGTCACCGCGCCATCCAGATACCACTCATTCCCCAGCTTCACAGGCTTTGACACTACAGGCATGGAGCCCGATGCCCTGAGCACATCCATCTGGTCAAAGACACTCTTTATCTGCACATATTCAGGCTTACCCGTCCTGATATTCGTCACAACCGCATAAAACGGAATATCAGACTTCTTGTATTCCTCATCATCAAACGGGTCAAGCTCTCTTGGTACTGTATCATAGGCATATTTCGTGCTCACTATGTTTTTCTCTCTTAAAAGAGGCCTGATACCCATATAGTTTTTGTCACTGTTAAACCTCTTATTGTATCGTATAACCCTGCCGCGCTGCTTTGACAGCAGATTCACTCCAAAAAGTGCTCCCGCCGAAACACCGATAACAGCATCAAAGCTAATATCATGGTCCATAAAACAGTCGAGTACTCCGGCTGTATACATACCTCTCATTGCTCCGCCCTCAAGCACGAGGGCGCATCTTTCATCACTCATTTCTGCCTCCATCTATAATGTCATAATAAAAATGTATTAATATTTATGTCGGCCGCTGAACTTCAGATTGTCTTTCCTTCTGCGCCGTTTTCTCTCAAGCTTGTGCTCCCTGAAGCGTTCGCGCTGCTCCTTCTTAATGCTCCATTTGTGTTTCAGCACATATATATTGTCTGATATTCTTCTAAGCATGAAAATGCTCAGAATAATCACTGAGATAAGTATGAGCACCCAAAGAAAATATACCGGCTTTATCCTTATTATATCACTTTCCACGTTCTGTCTGCTGTTCTCATCAAAGTACGACAGATCGACCTTTGCTCCTGATTTCAGCAGATCCACACAGCCTACCACATGATCACCATACTTGTATCTGACCGTAGCAAGAGCATCCTTGTTGTCGGACTTCATGTCAGCAGCTTCCCTTTTAACGCTTGAAAAATCCGCGTTGTTTGGCAAAACAACATAGTTTTCCGACACCTTTGCATACATGCCGTGCTCATTCATCACGCCCAGATCCGGCGTATTGTCAGTAGCTGCGCTGTTTTCATTTTCAGCTATGTTTAGTGCCTTGAAGTTACTGAAATAGTAATTGAGCAGCGTGTTTGTGTCTGCATACTGATCAGGCGACTGCGCATTCATAATAACCACGCACAGCGTCAAGCCATCCTTCTCCGCATAAGTGACAAGCGTGCTGTTAGCCACTGAAGTGTAGCCGGTCTTGCCGCCGGTACAATCCTGATTTACAAACTGTGAATACGACTTAAATGGATGCAGCATCGCATGATGATTGTAAAGCGGAGTATCCTCGGTATGCTTGTTTGTAGGTGGTATAATATAGGTCTTTGTGCCTGTAATCTTTCGAAACTCGTCATTCCTGTATGCCGCACACGCGATAAGCCCCATATCGTATGCGCTTGTCCAGTGATTTTCATCTGGCAGACCATTTGCATTGTTGAAATGTGTATCTGTACAGCCTAATTCTTTGGCTTCCTTGTTCATCAGATCAATAAATGTGCTGTAATCTCCCCCAAGCTTTTTGCCTGTATGCTCTGCTGCAGCATATGCGCACTCGTTTGCCGACTCAAGCATAACTCCATATAGTGTCTGCTCCATGGTCATCTCCTCGCCCACATCCCTCTTGATGCTCGACGAACCATCACTGCTCTCCTTCACCGCCTCTTTTGAAAATGTAACCTTCTCATCCATCTTGCAGTTGAGTATAGTCAGATATGTGGTGAGGATCTTTGTGATACTTGCAGGATAATGCTTTTCGTGTGAATTTTTCTCATATAGCACCGTACCTGTATTGACCTCCATCACCACGGCGCACGATGAATTTATCTGCGGTCCCTCCGGCCAGTACGTGTCATCACCATCCGCAAATGCCATAAGCGGTCTCGCACAAAGCGTCGTGACCATAGCAAACACTGCCATTATTAGTATTCCTGATTTTTTTAAATTTATAATTTTATGCTTCATATCTGTTCCTATTAATTCTAAAATTGGGTAGCTGTTCAGTACTATAACCAAAAATGTACTATTTCTAATTATAATGTATGAAAAACATGTTATCAAGGGCATGTGCAACGTATTTTGTCATTTTATTTTGACACCCACACAATTGTAGGGTATTATCTATATGAAATTTTACGTTTTTATAAGGAGATTTACATGAGACTTAGAAATATCCCGGGCGCCGGTGAAGTCATCGACAACAGCCCTTATTGCATAAAGGAGCCTGTAGAATTAAAAGGAAATTGGCATAATTTTTTAGGAAACAATAATCCGATTCATATAGAGGTTGGTATGGGAAAGGGCAGATTTCTGATGGATCTGGCACGGCTTCATCCCGAGATTAACTATATAGGTATCGAACGATATACCAGTGTGCTTCTTCGTGCTGTACAAAAAATGCAGGAGGATGAGCTGCCAAATGTGCACTTTTTGTGCATTGATGCCGCAACTCTTCCGGATATTTTTGATCGTAATGAGGTTGACCGCATTTACCTGAACTTTTCCGATCCATGGCCGAAGGACAGGCACGCAAGAAGACGCCTCACCTCAAGCGAATTTCTTGCCAGATATGATTTGTTTCTCGCACCTGACGGACGCATAGAGTTCAAGACTGACAACCAGGACCTCTTCACCTTCTCTCTGGAAGAGATTGAAAGCTCTGATAAATGGCACCTCGACGCCAGTACACGCGACCTGCATCATGATGCTGCAATGAATGAGGGCAACATCATGACCGAGTACGAGGAGAAATTCTCTGCTGTCGGAAACCCTATCTGCAAGCTGATTGCTTCAAGATAATGCGACATATCTGTCGTTAATCGCATGATTTATATAGTCAAACATGACCCAGCTTTTATGACATTCTTCAGATTTTTCTGAGGAACTGTCATATTCGTCTCTGGCATCGTTGAAATATCTCTGCGCTTCCTTATCTCTTCCCATCTTGCTATAGCTTGAACCGATATTGCTGTAAACCATAGCCTTAAGATCTCTCGAGCGGATAATTTCTGCCGTGGCAAGGCTCTCCAGATAACATTCAAAGGCTTTTGACTCATCGTTCTCAAGCTCATATACCAATCCCAGGATATTGAGATACTCTGCATATTTTTCCACGTGACCGGTGCTCTTCAAGCGCGCAAGCGCTTTCTTTATGCGTACAACCGCACTGTCATAGTCCTTCTTTACCACGTCATCTACTGCAATTATCATTTCGTTATCCGCTATATTGTCTGTTGAATATTTGTCTACCGCATTCATCATATTTTACTCCGACCAAAGCATCTTTCCAAATGTTACTTTTTTCCTATTCAACAGTATAAACTTATTATTTCAAAATTTCAATATTAATTTCACTTTTTATGTGTCTGAGCTGCCATCCTATCCAAATAATGACATGATACCTTTTGACCCTTTAACCATGATATAATGAGCGTAGTGAATTATATCACGCGCGAATGCGCATAAGTATCAGCCGCAGGCCTATCATATGCGTAAGCATATGATATAATAAAAAAGCACCAACCCTATGGCTCATACGTCCATAAAACCGGTACCTTTGAGTGCGCCTCCAGGGGCTCGAACCCTGCACACCCTGATTAAGAGTCAGGTGCTCTACCAAATGAGCTAGAAGCGCGTTTATTAATTTGTTTGCGTTTTCCTTAACGCGAAATTTATTATATAGTATAGTTTATAGAAATGCAACACTTTTTTTTAATTTTTTTAAATTTTTTTAGATTTTTTGTAAAACAGTTGATTTTACACCGTTTTAAGCTATATTATTTTCTATATACAGAGACTTTTTATTCCAGATTTCCCATCCAAAGTCTCTCAGAAAGGATTTACTGATAATGAAAGTAGAAGAAAGATTATTAAAATATGTGGGCTATCACACCACATCTGATGAAGCAAGTGATAAAATACCAAGCAGTGACAGGGAATTTGCACTCGCAAGAGAGCTTGAGTCAGAGCTTAAGGAGCTTGGCTTATCCAAGGTTGTGCTCACTGACCATTGTTACGTGTATGGTCTGCTGCCTGCCACTGCCGGCATGGAGCACAAAAAAGCGGTCGGATTTATTGCACATATGGATACTGCACCTGATTTTTCCGGGGAAAATGTCAAGCCACAGCTGCTGCATCACTATGACGGAAGCGATGTGCTGCTTAGAGGCAGTGGCGAATACCTGAGAGTAAGCGATTTTCCTGAGCTTAAAACCCTCACCGGACGCACTCTCATTACCACAGATGGCACTACCCTGCTTGGTGCCGATGACAAGGCCGGTGTGGCTGAGATTATGACTGCCTTAGAGCAGATTATCGCAGAGGGTACTCCTCACGGCGATATCTGGGTTGGATTTACCCCCGATGAGGAGGTCGGAAAGGGTGCGGATTTGTTTGATCTGGACTATTTCGAGGCAGATTTTGCCTACACCGTGGATGGTGATTACGAGGGCGAGGTGGCCTATGAAAACTTTAATGCCGCAAGCGCCGAATTTACCATAAAGGGCGTCAACGTTCATCCGGGCGAAGCAAAGGACATTATGGTCAATGCTGCTTTGGTTGGCTGCGAGATTGCCGCAGCGCTGCCTGCAAACGAGACTCCTGCCACAACTGAGGGCAGAGAGGGCTTTTACCATCTGTGTGATATGAGCGGTGATGTAGCTTCAGCCCATCTGTCATATATTGTGCGAGACCATGACAAGGCTCTTTTTGCTAAAAGACTTGATACTCTCCGCTCTCTTGAGATAGAGATGAACAAAAAATATGGTGAGGGCACTGTTTCTTTGACTATCACCCACTCCTACGAGAATATGCTTTCAATCATAATGGACAACATGTACATTATCGACCTGGCTAAGGCTGCTATAGAGGAAAACGGCCTTAAGCCGCTATCACGCCCGGTTCGCGGCGGTACAGACGGTGCACGTTTATCATTCATGGGACTTCCTTGTCCAAACCTCGGTACCGGCGGCTACGGCTTCCACGGCCCGTTTGAGCACATATCAGTGGAGGGTATGGAGACTGCGGTTAATATAATCAAATCAATTGTGAAGCATGTGCTGATGCTGGCTGACGCGTAATTTTGACACATGTTTCAGAAGGGAGACCATATGGTAGTACTTGCAGCACTTATCATTTTTGCGGTTGTTGGTGGAATATTTGTAAATTATCTTCGCAGAAATCAAAATGATATCGGCGGAGGAATGGGAAAAGATTACATGAAAGAGCATTGGGGAATCGATGACGACAAGTAATCAAAATACCGGGCAACACATTTTGTGTCCCGGTATTTTTTATACAACCATCGTAACTATTCAGAACCACTGAGAATAAGAAAAGCTGATGCGTCATCAGAAAAGCCTGACTTTGCTATCGTGAATTTGCAGGCTCCATGTTCACAGAGCGGCCCTTTATCTTTGCATTCTTCATGGCATTGAGCACTTCCTTGCCATACTCAGCCGGCACCTCAACAAATGTATACTTGTCGTACATGTCGATTGCACCGACAAGCCTGCCAGGCATGCCTGACTCGCCTGCAATGGCACCTAAAATATCGCCCGGCTTTATCTTGTCCTTCTTTCCGACGTTGATAAACAGGCGAACCATGCCATCCTCAGCTCCTGTATTGTGGAAATCATAGTCGTCCTTTGATTCAGCTGTGGATATCTCTGAAGCACCCATAGCCTGGTATAAAAATGCCGCCGCTATATCCATTGCCGTGTAATCTGACTCATTTATCTGATTCTCTATAATATCAATGACACTTGTGAGATTTTCCTCATCTATAATGGTGGAAATCTGGTCCATAATCTTTTCTGCCCTGATTTTGGCAACATCATCAGATGATGGAATTGGCTGTGCATAGATTTTTGTCTTGCAGTAGCGCTGTATGTCCTTGAGCTTATAAACCTCCTTGCCCTTTACAAAGGAGAATGCCTTTCCACAGCGGCCTGCTCTACCTGTACGGCCGATTCTATGTACATAATACTCGTCATCCTGAGGCAGATCATAATTGAAAACAGCCTCCACATCATCCACATCAATTCCGCGCGCTGCGACATCCGTGGCAATAAGAATATCTGTCTTTCCGTTTCTGAAGTTCTTCATGACACGATCTCTCTGCACCTGCTTCATATCGCCATGAAGTCCTTCTGCACTGTAGCCGCGTCCGCAAAGCTCATATGCCAGCTCGTCGACCATCTTCTTGGTGTTGCAGAATACAAGTGAGAGCTTTGGATTATAGTAATCCAACAGTCTTGTGAGTACATCTATCTTGTCCTTGCGCTTCACATCATAATAATACTGGTCGATATTTGCAACTGTCAGCTCTTTTTTCACAATCTTGATATTGATAGCATCATGCTGATATTTTCTTGTTATTTCCAAAATAGGCTTTGGCATTGTTGCCGAGAAAAGTACTGTCTGATGCTCCTGTGGCAGGTATTCGAGCACTGTCTCGATGTCCTCCCTAAAGCCCATGTTAAGCATCTCGTCTGCCTCGTCGAGCACTATTGTCTTTACATGGTCAGGCCTGATTGTCTTTCTCCTGAGATGATCCATAAGACGCCCCGGGGTTCCGATAATAATCTGCACACCGCCCTTAAGTGCCTTAATCTGGCGGCTGATATCCTGTCCTCCGTATACCGGAAGTACCTTCACACCATGCATATATTTTGCAAGCTTCCTGATTTCATCTGCCACCTGGATGGCAAGCTCCCTTGTAGGAGAGAGGATGATAACCTGTGTCTTGTGACTTGATGCATCAACGCTCTCAAGCACCGGAATACCAAAGGCTGCTGTCTTTCCTGTTCCGGTCTGCGCCTGTCCGATTACATCCCTGCCCGAAAGCACTGCCGGAATTCCCTGAGCCTGTATTGGAGTTGCCTCCTCAAAGCCCATATCCTTGATGCCTCGCAAAATCTTAGGGTTTAGTTCTAATTCGTCAAATCTGATTGTTTCCATATATTTTTTATATTTCCTTTCAAAAAAATAAAGTGTGCATATTTTTATAACATGCACACTTTAACATATTTGTGAGATAATTACAAAATATTATTTCTACATGCTGCTAAATAAAGCGGCTATCTCATCCGGTGTCAGATTACGATTTGTGTTATTCAAATCTACAACCGGAGACTTTGCCGGTTCCGTAATCACTTCCTCTGCCGGTTTTGATTCAGGTTCTGTCGCACCTGCGTTTGCACTTGCAAAAAATGCTGCTATTTCATCTGCACTCAGCTGGCGGTTCGGATCGCTGTTTGTCGTATCTGCAACAGCTTCTTCTGCAACAGGGCTTGGCTCAACTACCGGCTCCGGTTCAGGTGCCTCTATGACCGGCTCCGGCTCGATTACCGCAACAGGCTCTGGCTCAGCTATCGCGGCTTCCTCTACGACAGGTTCAGGTATCGCCTCCATGGCCGGTGCTGATTGTGGTGCATCGGTCGTTTGCTTAGGCATCTCAACATTTGCTGTAAACTGAATAGGATTTGCTGTGATTGCCTGACTCAGACGGATTTCCATATCCTTTATGCTGTCAGACAGAACCTGCTGCTTTTCCATAATGTCCTTGAGGTTATCATAAATCACATTTTTCTGGTTCTCAATAATGAAATCATTGCTCTCCTTGAGCTTATTCTCAAGATGTTCAAACGTCTCCATAAGCTGTTCATTGGAGTTCATAATCGCATCAGCATTTTCCTTATTCCTGTTGATGACAACCTTTGCAATTCCCTTCTGTGCATTGATGATATCCTCAGTCGGAATCTTTGACTCCTTCTGCAGTATCTCAATCTTTTCCTCTATCTCATCAAAGTACTTCCTAAGCATGAGGTAAGATGCCTTTTCCGACTTAAAAATACTGTCATACTGTTCCTCCCTCCTGTCCTCCTTTAGAGCACTCAGTGAGAAAAATCCGCTTATCACTCCCCACAGGCAAATCATAAAGATAACTGTGATTGCTGCAATGAGCATGTATTCCTTTGGATAATTAATTATCGCATAAAAATCCGCCAAAAGAACCAGCGTGGAAATAAGAATTAGAAATATAACCTGTATTTTTGCCTTTTTTTGCTTTTTATCCTGCATATGCTTCCCCTTCCCGGGCCTGACGCTATCCGCGACAGCCGTACCGCATGATGGCTGTGGATAATACAAGTCCCAGTACATTTATCCTAATGTATCTATTATAGCGTTTATTTGCTGTAATGTCGATTGTTTTTAATGATTTTTCAGACATTTTCCAAGTATCCATGTTTTCCGAATAGCGTACGTATATACTGATGTTAGTATATTTTTTCATTTACTCCCCCGATAATTGTAATCCTTTATTGCAGTTACGGTTGACAATCGACATCTTTTCATGTTAATGTGTTAACCGTATAAAAATTACCATGAAATTTACAAAAAGGAGATTTTATCATGAACCAGACAGAAACTATAGACTACAAGCATGGGAAGACCTATGCCATAACGGTAACAGCTCTCATGACAGCTGTCACATGTATTCTTGCACCATTATCCATCCCGATTGGACCAGTACCGATTTCACTGACAAACCTGGCCATATATATTTCATTATATCTGCTCGGATGGAAACGCGGAACTATAAGCTACCTGATTTACCTGCTTATCGGACTTGTCGGAATCCCTGTATTTTCAGGCTTCACCGGTGGCCCAGCTAAGCTTGCCGGCCCTACAGGCGGATATATCATCGGTTTTATCGCCATGGCAATCATTGCAGGACTTGTAATCGATCATTTCCACCAGCCTTGGCTCCAGCTCATTGGTATGATTGTCGGAACTATCATATGCTATGTGCTCGGTACAGCATGGTTCTGCTTTGAGGCAAAAAGCACAGTCAGCGGTGCACTCTCAATATGTGTATTCCCATTTATCCCGGGCGATCTGATAAAAATGATAATTGCCATGCTTATAGGACCGGCTATTAAAAAAAGACTTCGCTAAACATCAACTCCAAGCTTTCTAAGCTCCTGATACAGGCGCGCTACCGGAAGCCCTACCACATTATTGTAATCACCATGTATTCCCTTAATGTGGATGGCAAAGCGTCCCTGTATCCCGTAGCTTCCTGCTTTATCCATCGGATCCCCGCTTGAAATATAGCGGTCAATTTCCTCTTCCGTCAATGTATACATGTTGACATCCGTCTTCTCATAAAAGCAGTGTTCTCCTGTTCTTCCGGCTTTGTCAATAAAAACAAACGTTACCCCTGTATAGACACTGTGCGTTTTTCCCGAAAGCATCGAAAGCATACGCCTGGCATCTTCTTCGTCCTTCGGCTTTCCAAGAATCTGATTCTCATAAGCCACTACCGTATCCGCTCCGATTACAAGAATATCCTGCGGTGTCACAAGCTCTGCATGCTGTTCATTGTAGGTAAGCACACCTGACGCTACCTCCTCTGCCTTTTGACGGGATAGCTCCATGACAACCGCAGATGGCTCCTCCTCTGTGATTATCTCTTCTCCCTTTGCAGGACAGACAACAAACTCTGCCCCAATCTGCTCTAATAATTCCTTTCGGCGCGGTGATGCCGACGCCAATATTATCTGACTCATATTTGTTTTAACCTTTTCCTTCAACTCTGATTTTGGAGCTTTTTCATCGCACGCTTTGCCTCATACATTTTATTTTTGTTACACTAATATTTTCACTCATAATATTCTTCTCCCAAAATCTATCATCGTTTACCAAATTTTTTCTTTTTCATATCTTAACACACAAAAATAATTTAAAAAAGAACAAATTAATCCCGAATGGCTTATTTATCTAAAAAAACATTCGGGATTATTATTAAATCTTTATGTATCCATTACAGATAAAGCACTGCTATCATTTCAATTTCCAGAAAAATTTCAAACCTCATATGAGTTTACAAATCAATTCTTTACAACCACTCCAAATTATGTTATTCTCTGTTAGATAAAGCTAACTTTAGTTCGCCGAGGGGATATGGCAGAAAGAGAGGTCTAACAATGCCACTGAATTTAGCTGAATTAGGAAAACTATACACAATTCACCGCATAGGAGGTCAGGAAAAAGAGAGACATCATCTGGAAAATTTAGGACTTATACCCGGGCAGGAGCTCAGACTTATATCCGAATTTCACGGATATTATATAGTCAGTGTGAAGGACGCCCGGATTGGCATAGAAAAACATCTGGCTCAGAAGGTCATTCTCGTGGCTTAGCAATTCATATATAGCCATAGTTTACCATATAGCTGAGGTTTTATGCATATATTAAGTAAAGGATGATGATTCAATAATGGATAGAAATAAAAAAATATTATTAATTTGCGGAACGCAGATAGCTATTTTCTGCTTTTTTTGTGTACCCTGATACTCCATATACAGACAGGTGTACATTACTCTAACGGCATCATTATGATTTTTACAGGTGCCCTGATACTTCTTTCACTTATCGGATGCGCTCTTTCATTTGTCATGCTGGACTATACACGCGATGTAGTCCGTTTTGCTTCATCCGATGTGATGGGTGTGCACAACAAAAAGGCACTCGAGAAAAAACTGTACGATTTACAGGAAAAAGAAGATACCTTTAATCTGGGTATCATGATGTTTGATTTAAACAATCTTAAAAAAATAAATGATACCTACGGACATGAGCTACCGCAATCACTACTATCTGATTCCGGATTTGATGAAAATAGCTGACGAAAAAATGTATGAGGACAAGCGCTACAAAAAAGAACATATGAGCTCTGCAGCTCCATCGATAAGCTATAGCAGCTCAAGGCATTTTCATAGTGTTTCGTCTGAATACCTGATTGAAAAGCTGCATACTATACTGAGCAATCACAAGGATCAACGCTCCTACGCATTTGTCACCGCTGATATCCAGGACTTCCGCCTCATAAATGAGTATTGTGGATATGAAACCGGAAGTAATATACTTGATACTGTGCTGAGATAGAACAGCACCGTGCAGATGTTATCAACTCATTTCAGAGTGCAATTGACAACGACGAAATATGTATTTATATGCAGCCAAAGATTGGCTGTAAAAGTAAAAAAATTGAAAGTGCCGAGGTTTTGGTCCGCTGGAATAAGGCTCCCGGAGTGGTCTGGACTCCTGATAAATTTCTTCCGGTGCTTGATGAAACCGGAGATATTACTACCATAGATTACTATGTATACGAAAAAGCCTTTGCCTGGCTGAAGGAGCGTAGAGACAGTGGACTTCCTGTTGTTCCAATTTCCCTGAATGTGACGCCGGCACATTTCAACAACATAACCGGATTTGAGCAGAAGGTCCATGAGATTTTTGAAAAATACCATCCCGACCCAAGTCTTTTAATATTTGAAATCACAGAGGAAGCATACATACACAATTACGATGCTGTCAACTGTATGATTGAACACTTCCACAATGCCGGAGCACTTATTTCCATGGACGATTTCGGCTCAGGCTATTCCTCTCTCAATACCATGAAGGATATTCAGTTTGATGAAATAAAGATGGACAAACGTTTCCTTGATGGACCACTTTCTACCAACGGAAAGATTGTTATTGAAGAGATTTTTCACATGCTCAAACGCACACATCACAGTATCGTGTGTGAGGGTGTGGAAACAAAGGAAGTGGCTGATTTCCTGACTGTGGCAGGCTGTAATGAGATGCAGGGCTTTTACTATTATAAGCCTATGCCATCCGAGAGCTTCTCAGAGCTTCTCGATAGCATGCAGTAAATTATCTGTTTCCTGATTTTGACAAAAGTTAAAAAAATAGAGCCAGTATTTCTACTGACTCTGATTTACTTCAAGCATATTACAATTTATTTTGATAATTCTCTAACTGATGAAAAATACCAACTACATTTACAACATCATCTCTCACATCGAAAATTATAATATAATTCATCTGTGGTACAACTGCTTCTCTATAGCCTTTCTTGGCAAGATATGCATCTCTACAATCTGCAAATTGAAAGGGATTGACCTCCAATCTATCATAGATTACATCAATACCATCTAACAAATGCTTCGCTGCCTGTTTATTCTTTAATCTATAAATCAAATAATACATAAGATTATCAAGTAGTTCATCAGCATGCTCTGTAACATTTAATTTATAAGCCATACTTTGCCCTCGTTTCTCTAAGTGCTGTTCTGGCATCCTTTATCTGTCCTGCCTCTATCTGCTTTTCAGATATCTCTATATCTCTGTACATGGCAATCTGTCTCATTGTTGACTCATAAATCTCCATGCTCATAATTACCATATCGCCATAGCCATTTTTAGTAACATAAATTGGCTCCTCTGTCTTATGACACATATCAGATATCTCCGATGTATTCTTCAAGTCTTTAATTGGAATTATTTGCGGCATAATATACACCCCCTTATTTATGGTCTAATTATACCATAATTACGTCCTTTTTCAACCCAAGTTTCATTATCCTAATTAACCGCTTCCTCTTTCACTGACATAAATCTATAAAATACAGCACAAAATACCAACGCAAAAACGACTCCAAATACATTCTGAATCACCCTTAAGCCGACTGCTCCCTTTAATCCGTAGCTCTCTGCAGCTATAGCCAGAGCGCCAAATGTATTAAAAACGGCCTGCCAGCCGTATTGTGCCGATAATCCCACGCCGATTCCACCTATGATTCCTATGTACGCATAGATTGATGGCGGAAGCAGGAAGTATAAAACTATGAAGCATATAACCCCGGCGATATTACCGACAATCCTCTTTCTGACTCTGTACTGCATATCCTCCATAAACGGCAGGATGGCGGACATGGCTGCAATACCTGCCCACATTGCACGCGGCATATTACAAAGCTGTGCAATACATAGAACTAACGGTACGCATAGTATCTGGCACAGCTGCCATTTTGTACGTGATGAAGAAAGGTCAAACTCCTCAATTACAGCTTTCATATTTCTTTTATAGTCTCTGTTTTTATGATTTCTGTAAAATACCAGGCATGTGATGGCAGCTCCTGCGGCCATCCCTGCTATTCGAAGCATATAGCTTTTTCCTGACACATCATATCCATATAACAATAAATAGCCAAGAACCAGTGTGGATTGATTAAACATAAATGGATTATGGCATCCAAACAGAATCAGCACTGCAAGAGCTGCAATGTTTATAAGCAGCGCCGGAAGCGGTGAAAGCTGATTTGCCAGATGTGGGCATACTGTCATAATTACAAAGAACAATGCCAAAAGCCATGTAGAGTGTCCGGTATGGATTCCCAGATCAGCGTTTCGAAATACCATAACGCATAATAAGACCACTACTCCCACAATGCTGTTATCCTTTCCCAATATGATGCTTGAGGCAGTGACAAAGGCAAAGCAAAAAACCATTGTGACAGCTATCTTCACCATGTATACAAACGTATGGTATAGTTTTTCTTTCATTGTTTTACTATTTTTCAGCAGGCTTTTAGAGCCGGCCTGATTTAACTGCAGTTCCTGATAAAATGTCATATAAATTCTCCTATCTTTTTATCTTATTATTTTATTATTGTAACTATCATGTTCTAAATAGCTACTCATTATAATTCTTTATTGGCAGTTCTACTACAAATCTGCATCCTCCGTATTCCCGGTTTTCAGCTTTAATTGTTCCACCGGCGATGTCTACAATTCTTTTCACAAGTGCCAGGCCAAGGCCGTTTCCCTCGGCTTTATGAGAACCATCCACCTGATAAAACTTGTCAAATATTCTGGCTTTTGCATCATCCGCGATTCCCGGTCCCTCGTCTTCCAGAATAAACTGCACAGAATCATTTTCATGCCTTAGAAACATGGTGATGGTCCCATTTTGTGGACTAAACTTGATTGCATTATCCAAAAGATTCATCCAGATATGCATAAAAAGCCCTTCATTTCCAACATAACTGACCTCCTCCATCTCCACCTGAAAGCCAATTCCTTTTTCAGTCCATTTGTCTTCCAATGAAAGAAATGCCTGACGGATTTGTTCATCCAGACGATATTTGGTTTTTTTCATTGGAATATTCTGATTTTCCAGCCTTGATAACAACAAAATATTTCCAACAAGGCCTGAAAGCCTTTGAGTATTAAACAGGATTTTTTCTACATACCCCTCCTGCTCCTGTGACAGCTCATCTCCCTGGAGCAGCATTGTATAGCCTTCAATTGCATTGATTGGAGTCTTGAACTCATGGGAAACATTGGATACAAAATCCATTTGCAGCATCTCTGTTGCACGAAGCTCTTTTGTCATGACATTAAAGCTCTGATAGGATTCTCCAATCTCGGCTATGCGGCTGTTTGTTTCCAGATGCTGTTCAAAATCTCCCTGGGAAACTGCTTTCATTGCTTTACTGAGCCTGGTAATCGGCTCTAGGAGCCTTGCATTGATAAATGATGTAATAAGTCCTGCTATCAATGTATTAAAAATCAAAAGCCAGCCAAGGCCCGGTATTTTCCCGGGCAAATCCAAAAAATGATTCAAAAACGCAAACAACAAGGCTGATATCAGCATAGAAAATGCAAGTGCCAGCCAGATTGCACCGGTCAGACATGAACGGATACGCAATTCTTTTTTCTTTTTATGTTCCATTATTTTTTCACCACCTTGTATCCCAGACCACGCATAGTTACAATTTCGAAATCCGGATTTTCCTTAAAACGCTCCCTGATTCTTCCTATATGTACCTCTATCGTATGTGGGTCTGCCTCCGTCTCATATCCCCATACCTCATCCATTAGCTGCTGCTTCGTAAATGTCCTGCCTGGTGAAGCTGCCAGCTTGTATAAAAGCAGAAATTCCTTTTTGGGCAGGACAAGCGTTTCATCACCGGTCACAACTGTCATTGCATCATAATCAAACTCGGTTGAGCCAATCACAATTTTGTGTTCGTTCAGTATCTGTGCACGACGAAGCAGTGCCCCTACCCTCAAAACCATTTCATTGACATTTACAGGTTTTACCATATAATCGTCACTTCCCGAAAGAAAGCCCTGACGCATATCATCGAAGCTGCTTTTTGCAGTAATCATAAGCACCGGTATCTGATATCCCGCCGAACGAAGCTCCGACACAAGTTCATATCCATCCATAACCGGCATCATTATATCGGAAATGATTAAATCAATATACTCTCTGTCCAATACCTCCAGTGCCTGTGCTCCATCCGACGCACTTTTGACCTGATATCCGCTCTTTTCAAGCACCTTTTGGAATAACAGACTTAATTCCTTATCATCTTCTACAATTAATATCTTAAACACGATTTATGTTCTCCTTTAATCAAAACAAATCCCTTGCCCATCCAAGCAGATGCTGTACCAGAAACACCTTTCTTTTATGTTTTTCTGTTAATTCAATCGGCTTTACATGATACGGATCATAATATGTTCCGTCGTCTAATACCTGTCTGGACACGCTCTCATACTCCATCATGCCATCCTCCAGCTGTTTATTAATCTCTTTACTGCGTATTACAAGCATCAGCTCTGTATCCAGATAAGTACTTCTCATATCCATATTGAATGAACCTATTACTGACAGATCATCGTCAATCAGAATACTTTTTCCATGATATGAATAACCGCCTTCATATTCCCAGATATCAATTCCTGTTTCTAAAATTCTGTTTCTGTTTTTGGCATAATCAGCAGCTCCAAATGGATTTCCGTTATTTGCAACAGAATTTGTCATAATAGAAAAGTCCGGAACCTTCTGTGCAATTTCCTCCCATGTATTATACATCATATCATTGCAAATAATATATGGTGTATGAATTTTTACGCGTTCCTTTGCATTTTTCATTAATTCTCCCAGCTGATACCATACCACCGGTTCCTTAGCCCCGGTGTGGATTGGATTTGATAACAATGTAATCTTTTCTGTTTCAAAGGTTTCATCCGCATAATCTGTATCACAAATTTTTTCCTTATTAACTTCAAAATATTGCTGATACCCTTTCTGCAGCTCTAAAACTGCTTTCTTTACAGATTGTCTGTCAGCTAATTTTTTACTGTTATGAAAATACCGACAGTCCTCCTGTTTCCATATTGTTTCAAAATAATCCAATAACTGATTGACCGAATTATCTTTCTGTGGCTCATCGCAGACAACTAACACATCCCGGTCAAAATTTTTATGCCCCGGAAAATCACCCAAAAAATAATTATATGTGTTTCTTCCGCCAAGAATATATATTTTACCATCTGCAATCAGATATTTATCATGCATTCTTCCCATTGTCTTCCATGGCTTAAGCGGATTTGCTTTATTGTACAGCTTAATCTCAACATTCTCATGCGAAGATAATCCATAAAAATATGGATTACCCTCCATATCAATCCAGCTCTCCATTCCATCTACCAATATGCGGACATGTACGCCTCTGTCTGCCGCATCATACAGTGCTCCTAAAATCAATTTTCCGCTTTCGTCTGATTTAAATGCAAATGTAGAAAGGATTATTTCATCCTTTGCATTTTGGATTAATCTAACTCTTTCTAAAAGAGCCTGCGAATTTTTTTCAATGATTACTGCTCTTTCCGTATTCTCTCTCCCCGCCACACTCATAATATTTTGTGTTTCCTTTATAGTAGCATCAGACACCGCCGGCTGTTTTTTATATGTGATGCAGATTCCGATTAACTCATAAAAAGCCACACATAAAAAAACTGCCAGTATAGCCAAAATAATTTTACATATTTTATGCCTTTTCATTGTACATCACCTGATTCCTTGTATTTTATACTCATACAATACAATGTCAATCTCAATTTTACCTCAACAGAATTGATTTTATGCAAAAACTACTTTCCTTATACCAAAAGAAGACGGGCAAAACCCCGTCTTCTTATAGATAATAGATAAAATCCGTATAAATTTTTTAAAGCACAATTACAGCAGCATCAAGTCCATCTACTTTTCCGTCAAATGCGCTATCTGTAAGCAGATTATATTTCTCGGCATACTCTTTAAATTCCTTTACACTGCTGCCGCAATTGAAAAGCATTGCGATTGTCTCTTCGCCATTTTTTCTGATCATAACAATCGTATCCTCATCGTCATTTGTGATTGTCTCAATCATTTCGCCCTCTACGATGCATGCATGTGCTTTTCTAATCTGCATGAGCTTCTTATACCAATTATACATCTCCTTGTCCTGGTATTCCTCATCCCAGTACATGCCTCGTCTGCAGTCCGGATCATTTGCTCCCGGCATGGCATACTCATCGCCATAGTAGACCATAGGCATTCCCGGCAGTAGCAGCTGAAATGCTGCAGCGAGATGCTGTTTTTTCTTATTATCGTTGCACAGATGTAAAAATCTTGCTGTATCATGGCTGTCAATCAGGTTCCACATCAGAGGATAGCACTTTTTGTTTAAGCGGCCCTTCAGATATCCAAGATTTTGTACAAACTGGCTGACATTGATTTTTTCGTCTGCAAGCAGATCTATCAGATTCAGGTAGAATGGATAATTCATGACAGTATCCCACTCATCTCCCTCGAGGAAGTCTCCTGCATAGTGCCATATCTCACCAATTATCAGCATATCCTTCTTTACTGCCTTGATTGCCTTTCTGAAATTCTTCCAGAAGAAATGACTGATTTCGTCTCCTACATCCAGTCTCCATCCGTCAATATCACATTCCTTAATCCAGTAGCAGGCAACATCCGTGATGTATTTTTCAACCTCAGGATTTTTCAGATTAAGCTTTGGCATTCCACCGTAATAGCCGAAGCATTTGAAGTTTGGAATTTCTCCCCATTCACCCCTAGGCGGCAGCTCGTCGATAAAATACCAGTCGAGATATTTTGACTTTTCGCCCTTTTCAAGTATATCCTGAAATGCAAAAAATTCTCTTCCTGAGTGGTTGTATACCGCATCCAGCACTACCTTCATGCCACGCTCGTGAGATTTTTGTACGAGCTCCTTTAAATCCTCTGTTGTTCCAAATGATGGGTCAACCTGATAATAATCAATGGTATCATACTTATGGCACGAATTTGATTTAAAGATTGGTGTCAGATACACCACATCGATTCCCAGATCTTTAATATAATCCAGATGCTCTATGATTCCCCTGAGATTGCCATGCAAATCATCCATTGGTGTAATCGGTGCCTTATACCACAGCTCTTTGTCCACCGGCTGTGTTGCGGCAAAGCGCGACGGAAAAATCTGATACACTACCTTGTTGGCTGCCCACTGTGGCACCTCAAACATCTCTTCCTCTCTGAGATTCTGCGGGCAGTCAAACATTCTGTCCCTGTTTGTGATGCACTCCTTATCGAACTCATAATTGCCGTAATATACCTTTTCACCCTGCATGTCCGTAAATTCAAAAAAGTATCTCAGACATATCAGATGCATCTGAAGCTGTGCTTCATAATAATCGTGAAACTGCGAGGTGGCTACCTTCTTCATAGGAAGTGTCATTCGCGTATCCTTGCGCTCCATTGGTATATACTTGTCCTCATAGTGAAGGATTACCTCCTTCATATCATCCTTTTTAACCTGCACGCGTATCACAAACAAATCCTTATCTATCGCATAGCAGAATCTTTTATCCATGTCATGAAAAATTGCTGAATATTCCATAAAATGCCCCTTTACTTACGTATTTCGTTATTTTGTATTTTAACGCACTTTTTAAGACAATTCTATCATTATATCCATGACATTTTTTCACTATTTCTACTTTATGTGTGATTTTAGCATAATAACATTTTATTTTTTTGACTTTATTCTCCAAAGCACTGCGTTCATTATATCACTGCACACTCAGATAGCTTGTCACACAGTAAAGTGTCTGTCCATTATATTCCACGCGTGACCAGCCAAACTCCTCATTGATTCCGGTTCTGGTGACTGTTTCCCCATTTTTTATTGTTGCAATAACTGTAGCATCAGGATTTGTGACACTTGGAAGTGCACGCAGATTAACCTCTATCTTTGCAGTGACAGTATCATTACACTCCTTGAACTTTGTCTTCAGTCCGTCTCCGCTGCCACTTCCGTCCTGTCCGGGAACTACATAGTTCATATCTGTTGTGAGGTAGCTTGAAATGGCATAGTACGTCTGTCCATTATATTCCACACGTGACCAGCCACTGTCACTGACGCCTGTTCTTGTTGCTGTATCACCGTTATTCAGCGTTACCTTAATTGTGCTGTCATTGCCCTGACTAGGAATATCCCTCAGATTGACGCTTTCCTTGGCAGTTACTGTCTCATTTACATCCGAAAACTTCATATTTGCTTCCGGATCAGCTGTTGCATTGTCAGCCGCATCTCCATTTTTTGCAGACTCTGTTTCATCAAACCCAAAGTATGCCACATTCAAATCTACCGGCTTATCAATCCCTGACACCTTTCCCTTATTGGTATACTGCCACATGGCATGTGTGCCCTCATAAGATGACTGTGGTGTTTCCGGGTAAGCTGTGTCCGGATATTGTGACACCCAGATTTTGTAGCTGCTCTCAAGCGCTTTAGTATCCCACTGGCTGTTTTCCAACAACTCATTCATGGCAGCGTAAAACATAGGCGTGTATCCTTTTTTATATATTTCCTGCAAAAATGCCTCAGCTACTTTGGTACGGGCCTCTGATGACATGCCATACTGTCTGCTTGCTGAGTCTGTGAAGCCCTCGCAGTCAAATGCCACAGGATATGTAATCTGATATTTTGAGATGTAATCTGCAACCCAGTCTGCCTCTTCAATGGCTTCTGTTTCATTTACTGCTGATGAGAAAAAATATACTCCAACCTTTATGCCATTTTTCTGTGCCTCCTGCATGTTGTATCTGGCATTTGTATCAACACACATCTCGCCTGTTTTCTGGGTTCTGTAGCCCACACGTATCATCGCAAAATCAATTCCGCCTGCGGCAACCTTGTCCCACTTTATGGTGCCCTGATATTTAGATACATCAATTCCGAAGGTCAGCTTACTGTTTTCCGCAACAGAGCTTGCAGACAGTATCTGTGTCTCATCCGCAGAAGCTCCATCATCAGATGTCGCACTCATTGAGCCTGCATTGCCTCCCGTATGCTGCGGGTCTTCCTTATCTGAACTATCCTCTGTGGCTGTTTCTGTCATCTGTGACGAGCCTCGAGCCTCTTTTTTTGCTGATTTAATCACAAAAAATGTGGCAACTGCAGCCAGCGCAGCTACTATCGCAACAATTATAAATATTGCTATTATCTTTCTTTTATCGTTCATAGATTTTCCTCTTCATTATTTATATATGTCACCATGTACAGGCAATCTGCTTTTATGCAACAAAATATATCATATAATCCTGTAATTTTCAAATATTTGTCTTTTTTCAGAAAATATTAAAAATCCGCTATACTCACATATCGTATAGCGGATTAATATAACACTATTTAATTTTCAGTCTTTTCACCGGTTTTGTGCGTATCCGCATTTACAACGAGATTTACTCCATCAAGTCCGGTTACATTTACGTTGCGATTTACCTTTGCGTCATATGAATCAGCGTTGATAATCTCAGATAAATCAATACCTGTTGCCTCTTTCATACTCTCAAATACCTTTGCCATTACAACCGGTACATTTCCGGCAACCTTGCCTACACCATTTTCGCCATCACCGCCACCGATAATAGTAATCTTGTCGATTTGTCCAAGTGGCTCTGCAACCTTGGCTGCGATATCAGGCAGCACCTTAATCATCATCTCTGCAACGGCTGCCTTATTATACTTGGCATATGCCTCTGCCTTTTTCTCCATAGCCTCAGCCTCTGCAATACCCTTTGCCTGGATAGCTGATGCCTCTGCCTCTCCGACTGCACGGATACCGGCAGCTTCCTGCTCCTTGGCATATCTCATGGCTTCTGCCTCTGCTTTCTGTGCCTCCGCCTGACGCTGTGCCTCGAACTGTCTTGCCTCAGCTTCCTTCTGACGCTGGTAGAGCTGTGCCTCTGCCTGCTGCTGTGCTGCGTATTTATTGGCTTCAGCCTTTTTCTTGACCTCTGCCTCAAGAGACTGCTCTGTTACTGCAACCTCTTTCTGCTTTAACTCAATCTCTCGCTCCTGCTTTGCGATATCAGCGTTTGCTGTGGCAACCTCAATGGTCTTACGCTGCTCCTCCTTCTGGATGTCGTAAGCCGCATCCGCCATGGCCTTCTTTGTATCAGCCTCCATCTGAAGCTCTGATTTCTTGATAGCAAGCTCATTCTGTTTCTTAGCAATCTCTGTCTGTGCTGCAACCGCTGCATCATTTGACTCTTTGTCAGCCGAAGCCTGAGCTACCTTGATGTCTCTTTCACTCTCTGCCCTTGCGATGGCGGCTGCCTTTTTAATCTTTACGATATTGTCGATACCAAGATTCTCTATTACCTCGTTGCCATCCACGAAATTCTGCACATTAAAGCTGATGATATCAAGTCCCATTGCCGCAAGATCAGGCTCTGCATTCTCTTTTACCAGATTGGCAAACTTCTGACGGTCTGAGACCATCTCTTCAAGCTTCATTTTTCCAACAATCTCACGTACATTACCCTCGAGAACCTCTCTGGCAACACCAGCGATATACTCTGTGTTTTTGTTAAGGAAATTCTCAGCCGCAAGGCGTAGCTTTTCAGGATTATTACTGATCTTTACGTTTACCGTAGCATCGACGTTGATATTGATATAATCTGCTGTCGGTACTGCATTGCTCGTCTTTACATCGATAGGTATCAGTCTGAGATTCAGCTTATCAAGACGCTCAAAAAACGGAATACGTATGCTCGCCTTTCCGATAACTACCTTTGACTTTTTCTTCACACCTGAAATGATATACGCCATATCAGGCGGTGCCTTCACGTATCCGATTGCCATAAACAACAGGATAACAAGAACAACAACTGCAACAATAATTCCAATGATACTAATGTCCTGCATAACTTTCTCCTCTCTTTCGTATGCTTTTTATTAATAATTTGACAATATCATTTTATTATAGATATATTGTTTTGTCACCATAAATATTAAAAAAATAATATACCACTGTGCATTTGTTCTGATTATGGTATAAGCGATGCAAACATAAAATTTAGAAATTACAGATATCTTCTTAATCAGCAGGCATTACTTATTCATCAATTTTATTTTGTAATCATCATCCCTTGTATTTCTCCTGTATTTTTATCAAAACTTATATTTTTCGCTTTCCCATAATCTTCCATTTCCAGCTTCTATAGAAAACGCATATATTATTGCGCTCCCATTAAATGGTCCTGTAAATATACAAAAATTTCTTTCATCTATTACGTATGTATACCAATTTCATCATATTTCTTTCGGATCAAATCAGTATTAATTTTTCGTTGTTCTTTCCAACCTGAATCAATCTATTTTTTGTAATATTATTCATACACATTAATTTCCCTATTTATTTAATTTAATATTGTCAACAGGAATTAATATCCCTTTACAACCACGATACTTCCCAGTGGTAAAAATTCAGTTTTCTCATTAATCACTCTTCACCTCACATTTTATTCCCGATTTAATATCGTTTTCTTTGTTATTTCTTTCTACATTACATTATACACTATGGTGGTCACACAGCAGTCACACCGGAAAAATTTCTCTACTTTTTTCATTTTTTGCGAAAAAAATCCCTCAGAGCTGTTTGTGCCCTGAGGATTGGTTTTTGCTTTTGCTTCAAAGCTTTCGCAATATTCTGTTGCTAGGAGTGCGTTACATCAGCATATTCATTTTGCAATATTTGTTCGTATACCCAGCTCGGCAAAATTTCGCTAGTGTCTATTAATTAACATCATGGATTCTTAATTGCTTCGCAACAGCTATGATGGTTAATTAATAGACATGCAGAGGTTATAGGTTGTTGGGAGTCCGAAAGTATAACCCTAATAAATCCTATAACTCATCCTATATGGCCGCATGCCTATGTATCATATCTGCCTCTAAGCTTTTTCTCAAGTATTATAGAAGATATTTCTAATGTACGATTTTAACATCAATTAATTCCCCATTTTCTGTATCAACATTAAACTTTCTTCCCCAAAAATCAGTTGCATATAATTTCCCATCTATAACTTGAATTGCAATATATGGAATTTGCTCTTTACTAACAATATTAGATGGTAATTTATTACTTATTTGCCAACACATTATACCTTGTTCATCATAACACAAAATATTATTTAATTCGTCAACTCCTAATTCCACACGTGGAATCTTTAGTAAAACAATATATTTTCCATTTATTTTTTCAATTTTCTTAATTGGATATTTAACAATAATTTTTGTATGACCAATAGTTAAAGTATTACCTTCCACAATTATTCCATTCATTCTTTTACCTCCAGTCTTCAATTTTTCCAAGTTCAGTAAAATCACCAATCCATTGCTGTTGCAAATCTATTTGTATTCCGCCACCATCATATCCAAAATTAGGTCCAACTTCACCTAAACGTATTGTATCTCCTGCCTTTAATTCTACTTCACCAATAAATATAGGTTCATACTCTAATGCAAATTCAGCTTGAATTTCTTTGGGTGTAAGTCCTTTGATATCCTCAGCTCTCATAACCCATCCACCCTCTAAATTAGAATTTACACCATCGTACACTCGAACAAATTTTGTATCTTCCGTCAGTGTTATATTTTGTACAACCGTTTTTTCTTTATAAGGTGATTTATAACCTCTTGCTTCCCACAAATCATTGACACTTTCTGCCGATTGATATTGATTTATCTTAACTTTATCTTTTAAACTACCTAATTGGTCATCTAAATATTCATATCCGTTTTTACTTGTTTTACCACTCTGGTATCGGAAACGGTTCTCTACTCTTTCCTCACAGCTTATGGTATTACCAAACACATTATATTTATAATGGTAATAAGTCCTGGCATTCTCACTGTCGGAGCTGATCAGTCACAGTCCATGAATGTAGCGAATGACGTTGCCACTGTAGTCCTTCTCTGCTACGACTTCCCTGTTTTCATTATAGAGGAACTGCTAACCTGCCATTTTACTATTTTAATGGGACATGAACATTTCTAATAACCTTGAGTTCATTTTCCCCTACATTTGACGTCCCAAAAAATTCAAAATAAACATAGGCTGTATTGGGAATAAATTCCATATCTGCCAAAGTAATCTGATTCAACCTCTCTGAACTGTCTTGTTCCATCGAAGCTTCTCCATTCAGTCAGATTATTTGCACAATTTGTATTTGTTTTCGAATTTAGCAATAAATCATCTGACATTCTTCCCATGGATTAATATGCTCGTGAAGAATTATCCGCATTCTGAATAAGAATTTAAAATTATAACCAACCGCGTGTTTGCAGATATTTATCTGGAATTCTTAATTCAAGTTCCTCAACAATTCGTCGTATATAAGCTTCCATATCTGTATTTGAATAGCAATTGTGTGTATTCATTACGCTTATTAATCTTCCATTTCCAACTTCTATAGAAAACCCTATAATATCAAGTTCATAAGTGAAAACAACGTAAAAATAATCATAAGCAAAAAAACCTATTTTAAACGACCAATGCCCTGCTTCTTCCACCACATCATAATATTCTATACCTCTAATTTTATTACCAAATATTTTTTTTATTTTTTTACCCGTATCGATTCTAATATCATTAAAATTATTTTGTTGCATACCAAAAATCTCCTTTTTTTTCTAATGCAAAATACCCATGTTTTTCTTGCAAATAATCCCATTCCCATTTCAATGCGCATTCACCATATGCCTCTGGATTATGTGAAAATCGTATCTCTTTACCTGCGTTTATGGCATCATCTAATGCAGGTTTGTTAAAATAGTCAAACATATTTTGACCTGCTACGTCTAAACCATATGTATCCGTAATTTTATCCCACTCCGTTCCCAGACTAAAATATGTTGTATCTCCTGCCTTAACAGTATATGCACCTGGACCTGGAATTGAAAAATCTTTAGTACCATCTGCCCTTATAGTTGGTTCATACTTTCCTAAGGTCATCGTATCCGAATCTATATTATGCACACTATCAACTCGATATTTTTTATACTCTGCTAGTGGTATTTTCCCATCAACTTTCCCATCTATTATATTTAAACCATTAATAGTTTTACTACCACTCTGGTCTCATCCCCAGCTCCTCTTATGTTCACCCCACTTTCTGATATCACATCTTCCGTTAAATTTCCAGCGCCCTCAGTTACTCCATCAATCCCTTTTGGGGCTTTCGCCAGCTTGTTTGCCTCTGCTTCAATTCCATTCAGCCCCTTTGCAGTTACTCCACTTGCAACCATACCGGCAACCATTCCTGCTGTATCATTTCCTGTCACATCTGTGGTTATCTTCTGCGCACCGGCTCCGGCTCCCATTGAGATGCCTTCTTTGGCGACTATTGTTGCTGTGCTTTTGAATGTCAGATTTCCCGCTGTGGATGGCTGACAGGATTGTTATATATACTTCACCAAGATGCAAATTTCGCCATATGTTCTTTTAACTAATCTCCATGTATTTCATCACCTTCGGTGAGAGCCATTCCGATTAATTTAAAGATCGTGATTACGTGATTAATTGTTTAGGTGGCAGGTGTTCTTATGTGAAGACATAATTAAAATTATAACCAACCGCGTGTTTGTAAATATTTATCTAAAAACGCATACCAAAAATCTCCCTCACTCGAAATGTCTCTCTGACTTTTTATCATGCCTTGTTGGAACTTACATTTTTATCTATTTCTTCTAATGAATGAAAATGATTATGCAAATAAATATTAAATTCCTCTTCAGTAAAATTGTACTGTTCTTTTACCATTGTAATTGGTAATATCATTGTACAAGCACATATTATTCCGTTTCTACTGTATGGTCCTCCAAATGTGCAAAAATTCTTTTCATCTATTACGTATGTGTACCAATTTCCATTCCGTTCAAAGCACCCACACTGATTTGGCTTTTCGACAAATTCTCCAAAATGGAAATATTCATAATCGTCTATATTTTCTTGAACAATTCCATATAAATTTTTTTTTATCTCTTCATTTAATATATTACTCATTATTTTCCTTTCCACTAATTAATTACTGCTGTACCTAAATCCGAAATTATTCCTGTATCTTTCAAAGTTCCCCAACTATAAATTGTATTCATCTGCCCTGCTCCACCTTTCATATGAACATCACCAACATCCCATGCCGCAGCCTTTCCATAATATCCATATTTAGATGTTACATTATTTCCCGCAATTTCAACACCATCTGAAATATTGTTTTCTCCTATAATTTCTATTCTTGTTCTCCAACTTTCATAATCACTAATCATTTTAGCAGCGTTTTTATTCGAAAACCCCATTTTTACCAATTTTTGAAGTTTACAAAAATCAGATTTTCCACTGATAACTATATCTACAGTATCCTTATATACATCAACATCAAATGTTCCTGTATTAACCTTGGCAGAACTTTTTGGAATTGATCTTTCAGAATTATTAGCATATGTCCCATCTGCATTTTTTCCATATCCCATAGTAAAACCTCCATCACCACCATCACGGCTTACAGGTATTTTACCGCTCAATTCACCAATACTTGCAATTGTATCTGGTTCATACCCTCCATAATATGGCCAATCAAGATTAAACATTTTTTCTCCAATGGAATTAGTTGTTAACTTAATGAAATACTTCGCATTATGTGATGTAATTAAATCATATCCTTCAACTGCCCATGATTCTGGACTATTTTTTACAATATTATATATTTCTTCACTATTTAAACTATTGAAAGTCAATACTTTACTATCATCGCTTAATTTTTTATATTCATTATACGCGGACTCTGCATACCATTTATTACCCGAAACATTAAACTTAGTATCAATTCCATTCAGCCCCTTTGCTGTCACTCCACTCGCAACCATACCGGCAACCATTCCTGCTGTATCATTTCCTGTCACATCTGTGGTTATCTTCTGCGCACCGGCTCCGGCTCCCATTGAGATGCCTTCTTTGGCGACTATTGTTGCTGTGCTTTTGAATGTCAGATTTCCCGCTGTGGATGCCTGTCCGATTGGAATCATTGCGGATGCCGCAAATGCAAAGGCATTTTCTGTCAGATAATATGCGTCCTCGTTTCCCTGAAACAGGTCATCCTTTATGCCGTTTACTGCCGTGCTGTCAATGTCACCTGTGCTTCCATAATAAATATCCTGAGTGCCCTCTATGGCATCTGCAGCTCCGAATACTGCTGTTCCGCTTCCTACTGCTACTGCAACGTCAGCTACTATTGGTATTGCAGCACCTCCTGTCAGCACTATGCATGCTACACCCGTCGCAATTAGTACTGCTCCTCCAACCGTCCTCCAGATTCCCTGTGTCTTTCTCTTTTCGGCTTCATCCTTTATCTTCTGTTCTGTCTCATAGATTTCATCGTATGCTTCTTTATTCTTCTCATGCAGGTCTCCAAATATTTTAATGCCCGTGTTCAGGGTACCTGCATCTTTACCTGTGATAAAACTGCCTGTTTCATAGCTCTCAATCGCACCCTGGCTAAGGCCTATTTTTGAAAGACATGACTGCAGATTTTCCAGAAGCAGCTCTACTGAATTTTCAAGCCGTACCACATTTTCTCTCTCGTAGCTGTTTACATTTGAGACAAGCTTTATAAGGTCGCTGTCCATCTGCTCATGGATATCAAATACTCCGTTACTGTCCGGCATGCCCACATCAGATATGTCCGATACTTCTGAAAGTGCACTTCTTATTTTGCCCGTATACTCATCAGTATCCTCATAGTTTGATGCCAGTTTTTTCCTGAATTCCTGTATTGCTTCTTCATCCAGTTTGAAGTTCGTCGAGCTATCAATGGCACGGTATCCATCCTTGTATGCTGCCATATTGTCAAGCAGTGTCTGTGCAGTTACTTTAATGCCTGACAGGATTGTTATATGTGCTTCACCAAGATAACTCTTTACTGCGTCTCCGGTTTTTCCTGTAAATACTGCATTTTCCGTAAACATACTGATTCTTTCTATGCAGTTATCAATATTTTCAATTAGATTTTCAATTTTTCGCTTATATTCCCAGAACAGATCGCTGAGATCCGTATAATTTATCTGAAACCCTTCCATTTTCATCTCCTAGTTTTATGGTATCACAGCTGTATCTGATAGTCCAATACCATTTTTAATATAATCTCCCTGTTTTCTGTCATTTTCATTTATTGCATTTATTATCAGGTCTATTTTTGCCAGATCATTATTTAACGTATCTCTGTAATCTTTCACAAAGGCTTTCAGCTGCCTGTATTCTTCCTGAAATTTGTCCATTGCTTCAGATCTGCTTTTGATTTCTGTCTCTGCCGCTGTGAGACTTACGGAATCAGAAGCTGTTTTTATACCGGCAGTCATAAAAGATACCTGCATATTATCAAGGCTGATTTCCATCTTTGTATTTCTCCTCTCCCTTTTATTAATTGAAAAAATTCTGTATTTTCGTGCACAGATCATCCCATGCGTTAACAAGTCCTGAAAGCACACCATATTTTTCATTCACTTTTTCTTTTAGTGTATTTATTTCCCAGTTGATGGCATCCTCCGCTGCATCTATATTTGACACATATCCGTCATAAGCTGTATATAAATTTCCGCTCTCACATGAATCATAACATTCCTGTGCATTGCTGCCTGTCCACATGCACTGATAAAGGTCTGAATTTATCATATTCCTCTGGTTATGCTTGATATCATCAATAGCCTCCTTGGCATCATCCAGCTTCCTGTATGCCGCTTTCAGCCTCTCTATTTTCTCATCAAGCACATCTATCTCTGACTGGCACTGTTCCTGCTGTTTTTTATTGTCAGCTTTCTTTTTCTTCAGTTTATTGTATTCTTTTCTGTCATTCTTTTTTGCCATATCAGTTCACCATGCTTCTTTTGAGTTTTCTTACATCTGCGCGCTCTATTTCTGTTTTCTCCATGGCATTAAAGATGTTGTCACACATCATTATCTCATCATCATCTACATACCCTTCAAACACAACCCTGCTGATATCTGTATGCTGAAAATACATAAGCCTGTCACCATTCATTCCCTCAGGATATGGACAGGCAGCATAATCAAAGAACTGTTTACAGCCATTTATATTTACCTGCAGTGCTCTTGCAACAATCACAAATTTTTTTATGCCACCGCTTACTACTACAACGCTCCCAAGTGGCAGAAAATCAAATTTTTCATTCATATCTTTTCACCTCATACTTCAATAAACTTTTCATACATACAAAAAGGCTGCAGCAACCGGTATTCACCGGTTGTTGCAGCCGAACTGTCATTACTACATGTAACTGTTTTAGACTCTGGCTTTGCGACCCTATGTTTCCATAAGTGTGCCCTTATGGTTAATAATTTTATTGAATTTGCACATTTTTGTCAATATATTTTCTTTATTCATACAGATGTAATATAGCAATAAGTTACTTTACGCAGAAAACATTCTTGTCTTTATGCAGTTACAGGGTTCGCAGCTGCAAGATTGCAAAGTGGTACAAACAATTTGAAAGTGCATTTTCATGAAATTTGTGCTAGAATAACATGTTGTTGTATTATGCTAAGGAGAATTTAGAATGGAAAACTATAAACGAGGACTGACAGCAGGCATCCCGATTGCGCTGGGATATCTGTCAGTTTCATTTACTTTTGGAATTATGGCGGTGTCATATGGACTATCCTGGTGGCAGGCTGTGCTCATTTCGATGACCACTGTCACATCTGCCGGACAGTTTGCAGGCATCGGAATTATGATGCATCCGGGCCAGTATTTCCAGATGCTTATTTCGCAGATTACTATTAATATAAGATATTCCTTTATGTCGATTTCGGTTGGACAGAAGGCGGATTCCAGATTTAGCGGAATTTCCAGATGGATACTCGGCTTTATGATGACTGATGAAATTTTTGCCGTGGCAAGCCAGGAGGATTCTGTGAGCAGAAGCTTTTTTGCAGGACTTTCAACTCTTCCATACATCGGCTGGGCTGTCGGTACACTGATAGGTGCTATACTTGGAAGCATTCTGCCGGATAGGCTTATGAGTGCGCTGAGTCTTGCTATTTATGGCATGTTCGTGGCTATCGTGGTTCCTGAGATGAAGAAATCGCGGGCGGTCGTGTTTGTTGTGCTGCTTGCACTCGTGCTTAGCTGCATGTTTTACTACGTACCGTTTTTGTCAAGGATTTCAAGCGGTATCACCATCACTGTTGTAGCCATTGTGGCTGCAGTTATCGGTTCGCTGCTGTTTCCGGTTGCAGATGATACTGATAAGGAATGATTTATTAAATATTTGATAATAAGCGTATAAGGAGATTTTACATAATGAAAAACAGTGTATTTTTTATATATTTACTCATACTCGCGGGCTCCACATATCTGATTCGCGTTATTCCTTTTATCGCAATAAAAGAAAAGATCAACAACAGCTTCGTGCGATCTTTTCTATACTATATTCCGTATGCAGTTTTAACCGCCATGACTATTCCGGCAGTGTTTTATGCTACTAACTGGTGGGTTGGTGCAGCAGCAGGACTTATCGCGGCAGTGATATTTGCATTAAAGGGCAAGGGGCTTACAACCGTGGCCGTGGCTTCCTGTGTGGCGGTATTTGTGGTAGAGTTGTTTCACTAATCAACGAACAGCCTATGCATGTCATGGAAAAGGATGGTTTTATTGAGCACAGTGAAAACACGATCCAGAAGCACCTTTGATAGCCTATATGCATTTGCATCATTTACATATTTCAAAATTCCCGCCTCGAGAAGCAGTGCTACTACGATTACTGCAACTGAGACCATTGCAAATCTTCGCTTATTCTTCATATCCAAATTATACCAAACTTATGCTGATTACGCTATATTTTTCTATAAAATTGCGGACCGCAGGTAGTTTATTGTGGCTTCGGTATCTGACAGTCAACATACAGGATATGGTTTATCAGCCAGTCTGTGAGATACTTGAGAATTCCCATGATCTGCTCATCCTGATCTATCTCCTCATCACTGTGATGCTCAATGAACTCATCCAGCTTTTGTACAAATTCCCTATGCTGAACCTTCTGTGTAAACATCTTTTTGTAATGGATTGATTCCATATACTGCTCCTCGTCAGCAAAGTGCTTTACTGTATAGTCGCGGAGCTTCTCCAATATGATATCCATCTTATCATATTTATCCGGAGTAAACTCATCATGCAACAGTTCATATGCCTCATCAGCATATTTAAATAGCTGCTTGTGCTCCTCATCAATCATTTCTATTCCGGTATAATATTCTGGTTTCATTTCATACATAATTTCATCCTTCTTTCTTATGTAGTAATATATAAACTTTATGTTTTATCATTAGCAATACTTCGACATTCCAACCCAAATGACTTATGATGTATAACGTAAACAGGGGCTGGGCGACTATTTCAAGCGCCAGAACCATAAAATATAGTACTGCCGGTCACATCGCAGTGTGTCCGGTGATAACCGGACAGTCATTAATTTATGGATTTTATATGCTTTTGGTTGTAGATCAGATGCAGATACATCGCATCGTGGGCACGGACGGCATCGTGGGCAGCAATTGCATCTGCAATTTCACGATGAGTTTCGATAGCTTCATCATGCATGGTGAATTTTGCAGACTCACTGATCAGAGGAATTGAACTGTTGATGATAGGAACCAGCTTCGGAACAACTATATTTTTGCTGCTTAAGGCAATAGCAGTATGAAATGCTATATCCTTTTCTGCGTGATTTTTATTTGCAAGAAGAAATTTTTCGGCATTTTCACATGCAGTAAGGATATTTTTTATATCTGTCTCATCTGCACGGATAGCGGCCATGGCTGCTATGGATGGTTCGATTAGAAATCTGATTTCCATCAGATCTTTAATCATCTTTTGTTTATCTTCAATAAAGGTCAGACCGAGGGGATCATCAATCATCCCGGGAGTGGCGGAAACATATGAACCGGAGCCCTGGCGTATGGTGATTACATTACGTGATGCGAGTGCCCGCATAGCTTCACGCAGAGAGCTTCTTCCGACATTCAGCCGTTCACACATTACGGTTTCGTTCGGAAGCTTGTCACCCGGCTGCAGGTTTTCATCCAGTATGTATTTGATAATTCTCTCTGCAATCCTTTGGGAAAGAGTTTTTTCTTTGGAATTTTGCATGTGATTTGCCTCCTGTTGCCCAATGCCTTGATGTTTAGTTTTTCTTTTCGTTTAAATATTCTTTCAAATATTTCATTGGCATTCTTTTTGTCTGTAACTCCCGGAAAATATTCCTTATATCACATAGTTGTTTAAAAACACGCCTTTTTCGCATGGTCTTCCATACAGATATCCCTGCATATAGTCTACATGGATTTCTTTCATTGCGCAAGCCCACTCTTCCTTCTCAATTCCCTCAATGCAGATTTTTATATTTACACTGTGAACCATCTCTATAATCTTTCTGAACAGTTCATGGTCCTTTTCACTGCGCATCGCCATTGCCGTAAAATCCTTATCTATCTTTACATAGTCCGGGTTCATCTCACTGATATAGCGAAGATTTGAATAGCCTGTTCCAAAATCATCTATTATGAACTGGATATTATTCTCATCAAGCTTTTTCCTGAAGCTGCAAAAACATGGCGTCATATCCATAAATCCACTCTCTGTCATTTCGATACAGATTGATTCAGGTCTCAGATTGTTTGCCTTGATAGCAGAGAGAATTTTATTTGCCATACTTTCACGCATAATCTGTATATATGATACATTGATATTTACCCTGAAATCCGCAATATACTGCTGCATTTCACGGCACATTTTTGCTGCTTCGTTCAATACAAACTCTCCAACCGGAATGATGAGCCTGCTCTCCTCCAGTAAAGGAATAAACTCAACCGGGGAAATCATTTCATCGCCCTCATCCGAATGCATGAAAAACCGTAAAAGTGCCTCTGCACCGATTATTCGATCAGCACTATCTAAGATAGGCTGGTAATATACCTCAAAGCCTTCAAAATCATTTACAGTTGCGCTACGAAGCGCACTCAGGATGGTATTTTTGCGCAATGACGCTTTATAATCCTCTTCCTCGAAGAAATAAAGGCTTCCTCCGCCTCTTTTTTTTGCGCATTTTAAAGAAAAATCCGACTTTTTCCTGCACTCTATTGCGCCCTCTGCCAGTGTTGATATATCTGTCACTCCAGCAGAAACCGAAAAAATTGATTTATAGTTTTCATCAACTATAAACTCATCAATTTTTTCACCTATCCTTTTGAACAACTGCACCACCTCATCCTGCGATTTGCTCAACATATCCACAAGCATATACTTGTCTGTAACAAGATGATATATTTTCTGACCGCCTGAGAGACAATCTGCTATGCATTCAGCCACTCTTTTAAGTATGTAGTTGCCATATGTCTGTCCATGAACATTATTGATCATCCCAAAATCGTCAATCCCAATCTGTATGAAATAACCTGACAGCTTCTCTTTAGGCTGTGAATAGATATATGACGCCATCTCCTTTTCACCTAACAGCCCACTGATATTGTCAGCCCTCTGCCTGGTTCCTGTCTCATTCATACAGCCGATAATATAGTGCGGTTTCCCCTCATTATCATTGATTACCTCCCCACGACAGTTAATCCATACCGGTAAATTCTTCCCGCTAATCAAACGACATAGCACGTTGTATCTTTTTTCTTTTCCATCACATATTTTACGCTTGTGATTTTCGAGCAGCTTACGGTCTTTCTCATAAACCAATGTACGAAGATGCTTTGTTGCATCATTCATAAATTTATCAGGAAGCATAAAACGATCTACCGCTGACTGTGATATCCTCAGTGTATCATTCTTTAAATCTATAATATACAGATAATCATCCATACAAGGTGCAATTAAGTCTATCAGACTTCCTGCTTCCCGCTCGTCAAGTATTTTATATGCATCAAAAGCCCTCATTAAATTTCACCTTCTATTATATTACTCTTCAATGTCTGAGATTTTGAATTTCGCTATCATTTCACTCAGATTTTCTGATTCACTGCTCATCTGCTGGCTCGCAGCCGCACACTCCTGTGATGTTGCTGAATTGGTCTGTACAACATCATTGATCTGCTCAATTCCTTCGTTAATCTGCTTGATCTCACTGGTCTGGGTCTCCAGTGTATCAGCTATATTAGTCACCTCTTTTGTAATCACCTTAGAGTTCTCTGCTACTTCTTCAAGCTGTGAGGCTGTCTGCTCTGCAATATTCATGCCTTTTTCAACAGCCTGCACAGATGTCTCTATAAGCGCAGCTGATTCCTTTGCAGCCTGTGCACTTTGATCGGCAAGAATATTTACCTGATTTGCCACAACCGCAAAGCCTTTTCCTGCCTCTCCTGCCCTTGCCGCCTCAATAGAAGCGTTTAATGCAAGCAGGTTGGTCTGTGATGCAATCTCATTAATGGTTGATATAATCTGGTCAATCTGTTTAGAGGCTTCGTTTATTTCATGCATAGATGCAACCATCTCCTGCATCTTTCCATTGCTTTCCCAGATTGCACCTCCAAGCTCATCGACTCTTCCACTGATTTCCTTTGCACTCTTTGAATTCTGCTCCACCTGCTCTGAAACTCCCTCAACTGTCGCTGTCAGTTCCTCTACAACCGCAGCCTGATTGGTTGCACCGTCTGCAAGGTCATTTGAGCTTGCAGCTACCTGCTCTGCCGCACTTGAAACCTCGCTTGATACATTCTGGATTCCCTTTATGGTGACTGCCATACTTTTTTCAAATTCCATAAATGACTGTAAAATACCTACAAAATCGCCTCTCCACTCTACTTCCGGCTGTGCATCAAAATGTCCGTCCGCAAAGAGCTTCATCGACCTGTCTATATCATCCACATATGAGCCGAGAATACGGATAGACTTTCTCATGCTGTGTGCCAATCTACCGATTTCATCCTCTGAATGGTACTCAAGTGCGCTGTGAAGATTTCCTTCTGTCAGCTCCTTTGCCACATCCTCGATTGCATGTAACGGCTCAAGGATTGTATCAAGCACGATCTTTCCTGTTCTCTTTGTCAACTGCCATGCACATATCAGACAGACAATGATGACTATGAGTCCGACTGCAGCACATACATATGTCCTTACAACTGCCTGATGGCTTCTTTCGTCAGTCAGCTTGTTGATTTCCTTTGCAAGCTCAACAGTTTGATTTAACTTTGGTGTACACTCATTGATAATCTGATCAACAGCCTCATCCTTCTGTCCGGCTTTAATCTTATCCATGATTGAGTATCCGGTATTCGCCCAGTCAGAAAGAGCCTTTGAATATTCATTATACTGATTCTCAGGAACGATACCTGATTTTTTTATTGTTTTTAACTGCACATCAACATCCTCAAGCTTTTCTTTTGCGTCCTGCTCATAGTCGTCATATGTTGATTTGTCAGGATTAAGTGCCATCTCTCTTACATTTCTTGCCGCTGCAGTTACATTTATTCTGCATGTCTTAACCGCCTGATCAGAAGCATTTACCTTGTTTACATAGTTTAACATATTGAAAAACAACACACCAATGACCGCAATCGAAAGCAGTCCCGAAATAAGCATCATGGTAATAACCATTCTATAGCCATAGTTGATCCTTTCACCCAAATGCATGTTTTCCAATTTCTTTTTCATCGCACCTTTTTTTGAAGACATAGTTTGTTATTTCCTCCTTTATTATGATACCTTTTGACCCTTTAATCATATTATTATTTATACTCAAGTCCGAATTCGTCAGATGAATTTAGTATAGTACTATTTTTCTAAGGGCACAATACTATATTCTTAATAATCTTTATGTGAATCTTTCTATTAAATATGTGGTTTTGCACAAAATGGTAGATTTTTTTCGCAATCCCCTTAAAATACATATGATGATTTTTTCTTGTTTTATGTAATGATGTAAGCCTCGGCTGCCCGACCGGCACACACAGCTTCCCCGCGTGCGAATAGCGAAGCTGCTTAGATACTGTAGAAATTATGCCATGAAGCACAGAAACGCTCCTGCACGGACGCAGGGGCGAGGAGAACCGCGCCACGGACGGCGCGTTTCGACGGTTTCGTCAGGCATAGAAACCCTTGAAGCATAATTTCGTACAGTATCTTAGCAGTGCAGCGTAGCACGCGGGGAAGCTGTGTGTGCCGGTCGGGCAGCCGGGGCTTACAGTTATATATTCAAGAAAAATCAGCTCAGAAGTGAAAATGCAAATACCACGATGCCAAGTATTACAAGCACAATACCTGTGGCACGGTTTAAGGTTTTTGCGGACGCCTTGTTTGCAAAGACCGCTGCAATTCTCGCCCAAAGGAGTGTAAATGCAATACATAAAAGCAGCACAAACCAGTCCGGTTTTCCACCGATGGCAAAGTGCGAGGCAGCTCCTGTAAAGGCTGTAAATGCCATGATAAATACGCTCGTTCCGACTGCAGTCTTAAGCTCATAGCCAAGCACTGATGTGAGGATGAGGAGCATCATCATACCGCCTCCTGCGCCTATGAAGCCACAGATAAATCCGATAATCACACCACAGACGATTGACTGGATTGCTCTCTTTTTAGCTGAAACTCCCTGCATGGCCTCCTTTGTTGTCATGACAGGACGGACTATAAACTTGATTCCGAGTAAAAATGTCATAAATACTGAAAAGCTGCCCATTGTTGCTGACGGCACGAGGCTTGATACATAGCTTCCAACAACCGTGAAGCATAAAACCGTGACCATCATTATGAGCCCGTTTTTTACATCAAGGTTCTTGTTCTTTCCATATGTATAGGCTGACACTGCGCTCGCAAGTACATCAGACGACAGGGCTATTCCCACTGCCATATAAGGGTCCATTCCCAAAAATGTAATGAGCATAGGGCTTATTACTGCTGCTGCGCTTAGTCCCGCAAAGCCGGTTCCAAGACCTGCGCCCATACCGGCAAAAAATGTTACTATTATAGTTATTAATGTGCTCATTTGTGTGATTTCCTCCTGATTATTTCATCCATATTATTCTCAAGCTGTTCCATAACCATCGTCAACTGCTTTTTCTGCTCCTCATCTATCCCTGCAAACAGATTTGCTGTAAACTGCTGCTGTATACGCCTTCCTCTTTCAATGACAGTCCCGGCCTTTTTTGTACAGACAAGCTCCGTCTTCCTCCTATCATTTTCCACAGGTTTTCTCTCCAGATAGCCCTCATTCACAAGCTTGTCAACATTTACAGACACAAGATTTGCCTTGATTTTTCTTATTTCAACTATATCCCTTGCCGTCTTATATTCCGGATTGTTCGCCAGAAACATGAGTATATCAAAGGCTGTCTGCGGAAGCTTCAGCTCATGACACAGTGGTCTGCACTCATCGCTGTAGGTTCGCGAAATTTTCTCTGCAAACTCAAAGTTAAATTTCATATGTGATATTCCTTCTTTCCTTTTCCTATTTTGCTGCTTTGTTATACATTTTTGAATTATTCATTTTTGAACTAATTATATATCTATCTGTCATTTTGTCAAGCGGTTATCGTAATTTATACCCTGCAATGCTATACTTTCAAGGTATTATATAACTATTATGATATGATTTAACAGTTATATAATACCTTGAAAGTATCCTGCAGTCATGGTATTATATGTAATTGGCGCTTTGTTGCACATTTTAAACACCGGCTAATCTACCGGTGATTTTAATTTTAATAACTAAAGCTTCGTACATGTATAATGTAGGATTTTTAAATTAACAATCATTTACAATAGGAGGAATTATGAGTCAGGAAACAAATTCAGCCCCTGTAACAGAGAACAAGATGGGAACCATGCCTATAGGCAGACTTGTATTTAACATGTCTTTGCCTATGATGATTTCCATGCTCGTACAGGCTCTATACAACATCGTGGACAGTATTTTCGTTGCAAAGCTGTCCGAAAATGCACTCACGGCAGTTTCACTTGCCTTCCCTTTGCAGACACTCATCATCGCTGTCGCAACCGGTACAGGTGTAGGTGTAAACGCGCTGCTGTCAAAGTCCCTCGGCGCCCATAAATACGACGAGGCCAACAAAATCGGCATCAACGGTGCCGTACTATATGCATTCAGCTATGTAATATTTCTGATTCTCGGACTTACAATCGTAAAGCCTTTTTACATGAGTCAGATTGGAAATGCTGATGTCGAAATCATGGATATGGGTGTGAGCTACCTGAGTACTGTTATGATTTTTTCATTTGGTATTTTTGCGGAAATCTATTTTGAGAGGGTACTTACCTCGACAGGAAGAACTATTTTCAGCATGACCTCACAGCTTTGCGGTGCCATCACAAATATCATTCTGGATCCTATCATGATCTTTGGACTGCTTGGCTTCCCTAAGCTCGGTGCTACCGGTGCTGCTGTGGCAACCGTTGTGGGACAGTGCGTAGCCGCCGTTGTTGCTTTTGTCTGCAACCACAAATTCAATCATGAAATCAGCCTGAGCTTCAAGGGCTACAGCCCGGATTTCAAAATCATGGGAACCATTTATGCTATTGGTATTCCATCAATCATCATGCAGTCTATAGGCTCTTTAATGACATATGCCATGAACAGAATACTTATCGGCTTTTCATCGACTGCCGCTGCTGTTTTCGGTGTTTATTTCAAGCTGCAGAGTTTCTTCTTTATGCCTGTATTCGGACTGAACAACGGAATCACACCTATCATCGCCTTCAACTACGGTGCACAGAACAGAAAGCGTATGGTTAAAACAATAAAGGTCAGCCTGATAACAGCATTCTGTCTGCTCTTCGTTGGCTTTGCCTGCTTTGAGTTCATACCACAGGTGCTTTTAGGAATGTTCAGCGCCTCTGACGATATGCTCAAAATCGGAGTTCCGGCGCTCAGAATAATCGGTGTGCATTTCCTCATCGCATGGTTTTGTATTATCGTTGGCACAGTATTCCAGGCTTTAGGAAAAGCAGTCTTTTCTATGATTGTGTCAATCATGCGTCAGCTTGTGGTTTTAATTCCGGCAGCATACATTCTTTCAAAGCTCGATGGACTCCACGCTGTATGGTGGGCTTTCCCGATAGCAGAGGTGATATCCTTTACTGTCTCGACATTATTCTTAATCAGGATCAACAGAACTATCATATCAAAGATTCCTGATGGAAGTGATGTGCTGTAAGAAAATTTACTTGCGTATTATCTTGCGTATTTTCTTCCTCTATACGTATTTTATGTCAAAAGTGCAATCTGCAGATACAAACCTCTTTTAAAAAATGCGATTTTGTAGTAAAATTGCAAAAAAGAAAATGCGATTTTGTAGTAAATCATCAAAATAAAAAATGCGATTTTGTAATTTTATTAGGAAAATGTCATGTTTAAGCGAAAAATATATGATAATTTATTGCAGTGATATGGAGGATTAAGACATGAAATTTATATCGTGGAATGTAAACGGACTGCGCGCATGCGTCCAGAAAGGTTTCCTTGATTTTTTCAACAGTATAGATGCGGATTTCTTTTGTATTCAGGAGTCCAAGCTACAGGTGGGACAGATTGACCTTGACCTGCCGGGCTATCACCAGTACTGGAATTACGCTGAGAAAAAGGGCTATTCCGGCACAGCCATTTTTGCCAAAAACAAGGCATTATCAGTGTCTTACGGCATAGGCATTGATGAGCATGATAAGGAAGGACGTGTCATCACACTCGAATATGACAATTTCTATCTGGTAACCTGCTATACTCCAAACTCACAGAATGAGCTGAAAAGGCTGCCGTACCGTATGCAGTGGGAGGATGATTTCCGTGAATATCTTAAGACTCTCGATGCCAAAAAGCCTGTCGTACTGTGCGGTGATCTGAATGTCGCACACAATGAGATCGACCTGAAAAATCCAAAAAACAACCGCAAAAATGCAGGTTTTTCAGACGAGGAACGTTCTAAAATGACAGAACTTTTAGGTTCCGGCTTTACCGATACCTTCAGATATTTTTATCCGGATGCCGAGGGTATATATTCCTGGTGGTCATACCGTTTTAAGGCGCGCGAAAAGAACGCAGGCTGGCGTATCGACTACTTTATCACATCAAAGCGCATCAATGATAAGCTGCAAAAGGCAGCAATCCATACCGATGTGCTCGGTTCAGACCACTGCCCTATAGAGGTTGATATTGAATTTTAAATTTAAGGTTATGTATTTTTACAATCCCTTATGCAACACCTTCTTCTCGAGCTTATCCCCATCCAGGGTATACTCAACAGCATTGTACGCACCGTCTCTGTATGCAAACGTCTCATTGTCATCCTGATAATGCACGAAGCTGCTCTTGCCCGGATATGTCAGTATGCTGATCTTATCCTCTGTAATGTCCTCTGTAGAGCGGATTTCTCCGTCTGCAACAGGGATAATGGCTCCTGCTTTTATGAAGACAGGTACTTTATCAAGTGGTGCATCTGCTAAAATATATCTGCCGCCACTGTATTTTTCGCCTGTGTAGTAATCATACCAGTCGCCGTCCGGCAGATAAACCTCTCTTGCCTCCTTGCCCGGTGCGATCACAGGTGCAACCAGTACAAAGCTTCCGAGCATATATTCATCGGAAATATTTCTCACATGCTTATCTGCAGGATACTCGTATACAAGCGGGCGCACGATAGGTGCTCCTGTCTTTTCACACTCATGTGCCAGATCATAGATATATGGGATAAATCTGTATCTGAGCTTTACTGTCTTTCTGACTGCATCTATCGTAGTCTCGTCAAACTGCCAAGGCTCCTGCCTGCGTGTTCCCATTGCTGAATGATTTCTGAAAAACGGTACAAATACTGCCGCCTCATAAAATCTGACAAGAAGCTCCGGTGTAGTATCACTTCCGAAACCGCCTATATCGCTGCCGCACATGGCAAGTCCGCTGACTGACAGATTGCACACCTGCTCAAGCGAAAGTGCTATATGCGCCCAGATGCTGTGATTGTCTCCGGTCCAGCCACCGCAGTATTTCTGGCTTCCGGCATATGCAGCCCTGGTAAGTACAAACGGACGTTTTCCACCATCATTTTTCGCAAGTCCCTCATATGTGGCTTTTGCCATAAAATGTCCGTAAATATTGTGAACCTTTTCATGTGCTCCATACTCAAACTGCACATCATCCGGCAGTGGTCCGTTGAAGCTTGCAGGCTCATTCATATCATTCCATATGCCACTGATACCGTGCTCGAGAAGTATCTTTGTCTTGTCTCCCCACCAGCTTCTGACGCTTTGCTTTGTGAAGTCCGGAAATACCGATGTTCCCGGCCAGACAGCATTTTCATATACACTGCCATCTGTATCATGTGCAAATGCATCCATCTCCATACCCTCTTTGTACATGAAATAGTCCTCATCCTTTTTCACACCCGGGTCAATGATGGATATGAGCTTTACACCCCTGTCAGCAAGCTTCTCTGAAAGTCCCTTTACATCAGGGAATTTCTTGTCATCAAAAGTGAATACCCTGTAGCCATTCATGTAATCGATATCCATATGTATCACATCGCATGGGATATCAAGCTCGCGGAATTTGTCAGCTATATCAAGCACCTCATCCTGTGTGTAATAGCCCCAGCGGCTCTGATGGCTGCCGTATATCCATCTCTGATAAAGCGGTGTGGTGCCCGTCAGTGATGTATAAAGTCCTACCACCTCTGCCATATCATTTCCCGGCATAAAATAGTAGTCCAGCTCACCCTTCTCATGCTCGACGAAATAGTAATCTGTGTTTTCATAACCGAAATCAAAGGTTGTCTTGTAGGTATTATCCGCAAAAATTCCATAGCAATATTCATCGCCCAATACGATAAAAAATGGTATGGATTTGTACAGCGATTTGAAGCTGTCCACATGTGGCGCAGGATCATCCGTGTTCCAGTTTACATATGAATATCCACGCTTGTTGAGGCATCCCGGCTTATCTCCCAGACCATAAATGGCATCATCCTTTCCAAGCTTTTTGATGATGGTAACAGCGTCAGTTTTTTCTTCATCTTTTCCGACAGTATGTCCCTCAAGCTCTGCGATGGCAAGATCCTCGTACGGATTCTTCTCACTCTTTTTGCGTGCTTTTTCATAATCTGAAAGCACAAGCTTCCCTTTGTAATAAATATCAAGCTTCTCGTTATCCTTCACATATACAGTAATATCCTTTGCGCGGATGACTGCTTTAACTGCTGCATCGCTTACACCGGCTTCTGCTGCGATCCCCTTGGCATCAGACGTATCCTTGCAGGTCACGTTCGGTGTGGCGGTCTTCGGAATGAAGCCCTCCTCTATTGCAACACTTTCGATGCCGGGTTTTTGTGCAACATGCACTATGTTGTTTTCAAATATGGTAACAAACAGACTGCCGTTCTCGTAGATCAGCTCTGCTGTGTTGTCCTGTATTTTACAGTTCTTATATGAATTTCCCATCGCGTAATCCTCCCTTGAATTATATGATTAAAGGGTCAAAATACCTTTTTTCCCTTATATCATTATATAGTTTCGAGGTGTTTCATTGTTATTACCATAGTACCATTTATTGGTATGTTGGTCAACAACTACCTCTCTCTTTCCCTCTGCGACAACGGTACCTCGTTTTTCATGTAAGTGTCCCACACATTTATGCGGTCCCGCTCGTCAAGCTTGCGCAGCACCCTTGCCGGAACACCTGCTGCGATACAGTTATCGGGTATATCGCGGTTTACAACTGCACCTGCTGCCACTATGCAGTTCTTTCCGATTGTGACACCGCCACAGATTGTAGCACTCGAGCATATCCAGCTTCCGTCACCAATCCTTATAGGCTTTGCATATTCAAGGTCATGGAAGCCGTCCGGATATTCCTGCGGCAGGCGTTCCTCTGACAAAAACGGATGGCAAGGTGTCGCAATAGTGACATTTGCTCCAACCCATACTCCGTCACCCAGCTCAATCGGTGCGCAATCCAGAAATGTACATTTGTAGTTTACAAAGCAGCCCTTGCCAAAGTGGATATTTACACCATACTCACAGTAAAATGGTGCAAAGATGCATGCACCACCATCCTTTGCAGATGGTATCATTTTCTCCAAAATACGCTGCTTGCGCTTCTTCATCCAAATCGGTGTACGGTTGAATTTGTCACACAGCCCCATACCTTTTTCATGGTAGCCTGCTATGTCTGCGCTGTCTGCATTGTAGAGCTTTCCCGCTCTCATTCTGTCCCAATTGTTCATAGTGTTTCTCCTGATGTTTCTTATATAATACTTTAGCTTAGTCTAATAGTATCATCCATTTTTACTTTTTACAATAAAGAAAGCTGCCGGTCACACAGTGTGTAGCCAGCAGCTTTCTATAAATGCTAATTTAAAAATCATTAGCCTCAGGCTGTAAGTATCTCTGTCAGAACACCATACAGCTCTGTATCAAGCTCATTTGCCTTGAGCTCTGATAAAATCACTGTTGTCTTCTTGCCTGATGTAATAAGACCGTAGATTTCATCCTTTAGCACAAAGCCTATCTCTGCCTGATTCAGGAAATCAAAGCATCTTTTTTCGATTTGATTATCAAGCGCTACTGTGTCTTTCGATATTGCAACGCTTATTTTGCTCGCTGTCGATGCATTTACAGTAACGATGAGCTTTCTGTTTTCTTTATCATATTCATTCTTTGCCCAGACCTCTTTACCGTCCACAGATACCTTTACCTTACCGGCTGCTGCCTCGGTTCTTCTTTCAAAGACAAGCTTATAGGTTCTGTTGTCAGGTATTAATGATGTATCTCCATCTGCCGGAGAAATGACAAACATATCTTTATCCGCAGAATATTTCATAGCTGTGGTCACACATCTGCCATCTACATATCCGCAGGATTCATTGTCATCCTCGTATAGCTCAAACTCACCATCAGCCTCCGGGAATACCCTGACACATAATACATCAGGATTTTTGATAACAGATCTTGCATCAAGCTCATCAGCATCCGCACACACAAGTATGCCTCCCGCCTTCGCAAACACCGGTATGCTGCTCAAATCCCTGTAAACCTCCAGCATTCTTCCACCATCATAGCGCATGCCTGTATAGATATCATACCAGATGCCCTCCGGGAACCATACTTTGGTTTTTGCCACATTAAGTCCCTTAATACGTGGAGTTGTAACAGGTGCTGCCATAAGCTGGCTGCCAAAGAAATACTGATTCTTTACCTCATAAGCCTCTGCATTTTCAGGATACTCATAATACATAGGCTCAATCAGCGGCATATTCTCGGCATAGCTGCGATAGTTCATGGTATACAGATACGGAATCATACAATGCCTCTGTCTGAGCGCCGCCTCCATCGCTTCCTCAGTCTCTTTTTTAAATCGCCACGGCTCCTTGCCGTTAAATTCGCTGCATGAGCTGTGCAGACGCATTATCGGAGAGAATATACCATATTGTGTCCATCTGGCTGTCAGCTCATCATCCTTGTAGCCAAGCATATGTCCGCCAATATCATGGCTCCACCATCCATATCCGATGTTTGTCGCTGTCGTTGTAAAATACGGCTGGAAATCAAGCGACTCCCATGTAATATGTGTATCTCCCGAAAATCCAATCGGATATCTATGGCTTCCCGGACCTGCATAGCGCGAAAATGTCATTGGACGCCTGCCGTCTCTTTTATTATCGAGATAATGAAAATGATTAAAAATCCATAGCGGATCCAATCCTTCAACCTTGCAGTTGCTGCCCTGCTGCCAGTCAATCCACCAGAAATCCACACCTTCAGCCTCTCTCGGATGGTGAAGATACTTAAAATATGCATCCATAAACTTTGGGCTTGCCGGATCGCATACAACCGGGTCCTCCTTTTCATAGTCCACGCCCATTTCCTTCGCCATATCAACATACATTTCTTCACAGCCCTGCACACCATCCGCAGGGTGTACGTTTAAGGTAGTATGCATTCCTCTGTCATGGAGCTTTCCAAGAAAGCGCTTCGGATCCGGGAAAAGCTTTTTGTTCCAGGTATATCCTGTCCAGCCGCTTCCGTATTTAGGATCCACATCAACCTGATGCCAGTCCATATCTATTACTGCTACCGTGAATGGGATATTCTTTTCATCGAATTTGTCCATCAGCTCCATATAGCTTTCTTCTGAGTATTTATAATATCTGCTCCACCAGTTTCCCAGTGCATATCGCGGAAGCATCGGAGTCTTGCCGCAAAGCCTGTAAAAATCATTGAGCGCCTGTTTATAATCATGTCCGTATCCAAAGAAATACAAATCAGACACACCTTTTTTTCTTGGCTCAATCCATCCATCGTCAAGTAAAATCTGTGATTTACTGTCATCAAGAATTGAATATCCAAAGCGTGAAACTACACCGTGTCCAAGCTCAACCTCTCCGTTTACGTCATCAAGTGTACGCGCTGTACCCTGCAAATCATGCACCTTCTCGCCATAATGCCAGATGCTGTGATATGCGCTCAGGTTTCCCTTAATCTGTATACTCAGTCCGTGTGATGAGAACTCCTTCTCATTATATATCAGGTGCAGCATTGATGTATGAACCTCAATTCCATCAGCGTTACGCACCACATGATAGCCGGTCTTTGGAAAATCCCTGAACAATACTGTCTGTGTTGCCCTATCCTCGAATACGCCATCTTCACTGTATTCCAGACGGACAAGCGCCTCTGTCAGTAATGTAATCCTGTATTTTTCACCTATTATCATATTGTCCGATAATGCCACCGGACTTGTCTTTACTCTGTATATTTCCTGCATGAAATACTCCCTCTCATATAAATTACGCTATCCCTTGACAGCCGATGCCGCAATTCCTGCGATAAACTGCTTCTGGAAGAACAGATATATCAGTAAAACCGGTATGATAGATATTGCCGTTGCCGCAAAAAGTGCGCCATAATCTGTTGAATACTGTCCGTTAAACATCTTAAGACCAACTGCCAATAGCTGCTTTTCCTTGGTATTGATTACAAGATAAGGCCACAGATAGTCCTCCCATGTCCACAGGAACTGAAAAATAGCTATACTTGAAATTCCGTTTTTTGCCATCGGAAATATAATCCTGTGAAAGATATAAAACTCATTAGCGCCATCCATTCTGGCAGCTTCAATAATCTCATCAGGGATAGTCTCAATATGCTGCTTCATCATAAATATTCCAAATCCACTGAACATAGCCGGAATAATAAGTGCCTTATAGCTGTCCATCCATCCGAATTTCTGGATCATAGTGTATTTTGGAATAATTGTTACACACCATGGAATCATCATAGTAGCCAATACAAAGCCAAACAGGATATTTCTGCCCTTAAACTTATATTTGCTTAATACAAAACCACAGATTGTACTGGTGTATACTACAAGCAGGGTTACAACAATCGTGATAAACAAACTGTTTCCAAAGAATCTCATGAAATTGAAATGCGAATTCATGCTGATGTAATTGTCTATTGTAAACTCTTGTGGAAGCAGATGTTGCTGCAACGCCATTATTTCCTTATTCTGCTTAAATGATGAGCATAGCATCCATATAAACGGATAAACTGTAACAATGCCCAATAATAGAAGGAATACATTTAAAACTATACTGCTTACTTTTTTTCTCATGATATTCTCCTCCTACTCTTCCTTGCCCGATACTTTGAAAGAAAGCACGGTAAGCACTGCGGTAATCACAAAAAGCACAAATGAAAGTGCTGATGCATATCCAAAGTTGTATTTGACAAAGGCCTCATCGTAAATAATGTAAGAAGCCAGATATGTTGATGTTCCCGGTCCACCCTCTGTCATGATGAGTATCTGAACATATGCCTGGATATACGAAATAATTGATGTAATGACTACAAAAAGTGTCATAGGCTTAAGCAATGGCAATGTAATGTATCTGAATTTCTGCCAGCCACTCGCTCCGTCAACCTGCGCTGCCTCCATGACATCTGCCGGAAGTGAGTACAGGCCTGCCATATACATGACAACCGCATATCCAAAATCCTTCCAGATGGTCATTATAATTACTGCAATCAGAGCAGTTTTGGGATTCATCAGCCAGTTGATATCGAGCCCGAATATTTTGTTGATGGTTCCAATCTGTGGATTGTACATGAACTTCCATACAAATGCCACTGCAACCATAGGCGTTACTACAGGCATATAGTAAACTGCCCTGAAAAAGCTCTTATGCTTTATAAGCGTTGAATAAATAGCATACGCGATTCCCAGTCCCAGACCGACTCTGAAAACAATTACAACTACCGAAAAAATTACGGTATTGAACATTGATTTGCCGAACAATTTGCTCGTGAACACCTGCTTATAATTTTCCAGACCCAAAAACTTGTATGTTCCGCTTAACGGATTCCACTCATGAAAGCTTCCTGCAAATGCTATACCAATCGGTATTATCAAAAATATTGTAAAGAAAGCTACCATAGCTACAACAACTATGTTTCTTAAAATTATTTCACTCTTACTTTGTAATGGATGTGATTTTTTAAACATTAATAATCCTCCGTAGTGAATCTTTACCTGTTATTTTGCAAACTCATATAGATTCTCGACTGATTGGAATGAACTGTTCTTCATATCCTTTATAATATCAGCCTGTGCCTTGTCTAAAGCTGTATCAATATCCACTCCATTGTAGAATATGTCCTCTCCGGCCTTTTTCATATCCTCCTCAACACATGAAGGCATCGGACCCGGCCAGATGTAGTGGTCAATGTGCTCTGAAAGTACCTTAAGCGATGGGTTTTTAAGTATTTCCTCATTGTCTGCAAGGGATTTCTTTGCAGGGAAGGTACTCATGGCAAGATTGAAATCTACCTGAGACTCATCATCGCAGAGGAAAAACTTTACAAAATCCTGTGCAACTGCCTGCTGATCCTTTGGTGCTTTTTTGTTTACACCGAATGTTGACTCACCGTTATATCTATTGTACGCATATGGATTTCCGTCAAATGTAGGAATTTCAAATACGCCAAAATCTATATCGCTCCATGTGGTCTTAAGTGTATTGTAGTAATGTCCCCACTGAATAACCATTGCCGACTGTCCCTGTCCAAAGCTGTCTGCACAGTTCTCGCCAAAATCCTTTGAACCAATCTGATCCTTGTCATACATATCAACAAGCATCTGCATTACCTTCTTCATGGCATCTGAATTGACATTAGGTGTCTTTCCATCCTCCTTAAAGAGGTTCTCACCAAGCTGATAATTAAGACCAAGCAGGTAATTCTGGTGGAAATCATTATTGAAATTGAGTCCGGCCTGGACTATTTTGTCTCCGTCCTTGATTGTGAGCTTCTTTGCTACCTCAATCATTTCATCCCAGGTCTTTGGAATATCATCATCTGTTAGTCCGGCTTCCTTCCACATCTCCTTGTTGTAATAAACAGAGCCTGTCATCATTCCGTAATCAATGTAATAAACCTTACCATCAATCACATGGGCGTTTACTCCATTAAAGTCCTGCTCCAAATCCTCAACAGGAATATCAAGCGGAGCCATATAGTTGATAAGATTCTCATGATAGCTGTTATGTACATTGAAGAGTGCCGGACCGTTCTCACCATCGAGTGCCAAAGGAAGCTTTGTCCAGTAATCTTCCCATGGATTATCCACCAGGTTTATCGTTACATTAGGATGAATAGCTGTGTATCTGTCAATAATCTCCTGAAATAATTCATCGCTTCCCCACTCCCACAGGTCAATTGAGACGTCCTTTCCATCATTAATCTCAACCGAAGGATCGTACTTAACTGTATCACCAAATGGCTCTGTTGGTACCTTTATGTCCTTTTTAGCTGATGAAGACGATGAGCTGCCACAGCCTGTAAGTGCTGTCACTGCCATTGTAGCTGCCATAACCGTTGCAATAAGTTTCTTTTTCATAGAAATCCTCACTTTCGTAATTCAATATCTCTTTTTCGTCCAAATTAGTTTAGCGCTAAATCTAACTATAATCTAACACTGCCTTGTACATTCGTCAATAGTTTTTTGTTTTTTCATCATATTTCATATTATTTTTATATATTTTTTGTGCATTTTTGACAAATAAGACTGTCATATATACAAATTTTCTCGAAACAGATTGCTATTTTCCCAATAAAAATGTATACTCAATTTAATTTATAAACCTGTATTTTTAATCACATTTAGTTTATGCATAAACTTTATATGATTAAAGGGGCAAAATACCTTTTGACCCTCATATCTTTATATTAAAAACAGCAATTCTGAAATGGAGCTTTATATGACACTTAAGGATATTGCCGAAATGGCGGGCGTGAGCACGATGACTGTATCAAATGTAATCAACAAAAAGACAAGCCGTGTTTCACAAAAAACAAGAGATAAAATCAATTCAATTATAGAGGAATATAATTATGTTCCAAATATGAATGCAAGAAGTCTTTCAAACAATTCCTCACACATTATCGGAGTTGTTATATTTCTGGAGGATAAAGAATATGCTTCAGGATACAATTATTTTGAGAACCCATATGTCAGTACAATGATTGGTACAATAGAAACAGAGCTTCACAAAAACGGATACTTCACCATGCTTCAATCAGTATCCAGAAGCTCAGATATATTATCTTTGGTTAAGAACTGGAATGTCGATGGGATGATTCTGGTTTTCCCCACCTCTACCCAAAATCTTGAAAAGCTGATGGATGCGGCCAACTGCCCTATTGCAACCTTTGACAGCAATTACTCTCACCCTAATCTCATAAATGTAATATCTGATGATGAAAAGGGCTTATATTTGTCAACCAAATATATGATAAATCACGGTCACACCGAGATTGCATTTGTAGCTGATTATGAGGGAAATATCGTCCTCACCAAACGTTTTAACGGATACAAAAAAGCTTTGGAGGACAGTCATATTCCTTTCCGGCCTGAATATATTTTCAGCTATCCACCTTCATATGAGGGTGGTGTCGAGGCCGGCCGTGCCATTGCAAGTGGTAAGGCACCAATCACAGCAGTGGTAACAACTGCCGACATATGTGCTATCGGCATCATGGAGGGAGCGCGTCTCGGTGGTTACCGTGTCCCGATTGATTTGTCTGTCATAGGCTATGATAATTTGAATCTATGCCAGTACACCGTACCAAAGCTTACATCTGTATCACAAAATGTACCAAAAAAAGCCCGGCTTGCAACCGAGCTTCTCCTAAAGAAAATACATGACAATGAGGCAGACTGTAATTTCGGTGAGATTATGGATGTTGAGATTGTTGACAGACAATCAGTTATCTCGCTTTACTAATCCCTGCGCACACGCTTGTTTTCATACATTTTCTCATCAGCCTCACAGATAATCTTATTGATATCGGCGTATCTGCCGCAGGCATAGCCTACTGATGCGGAAATCGGAATTTTGCTGTCCTTTTGGATTGGTTCCATAATCTTATTCCATCTTTCAATAAAGCTAAGTGCATCATCCTCAGTCCCATCCGGTATGATCATGATAAACTCATCGCCTCCATAGCGGTATACTCTTACATTATCATTATCATTTGCTGCAGCCAGTCTGATGGTTCCCGCTATTCTTGCTATAAGACGGTCTCCCTTCCCATGTCCGTATGTATCGTTCACAAACTTAAGCTGATTTACATCCCAATATATGACAGCTACCTTTCGGTCAGGCTCCTTTGGCTTTTCAAGGTCATCAAGGAGCTTATTTTTATTGTAAAGGCCGGTCATGTCATCCATTGCAGCCTCTTTCTTGATACGGTGCGCTTTTTCCATTGTTCTTCGAAGCATTTTATTAACACCATTGCTGACACTGTAAAATCCGGCTGCTATAAGTGAACGAGGAAAAACATAATACATAAAAAGAGTAAACCCGGGATTTTTATTCACCTCATTCAGCAAAAATACTCCATCCTTTTGAAGATGCTCAAGTGATGTCGCAGTAAGCAATACCATATTTGCATCGCACACTCCAAAATAATAGCCCACATATGTACTAAGCGCTATATTAAAAATCGAAAAAGCTAATGCAAATCTCGACAGGTGCTTTGATGAATATACACCTGCAATTACAATCGGTAACATCACAGCTATTATCATATGATATGTAAGCGACGAGCACGTTATCATCACTAGAAAACCTGCCTCTGAAATGCACAGATACTTTGCACAGGCTTGCTCCAGTCCAACTATCATCAGCAGCACAATAAACACCAGCAGAAGAATACAGGATAATATATATCCTTTAACAAAAATATTATTATCAACAATAAATATATTAAGGCAGTTAAGTATGAATACAAATGTATATAGCAAATGCCATATCAAAAGAATACGAAACACAAATATATTTTCAACAACATCCTTCTTCTCATATATAGGATTATCATCTGTAATTTTTGAAAACAACAGCTTTAACGTCTGCATTATAATTCCCCTTTTCCTTTTCTCTTTCCCTTATCTGGTCAAATCCTTTACCCACTTGTATTTCTTAAAATGTATGAGTGTCCATGGTATCTTTCCAATCTCATCCACGCAGGTGCACGCATACACCACAACCACCGGCCAGTTCAGGAAATATGTACCTGCAACTGCAAGCGGTATCGCTATGCCCCACATCGTAACAGCAAGAGAATACATATCAAACATCGTATCTCCTCCCGAACCAAAGACACCGTTTATGATGATTTCATTTACCGAGCGTCCGATCATGTAGAAGGCAAGTACACCAAACAGCTGCTTCAGATACCCTGCTGCCTGCGGTGTGAGCTTTACAAAATGTAAAATCACCGGTGCTGAAACCGCCATAAGCACTGTCATAACAGCGCCACACAAAAATGACAGTTTTGCCATTCTGATGCCATATGTTTTTCCACGCTTTAAATTTCCTGCGCCCAGCTCATTTCCTATCATGATGCCGGCAGCGCTTGATATACCTGCACTGAGACAGCAAATGATATCACGCACAACCGCTGCGACTGAGTTGGCTGCTGCCGCGTCTGTTCCCATGTGTCCCATAAATGTAGAGTACGATGTAAAGCCTATGCCCCATACAAGGCTTGCTCCAAGAATCGGCCCGGAGCACTTCATAAAATCTGCTGACAGCTCTCTGTTCCTTGCAAAAAGCTCTCTAATTTTAAGCCTGATGTAACCCGGTCTGTACGAAAAAGTGATTGAAAGCATGAGCTCCACTACTCTTGATATAAGCGTTGCGAGTGCCGCTCCCCTCACATTCATGCTCTCGATGCCAAATGCCCCATAGATAAATACCGCATTCAGCACGATATTTATAAGTACTGTAATAGAGCTGACCGCAGCCGCAGTACCCGCGTGCTCTGAAATCTTCATCATGACTATATAACATTGTGAAAAACCTGTCAATAAATATGAAAAAGAAGCTATTTTCAGATAGCTTACACCATAATCTATAAGCACCGGCTCGTTTGTGAAAATAAGCATCAGATATCGTGGAAAAAAAGCACATGCCACGAAAAACAGCACCGATACTATGCCGCATATTCTGATTGCAAGACCGAATATGTCATCGAGTGCCTTTATGTCCTGCTTGCCCCAATACTGCGCTCCGAGTATTGCAAGGCCCGCTGTCGCCGCTGATAGAAACATGTTCTGGATGAACTGTATCTGTGTGGCAAGCGAGACTGCCGACATATAGTTCTGGTCCAGTCCTCCAAGCATGAAAGCATCCGCCACAGCCACCAGCGCCAGCATCAGATTCTGCACCATTATCGGGACCATGAGTGTCCACAGCTTTTTGTAGAAATGTGTATCAAATTCTATTGTTTTCATGTATCTTTTATACCCCTTGATTACTGATTATTATCCCAAATACAAACAATTATATATGGTTGCATTGGCATATGTCAAATATATACATAATATCTGCAGATATTTCATCCAAAAAAGTGTGCCGCTATCCCCATCATCGGTATAGTGTGCAAGGTTCGTAAACCCCTGTTCTTTTCTATAAATGACCATAAAAATGACAGGGAATGTAACCCTGTCATAAAGTCAGAAATTGTTCCTTCACTTATAGGAGAAATTCGAGGGGATAAACGGAACTGTTTTTTTCTAAACAATAGTATGTAAATGTTTACGACAAACTTGAAGTTGTCTATTTAATACAAAATATTAGTAATTTCATTATATTCCTCATCGGTTAATACTTTGACCCATAAGCAGGGCTGAACATCTACAAATCCTGCTTTAAGCATTGTTTCTTGATCTGGACTATCAATATAATATAATGCAGGTTTATCTTCTCCCATAACACGATATGTGGCAAGATTACATAAAACTCCTTTGTAATGTACTTTCATAGAAAATTACCTCTTACCTCAGCCTTGTTCCTCTACGCAAAATTTCGATTTTAATGTCTCTATTATACCATAATGATACTATTATGAAAAACAAAAAAATTCAAAGCTTCCGCTCTTTTATAATCTCTCAGTATTACTGGAATTTGACTTTATAATTTGTATTGCATAAAGTTTCCATTATGAACAAATCCATACGCTTTATATAATTTTACCCCCATATCAGAAGCAGTAATCTGTATTGAACCACAGCCATATTTTCTTGCTTCCTCTATAACTCTGTGCAGAAGCTCTTTTGCAATTCCCATCCGTCTGTAATCAGGTTCAGTAAACATACTTGATAACAGTCCAATTTTTCCGCTTGGGCAACTGAAATATGGGGGCTTTTCAACAAATGACATACCGCTTGTTCCGATTATCTTGTTGCCGTCAACAGCTATCCAAGATACGAATGTACCTTCTGTCATATGACGACTATAATAATCTTTTAAGGCAGGTTTTAAATCAATATCTTCTTTTGCGCCTTCTTCTCTTAATTGATTTATTCTCATTTCAATAAAAATATCCAGTTCATTTTCAGTCAATCTCTTATATTCTATTGACAATTCATTATCCCTCCAAATTCAAATCTGTCTATCAGTTCCCTTTATAATTCCATTATACTCTCATCTATTGGGAAGCACAAACATTTTGCGTCTATCGTTTTACTCTTCCTTTTAGTCAAAAATAGAGCCGCCTGTACTTTGGCGGCTCAAATTACCAATTTATGTTTTATTGACTAAACTAATACAATACTATTCTGAGAATTGAAACGATATAAAGTATATGTAATCATTTTGTTGGTCAATTTCTCCTTGTTCAATATTTTGAATAGGCGTTGTGCTCAGACCATCTTTTCCATAAATAAATGCTGCCAACCCTTGCTCTGAATTTTTTTGAATCGAAACTTTTCCTTCAATTTGTGTTGCGGATCTTCCGTAATATTCTCTTCCTTCTACTTTTTCCAGAATAGGAATCGTCGTAGAATATTTGGTCGACGTGTCTGCAACTATAAGCTTCACCTCAAATTCCTCAAAATCCGGTACAAGTACAATCTTACCTTCCGTCGGAGATTCAACCTCTTCGTAAGATAACTCTGCAATTTTATTTTTTGCTGCCAATTTTCCAAAATGATACTCTGATATAAATATGGTCAATGACTGAAACTTCTCATTTGTGTGATAATCGAATAAAAAGGCACCATCCACTCCAGATAATAACTCTGCGGTTTTCATCTCTGTCCCTTCTTTGTCTACCGCTGTAATATAATTCTTTGGGTAACTACATTTTTGAACAAGAATCATCCCAAGTGAAAATGATGTAATCAATACAATGAGTGCTAGTCCTATTATTGATCGTTTTAGATTTTTTATCTTATATTTACTATCCTTGGCAATTCGAATTAAATTGTCTTCTGATTTTTGTATATAATTTTCTTCCCTAATATCTTCTCCTGCAAAAAACTCATTTATGCTGATTCCCAACATATCGCATAACGTAATATAAACAGATACATCCGGCAAACATATCCCTCGTTCCCATTTTGAAACAGATTTGTCACTCATCCCAAGTTTCTCCGCAACTTGTTTTTGGGTTAATCCTAACGATTTTCTCTTGTCAGCAATATATTTTCCTGTTTTTATGAGATCCATAGTATCCCTCCTTTAAGATGATACTAACTGATAATCTAACATTTTAACACCCCTTAGAAGTAGAATAAGCATGTTTTATGAACATACAGCCTATCAAGATAGCCAGTTTTATCTATATCGCCAAATCCAACGAGCAAATTTTCCTCTACTGCAACGAGAGTATAATGTTGTAAAAAAGAACTATTCCATACATCCAAATCATCATTTCCTTTTCATCTGGTTTTGATTCTGCCCGTTAACCCCTTTACACTTTTATGATATCTCCCCATGCTGCGCACAGTTTTTCAAAGGTCCATGCCGCATTTGCAGGGCTTGTGGACGGCAGCGTGACTGCCTCCATGCCTGTCAGCGGAAGCTGATATTTCTTATAAAGTGCCCCTGCTTTATTTCCGTTTGCAATGACCTGCTTTATATCGGCTGTGGCAAGAATTTTCCTTATATCTGTCGGTTCGACGTTTTTGATGCTGTTGTCGCTCGAACCCTTGATATCACAGCTTTGTATCACATCCCATATGGCTATGTGGTTTTTAAACAGCATATATTTCTTCTCATCTATCGTCTCCGGCACCGGTTCATCCAACAGATACGCAAGCAGCTTCCAAAAACGGTTCTGCTTGTGTCCGTAATAGAAATTGTTTTCCCTTGATGCAACGGACGGCAGAGTGCCGAGGATCAGTATGCGGCTGTTTTCATCATAGACAGGCTCGAAGGAGTGGGTTATGTGTTCGTATTCCATATTGTTACCTCTTATATCTGCAGCAGCTCTTCCGGCTTATCAATACATTTTAACTATACTACAATGCCGTTGTTTTTTACAACAATACGCATAGTTCCCAGAAAAATAACTTATGATTATTATACTTTATCCATCTTGATTTCACAATCTTTTGTTCACGACAAAAAAGTAGTCGTTTCACTTCCACATTTTTTGACGTTATAACCCATTATAACCCATTGATGTTTCACTCAAAATGGGTTATAATAGATTGTAAGAAACGGGGTGATATTATGGATATCTACAAACGAATTTATGAATTAGAAAACGAGATAGCAGCCTTACCACAAGGTTCTATCAACATGAAGAAAATTTACGGCAAAGAGCAGCCTTATCTGCAATGGACAGAGAATGGAAAAAGCAAAAGCAAGTATATTAAAAAGAACGAACGCGAAGAAATTTTTGCAGGTGTTGAAAGGCGCAAACAGCTTCAAGAAGAATTGAAAGAACTGAAACAACACAGTTCTATTGATCCATCTAAATCTACAGATTTTGAAACTTCTGTCATTATCGGAGAACGTCTTCTGGCACTGACAAAAGGTGTAAAAAACTGGGGAAAACGTGATTGTTTCAGACAGTTACAGGCATATTTAAACAGTGAGGAAACAGATCGTGTATGCTTGGTATTTGGTCTGCGACGAACAGGAAAGACAACAATGCTGCGTCAGGCTGTTTTAGGAATGACTCCATCACAGTCCGCAAAATCAGCATACATCAAAGCAAAAGGGAGCGATACCATGGCAGCGATGAATCGTGATTTGGGCAAACTCCTTGATCTGGGATATGAATATGTTTTTATTGACGAAGTAACCCTAATGCCCGACTTTATTGATTCAGCAGCACTATTCTCTGATATCTACGCTGCACAAGGTATGAAAATTGTTTTATCCGGAACAGATTCTCTTGGCTTTTGGTTTGCGCTTCATCAGGAACTTTATGATCGAGCTGTTACGATTCACACTACCTTTATTCCATTCCGTGAACATAGTCGTTTACTCGGTATCGACAGTATTGACGAGTATATTCGCTATGGCGGCACACTTCGTGCAGGAGAACTGGATTTTGATGATAAAGACGTTATTTCAGAGGATGCTTCGTTCCGTGATGACGAATCCACACGGCGTTATATCGATACCGCAATCTGTAAAAATATCCAGCACTCCCTGAGTTGTTGTCAAGACGGAGGATATTTCCGTCATCTCCAATCACTCTATGAGGCAGGTGAACTAACAGGTGCTATCAATCGAATCATTGAGGATATGAATCATCGTTTCCTTATTCGTATTCTGACCGACAAATTCAAATCTCATGATTTGGGTTCAGCTGCTGATGTTTTGCGAAGAGATCGTAATCCCAAACAGCGTACAGATATTTTGGATAAAATCGATACAGAAGCAGTAACCAAACGATTAATGGATATGTTGGAGATTCACAATAAAGAAGAACAATCTATTGGTATTACAAATGCTCACATAGAGGAAATCAAAGAATATTTGAAAGCACTTGACCTGATTGTTGACGTTCCACGAGAAACGGTAATTCCAAGTGCCGAACCACTAGAGAATATTTTATTCACGCAACCAGGCATGCGTTATTGCCAGGCACAGGCATTGGTTCATTCTTTGACAAAAGATGAATTATTCTCTACATTGAGCGAGCACGAAAAAATGTTAGTTTCTGAACGTATTTTGGAAGAAGTGCGTGGTCGTATGATGGAAGACATCGTACTTTTAGAAACATTCAAATCGGCTAAAAGGCATCAACGTGTTTTCAAATTGCAATTTGCTGTCGGCGAATACGATATGGTAATTTACGATGCTAAACTCAATACATGTGAATGCTACGAAATAAAACACAGCTCGAAAATTGTTCCACTGCAAGCCCGCTTCTTAGTTGACGAAGAGAAACTGAATCAAACAAGTCAGAGATTTGGCCAGATTACCAAGCGATGTGTGCTCTATCGTGGTGAAGATTCCGTCATGGAAAATGGCGTTGAGTATCAGAATGTAGAAAATTATTTGAAACATTTATAATTTTCCCCTAAAGAAAGAGAGGTCCATGACATTTAACATCATGAACCTCTCTTTCTTTATTATCCTCTATGAGCCATCCACTTCTTTTGCTTCTTCCAGCAACGGCTGTAGCTCGTTTGCTTGAGTGCAATATAAACACCAGAAGTACAGGTTTTCAAAGCTAATTCATGAAATCGTTTACACATACTTAACAGCTGATAAATACTGGAATGTTAATAATTCTACGCAGCAAAAAAGGAACCGGAAAATCCGGTTCCTTTTTGATATCGCATCTTTTATGATAAATATATTCTAACTGCTTCATATAAGTAATACACAAATCAGCTCAGCTCTATCTCATACGCTCCGGCTTCAAAATCCACCGTTAAAAGCGCATATGCTTCACCGTTATCATAACGGATTGAAAGCTTTGGTCCTTCTCCTGCTACTGTTATGACAGCCCCCTTCTCAAATGCCTTATGGGTATTTCTCATGCGAAGCAGCTCAAGCTGCTTTGCAACAACATCCTTTTTTAGTGCCTCCCCAATATCGGAAGCACTGAGGTTTGTCCTGTTGATTTCCTTGTGTCCTGATTCTCCTGCTCGTCTTACTGCCTCATGGTCATTTTTGCCTGCAAAGAGGTCCAGATACCATACCTGCGGCTTGCACGGCATGAACATCTGAATAGCACGGGCCAGAAGCATTTTGCTGTCAGACTCACCAAGCGCACTGTAATATGTGGCATTGACCTGATAATATATATTCTTCTGTCCATGAAGATTTTTGACCATGCCACCACGGGATACAATCAAATCTATAAGCGAGCGAATATCATCCTCCGGAAGCAGACCCTTTAAATCCAGAAGAGGTATGCCGTCATGGCAGCCAAGCATATTGACTGTGGAGATTTTATCGTCCACAACCTCACGCGCCCATTTTGCAAGGTAATCTGCTCTCCTGTTCTCGATCGCATCAATTATGAGTCCCGGTAAAAAGAAATCATATGTGGCATAGCCCTTATCTGCAAGGGTTTTGTATATTTTCTCCTCATATGCCGCGTGTATTTCAGGCAGCAGAGTCAGTCCAAGCGGTGCTGCAAGCTCGTGAATCTGCTGTAGAAATTCCCAGGTCTCAGGATCATTCAGAAAATTCTTTTTTCCCGGTGCCTTAGGCGCATAGGCAAATGCATCAAGCCGCACAATAGCCGCACCGTAGGATGCTATTTTTTTAAGTGTTTCACGATAGAAATCCCACACCTTTTCGGACTTTATATTTAAATCCATCTGTCCCAGATACTCTCTGCCATGCACCTCCTGGTAAAATGTGTTCCAGTATGGCACTCTTCGTCCATCCGGAAACTCAACCATGAGAATCGGAAGCCCCGGCTTTCTGAAAAACATCTGCTTTAAGCATGACTCATCAGGCTGTATGTAGCCCTCATCTGTCATGACTCCATGACCTTCCCAGAATTTGTTCCAGTCTATGAAAAAGTCGCGGTACTCAGACTCATCGCCCTTTTCCACAAGATCCTTGAACTGTGGTGACTGTGCCGAAGCATGGTTTAAAATAAAGTCAAGCTTTAAGTCAATCCCCAGCTCCTTCAATTGCGATAAATCCTCTATTGTCGCAAGCTCCTCATTCAGATTGTAGTCCACGACCGAAAATCCGCGGTCCAAATCCGAATGATACAGGCTTGGCAGAATATAAAATGATGAAAATGTGTCCTGCATTTCCTTCTTTTTTAGCAGCGCTGCGATATCGGAAAGCTTACCGCCCAGACTGTCAGGATATGCATTAAGCATAGGTTTATTGTTCATAGACTTTGCCATCCTTTCCAACTACGATACGCGCATTTTTACTCTGTAAATCAAGCTTTTCCTGCTCCAGCTCTACCACACGGCATATGAAAGGGCTTGCGGCGTTTTCGTCACGTCCTCTCTTAATGCGGCGCGCCTTAGTCTCCTCAGGCGAACTCTCCAAAAATACAGGTATATCAACACCCTTAAGGTATTCGCTTCCTCCGTGGGTCCACTCTAGGATAAGCACTTTAATTCCTGTGAAATCAGTCTCGTCATATGAGATATCACCGTCCTCGCGGCCCATATGCTTTATCTCAATTATATCTTTTCCTGCCTTAAACTCTGAAAGCTCCTTGTTAATCCTGTCAAAGTCAATTTCCTTAGGTGTTCCGAGATATCCACGTAAGCCATCCTCGCCGGACTCGTTATACACATTAAGGCGTTCCTCGTCATTTCTCATCGGTATACGGTGTGGATAATTATCTCCCGTCAGCACATAGCAGGCTGTATTATCGTTAAGGAAATACTGCTGCAGGGCTGCTGCAATCGTTGTCTTTCCTGAGCCTGAGCCGCCGTAGATGCTTATTACAATACGTTTATCAGAAGCACTATCTGCAGTGTCAGCCTCACTTAATTTTAGATTGCCGCACACCTTCTTTATCTCATCATACAGCTTCTTTGCCTCATCAAGCCTGATAAATGAAAACTGATATGCCTCATACTCCTTTGTGGCAAACGGAAGCGGTATTCCTGCATTCATCAGTGCTGCACCTGTGTACTGCATGCCGGTATTTTCCTCAATATATACTGCATCAGACTCCAAGCCCTTAAGCTTCACATAGCAAGCAGCCGCGTTTGCCTCCGCGTACAGACGAACCACGCTCACAAGCGCCCTGTCCTTTGCCCTTGAGACAGACATCCACGCAGCCACCTCATCCTCAAATGGGCTTGTAAGGCGCCAGTAGGTGCCCTCATTTATAAGCATCTCATACTTCTTAAAGGTCTTGATCTGCTCTCTGATTTCTTCCTTTTCCTCATCCGACAGAAGGGCCGGATTCAGCTCATAGCCAAAGGTTCCTGCCATGGCTGTGATGCCTCTTGTTTTAAGGCTTGTCACTCTGCCTGTCTGATGATTTGGCACTGCCGATACATGCGCTCCCATGGATGATACCGGATAGAAGAACGATGTGCCATACTGTATTCTTGTACGGTTTATGGCATCTGTATTGTCACTGCACCATATCTGTGGACTGTAGTAGAGCATGCCTGCATCAAATCGTCCACCGCCACCGCTGCAGCCCTCAAGAAGTATATCCGGATATCTTGTCACCAGACGCTCCATGAAATCATACACTCCAAGCACGTAGTCGTATGCAAGATTTCCTGCATATACATCAGCCATGCTTCTGTTCATATCCCACTTCACGTAGTCGATTTTTCCCTGGTCAAACACTGCACAGATCTGATCGAAAACATTGTCCCTTACTTCTTTTCTCGAAAAGTCTAAAAGAAGCTGGTTTCTTGAGCGTACAGGAAGCTTTCCAGGAATCCTTATAGCCCAGTCCGGATGCTCTCTGTACAGATTGCTGTCCTCATTTACCATCTCTGGCTCAATCCATATTCCAAATTTCACTCCCTGTGCATGCACTCTGTCGATGAGCTCAGACAGCGTTCCGCCAAGCTTTTTCTCATTCACAAACCAGTCTCCGAGTGATGAATTATCATCATCTCTCTTTCCAAACCAGCCGTCATCCATGACCACCATATCTATGCCCAGTGATGCGGCCTCCTTTGCGAGGTCTACTATCGTATCACCTGTAAAGTCAAAGTAAGCAGCCTCCCAGCTATTGATGAGCACCGGTCTTACCTCATGTGCAAATCTGCTCCTGCACACATGCTCACTGATACAGGTGTGGTACTGATGGGAAAGCTGTGAGAAACCGTCTGCCGAGTATGACATAATCACCTCAGGCACTGTAAAGGTCTCTCCTGCCGCAAGCGGATATGAAAACAGCTCATCGGAAAGTCCCATTAAAAGACGTGTCTGGTTAATCTGGTCCTTTTCTGCCTCACATGAGAAGTTGCCACTGTATACAAAAAGCATACCATAGCAGTCTCCTGCATTTTCTGTCGTATCGCGCTGTGCGAGAATAACCGCCGGATTGTACTGGTGGCTTGAGGTTCCTCTGCGGCTTCCGAACGAAAGTGTACCGTGTCCTAAGTGTGTGCGCTCAAGATTGCGCTCCATGGCATGCTTACCGTAGAATCTGATCACATCATAATCTCCGTAAACCATATCCAGACAGGCAGCATGAGCCTTTTCAATTGTAATATTCCCACTGCCTGTATTTTTAATGAGCACACTTCTTGTGATGACATCACAAGCCTCAAGCACACCATAAAGCAGATGCACCTCAACGCCTGCGATATCATCGCCAAGAGCAATTTCAAGCGTCTGTGCCTCGTCATCAGATGCCCACACTGCCGGAAGTCCCTTTAAGGTGTATTTTCCGTCTCTGATTTCATGACTCTTATAAAGAAGCTCAACACTCTCAGTACCCTGTTCGTTTTTGATATCAAGCGCAATATTTCTGAAATCGCCTGTCCCAAGAGTCGGATACTCCTGTGGCAGTGTATCAAGCGAATATGTACGGTTCATGCCTGCTGCGTAAGGATTGCCTGAAAAGCCTCTGTCAGCATACGTCAGCACATAGTCCATATCACATGTGCTTTTTGCTCCGTAGTACAGATGCAGCAGATAGCCAAGTCTGTCCACTTGCATCTGATATGTGGTGTGAGCTGTCTGTAAAGTAAAAATTTTCTTGTTTGGATTAAATATAATTGCCATAAAATCACCCCATATTGTTGTTAAAATAGTGTTTAAAAATTATCCCTTGATTGCACCGTTTGCAACACCGTTTAATATCTGCTTCTGGCAGATTATATAGAATATAAGTATCGGTATCAAAGCCAGAATATATGATGCAAATGCCAGATTGTAGTTGGTTCCAAACTGTGTCTGGAAATTCAGCTGTGCCAGCGGCAGTGTATTCTGTCCTGTTCCTGACATGATGACAAGCGGTGTCATGACATCATTCCAGGTACCGAGTGCTGTCAGGATGGCTACTGTCGCATGCATAGGCTTCATCATAGGAAATACAACTCTCCAGTATGTTGTCCATGTGCTTGCGCCATCGATGTCTGCAGCCTCCTCAAGTGCCATAGGGATATTTTTCAAGTATCCACTATATAATAAAACATTCATTGGCATGTAAAATACAAGATATAAAAGGATAACTCCTGCCCTGTTTCCAAGTCCCATCTGCGCAGTCTGCTTTACAAGAGGCATCATGAGAATTGAGAATGGCACAAACATACCGCTTACAATGTATAGATATATGAAACGGAAGCTCTTTTTCCTTGCCATGCCTCGTCCGATAACATATCCTGCAATCGAATGGATAAGGATTGCGAGAACAATGGTCACAATAGTGATAAGTAAGCTGTTTCCGAGAGAATGCCAGAAATCAGTCACCTTCATAGCCTCTGTGAAGTTTGAAAAGCTCCACTTTGAAGGGAAGGAAAGAGCTCCTGCGACATCATTTGTCATCTCACTCGGTTTCTTGAAGGCAATGATAACAGCCATATACAGCGGGAAAAATACGGTTAAGGTTCCCAATATTAAAACGATGGTAAGTACCCAGTTTGATTTTTGTTTTTTCATTATAACTGCTCCTCCTTCTTATTCATAACGCCCATCTGGAATAGTGAAATAGCCACAATTACAACAAAGAAAATTACTGCGTTTGCACTCTGGAAGCCAAACTGTCCTCCATCCATACCATTTCTGTAAATCAGGTATGAGATTGACTCAGTGCTCTGCGCCGGGCCGCCCTTTGTCAATGACATAATCTGGTCAAATACCATGAGGAAGTTCTTTGTGCTGAGCACCAGATTGATTGTAACAAATGGCATAACGAGTGGAAATGTAACCTTCCAGAACTGCTTCCATTTGCCTGCTCCGTCGAGCATGCTGGCTTCGTAAACATCCTCAGGCACTGTCTGCAGTCCGGATATATAAATGATGGTATTCATGGCAACTGCCTGCCATACCCCGACAATCAGCACACCAATCCATGCATATTTTTCACTCGCCAGAATACTGTTTTGTAAGAAACCGATACCTAAGGTATTTCCTACAGCCGGCAGAATATATGTAAAAATAAAGCTGAAAATGTAACCAATAACCAGTCCGCCAAGGATATTCGGTACGAAATAAATACCTCTTAATGCACTCTTGCCGCGGATATTGCTGTTTAGCGCAACTGCCATCACAAGGCTTAATACATTTACAAGTACGGTTCCTGCAATCGCATATTTAAAGGTAAACAGATAGCTCTTTCCGACTCTGGCGTCGGTAAACAGGTCTGTATAGTTTCTAAGTCCGACATAATCATATGAGCCGTAGCCCTTGTAGTTTGTAAAGCTGTAAATCACACCCTTTATCATCGGCAGTGTGTTGAATGCGAAAAATAAAACCACAACAGGTATCACAACTGCCCAGAATGTCTTGTCCCTATTTGACATTTTCTTTTTCATTTTGCATCCTCCTGTTCCTTCTGGTAATCCTGTACTTCACGAATCAGATCTCTGTTGTAACGCTTCCAGTCTGAATCGAATTTCTTTAAGAACTTCTCCTTTGCATTATCGCCTGTGTCAAGCAGATATGTCTGAATCATGGCATCCACGCTCATCTCGCTCGGATAATGGTGATCCTGATAATCTGACATACGGTTGTCCTTTATATACTCCTGCATATCCTCCAGTGTATCCGGTATTGCGAAATCTCCATCCTTGCAGGCAATTCCGCCCTGGTCATCCAGATATGTCTGAATTGTCTCATCGCTGTACAGATATTCAAGCACCTCGTATGCTGCTTCCTTATTTTTGCAGGCCTTCATAACTGAAAACTGTAAATCTATTCCTGAGTTTAACACATTGTCAGCCTCATTATCATTTGCCGGGAAAGTAAATGAGCCGATATTCATATCAGGATTGACTGACTTAATCTGAGGAATAGCATAGCTTCCTATCGTGTACATGGCAGCTTCGCCTCTGGCAAAGGCTGTACATGCGTCATTGTAGCTGTAAGCATATGGATTGTCCTCTGCATAATCAAGCAACGTGCGTACCTTGTCGGCAACCGGAGAATATGCCTCCTCAAATGTCGTATTTCCCATATTTACCTGATTGCAGGTGTCTGAATCACAAAGACCTACTGCAAGGGCATTCCACGGTGCCAGACAGGTCCATGTATCCTTAAATCCCAAATACAAAGGAAGTGTTCCGCTTTCCTTTATCTCATCGCACAGTGCTGTAAACTCGCTCCAGGTTGTAGGTACCTTCCAGCCGTTTTCCGCAAACATATCCTTGTTGTAAAGCACTCCAGCTGCGTTTGCCACGTAAGGAAGTGCATATGTGCCGTCCTTTGGAATGAACTCAAGCTCCTTGTCCATATCCAGATATGCTTTTTTTACAGTATCCACTGCATCCAGATCCGAGATATCCTCAAACAAATCCGCATCCAGAAAATTTGAATAATTGATATCTCCACCGATTGCGATGATGTCCGGATAATCCTCACGGATGAAGCGTGTCTTTAAAATAGTCATAGCCTCATTCGGAGATGAGATAGTCAGGTGAATATCATCGTGAGTCTCATTAAATCGCTTCTCAATCTTCTCGAAAGCCTTAACAGCCTCCGGCTTATAAGAAACCACCTCAATCTCAGTTTTTCCGTCCGCCCGCTTTTCATTTCCACATCCGGTCAGCCCTGTCGTACACATTCCGAGTGCCAGCACAACCGCCATAGCCTGACAAATCTTTCTTTTTGCCATATTTTTTCACTCCTTTTCTGTTTTATTTGCTCATTTTCCTGATAGTCAAATTATAACATACCATTATGCATACAATAAATACCCTTATTTTTGTATTTTTATACCAATATGCTGAAAAATGTGTTATAATTGCATATAATGTCGCATAAGGGTATATTTATAGTATTAATCAATAAGGAGTGACTCACATGGACAAGCTATCCTTCAATATTTTTCCAAATGTAAATTTCATAGATTTGTGTATGTACCAGTTCGGCCACGAGCAGTGCGAACCGGGACACTCATTTGGTCCTGCCACAAGAAACCACTATCTATTCCACTATGTACTGTCCGGCACCGGCACTCTGATGGCCGATAATGCAAAGGGCATTACACAAACCTACAACATAAAAAGCGGGCAGGGCTTTCTGATTTTTCCCGGCCAGATAAATACCTATATCGCAGATGACAAGCTTCCCTGGGAATACATATGGATTGAGTTTGACGGTCTGCGCGTCAAGGAGGCTCTCACCACAACAGAGCTTACCCCAAATAATCCTGTATATCACACACACTCAAAGGATATCCGCGAAAAGCTTGTTGAGGAAATGCTCTACATCACAAGGCACCCCTCAGAATCACCATATCACCTGATTGGGCATATGTACCTTTTTCTGGATTACCTGATGCAGTCAGCCAAATCATCAAAACTCGTTCCAAGTGGGAAAATGAGTGATTTTTATATAAAAGAAGCGATGAATTATATCGAGCAGAATTTTCAGAATGATATCTCAATCGAAGATATTGCCAGAGTCTGCGGCATAAACCGAAGCTATCTGGGCAAAATTTTCAAAAATTCCGTTGGACATTCACCTCAGGAATTTCTCATGAATTATCGTATGATAAAGGCCACAGAGCTTTTAAAGCTGACCTCCTTATCCATCGCAGATGTTGGTTCTGCCGTTGGATACGAAAATCAGCTTCATTTCTCACGCGCCTTTAAAAATATCTACGGAGTGGCTCCGAGGGAGTGGAGGAACGAGCATAAATAAGCTCACTGTTCATCCTTCACAAATTCATTTACATTGTCAAGGGTCACCTTCTCATACGGCAGATAAACATACTTTTTATCCTCAAACTTTATGCTTTTCATGCTGCCCCCGGTGGCTGCCAGATAGGCAAGCGAAGCCATAGCCCTTGCCTGTCCCTCCTTGTCATTGTAGACTGTTGCCGCAAGCTTCGACTGCTGCACTGCTTCAAGCCCATCGTCTGTGCCGTCCACTCCAAAAAATGCAGGTACATTCGACTCCGTCACACCAAGCTTTTCGTATGCGTCTATCGCTCCGAGTGCCATTGCATCGTTGTTTGCAATAACCAGCTCTATGCTGTTTTTATACTGACCTATAAGCTGTGTCATACGGTTCTGCGCCTGAGCACGATTCCAGTTTGCTATCTGACAGCTCAGCTTTTCTATCTGAAGACCGTTATTCTTCATGCTCTCTGTCACACTCTCTGTCCTGACGATGGCATCCTGATGTCCCATCTCTCCCTCCAGGATGACGTACTGTATCCTGCCATCACCGTTTTTATCCACACCCGGATTATTCTTTATATAATCGGCAATGAGTTCCCCCTGCATCTGACCTGACTGCTTTGCCCTGGCCCCGACATAGTACAGCTTATCCCAGCGATTTAAATCCTCATCAACCGGCTCCCTGTTAAAGAAAATAATAGGGATGTCATTCTCCATTGCAGCATTTATAATATGCGACAAATCTGTTCTGTCTGCCAGATTAATACACAGCACATTGCAGCCGTCCTCTATCATCTCCTGCACCTGGTCATCCTGTGCACGCTGTGAGCCTGCAGCATCCATGATTGTCATGCTGATATCGTATTTGTCTGTATCAAGACTTGCGCACTCCTTTTTGAAAGTTTCTATCAGCTCCCCGATAAATGTATCCTTCTGGTCATAGCAGGTCACGCCTATATATATCTGTTTTTTCTCGTCAACTCTTGTGTTGCTGCACGAGACAAATGACAATATCAGTGCAAAACACAGTATTATCATGGTATTTCTTATTCTGCTTCTCATTTATTGTTCCCCCACTACTGGCTGATTGCATACAAAAGCTTCTTGTTTTCTTCATCAAACAGATTTTTTCTGGTAAGAAGCTGGTAAGATACCGGCTTTTCCTCTACTGAATATTTTCTACTGCCACGCAGCATATCGACCAGTCCTACAACACTTTTGTATCCGGCAGCAAATTCATCAGGTGTGATAAGAGCCTCTGCCCAGCCCGAATCGAGATAATATATGGCTTCTGTTGAGTTTCCTATCCCATATACCAGTGCACCCTGCAGATTATTATCAGAGGCTTCCTTTGCCGCCTCAACCACACTTGCATCATCTATTGCAAGAACTATGTCAACCTTTCTCTGTGACAGCAGATTTATTTTCTCCCCGGTATCCGAAACACCTGATACAATCCACATCACAACACAGCCGCTCTCCGCGAGAGTATCCTTTATGCCATCAATGCGTTTTTTGCATGCATCGGATTCAGTGTTTTCACAATAGATTCCTATTTTTTTACCTGAAAGTGTTCCGTTGTTGTCAGCAAGAAGCTTTTGTGCCAGTTTGGCACCCATGCTGTACTGGTCAAACTCCACTGTATTTAACGACTTAAAGCTCTCGCTTCCCGCCTGGTCTCCGACAACCATTATCGGTGTCTTTTTATTTATCCGGATAAGTGTATTAAGGCTTTTTTCTTCTGTCATTTTTTCTGCTGTCGGCTTGAAAACGACCGCATCAGCTTTTTTGTTTATCTCCTGGTTTATGACATCAATTTCATCTGACATGTTGTTCAGATTTTCCTTACTTATCATAACTACATCCACACCATACTCAGAGGCCGCCATTTTCATGCCATATTTAAACGCAGCACTGTGGCTTTCATCCACATCAGCCATCACAACTGCAATACGCTCCGGTTTCTCATTGAGCTTATTGTATGCGATAAAACCTATTCCTATCACAAGTAGTACTCCAAGCAGCAGCTCTGTTATGATGAAGTTTCTCTTATTCTTGCTCATATTTGTCCATTTATTTTTCACTGTCACTCTCACACCTCCCATGCAGCAAGGCAATTGTACTTGCTTCATACTATATGATGCTCCTCAAATTGAAGTCTGTTTTCCTCTGAATAGACAATTGCCGGGATTTTGATTGTCACAACTGTTCCCTCATCAAGCTCACTTTCTATATGCAGGCCATAGCGCTCTCCAAACAGTATCTTTATCCTGTTATTTACATTGACAAGCCCCACTCCCGAGCCATTCTTGTGAACCCTGTCCGTATTTGTCAGCAAAAACGGAATTTCATTCTCCGGAATGCCCATTCCGTTGTCTGATACCGTTATGATGATATCCTCTCCCACTTTCTGGCCTCCGACTACTATCTCTCCGAAATCGTCCAGCTCTCTGATTCCGTAATTTAGTGCGTTTTCCAAAATCGGCTGAAGCACCAGCTTCACCGCACAGTAGTCCATTATTTCCTCGTCTACCTCAAAGCTCACCTCAAATTTGTTCTTATAGCGCACCTTCTGAATATTCATGTAGCTTTTTGCGTGCAAAAGCTCATCTCGTACAGGTATTATGGTATGTCCCTTCGACAGACTGATACGGAAAAGCTTTGCAAGCTGCGTAATCATAAACGAGGCCTCCTCGTTTTTGCCTCCTTCAATCATCCATGTGATGGAGTCAAGAGTATTATACAAAAAGTGCGGATTAATCTGGCTTTGAAGCACATCAAGCTCGCTCTTTCGTCTCTCGTTCTGCTCCCATACGATCTTTTTCATGAGCTCATTGTTCTGCTTATATGAATTGCGGATAGAGTATCCCAGATGCCGTATCTCTGAGGAACCACCTACATAAATATCTGCTTCATTGCCATTCTCATACCTTTTCACAGAATCATCCAGCTTCATTATCGGCTTTGAAATACGTATAGATATCACTCTGTTTATCCACACAGACATCATAGCCATAATAATCATTATAACAAAAACAAACTGCTTCACATCCGCCATCTTATTGGTAAAGATGGAGTATGGCATCACACATACAAGCTTCCAGCCTGTGTAGCTGATTGTATCTACCATAATCTTACGATGCACTCCATTCAGATAATCATCATATATACTGTTTTGCGACTTTGCTGCAACCTCGCTGTTTTCCGGAACATCTCCATCAAACTGTATCTGATGCGGATGGTAAATCATATTGCCATTTGCATCACACAGATAATAATACTGTCCTTTTCCCGATGTATTTATCCTCTCAAGCATCCTTGATACACTCGAATAATCCATGTCCACAAGCAGCACACCCATCTGTGATTCTGAACCGGAGGTCAGCTCCACGGCACGGCTTGATGATATGACCAGATGATATCTCATGGAACCATCGTCAAACAGATTCTGCACATGAGGTGTTGAAAAATGTATATTCTCCATGCGCTCCATCGCTTCTATGAACCAGTCCTGTTTTGTCACATTCGGGTCCTCCTTCTGGGACACAACAGGCTCTGCAGCTATAAGGCTTCCATACTGATTATACAAGGCAATACTGCGCAGATATTCCTTGTTTGACTCATAGAGCAGGCTCATGCCATCGTGTATGCTGTCAGACTGCTTTAAAATATCATTCTCCTTTGTTACATTATAATACGCCGCATCCGAAACCTGCCTCATATTGACCAGATAGCTTTCCACACTGTCTATTGTCTGGTCCATCACCTTATGATTGCTCTCTATGATACTGTCCTGCGATGCATCGGCAAATTTTATATACATCACCACAACTGTGACAAGCATTATTGCAAACGACAGCAGTGAGAATGAGAGCATTATTATGGATTGTATATTGCCTGATTTATACCTTATTCTTCTCATACTCTGTCCTGTACCTGGATGGGGAAACCCCATACTTTCTCTTAAAAACATAACTGAAATAGTTCGGATCCGCATAGCCTACATTCTGGGCTATGACATAGCTCTTGTCGTCTGTCTCCACAAGCATTCTGGCAGCCTTGTCCATTCTGTAATCAGTCAGATACTCCACAAACGAGCTGCCGGTTTCCTTCTTGAACAGACTTGAAAAATACGAGTTAGATACTCCTAATTCCTTACATGTATCGTCAAGTCCAAGATCCACACTTCTGTAATTCCTGTGCACATAATCCTTTGCACTGTCTATGAGTGACTTCTTGGAGTTGTATCTGGCATCAGCCATATCATCGTGCAGCCTGCTTGAAAAATCCAAAAGCCACTTCTTGAGCACCACCGGCTCAAAATTGGAGAGCTCATTATAAAGCCTGCCCACACTTCCCGATATTTCCTGCGCATTTAGCTCATTATTGCTCATGAAGTGATATAGCTCACTGATCAGCTCCATTACTGCCACATGGTAGTTCTCAAGTGACTGCTGCGACATAAAATTGTGCTGCATATACGCTTCAACAGCCTGTCCCACATCCTCTATCTTGCCGATACAAATCATTTTAAATAAATATGACAGCTCATTTCCCTCATCGCCATCCTTTGATATACGTCGCTGTGGCTCAACCTCTGTCATGTTTATTGCCCTGTTGCTGCCATAAAGCACCCTGTAGGATACTGCCTCCCTCGCACTCTGATAAGAGCTCACCAGCTCCTGTACATTTTCGCACACCTGTCCGATTCCGACCGTGACCTTTGCCCCCATTACATGATTTACATATTTGCAGAATCTGTCGCACTCATCTGTCAGCTCAGAGATATCCTCCTGCTGCACAAGCTGGGCTATCATGACCGTATCACCGAGATAGTTAAAACTTCTGCCATTCCAGCGCTCCTTTAAATCAGCCTGTGCCTGTCTCTCTACTGACACTGCAAGCAGTCTGATATCCATGCCCTGCGGCATCTGACTTGCGGAGGTATGTATGATAATACAGCAGTAATATGGTCCCTCAAGCACAATCTTATAGTCACGCATGTACCTGCCCAGCTCATTTTCCGGTATGCGTCCCTCGATAAGTGTCGTGTAAAAATTTGACTGCAAAACAGGCAGCGATGCTGCATAATACTGCTTCAATATGTCTGTGTTTTTCTTCTCATTCAGCTCATCATCCAGCTTTGTCTTAAGCTTTTTGAATACCTCCGTGATTTCAGCCAGATTGAGTGGCTTTAAAATATACTCCTCTATCTCGAGATGCACAGCCTCCTTTGCATACTCAAAATCGTCGAAGCCTGTGAAAAGCAAGAGCTTCGTCGCAGGAAACCTCTGCCTTATGTTACTGCACAGCTCAAGTCCGTCCATGTAAGGCATCCGTATGTCAGTCATCACAACATCAGGCTGCATATCCTCCATCATCTCAAGTGCCTTGAAGCCATTGCCCGCATGTCCTACCACATGAAAACCAATCTGCTCCCAGGATACCTTTCTCTCGATTACCTCTATTACATCCTCTTCGTCATCAACCAGTAATAATGTATACATTTTATGTCTTCTCCCTGCTATACCTGGTAACTATTCTGAATAGTTACTCTGTTTATACTATATTATAACATACCTGATATATTGTTTTGTAGCTTTACATAAACAAAAGTGTAACTGTTAAAGCAAAAAGCAGAGATGCCACCCTGACATCTCTGCTGATCATTTTGGAAGTATGAAAAAGAAATTTTCCTGCGATATTATTTCTTCTGAACGTATTTCAGACAGTCAAGTGTAACTGCTACAAGAATGATAATTCCTGAGAATACGAACTGAAGGTTTGTATCAATACCAAGGATTGTAAGAGAGTATGTGAGTGCTGTGAAGATACATACACCAGTTACAACACCTGATATCTTACCGATACCACCTGTGAATGATACACCACCAACTACACAGGCTGCGATTGCGTCCATGTCCCAGCCCTGTCCATAAGCTGCTGAGCCTGAACCAACCATTCTTGCACACTCAAGCCATGAGCCAAATCCATAAAGGATACCAGCCATAACGAATGCGCCGAGAGTTACTGCAAATACTGAGATACCTGAAACTGCTGCTGCCTCCGGGTTTCCTCCTACTGCGTAGAGGTTTTTACCAAATGTTGTCTTGTTCCAGATAAACCATACAATTGCGATTGCTGCTACTGCCCAGATGATGATGGTTGGGAAACCATTTACCTTTGGAATAATCATGTTAGGGATGACCGGCTCAATTGCACCGAATGAAACTCCCTTTGTAGCATATGTTACGATACCGAAGATAACAAGCATGTTGGCCATGGTTGAAATAAACGGATGCATCTTAAACTTCGCTGTAAAAAATCCTGCAATACTTGTGAAGAATGTACAAAGCACGATACATGCAAGTAATGCGATAACCACTCTTGCACCTGTTGGTACTCCTGTAAAGTCAAATATATGACCGAATACAGAGCCTGTATTGATACCCTGATGCATGATGATTGTGGCTGTTGTCATACCCATACCAACCATTCGTCCAACAGAAAGGTCTGTTCCTGTTAAGAGGATAAGTCCTGCAACACCAAGTGCTAAGAACATTCTTGGTGAAGCCTGCTGAAGAATATTCAGTATGTTGTTGTATGTCAGAAGAGGTGTGCCCTTCTTTATCGGTGTTATGACACAAAGTGCTATGAATATAAGTATAATCGCAATATAGAGACCATTCTGTAACAGGAAGTTTCTCCTATTGAATGTATACTTGTAATTCTCCCATTTTTGTGCCCTTGTCTCCATAAATGTGAACTTTGAAAGACGTAACATATCAATCAGATGATACTTGTAGCTGTATGCCTCATGCTTTCTGTCCTTGATTCTCTGATACTCTTTCTCAAGCTCAAGCTTCTCATTGGAAATACGATTCTTGTGTACGTAATTTTCTTCCTTTATCTCAGTTCTGTCTGAGGTCTTTGCCAGAGCAGCCTTATGCTTTTTATCAAGCTCTGCCATTCTCTCATTATGAGCAGCAAGTGCCTCTGCCTTTTCTGCCTCACAGCTTGCTTTAACAGCATTGTAATACTTTGAGTCAAAATTTTCCTTTAAATAGCTTTCAGCCTTGGCGATGAGCTTAGAAATCTCATCCTTGTTCTTTGCCTCAACAGCCTTTGCCTTTGCAAGCTCTTTCTCACATGCTGCTATTTCCGACTCTTTCTCACCCTTTGAAAGAGTCTTATCTCTCTTGATGCCTGCTATTGCTGACTGACACTCTACAACCTTTGTAGTTCCGTCTTTTCTGAGTTCATCAATTTCTTTTTGTATTCCACCAACATATTCGTCGATAGGCTGGCGCAGAGTGCGCTCCTGCTCAGCCGTTAAAATCTTACTATTAGCCATATCTGTCTTCTCCCTTTATTATAGGTACTTTGCACTGAGTCTCAGCAGTTCTTCCTGATTGGTTTCCTTTGTATTGACAATTCCTGAGAGCCGTCCGTTTGACATGACTCCGATACGATTTGTTATACCAAGGATCTCAGGCATCTCAGATGAAACTACAATGACTGTCTTACCCTGCTTTGCCATATTGATTATCAGCTCGTAAATCTCATATTTGGCACCTACATCAATACCTCTTGTAGGCTCATCCATCATGAATACCTGTGGTCCTCTTTCAAGCCATTTACCAAAGATAACCTTCTGCTGGTTTCCTCCTGAGAGAGCCGAAATCATATCCTCCGGTCCCATACACTTTGTGTGCATAATCTTTATCTCATCAGAGGTGGCCTTTGTCATCTTACTGTCTGAAAGTGCCGGTCCATTCTTATAGGAACCGAGATTTGCGATTGTCGTGTTAAAGGTGAGGTTTCCCTTAAGGAAAAGTCCATTTGCTTTTCTTTCCTCTGTGATAAGTGCGAAGCCATAATCCATAGCCTCCTTGGCACAGGTGAAATTCATAAGCTGATTCTTAAAATATACTCGTCCTGCTGCTCTTGTCCTGATTCCAAAAATCGTCTCAAGAAGCTCTGTACGACCTGCTCCGACAAGTCCGTATAGTCCAAATATCTCCCCCTCATGCACATCAAATGTGATGTCCTGCAGATGTGGCTCGTACTTTGTCGAAAGATGCTGTATTGACAAGATTACATCCTTTGGTTTGTTGTCTACCGGAGGGAATCTGTTCTCCAGTACTCGTCCAACCATCGCTGCAATCAGTTCATTCATATTTGTTTCTTTTGTGCTCTTTGTCATGACCAGATTTCCATCTCTAAGAACCGAAATCTCATCACAAATCTCAAAAATCTCATCCATCTTGTGAGAAATATAGATAAGTGAAATACCCTGGTCACGAAGCATCCTCATCATCTGGAACAGCTTTTCAACCTCCTGTACCGTAAGTGATGATGTAGGCTCATCCAATACTATAACCTTTGAGTTGTATGATATCGCCTTTGCAATCTCACACATCTGTCGCTGTGATACTGACATATTCTTCATCGGCTGCTCGAGATTAACTGTCATTCCCAGCTTTCTGAATAATTCAGACGCTTCTTTTTTCATGCGTCCTTCATCAATCATACCAAATGAATTGACCGGATATCTTCCGAGAAACAGATTGTCTACAACATTTCTCTCAAGACACTGGTTCAACTCCTGATGCACCATCGCTATACCATTTTCCAGTGCATCCTTCGGACCTGAAAAGCTTACCTCTTTTCCGTCCAGATATATAGTTCCCTCGTCCTTCTGGTATGTACCAAAAAGACATTTCATCATTGTCGACTTACCGGCTCCGTTCTCCCCCATGAGACCCATTACAGTACCTTTTTTCACATCTAGATTGATGTGGTCAAGAACCCTGTTTCGTCCAAATGACTTGCTCATGCCACGAATCGATAAGATGTTTTCATTATTCTTATCGCCCATACTTCCTGCTCCTAACTCTATATTTGCTGTCGTCTGTATACACTTTATTTTGGGGAGAGATTTTTCCCTCCCCAACTAAGTGCTTTAAATACTTTTACTGGTTCAAAAGAGCTGTATAAGAAGCTGCATTATCTGTCTTAACCATGTTGATTGCAAATGCATCGTACTGGCTTGGATTTCCAAGTCTGTTTGTGATATTAGACTCTGTCTGTCCGTCACCACCGATGTACTCAACATCAAGATTTAAGAGATCATCATACTTCTGTAAGAGTGGCTGATATGTAGAGCTTAAGAAGTTATCTGAAGCATTGTAGATATTCAGCCATACCTTCTTTGTTGGATGCTTTGCTGAATCAAGCTGTGTTGAAACAGGTGCCCATACAACTGTTGAATCTGTGAAATCCTTGTAGTTATCTGCTGTAACTGCTACGTTTAATGCGTAGTAAGATCTCTCATCATCCTTGTAAACATATACATCATCGCTTAATACGTTTCCTGCATCATCCTCTGTGCCGATACCTGTATCAATATCTACACCATCGAGTGCGTTTCTAAGTACACGAAGTGTGAGGTAAGCCTGAACGTCAGCATGCTGGCTAATTGTTCCGCCATAGCCCTCTGCGATAGCTGCTACTGCATCGCTGTTGGCATCGTATCCGAATGTAGGAACCTTGTTGTCCTTTGACCATGCATTGAACATTGACATTCCCATTCCATCGTTGTTAGAAACAACTACGTCGATTGACTCGCCAAATGATGATGACCATGTTCCGATTGCGTTTCCTGCTGTAGCTGCATCCCATGTAGCTCCTGCTGAGTTCTTCATCTCCTGTGAAGCAAGCTCTCTTACTACATAGTCTTTGCCGTTTACAGTAATCTTGCCGTCCTGAACCTCAGCTGCTTTTCCGTCTGAGTTTGTTCCTGCCGGTGCACTGTCAATCTCGCCGCCCTTGTCTACGCCTGTTCCAAGAGCTTTACGAACACCTCTTGTTCTTGCAATTGAATCGTTGTGTCCGATATCACCGATTGCAAGTACATATCCGATAACGCCATCCCCATTTCTGTCAATCTTATCGATGTTCTTCTCGATATACTCTTTTACCATTTCTCCCTGAAGTTCAGCTCCCTGATTAGCATCGAAACCTACATAATAGGTATCCTTGTTGTAGTTGAGTGCTGTTGTGTCAAGCTCTCCTGTTGAGCTGTTTGATGGCTGACGGTTGAACCACACGAGTGGCTTGTCCTTGTTTGCAACATCTGATGTCGATGTGCTGCCTCCCCCTTTCTGTGTATCAGAAGAACCCCCATCTGATCCACAAGCGGCCATTGACGCTGCCATAGCAGCTACCATCATGATTGCAACAAATTTTTTCTTCATATATTTTTGTCCCCCTTTGTTTTGTTGGTAAGGCTAGTATACAAAAATATTTCGGGAATCACTATAGAATATTTTTCGATAAACATTAAAAATTTTACTGTTTTTCGTCATGTGGACGAAAATTTTCTAGTTTTTGTTTTTTAGCTACGTCATATTGTTCAGCTTCAACAAAAACGGGCTTTCCGCTTTGTCCTTATTACTTCCTTTGCTCCGTCACTCACAAACATTCCAATCCCTCTTTTCTTATACAAAATTCCTACATCCACAAGTATATTTATGCCCTTTGCCGCTGTAGACGGATTTATCGCATACAGCTTTGCAAGCTCGTTTGTGCTCGGCACGCGCTCATCCTCCAAAAGCACATCCCGCAGTATGTCGTTTTCTATCATTTCGCTTATCTGAATATAGATTGATTTCTCCTGATTCAGAATTTCATTCACATGCTCCGCCTCTTTTCTATACAAATAGAAAACGTTATACGTATGGCTGTATGTACAGTTTACGTTTGGTATATGGTTAAGTATGCTGTACGTATAAAATACTTAGAACCAGTTGTCAGTGATTGAATGAATTACGGGTACAAAAAAGCACCATTTATAGGTGCTGAAAATAAAGAAAACTATAAGCAATACTTATTGTAGCATGTGTAAATTTACACTTCAATCACAGAGATGTGCCAATATTATGTCATAGCATAATAAAAGGGATTAGATGAACACTATCTAATCCCTAAAGGTTATGGTGTAACGATATTTAGTTTCTCTATTGCAACTTCAGTGTCAAGTACATTATTCTCAAAGAAATAGAAAGTAATTTCTTGACCAGCCTCTAAATATGTAATGTCGAGAGATGATTTGTTGCAATTTAATGTAATATTGGTACCATCAAAAAAATTATTTTTTTGACTGATATCAACACAGATTTTTTTTTGAGAGTTATCTATGGATGTGATGATACCGTTTGAATGGAACCAATGAGTATTATCATCTCCGGAAATAGCATTTTCTTCCATAATAGAATCTCCTTTCATGGAACCATTTTTATGTATGAATATCACAACAATTCCGCTTAATATTAATACAAATATTAGAATAAGTAGTCGCTTTTTTTTATCCATTAAAAGTTGTACCTCGCAAATCAGTCCAGTTTCCAAAATCTAAATTTAAATATCGTACATATTCATTCCAACCATCAAATACCATTAAAGTATGGAGTTGATTTCCAGAGCTTTTGCTTTGTATAGTGGCATATCCCTGAACAGCCATGGAATGACCGGAACGTATGTTATCATCTTCATTAATTATTCCGCAATGAACAACTGCCATATTACCACCATCTATACAATTAGTAAAAAAACGGTAATTAGGATTGTCTACCGTGTTTTGAGAAACTGTTACTCCTTTATCTGCACAGAAGGATACAAAGCCAGGACCAACATTATAGACATCTGTAATTCCATTTGATGTACTGCTTACAGAAGTTCCAGTAGCTTCCCATAATCCTAAATAATCTCCAGATACATCAGCAAAGTTTAGTGCACCGTAATATGCAGCACAAGCATATAATGCGCTGATAGCACAAGCGTAATGTGCTGTCTGATCTTCAATATAATCTTCACTAAAAGCCAAGAATTCGTCTAAATGATTGGTAGTAACAAGATTGTAATTTTCATAAATTGTTTGAATTTCCAAAAATACATCAGACCAACTTGATGGATCTTTTCCATCTGAATTTATAGAATATGTGCTTGGATTTATAGATTCAGTTTCTCCGTAATTGTTTGTTAAAGTTCCATTGGATTCATCCACAAGTCCATAGGTAAACGGTGCAGTTTTAATAAGTGGTGCATTGTTTAATGAATATGTGCTTTGGGTCGAAGATGCAATAATATCATATGGACTTTTAGCATTTGGGCCAAAAGAATATTCTGAGATAAGTGAGGAGCCGGTAGTATCAAATATGACATATCCATAAGGGGTGCTGTTGTAATAATAATTAACAATATAACCAATAGCTTTCCCTGTTGATTCATAAAGCTTTATTGGATTAGCAGCAGATAAAGATAATTCGGTATAGGCTCCTTTGGCAAAATAAATTCGACAACGACAAATACCAGTTTCTTTCACTTCTTGATGAAGCCATTAACCTTGATGAAATTGTTCCTGTTTCTTTTGTTACTCATTTCCACGCTTCAACCGGAATACCTCGAAAGCACCAGCTTTATCCGATGCTCAAGGCACTTCTACTCCAGCGTATTTTTTTCAATCCCGACAGATACGCTCCTGATTGCGTTCCTAGAGTACTCTCAGGAACTTCGTGATTTCTGCGACTTTGATGCTGTTCCAGATGGTTCCAAATTTACACGTTTTAAACAGGACTTCTTGTTGGATTTACGATCTTCGAAGACATTGGATTTCGTAATGCTTTTATTCCTCTCCGTGCCTATCCTGGCATAGAACGTAGCTCGAAAGAATGGGAAAATACTTACAAGATCCGTGTAAATGTTGAAAATTCAATCAACCATTTCAAAGATAGTTGCAACATTGCGAATCGTAAGACCCAGAATGAGAAAACGCTTCATGCTGATTTACTTCTTGCCGGAATCACCCAGCTTGTTACTGTAATTGTCGCTGATAAGATTCATCAGTACAAATACATTCGGAGTTTGAAGCCCTTGATTGCCTGATTATTAATATGCATATAATCTTTTCTTCGCAGTTTATCTGGGAAATCTTTTAGTCATGTCTAAATTTAGAAGCACCTACTTTTCATCTTTAAGAATCCTACGTTGCAGAATTCTTACCGCTTTTTAATCAGGAGTGCGCACTTGTTCCGCAATTACCTACTTGTTGTACTTTTTATTATCGTAACTATCCAGAACCACCACACACATTCGCAAAACCGCACGATATTTGTACTTTATCTGCACTCTGTTTAGCATCGCTGCTACACAGCTAATTTCGCTCATATTTGCGGTATGGTTGCATGGTTAACCACTCAAGTAACTAACCTATGAACTTATAATAGATAATATAAATAATATTGTCAACTGTATTTTTCTTCATATAAAAAAGACCATACACTTTAATTCATCTTATTCCCAACAGCACTATGGTAATTCAAATGTCATCCTCTCCCCTGTCGCAGGATGGTCAAAAACAAGCTTGTAGGAGCAAAGTGCAAGCTGCTCCCTCACACCGCCACCGGTGCGTCCGGATTTGCTTCCCGTTCCTGAGTTATTTGAGGCAGGCTTCCCATACTTGGTATCTCCTATCAGTGGATAGCCAATATTTGCAAGCTGCAAACGTATCTGATGGTGCCTTCCGGTGAGAAGCTTTATGTCAAATTCTGTTTTATTGCATTCATTTGATATTATCCTGTACTGAAGCACTGCTTTTTTTGCCAGCTTGTCTTTTTCGCTTGTGATTTTAGATGTATTGGTAAGCTTGTCGAAGGAGATATAATCTGTGAGAGTATGCCATGCCAGATCATGATTATCTTCTTTATTAGCTTCTTCCTTATCTGCTCCTGACACTCCCTGCCCTCTGCTGGCCGCACGATAATATTTCTCGGTTGTATGCTCCTTTATTTGTCTGCTTAAAGAAGCCGCTGCTTTCTGATTCTTGGCAAATACCATCACTCCCTCTACCGGCTGGTCGAGTCTGTGCACTATGCCGACATAAGGCGGCTCATTTTTAGCCGCCCTATAATTTCTTATGAAGCTCTCCATATCCTGCTGCCCTATACGCCTGGTCTGTGTAGCAATTCCCGCCGGCTTATGGCAGATGATAATGTCGTTGTCTTCGTAAATGATATCTGGTTTTCCCATGTTGTAACTCCCGCAAATTGTTATTGTAAATTTTAACTGTTCAGCACATTTACAGTTGCGATACGCAAGCATATCCGTTTATTTGCCCGACTGTTCCTTTATGAGAGACATAAATGCCTCCTCCTCGACAGGCTTGGAGTATGCATAACCCTGATAATACATAGGTCCAAACTGCTTTAGATACTCCGCCATCTCATGAGTCTCAATACCCTCTATACACGAACGCATCCTGATACGTCCTGTGAAAACAAGAATGGACTCGACAATCGCCTGCTTTAATTCATCCTCCATGACGTCCTTCGTAAATGAGCGATCTATCTTTATCTCGCCCACCGGAAGCTCCAGCGCCAGACTCAGTGATGCCGAGCCTGTTCCGTAATCATCTAACGCTATCTGTATGCCATGCTCCTTGAAAAAGGATATCTCCCTCTTTAGGAAATCGTGGTCTAAATCCTTACATCTTTCTGTAAGCTCTATCCAAAGATCCTCTTTTGGAAAATCAAGTCTCTCAACCATATTTAGCACATCCGTGCGGAATGCCGTATTTTCAAGCTGTGTGGCCGCTATATTTACATTTATGAAGAAATCAGGTATGACCTTCTTGAATCTCTTTGCCGCCACAAGCGCTGTCTCAATAATCCAGTTTCCGAGTATGTAAATACAAGGATCCTCCTCAAGCCATGGAATAAATGAATCCGGCGGCACAAGTCCGTACTTCTCATTCTTCCACCTGATAAGAGCCTCAGCTCCGACTATCCTTCCGTCCGTGGCGCTGACTATCGGCTGATAGCACAGGAAAAATCCCTTACAGCCGTCCATGACGCTCTTATGGATTTCCGCAATCTGCTCCATATTTTTCATATTGTCATGAATTATGGTACTGTCAAAAAATACAAGGTCTCCGTGCTTTTCATGCTTTGATATGCTGAGTGCATATGTGGCGCTGTTTAGCAGATTATACGGTGTTCCGGAGTAGTTTTTTGCTGTCACTGCTCCACCTGCCAGCCTAAGCTGAACCATTCCATCGCCAAGCTTCACCCCGGCCTCAGCTACTTTTTTCACCTTAAGATACAGCTCACTGATCTCATCATGCTCTGCGTATGGCTTGATGAATGCAAACTTTGTTCCATCCATTCTGAATACGTAAAGGTCTCCGCTCACTACCTTTAAAAGCTCATCGCCATAATTCTTCAATACCTCATTGCCCAGCTCATATCCGTAGGTATCATTGATGTGTCCATACTTTGTTATTCCGATGATAAGCACTGCTGCCGACTCATATCTGAAAATATAGTCATTCAGGCAGCTTCCAAGCATCTTCATATTCCAGAGGTTGGTAACAGAATCAACCGAATCCGATATGCCATGATTCAGTATTGAGCCTGCAAAAATATCAGGACTTCCATCCACACCCTTTATTATACGGCCGTGACCTGTACAGCTCACAAACACTCCGTCCTCATCCCTTACACGGTAGGTGAGATTAAATGCATCCTTTTTCCCCGAATGTACCGCATCCACTTCCTTCTGGTACATCATTATATCATCCGGATGTATTTTACTTTTCCATCTGTCCTCTGTGTTTAAGTCATATTCACTGTCAATTCCCATAAAACCAAATGCATTTTTGGACCATCTGGTCACATTGGTCTCCATATTTGTGACAAACATATATATTCTTTGCGATGCCTCTGATAACACCGGAAAAAGCTTCTCATCAAGGCCATCCAGGTCAAGCTCATCAGAGCTCTCATGACGTACCTCGGCTTCCGATAACAGCATGTCTGTCGCGTCAAACAATTCTTTTTGAAGTTCATTTTCCGACCTTCCTTTTCCCTCTTTTAAGGTACGTGCGTTCTCAAGCGCCATATGTGCCTCAGCTATCCATGCCGGCATACTCTGACCTGTGTATTTTGCCACTCCGATTGTGACAGTCACCGGTGCCTCAAGCTGCATATTTTGCGCAGTCTCAGGAACCCGCTCTTCTATCCTTTTGCGAATGAGCTGCATCATATTCCCGCTTGTCGTATCAAAGGCGACTACAAACTCATCTGCATCAAATCTGGCTATATAAAAATCATACTCTGCCGCAAGCGCCTTCAACGCAAAAGCTGTCGCCACAAGCACCTTGTCTCCTTCGAGTGGACCGTATTCCTTATTTATTGATTTTAAATCATCAACATCTATCACATAAAGATACAGCTTGCTATGGCCTGACCCTGCCCCTGCCCTTACCTTTGCACTGATATATTTATCAAAAGCACTCCTGTTGTTCATACCTGTCAGTAAATCTGTGGAAATGAGTGATTTCTGGCTGTTACTGTACACAAGCATGTAGCCAAGTGTCACCCCACATACAAACGAAGGCAGCATCGGTGTAAAATACTGGACAAATAACATAATAACAGGCAGCACTGCAAACGAAGCCATGCGCCTGTATTTGTCGCGGTTCACATAATTTTCCGGCAGAAATGACTTGTAAAATGCCCTGATACAACTATATATAGCCGGTATAAATGCTATAACAGCTTCTGTAATCATCTCATTCCTGAAGCTTGTCCACTTCAGATACATGACCGTAATCATCATGATACATATGGCAGCCTGCGCTGCTATGCGCACGATTCTTCCGGATTTAAGCCGGATAAATACAGATTGCTGCTCTGCCTCACAATACAAAAACCAATGATATGATAGCAGCGCTATCAATATAAAGTAAATGACCGTAAATGTATCAAGCACCAGCCTTTCCGGCGCCCACAGGCCATATACTATGATAGCTATAATATAATCCACCACAACTGCTGCCGCTGTAAGCATACCTACTGCCAGAAATTGATGGTTGCTGTATGTTTTATCATCAGCTTTCAAAAATCTGAAACATATGACTCCCAGTATCAGCAGACACATAAAGCTCATCTGCCCATACAGGGTTCCTATTACTATACTGCTCATTATACTCTCCTCGTTCTGCCTTATCTTTCTCCCGGTACAGCTATTCACAACAAGAAAATCTGCTGCTTACATGCAAGCATGTCACATCAGCTTTTTGTTCTCAGTGGTTCAGAATAGTTACTTATTATATTTTATCAACTTAGTGAGTTATTAGCAATGATATTTAAAAACTAATTCTGACAATTTAATATTCTTTTTGCACATTCTATCTGTTCCTTTGTCGGAGGCTCCACCCCATCAAGCTGATACGGTATACCAAGCTCCTTCCACTTAAACACGCCAAGTGTATGGTACGGCAACACCTCAACCCTGTCCACTGTTTTAAGTGTGTCGATAAACTCTCTAAGCTGCTTTAAATATCTCTCATCCGTGGTGATTCCAGGCACAAGCACATGACGTATCCACATTTTTTTACCGTTTTTTGAGAGATATTGTGCCATATCAAGGATATTCTTATTTGTCTGTCCCGTAAGTTTTTTGTGCTCCTCGTCATCTATATGCTTGATGTCCAGCATAAAGAGATCTGTATATTTCATCAGCTCATTAAATTTGCCGAAAAACGGTTCTTCCACGGTAAATGGATTTCCTGATGTGTCAAGGCATGTGTTTACGCCTTTTTCCTTTGCAAGCTTAAATAGCTCTGTGACAAAGTCTATCTGCAAAAGTGCTTCACCTCCGCTTACTGTGATACCACCTGTCTGCTTCCAGTACGCCTTATAGCGCATGGCTGTCTTTAGCACCTCTTGCGGTGTCATAAGCTTTGCACCGTCATTTTCGCCGCAGCCTGCCCATGTGTCCGGGTTGTGGCAGTATTTACAGCGCATATTGCACCCCTTCAAAAATACTATATATCTCACTCCCGGGCCGTCGGCTGAGCCGAAGCTTTCTACCGAGTGTACTCTTCCTAGTGTTTCTCCCATGTTTTACCTCCTTCAGGTTGTTGCTGCTACTTTTATTTTTATTTTTATAGTACGGAATTTTCGGCAACCCGCCGACCGGGACTTAGCAATGCTCAGGTTCTTCGGGCTAAGAGGCTATAAGAATTATGATTTAGGTTTTCTATGCTTGACGCAACCGGCTTTTACGCGCCTTCCGTGGCGCATAACGCCTTGCCCATGCGTCCATGCATGGGCATCGCTGGCTGTGTTCATAATTCTAACAGCCTCTAAGCCCTGCGAAATTCGCATTGCTAAGTCCCGGTCGGCGGGTTGCCGAAAATTCCTTACGCTGTGGTTCTATCATTAGAAAATATGCAGGCACTTGGCCTGCACATTCCGGTATATCTGTGATTGTATATTAACTCTGTAAATTTATACCACATACATAATATGATATGAGGGTCACAAGAGCATACTACTCTTTCTGCAAGCAGAATCGTAGTACACTCTGTGACACCTTAGATCATATTACATTCTCTCGTGGCATGTACGTGAGATTACATCGAGCTGCTGCTCTCTTGTGAGATCGATGAACTTAACTGCGTATCCTGATACTCGGATTGTGAAGTTTGCGTACTCCTCCTTCTCAGGATGCTCCATTGCATCGATGAGCTTCTCTTTACCGAATACATTTACATTGAGGTGATGTGCACCCTGATCGAAGTATCCGTCCATTACGTTTACAAGGTTGTCGATTCTCTCTCCCTCGTTGTTTCCAAGTGCGCCCGGGTTGATGGTCTGTGTATTTGAGATTCCATCAAGTGCCCACTCATATGGAAGCTTTGTGAGTGAGTTTAAGGATGCGAGAAGTCCGTTCTGCTCTGCGCCGTATGATGGGTTTGCTCCCGGTGAAAGCGGCTCACCTGCTTTACGTCCGTCCGGCATTGCTCCTGTAGCTTTTCCGTATACTACGTTTGATGTAATTGTAAGGATTGATGTTGTCGGCTCTGAGTCACGATATGTGTGATGCTTCTTTAACTTGTCCATGAATGTCTTAAGAAGCCATACACCGATCTCGTCTGCGCGGTCATCATCGTTTCCGTATTTAGGGAACTCTCCCTCAATTTCGAAATCCTTTGCCAGTCCGCTCTCGTCACGTACTACTTTAACCTTTGCATATTTGATTGCTGAAAGAGAATCGATTACGTGTGAGAATCCTGCGATTCCTGTTGCGAATGTTCTCTTTAAGTCTGTATCCATGAGTGCAAGCTCTGCTGCCTCATAGTAGTATTTGTCATGCATGTACTGGATAAGGTTCAATGTATTTACATAGATGTCTACTAACCAGTCCATCATCTTGTCGTATTTTGCCATTACCTCATCATAGTCAAGGTACTCTGCTGTGATAGGTGCATAGTTTGGTCCTACCTGCTCACCCGATTTCTCATCAACACCACCGTTGATAGCGTAAAGGAGACATTTTGCAAGGTTCGCACGTGCTCCGAAGAACTGCATCTCTTTACCTGTCTGTGTTGCAGATACACAACAGCAGATTGCATAATCATCGCCCCATACCGGCTTCATTGCGTCATCGTTCTCATACTGGATTGAGCTTGTCTCAATTGAGATGCGGGCTGCATAATCCTTGAAGGTCTGAGGAAGCTTTGATGAGTAGAATACTGTGAGGTTTGGCTCCGGTGCAGGTCCCATGTTCTCTAATGTATGGAGGAAACGGAAGTCTGTCTTTGTAACCATTGAACGTCCATCCACACCTGTTCCTGCCACGTCAAGTGTTGCCCATACAGGATCACCTGAGAATAACTGGTTGTATGAAGGGATACGTGCAAATTTAACCATACGAAGCTTCATTGTAAAATGATCGATGAGCTCCTGTGCTTCCTGCTCTGTGAGGATGCCCTTGTCCATATCTCTCTTAATGTAAATATCAAGGAATGTAGATACACGTCCTACTGACATTGCTGCACCATTCTGTGTCTTGATTGCTGCAAGGTATCCGAAGTATAACCACTGAACTGCCTCTTTTGCGTTTGTTGCAGGTCTTGAGATATCATATCCGTAAATCTCTGCAAGCTTCTTCATATCCTCAAGACATTTAATCTGCTCTGCGATTTCCTCTCTTAAACGGATAACATCATCTGTCATCTGTCCACAGCCACAGTTTGCCTTGTCCTTCTTCTTCTCCTCGATGAGATAATCAAGTCCGTATAATGCTACACGACGGTAATCGCCGACGATACGTCCACGGCCGTATGTATCAGGAAGACCTGTAAGGATCTTTGCATGACGAACCTTCATCATCTCAGGTGTGTATGCATCGAATACTGCTGTGTTGTGTGTCTTATGATATTTTGTAAAAATCTCCTTGAGCTTGTCGCTTACATTGTAACCATATGTCTCAGCAGCCTGTACCGCCATCTTGATTCCACCGTAAGGCATGAATGCTCTCTTTAACGGCTTATCTGTCTGAAGACCAACGATCTGCTCGAGGTCCTTTAATGACTCATCTATATATCCAGGGCCGTAAGCTGTGATTCCTGTTACAACCTCTGTCTCCATGTCAAGAACTCCGCCCTTGGCACGCTCTTCTTTCTGTAATTTCTGGAGTGCGTCCCACAGCTTGTTTGTAGCATCTGTCGGATCAGCTAAAAAGCTCTCGTCTCCGTCGTATGGAGTGTAGTTATCCTGAATAAACTGACGGACGTTGATTTCCTCTTTCCAAAGACGTCCTTCAAATCCATCCCACTCTTTCATTTCTATCATTGTAATATCCTCCTTAAAATGTGTGAATGTTACTTCGTTTGATTAGTTTTGTTTAACTGTGGTTAGTATATACTTACTACAGTATTTTTGTCAATATCCATGTTGTTTCTTTTGAGATACATTCCCTGGTTATTTACACGACTATGGCTGATTTTATAATCAAAAAGAGCCAGCTGTCCGGGTTTATCGCCCAGACGGTCGGCTCTTATTTGTTATATTTCATGTGGTTGTTCCACTTATCCGTCAGTCATATAACACGTTTATAGTAGACTATTTTTCTCAATAAAGCAATAGGTTTTTAGAACTATTTTCATTCTTTTCTATTCCGCACGAACCGCCCAGCGCATCTTCGTGGACCTGGCACGCCCATTCTGTGCACACTCCTGTGCTGATGGGCGAATCACATCCTTGGAATAGTCGCTGTATATTCCTGCTTTATATCCTGCCTTTAGTGCCTTTTTGACCAGCTTGTCCTCACCAGAATGGAATGTAAGTATTGCAGCTCTTCCACCCGGCTTTAATGCGCCCGGAAGCTTTTCCATAAACTCATAGAGTACCTCAAATTCACGGTTTACGTCTATGCGCAGCGCCTGGAATGTCCGCTGACAGGTCTTTTTCACAGTATCCTTTTTCTCTTTTTCAGGTAAGAAATCCAGTGTCTGTTCTATAATGTGACGAAGCTTTGTGGTCGTATCTATGCGGTTGCCCTTCCTGATCTCGTCTGTGATTGCCTTTGCAAGCTCCTCGCAATACGGCTCATCTGAATTCTCATAAAGCATTCCTGCAAGTTCCTCACGCGAGATATTATCGAGGCGCTCTGCCGCACTGATACCGGCATTTGGATTAAGACGCAGATCCAGCGGTCCATCCACCTTAAATGAAAATCCACGCTCAGGATTATCTATCTGCATTGATGAAACTCCCAGATCGGCAAGTATGAAATCAAAGCCTCCTACTTCCTTTGCAATCTCATCTATTGTGCAGAAGTTCTGAAGCTTTATGGTGAGAATATCCTCTCCAAAGCCTGCTTCAGCGAGACGCTTTTTTGTCTTTTCAGACTCGATTGGGTCAACATCTGTAGCAAACATATGTCCCTGTCCTTCAAGCTTTTCAAGCATTGCCCTTGTGTGGCCACCGTATCCGAGTGTGGCATCAAAGCCTGTCTGTCCCGGCTTTATGTCCAGAAAATCTATGATTTCTTTTACCATTATGGATATGTGCATGCCCGCAGGGGTATTTCCCTTGCTGATGACATGCTCAATTGTATCCTTGTATTTCTTTGGATTTAATTCCTTGTATTTTTCCTCAAATTTTTTGGGATATTTTCCGCTATAATGCACGCGGCGCTTGTGCTGTTTTTCTTCGCTCATTTTATGCTCCGTTTCATTCTGGGTTTGAACTGTTACGCTGACCTTTTGCTACAGTATAACTTTTATTTCTTTCTTCCGCAAGATAATGACTTACATTACTACACCATCTGCACGAGCCACACATCGCTTTTCACCATGAAGTATCCGATGACTACCTTTATCAGCTCTGTGGCCTGCACAAGGAAGTACACTGCTACTATGCCAAGTGCTGTGTATTTAGCGAGCACAAATGCCACCGGCACCACTATCACCCACGTAAATACGGAGTCAAACAAAAATGTGACCAGTGTCTTGCCACCTGAGCGCAGTGTGAAATACGACGAATGTGTAAATGCACAAAACGGCATAATTATCGCAGATACCGCTATGAAGCTTGTTGCGAGTGACTTGATTTCGTCTGTTGTGTTATATATATGAGGGAAGAATCCTCCTACCAGAAGCATGACCGCCGCCATTATAGAACAGCAGAACACACTGAACACTATCATCTTGTTATCCGCATCCTTTGCCTTTTCAAGCTCACCTGCTCCAAGATACTGCCCTACAACTATGCTGATGCATGCACCAAGCTGTATAAACACAATATTGAAAAGGTTTGTTATCGTTGTCGCAATATTTAAGCCTGCGATTACCGAGAGTCCTCGTACTGAATAGCACTGTGTAACCGTTGTCATGCCTGCTGCCCAAAACAGCTCATTGAGCATGAGTGGCAGCCCCTTGATGAATATAGTCTTAAACTCACCAAACGGCATTCCTATTCCTCTGTAAGCACCCTCAAGGTATCTGTTCCTGTCCCTGTTTTTATGCGCCCACAGCACAACAATTATTGTCTCAATATATCGCGACATCACCGTGGCAATAGCTGCTCCCGCCACACCCAGCTTTGGTATCGGTCCTATTCCGAAGATGAGCAGAAAATCAAGCACAGCATTGCTTCCAACTGCTGCAAAGCTTGCAACCATCGGTACAAGAGTTTGTCCTGTTTCCTTTATGTTTGTCGCATAGGCCTGTGTCACAGCAAACGGTATGAGCCCTATCATAACAATTGCCAGATATTCCTTTCCATATGCCAGTGCTACCTCAGTGGCACCGTTTCCCGCCGTATCTGTCAGATAAAGTGAAATGAGCCCCGTTCCGTTTGTGATAAACAGCGTCATCGCTATTGCTGTAACAAGCAGCGCTGCATACAGCTTGAATCTGAAGGAATACATATGCCCCTTATGATTTCCCTTGCCAAAGTACTGTGCTCCGAATATACTTGCCGCTGACACTGCTCCAAATACAGCCAGATTGTACACAAATATTAGCTGGTTTACGATTGCTACTCCCGACATCTGCTCTGTGCCAAGCTGTCCAACCATAATATTGTCCAGAAAGCTTACCAGATTTGTGATTGCATTCTGGATTATCATTGGTATGGCCAACATGAGGTAGCGCTTATAAAATGCCTTGTCTCCTATATATTTTTGTCTGAATTTATGCATGCTTGTCCCCCTTTCGATTTCTCCATGGTTCTTTCGTGCAATGCTACTATTCTACTACGTCAGACTTTATTTTTCAAATATTTTATGTGTTTTTCCTTAACTTATTTTAAATAAAAATACATTAAAGCTCCCGGCTGACAACACTATTTGCGCTGTCAATCGGGAGCTCTTAATTTTAAATTTTAATATCTAACTGTTATTTTTAATTATAGTTTTACTTTTTATGTCAATATCCTGTTTATTTGTTTACTGCCGGTTCATATCCTGTGTTTCCTGATACTTTCTGATTACGAAAAACATGGTAGTTCCATCACCCTCTTTGCTGGTAGCCCATATCTTGCCGCCGTGATCCTCTATAATCTTCTTTACGATGGAAAGTCCTATGCCGCTGCCTCCGGTAGCTGAATTTCTCGACGCATCCGCTCTGTAAAATCTGTCAAAAATATATGGCATATCTCTCTGGTCGATTCCTCGCCCATTGTCCTCGATTTCAACCTGTATGAAATCACCAACATCATTTATCCTGATATCTATATAGCTTTGTGTCTTGTTCATATACTTCACCGAATTGCCAACTATATTATTAATCACACGGCGAAGCTGCTCCGGATCAGCAATGATAAGCACGTTGCTATCCACATGATTCTCATATGAAAGCCTGATATTTTTTGCCTCAAGATCGAGTCCTATTTCCTCAACACAGTCGTTAAAATAATCTGTGACATTTATCTTCGCAAAATTGTATGGAATCCTGTTCGTATCAATCTTAGAGTAAAGTGTCAGCTCATTAATGAGCTTATCCATATCGTTTGCCTTATTGTAAATGGTCCTGACGTACTTATCTACCTTTTCAGGGGTGTTTGCCACTCCGTCAAGTATGCCCTCGGCGTAGCCCTTTACCGCAGTAATAGGAGTCTTTAAATCATGCGCGATATTACTGATTAACACTCTGTTTTCAGACTCATTCGTCACCTTTTCCTCGGCATTTTTTTTGAGGCGCGCGCGCATCTGCTCAAACGCAGTACACAGCTCGCCAATCTCTCCGTCGCTCGGACTCGTCTCAAGCTCAAAGTCCAGATTGCCCTCTTTGATATTCTCCGCAGCAATCCTAAGCTTCTTTATCGGGGTAATGATGCTTCGGTAAATCCACACTATAAGCATAACAGCCGTAGTAATAAGTATAAATACAAGCGCAAATGCTCCCTCTATCAGAACAGTCCTGACCTCAGGAATCACACACGCGGTTGATGTCACTATGTAAAGACTCGCCTCATCACCATAACTGTCACGAAAATTGAGTTGCTTTATAAGCACCTTGTCATCACTGTCCATATAGCTGCTCACATCAGAGCTGCTCTGCTTATTGGATATTCGCGGAAGCTTTCTCAAAATATCATCATTGTCAATTCCACCATTGAAAATGAGCTCTCCTTCACTTTTCACTATGAGATATGAATACTTCTTCTCCAGCTTCTTATTTATCTTAGTCAGATAATCACTATCAAGAAGCCTGGCTGGTTCAATGAGCGATGTCTTCTCCAGCTCATCATATGTGCGCCCTGTCACCTTGTTCAGAAACTGCACCGTGTCAGTGAGCGCGAGCATGCCCGCATCCTCCATGCCATATGTCTTGTTGATGGCCTTTAGCTGAATCTTATTGAATCCCACAAGCACCATGCCGGTGAGCACAACAGGCACAAAAATAATTATGCAGAATGATATAGCAAGTTTTGTTTTTATCTTCATAGTATTCTCCATTTGAATAAATTAATAAGCCACTTTATATATACAACAAGGACATATCCTTTCGCATTTGAATTTGATATGTCCTATTAATACTACAATATCTACTATATTTTTTAAAAATCACTACAGCTTAAAGCGGTATCCCACTCCCCAAATAGTCTCAATATACTGTGGCTTTGCAGTGTTCATCTCGATTTTCTCACGAATCTTCTTGATATGTACAGTGACTGTCGCAATATCTCCTACTGAATCCATATTCCAGATTTCCTTGAAGAGCTCCTCCTTGGTAAATACATGGTTTGGATTCTCAGCAAGGAATGTGAGCAGGTCAAATTCCTTTGTGGTAAACTGCTTTTCCTCTCCGTTTACCCACACACGGCGGGCTGTTTTGTCAATCTTGATGCCACGAATCTCAACGATATCATTCTCAGGTGTGGCGCTTCCAATGAGACGCTCATATCTTGCCAGATGAGCCTTTACCCTGGCAACAAGCTCTGATGGAGAAAACGGCTTTGTGACATAATCATCTGCGCCGAGTCCGAGTCCTCTTATCTTGTCGATGTCATCCTTCTTGGCTGAAACCATGAGTATCGGTGTGTTCTTTTTCTCACGAATCTGTTTGCAAATCTCAAAGCCATCAATGCCCGGCAGCATAAGGTCAAGAATAAACAAATCAAAATCCTCCGCCAATGCCCTTGCCAGACCACTTGTACCATCATTCTCCACCTCTACCTCAAAGCCACTCAGCTCCAGGTAATCCTTCTCAAGATCAGCAATTGCAACCTCATCCTCTACTATCAAAATTCTGCTCATATCCGTTCCTCCTGAAAATAAAAAGCCATGGAAACCGACTCAATGTCAGTCCCATGACTTGATTATATCATATATCCGATAACTTCTGTCTAAATTTTCTCTAAATTCTTTCTAATATATATAGGACTTTGTTTAGAGATACTTCTTGAGGTCCTCAACCTTATCAAGTGCCTCCCAAGGCAGCTTGATATCTGTACGTCCGAAGTGTCCGTATGCTGCTGTCTGGCGGTAGATAGGTCTTCTGAGGTCAAGCATCTTGATGATTCCGGCAGGACGAAGGTCGAAATTCTCCCTTACGATTTCGACGATTCTGTCATCTGCAAGCTTTCCTGTGCCGAATGTATCAACCATGATAGATGTTGGCTGTGCAACACCGATAGCATATGAAAGCTGAATCTCACACCTGTCAGCAAATCCTGCTGCTACAAGGTTCTTTGCTACGTAACGTGCTGCGTATGCTGCTGAACGGTCTACCTTTGTACAGTCCTTTCCTGAGAAAGCTCCGCCGCCGTGACGTGCATATCCACCGTAGGTGTCTACGATAATCTTACGACCGGTGAGACCTGCATCTCCGTGTGGTCCACCTATTACGAAACGGCCTGTAGGATTGATAAAGAACTTTGTCTCATCGTCAATCATTTCCTTTGGAAGAATTGGATCAAATACATATTTCTTGATATCCTCATGGATCTGCTCCTGGGTAACATCCTCGTCGTGCTGTGTTGAAAGTACAACTGCCTCAAGTCTTACCGGCTTTCCTGCCTCATCATACTCTACTGAAACCTGTGTCTTTCCGTCCGGACGAAGATATGTAAGTGTGCCGTCTTTTCTAACCTTTGTGAGCTGGAATGCAAGCTTGTGAGCGAGTGCGATTGGGTATGGCATGTACTCCTCAGTCTCATTTGTAGCATATCCAAACATCATTCCCTGATCTCCGGCTCCGGTGTCGAGGTTGTCTGTAAGTTCGCCCTCTTTTGCCTCGAGTGCTTTGTCAACTCCCATGGCGATATCAGCAGACTGCTTGTCGATTGAAACCATTACTGCACATGAGTTTCCGTCGAGTCCCTTCTTTCCGTCATCATATCCGATCTCAAGTGCTGTTTTTCTGACGATTGCAGGAATATCAAGCTGTGCCTTTGTGGTAATCTCTCCTGTTACAAGGATGAAGCCTGTACAGCTTGCTGTCTCACATGCGACACGGCTCATCGGGTCCTGCTGTATGCATGCATCAAGGATGGCATCTGATACTGCATCGCAGAGCTTATCCGGATGTCCCTCAGTTACTGATTCTGATGTAAATAATAATTTCTCCATTAATTATCTGTTGCTCCTTTCATACTGTGTGACCAATATTTTTCCAATAAAAAACCACTTACTGCAAATAAGTGGATTAAAATTAAGATAATAAAAATCCTCTTATTGTTCGATTACTCGCTCAGGTTGGCACCTTCCTGTTTTCTAACGGGGTTGCCGTGACTTCATAGATCCTTTGTATCTCCATCACTCTGAATAAGAGAAGTTACAATATAGAATTTTTCAAATCTCTGTCAGCTATATTACTACCACATGATATATATGTCAAGTATCATTTTCGATACAGATTTATCAATAATCCATTTTCGATACCCTATTCATTATTTATAAGCTATTTTATGCAATTATTCTTTCTTCTTTATTGACTTTCATAATTTTTGTAATTATACTAAAATTTGTATTTATAGTACTATACACACAATATCAAAATAAATTTTTGGAGTAACTCATGATTAAAATCAGCATAAAAGATGCGCAGATTGGTATGGTGGCAGCAGAACCGATAAAGACCCCTCTGGGGCAGATACTTGCACTGCCCGGCACACCACTCACCCGTCAGCTCATCAACAAAATGAAGCTATATAAGGTAGGCAGCATCTCAATTCAAAACCCATTCGATGCAGCAGCACCGCAAGCCGGCGAAAATACAGCAAAGCGAGACAAGGTAAAACCTGTACCCAAAACCCGCGCACATGAGATGGTGACCAACATCCAGCGTGTTCAGGCCTCAGAAGAGTTCCGAGGCTTCCAGCTCAAATACATCACTTGTATAAATCAAATCAAGGATACCTTTGGCAAAATCTGTGCCGGTGAAAAATCCTTTGATGAGGCTGCGCTTCTTACTGCTGTCATTGACCTTTCCTCATCGTGCGGCACTACAATCGAGACCTTTGACATGCTCTACAACATGCGCACCATTGCAGACCCGTTGTACTCACACTGTCTGAATGTAGGGCTTATTACAAGGATGATCGGACGATGGCTTCATATGGAAAAGACAGATGTGAATACGCTTACTATCGCAGGAGTACTTCACGATATCGGTAAATGCAAGATTCCCGATGATGTGCTAAACAAGCCTGACAAGCTCACAGATGAAGAATTTGCACTCATAAAAAAGCACCCACAGTTTGGTTTTGATTTGATTAAGGATCTGCAGATTGACTCCAGAATAAAGCGCACAGCACTCATGCATCATGAGCGCTGTGATGGCTCAGGCTATCCTTCACAGCTTGACAGCTCACTGATTGACGACTTTGCCATGATAACAGCCATCGCCGATGTATATGATGCCATGACTGCTGCCAGACGCTATCGCGCACCACTTTGTCCGTTCGCTGTCATATCAAGCTTTGAGAGTGAAGGTTTTACAAAGTACAATACAAAGTTCCTGCTTTTGTTTTTGAAAAAGCTTGCTACCACATACCAGAGCAACCGTGTAATGCTTAACGACAGCCGGTTCTGTAATATTGTGATGCTCAACCCACATGAGCTGTCACGCCCTATAGTACGCTTTGATGACGGCAGTATACTTGATTTGTCCACAAACCGCGAGCTTTTTATCAAATCGGTGATGTAAACCGATTTAAAATCAAAAGGGTTATAAAATAACCCAAAATAAGAACCGTGCATCTACAGTAAGATGCTGCCGGTTCTTATTTTATATATTGCATTTATATTGTGTTTACATTTCATGCTTTACGTATATATCTATTACGATACCTTGAGTATGAACTTCTGAAGCTCCTTCTCATCCTCTACCCTGGCAATTTTTGCACCAATCTTTGTAAGCTTCTCCTCGAGTGCCTCATAGCCTCTCTGGATATAGTAGATATCATCAACCACTGTGATGCCCTCTGCTGCAAGACCTGCTATAACCAGTGCAGCTCCTGCTCTTAGGTCAGGTGCATTCACTCTGGCACCTGTGTATCTTTTCACGCCGCTGATGATTGCTATATTGCTCTCTACCTTTATATCAGCTCCCATTCTGGTGAGCTCGTCAACATACTTGAAACGATTCTCAAATATGCTCTCTGTCACTGTACTGGTGCCCTCAGCGATACCCAAAAGCACCGCCATCTGTGGCTGCATATCTGTCGGGAAGCCCGGATATGGAAGTGTGGTGACCTGTGTATGCTTTAAATGTCCGTCTGATATTACTCTGACTGAGTCATCAAACTCCTCTACCTGGCAGCCTACCTCCAACAGCTTTGCTGTGGTGGCCTCAAGATGCTTTGGAATGACATTCTTTACCAGCACGTTGCCTCCTGCTGCCGCAACTGCAAACATGAATGTACCGGCCTCAATCTGATCCGGAATGACAGAATACTCTGTCGCATGTAATTTCTCCACACCAACAATTCTGATGACATCGGTTCCTGCGCCCCTGATATTTGCTCCCATGCTGTTTAAGAAGTTTGCCACATCAACGACATGAGGCTCCTTAGCCGCATTCTCGATAACAGTCTTGCCATCTGCCATGGCTGCAGCCATCATAATATTGATTGTGGCACCTACAGAAACCTTATCCATATATATGTGTGTGCCCTTAAGCTCCTTTGCCCTGGCGATGACAAGACCATGAGCTATGTCTATGTCTGCTCCCATGGAGCGGAAGCCCTTCATATGAAGGTCAATTGGCCTGCTTCCGATATCACAGCCTCCCGGAAGCGCAACCTCTGCATGCTTGTATTTTCCAAGTAATGCACCAATTAAATAATATGATGCCCTGATTCGTCTGATGAATTCATTATCGACATTTACGCCCCTGATAAATGAACCGTTTATCTTTACCTTGTGTATATCCACGCGCTCCACATGTGCGCCGATTTCTTCGATTGCCTGAAGTAAGACATTGATATCCCTTACATTTGGCAAATTATCTATTGTTACAGTCTCGTCTGTCATTATGGCAGCGGCCAAAATAGCAAGTGCAGCATTTTTAGCTCCACCAATTTCAACTTCACCGTATAAAGGATTTCCACCTTTGATTACGTACTGTTCCATATTCCACCTCTATGAATTCAGGAGTATACTTCCTCCTAATATACTATTCTCAATTTACACTATTGTTATACATCCAACTACAAATTTCATTTATGACGACGTATTTAAGCCGCCATTTGTGCCGGTGCTGCTTTTAATAAATGACGCAGCAGCTACAATTATCTAATCATATCACGATAAATAAACACTATAATTCAAGTGCCTCCACCAGCTTCTCTACTGTCTGCTCCACATCAAGCCCCTCCTCGGAAACCTCGATGTCTGCATACTGCTCATACAATTTTGAGCGCTCTTCAAAAAGGGTCTCTAAAGTCTGCCCTTTCTTTAATACTACACCTCTACCCTTTATGTCTGCAAGTCGTTTTTCCAAAATGGCATAAGAAACCTTGAGATACACAACTCTGCCTATCTCCTTAAGATGCTCCATGGCCTCTTTTCCGTATACCACCGAACCTCCTGTAGCTATAATGGCCCTATCAGCCCTGATAGAGGCATTGACACGGTTCTCTACCTCTATAAAACCATCCGTGCCCTTTTCCTCAATTATCTCACGCAGAAGCTTTCCCTCCTGCTCCTGTATCAGTAAATCCGCATCCAGGAAGCTGTATCCCAGCACCTTTGCAAGTATTACGCCTATGGTACTCTTTCCAACTCCCGGCATGCCTATAAGTACGATATTAGTTTTCTGTTCCATCTACTGCCTCAGTATTCTCTGCATCTGTACTATTGGTGCTTTCTGACTGCTGTGTGCTCTCTGTAGCGCTTGTGTCTGCTGCCTTTTTGTCCTTCTTGGTAGTAGTAAAATAATTGTGAATCTTGATCTTGTCAAGCTGCTTCTGCTTTACAGACCATTTTTCATCGTCCTGCCATCCTGAAAGGATGCCATTGTAATATTTGTCCTCTTTATTGCCCTTTACAGTCTTCCTGTTTGACTCTGTTGCTTCCTCATCGGTCTTTTTGTCAAGCCTTACGATATAGTAAGTGCTGTCTGTAGTGATGAGGTCTGAGGTCTGTCCCTCCTCAAGGGAATTGAGTGCATCTACAACGCTCTGATCAAGATTGTTTGTAGTGTATACACTGTCCTTTGTCTTGCTGTCCGATGACTTTGAGCTCTCTGTAGACTCTGTATCATCTGATTTCTTATCTGAATCATCTGTCTTTTCAGCATCCGGGTCAACGTATGTGGCGTATGTGCCTGTTGTGGCTGTAGTGCCTGCCGCCTTGGCTGCATCCTCCAGGGATGATCCGCCTGCGAGTGCCTCTACCACTGCATCTGCCTGTGCCTTTATCTTTGCTGACTGCTCATCTGTATATGTCTGATACTGGTAATTAGAGTCATATGCACCCTTGTAATCAAGCTTCACAATGGTGTATGCAGCCATATTGGCTTCCTCATCCGTCACGCTTGAATCAGCATTTTTGATGATTGCAGCATACATCTTACTCTTTATGAGGCGAAGCTCTAAATATTCCTCGACAATCTCCTCTGTAGCACTCATCTCGTCTATCACATCATCGGAATTTGCCTTCATAAACTTCTCTGCAGCCTTTTTGATTTCCTTTTTCTCATCATCAGAAACCTCTATATCGTAATCTGACTGATGTGCCTTTAATGTGTAAAGCTCATGAGCCTCCTCGATAGCATTTTTCTTCCATGTTTCAAGCACAGTATTATTGCCTGATACTGTCTTGTCCCAGTAGCCCTCGCCCATGTACTGTATATACATGTCATCGTAACCGGCCTCCTGATACCTTATCATAAAATTGACAAGCCCAAGCTTGATATCCTCTTTATCTAATGTCGCAACTGTTGCGTTTTTATTTATTGTGCATCCTGTAAAAGCTGTAACTGAGAGTGTTGCAACTAATAACATGGCTATTACTTTTTTCGCTTTCATTGTATCTATCCTCTTTAAAATTGGTATAGTATCGCTCGTATATTATAGAGCTTTTTGGCCCTGCTGGCAAGCATTTTCTAAACTTTGTAAATTATCGTCAATTTCGCGTAAAGCATGTGGTGTTTCCTATGCTATATGCTACATGATTCCAAAATTCGGGTAACTATTCAGCCGTAATCAGTTCCTTACGCATTTGCGAAATCAGTTCCTCCACCACATCAAGCACATCCCGCTTCTTTGCCACGTTGCCATTTTTTAAATCAAATGTGAAATATGGGTTTTCTGCCATATTGAATTTGAGGGAGGATTTATACCGGGCAACAAGCATTGGTATATTCTCCGGATTTATCCTTGCCCGTTCAAACATGGTAAGCTTTATCAGTGAGCCAGTCTGCTTTATCTCAGTGATATATACGGCATGCGCCAATGCCTTAAGCCTTGCCACGCGAAGCAGGCTGAGCACTGATTTTGGTGGTTCACCAAACCTGTCTATGAGCTCCTCGAGCATCTCATCCTTCTCTTCCTCTGTCTCTATGCCTGCAATACGCTTGTATATATCCAGCTTCTGGAATTCGTTTGCAATATAACCTGCCGGAATATAAGCATCGGTCACAATATCCACGGTCGTGTCAAATTTGTCACTGATATCCTCGATGCCCTTTGCCTCTTTTACAGCCTCGCTCAACATCTTGCAGTACAAATCATAGCCCACTGCCTCCATATGACCGCTCTGCTCCGCACCGAGCAGATTGCCCGCACCGCGGATTTCAAGGTCTCTCATGGCAATCTTAAAGCCGCTGCCAAGGTCTGAGTACTCCTTTATCGCTGCAAGACGCTTTTCTGCCACCTCTTTTAGCATCTTGTTTCGTCTGTACATGAGGAATGCATACGCAGTACGGTTAGATCTGCCGACTCGTCCGCGGAGCTGATAAAGCTGTGAAAGTCCCATGTTGTCCGCATCGTGTATAATCATTGTATTGACGTTTGAGATGTCAAGTCCGGTCTCTATAATGGTCGTGGATACAAGCACATCTATTTCACCATTGATGAAACGGTACATGATGCGCTCAAGCTCAGTCTCCTTCATCTGTCCGTGCGCAAATGCAACAGTCGCATCCGGCACCAGCTCCTGCAGCTTTGCTGTTATGTCTGCTATGTCGCGCACCTTATTGTACACATAGTATACCTGTCCGTTTCTGGCAAGCTCCCTGTTAATTGCCTCTCTGACAAGCTCATCATTGTACTCCATGACATATGTCTGAATCGGTACACGGTCCATCGGCGGCTCCTCAAGCACGCTCATATCCCTTATGCCGATTAAGCTCATGTGGAGTGTCCTCGGAATCGGTGTAGCGGTCAGTGTGAGCACATCCACATTGACCTTCATCTGCTTAATTTTCTCCTTATGAGTCACTCCGAAGCGCTGCTCCTCATCGATTACCAAAAGTCCCAGATCCTTAAACTGCACATCCTTTGAGAGTATACGGTGTGTTCCGATGATGATATCAACCTCACCCTTTTTGAGCTTTTCTATCGTCTTTTTCTGCTCTGCTGCGCTTCTGAAACGGCACATCAAATCCACATTCACCGGAAAATCCTTCATCCTCTGCGAAAATGTATCGTAAATCTGCTGCGCAAGAATGGTTGTCGGGGCAAGATACGCTACCTGCTTGCTGTCCTGCACCGCCTTGAAGGCCGCACGGATTGCAACCTCCGTCTTGCCGTAGCCCACATCACCGCAAATCAGCCTGTCCATTATTTTATGGCTCTGCATATCAGTCTTTGTGGCTTCAATTGCAAGAATCTGATCCTCAGTCTCATCAAAAGGAAAAAGCTCCTCAAACTCTCTCTGCCACACCGTATCCTCGCCGAAGGCGTATCCGTTTTGCTGCTCACGCTGGGCGTACAGCTTCACCAGGTCTCCTGCAATCTGCTTTACCGCACCTCTGACACGATTCTTAGTCCTGGTCCATTCCTGACCGCCAAGCTTGTTGAGCTTTGGTTTTCTGGCATCCTTTCCGGCATATTTTTGTATCATATCAAGCTGGGTAGCGAGGATATAGAGATTGGAGCCACCCTGATACTCTATCTTGATGTAGTCCTTTACCTTTTTGTCCACCTCAAGCTTTTCAATACCGCGGTAAATGCCGAGTCCGTGGTTTTCATGCACTACATAATCCCCCACCGACAAATCGGTAAAGCTCTGTATTTTCTCGCCCTCATATGTGCGGTGACGCTTCTTTTTCTTCTGCTGCGCCCCAAAAATATCTGACTCCGTAATCACGGCAAACTTTAGGATAGGATACTCAAAGCCTCTTCTCACCTTGCCGTAGCAGACCATAATCTGCCCCTGGGAAAGCTCATGGTCATAGTTTTCAGTGTAAAAGCATGTGATTCCCTGGTCTGTGATATCCTCCGAAAGCCTCTTTGCCCTTGTCCTTGAACCGGATAAAAGAATGACTCTGTAGCCGTTTTTCTTATAGCGCTTTAAGTCCTTTATCAAAAGCTCAAAGCTGTTATTGTATGGGCTGACACTCTGACAGTGAATACCATAGCTTCCCAGCTGGTGCAGTCCGTTTGCTTTATTATCAAGCGCAGCGAGTGCGATGCACGAATACTTCCCAAGCTTTGCCACTATCTCCTTTTCTGTAAAAAGACCGTTCATCTGCCCCGGAAGTATATATCCCATCGCAAGTCTCTGCTTCATGCTCTCTGAAAACTCAGTCTCTGTGAGCTTTCCCTGCTCTGCGCACCTGGTCAGCTCATCGAAAAATATAAGGCTGTCCGATGGCTTAAAATAATCCAAAAGCCCGACTCTCTCGTCAAAAAAGTACGACAAAAAAGCATCCATGCCTGCATACATGGACAGCTCTCCCCACTCCTCGGTAAGCTCGTCTGCCATCACAGTCACTCTGTGGGCTTCCTCTGTCTTCATCTGCTTTCTAAGCTTGTCAGACACACGCTTTGCCTCTGCCTTAAGCTTGTCAATTCCCCCGGCCTTTTCCTCATCGCTAAGTACAATCTCTGCCGCCGGATATATGCTCACCCGGTCAATATTTTCGATGGATTTCTGGCTCTCGCAGTCAAAATATCTGATGGTGTCTATCTCGTCTCCCCACAGCTCGATTCGGATAGGATTCTCCTCCGTCAGCGGAAAAACATCAAGAATACCACCCCTGACAGAAAACTGTCCCATCGTCTGGACCTGATACTCTTTTTCATAGCCCATCCGGATAAGGGCAGCCTGTATTTCCTTCAAATCCAAAAGCTGTCCCTGCTCAAGTGTAAGCACATTTTCCCACATCTTTTCTATCGGCGCCATTGTATTCATCAGCGCGTCAAAGGTGGTCACAAGCGTCACTCTCTCCTGCTCACGGATAGCCTTCAAAGCCCTGATGCGCTCCGCTGTCAGGAGATTGCCCCTGATATCCGACTGGTAAAAAAGCACATCCTTTGATGGATAATACACCACCTCTTTGTCAAAAAAACTGTACTCATCGTACAGTTCCTTCGCCTTCTGCTCTCCAAAGGTCACAATAAGCTTGTTTTTCCTGTGACCTCCAAAGGCATATATCATCTGTGATTTTTGCGCATCTATACATCCCGTGACAGATATAAGTCCGGACGATTTTTCTGCCGTTTTTGTCATCTCCTCAAAGCCTGCAAGGGAAAGGAGTGGCTCTGTAAATGCTTTCACTTTCAATTCTCCATTTCTGTCTGTTCAAAATCACCTTGTCGATTTAAAGCTAGTTATATATATTCATAGCCTTATCCGTCTCGCCCTGCATCATGAGGACTGCTGCATCCATCGCATGACCGATAGCTTCCTCCACCTTTGCCCTGTCCTCAGAGCTGAAACGCCCGAGCACATGGTCAGCAAGATCCCAGCCCTGCGGCTTCTCTCCAACACCGACCTTGATACGGCTGAAGCCCTGTGTGCCGGTCATTGCAATGATGCTCTTAATCCCATTGTGACCGCCGGCGCTGCCCTTTTTGCGGATACGGATACGCCCCGGTTCGAGCGAAATATCATCAAAAATAACTATCATTTCCTCATCCGGATCAAGCTTATAAAAATTCATCACCTCAGCAACAGACTCGCCGCTTAAGTTCATGTATGTCTGCGGCTTCACAAGCAGCACCTTCATGCCCTCAATCACTCCGCTTCCACAGAGCGCCTTGTGCTTTTTGTCTGTCACACTTATATTATATTTATCCGCAAGCGCATCTATCACATCAAATCCGATATTGTGTCTTGTGTGCTCATATTTTTTGTCAGGATTTCCAAGTCCTACTATAACGTACATCGTTTATCCTTTCTCTTTCTCATATCATTTACAATTCAAAATAAAACAAATACTGCTGGATAATTCCCGCCACACCCTTGTAGCGCTCAAAATCAAAGCCGTCACTATAATATTTGTCCAAAAGCTGCTTTACATGCGTATCTATCGGAAACGCATCCACATGATGTAAACCAAAAAGACATATGCAGTTCGCCACCTTTTTGCCAATTCCTTTGCGAGTAAGCAGGCTTTCCATCGCCTCATCATAGCTCATTTTGCGCAGATTATCAAGCCAGTCAGGATTATTAGCGCCATACTCATATATTTCCTTCAGATACGGTGCCCTATAGCCAAAGCCCATGCTCCTGTCATCAAATACCTCATCCGGTACCTCAAGAGGCTTGGGAAATGTATACAGTTCTTCCCCCTCTGCACTGCCGTCTATTTTATGCCCGCACCGCCTGCAAAGTAAATCCACACTGTTTGTGATTCGCTTTATGTTATTATTCTGGGAAATCATAAAAGTAACAATCATCTCCCACAAATCCTGCCTTAAAATGCGCACACCACTGCCATATGCATATGCCTCCTTCAGATGCGCGTCATCTCCATCTGCTATAAGCTTTGCAATCCCCGCATAATCCGTATCCATATCCAGATAGCTTTTCCATATATTGTTCCAGTCTGCCTCATCACAATCCAGCTCAAACTCATTCCCATCCTGTTTAATCCGAAGTGCCCTGTCAAATGCCACTACCGTGTATTCATTTTCTCCTGTATTCTTCCATCTAAAGCACTGACCACTGTCAGCAATCTGTTTTAAATCCAGATTATCTATTTTCGTCTTGTACATATCTGTTTGTCTATCCTCTTTTATTGTAGCTATACTCTAAAAAGCCGGTCTTTCTGTGGCTTATTGTACCACGGATAGACCGGTTTGTGTGAAATATATTGATTTGAGGGTCAAAAAATCCTCCCTCGCAGCTCGAAGCTTTATTTGGTTTTATGCATTCTCAATCTCTGTCTTATACTTTTCAAGAATCATATTCTGGATATTCTCGCGTGTGGCAGAGTTAATCGGATGGGCTATATCCCTGTACTCGCCATCGTTTGCCTTGCGGCTTGGCATGGCGATGAAAAGTCCCTTTTCTCCTTCGATTACCTTGATGTCATGTACCACGAATTCATCATCGATTGTGATTGACACAACCGCCTTCATCTTGCCCTCTTTTTCTACCTTACGAATTCTGATGTCTGTAATCTGCATATTTTTGTCCCCCTGGTCTGTTTTTAAATTACATATCTTACATTTTTTTCTTTTACTATCATGACTCCATCCTCACCACAATAGCAGGTGTTTGGATTGATGGTTCCGCGGCTCTCTACGATGCAATTTTCGAGGTGCACATTGTCGCCTATGTAGACGTCATTGAGTATCACGCAGTTCTTCACTGTGGTGTTTTTGCCCACAAATACCTGCTTGAAAAGCACCGAATCCTCCACGCTGCCGTTTATGATACAGCCACTTGATACGAGGCTGTTTGAAATGTCTGAACCCGGATTAAACTTGGCAGGTGGCAGGTCGTCCACCTTTGAGCAGATGGTCGGCTCCTCCCTGAAGAAATAGCTTCTGACGTCAGGTCTTAAGAAATCCATATTGGTCTTGAAGTATGCATCAATATCGGCGATATTGTTCCAGTATGAATTTATCTTGTAGCCATATATTTTCTTTACATTTTTGTAGCGCACGAGGATATCATTTACGAAATCGAATCTGTTTTCCTCAGCTGCCGCCTCCAAAAGCTCTATGAGCTGTCGTCTTCTGATGACATAGATACCTGTGGAAATGGTATTGGATGAAGCCTCGATTGGCTTTTCATCAAACTCTGTGATTCTTGACTCATCATCCATGCGTACCACGCCAAAACGGCTGACATCGTCGTTGTACATCATGTCCTTGCATACCACTGTGATGTCTGATTTTTTCTCGATGTGGAAATCCAGCACTCTGTTGAAATCCAGCTTGTATACACAGTCACCGCTGCTGATGATGACATATGGCTCATGGCGTCTCTTTAAAAAATCAATGTTCTGATACATCGCATCTGCCGTGCCCCTGTACCAGTCACTGTTGTCCGCTGTGACTGTAGGTGTAAAGAGGAATAAGCCCCCCTGCTTTCTGCCAAAATTCCACCATTTTGCTGAGCTTAAATGCTCATTCAGTGAGCGTGCATTGTACTGGGTCAGTACTGCGACAGTCTGTATATGTGAGTTTGACATGCTGCTGAGCGCAAAATCTATGCTTCTGAAGCTGCCTGCTACCGGCATGGCCGGTACTGCTCGTTTTGCTGTCAGTTCCTTCATCCTATTATTGTTGCCGCCGGCCAAAATTATTCCTATTGCCTTCATTTTCCGTCACCTGCCTTGATAATAACTTCTCCGCCCTCAAGCACACCGTCTTTGTAATCCTCTTCGTATGTAACACCGGAGATTGCTGTATTTTTGCCTATCTTTACCCCGTCCGGTATCACAGAATCTTCTCCTATAGTGACAAGCCCAAATGAGTATATGCTCTCATTTAATACGTTCGGCTTCTCCTGTCCGAAGCCAAGTGTCACATTGTCGCCCACCTTACAATTTTCGGCAATGATGGACTTGTCTATCGTGACATTGGAGCCTATCTCCGTGTCACACATGATGATGGAATCACGTATAACTGCGCCTCTTCCAATCTTGACGCCTGCACCTATGACAGAATGCTCCACATGACCATAGCATTCACAGCCCTCACCCATGATGCTTCGCTCCACATGACCTCCTTTGGCTATATAAAGTGGCTCGATTGCATCATTCTTTGTGTAAATCTTCCAATACTCCTCGTACAGATTGAACTCCGGAATGAGGTCCACAAGCTCCATATTGGCCTCCCAGTATGAGCCCAGTGTACCTACGTCCTTCCAGTATCCGTTGAACTCGTATGCAAACATACGTCTGTCGTTTTCAAAGCAGTATGGTATGACATGCTTGCCAAAATCACAGTTTTCCTGATCCTTTAGTGCAAGTAATGCTTCCTTTAGCACCGGCCATGAGAATATGTAAATGCCCATTGATGCGAGATTGCTGCGCGGATGAACCGGCTTTTCCTCAAATGCATTGATGCGCTTATCATCATCGGCTATGACGATCCCAAATCGGCTGGCCTCCTCAATAGGCACCGGCATGGTTGCTATGGTCACATCTGCATTGTTTTCCTTGTGGAAATCAAGCATCACCTCATAGTCCATCTTGTAAATATGGTCTCCTGACAGTATCAACACATAGTCCGGGTTGTAACTGTCTATATACCTCATATTCTGGTAGATTGCATTGGCTGTACCTGTGTACCACTCGCTGTTGCCGCTCTTCTCATAAGGAGGCAGTATTGCCACTCCTCCATTATTCCTGTCGAGGTCCCACGGAATACCTATTCCGATGTGGCGGTTAAGTCTGAGTGGCTGATACTGTGTAAGTACACCCACTGTATCAATGCCTGAATTGATGCAGTTGCTAAGCGGAAAATCTATGATTCTGTACTTTCCACCAAACGAAACTGCCGGTTTTGCTACGTTCGCTGTCAGAACACCAAGTCTGCTGCCTTGACCGCCTGCTAAAAGCATGGCTATCATTTCTTTCTTAATCACGTTATCACTCCTCGTCTGTCCTAATTTTTGTTGTGCCCATCCGGTCCCCACCACTTGTTTCTGTAATAACCGTATCTGTAATGCTTCCATAATAAATCACAATTGTTTCCATATAAATTATAGTTGCTGCTGCATAAATTGCAGTTACTGCCATATACTTTAAACCCATAAAATTCATATGGTCCGGATGAATTATTTTTATAAAAAAATTATACCACAGCCGCATTATCACTTCAACATTTTTCACAAAATCAAATGATATTTTTCTTTTTTTTCGACATTTTGCACAAGTGTCATTTATCGTATATCTGGTTAACCTGCTATGGTTCTTATCATTTGAAAGTCATGCCTGCTTTCACCTTATTTTTCCTTTGCAAATACTATATTTAGTTGTATAATTAATATAAAGTAACTATTCAGAACAAGAAAATCTGTTGCTTACATGCAATCATGACGCATCGGCTTTTTGTTCTCAGCGATTCTTAATAGTTACAATATAAATTATAATAAATCAGGCAGGTAAAATTAATGTATAAAATAGATTTCAGCAAACCAATACACATCCATTTCATAGGCATCGGCGGTATCAGCATGAGCGGTCTCGCAGAGATTCTGCATGAGGAGGGCTTTACCATTTCCGGTTCCGATTCAAAGGAATCAGACCTCACAAAGACTCTTGCGGCCAAGGGCATAAAAGTCATATATGGCCAGAGCGCAGACAATATCACCTCCGGTATCGACCTGGTGGTTTACACTGCAGCTATCCACGAAAGCAATCCTGAGTTTGCCGCAGCAAAGGCTGCCGGTATTCCGATGCTTACCAGAGCCGAGCTCCTCGGACAGATTATGGACAATTACGATTATTCTATCGCTGTAGCCGGTACACACGGCAAGACTACCACTACATCCATGATCAGCGAGATTCTTCTCGCCGCCCAGACAGATCCTACCATTTCCGTAGGCGGTATTTTGTCATCTATCCACGGCAATCTGCGTGTGGGCGATTCAGAGTATTTCATCTCTGAGGCATGCGAGTACACAAACAGCTTTTTGAATTTCAGACCACGCTACAGCATTATTTTAAATATTGAGGCTGAGCATCTGGATTTCTTCAAGGATATCAACGACATCCGACATTCCTTCCGCGAGTATGCATCAAACACTCTCGCAGGCGGTGCTACCATCATCAACGGTGAGATTGACCGCTATGAAGAGATTGTCGCAGGTCTTCCTCAGAAGATTATTACCTATGGCTTTGATTCAAAATATGATTTCTATCCGGAAAATATAACCTATGACGATAAAGCTTGTGCATCTTTTACAGCTATGAGACAGGGTAGTCCTCTTTTCGACGTAAAGCTCTCTGTTCCGGGCGCTCACAATGTAAGCAATGCGCTCGCAGCCATAGCTTTATCCACAACACTCGGTCTCGACGAGGCATCTATCCTCGCAGGCCTTGACAAATTTGGCGGTGCTGACAGACGTTTCCAGTACAAGGGCAAGGTAAACGGCGTCACAATCATTGACGACTACGCGCATCATCCAACCGAGATCCGTGCAACACTGACAGCCGCACAGAAATATCCACATGACAGGCTTGTCCTGTGCTTCCAGCCACACACCTATTCCAGAACAAAGGCATTCTTAAATGATTTTGCCGATGTTCTTTCAATGGCAGATGTTGTGGTGCTTGCTGATATCTATGCTGCGCGTGAGCAGAACACATATGGTATCTCATCTAAGGATATCCTTGATTTATTGCTCGAAAAAGGTGTGAATGCGCACTATTTCCCATCATTTGAGGAAATCGAGAAATTTTTATCAGAAAATTGTGTAAACGGTGACCTGTTGATAACAATGGGTGCTGGAAATGTTGTAGAAATCGGCGAAGACCTGCTTAAGAAATAAGTTATCCACGTTATCCACATACAAAATGTTAACAACTCTCATTTTGTGTGTGGATTTTTTAAATAATTTTCAACAGCTTATATACCCTGTGATACATTGATTTTTCAATTATTTTACACAGTTATCCACGTTATCCACATTTTTTTGTGGACTCGGAAAGCCCGAGTTTACAAGGCTTGTAGCACTTTTACCATCTTCACACAGTTAAAATATTGTGCTATAATTGCTCACAGGTTAAGCGAAAGAGAGTTTTTTATATGACAGCGATAAACATTAGCAGTGACATAGCAACATCATTCACTACTGTGTCAGATATTTTTATAGATCAATACATGCCAAAGGCAAACGGTGAGTTTGTCAAGGTATACCTTTATCTGCTCCGTGCGACAGGCTCCGGGGCAGGCATAGCAACCATTTCAGAGATTGCCGATCATTTCAGCAATACCGAGGCCGACATCGTACGCGCCCTCAATTACTGGGCGTCTGAGGGCATTTTACAGCTGCAATCCGGCGCTGATGGCCAGATTACAGGAATCAACCTCTGCAGTCTTTCTGTATCCGGTATGCAGGCTGCTCAAAGTAATATACAAAGCGCTATGGCTGATAATGCCGCGCAGAATAATTTGCAAAACGGTGTTATTAATAATGCTACGCAGAATAATTTGCAAAACAGCGTGGTTAATAATGCTGCACAGAATATTTCTACCGCGAATATTCGGATGCAGGATTCTGTTGTGGAAAAGCTTAAGAGCCAGACTACTGACAAGCCTGCTTCTTCACAGAAGGAATACACACTTGATGAGATTAAGGAGTTTAGAAGGAATCCTGACATTTCAGAGCTTTTCTTTATTATAGAGACATATCTGAAGCATACGCTCTCATCCACAGACACCAATATGGTGCTCTACTGGCTGGACGAGCTTCATTTTTCTACCGACCTGGTGGAATATCTCGTGGAGTATTGCATTACCAAGGGACATTCAAGCCTTAGGTACATGAACAAGGTCGCTCTCGGCTGGGCCGATGCCGGCATAAAGACCGTAGACCAGGCAAAGGACGATGCAGCCGCTCACTCACAGATTTACTATTCTGTAATGAAGGCTCTAGGCATCACAGGCCGCAATCTGGTTGACTCTGAGGTGTCACTCATCAACAAATGGGTCGGCGAATACGGTTTCGATATAGAGCTTGTAAAAGCCGCCTGCAGTAAAACCATTTCAGCTATCCAGAAGCCAAGCTTCGAGTACACAGACTCTATACTCGCGAACTGGAGGAAAAAGAATGTACATACTTTAAAGGATGTTGAAGTGCTTGATGCCAACTTTGCCAAGGCCAATAAGGTCTCTGCTACAGGCTCATCACAAGGCACAAATGCTGCAAACGGTTCCTCAAAACCAAAAAGCAATAATTCAAGTTCCAAGAATAAATTTAACAACTTCAATCAGCGCAACAATGATTACGACAAGCTGGAGAAGCTGTTTCTGAATTCTACGGTATGATTTTTCAAGTTAGATTTACACATCCCAAGGAGGATATATGGCACTTACCAATGCTCAATATGATGAGATAATGCGAGGCTACGATAAACGCCAGCTTCAGAACAAATACATACATGACAAGCGTATTGAGGAAGCCTATCGCAAGGCGCCCCGCCTCAGGGAGATTGACTCAGAGATTGCATCCGCATCTGTCAGGCAGGCGTACAGGCTTATGGACGGCGATGAGAATGCTCTTGCCGCTTTACGCCTTGCAATCGAGGACTATAAGGAGGAGCGTGCTGCACTGCTATCCACACTCGGATATCCGCTTGATTATTTTGAGCCTATTTACACCTGTCCAGATTGCCATGATACCGGGTATATAGATGGTCAGAAATGTCATTGCTTCAAGCAGGCTATTATCAATACCGTTTATTCGCAGTCCAATATCAGGGAAATTTTATCAAGAGAGAATTTTTCCACGCTCTCATTCGATTATTACTCAGATGAGCAGAAAAATCCTGCAACAGGGCTGTCTGCTCTTGCCACAGCAAAGCTTGCAGTGACGAACTGTCATGAATTTATAGACAATTTTGAAAAAAAACCTAAAAATATATTTTTCTACGGTAATACCGGTGTCGGAAAGACTTTTTTATCTAATTGCATTGCAAAAGAGCTTTTAGATGCAGGTTACTCCGTAATTTACTTTACAGCATTCCAATTATTTGATATATTAAGCAAAGGTGTGTTTGAAAAGGATGCAGATGCCATCGCAGCACACCAGAATATATTCGACTGTGATTTACTTATCATAGACGATCTCGGAACCGAGCTTTCCAACTCATTTACCACATCACAGCTTTTCCTTTGTGTAAATGAGCGTATACTGCGACAGAAATCTACTATTATTTCCACTAATCTGAATCTGGAGCAGATAGCAGAGCTTTACTCCGAGAGAACACTTTCAAGAATTTCAAGCAATTATAGTTTTATCAAGCTCTTCGGAGATGACATACGAATTAAAAAGCGTCTTTCCAAATAGCGCTTTTTATATATATTTAGTTTATTTATTATATGGTTATATGGAGGAATAACAATGCCAAACGATGAGAGAATTTTGGAGACTATGCCAACCGGTACACTTGGACTTGTTGCAACTGATAGTTGTATAGGTCTTGCCCAGAAGGTAGATGCATACTTACAGGGCTGGAGAGAGCACAGAGAGCACCAGCATGCTAACGAGAGTGCTTTCAAGGACTACTACAAAAACAGCTACATTATCAAGCCTTCTACACCTAGATTCGGTTCCGGCGAGGCTAAATGTGTTATCAACCAGTCAGTTCGTGGTTATGATCTGTACATCATGGTAGATGTAACAAACTACAGTCTTACTTACACAGTATGCGGTCAGACAAACCACATGTCACCTGATGACCACTACGCAGACTTAAAGCGTGTTATCGCTGCAGCCGGCGGAAAAGCAAGAAGAATCACAGTTATCATGCCTTTCCTTTATGAGAGCCGTCAGCACAGACGTACAGGTCGTGAGTCTCTTGACTGTCCATTGGCTCTTCAGGAACTTATCAACATGGGTGTAGACAATATCATCACCTTCGATGCTCATGACCCTCGTGTGGTAAATGCTATTCCTCTGAACGGCTTTGAGAATGTAATGCCTTCTTACCAGTTCATTAAGGGCATCTTAAAGAACGTAAAGGATATCACTATTGATGCTGACCATCTTATGATTATCTCTCCTGATGAGGGCGCTACAAACCGTGCTATCTACCTTGCAAACGTACTCGGAGTAGACATGGGTATGTTCTACAAACGTCGTGATTACAGCCGTATCGTTGACGGACGTAACCCTATCGTAGCTCATGAGTTCCTCGGAACAAATGTGGAGGGTAAGGATGTTCTTATCATCGATGATATGATTTCTTCCGGCGAGAGTATGATTGATACAGCAAGAGAGCTCAAGAAGCGTAAAGCTAACAGAATCTTTGTTGTTTCTACATTCGGTCTCTTTACAAACGGCTTTGCTTCATTTGACAAGGCTTACGAGGAGGGTCTCATCTACAGAGTAGTTACAACAAACCTTATCTACCAGTCACCTGAGCTTCTCTCTAAGGAGTACTATATCAGCTGTGACATGAGCAAATACATCGCATACCTCATTGATACATTAAACCACGACTGTTCTATCAGTGATCTTCTCTCACCATATGACAGAATCAAGAAGTGTGTTCAGAAGTACAATGACGAGCAGGCTGCAGCAAAAAATAAATAATTAAGCGCATTTATAAAAAGCCGTGTGAAATTAATATGTACCCCTTTTACTGGATATCCAGTGAAAGGGGTATTTTTATGCATTACAGTTACGAATTCAAACCAAAGGCAGTCGAACTATACATGCAAATAAGACGCATCAGTTTTTCTCAATAGTTTGAATAATTATCTTAGTAATATAAAAAACCAGAGAAGTGAGTGTCATCCACTCAAATCTCTGGTTTAATTTAGTCTAAGATTTATACCGATTAAATATTAAACTAACTCAAGGAGAACCTCTAAAGCTCCGTCACCTTTACGCTGTCCAATCTTAACGATTCTTGTGTAACCACCGTTACGATCAGCATACTTAGGAGCGATCTCATCGAATAACTTGTTTGTTACATCGATAGTCTTTGTTCCCTTCTTTGTGCCGTCAGACTCTTTAGCTGTGTAAAGAACCTTGAGCATCTGTCTTCTGGCATGAAGACGTGAAGCAGAATCCTTCTTGATCTTCTTCTCTACTTCGTCATAAACAGTAACTTTCTTTCCGTCTACAACCTCTTTTACTCTCTTGCCATCTTTGTCCTTGCGGGCAACCTTAGCTGTTACAGTAACCTCTTCGAAGTTGTCTTTCTCTTTTACTGCTAATGCGATAAGACCCTCAGCGATCTTACGAACCTCTTTAGCCTTAGCCTCTGTAGTAACGATCTTTCCGTTAACAAGAAGCTGTGTAACCTGACCTCTGAGTAAAGCCTTTCTCTGGCTTGATGTTCTGCTTAACTTACGATATTTTGCCATTTTAATTTCCTCCATTTGTGGGACATCCGGTCACGCTCTTCGGTCTTACTGCCAGACATCGTATCTTGTTGTGATAAAGCTTTGCCTTATTTCAAAAAGCAAATGCTCAAATCAGTTGCCACTCATGTATCAGACACGGTCACGCTCTTTGGTCTTACTGGCCCTGCCGCTATGAGTTTTGTCACACATAAACATAAATATGATATTTAAAATTTATATATGACTAATTTATTTAGAAGAATCAGTGCGAGGATTATTCGAACGAATTATTCCTCAGTCTGATTTAACTCTAAACCTAATTCTTTTAATTTTGCTAAAACTTCCTCTAAAGACTTGCGACCAAGGTTACGAACCTTCATCATGTCCTCAGGTGTTCTATTGATAAGCTCTGCAACAGTGTTGATTCCTGCACGCTTTAAGCAGTTGTATGAACGAACTGAAAGCTCAAGCTCATCGATGTTCATCTCAAGAACCTTCTCCTGAGCGTCATTTTCCTTCTCAACCATAACGTCAACCTGCTGTGCTGCCTCTGAAAGATCGATGAACAGATTTAAGTGCTCACTTAATACCTTAGCTGCAAGGCTGACTGCCTCGTCAGGCTCCAATGTACCATTTGTAAATACATCTAATGTAAGCTTATCGTAATCTGTAACCTGACCTACACGGGTATTCTCTACAGTAAGGTTAACACGCTCAACAGGAGTGTAGATTGAATCTACAGCAAGAACTCCGATTGGTGTATCCTCGTTCTTGTTCTTCTCTGCTCCGACATAACCTCTGCCGTTTGTGATTGTAAGCTCCATGTAAAGCTTAGAATCTGCACCACCATTCAAGTGTGCAATCTCTAACTCAGGATTCAAAATCTCGATATCTGAATCAACCTGAATATCGGCTGCTGTAACAACGCCTTCACCTTCGAATTCGATATATGCAACCTTTGGTTCATTTGTAGAACTATTATTGCGAATTGCAAGGTTCTTGATATTCATGATGATTTCTGTAACATCTTCCTTAACACCAGGAATAGAGCTGAATTCATGTAAAACACCATCAATCTTGACCTGGCTTACTGCAGCGCCCGGTAAAGAAGAAAGCATGATACGTCTTAAAGAGTTTCCAAGTGTTGTACCGTAACCTCTCTCTAATGGCTCTACAACAAATCTGCCATATGTCTTGTCTTCTGAAATTTCTGCGATTTCAATTTTTGGTTTTTCAAAATCGAACACTTCAAATTCCCTCCTTCTCGGGTATCGTTGTTATATGTTATCAAAGAGTGGATAAGCCGGGAAATAAATCCCCGGCAAATCAACCTAATTTTACTTAGAATATAACTCGACGATGAGCATCTCATCTACAGGAACATCAATCTGCTCACGTGTAGGTAAATCTTTTACAGTTCCCTGTAATTTCTCAGCATCTACGTCTAACCACTCTGGAACGATTCTTCCGCCAGCTACCTCGACGATATCTTTCATTCTCTGAGTATTCTTTTTGCTCTCTTTAATTTCGATAACATCGCCAGCCTTTACAAGGTATGAAGGGATGTTAACAGCTTTTCCGTTTACTGTAACGAACTTGTGATCAACGATCTGTCTAGCTTCTTTTCTTGTTCTAGCAAATCCAAGACGGAAAATTACGTTGTCAAGTCTTGACTCAAGGATTGTCATAAGGTTGAGACCTGTTAATCCTTTCATCTGATCTGCTTTCTTGTAGTAGTTACGGAAAGGCTTCTCTAAAACACCATAGATGAATTTAGCTTTCTGCTTTTCTCTTAACTGAAGTCCGTACTCAGACACCTTTCTGTTTGCTCTTGTAAGGTTTCTTCTAGACTTCTTATCATATCCTAAATAACTTGGCTCTAAACCAAGTGATCTGCATCTCTTAAGTACAGGTACTTTATTAACTGCCATTTTAATCTATACCTCCTGATTAGACTCTTCTACGTTTTGGTGGACGACATCCATTGTGAGGTACCGGAGTAACGTCTCTGATTGATGTAACCTCAAGACCACATGCTGAAAGGGCACGAATAGCTGCCTCTCTTCCTGAACCAGGTCCTTTAACGAATACGTCAACTGTCTTTAATCCATGGATTAAAGCTGCCTTTGTAGCTGTTTCAGCTGCCATCTGTGCAGCATATGGAGTAGATTTCTTTGAACCTCTAAATCCAAGACCACCGGCACTTGCCCATGATAAAGCATTTCCTTCAGCATCTGTTAAAGTAACGATTGTGTTATTGAAAGATGCCTGAATATGTGCCTGTCCGCGTTCAACGTTTTTCTTTACACGCTTTTTAGTTGTTTTCTTTGCAACATTCTTAGCCATATTTAAACTAACCTACTTTCTACTTTCTAAACTTTATTTAAGTTATAATGAAGCTCTGCTTCTTCGTCCGCAGAACCAAACGCGCACTACGCTCAAGTGGCGTTTCACTTATTATCTAAGTGATTATTTCTTCTTGTTTGCTACTGTTCTCTTAGGACCCTTGCGAGTTCTTGCATTAGTCTTTGTCTTCTGACCACGAACCGGAAGTCCCTTTCTATGACGGATACCACGATAGCATCCAATTTCCTGAAGTCTCTTGATATTTAAAGCGATTTCTCTTCTTAAATCACCTTCAACTGTCATTGTCTCGTCGATAACAGCGCTGATTCTCTTAACCTCGTCATCTGTAAGATCTCTAACACGAGTGCTTGGATCAACATTAGCTGCTTCAAGGATACGGTCTGCACTTACTCTTCCGATTCCGTAGATGTAAGTTAAGCCGATTTCTACACGTTTTTCTCTTGGTAAATCTACACCTGCAATACGAGCCATGTGTGTTTACACCTCCATAATTTTTAGTTATTTACTATAGTAACGATACATCTGCAACTTGATGTATGCTCTCCGAAACACATATGCATCTACAGCTACGGTTGCACGTCCTGAAATGTGTGTAGCCATATGCGCTCCCATATTTGCATTTCGTCCCATATCACTCGGTATTATAATATGAAACCAGAATGCCTCTGTTTATTATGAACAGCGATGATAAATATCTCGCTGCAGCCGCACATAATGATGTGAAAAAAGGTTTAATAAACCAAACGCACAAATAACAGGGTCAAATATTTGTACTAATTAACCCTGTCTCTGCTTATGCTTTGGATTCTCACAGATAATTCTGATGCTTCCTTTTCTCTTGATAACTTTGCACTTTTCGCAAATAGGTTTAACTGATGATCTTACCTTCACAGCAAATCCTCCTTTCTCTATAAAAGTCCTTTTCAGGTACTTTTCCAAAAGTGTCCAAATAGCATTATACACGGACACTTAAGGGAAGTCAATATATTTTTTCAAAAAATTATCTGTAAAAATTACTTATCTCTCCAGATAATTCTGCCCTTTGTCAGATCGTATGGTGACATCTCAATTGTTACCTTATCTCCCGGTAAAATTCTGATGAAATTCATACGAAGCTTTCCACTGATTGTAGCTAAGATCTGGTGTCCGTTCTCAAGCTCTACCTTAAAAAACGCATTTGGTAACTTCTCAACTACAACACCTTCAACTTCGATAACGTCTGCTTTTGACATTTTGATTCCTCCTGTAAATAAATCCTTGGGTTTCGTTATGATTATTATTAGATTAGCTCCAGAAATCCGGCTGCTTTTTCATCCTCTGTCAGAGAAAGTATCTCCGGCTTTCCTTTTGTAATAAGTATGGTATTTTCATAGTGTGCCGACAACGATAAATCCTCAGTAACCACTGTCCATTCGTCATCCATCCACACCACATGAGGTGAACCTGCATTAATCATTGGCTCAACCGCCAGTGTCATGCCCGGCTTAAGTCTAAGCCCTTTTCTAAAGCCCTGTGGTCTGAAGTTCGGCACCTCAGGATCCTCATGTAAATGGCTTCCTATGCCATGACCAACAAGGTCATATACAACTCCGTATCCAAAAGACTCGGCAAGCTGCTGTATGGCTCCTGAAATATCATACAGTCTGTTTCCCGCAACTGCATTCTTTATTCCTGCAAAAAAACTGAGACGTGTTCTTTCTATAAGAAGTCTTGCTTCCTCTGAAATCTCTCCTACGCCTACTGTTCTGGCTGCGTCTGAGTGGTATCCTTTGTAGATAACACCAGCATCAAGGCTCACGATATCGCCCTCCTGTAAGATACGCTCATCAGTCGGGATACCATGTACAACCTCCTCGTTTACTGAAACACATATGGAGGCCGGATATCCGCAATATCCTAAGAAAGACGGCTCGCATCCATAACTACGAATCATTTCTTCGCCCAGCCGGTCCACATCCTTAGTGGACATTCCCGGTTTGATTTCTTTACCGAGCTGCTGATGAACGGCCGCCAGAATCCTGCCGGCCTCCCTCATCAGCTCTATCTCATGCTCTGATTTGATAGTTACAGACATTATTATTCACCTAAAATACCTACAATGGCTGAAAAAACTTCATCCATAGGCTTTGTTCCGTCTACAGACTTTAAAATGCCCTGCTTGTCATAATACTCGATAAGTGGCTGTGTCTGCTCATGATATACAGCTAAGCGCTTCTGAACTGTCTCAGGCTTATCGTCATCTCTGAGTACTGTGTCAGCGCCACATGCATCACATTTGCCCTCAACCTTTGTTGGGTTGAAAACGATATGATATGTTGCACCACAATTGAGGCAGGCTCTTCTTCCACCCATACGGTTAACAATGTTCTCATCAGGAACATCTACATCGATGGCATAATCCATCTTCTCCCCAATCTTTGTGAGAGCATCATCAAGCGCCTTTGCCTGTGGAATTGTTCTTGGGAAACCGTCTAATACAAATCCGTTTTTGCAATCATCCTGCTGTATTCTATCCATAACAAGGTCACAGGTAAGCTCATCCGGAACAAGTGCTCCCTGATCCATATAAGTCTTTGCCTTCTTACCAAGCTCTGTTCCGTTCTTGATGTTTGCACGGAATATATCTCCTGTAGAGATATGTGGTATAGAATATTTTGCAGCTATCTGTTTTGCCTGTGTACCTTTACCGGCACCAGGTGCCCCTAACATGATGATCTTCATAAAAATTTTCTCCTTTTATACAAAACTTGTTGATAGCACGAATGGAGATACTGAATTCAGTATCTCCAATGTACAATTAATCATCTAAAAATCCTTTATAGTATCGAACTCTCATCTGTGATTCAATTTGCTTCAATGTCTCAATAACAACTCCGACAATGATGATGATTGAAGTTCCACCAAAGGATACATCTGCGTTGAATACTCCATTGAAGAATATCGGAACAAATGCGATAAACGCAAGTCCAATAGCTCCAATAAATACAATGTAGTTTAATATCTGATTTAAGTAATCGCTGGTTGGCTTTCCAGGTCTGATACCGGGTATAAAGCCACCTGAACGCTTCATATTGTTTGCAATCTCAAGCGGATTGAATGTAATGTTTGTGTAGAAATAAGCAAATGCTATAATCAACACAATATAAACAATAAGTCCGATTGAATATACCGGCTCCTTTGGATCACACCAGTTAGACTGTGATAATCCTTTTAATATCTTAGAGCCTATTCCATTTCCATTGCCTTTTCCAAGGAAGCTGGCAATGATAACAGGTGTCTGCATAAGAGACTGTGCAAAGATTACCGGGATAACTCCACTGGTATTTACCTTTAGTGGAATGCATGTCTGCTGACCGCCCATCTGCTTGTTGCCTCTTATTTTACTAGAGTACTGTACAGGAATCTTACGCTGTGCATCCTGAAGCAATACTACAAATACTACCATTGCAGCAATTATTGCTACTATGATAAGACCTGCAACAATCGCCTTTGGAATGTTCGCTGCTGAAGCAATGAACTGTGACCAAAGTGTACTTAAATCCTCTGGAATACGTGAAATAATATTGATTGTCAATACTATTGATATTCCGTTTCCAACACCCTTTTCTGTAATACGCTCTCCAATCCACATAAGTACAGCAGAACCTGCTGTAAGTGAAGTAACGACCATAATAACAGTCAATGGTGTCTTATCTGTAAGGTAATTCTGTCTGTAAAAACCAATTACCATCATGACTGACTCAAGAAGGCCTAATGCAATTGTGAGATAACGTGTTATCTCAACAATTTTCTTTCTGCCATCCTCGCCATCGCGTTGCATCTCTTCAAGCTTAGGTATTGCAATTGTAAGCAACTGCATAATGATTGAAGATGTAATGTATGGTGTAATATTCAGCGCAAATACTGACATCTGTGAGAATGATCCACCTGTTATAGCATCAACAAAGCCTAAACCATCTGCTGATTTACTGTTTAACCAACTCTGAAATACGGAGCCCTTGACACCAGGAATCGGAAGCTCGCTTCCGATTCTGATGACAATAAGCATCATGAATGTAAAAAGGATTCTATTACGGACATCCTTTATTTTAAACGCATTACGGAGTGTTTTAAGCATTAGATCACCTCTGCTTTTCCACCAAGAGCTTCGATTTTCTCTTTTGCACTAGCACTGAAAGCGTTAGCCTGAACTGTAAGCTTCTTAGTAAGTTCTCCATTTCCAAGAATCTTTACGCCATCTCTAGGATTCTTAACGATTCCAGCCTCGATTAATGTCTCAACTGAAACTACTGCATCGTTATCGAATCTCTCAAGAGCTGAAAGATTTATAGGTACGATTGTAAGAGTGTTTCTATTCTTGAAACCTCTCTTAGGCAATCTTCTATATAATGGCATCTGTCCACCTTCGAAACCAGGTCTTGGAGCTCCTGAACGAGCCTTCTGTCCCTTGTGTCCCTTACCAGCAGTCTTACCGTTTCCTGAGCCGTGTCCACGACCTCTTCTGAAATTATCACTATGAACTGAACCCTCAGCCGCTTTTAAATTAGATAAATCCATCACGGTACCTCCTTATTTTATTCTTAAACTTCTTCTACTTTTACGTATGGTGCTACTTTGCGAACAGCTCCCTGTGTAGCTGCATTGTTTGGTAACTCTACAGTTTTGCCTAACTTAGTAAGACCAAGAGCCTCAATAGTCTTCTTGTTCTTAGGAACAGCACCGATTGTAGATTTGATTAATGTAACTTTAACTCTATCTGCCATTTTAGCGTTCCTCCTAACCTAAGATTTCTTCTACAGATTTACCACGAAGCTTTGCAACATCCTCAGGGCTTCTTAACTGCTTAAGAGCCTCGATAGTAGCAAGTACTACGTTCTGCTTGTTGTTTGATCCTAAAGACTTTGTACGGATATTCTGGATACCAGCGATCTCGCATACTGAACGTGCAGGACCACCAGCGATGATACCAGTACCTTCAGGAGACTTCTTTAATAATACGGAAGCACCTGTATATTTTCCTGTTACATCATGTGTAATAGAATTGTTCTCGTCTAACTTAACATTTACCATGCTCTTGATAGCGTCCTCTTTACCCTTGCGGATAGCTTCAGGAATTTCTGCTGCTTTTCCAAGACCTGCACCTACATGGCCGTTCTTGTCACCAACAACAACGAGAGCTGTGAATCGCATGTTACGTCCACCCTTAACAACCTTTGTTACACGCTTGATGTCAACTACCTGGTCAACTAATTCTAATTGACTAGCGTCAATGATTTCACGTTTCATGTTTGTCTCCTCCTAAAAATCTAAGCCAGCTTCTCTTGCTGCTTCAGCTAATGCTTTAACTTTTCCTGCGTAAATAAAACCGCCTCTATCGAAGACAACAGTTGAAATACCTTTATCTAATGCTTTCTTTGCGATTACAGTACCAAGCTTTGCTGCTGCATCTACGTTATTAGTCTTCTCGAGCTCTGCCTTGATATCCTTGTCAAGTGTTGATGCAGAAACGAGTGTATTTCCAACTGTATCATCAATAATCTGAGCATACATATGGTTATTACTTCTGAATACAGCTAAACGAGGACGCTGTGCTGTACCAGCAAGATGATTACGCATTCTGTTATGTTTCTTTACACGAACTTCTGTTCTTGATTTCTTACTAACCATTACTTGTCCACTCCTTTAATTATTTTTTACCAGTCTTACCAACTTTACGTCTAATAACCTCATCAGCATATTTGATTCCCTTGCCCTTATATGGCTCAGGTCTTCTCTTATCTCTGATCTCAGCTGCGTACTGGCCAACTTTTTCTTTATCGATACCCTTAATGATGATCTTGTTATCCTGAACCTCTGACTCGAGTCCTTCCGGATCCTCCATCTCAACCGGATGAGAATATCCTAAGTTAAGAGTAAGTTTCTTTCCAGCCTTAGAAGCTCTGTAACCAACACCGTTAACCTCAAGAGTCTTTGTATAACCCTCAGTTACACCAACAACCATGTTGTGGATAAGTGTTCTTGTTAATCCATGTAAGGATTTCATTTTCTTCAAATCATTAGGTCTTGTAACTACTACTTCTTCACCCTCTAATTTGATATCCATCTCTGATGGAAGAGTTCTCTCAAGAGTACCCTTTGGACCTTTTACAGTCACATGATTATTTTCTGCAATTTCAACTGTTACTCCAGCAGGAACTGCGATTGGCATTCTTCCTATACGTGACATGCCCGTACCTCCTATATTTTGATATTAGGTTAATAGTTATTTAGTATTTCTGACCTTGTGGTCAGGTTATACTTTAAGATTTACTTGCTGTATCCCTACTATACATCATGGATGCATCGAATATGGATACTTGATAAATTATACTTAATATAAATTAAGATCTTTAGGGATAAGGTAGTTCTTTTCGCTTCACTCAAAGAACAACTTTCACACTAAATTCATGCTACGCTTACGCTTGCATTCATTAAGTGTTCAATGTTTACCAAACGAATGCTAAAACTTCGCCACCAACCTGAAGCTTTCTAGCCTCTTTATCAGTTACGATACCCTGGTTAGTTGAAAGAATAGCGATTCCAAGTCCACCAAGTACTGAAGGAATCTCATCCTTGCCTGCGTATACACGAAGACCTGGCTTAGAAATTCTCTTGATGCCTGTAATAACCTTCTCGTTCTTATCAGCACCATATTTTAATGTAACATGGATTGTCTTGATTTTTCCATCCTCAACGATGTCGTATTTCTCGATGAATCCCTCATCTACAAGGATTCCAGCGATTGCTACTTTAATCTTAGAAGCTGGGATGTCTACTGTATCATGTTTTGCAGTATTTGCGTTACGAATTCTTGTAAGCATATCTGCGATTGGATCACTTGTCATCATCATAATGAACGATATCCTCCTTAAATATGTTTGTTAATATAGTTATTTATAAAAACAGCTGTTGCCTAAGGATGTTCTCTTCGCACTAAGCTCACACAGCGCATATGCGCTTGTGTTCACTAAGTTGCTTTCGGCCTACCAGCTAGCTTTTTTAACGCCTGGGATCTGTCCCTTGTATGCTAACTCACGGAAGCATACTCTGCAGATTCCGTATTTCTTTAAAACTGAATGTGGACGTCCACAAATTCTACAACGTGTATAAGCTCTTGTAGAGAACTTTGGTGCACGCTGCTGTTTGATTTTCATACTTGTCTTAGCCATTAGAATTCCTCCGATTATTTAGCGAATGGCATATTGAACTGTGCCAGTAACTCACGTGCCTCTTCGTCTGTCTTAGCTGTAGTAACGAAGATAATGTCCATACCACGAACCTTATCTACCTTATCATACTCGATCTCAGGGAAGATGATCTGCTCTTTAATTCCAAGGGCATAATTTCCACGGCCATCAAATGCGTTAGGGTTAACACCTCTGAAGTCACGTACACGAGGTAATGCTAAGTTGATGAGACGATCTGCAAACTCGTACATCTTCTCACCACGTAATGTAACCTTACATCCGATTGGCATTCCTTCTCTGATTTTAAAGTTAGCTATAGCATTCTTTGCTTTAGTTGTAACTGCCTTCTGTCCTGTGATGGCTTCCATATCCTTAACGGCTGCCTCAAGAACCTTAGCGTTTTCCTTAGCTTCACCAACACCCATGTTAACTACGATCTTGTCAAGCTTTGGAATTTCCATTGCGTTTTTGTATCCGAACTTTTTGATCATTGCGTCCTTGATCTCATTTTCGTACTGTTCTCTAAGTCTACTCAATGTCTTAATCCTCCTCTCTCCAATTAGTCGATAACCTTGCCTGTTGATTTAGCAAAGCGTACTTTCTTGTCTCCATCCATCTTGAATCCTACACGAGTAGGCTTTCCGTCATGGATGAGCATTACGTTGGAAGCATCAATTGGAGCCTCCTGATGAACGATACCGCCCTGCTGATTTGACATACTTGGTTTTGTATGCTTAGTAACCATGTTGATTCCCTCAACAAGAAGTGTATTGTTCTTTGCGTTTACGGCAATTACCTTGCCCTCATTGTTGATATCTTTTCCAGCGATAACCTTAACAAGGTCGCCTTTTTTGATTTTCATAGTTGCCATTGACGTTCCTCCTATAATACTTCCGGAGCCAGAGAAACAATCTTCATGAACTGTTTCTCACGAAGCTCACGAGCTACTGGTCCAAATATACGTGTTCCTTTTGGAGTTTTGTCATCTTTGATGATTACTGCTGCGTTCTCATCAAACTTTATATAAGATCCGTCTTTACGACGAGCACCTTTTACTGAACGAACTACTACGGCTTTAACTACATCGCCTTTTTTAACAACACCGCCTGGTGTTGCATCTTTAACAGTAGCAACGATTACATCACCGATGTTCGCATATCTTCTGGTAGATCCACCCATAACGCGGATAACAAGTAACTCTTTAGCGCCAGTGTTATCAGCAACCTTGAGTCTGCTTTCCTGCTGTACCATGCTTGTAGCCTCCTTTTATTATTTTGCTCTTTCCATGATTTCTACAAGTCTCCATCTCTTATCTTTAGATAAAGGTCTTGTTTCCATAACTCTGACTGTATCACCGATCTTTGCATCGTTTTTCTCGTCATGAGCTTTTAATTTATAAGTCTTCTTAACGATCTTGTTGTAAAGAGGATGTCTTACGTTATCTCTTACAGCTACAACGATTGTCTTATCCATCTTATCGCTTACAACAACACCAACACGTGTTTTTCTAAGATTTCTTTCTTCCACGGTCTAAAATCTCCTTTCTGATAGGATAAACTATTCTGCAGCCTTTGCAGTGATAACAGTCTGAATTCTAGCGATGTTCTTACGAACCTCTTTGATTCTTGCTGTGTTATCTAACTGGTTAGTTGCATTCTGGAATCTTAAATTGAAAAGTTCTTTTTTAGCATCAACGAGCTGTGCCTGTAACTGCTCTACGCTCTGTGCCTGTAACTCTTTAACGTATGCACTAGTTTTCATTTGACTCACCGCCTTCTAAATCTGCACGAGAAACTACTTTACACTTGCAAGGTAATTTGTGTGTAGCAAGACGTAAAGCTTCTTTAGCTACGTCTTCCGGTACTCCGGAGATTTCAAATAATACTCTACCTGGTTTTACTACAGCTACCCAATACTCAAGGGCACCCTTTCCTTTACCCATTCGAACACCCATAGGCTTATGTGTTACAGGTTTCTCTGGGAAAATCTTTATCCAAACTTTACCACCACGCTTGATGTAACGAGTCATAGCTACACGGGCAGCCTCAATCTGATTTGCTTTGATCCAGCATGGCTCAAGTGCTACAATACCGTACTCACCATTTGTGATCTTGTTTCCTCTTGTAGCTTTTCCTGCCATGGAACCACGGAACTGTTTACGATGTTTTACTCTCTTAGGCATTAACATAATTACTTAGCTCCTCCTTCCTTGTTTGCTTTTGTAGGAAGTACCTCGCCTTTGTAGATCCAAACCTTAACGCCAACCTTGCCGTAAGTTGTATCTGCCTCAGCGAATCCATAATCGATATCTGCTCTGATTGTCTGGAGTGGAGTAGTTCCATCATTGTATGTCTCTGTACGAGCCATATCTGCTCCGCCAAGACGACCTGAACATGTTGTCTTAATTCCTTTAACGCCGGCCTTCATAGCTCTTCCCATGCAAGACTTCATTGCTCTACGGAATGAAACACGGTTCTCAAGCTGTAAAGCGATGTTCTCAGCAACAAGCTGTGCATCCTTGTCCGGTCTCTTTACTTCTTTGATATCAACAACTAATTTCTTGTCTGTAAGCTTCTGAACCTCAGCCTTGATCTTCTCGATCTCAGCTCCGCCCTTACCGATTACAACACCCGGCTTAGCTGTATAAATGATAACCTTAACGCGGTCTGAAGCTCTCTCGATCTCAATCTTTGAAACACCAGCTGCGTATAATTTTTTCTTTAAAAATGTTCTGATATTATAATCTTCTACTAAGTAATCAGCGAAATCACCCTCTGCATACCATTTGGAATCCCAGTCCTTGATAACGCCAACTCTTAAGCCATGAGGATTAACCTTCTGTCCCATGATTGCCTCCTATCTTTCATCAAGCACGATTGTAATGTGGCTCATTCTCTTCTCGATTCTGTAAGCTCTACCCTGTGCTCTAGGATGAATTCTCTTCATTGTTGGTCCTTTATTTGCAAAACACTCTGCAACGTAAAGGTTCTCTGCCTTATAGTTCTTTTCCGGATAATTATTTTCTGCGTTAGCGATTGCTGACTCTAATAATTTCTTTACTAAGCTTGAAGCATATCTAGGATTGTATGTTACGATTGCAAGTGCTTCGTTAACACTCTTTCCACGAATAGCATCTAAAACGAAACAAGCTTTCTGTACAGACACTCTAGCATAAGATAACTTTGCTGAAGGTCTTGTATCTCTAACTTCATTTCTCTCTCTCTTGATTTTGGATCTATGTCCCTTTGCCATGGATGAAACCTCCTTTCAATAAATCTTATCTTACGCCTGATTTCTTCTCGTCTTTTCCATGTCCTCTGTAAGTTCTTGTTGCAACGAACTCACCAAGTTTATGTCCAACCATATCCTCTGTAACATATACAGGAACATGCTTTCTTCCATCATGAACAGCGATTGTGTGTCCAACGAATGAAGGGAAGATTGTTGAACGACGTGACCATGTCTTGATTACAGACTTGTCACCAGAAGCGTTCATAGCATCTACTTTTTTAAGTAAGCTTTCATCAGCAAATGGTCCTTTTTTTAATGAACGTGCCATTTATTCAACCTCCTAATTATTTGATTGCACGACCGTCTCTTCTACGAACGATCATCTTGTTAGACTGTTTGTTCTTCTTTCTGGTCTTTAAGCCAAGTGCAGGTTTGCCCCATGGAGTACATGGTCCTGGACGTCCTACAGGTGCCTTACCTTCTCCACCACCGTGTGGATGGTCGTTAGGGTTCATAACAGATCCACGAACTGTTGGACGAACACCCATGTGACGCTTACGTCCGGCTTTACCAATATTTACGAGGTTGTGATCTCCGTTTCCAATTACACCGATTGTAGCACGGCACTGAATTGGAACCATTCTCATCTCTCCTGAAGGAAGACGAAGTGTTGCATATTTGCCTTCTTTAGCCATAAGCTGTGCGCTAAGTCCTGCTGAACGAACAAGCTGTCCGCCCTTTCCAGGAAGAAGCTCGATGTTGTGAATCTGTGTACCAACTGGGATATTCTCAAGTGGTAAGCAGTTTCCAACTCTGACCTCAGCCTGAGCACCGCTCATAACCTTCATTCCGTCTGTAAGTCCTGCTGGAGCAAGAATATATGATTTCTCACCATCTGCATAGCAGATAAGTGCGATGTTTGCTGTTCTGTTTGGATCGTACTCGATACCAATTACAGTTGCTGGAATACCGTCTTTCTTATTTCTCTTGAAATCGATAAGTCTGTATTTTCTTCTATTTCCACCACCCTGGTGTCTAACTGTGATTTTACCCTGATTGTTACGACCAGCGTTCTTCTTTAAAGAAGTAACAAGTGACTTCTCAGGAGTTGTCTTTGTAATCTCTGAGAAATCTGAACCAGTCATATTTCTTCTGGAAGGTGTATATGGGTTATATGTCTTAATTCCCATTTTGTTTCTCCTTTCGATATGTTTTCATTATCGCGTCTTTTCTGACGCATATCATTTTGAAGTTGCTTTCGGCCTACAGTCCTGCGAAGATCTCGATATCTTTGCTGTCTGCTGTAAGCTGTACGATAGCCTTCTTTGTCTTAGCAGTCTTTCCTGTTACCATTCCACGACGCTTGTTCTTGCCTTCGCAGTTCATTGTGTTAACTTTGGCAACCTTTGTTCCTTCGAACATTCTCTCTACTGCTTCTTTGATCATAGTCTTGTTTGCATCCGGGTGAACAAGGAATGTGTATTTCTTCTCAGCCATTGCATTCATACTCTTCTCAGTTACTACTGGTTTGAGGATTACATCATAGTACTGTACGTTTGCCATTATGCATATACCTCCTCGATTGTTGCTACAGCAGCCTTTGTAACTACTACTGTGTCATATTTTAATACATCGAATACGTTAAGCTCATTTGTCTGAGTTGTCTTAACTGTTGGGATGTTTGCTGCAGAAGCGATAACCTTCTCGTCCATATCGTTTAATATAACGAGTGCCTTCTCAACATTGAGGTTCTTTAATACTTCTACGAATTTCTTTGTCTTAATCTCATCAAGCTTAAGCTCATCTACTACAACGAACTTGTTCTCAACAACTCTTGATGTAAGTGCAGACTTAAGAGCTGCTCTCTTCTCTTTCTTGTTGAGCTTGAATGAGTAATCTCTAGGAGTAGGAGCGAATACAACTCCACCGCCTGTCCACTGTGGAGATCTTGTAGAACCCTGACGTGCATGTCCTGTTCCCTTCTGTCTCCATGGTTTTCTTCCGCCACCGCGAACTTCAGAACGTGTCTTAGCTTTCTGAGTTCCCTGACGTTTATTTGCAAGCTGCTGAAGAACAGCCATATGAACTAAATGCTCATTAATTTCTACGCCGAAAATGGAATCATTTAACTCGATCTTGTCGACTTCTTTGCCTTCCATGTTATATACAGCTACGTTAGCCATCGTAAAGTTCCTCCTTTCTTACTTTGCACTATTTACCAGATTTTGTAGTTTCTTTTACTGTAATGAGAGCTTTCTTAGCTCCTGGAACTGCGCCCTTGATTAACAGTAAGTTCTTGTCTGCGTCAACTCTTACAACCTCAAGATTCTGAGTTGTAACCTTTACGCTACCCATGTGTCCAGGCATTCCTTTTCCCTTGAATACCTTACTTGGTGAAGAACAAGCACCGTTAGAACCCTGATGGCGATGGAATTTAGAACCATGAGCCATTGGTCCTCTGTGCTGACCTAATCTCTTGATAGCACCCTGGAAACCTTTACCTTTTGAAATAGCAGTTACATCAACCTTGTCACCCTCTGCGAAGATGTCAGCCTTGATCTCATCTGCTAAATTGTACTCATCTGCGTTTTCAAATTTGAACTCGCGAACGAATCTCTTTCCTGAAACACCTGCTTTTTTGAAGTGTCCCATCTGAGCCTTGTTAACACCATGTCTGTGTGCTACGCTCTTTTTACCGTTGGCATCCTTCTCAACGACTTTCTCTTTCTTGTCGCCGAAACCAACCTGAACTGCGCTGTAACCGTCATTCTCAACAGTTTTGATCTGTGTTACAACACATGGACCAGCCTCTAATACAGTTACAGGTACTAATACACCATCTGCATTGAAGATCTGTGTCATACCGATTTTTGTTGCTAAAATCGCTTTCTTCATTTCTTTACCTCCTGTTTTCTACAGCGGAACGCCTCTTGCCTGTCAACCCAGCCCGCGAAGAATTAGCCGGAACAAGTAGCGGAACCGTTCATCCTAGAGCAGCCTATTAGATCGTTATGCTTTCGCACTGTATCTTCTATATAAACCATTCGGGGATATACTAATTAATTGTTGAAGCTTATTTCTGCTTCATTTTGATATCAATGTAAACACCAGCTGGCATTTCAATCCTTGATAAAGACTCTGTTGTCTTCTGTGTTGGATTGATGATATCGATAAGTCTCTTATGAGTTCTCTGCTCGAACTGTTCACGAGAATCCTTGTACTTGTGAGTAGCTCTAAGAATTGTAACTACTTCCTTCTTTGTTGGAAGAGGTACCGGTCCGCTCACCTGTGATCCATTCTTCTTTACAGTCTCGATGATTTTCTTTGCGCTTGAATCTACTAACTCGTGATCATACGCCTTGAGAGTAATTCTCATTACTTGACTTGCCATAAAAAAAGTCGCCTCCTTTTCGCACTTTCAACTTCAGTACGACAAGCGGTGACTGTACACATCTCCGTGTGTGTCCTGTGGACTTTCACACGTTGTTTCTACATATTGTAGACCATATCTGTTCTGTACAGTGACTTGCCGTCAGTTTCCTAACTTGACATTCGCTCCGCCGAATTCTCTGTCTCATGGACAGTAACTTCAAACTTCATAGCTATCATGCCACAGCAAGTGATATTATACATGACGTTTCCAATAATTGCAATACTTTTTTCAAAAAAAATTTATTTTTTTATTTCGGATAATATTTCATTGAAAAATTATACTTTTGCACTTATATTATTATAGAAGAAACCCGATTAAATGCAAGCAACGTGTAGTTTATTTTCTACACGCAGATAAGAAAGGAATATAAACATATGTGGTTAGCAGATAGATGGAAGGATTATGAGGTAATTGACTGCTCATGTGGAGAAAAGCTTGAGCGTTGGTCTAAATATATTTTGCTGCGTCCCGATCCTCAGGTAATTTGGGACACTCCAAAGACTAATAAGAACTGGAAAAAGCTTAACGGTCACTATCACAGAAGCAAGAAAGGCGGTGGTGAATGGGAGTTTTTTGATCTGCCGCAGGAGTGGACCATAAACTACTCTCTTCCTATTAATAAGGAGCTCACATTTCACTTAAAGCCATTCAGCTTCAAGCACACCGGTCTGTTTCCTGAGCAGGCTGCCAACTGGGACTGGTTTTCAAAGAAGATTTACGATGCAAAAAAAAGCGGTCGTGATGTAAAGGTGTTAAATCTCTTTGCATACACCGGAGGTGCCACTCTCGCTGCAGCTGCTGCCGGTGCCGCTGTCACACATGTGGATGCATCAAAGGGCATGGTCACATGGGCTAAGGAAAACGCTGTAAGCAGCGGTCTTGGTGACGCACCTATCAGATGGCTTGTGGATGACTGTGTGAAGTTTGTTGAGCGTGAAATCCGCCGTGGCAATCATTACGATGCCATCATAATGGATCCGCCGTCATACGGCAGAGGTCCTAAGGGTGAAATCTGGAAAATTGAGGAAAGCGTATATCCGCTTGTGCAGCTTTGTGCAAAGCTCCTTACCGACAAGCCGCTTTTCTTCCTTATTAATTCCTATACGACAGGCCTGCAGCCTGCAGTGCTCACCTATATGATAAGCACTGCTCTTAAAAAATATGACGGCAAAGTAACTGCAAGTGAAATCGGTCTCCCGGTTTCTTCAAACGGACTCGTGCTGCCTTGTGGCGCAAGCGGACGCTTTGAGGGTGCTGCTAATTAATTCTAAAATAAAATAAGCCGTAGGATTTCATGAAACTCAATGAAATCCTGCGGCTTTTTGCGAATGCGATGAATATCATAATATTCTCTTTTTCTTCAATAAAATCAGTATAAGTACACAGATTATGACCATTACGCCACAGATTATCATAAATCCATGTGCTGTCGTTGCTAGCGGCACCCACTTTGAGCTGACATTCATGCCATAGATTCCTGAGATAACCGTCGGGATAGCCATGATAAGTGTGATGATTGTGAGCATCTTCATGACATTGTTAAGTCTGTTGTCAATGACCGTGCTCATAAGCTCTCTGGTACCATTTATGATGTCCCTGTAAATTCCCGTCATCTCAATAGCCTGCTTATTTTCGACAATTACATCTCCGAGAAGCTCCTTGTCCTCCGGGTACTGCTCAAGACGCTTGTATCTGGTCAGTCTCTCCAACACAACTCCATTGGCACGAAGCGATGTGGCAAAGTATACGAGCGTGGATTCCAGCTCATGAAGTGCAATCAAATCGTCCTCTTCTGTATCCTCTCCGACTCTCTCCTCTATCTCTGTACGCATCTTGTCGATGATGCGCAGATCATTCTGATACAGCACGGATATCCTGTAAAGTATCTGGTATACAAAGCGCATCTTTTTCTTGGTGGAAAATTCCTTTACACGGTTATTTAAAAATACCTGAAGCACCGGTGTATCCTCTGTACAGACTGTGACTATCTCATCATCTGTGAGTATGATGCCAAGTGGAATTGTGGTATATGATTCCTTGTCATGCCTAGTCTCTATCGAAGGTATATCCACAAGAATCAGTGTATATCCGTCCTGCAGCTCTATACGAGAGCTCTCCTCCTCATCGAGTGCAGCAAGCACGTCCTCAATATCGACATTCAGCTCATCCGCCACCATCTGTCCCTCTGCAACAGAAGGGTTGACCATCTGTATCCAGGTTCCCCCCTGCAGTGTATCCAGCTCATGTATTAACTTATCATCTGTCCTGTAAAACTTGACCATGGTGCCTCCCTGCGGCTTTTATGACATACATAATGCCACAAAATATTTTAACATCACTAACGCATTGCCTTTGAAATAAAATACACTATTTCTCAGAATATTTCTGACTCTGGCTCTTAATAAGTTCTGCATCCTCAAAGTAATTTATCCTCATGGCACGCTTAACCTCTGCCATGGTCTGCGCTGCAGCCTCTCTTGCTGTCTCGCTGCCCTTCCTTAGTATCTCATATACAGCCGGAATATCCTTCTCATACTCTGCTCTTCTCGCACGGATAGGTGAAAGCTCCTCCTGCATGATATTGTTCAAGAATTTCTTAATCTTCACATCGCCAAGACCGCCCCTTGTATAGTGATCCTTAAGCTCCTGAAGGTTAGCATACTCCGGCAGGTACTCCTCAAAATGTCCCGGCTTTGAAAAAGCCTCAAGATATGTGAATACCGTATTGCCCTCAACATGTCCCGGATCTGAAATCTGGATATGTGTCGGATCTGTATACATGCTCATGATTTTCTTCTTAACATCTGCCTCTGTATCGGCCAGATAGATACAATTGCCCAATGATTTGCTCATCTTCTGTCCACCATCTGTACCCGGAAGTCTGCAACATGCCTCATTCTCAGGTAAAAGCACATCCGGCTCAACAAGCACCTCATCATAGATAGAATTAAACTTTCTGACAATCTCCCTGGTCTGCTCTATCATTGGGAGCTGGTCCTCTCCAACCGGAACAGTTGTAGCCTTGAAGGCAGTGATATCTGCTGCCTGGCTGATTGGATAATTGAAAAATCCAACCGGTATACTTGCCTCAAAATTTCTTAGCTTAATCTCATTCTTTACTGTAGGGTTTCTCTGAAGTCTCGATACTGTAACGAGATTTGAGTAGAAAAATGTAAGCTCAGTAAGCTCCGGTATCTGTGACTGCACAAACAGTGTAGACTTGGCCGGGTCGAGTCCTGCTGAGAGGTAATCAAGTGCTACCTCTATGATATTCTGTCTGATTTTCTCAGGGTTGTCAAAATTGTCTGTGAGTGCCTGTGCATCGGCAATCATGATAAATATTTTGTCATACTCTCCTGAATTCTGAAGCTCAACTCTTCTGCGAAGTGAGCCCACGTAATGGCCTATATGGAGCCTTCCTGTTGGTCTGTCTCCTGTTAAAATAATTTTTTCCATCTCTATTATTCCTCTGCTTTAGTTCTATTATTACGATTGCAATGTAGGTTTATTCGCCAAACCGTCTGTCTTAGCAATCGCCAGCTTTCTTTATTATAACACACTGACGTGTAAAAGCCTAGGAAAAAGAACTCTCATTTTAATTATTTTATGATATCTGCATACTCTGCCTTTGCCGCCCTGCACAAAGCATCCGGTGACAGCGTAATCTGAAGCCCAAGCCTACCTCCGCTGACCGTGATTTTGTCCTGCTCCTTAGCTGCCTCATGGATAAATGTAGGATACTGTTTTTTCATTCCGATTGATGTACAGCCGCCCCTTATATAGCCTGTAACCTTTGTCAAATCCTTGAGATGCAGCATCTCTATGGACTTCTCACCTGCTGCCTTTGCGGCTTTTTTGAAATCAATTTCGTCATCTATCGGTACTACAAACACATAGTATCCGCCGCTTTTGCCGACTGTCGTGATAGTCTTGTACATGCCTGCGTGGTCAAGACCCAGCTTGTCTGCTATCTGAGCTGCATCCACAAAGTCATCGCACTCGTATGTGCGTGCCTCATATGGAATTTTCATTGTTTCCAGTATTCTTATTGCGTTTGTCTTTGCTTCTTTTTTACCCATTATTATCAGTCCTTAATCATTATTGTTATTGATTGTCCGCACTCTTATCAGCATTTTTGTATGCTTCCTCAAAGAACTGCTCCTGCGAATCTATCGGTGTGCTGTTTATCTTTCTGTCCACATACTCACCATCAGCGCAAAGCTCCTTGCCCTTCTCGTCATCTGTCATGATTGTGTCGAAGATATGGCGGATCTTGTCCTTAGCATGTGCATCGTATACTGGTGTTGCAACCTCCACACGTTTTACTGTATTTCTGGTCATAAAATCTGCTGACGCAATGTAAATCTTCTCATCATCGCCCACACCAAATCTGTATATACGTGAATGCTCAAGATATCTTCCTACAACACTTATTACAGTAATGTTTTCTGTGATGCCCTCAACCTGTGGCTTCACGCAGCAGATTCCTCTGACAATAAGCTCCACCTTCACACCTGCCTTTGATGCATCGATAAGCTTGTCTATAAGCACCTTGTCAGTGAGAGAATTAATCTTTACTCCGATATATGCCGGTTTTCCTGCATTCTTGTTGGCAATCTGCTCATCAATCATGTCAACAATCCTGTTCTGTAAGCATTTTGGTGCAACAAGCAGATGTTTTACATCTCCGTCCGAAACAGTCTCACCTCTCTGAAGCGCCATAAACACCCTTGATGCATCTGCTCCAATCTCCTGATTTGCAGTGATGAGGGATAAATCTGTATAAAGACGCGAGGTCTTCTCGTTGTAGTTTCCTGTACCAATCTGAGTGATATACTCAAAGCCATCGCCCTTTTTCTTTGTGATGAGGCAGAGCTTTGAGTGGACCTTGTAATCACCAAGTCCGTAAAGTATCTGACAGCCTGCATCCTCAAGGCGGTGTGACATCTCTATGTTGTTAGCCTCATCAAACCTCGCACGCAGCTCGACAAGCACGATAACCTCCTTGCCGTTTTCTGCAGCCTCTATAAGTGCATCGATAATCTGGCTCTTGTCTGCCACTCTGTAAAGTGTCATCTTGATAGAAACCACATCTGGGTCCTCTGCTGCATCGTTAAGCATCTTGATAAACGGCTTCATGCTCTCAAACGGATATGAAAGAAGCACATCCTTTTTCTCAACCTGACCGAGTATACTCTCCCTAAGCGAAAGCTCAGGTGTGTCACGCGGTGTACGCTTCTCAAAGAAAAGCTCCTGCTTGTCTCGCAGATAGTGCTGAAGCTGGAATACGAATGACATATCAAGCGGAGTTTTTACACTGATAAAATGCTTCTTGCCAATCTCAAGGAAGCTCGAGAGTTCGTCAATCGCCTTGCGGTTGATTTTTCTTGAAAGCTCAACTCTTACAGGATCAAGACGCACTCTCCTCTTGATGAGCTCCTCCATCATGTTACGGTAATCCATATCCTCATCATACATGCTCTGCGCATCAATATCCGCATTACGTGTCACACGCATGATTGATTTCTCACGGATTACATACTTTGGATAGAGCTTTGATACAAAGTGTAAAATAAGTTCCTCTGACAGCATAAATGTGCCCGGTCTTGTAGGTATCTCAATCAGACGCTTGAATACGCTGTTTGAGCATGGCACGATGCCTGTCTTTTTCTTTCCCTTCTGCGTGGTTAAAAGTACTACCGCATAGAGCTGCTTATTGGCAAGGAATGGGAACGGCTGCTGCTTTCCTATAATCATTGGTGAGAGGAAAGGTGCAATGTGTGCATCAAAATATGCCTCCAGTAAATCACCCTCATCCTTTGACAGCTTGTTGAAATTGATTATGCGCACGCCCTTTGGCTCAAGCTCACCCATAAGCTGCTCGTAAATCCTTGCTTTTTTCTTCTCAAGCTCGCATACTCTGTCAAGGATTGCCGATACCTGCTCCGCACTCGACATCTTCGTCTTGTTCTCGTAAATCTTTTCCTTTGAATTCATCTGCATCATGAGTGATCCTACTCTTACCATGAAAAACTCATCCAGATTTGTCTGGTAGATTGATGCAAATGTCAGTCTCTCTGCAAGCGGTACTCTTGGATTGCCCGCCTCATTTAATACTCGCTCATTGAACTGTAACCATGACAGCTCCCTGTTTGTGTAAACTTCTTCCAGTTTTTTCATCTGCATATATGCTCCTATTCTATATGATATTTTTCCATTCGCGTCTGCGTCTTTTAAGTTCGTTTTATTTTGTGCCCGCTGCATTTCAAGCAGTCTTGCCCGCTCTATCAGTTTATCCTCACGGCGTCTCCTTCTGTCTGCCAGATGAAGCTTATTTTCCACCCCGACAAGCAGCTGTGCAAGTGCCTTCAAAACTCTTTCCCTATGCAATATTTACCTCTCCGTTGATATCATCTGATAATATTCCAATTCTCGCTATACCGCACAACACATAATGCTTCCGCAATGTCCGTGCACTCTTAAGTTCATTTTCGATTTTTTTGTCTTTTTTGTCAATACATTCATGCAAATTTACAAACATTTCTTCAACAATATCAGTACATCTGAGTGTTTCCTTTACAACAAGCTGCATTACCACCTCTGTGACACATTTTTATATGAATTAAGGCCGTCCACATGGGTAGTTTGTACCTCTTGTGAACAGCCTGTTATCATCGTTGCCATCATTCCTATGACGACCGTTTTCTTTAGTAATTCCAAAACGCAGTTATGTAAAATCATGGTAAAAACTTTACATAAATTAATTTTGTGTGCATTTTATATATCTTTTAGGCATTTTTTACTATTTCAACAGCAATATCCGGATAATTTGTGATAATTGCATCTGCTTCTGCCTTGACAAGTGCCTTCATCTCATGCTTTTCGTTTACAGTCCACACATGAGCTCTAAGTCCTCTTCCGTGCGCCTTGTCAATGTAGTTTTCATCCTGCATATGGTAGGTTGCCGGATGAAGCGCATCCACATGAAGCTCGCTTGCATACTCTGCCGGATTTACTATAATGTCAGAAAAAAGCAGACCGCACCTCATATCAGGGCAAAGCTTTTTCATGCGCACAATCGACTCATGATTGAACGATGAACACCAGATTCTGTCAAGCATATCATACTCTTCCACGAGCGCCAGCACCTTTTTCTCCAGATTTTTATACTGCACGATACCGTTTTTGAGCTCGATATTTATGGTCATCTCTGTGTTTTTGAGCAGGTCAAACACCTCATCGAGTGTTGGAATGCGAGTCTTCTTGTCATAGGACGGCATGTGCTTTGACACATTGAGCCGCTTCAGCTCCTTTAGTGTATAGTCCTTTACAAAGCCTTTCTCTCCACTCACTCTGTCCACGGTCTCATCGTGTATGACCACAAGCTCTCCATCCTTTGTGAGCTGCACATCAAGCTCCACGCCGTCAGCCTTCATCTTTTCTGCCTTCTTGAATGCCTCAAGTGTGTTTTCCGGTGCATATCCGGATGCTCCTCTGTGTGCCCAGACCTTTGTTCCCTCTGTGTTTATCATGCTTTAAGCCTTCTTTCGTTACTTTTTATTTTAGTTATTTTCATGCCTCGGTGCATCATATCTGTCTGCAAGCCTTAAAAAGACAAATCCCACTGCAAAGAATATTGCCATAGTTGCAACCGCCACATTTATCGTGCCGCCCGCAAGCTTTACTGACGCGATGACAAGCGAGCCTAAAAATGAAGCTCCCTTTGCAAAAATATCATAGATTCCGAAGTACTCTCCCGAGTTCTCAGGAGGAATAATCTTTGAAAAATATGAGCGTGACAGCGCCTGCAATGAGCCCTGGAAGCATCCCACACCAAATGCCATGATTCCAAAGCCAATCAGATCATGCAGTGTAAGTGCATATAGACAAACTGCAAAATATCCCGCAATGCAGACATACAAAAGCGTTGTAGTTTTGTATGTCTGTGACAGTCTTCCAAAAACAAGTGAACCAATACATGCCACTACCTGTGTGAAAAGTAAAAACACTACCTGTCCCACTGAATCGAGCTTTAAATCAGTTCCTATGTTTATACAATTATCTATTATAGTTCCTACACCATCTATGTAAAGGAAAAAAGCAACCAAAAACAGTCCTACTTTTTTATCTTTTGTAGCTATTTTTTTGATTGTTCCAAAAATCTGTGCAAATGCGTCAGCTATGAGTCTTAGGACTCCCGGATTTTTGTTTGTTTTGCTTTTCTCCTTGATATTGTCTCTTATAAATACATCATTTTCAAAATTCTTATGAATATCTTTGTCTGCTGCATCCGATACATAATTCACCTGTTTATAGCTCTTAAACAATGGAATTGTAACAACTAACCACCAGATTCCTGTAACCGCAAAGCCTATTATCATCGACAGGCGGTTTGATATGTATCCAAGCATATCCGGTCCACAGATGTACGCTGCAAGTGAAACAAGAAACGGCACACACGAGCCCAAATATCCCCAGGCATAGCCGTAGGAAGACACCTCGTCCATTCTATCCTTTGTCGTCACATCGACAAGCATCGAGTCATAAAACACCAGCGATGCATTGTAAAATATCTTTGTAAGCACATAGATAACAAGAAACAGCACCCATGTAGGTGTAAAACCGTTAAGTATGCATGCCGACACTCCAACAACTACGGTCGTTGAAAAAATAGCCTTTTTGATGCGCATATGGTCTGCTATCGCACCACAGACAGGCCCGATAAGTGCTGATACAACTGTCATCACAGCTATCGCCACCGCATAATACGCGGTTGCCCTGTCAGATGAAATCTGCCCTGCGCCATCTCCAACGGCAAGACTTTTGTACCATATCGGTATGAGCGCACACGCAAGCAGTGTGTATGCGGAATTTCCCACATCATATAATACCCATGAGAGCTCCTTTGATGAGAGCTTTTTGGTTTTCTTTTGTGTATTGTCTTCTTTTGATTTCATAAATTATACCTTTCCTGTTTTGTATGCCTCAGACTACGATTTTATTTTTTTTATGTAAAATCCGCTACCACCAATTTGCAAAGTTTATGTAAATAATCCGCCCAATATTAAATCAGCGACTCCCTCGCAATCTCCACATAATGCATGGCATTGCGATGATTCTCCTCTATCTCATCAGCGGTCAGTGCCCTGACTACCTTTGCCGGAGAACCAAATGCGAGGCTTCCGTCAGGAATATCGGTGCCCTGGGTGACAAGGGCGCCCGCACCTATTATGCAGTTTTTACCAATCCTTGCTCCATTTAACACGATGGCACCCATGCCGATGAGTGTATTATCACCTATAGTACACCCGTGAACAATTGCGCTGTGTCCTATTGTCACATTGTCACCGATTCTGACACTGTGGCTTAAGTCCACATGCACCACCGCATTGTCCTGTATATTCGAATTTCTGCCTATTTCTATCGGTTCTGAATCGCCTCTTACAGTTGCATTATACCATACGCTTGCTCCGTCAGCCATTGTCACCTGTCCCTTAACAACAGCGCCTTCTGCTATATAATATGCCATATCTATCCCTCCATCAATTTCAAGTAATCACCCTTATCTATATGCATCATCGAAATCTGATTATTGTGCCGCCTGAAGCCATAGACACAGTCCACATTTCGAATAAGCGACTGCAGACGCTCATCCGGCACACAGACAATCAGCTGCAAATCCATCTTTCTTGCATACTTGAGGCACACCGCACTTCGCTCCTGATCCATCTTTGAAAATGCCTCATCCAAAAGCACCAGCTTAATCTTTGAATCACGATTGCTCTGCTGCATATAAAGCATCGCAAAACCCGCAAGAAGCGCAACATACTTAGGGTTCTGTCCCTCGCCGCCCGAATCACGGCCTGCCATGTCATCTACAAAGTTCTCCCTGATGACACGACCGCTTTCGTCCGTAACCTGCTCATACATGCTGAATGACAGATAATTGCGGTAATCCGCATACTGCTCCATTTCCTTGCGCTTCTGCATTCGCAGATGCTCATCCTCATCCCTTGGCGGCATGAACTTGTCTGTCAAAAGTTTAATTTTCTGCTCATATTTCTTATAAAAATCATCCTCACCAAAGCTTATCTGTCCGTCTATTCCGCCATTATCCGGATTTTTGCTTTCCAGCTCCTGTGCCATAAGCATATCATAGAACTGGCCGTTTTCATTCTTTGCCGGCTCTATCTTAATCTGATAGGTGCTGTCTGAGAAATTAGTCTCCCTGAGAAGTCTGTTTATCTCGTAGGCATGGCGCTTTGCAGCCCTGATATCACCGTGGATTTTACCGATGACATTCTCTCTGAGACTTTTGTAGATCACCTTGCACTGCTCCTCAAACTCACTCTCATATTCCGACTCATAATCCTTCTCGTACTTCTCCAGCAGCTCCTCATATGCCTTATTTGACTTCTCGGCTCCGCTTAACTGACCTGACGGAAACTCCTTTATATACCTGTAGCGGGCAGTCTGCAACGTCTCCACACACGACTGCTGCCTGCCACCATTTCCGTCTGCGCCTTGCAGCTTAATAAGCTTCTCACGCTGTTTGCTCTTGACCGATGCTCCTGAGCTATGCTGCAGCATATCCTGCACCTGCTTCTCAAGCTCCTCTCCGGCAACATAGCCCTGTAACATATCATCCAGCTGTGCTCTTCGCTGTTCGTTTGCACCTATAATTTTCTCATGCTGGCTTATCTTTTCATTTATCTGCTGCTGATTCAGTGAAAAAGCACTCTTAAGTGCATCGATGTTTTTCTCAAGAAGCCTCTTTTTCTCCTTTAGCTCCTTGTACTGCCCATTCTCCATCGTCCTAATAATCTCTTCGAGCTCATTTTTCTGCGAATTAACTGCTTTAAGCTCATCTGACGCCTCAGAAAGGCCCACAAAATACCCCGGCTCCCCCTTTAAGCACTCAAAATCTCTCTGTGCCTTGAGACTTGAAATAATACCCATAAGCTGTATCTGGTTCTTCTCAAGCCTCTCCACATCTGCCTCATACTCGGCAAGTCTTGCCTTGGATACCCTACCTCCGATGCAGGCATTTGTAGTATAATCGCGCTTCTTCAGATGTCTGAAAATAAAGTTGCTGTATGAGTAGCAGTCCGGTGTAACTCCATCTCGTACCTGCTCAAGCTCGTCAACACTCCTGCACTTTATAATATGTCCCAGATATCTTTTCAGGCAGACATCTACATACTTTTCCTTTGTATCCACTGCTTCATAAAGCGAACCATCCATGGCCTTTGGTTCGCTGTCCATGATAGCCCTGGAATTTATGAGGTCGACATCCTCAAACTGCTTCATGTCCCTGAAAATAACAGCAGCAGTATGCGCATAACGCGGCTCTGTGATAAGTGAGAACTTGAGCCTGCCCATACGTCCTTCTATGGCATTCTTCCATTCCTCGTCCTGTACGTCAAACATATCCGCAAATACCTGTACCTTCACAGGCTCGCCAAATCTATCACTTAAGTCTCTCTGCAGCGCAGCTCTTGCCGAACGCAGGCTCTCACTGTACGACTTGCGGTTGTTCTTCATATCATCGACCAGACGTTTTTTCTCTTTAAGCTCTTTTGTTATCTCATTTTTCTGCGAAGTATTGTCCTCGAGCTCATCCTCGATATCCTTCTTTATAGACTCAAGCTTTAGATGAAGCTCCTGACATTTTGCCTCTGTGACATCGCCATCCACAATCTCTTCAATGAGGTTTAAAACTGCATTGCTCACATAATCTGTGATGACCTCATCCTCATCCCAGGCCTTTAGTCCGTTTGTGATTTTAATCCACTGACGGCTGTTGTCGGTAAGCATGAGACTTCTCTTCTCAAGCTCCCTAAGCTGATCTTTTTTGCTTTCTAAGTCGCTCGATTTCAAATCCGCACATACCTGGATATACTCCTGCTGCACATCTGCCTGCTGCCCGGCTATATCATCTGCCTTTTCTGAAAGCCTGTCCTGTTCTTCTTCGATACGCCATTTATCATCCTCAGCTGCCTGAATCTTTGCACGCATATCCTCGATATCTATGCACCTGATCATTGTCTCTGCCATGACAATATCGCTTTGGATATTCACCAGTTCCTGTCCCGACTCCTTTATTTCCTTAAGAAGCTCAATACGCTTGCGCGTATCCTCTATTTTTTCCCTGATTTGTCTGTATGCATCGAGCTGCTCACTGATAGTCTCTATCGTGCCCGAGTCACTCTTTGGAAACATATAATCACGTATAAACTGGCCTGTTCCATTTGTCATTCTGAGTGCAATAGCACTTTTTTCCATTGTGATAAAACGATTCGGGTCAATATATCCTAAAATCACATCATATAATGTGCCAAGGTATGCCTCCTTCGATGCGTAAATACGGTTTACATCCCCTCTGGCGCGTCTGTCAGCTGACTGTGAGCGAGTATTTACAAGCTTTTTAATATCATTATTTGAATAGCAAAAGCCGTCCGATGTCACATATGAAGGCTCCGGCATCCTGCCCGAATGACTGAAGTACACAAATCTCTTAATCTCAGAATCGTTTTTTCGTACCTCAAATGCTATTCCTATACATGTAAACGTATGACTGCCTGTATCCTCTATCTCAAGCGCTATGACCGAACAAAAATCACAGTCGCCACGATTTGCGGAGCCATCCTTCTGCTCACCCCTCAAATAGCTCAGAACACTTCTCCTGTTTTTTGCATCATCAGCAGCCTTATTCAAGAATGTGGGGCTGAAGCTGCCGTAGAGGATTACCTGAATCGCATCCATGACGGTTGATTTTCCCGAGCCACTCTTACCACTGAACAAATTGACATACTCATTAAATTGCAAAACCTTGTGATTTATTCCGCCCCAGTTGTTTAGACACATTCTGGTAAATATCTTCTTAGACTGACTCAATTGGTAACTCCTCCATTTCACTGTTCTTGGCAAATTCATGGGTATGGTTTACAGAACTGCCTTCTGTATTCAATCCGTCAGCTTCAAGTGCTGCAGCCGACTCGTTATCATACTTAATCAGCTCCACCTCATCACTGTACATGCGCACAAGCTCATTTATATCCACGGCTGAGCAGAATATATTTACTGTGCCATAAATATAGATTGGTGTGTTGTCCTCCAGGTTTGCAATAGCCCCCGGCAGTTCAATCATCTGATGTGTTTTCATAAGCAAAAGAGCGTCTGACCATTCCTGATTAGTGAGCTTTCTGGTAATCAGATTGGTATTTCTGCCATACTCACGAATCTCTGCCAGATTCGTTGTTGTCGCATTAAGCCCCTCGCCCATGATTTTATCCCTGTATATAATCTTCATTATAATGACAATCCTTGCAGTCAGAAGAGTCATCTTCTCGAGCATGACACCATCACCCGTTATCCTGAAAAGATGCTCCTGCTGGTCATGAACCAGCTCACAGTCAAGCACAGCCAGATAATCAGAGATAAACTCCCTGTTTCTAAGACACACCTGATACCTTGGATTGTCTCTTTGAATCAATGTAACGGGGTCACACTTCATTTGCAAAATACAGGTCTGCCTCAACAGATCCTGAATAGTTTTTCTAATATTTTCTGCCTCATTTGGCGAAACATTCTCCATATATTCAAACATACATTGCTCTCTTTTCTATGCTTCTCGTTTAGAGTCCGATTTGGATATTACAAGCCTTGAGTAGCTTACACCATCACTCTTTGTTATCTCTCCATCCAGACTCACCGTATCCTCACCCATGCGCTCATTGGTCTCCTCCTGCCATAAAAACAGAAGCTTTTCCAGATCCTCCATGGATTCTACAGTCTGTTCATCTGTCACAAACATGCCATCACGCATATTTTTATCTCTGAAGCTTTGAAGCTCCTTTTTGGTATACAATGGCTTTGGCACAAAATCTGCCATATCATCTTCGCCTGCCGAAGCATCGTCAATAACAAACGGAACAAACTCACTTCTTTCTCTCTCTCTTCTTCCCGGAAAACTGTCGTCCGTTACATTGTAAAACTGTCTGGTGAACTTCATTCTGTTTCGAAGAGCCCCAAGTATCTCATCTGTTTTATCACTCTTATCTATCAGGTTAATGAGCTTTACTATATTATCCTCGTCATCTGCGCCTTCCTGCAGGATATAGTGTATCCTTGCAAGCGCCCTCTTTGCAAAAATCGTCTTCTGCTCAATAAGCTTGTTGTACTTTCTCTCAATCAGGTCAAACTCATGCTCCACCTTATAAACAAGCTCACTTGCCTTATCGCAGTACTCCACGCTGTACTCATAGCGTTTTCTCTCAAACGTACCGGGTGTAGTCTGCGAAAGAATTCCCTCAAGCTCAGCCCTTCTGTCATCGTTCTGATTAAGAATTTTGCTTATAAGCTCCTTTACAGCCTCCTTGTAACGATAAAAGCTATCCGTGGTTGTAAGGATGGCATAACGTCTGCTATCACTGTTGTTGATTTCCTTAATCAGTACCTTCTGTATACCTATAAAATTCTTCATACGTGACAGCTCATCAAAATATGCCCTCATACCATCCTGCATATTTGATAAAAGCTGACCAAGATTTTTTGACGTATACAACGCATTTTTCAGAATATCATTATTTTTTTCCGGATCTGAAAAATATGTAAAAAGCGCACTGTAAACAGCCAAAATGCTCTCGCGCTCCCTGCTGTCATCATCCACAAGCAGCTTTTTAAACAGCTCAGCGTACATCTGGCTGTACTGAGGAAATGCAATCACATATGTGTTGAGCTTTTCATCAAAATCACTCCTGATCCAGCCCCAGTTTATAAGCCTGCCCAATATAGCGGATGGTGTCAGGGTGTATGCGAAACTGGCCTGGTCATATATAACATCAATTTCGGAATCAGGATTATAATCATCATGATTATCCATGCTGCCACTATCTTTGTCACTCTCATCTTCATTATAATCAGTCTGCCATACAATGCCTGTTTTTGATATGGTATCCGCTATGATTATCTGACACTCCTCACGTGTCAGTCCCAGTGATGCATAGACCTCGTTATTCTCCTCATATAACGCAACAACTATCTGCATGTATGCATCCATATTTTTCGTGCGGAATAAGCTATAAAATTCTTTTGGTATTCTATCTTTTAATGTCATACTCATATAATAACATATCCCCACGTTTTTCGCCATATACATGGAAATAAACGTGGGGATATTAATATTGCTGCTTCACACCTCAGTCTTAACAGTAACATCCGGTTACCATCAAATCACTCCTGATTGTGACCATCAATAATTCTATTCAATATAATATACTTACTGCTCAGCAACTCTCAGATGACGGATAAGCTCATTTAAGCTCTCTGCCTCACTGCTCATCTCCTGACTTGCAGCTGCGCACTCCTGTGAAGAAGCTGAGTTAGTCTGAACTACATCATTAATCTGCTCTACACCATTATTAATCTGCTTGATAGCATCTGTCTGTGTCTCAAGTGTCTCTGCGATTCCATTAACCTCATCTGTGATAGTCTTGGAATTGCCTGCAACCTCCTCAAGCTGCGATGCTGTCTTGCCTGCAATAACCATTCCTTTTTCAACAGCCTTGACTGAAGACTCAATAAGAGCTGCTGACTCCTTAGCAGCATTTGCACTCTGCTCAGCAAGTACAGTAACCTGGTCTGCAACAACTGCAAAGCCTTTTCCTGCCTCTCCTGCTCTGGCTGCCTCGATAGAAGCATTGAGTGCAAGAAGGTTTGTCTGGGATGCAATCTCATTGATTGTTGCGATGATTTTACCGATTTCCTGAGATGCCTCATTGATTTCATTCATGGATGTAACCATCTCGTGCATCTGTCCGTTGCTATCCATAATCTCAGTTCCGAGTCCGTCAACCTTCTGGCTGATTTCCTTTGCATGCTCAGCATTCTCAGCTACCTGATCCGCTACAGAAGCAAGTGTTGCTGTAAGCTCCTCAACAACAGCGGCCTGGTCTGTTGCGCCCTGCGCAAGGTCACTAGAGCTGGCAGCTACCTGCCCAGCACCGTTTGAAACCTCATTGGCAGCTCTCTGAATACCACTGACTGTATCTGACATGCTCTCCTCGAAAGCAACGATTGATTCCTTAATTCCTACAAAATCGCCTTTCCACTCCACCTGTGGCTTGAAGTTGAAATTGCCATCAGCAAACTGTCTCATAGTCAGGTCGATATCATCAATATATGAGCCAAGTGTCCTGATAGACTTTCTAAGGTCATGTGCAAGTTTGCCAATCTCATCATCTGAATGATACTCCAGATTGCTGTGAAGATTTCCATTAACAAGCTCTCCTGCCACTACCTCAATCTGCTGTAACGGCTCAAGCACAGAATCAATAACCTGATCACTGATTTTTTTCGCAATCATTGTAGCTACAATTCCAACTATTATTACATTGGCCAGTCCTATAACCAGGAAAAATGTAGCAACTGTTCCCGACTCGGCACCAAAGATATTAGCCTTTGCACCAAAATAAACCAATAAAACTGCAACAATTGATATGCCTCCCGATACAAGCAGCATATCCAATACTTTCTTATAGCCATATTTCAATCTCTGCTGAAGTGGCATTTCCATTATTTTGCTTTTAGCTTCCTCACCCATATGTAATTCTCCCTTTCTCATTTAGGTTTCGTTCTATACAGTAAGATTATTATATCATTACCATAGTACTATTTCAATGATAATTTGACAATATTTGTCATTTTTGACATATCGCCTAATTTCGGAAAAGATTTATAGTCAAATACACTAATTTCCCGCTTATTACACCTCGAAATCCATACATGCCCTATTTGCAGTAAATGGTCTCACCTTGGTATCTGCCACTGCAACATGCTTAGGATTCTTTGCGTATGCTGCAAGTGCATCAGCATCTTCAAATGTAGTATCAAGCATCACATCTACGGTAGATGTCGGAAGATAATCTGTGCGCACTGAAATGTCGATCATTCCCGGAATCTGCCCTTTAAGTCCCTCTAACCCTTTCTTTATGCCGGCACGTATTTCCTTCTTCTGTGCCTCTGTGTACTCATCCTTGAGTGTCCATAAAATAATGTGTTTAACCATTGTGTGCCTCCTGAGTTTTTCAGGTCTTTCGACCAGTCCAAACTATAACATAATAATTTCTTTAATGTTCATCTCTTCTATAGTTCAAAACCATAAGGTGAATGGAGACCTTTGTATGAATAATATGCCATTCAGACCGCTATGTCAATTACATATTCTACCCCATCACTTCATTTCCTACCCCATTTTGCACCTTTTGTGGCAGAAAACATATTAGGTACAGTTTAGAATACATTTATTATTCAAATCATTTAATTTACATTTCTCTTTTAGCTTCTACCTTTGTTGCATATTTCCACGTCTTTCCGCAATCTTTTGAATAGATACTTTCCCAACTAAATGTATCCTTCTCAATATTTTTGAAATTCCATTGCCATATAGTTGTATCATTCGCATCTTTATTAATCCCTGTTTGTATAATATCATTCTCCAATTCTTCGGCGATTAACCTATCAACACTCCATTTGGAAACGTACACTATATTCCACTTTTTTGAATTATCTATCATTGGAACTCGTATTGTTGTTCCATAATCTCCGTATAAAGTATCTTCCTCTGTCCATTCTCCTCTTTTGGGACAAATGAAGACATCTTGAATTCCATACCCATCCATGACATATGAAAAAAGCCACTCACCTTCTTTTGTATCTTCAATCTTCCCCTCTTCATCATATGTAGTCATTGTAAACGACCAATTTCCAACAAATCTACTATACAATGATAAATCTGTGTTATTATTCGCATTATTGCTTCCTAATGCTTCTAAAAATTCATTTTTCATTAGCGTACACTCTCCTCCCGATAAACATGTTGCTTATTTATCATTTGTAGTAATTGAATAAACAACCAAATCCCTATATTCCCCTGTGTTTTTATCAATTCTTCTTTTTCTTAAAACCCCATCCTTAATAAAACCTACCTTTTCAAGCAGATTAAGCGAAGGTTTATTATCTATATTACATTTTGCCTCAATGAGATACAGTCTATCTTTTGACAAGTATTCTGAAATCATCTTTTTTACAGCTTCAGTGCCATAACCTTTACCATGCCACTTTTCACCAATAACATAACCAATTTCACCAATCCTTAATTCTTGATATGGTATATCAAAAGATATATATCCTATACATGCACCACTTTCTTTTTCAACAATTACCCATGCATTCGTATTTTTCACCATAGCATTTACAAAAGAATTCATCTGATCCATATTCATTGGATATCCCATTATAAAATCACCCAAATGCTCATCTGTCCCCCATCCCTCGAAGCATATTGAAGCATCTTCATTCACAAAATGGCGGATGTATAATCGCTCTGTTTCTATTTTCATCATAAAAATCCTTTTCCATCTACATTATGACTTGGCACCACTACATCAATTAATCCTACTATAACATACTTTTAAACTGTAAAAAAGGGTTTCCGAGAAATCTCGGAAACCCTTGAATTTACTAGATATTTACACTACTAACAAGTAATTACTCGATAACTGTAGCAACACGTCCAGATCCTACTGTACGTCCACCCTCACGATACTTTAATCCCGTTTTACCCTGCATTTTTTATGTTTTTCTATCCAAAATACAGTGAAAAATGGCTGATTTACATAGTCTATTTTTATTTGCCTAATTTCTTGGCACCGTTTTGGCACCGGAAGCCTCAGTCAAAAAGCTTCTCTTCTGCTGTTTATACTCTTCTCTATCAGCTTTAATTTATAGCCAAAAAGCAGCCAGTTTTTCATATAAATAATTTCTAATAACTTTTATCGCCTTTCTTCAAAGGAGAAAACGTAATCTTATTTGCCAAAAGAAAAAGAATTATTATTACAATACCAAATCCCACAAAAAGTGAACTTGTATCAACAACAGTAACTTTGTATATAATACTAATCACAAAAGATACCACTGGCGCGCATGCGTATGTAAGTGAAAATCGAATTGCAGAAACACGTCCTATATATTCTTTAGTAACTTCTTTTACAAATTTCACTTGTACATAAGTAATCATTAATCCCAATGCTGCACCAATTATTATCGAACCGATTAGCAACAGTAATTTTTGAGTTATAGGATTTGCAATATATTTTGAAACAAATGCAATAAAAACATAGTATACACCTAAAACAATTCCACAAAATGTAACAAGTGTATTATTTTTTTTCTCCTCTTTCATTTTTGCAAAAGTCAACGATCCCAAAATAGTACCAATAGTTACGCTTACACTTAGTAATGAAACAATTTTGGCATCTCCACTAAACATTTCTCTTGCAATCGGGGCGAGCAGTGCATCAAATGGAACCACTGCTGAATTAATTAGAATACATAAAAAACATAGTTTTAATAGCTTCTTATGGTCAAATACATAACTAAATCCATCTCTAAGCGAAATTAAATATTCTCTGCCAATTATTCGGTTTGTCTTCTTTTCTTCTTGAACAGAAAATTCTATTTTTACTATAAGCAACGCTGATATTAAAAATATCAAAGCATCTATCGCTAAAGAAATACCTATTCCAAATGAACTAATCACTATGCCTGACAAGCCAGTTCCAACTAATACTGCTATTTTGGTACAAGACACATTGACACTTACACCTTTATCATAATGTTCATTAGGAAGTACATGCTGAATAACTGCTACCCCTGCTGGCATATGAAATGCTTCTATTAATGAAATGGATATTGTCATAAAAACCAATATTAATGGTGAAAGCATGTTTTGTGTATATACATATAATATATACAAAACTAACAGAACTCGAGCTATATCTGAAAGTACTAACACTTTCTTTTTATTCATATTCTCGACTAATGGACCTATAAATGGTTGAATAATTACAGAAGTAGCTTGATTAATACCAAAAATAATCGCAGACCACCCTGCACTATTTGTAAGTAAATATACCAACCATGTAAAAAGTATTGTATCTAATGAATCACCACAGCGGTTAATAATATTAGAAGTCAGCAGATAAACATAATTGTGGTTATGATATAACTCATGTTTATTCATATTTGTTACCTCTCTAATCATAATTTAGATTGTTTAATTTCGCAAGCTATCTTATAAAGATCCTGATGTTTTAAAGCCGCTGCTTTTTCTATAACATTATCAATTTCTGATATATCATTAAGTGATTCCAAATATTTTTTCCATTTTTTCATTTCAACATTATATGCACAGTATCTATTTTCACTTTCAAATGAGCCGTTAATGCAATAACGACTATTACTACATCCTCCTAAGCATCGTTCTGTATAACGACATTCTCTGCAAAATCCTTTTAACTTACTACTATCAAAATTTCTATTCCACTTAAAAGAGTCCGGACTTTCCCAAATCGACTTTAAAGATTTTTCACGAATATTTCCCGCTACTAATGTTTTATCTCTAATAGAAGTACAAGCAACAATATCTCCATTATGCAGAATACCAATTACATGCTTTCCTGCTCCACAACCTGTCCAAGACCAATTATCATTAAGAAAATTCTCATTTACTTTTATATCTTTATTGCTATAATAACCTATGCAATCTGCCAAAACAATTAACAACTTACCTCCAATTTTATTATATGCAAAATCAATAATAGAAAGAATATCTTGAGGTTCTATAAGCCATTCTGGGCGTTTTGCAAAATTCCCCATTGGTAATGCAATCTGTAACTGCCAACTATTAACTCCCAAATCACTTAATAATTGATATAGTTCTTCCAATTCACATATATTTTCTTTATTTATTGAAGTTATTACTGATGTCGAAATATTATTTTTTCTTAATTCTTTCAATGCTTTAATACTTTTATTGAATGATCCCGATCTCCGTATAAAATCGTGAGTTTTTTCAAGACCATCAATACTTAAACAGACACTTCTAATTCCTGATGTTATCGCATTATGAATAAAGTTTTCATCAATCAACCAACCATTTGTAATAATACTTGTTATTATGCCATTATCTACTAATCTTTTCGCAATAATATGCCAGTCACTACGTGTCGTAGGTTCCCCTCCAGATAATGTAATAACTTTTAATCCCAAATCTTTTAATTGGTCACACACCTCAAGAGCTTCTGATGTATTCAACTCATCGGGTAGCGCTTCTGCACAACTTGAACCGCAATGTTTACAACGCATATTACAACCCATTGTTATTTCCCATACAGCCGTAGTTAATTTATTCATATATTCTCTCCTATAATCCTTTTTAAATAAAAAAGACCTACTCTATATTTCTTTTTACATAGAGCAAGTCTTTTCTACAAACTACATTCTCACACCTGTTCCGTACATAACTGGTCCAAATAAGTTCTTAGAGGTTTTTAATTCAGAAATCTCTACAAACTCCAAGCTCAATTCTTCAAGATTAAACATTTTTATCCACCTCCCGTTTATTGAATTTATTTTAAGAATACATCTCTTATTTTCAAATGTCAAGTTATTTTCATTATTTTTTCCAAATTTCGAGTTCAAATTCTCGTTTTATTTGTAACATATTTTCCATTTTCTACGCATACATCAGATCTCTTAACCACTTATAAATGTCCGTAAAATTGCAAAAGCAACTGGAATCAGTGCTACAACCTTATATTCAATCATTCAAAAAGATTCCAATATTCGATTTGATTTTGCTTTAAGACTTGCAAACGAATTGCAAATTGATGTGAATGAGATATGTTCTGCCAGTCCATTTTCTGACACAATTAAGGAAGAAGAGATTTATCCTACACTTCCAGACGGTTTGAACGGAGCCTTAGACGCAAGTCGTGTAAAGACTTACTTAAAAAATTCTATGTATCCGTTGATGTATCTTTTTGGCAAAAATAGTATGCCTGATGTAGATAATCTACTTACATCATTCTATCAGCTTGATGATGAAGCCAGACAGGAAGTTGTAGAAACAATCCGTCTGAAACTGCAATATCATCGAGATCCGAAACGTGCTGAACAGATCAAGCAGATTAAAGGTTGGTAAAAAATCACTCCTGTGAATGGCAAACATTCGCAGGAGTTTCTTTTTGGGCACCGTTTTGGCACCACTGGTCTTATTTTTCAATTTTAAATTTATCTGTATTTTATCTTGCTGATAAATATTTCGCTATTTCTCTACTTATAATTTTTCAAATCATTCTCTCTTTAAGATACAGAAAAACCCGTAGAACCGAAGTTCTACGGGTATCTTACGTTTAGACACAACGTTATCTTACGATAACAAATCCATATTAAGATTGTATTACTCGATAACTGTAGCAACACGTCCAGATCCTACTGTACGTCCACCCTCACGGATAGCGAATGTAAGACCCTGCTCCATAGCTACTGGATGGATGAGCTCGATTGTCATCTCTACGTTATCACCAGGCATGCACATCTCTGTTCCTGCTGGAAGCTCGCAAACACCTGTTACGTCTGTTGTTCTGAAGTAGAACTGTGGACGATAGTTGTTGAAGAATGGAGTATGACGTCCACCCTCGTCCTTTGTAAGAACGTAAACCTGAGCTGTGAACTTACGGTGACATGTTACTGTACCAGGCTTAGCAAGAACCTGTCCACGAACGATCTGGTCACGGTTAACACCACGGAGAAGTGCTCCGATGTTATCACCAGCCTGAGCCTCGTCTAACTGCTTACGGAACATCTCGATTCCAGTAACAACAGTCTTCTGAACGTCCTCTTTAACACCAAGGATCTCTAACTCGTCGTTGAGGTGAAGTGTACCACGCTCTACTCTACCAGTTGCAACAGTACCACGACCTGTGATTGTGAATACGTCCTCTACTGGCATAAGGAATGGCTTATCTGTATCACGCTGTGGATCTGGGATGTAAGAATCAACAGTATCCATAAGCTCCATGATCTTGTCTCCCCAAGGTCCGTTTGGATCCTCAAGAGCCTTAAGAGCTGATCCCTGGATGATTGGGCAATCATTGAATCCGTACTCCTCAAGCTGCTCTGTAACTTCCATCTCTACGAGCTCGATAAGCTCTGGGTCGTCAACCATATCACACTTGTTAAGGAATACGATGATGTAAGGAACACCTACCTGACGAGAAAGAAGGATATGCTCCTTTGTCTGAGCCATAACACCATCAGTAGCAGCAACAACGAGGATAGCACCATCCATCTGAGCTGCACCAGTGATCATGTTCTTTACGTAGTCAGCATGTCCAGGACAGTCAACGTGTGCGTAATGTCTCTTTTCTGTCTCATACTCAACGTGAGCTGTAGAAATTGTGATTCCACGCTCTCTCTCCTCTGGAGCCTTATCAATGTTAGCGAAATCTGTAGCTGTGTTACCAGCGACACGAGCTGCTAATACTGCTGTAATAGCTGCTGTTAAAGTTGTTTTACCATGATCTACGTGACCGATGGTACCAATATTACAATGTGGTTTTGTTCTTTCAAATTTAGCCTTTGCCATTTTGAAACGTCCTCCTTAAACTTTTATGCCCCATGGGCTATTTTTATAATCTACCGACTGCTTTGATTATACGAAATAATCAAAGTTTTTTCAAGTAAATTTTATGGCAAATCCCCCTTTTTCAAGGGGAAATGCCTTTATTTTTGATTTTTATACCATATATAGTATATATTTCATCATTTGTACTATAAATTGTTTGCTAATTGGCAATTATTTTGCGTGGTTAGCAAGAACCTTGTCCTGTACATTCTTTGGAACCGGCTCATATCTGTCGAAGAACATTGAGTAGTTTCCACGTCCCTGTGTCTTAGAACGAAGGTCTGTAGAGTAACCGAACATCTCTGCAAGTGGTACATATGCATGTACAATCTTTCCACCGCCGAGATCGTCCATACCCTCGATACGTCCACGACGAGAGTTAACATCACCGATAACGTCTCCCATGTACTCCTCAGGCATTGTAACCTCTACCTTCATGATAGGCTCAAGTAATACAGGTGAAGCCTTTGCCATAGCCTCTTTGAAACACATAGATCCGGCAATATGGAATGCCATCTCTGATGAATCGACTTCATGGTAAGATCCATCGTATACTGTTGCATGGATACCAACTACTGGGAATCCACCAAGAGAGCCGGCCTTTGTAGCCTCCTCGATACCTTCGCCGATTGATGGGATGTACTCCTTTGGAATAGCACCACCGACAACCTCTGAATCGAACTTGAAAAGCTCTTCTCCATTGGCATCCATTGGCTCGAAACGTACCTTACAGTGTCCGTACTGTCCACGTCCACCTGACTGCTTAGCATATTTGTATTCCTGATCAACAGCCTTTGTAAATGTCTCTTTGTAAGCAACCTGAGGTGCACCAACGTTTGCCTCAACCTTGAACTCACGGAGAAGACGATCAACGATGATCTCAAGGTGAAGCTCACCCATACCAGCGATGATTGTCTGACCTGTTTCCTGATCAGTATGAGCACGGAATGTAGGATCCTCCTCTGCAAGCTTTGCAAGAGCCTCACCTAACTTACCCTGTCCAGCTTTTGTCTTTGGCTCGATAGCGAGCTCGATAACTGGCTCTGGGAACTCCATAGACTCAAGGATAACCGGATGCTGCTCATCACAGATTGTATCACCTGTTGTTGTGAATTTAAATCCAACAGCAGCAGCGATATCACCTGAGTAAACCTCATCCAATTCCTGTCTCTTATTTGCATGCATCTGAAGAATACGTCCGATACGCTCTTTCTTATCCTTTGTTGCATTTAATACATAAGAACCTGCCTTACATTTTCCTGAGTAAACACGGAAGAATGCAAGCTTTCCTACGAATGGATCTGCCATGATCTTGAATGCAAGTGCTGAGAATGGCTCATCATCTGATGAATGTCTCTCAATCTCATTTCCCTCAAGATCTGTTCCCTTGATTGAAGGGATATCTGTAGGAGCTGGCATGTACTCAACAATAGCGTCAAGTAACTTCTGTACACCCTTGTTACGGTATGCAGAACCACAACATACAGGTACAGCTGTACACTCACATGTTGCTTTACGAAGAACCTTCTTCATATCCTCTACAGATGGCTCCTCACCCTCAAGATACTGCATCATGAGATCGTCATCTAACTCACAGATTTTCTCAATGAGCTCTGTACGATACTCTGCAGCCTGATCAGCCATATCTCCAAGATCATCAGTAACTGTGATATCGTCACCCTTCTCATCATTGTAGATATATGCCTTCATCTCGAAAAGGTCGATAATTCCTTTGAAATCGTCCTCTTTACCGATTGGTAACTGAAGTACGATAGCATTTTTTCCTAATCTTGTACGGATCTGGTCAACAGCTCCGTAGAAGTTTGCACCTAAGATATCCATCTTATTGATGAATGCCATACGAGGTACATTGTATGTGTCAGCCTGACGCCAAACGTTCTCTGACTGAGGCTCAACACCACCCTTTGCACAGAACACACCAACTGCGCCATCAAGTACACGGAGTGAACGCTCAACTTCTACTGTGAAGTCAACGTGGCCCGGTGTATCGATGATGTTGATACGATGCTCAAGTGCTCCTGGCTTTGGTTTAGTGAACTCTTCAAGTGTCCAGTGACATGTTGTAGCGGCAGAAGTAATTGTAATACCTCTTTCCTGCTCCTGCTCCATCCAGTCCATGGTAGCAGTACCTTCATGAGTATCACCGATTTTATAGTTAATACCAGTATAATAAAGAATACGCTCTGTCAGTGTTGTTTTACCAGCATCGATATGAGCCATGATTCCAATATTTCTGGTTCTCTCAAGTGGATATTCTCTTCCAGCCAAGGTTTTTTCCTCCTATATTTAGTGTCCTATGCACAACCGGACTCTGTTACAAATCCGGTCCGCTGCATGAATCAAAAGCAAAGCTGTAAGCTTCTTACAGAAACTAGAATCTGTAATGTGCGAATGCCTTGTTTGCCTCTGCCATCTTGTGCATATCTTCTTTTCTCTTAACAGATGCGCCTGTGTTGTTAGCTGCATCCATGATCTCGTTAGCTAATCTCTCAGCCTGAGTTTTCTCTCCTCTGGCACGTGAGAATGCTGTTAACCAACGAAGGCCTAAAGCCTGACGACGATCAGGGCGAACCTCGATTGGTACCTGATATGTGGCACCACCGATACGTCTTGCTTTTACTTCGAGAGCTGGCATCACATTGTTCATAGCCTCTTCGAATACTTCAAGAGCTGGTCTTCCTGTCTTCTCTTCTACTGTAGCAAATGCTCCGTATACAATCTTCTGAGCTACGCCTTTCTTACCGTCTAACATAATGCTGTTAACAAGCTTTGTAACTACTTTGCTGTTGTACATTGGATCTGCTAATACGTCTCTTTTCTGAGTATGTCCTTTACGTGGCACGTTACTTCCCTCCTTAATCATGATATTTGTGGATTAATTCATCGGTACTCACATGTGTCTCTCTAATGTGTTCGTGCGGAATTGTATTCATAAAGTGAAATCCTGCATCTGCAGGTCTAATCCCAACACTAACCTACTTTAGTTCTGTTTGTGATACACAATGTTGCTAAATTATTTAGCAGCTTTTGGTCTCTTTGCGCCGTACTTAGAGCGGGCCTGTTTTCTGTTTGCAACACCTGCAGTATCTAATGTACCACGGATGATATGGTAACGTGTACCTGGTAAATCCTTAACACGGCCACCACGAATCAGAACAACGCTATGCTCCTGTAAGTTGTGTCCCTCACCAGGAATGTATGAAGTTACTTCGATTCCGTTTGAAAGACGAACTCTGGCGATCTTTCTAAGAGCTGAGTTAGGCTTCTTAGGAGTAGCTGTCTTAACAGCTGTACATACACCACGCTTCTGTGGAGAAGAAGTGTTGATTGGCTTCTTCTGGAGAGAGTTAAAGCTTCTCTGAAGAGCTGGTGCTGTAGACTTCTTTACAGATGTCTGACGTCCTTTTCTTACTAACTGGTTAAATGTTGGCATTATTTTCACCTCCTGTTTTATTTTAAGCAGTGCAATCTTATGCACGCTAAAATATTATACAAATCCTTGTCTGTTTTGTCAAGACCAATTTTGTTTTCAATATAATACAAGAAAGAAGTCCGGTTTCCCGGACTTCTTTGTTTTTGGTTTGTAACAGCTTCTGTAGCTTAAGTACAAACATCAGTAATTATTCTTCATCAACTGATTCAGCATCTGTATCAATGACTCCGACTGCCTCTTCCTCTGCGAAATCCGCAAAATCATCATCATCAAAATCAAGTGTATCGTCATCGTTTACATCGCTGTCAAGCTTGATATTACGATAAATCTTCATACCTGTTCCTGCCGGGATGAGCTTACCGATGATTACGTTCTCCTTCATACCGATAAGCGGATCAACCTTGCCCTTGATTGCTGCCTCAGTAAGAACCTTTGTGGTCTCCTGGAATGAAGCTGCTGACAGGAATGAGTTGGTTGCAAGAGATGCCTTTGTGATTCCAAGTAATACCTGTGAGCCAACTGCAAGCTCCTTGCCCTCTTCCTCAAGCTTCTCGTTGAGCTCTAAGAAGTCAAGGGCATCAACCATGCTGCCCGGAAGTAAATCTGAATCTCCCGGCTCCTCTACGCGGATCTTCTGTAAGCACTGACGAACTATAACCTCGACATGCTTATCGTTAATCTCAACACCCTGTAAACGGTAAACACGCTGTACCTCGCGGAGCATATAATCCTGAACCGCACGAACGCCCTTAATCTTGAGGATATCGTGTGGATTTACAGAACCCTCTGTAAGCTCGTCGCCGGCCTCAAGCTCCTGTCCGTCTACAACCTTGATACGTGAGCCGTAAGGAATGAGGTAAGCCTTTGTCTCGCCTGTCTCGTTGTTTGTAACGATAACCTCACGCTTCTTCTTTGTATCCTTGATTGTGGCAGTTCCGCCGAACTCTGTGATAATAGCGAGTCCCTTAGGCTTACGTGCCTCGAAAATCTCCTCTACTCGAGGAAGACCCTGTGTGATATCTCCACCGGCAACACCACCTGTATGGAAGGTTCTCATGGTAAGCTGTGTACCAGGCTCACCGATTGACTGTGCTGCGATGATACCGATTGCTTCACCAACCTGTACTGCCTGACCTGTTGCAAGGTTTGAACCGTAACACTTAGCACATACTCCCATGTGTGAACGGCAGGTAAGCACTGTACGGATCTTAACCTGTGTGATTGGATTACCATTCTCGTCAACACCCTCTGCCATAACCTTTGCTGCACGCTTTGGTGTAATCATATGGTTGGCCTTAACGATTACATTGCCATCCTTATCGCAGATTGTGTTGCAAGAGAAACGACCTGTAATTCTCTCCTGAAGGCTCTCGATTTCCTCTCGACCCTCCATGAATGCCTTTACAACCATTCCCGGAATCTCACGTCCTGTGCCTGCACAGCAGTCTGTCTCACGAACGATCATATGCTGTGAAACATCTACGAGACGTCTTGTAAGGTATCCTGAATCAGCTGTACGAAGCGCTGTATCTGAAAGTCCCTTACGAGCTCCATGTGCTGACATGAAGTACTCGAGTACGTCAAGACCCTCACGGAAGCATGACTTGATAGGAAGCTCGATTGTACGACCTGTTGTATCAGCCATGAGTCCTCGCATACCTGCAAGCTGTTTGATCTGCTTATCAGATCCACGGGCTCCGGAATCTGCCATCATGAAGATGTTGTTGTACTTATCAAGACCTGTAAGAAGTGCCTTTGTAAGGGCATCATCTGTATCCTTCCATGTCTCGATAACCTCTTTGTAACGCTCCTCATCAGTGATAAGTCCACGCTTGTACTGTCTTGTAATCTTATCTACAGTGTCCTGTGCATCAGCGATCATCTGTGGCTTCTGTGGTGGCACTGTCATATCTGAAATTGAAACTGTCATGGCAGCCTGGGTTGAATACTTGTATCCCATAGCCTTGACATTATCAAGAACCTCTGCTGTTGTTGTAGCTCCGTGTGTGTTGATAACCTTCTCAAGGATCTGCTTGATCTGTTTCTTACCAACGTGGAACTCAACCTCAAACTTGAGTGCATTCTCAGCCTTTGATCTGTCTATAAAACCAAGATCCTGTGGAATGTTCTCATTGAATATCAAAAGTCCTACTGTTGTCTCTGTAAAACCTGAAACCTCTGTGCCGTCAGGAAGCTTTACTGTACGGTGTACAAAGATATTCTGGTGAAGAGTAATCTCCTTGTTCTCGTAAGCGAGCATTGCAAGATTAACACTTCCATAGTAACGGCCGAGAAGATCTATCGGTCTGCAAAGCACACGACGGTTTCCGTCTGTAACATCCTCAAACCAGATGAGGTCATATAAGCCAAGCTCAGCCTTTCCTGTATTTTCATCAGGAGTTGTGAGCTTTCTAAGCTCCTCAATATCATTGTATACAGTGTCTGATGACACCTGTGCAACCATCTTTGGATCATCCTTGTAATCAGCGAGCTTTCTCATTGTGAGGTAGTAAACTCCAAGGATCATATCCTGTGAAGGAACGGCTACAAGTCCACCATCAGAAGGCTTAAGCAGGTTGTTAGGTGACAGAAGCATGAATCTGCACTCAGCCTGTGCCTCAGCAGTCAGTGGAAGATGTACAGCCATCTGGTCTCCATCGAAGTCGGCGTTGAACGCTGTACATACGAGTGGATGAAGCTTGATTGCCTTACCCTCTACAAGGATTGGCTCGAATGCCTGGATTCCAAGTCTGTGGAGTGTAGGAGCTCGGTTAAGCATAACCGGATGCTCTTTGATGACGTCCTCAAGGACATCCCATACCTCCGGCTGAAGTCTCTCAACCATCTTCTTTGCACTCTTTATGTTGTGTGCGGTTCCGTTAGCGGCAAGCTCCTTCATAACGAATGGCTTGAAAAGCTCGATAGCCATCTCCTTTGGAAGACCACACTGATAAATCTTAAGCTTTGGCTCTACACAGATAACTGAACGTCCTGAGTAGTCAACTCGCTTTCCGAGAAGGTTCTGACGGAAACGTCCTCCCTTTCCCTTGAGCATGTCTGAAAGAGACTTAAGAGCTCTGTTTCCGGGACCGGTAACAGGACGGCCACGACGGCCATTGTCGATAAGTGCATCGACAGCCTCCTGAAGCATACGTTTCTCGTTACGAACGATGATATCCGGAGCTCCAAGATCAAGAAGTCTTCTAAGACGGTTGTTACGGTTGATAATTCGTCTGTAAAGGTCGTTAAGATCACTTGTTGCAAAACGTCCTCCATCGAGCTGAACCATTGGACGAAGATCCGGCGGGATAACAGGAATAACTGTCATAATCATCCACTCAGGCTTGTTTCCTGACTCACGGAAAGCCTCTACAACCTCAAGTCTCTTGATGATACGTGCACGCTTCTGGCCTGTAGCATTCTCAAGCTCTGCCTTAAGCTCTGCCGAATCCTTCTCGAGATCGATTGCTGCTAAAAGCTCACGGATAGACTCAGCACCCATTCCTACACGGAATGCTGAGCGGCCATAAGTATCGCATGCCTCCTGGTACTCTGACTCATTGAGAATCTGCTTGTATGCAAGCTTTGTCTCGCCCGGGTCAAGCACAATATATGAAGCAAAGTACAGTACTCTCTCAAGTACACGTGGAGATAAGTCAAGGATGAGTCCCATACGTGATGGGATACCCTTGAAATACCAGATATGAGATACAGGAGCAGCAAGCTCGATGTGTCCCATACGCTCTCTACGAACGCTTGACTTTGTGATTTCTACGCCACATCGGTCGCAGACAACACCCTTATAACGTATCTTCTTGTATTTACCACAATGACACTCCCAGTCCTTCGTTGGTCCGAAAATCTTCTCGCAGAAAAGACCGTCTTTTTCAGGCTTTAATGTTCTATAGTTAATAGTCTCAGGCTTTTTAACCTCGCCATGTGACCACTCTCTAATCTTTTCAGGAGATGCTAATCCAATCTGAATCGCATCAAACTGCATTGCCTGATTATTTTCTATATTATTTGTTTCTGGCATTTTGGCACTCCCTTCTAATTATTCTTCGTCATCAAGAACTTCATCAGCAAAAATATCGTCATCCGCTGTCTCAGGAGACTCTTCCTCTTCTATGTCAACAAGCTCTTCGTTGTCATCAAATTCTTTCTTTGAGAAACCATGCTCTGCGAATGACTCACTGTCCTCGAATGCATAGTCCTTATCGTTTCCGATAATTGAGTTGATATCTGTATTACCATACTCACTTGTCTCGATAAGCTCAACCTCTTCTCTGTTCTCATCAAGTACCTTGACATCCAGACCAAGTGCCTGAAGCTCTTTGAGAAGTACCTTGAATGACTCTGGAATACCAGGCTCAGGGATATTCTCACCCTTGATGATAGCCTCGTAGGTCTTGACACGGCCAACAACATCATCGGACTTCATTGTAAGGATCTCCTGGAGTGTATATGCAGCACCATATGCCTCAAGAGCCCAAACCTCCATCTCTCCGAAACGCTGTCCACCGAACTGTGCCTTACCACCGAGTGGCTGCTGTGTAACTAATGAGTAAGGACCTGTTGAACGTGCATGGATCTTATCGTCAACAAGATGATGCAGCTTAAGGTAATGCATGTGTCCGATAGTTGTCTTTCCATCGAAGCACTCACCTGTTCTACCATCACGAAGCTGTACCTTTCCATCCTTGGAAATCGGAACGCCCTTCCATAAGCTTCTGTGAGCTCTGTTTGTTGAAAGGTATTCCATAACGTCCTCACGGAGTGTATCAACATATTTATCATAGAAGATTTCAGCATCTGCGCTCCAGTATGGATGCTCAGCCTGTAAATCCTTTTCAAGCTCTTCCTTATCGAACGGAAGATTTACGTAATCATTTGCAAGCTCAAGTGTATCCTCGATATCTACCTCGTTTGCTCCGTCAAATACAGGAGTTGAGATATTGAAGCCAAGTGCCTTTGCAGCGAGACTCAGGTGAATCTCAAGGACCTGACCGATGTTCATTCGTGAAGGAACACCGAGTGGGTTAAGTACGATATCCAGTGGACGTCCGTTTGGAAGGAATGGCATATCCTCAACAGGAAGCACACGGGAAACGACACCCTTGTTACCGTGACGTCCGGCCATCTTATCACCGACAGAAATCTTTCTCTTCTGTGCAATGTAGATACGTACTGACTGGTTTACTCCCGGAGAAAGCTCATCGCCGTTCTCTCTTGTAAATACCTTGGCATCAACAATGATACCGTAAGCACCATGAGGCACCTTAAGTGATGTATCACGAACCTCTCTTGCCTTCTCACCGAAGATGGCACGAAGAAGTCTCTCCTCTGCTGTAAGCTCTGTCTCACCCTTTGGTGTAACCTTTCCTACAAGGATATCACCGGCACGAACCTCTGCACCTACACGGATGATACCTCTCTCATCAAGGTCCTTGAGTGCGTCGTCGCCGACACCAGGGACATCACGTGTAATCTCCTCAGGTCCGAGCTTTGTATCACGTGACTCTACCTCATATTCCTCGATATGAACTGATGTATACACATCATACTCTACGAGACGCTCTGAAAGAAGAACGGCATCCTCGTAGTTGTATCCTTCCCATGTCATGAATCCGATAAGTGGGTTCTTTCCAAGAGCAAGCTCTCCCTGACTTGTTGAAGGACCGTCTGCGATAACATCGCCTGCCTTAACCTTGTCACCCTTAAATACGATAGGTCTCTGGTTGTAGCAGTTTGACTGGTTAGAACGAGAGAACTTTGTAAGGATATACTCTCTCTTGTTTCCGTCAGTCTCTTTTATGATAATGCGGTTTGACTCTGAAGATAATACCTCTCCGTCTGCCTTTGCAACTACGCAGACACCTGAGTCAACTGCGGCCTTTGTCTCAATACCTGTACCAACTACAGGAGCCTCTGTGGTCAGAAGCGGAACGGCCTGACGCTGCATGTTTGATCCCATGAGGGCACGTGTAGGGTCATCGTTCTGCAAGAACGGAATCAGCGCTGTAGCTACTGAGAATACCATCTTTGGAGATACATCCATATAATCAAATGCTGACTTATCGTACTCCTGAGTTTCCTCTCTGTAACGACCTGAAACTGAGTTACGTATGAAATGTCCTTCGGCATCAAGCTTCTCATTAGCCTGTGCTACGTGGTAGTTGTCCTCCTCGTCGGCTGTCATGTATACAACCTCTTCTGTGACTACCGGGTTCTTAGGATCAGTCTTGTCAATCTTACGATATGGAGCCTCTACGAAGCCATACTCATTGATTCTCGCATAGCATGCAAGTGAGTTGATAAGACCGATGTTTGGTCCCTCAGGAGTCTCTACAGGACACATACGGCCGTAGTGAGTGTAATGTACATCTCGAACCTCGAATCCGGCACGGTCTCTTGAAAGACCACCAGGTCCAAGTGCTGATAAACGTCTCTTGTGAGTAAGCTCTCCAAGAGGGTTATTCTGATCCATGAACTGTGAAAGCTGTGAAGAACCGAAGAATTCTTTAACAGCGGCAGTTACAGGCTTTATATTGATAAGTGACTGAGGTGAAATTCCCTCTAAGTCCTGTGTAGTCATTCTTTCACGAACAACACGCTCCAGTCTTGAGAGACCGATACGGTACTGGTTCTGTAACAGCTCTCCAACCGCACGGATACGTCTGTTTCCAAGATGATCGATATCGTCATCTGTTCCTGCGCCCCACTCTAAGTGCATATTGTAGTTGATAGTTGCGAAGATATCCTCTTTAGTAATATGCTTTGGAATAAGGTCAGATATATCTCTCTTTATAGCCTCGATTCTGTCCTCAAGAGAATCATACTCCTCGAGAATCTGAGCGAGTACCGGATAGTAAACAAGCTCAGTAACACCGATAGACTTAGGATCCTCAATCTCAGGAATCCAGCTTCTGATATCAACCATCATAGAAGAAAGAATCTTGACATTTCTTGTCTCTGTCTGAATCCATAAAGCAGGAACGGCAGCGTTCTGGATCTGTGTGGCAAGCGCACGGTCAACAACAGTACCTGCCTCAGCGATAACCTCACCTGTAGAAGGATCAACTACGTCCTCAGCTAAAACCTGTCCACTGATACGATTCTTTAAAGCAAGCTTCTTATTAAACTTATAACGTCCTACCTTGGCAAGGTCATATCTTCTAGGATCGAAGAACATTGCTGTAATAAGGCTCTCTGCACTCTCAACTGAAAGTGGCTCGCCCGGACGAATCTTCTTATATAACTCTAATAAACCAGCCTCATAGCTTCCCTGTGGCTCACGCTCTGTAATTGCAGGGTCCTTGCTGAATGATGCCTGGATCTTTGGCTCATCTCCGAACATATCGAGAATAGCCTGGTTTGTACCTACTCCAAGTGCACGTAAAAGTACTGTGATAGGTACCTTACGTGTTCTGTCTACTCTTACATAAAAAACGTCGTTAGAGTCTGTCTCATACTCAAGCCATGCACCACGGTTTGGAATAACAGTACAAGAATACAGGGTCTTTCCGAGCTTATCATGAGCAATTCCGTAATAAATACCAGGAGAACGAACTAACTGACTGACAATAACTCGCTCTGCACCGTTGATTACGAATGTACCGGTCTCTGTCATTAAAGGCAGATCACCCATGAAAATTTCATGCTCATTAATCTCATCTGTCTCTTTGTTGTGAAGTCTGACTTTAACCTTTAAAGGAGCTGCGTATGTTGCATCTCTTTCCTTGCACTCAGGAATTGTATACTTTACATCATCTTCGCATAATGTAAAATCTACAAAATCAAGACTAAGCTTTCCGCTGTAATCTGTGATTGGAGAGATATCCGCAAAAGCTTCCTTGAGACCTTCGTCTAAGAACCACTGATAAGAATCCTTCTGGACCTCAATCAGATTTGGCATCTGCAGAACCTCTTTTTGTCTTGAGTAACTCATACGCATGCTTTTTCCGGATGTGACCGGACGTATTCTGTTTTTCTCCATTGACGTTTCACCTCTCGTTTTTATTTTAATCTAGCAAGTATCTAGATAATGATTCAAAAACCACCCCAGTTACTATATCTTGTGGTTTTTCTCTTGTGCACATATTTGCGAATGCATTTTAGTGTAATTTACCTATTGACAAATTTGCATCATTTAAAAAATTGCATAAAAATGCCACTGCACCACAATAGTGCAACGTATACTATACAACAAATTACTGACAATTGCAAGTACTTTTTTTATTTTTTCATTCGCCGTCGGATAGGCTACGAGCAGAGGTCCCAAAAATGCTCAGGCATTTTCGGGACGCGCTCCGACTGTCGCGCAATAAAAACATAAAAAAGAGCCAAGGCGCAAATAGAATTTGCCCTTGGCTCTTTTTTATGTTTTTACTCCGCTCGTAGCCTATCCGACTATTTAAGAGTAACCTTAGCACCCTCTGCCTCAAGTTTAGCTTTAGCATCCTCTGCTGAAGCCTTGTCAAGCTGCTCTTTGATAACCTTTGGTGCGCCATCAACAGCGTCCTTAGCCTCTTTAAGTCCAAGACCTGTGATCTCACGAACAACCTTGATAACCTTAACCTTGTTTGGTCCAACCTCTGTAAGCTCTACGTCGAACTCAGTCTTCTCCTCAGCTGCTGCTCCGTCAGCTCCTGCTGCTGCAACTACAACACCTGCTGCTGCAGAAACACCGAACTCTTCTTCACAAGCTTTTACTAAATCATTTAACTCTAATACGCTTAACTCTTTGATAGCATCAATAAACTCTGCTGTTGTTAACTTTGCCATTATAATTTCCTCCATTTAAAAATTTAATTATGATAATAAGGTTCAAATATAATATTTGAATTATTCTGCTGCTGGAGCTTCCTCTGCAGCATCCTCTGCTGGTGCTGCCTCTACGGCTACATCTGCAGCGCCACCCTGCTCTGCGATCTGATTGAGTACACGAGCAAGATTTGTGATAGGTGACTGAATGCTTCCAAGTAATTTTCCAAGAAGCTCATCTCTGCTAGGTACAGCGGCGATTGCCTTCATACCCTCAGCATCATAAAATGTTCCCTCAACTACACCTGCTTTAATCTCTAAAGCCGGAGCTGTTTTAGCGAACTTAGCTAAGATTCTAGCTGGTGCTGTTGCATCCTCTGTTGATACAGCGAATGCGCTTGGTCCTTCAAGGACATCCTTTAATCCCTCGAACTCTGTTCCCTGGATTGCACGGTTTACTAAAGTATTCTTGTATACCTTGTAAGTTACACCGGCTTCTCTTAACTGTTTACGTAACTGAGTATCCTCTGCTACTGTGAGTCCTAAGTAATCAACAACTACTACTGACTGTGCACCATTGATAACACCGGAAATCTCATCTACGATTGGCTGTTTAAGTTCTACCTTTGCCACGATTCATTTACCTCCTTTTAGATTTTCGCATAAAAGACATGAGGTATTTGATTTATTAATCAAAGAAACCCTCCTGCCTGTCGACAGAAGGGTACAAGTCAAAATTCAAGATAAATCTCGAAAATTCCCTCGGTAGGTTCTACGTTTACGCCTTGCGGCACCTACTGTCTTCGGCAATATGCATTGCAATTATATCAAACTATATTACGGATGTCAATTACTTTCCGCAAAACTTTTGCTTGGCGTTTGATAGGTCTTGTAAATTGTTTTACTGTAACTGTTTAACTATCTTACTGTGTAATCTTAACCACGTTTAACTTAACGCCAGGTCCCATTGTAGATGTAAGAGTTGCGCTCTTAATGTACTGACCCTTTAAGCTAGCAGGTTTTGCTTTATTAATTGCACCCATAAGAGACTGGAAGTTGTCGTTTAACTGCTCGTCTGTGAAAGATGCTTTTCCAACTGGCACATGGATAATGTTTGTCTTGTCCAATCTGTACTCAATCTTACCGGCTTTGATATCGTTAACAGCTTTTGTTACATCCATAGTAACTGTTCCTGCCTTTGGGTTTGGCATTAAGCCCTTTGGTCCAAGGACACGTCCTAAACGACCAACAACACCCATCATATCAGGTGTAGCAACTACAACGTCGAAGTCTAACCATCCCTCGTTCTGGATCTTTGGAATTAACTCCTCGCCTCCAACGAAGTCAGCTCCTGCTGCCTGTGCCTCGTCAACCTTAGTTCCCTTAGCGAAAACTAAAACCTTAACTGTTTTTCCTGTTCCGTGTGGTAATACAACCGCACCACGGATCTGCTGCTCTGCGTGACGTCCGTCGCAGCCTGTTCTAAGATGAAGCTCGATTGTCTCGTCAAATTTAGCTGTAGCATTTTTCTTTACGATAGAGATAGCGTCAGCAACATCGTACTGCTCTTTCTTATCAAATGCCTTAACAGCGTCTTGATACTTCTTTCCTCTTTTCATGAAAAAATAACCTCCTGGTGGTAATATCGGGAGAGGGCCCTCCCACATTTACGTTTCTTTGTTATTCTAATTTAATTTAGGTTACATAAATTTGTAACTATTTTAGGGGTATGTTCTCTTCGCTAAGTTCAAGCTTCGCCCAAAAGGCGGGCTTGCTTTCACTAATCTCAGAGAACGGTTGCACACTAATCTCAACCATCGCGTTACACGCTCGGTTTCGCTAAGTGTTAGTCAACCACCTCAACACCCATTGATCTTGCTGTACCAGCGATCATGCTCATTGCAGACTCAAGTGAAGCTGCGTTTAAGTCAGGCATCTTAAGCTCAGCGATTTCCTGAACCTGTGCCTTTGTAATCTTAGCAACCTTCTTCTTGTTTGGCTCGCCTGAACCAGACTGAATCTTGCAAGCTTTCTTGATTAATACCGGAGCAGGTGGAGTCTTAGTAATGAAACTGAAACTTCTGTCTGCATATACAGTAATAACTACAGGGATAATTAAGTCGCCCTGATCGGCTGTCTTTGCATTAAACTGCTTTGTGAACTCTACGATGTTTACACCGTGCTGTCCAAGTGCAGGTCCAACTGGAGGAGCTGGAGTTGCCTTTCCAGCAGGGATCTGCAATTTAATGTATCCTTCTACTTTCTTTGCCATTTGGAATTGCCTCCTTAATTTGTTTTCTTAACATCTGCGAAACTTACTTCTACCGGTGTCTCGCGACCGAACAGCTCTACATTGATTGTAACTGTCTGCTTGTGATAATTCATAGCTGTGATAACACCGACTGTATCCTTCCAGACACCGCCGATAACGACTATCATGTCACCCTCAGCAAAATCAACTACCACATTTTCCGTCTTAATACCCAAAGGTCTCATCTCGGCTTCTGTGAGAGGAACCGGTTTGCTTCCCGGACCTACAAATCCAGTTACGCCTCTGGTATTTCGTACAACGTACCATGTATCATCATTCATAATCATATGAATAAGAACATAGCCTGGAAACATCTTCTTGGAAACCTGTTTACGAACACCGTTCTTCACCTCTGTGACGTCCTCCAATGGAACACGTACTTCAAGGATCTGGTCCTCAAGATGTCTGTTTTCGATTGTTTTGTCAATATTAGCTTTGACTTTGTTTTCATAACCTGAATAGGTATGAACTACATACCAGTTCGCTTCTGTCATAATCACTTTGCCTCCGTTTTAAAAATGTAAACCAATAAGGAAATCTACGCCCTGCTGGATACCCCAGTCAAGAAGCGCAATAATAAGACCGGTAACTACTGAAACCGCCAGTACTGCAACGGTCTGTCTGATGACCGATTGCTTCTCAGGCCAGATAATCTTCTGAAATTCAGCTTTCAGACCTGAAAACCAGCTTGTCTTTGGAGCCTTTTCGACTTTTTCATTCTGTCCCATAATGTACTCCTTCACTCAGTTCCTAGACTATTTTGTTTCCTTGTGCATTGTATGAGTTCTGCAGAATCTACAATACTTCTTGGTTTCCATTCTGTCCGGATGAGTTTTTTTGTCCTTTGTCATGTTGTAATTACGACGCTGACATTCTGTGCACGCTAATGTAATCTTTGTACGCACGACTTCCACCTCCGTTTAAATTCTTTGTTGTTTGTACCCTTAAAAAAAGGCATAAAAAAAAGACCTATTTCCAAGCCTGTATACTATATCACAGTTGAGCCGTAACCGTCAATAGCTATTTTAAAATTTATTGTAAATTCTTTTGAACAGTGCCGCTGTCTGCACTTTTTTGTGTGTCCGGCAGCAATTAATTTTTATAAATCTTACAGATACATCACTAAATATAGTACATTTATCTGAATTTTTCAAGTATTTTGTTGTTGTAAATCCTCAATTATGACGATATAATATATGTGTATAAGTAGAATTTGATAATTAAAGGATTACCATTTAACGGATTAAACGATTTTCACGGATGAAAGGAGGGGTCTTTATGGCAAAGATAGACAGTGCCTACGCTTACTATGCCAGCACTTATGCCAATAAAGAGGTATCGCGCTATGATTCGCACAAGAAAAGCGACCTGCGCAAGATATACAACAGAATAATAAAGACAAATAAAGAGTCCCCTCTGTACAAGATTTCCAATATGTCCGAGGCCAAGAAATATGCTATCGATATAAAGGAAAGCTCTAAAGCTATCTTAAATGCCGTGGATTCGCTTTCTGATAAATATGCAGGCTCATCTGACTCCTTCCAGAAGAAGGTTGCAGAGTCATCTAATGAGGATGCTGTAGGCGTGCGATATGTTGGTGACGGCTCAGAGAATAAAGGAGCAGACGGCTTTGATATAGAGGTCAGACAGCTCGCAGCTCCACAGGTCAATACCGGCAGCTACTTAGACAGCAAAGCCCTGTCCTTTATACCGGGCAGCTATTCCTTTGACATAAATACCAATGCCTCATCCTATGAGTTCCAGTTCGGAGTGAGCACCGGTGAAACAAACGGCGAGGTACAGGACAAGCTCAAGAGGCTCATAAACGCATCCGGTCTTGGCATTGAGGCAGACATAGTCCATGATGACTCAGGCAAGGCAGCGCTTCAGCTTACATCAATGCAGACAGGTCTCAGCGAGACTGAGGATTCTCTCTTTAGCGTGGCTCCATCAGCTAACGCAGAGTCCATAAGCATGATGAAGCAGCTTGGTATTGATAAGGTATCATCCCCTGCCCACAACTCTGACTTTTCGCTGAATGGCACCGCGCACTCATCCTTGTCAAACACCTTTACCATCAATAATACTTTTGAGCTCACGCTCAAAAAGCCGACCACAGATACAGGAGCCGCAGCCATCGGTTTTAAGACCAATTCCGATGCAGTTGCCGACAATGTGCAGACTCTGGTTGACGCATACAATAAGATGATAGACGTGGCAAATGATTTTTCAATGACCGACTCTGCAGATGCCACAAGGCTGCTTCGGGATATAAGCTCCATCACAAAGGGCTCACAGTCAAAGCTTTCCTACATCGGTCTCATGACAGACGATGACGGTAAGCTCACTATCGACCGCGACATCCTCGCCGGCGCGCTTCGTCCGGACAGAGCTGACGACACCTTCAATACACTTACAGCACTAAAGGATGCAATAGGTGACAAAGCAAACTCTGTGACAGTCAATCCTATGAACTATGTACAGAAGGTTGTTGTGGCATATAAGAATCCCGGGCACAATTTCAACACACCATATATTTCGTCAATTTATTCAGGCATGATGCTTGACAGCTACGCATAAACGGCTGTTGTACTGATTTGGTACAACAGCCGTTTTTTTATATTTTTTATAACAGTGGCTGCAGATCTCCCACCATTTTTTCCTCAAGCGTCCTGAGCCTCTCTGCAATTGCCACACTCTTTGAATCAGCATCGCGATATTCATTGAGACTGCCGCTGATTGTCTCTATGCCCATATTACAGCCCTCCGTCAGAAGCTTTGCTGCCTGGGACTGATCATCATTCACTGCCATCTTCATTGCAGTCTGCAGCTTCGCAGCCATCTTTGCAAACACACCCGGTTCCTTAATATCTGCACCTGCTTTGTCAAGCATATCCCTGCAATCCACTGACAGCCCGGTGTGCTCATCATAGTACTTGTCTATCAGCTCACGAAGCTGCTTGTCATCTGTGTGTTCTCTTATATCGTCCATGCTCTCAAGTGCCATCTTACAGCCCGCTATGCAATCCTGAAGCAAGAGCACCGAATCATGATTCTCTATATTTTTGCTCATAAAAACCTCCATACTTCTTTTCTATCAGTATGGAGGTTTTTATGAAAAAATATTCACTACACAATCGGAAACTCAAGCTTCACCCAAAACTTCCCATGTTCCCTTTTAAAGCTCATGCTTCCATTCATGCGCTGCATCATCGCATCCACGCTCTTAAGCCCTATCCCGGCACTTTTAAGAAGTGTTTTATTGTCACATACACCATTGCCAATTTCAACGCTAAATGTTTTTTTCGTAAAAGCTGTTTTCATAACAACAGGCTTTTTATTGTCCGCATATTTATATATATTATCCGTCAGATTGGAAAATATTCTAGTCAAAAATGCCATATTAACAGCAACCTTTACCTGCTTAAAGCTTATTCCTTCTGCATCAACCTCATAATTGCTTTTCATAAGCTGAGCACACACATCTGAGAGGTAATCTCCAAATATATACTCAACATCCATTGATGCATCCAATTCAACAGGTCTTTGTGAACCGGCAATTGAAAAATCCAGCAGATTATCTACCTGAGACCTGATATCCAACACCTTTTCACTTATAAAATTAAGATTTTTCATATTCTCGGCATATGCTTCGTTCTCCAGTTTCATTACATCAACATATGTCATAACTCCAGTCAGCGGCGTACGCAGGTCATGCGCCATATTACGCATCAGTTCATCCTTTTCCTGTCGCGCTTTTTTCTCCTGTTCCTGTGATGCTTCAAGCTCCGTTTGATAGCCCGCTATAATTTTTCTGATGCGTAAATACACAAATACGATTCCCAGCATAAGAGATAATCCCACATCAAAAATCATTAAAGCTATATAATATTTTATCGTAAATCCTGTATATATAAATACTTCCGCTTCTATATCGGTGAACTGGACAGGCAGCTGATAGCTTCCTGTAAATCGGTAATCATACATATTTTTAGCCGGAGATATAAGCTTATCTACATTTGACTTGTTGTATATTACCTTTCCCTCTTCCTTAACACTATAAAACGAAACATCATGCTCCGACATCCATTCATCATATTGCTCGACATCTGTAGTACTTATATCATTATCAGTCACATATTGTTGAAACTCATCTATATATGGCTTTTCGTTATAGTAGATCAAAGTTGTACCTTCAATATAATTGTTCAACAAATCAATTCCCAGATCGTATAATATTCCAAAAACGACACATGTCCCTATAATCGCAATTGCAAATGTCAAAAACAGCTTTTTCTTTACCCTCTTTAAATCATCTCTCAAAACGGTATCCTCTTCCCCATTCTGTGTGTATGCATGCATCGCCGCATGCCTTTATAAGCTTATTCCTAAGATTTTTAATGTGTACCATAACAGTATTCTTTGCATTATAGGTAAAAGCCTCATCCCATACCATCTCGTATATCATCTCAATCGTATATATCCGGTTCGGATTTTTCATGAGCAATTTTAATATCTCATATTCCTTTCCGGTTAATTTTATCTCATTATCATTAAACTCAACCTTGTTTCGATTCGTAAACAGTTTAAGTCCATCTGTCTCTATAGATTCATCCTTGTTTGTGCGATTTGCACTTCCGCTGTCATATACCCGATATCGTCTGATAAGAGCTTTAACCTTTGAAATAAGCTCCATGTTTGAAAATGGCTTAGTCATGTAATCGTCACCGCCCACTTCAAGCCCTTCCAGCTTATCCAGCTCTTCCGATTTTGCTGACAAAAACAATATCGGAACGCTGTGTCTTTCACGCATTCTCCTGCAAGTTTCAATGCCGTCCAACTGCGGCATCATTATATCCATTATTACAAGGCTGAACGATTCATCTATTTTTTCCAAAGCCTCCATACCGTTTTGTGCAATTACCACACTATAATGCTGCAATTCGAGAAGCTTTTTTATGCCACTGTATACTGTTTTATCATCCTCAACAACAAGAATTTTGTCCATTATATGCTCCTATCATATTATACATGTTTATTACATCAAAAAGATTATACCACATAACCGCTCCTAATTACTCCTTAATGTGCGCAAACCCTTATTAGCATAAATGCAGCTTCCAATCATAGTTATTAAAATAATGCTAATTTCCAAAAAACCGATTCTATACACAAATTGCCAGATATTCATTTCAAAGTTCCATATATCAAGTGAAAAGCTTTTTTGAAAATTTGAAATCTCACAAAATTCAACAAAGTATTTAAAAATATTGACAGAAAATCTATTAAGCAACCCCAATGTCAATATTCCTGCCCCCACAAGCGCCGGAACAGTTATCATCAAAATCTCATATAACAGAATTTGAATTGTCCTAAATTTTCTCTGTCCAAGTGTATTGTATATTGCAATCATTTTTGAGTGTCCTTTAAGCCATAAAACAGTCAGTAACGACATAACCACAACACATACAATATACATAACGCTCAACGTCACACTTGTCATACTTTTTAACATTGATATTACATCTGTCATTTGCAGTTCCTCATTCAAAACCTGATTGACAACTGCCGAATTCGGAACATTTTGAAACATTTTACTCATATCATCATATAAAAGTGATGTACTTTTATAGTCTGTACTGAAAAAATTTATCCCATAACAGCTTGCTTCATTATTTAATTCTACATATGAATTATAATCTGTGAATATTATACTGTTAGCCACTTCTTTATAGTAGCCATCGCTTACCTGTGTCTTTGGCGTATTTATTACAGTATAAATTCCAATCACCTTAATACTTATTGTATTATTTTCATACTGTATAGATATATTACTACCAATTGACAGGTTATTTTCAGAAGCGAGCTTATCTGATATCATTGCCCCTTTATCACCTGACATCGGATATTTTCCTTTTGAAATTTTAAAAATACCACTACTGAAATATTCATTATAAGAAGTATTTATGTTTCCACTGACATATATTTTATTTTCCTCAAAATCACTTTGTTTTTCTGTATATGGCACATTTTCAAAATTTGCTGCTTCACATATAATGTCACTTGTAAATGCATTATTATATCCTACAACATTTTTATTATTATCTGCATATTCTAAAATATCTTTCCAATCATCTAAAGTAGAAAAATCGTCTAATTCAACAAGAACACAACATCCTGCCATATCTGCAAAAGATTTGTAAAAGCTCTCTATTGCCGAATCTAAAAATGTTGCAATTCCGCAAAACAGTGTCAGTACAAATATGCAAATAGCAATTAGTATATTCCGCCCCGGTCTCCCTAATAATTCTTTGCATGCCTGCCACCATTTATTCCTCATCGTCATCTCCCATTTCATAGCAAATATCACATTTTTTCTTTACATAATCCGAGTGGGTTACTACTATAACACATCTGTCCTGTTCATGAGCTATCTGCTGCAACAATTCGACAATTTTTCTTCGATTTTCTTTATCCAGATTTCCTGTAGGCTCATCTGCCAGAATATATTTTGCATCTGTTATCAACGCCCTCGCTATTGCAACTCTTTGCTGCTGTCCACCTGACAATTCCGTAACCTTTCGGGTTATCTGACTATCATCAAGTCCAACCATTACAAGGCTGTCTCTACACATTTTAATCAATTCTTTTTTGGGTACATCAGGTAAACTTATCTGGGCTGCAACCATTACATTTTCAAGGGAAGTCATATAATCAAATAGCTGATAATCCTGAAAAACCAATGATATACTATTTTGGCGCAGTTTTCTTCCACCAATATTTTGTATATTTTCTCCATCCAGCAAAATCTCCCCCTCATCCGGTTTTTCTAAACCGGCAAGTAACGATAAGCACGTTGTCTTTCCTGAACCTGACGGACCAAATATTCCATACATTTCTCCTATTTCAAATCTGTATGTAACTTTATCCAGCACATGCACAATTTCCTTCTTAGATTTATATGCATACGATACATTAATCATTTCCAACATATTTACCACTATCCCTTCGAATTTAACAGTTTCTTTGCATTTTCTTCAACAGTTGTTACAACAGGCAGTACCATAAATGCAATCCAATTAACTAACGAAATTATTAATAGAATTATAATGTTTTTCAGAGTAAAAAAAGCACTCATTTCTATACGTACCTCAAAGCCTTGAAATATTCCGGGTGTATCATATCCACCTATGGCTCTGTCTGTACTATTAATTATGACATTCTTACCTATACCACTTATAATGCTACATATGAAATTGCCAAGCACACAGTATAATAGCACACCCAAAAGCAAACCACTAATTGCATATATCATTCCTATAAATGCAAATCTACCTATACACCATTTTCTTGACCTTCCGAGTACCATAAAAAGTCCTGTATCTTTTTGGTATTGGATAGTATAAAACGAGAAAACGATTAACAAAATAATTTCACCCATTATAATTATCATCCAACAAATTATTTTTGATGTTTTTCCCATCAATCCTACGACTTTACATTCTGAATCGAGATAATTAGAAGTATTATCATATATTTCCACATTATCTCCATACATTTTCTTTAACTGGGTTTTTACCGCATCTATATGCTCTATCTTATCAATATACACTTCACTTCCCGTTGACGCGGTGTACTCTAACCCTAATAACTCTACAATATAATCATAATCTACATATATAGAATTATATGGACTATGTATGTATACCGAGGTTCCCTCTTCATTTGAGTCATATATTTCGAAATCACTGTCCACTTTATAAATTCCGCATATTTGTAAAGATGTTGCTTCCGATTGATCTCCTATAGTATATTTAACTTCATCCCCTACCTTAAGATTATTTTTTTTCGCATATCGCTGTTCTACAATAATTCCTTTATTTTTGTAAGTAGGAAATTCTCCTTCAATAAGAGATACATTCTTTTCCCATGAAAACAGGCTATATTTTTGCACATCCATATTTGCAACAATTACCATTTTATCAGCCCGATTGCTTACATCTTTATTCTCCGGATCTATTCCTTTATGTTCCTTTACATTCTCTGTATCCACCGGGTCTGCAATCAGCTCTCTCCACGCCCCAAGTCCTGTAACATATTTTACTTTTCTGATTTCATCATAATCACTCTTTGTAAAGCCTCCATTATCATCCTCAATTACTAAGGCTGCCCCATTATATAAATATGCATCTCTCTCAGATTTTTCTGAGGCATTGCTTAATAGCAAACCAATAATTTCACCTAGGATTATCGTCGCGATAATCAGTATGATAATCAAAGATTTTATTTTATTTCTTTTTATATATATAATAGCTGTTTCTATCATATCCCATCTCCTCAATACTACCAAACGAAGGGGATGATATGTAATAAAATATCATTTCCTTCGTTTCTATTTTACTCTACAATTGCATTCTCGGATATGCGCTTTAATTCCTGAATTTCTACACTTGTATCCGAGAAAAGATATTTGCCATTCATATACACTAGATTTGCAACTGCTTTATCATCCTGATACAAGGTAATATAACCATCATCGTTCCATTTCCAGATTCCCGTTTCAACCTTATCAGTATTCTCTATCTCCATTTCATATTCACCCTGTTTTTCATCGTTATCATGTATGATAGCTAATTTATTGGTACTCTCAACATTTTGATACTCTGAAAAATCAAAAGTTCCATAATAGAGTTCCACTGTCAGATGATTTTTTTGTTGTAATATGTTATATGTAATTAATACACTGATTACACAAACACAAGCGACAATCGCTGCGCAGATAATAATCTGTTTTCTATTTTTTTCCACTACATACCTCCCCCTTCTTTATTGTTTAATCAATGCCGGCTTTATTCTAACCGTTTGATACTTCTTTTACATCCACATTTTCATTTATCCACTTACATTCTCCAAACAATGCAGTGCTTTTATCCTGATCCCATCTTCTCAATACTACCAAACATTAAAAAGCCATAGACATCTATGGCTTTTACAATACTATATACATATAAAGAATAACCTGAAAAATCATTTAAGAATTATAAATAATTCTAAAGAAATCTAAAGATTCACATATCCATTTTTTATACTATAAACCTGATCACACAGAATTTCTATGTCTTCCTTATGGTGACTTGTTATAACCATAATAGCAGGTTTTTTATTCACATATTCCCTAAACATTATTCTCATATCCTGAACAGACTGTTCATCCAGTGCGTTCATCGGCTCATCCAAGAGCAATACCTTAGGTTCTTCCATAAAAGCCTGAGCTATTGCCAGCTTCTGCTTCATACCTAAAGAGAACTTACGATAAACCTTTTTGGAATTCGGCTCAAGCCCCACCTGTTTGAGAATTTCATTGATTCTTTCTTCTCCTGTTTTCTTATTAATTTTTGCCAGTAAAAGTAAATTTTCCTTTGCAGTATACTCCGGCATGAAGCCTATGCAGTCCAGCACTATTCCAACATCCTTTGCATACTGTCCTTTTTTCAGAGGGACACCTCCGTACTTTATTATTCCATCCGACGGCTCCATTAACCCGGTCATTATCTTCAATAAAACACTTTTTCCACTACCGTTTCTTCCAACGAGACCATATATTTTCCCAGATTCCAATTTTAAATTTACATTTTCCAATACGGTCTGATTCTTAAAATTCTTTGATACATTATCCAGCTCTATATTCATATATTTTCTGCCTTCCACTTGCGTAAAATTATATCCTCTTGTTTATTTTTTAACATTACAGCAACACCCGATCCTATAACCAGACACTCTGCTATTTGAAATACCATACACTCAGGCTGAGATGTCATATGCGAAATATACAGCCCCTGTGTAAGCGGAAACCACGAAAATAATGTTCCTGCCACAATATGGCATATAGTAATTATTATGAATCCCATATGTTTATCTCCGGCTTCATGCAACCAGCATAGAAATACCAGCAGTAACAAGGCTATTGTCTGTAAAATCATATTACTCATTTCCATTATCAAATTTACATTTATTACCGTTCCCGATATAAATGCTATTACCATCATTCCCACTCCGTAATACAGATAAGTACATACCAGAAATATTATCGCCAGATGCTTCATCCAGCTAATTGTATTTCCTTTTCTCAAGGCAAACTGAATATAGTAAAACGAAAAGTTCTTTGTCAAAAAATAATACAATAAAATCCAGATTGGCATTTGATAAAACAGATATAGCAGTAAAAAAATATCAAGCTTTTTAAATCCGGCAAAATAATCTGTAATGCCTGACATATATTGTTTTGAAACAAATCCGTATATGCTCCATATAGCAACTGCTGCCATAAACGTAAGACCATAATATGACTTAACACATATTGCAATCAGTCTTTTAAAAAAGTTGAGTATAACGGCTCTATAAAATATAACCATTATAACAAGCGCAATACTCACAGACCAATAAACAATATAAAAGCTATATGTTTTTACATCTGTGACCATCAAATGGGCAATCCATGATTTTCTTCCAATAAAAGAATCTTTAAAGCTTATCCTATTGCTGATAACAATATTTATAAGCAGGCATACAATACTGCAGATATTAGCTGCCCATCCTGTATTTATCAATTTGTTAAATAAAATGGTAACACAACCCAGCAGCCAGTAAAATAACAATAAGTTGCCAAATAGCTGATACACTTTTGTCACATGAAGCATCTGCGACTGAACATTATAAAAACTATTTACAACAGCAATCATATTAATTACCACCCACTGGATAACTGCAATGATAACTGCATATTTGAATGCATACACTACTTCAATGACATTTGCCCCAGGTTCACTTCCAATCCGCAATTTGAGATAAAAATTATTTTGTGTAACCGTCAATAATCCGGCAATACTCCATACAATTAAAATTCCGCAGACAAGCAATATTAAATATCTGTCTCCAACGATATTTATAACTGCATTGGCATATGAATACTCCTGATATCCGGCATCACATTCCATACAATAACGAACATATTCAAATTGCATATAGCTAAAAATAATGAATATAGTTATTAATAAATGAAACCATCTACTTTTCATTATTTTTTACCCCTGCAGCAAACAAAATGATACCGGTTAATATCAATATACCTGACATAATTAATATTATCGGAACAGATGCCCATGCATATCCATTAGGCGTAAATATTAAAAGCAGATCAAATCTGTTATCCGGTATCAATATTGCCATGGCTATGCAAAGAACAAACGGCAGTATCAGTGTCAGAAAAGTGTTTTTAATCCATGCCGATATACCAATTGCAAATGTAGCAAATGTAACTCCTGCCAATAAAACAAACGTACCAAGTAAACAAACATATGCTATAGTATTCGAGGCTGCCAGTTCAGGATGGAACATAATAACTGTCTCTCCCTCTTTTATATTCAAGTAAGCCTTAGTTCCATACTGAAAATATAAATGCAGACAATATACAGCATACGGAATAAGCAACCCCAAGCCGCCAAGTATTGCGTTTTGTATTAATGTTACAACAACATACCTGTTTCTTGACATTTTTTGCAGGCGCAGCTTCAAATATCCGCTTCTATATTCTCTGACATATGATATTCCCATAGGAAGTGCTGCCAGTATCGGAAAGAGGATTCCATTCCAGCCACTGCTTCCGGATCCCATACTAAGTATCAGTCTGTATATCATATGATCAGAATAAGCAGTTGCAGCTCTATATGTATATGCGTAATTTGCTTCTTCATAAAGGAGCAGTCCAATAACAATAGAAATAATAAACCCCGAATACTTTTTTATATATAGCATATTTTCCTCTTCCGTTTTCATTTATTTATTAATCGTTCCTATAGATATCTACAAAAAAATCGTATCACAATATTTTAAAGAAAAAGAAAGGAACTTCTGAAATTTTCTGAAATTTTCTAAAGATTTCTGAAGTTTGTAGTTCAGTTCGTAATCGGAAATCGCAATTTTACATAAAAGCAGTATTCTTTTGTTTCGTAAATTGCTCTGCCATGCATACGTCTCATCAACAGCTCAACATTTTTTAGTCCTAATCCTGTACTCTCCAATAAGCTTTTTTCCTTACACACCGTGTTGCTTATGCATATTTCAAATATATTTTTTGAATATACTGTTTCCATGACCACTTGCTCATCAATATCAGCATACTTGCAAATATTATTAGTAAGGTTACTAAATATTCTTGATAGTAAACTTCCATTTACAGCAACTTTAACATTTTCCCAATAAATGCCATCAATATTAACACAAAAACCATTCCGGCTTATAATGGTATGCATTTCAGAAAGATAATCTCCTATTGCATATTCTACGAAAGAAGGCTCGTCCAAATGTATATTCTCGTCTGAACTTGCAATAGAAAAATCCAGTAACAGATTTGAAAGATCTCTTAATTCATTAACTTTAGATGTCAGAATATCCAAATTTTTGTTAATGCTCTCATTTGATTTGTTTTGCAATTTTAAGATATCAATGTATGTCATCAATCCCGTTAATGGTGTTCTTAAATCGTGAGCCATATTTCTCATCAATTGATCTTTTTCATCCCGTGCTTTCCGTTCCTGCTCATGTGCCTTACCAATATTTACTTTATAATCTTTTATGATATTATTAACACATCTATAGATTACATAAGCTCCGCTTAAGATTGATATTACAATGCCTAAAATTATGACTCCTAAATAATACTTTTCAGTATATCCGGCATATATATATACATTAGCCTCTCCGTCAGCAAAATTTACCGGTAGTTGATATTTAGCAATTTTTCTACTATCATACATGTTTTTCGCTGATACAATAAATTTATCTACATTCAATTTACTATATACAGCTTCTCCATCTTTTTCTATAATGCAAAACAAAACACAATGATAATCCATCCATTCATCACATTCCGATATATCTGATGCGGCTATATTTTTCTGAGACACATACTGTTGAAATTCCTGAACATATGGAGATTCATGGTCATAAATATATCTTGAATTATTAAAAAAAAGAGTAAGACCATTTATCCCTATGCCATATATCCCCCCAAATATACAGCACGATAATATTATTGCACCAAATATAATTTGAACTGCCTTTACTGCTTTAAAATCACTTTTCAAATTTGTATCCCTTTCCCCATATAGTTTCTATGACAGCCCGGTTGCATATTTCATAGAATTTATTCCTTATATTTTTTATGTGTACCATAACTGTATTTCCCGAATTATATGTATACAGCTCTTCCCAAATATTTGAATAAATCACCTCAAGTGTATATATTCTATCAGGATGTTTTGCAAGCAATTTGATTATTTCATACTCTTTTCGTGTAAATTTAACACCTATGCCATTCACTTCTACTCTATTCTTATTTTCGTATATCCTTATATCTTTTCTGTCTATATATTCATTTCCTGCATTGTCATCAATTATTTCTCTATCATATACATTTCTACGCCTTAATAATGCCTTGACACGCGATATAAGCTCCATATTGGAAAACGGCTTCACAAGATAATCATCACCGCCCACTTCAAAGCCTTGCATTATATCTATTTCTGATGATTTTGCAGTAAGAAATAAAATTGGGACACTTGATTCTTCCCTCAATTTTTTGCAGGCATCTATACCTGATAACAACGGCATTATTATATCCATAATAACCAGGCTATATGTTTCATCGAATTTCTTTAAACCGTCCACACCATTTACAGCAATATCAACATAATATCCCTGTAATTCTAATAATGTCTTTATTCCATTACGAATTGTTTCATCATCCTCGACTATTAATATCTTGTACATCTTATATCCTCAACTTTGATTAAATTCAGTAAAAAATCCATATATACTTAAAAAGCAGTTATCCCTCTATCTTTTAAATATTCATATATCTGATCATATGTCACCAGCGATACATTTCCCATTTTTCCGGCTTCCTCAATGCACCCCTGGGTAAATCCTTTTTTCGCGAATAAAAATAAATGGACATTCTCATATCTAAATAATCTGCTTCTCTTCTTCAGCTTTTCGAGTACTTTTACATCCACATTTTCATTTATCCACTTACATTCTCCAAACAATGCAGTGCTTTTATCCTGATCACCCATTATATCAATTTCTGTCTGTATTCTCTCTTGTGGATCCGTTCCCCACCATCGTCCAAGATTGCTAAATTCCACAGGTGCTTCCCCATCAAGCAGCAATTTCCACAGATACTGCATACATATTTCTTCAAATATCCTGCCCATATAATCTGACAGATTTGGAGCAATTCTTTTATACGCAAGTTCTGTTGCACCTCTGCTAATGATAGAATTATTATCAGGTATAAACCGATACCAGAATCTAAACATATTATCAGCTATTGCATATATTGATTTTCTGGACTCCTTTTCGCCATATGGAGTTTCTTTCCGTATTAAGCCAAGATTAATCAGATTTTTCATATACTGTGAGCATACACTTGTCGTTTCGCCTATCTTGGTTGCGATTTCCGACATACGGGAGCTGCCTGTTGCTACTGCTGTTATTATTGCATTATATACAGCAGGTTCACGGACTTCCTGCTTTAACAGATTTTCAGGTTCCTCGAAGATTGCTGATGCGGGGTTGAGGAACACATTTTTTATATTGTCCTCTACACTTATGCTGTCATTCATCTGTAAAAGATATTGCGGAGTACCACCAACAATACCATATATCAGAGCCATATCCTCTGCTGAAAATCCGTTGAAATATTTGCAGCTATCCTCAAAATCAAACGGAAGTATTTTCATCTGGGCAGTTCTTCTGCCATACAAAGGTGCCTTATACGCCAGCACATTATCTTCCATGTAAGACATAGATGAGCCACATAATATAAGCATCATTTTAGAATTATCTTTATTTTTATCAATAAGCATCTGCAAGGTTGAAGCCATGCTTTTCGAAGCTTTTGCCACATATGGATACTCATCTATGACAAGCACCAGTCTTTCATTTTCACATAATTTAAATACATATTCTATTGCAGCCTGAAATGACACGAATGAAGTCCCCGGCATTATTCCTGAAGCATATTCCATGATTGCCTGACTAAAGTTCTCCAGATTCTGCTTTTCGTTGCTCTCTACTCCCATAAAATATATTGCTTTTTTATCCTGTATAAAATGGCTTATGAGAGCTGTCTTCCCCACTCTTCGTCTGCCGTATATTACTGCGAATTCAAATTTATCCGAATTATATAATCCGTTTAAAGTTGCAAGCTCTTTTTCTCTTCCTATAAACATAGCTCTTCTCCCTCCATCTCTATACACAATATTTTATTACTTATATATGATTTAGTCAATCGTAATTTAGTTAATCGTAAATAACCAAATCGTAAATGACTAAATATTCATCTTTCATTTCGCGTACACAAAAAAGACGGCCGTCCCGGTCCCCACCGGTTCAGCCGTCTTTATAATAAATTTCAATGTTATACTTTTATATTTTACTCTTATTTATACTCTTTTACTGACTTTTATACTTGTTTGGATTTAGCATCTACTGCTGTGCAAGCACCGCCTGTACCTCTGCCTCTGTAGCGCATGCCATTACCTTGTCTGCCAATTCCTTGCATTCTGCCATGCTGCTGTCTGCGATGGTCTTTCTGGTCTTAAGCACACTTGTGGCACTCACTGAGAACTCATCAAGTCCGAATGCGAGTAACAGCGGAATGAGCTTTGGATCTGCTGCTGCCTCTCCACACATGCCTACCATGATACCCTCTTTCTTACCGCACTCGATGATACGCTTGATTGCGCGCAGCACTGCCGGATTGAAGGCTGAATAAAGGTATGCTACCTTTGAGTTTCCACGGTCTACTGCCATCGTGTAGCCTGTCAGGTCGTTTGTTCCGATACTGAAGAAGGCTGCCTCTTTTGCGAGTACATCTGCCATCATGCAGGCTGCTGGTGTCTCCATCATGATACCGATTTCGAGGTTCTTGTTGTATGCAATGCCCTCTGCATCAAGCTCTTTCATGATGTCAGCTACCATTGCCTTTACACTGCGAAACTCATCTACGCCTGTCACAAGCGGAACCATTATCTTTATTCTGCCGAATGCACTGGCTCTCACAAGTGCACGAAGCTGTGTATTGTAGATGTCTGTTCTCTGGAGGCAGAATCTGATAGCTCTGTAGCCTAGGAATGGGTTGTCCTCTTTCTCAAGGCCCAGATATGGGATTTCCTTGTCGCCTCCGATATCAAGTGTACGGATGATGACAGGCTTGCCCTTCATTGTCTCTGCTACTGATTTGTATGCCTCAAACTGCTCTTCCTCTGTAGGAATTGTGTCTCTGTCCATGAAAAGGAACTCTGTACGGAAAAGTCCTATTCCCTCTCCGTCACACTCTACAGCTTTCTTTGCGTCCTCCGGCTTTCCGATATTGCATACAAGCTCTACCTTTGTGCCGTCTGCTGATACTGTTGGCACACCCGCAAATTTCTTTAAGAGCTCTTTCTCTTTTTTGTATTCCTCAAGCAGCCCAGCGAATTTCTGCTCTGTCTCAGCGTCAGGGTTTACGATTGCCTCTCCGCTTGTTCCGTTGAGTACCACTCTGTCACCATTTTTGACAGATGTGCAGATTCCGTCAATACTGAGAACTGCCGGGATTTCCATAGCTCTTGCAAGTATTGCTGAGTGGGAGGTTCTGCCGCCCACCTCTGTGAGTATTCCTGCGATATTCTCTGCCACGATACCTGCTGTCATGGATGGTGTCAGGTCATGTGCCACGAGCACTGTGCCTGCCGGAGCAGCTGAGATATCGTAGTCCTCTATTCCAAGCAGAATCTTAAGGATTCTGGCTTTGATATCCCTGAAATCTGTCGCTCTCTGCTGCAAAAGCTCATCAGGTATCTGTGCAAATATCTCTGCTGTCTGCTCAAGCACCTGGTCGAGTGCCTTCTCTGCCGTGATTTTTTCACTGACTATGAGCGCTGTAATCTGCTCCTCTATGGTCGGATCCTGAAGCATCTGGATATGTCCGCGAAGGATATCCGCATCCTTTGCTCCGACTGTCTTTTCCATTCTGTCTGCCATGGCGTTTGTATCATTTACAAATTTCTCAATGGCTCCCTGGAGACGTGCGATTTCAGCGTCTGTATCTGTAATTTTCTTATTCTCAATCACTATCTCATGCTCTTCGATAATGACCACATTTCCGATTCCGATTCCTTCTGAGCCGGCGATTCCTTTGTACATATCACACCTCCGATTGACTTTACTGGTTTATTAATCTCCGAAGTTGTCTGCCTCGAGCTCTTCCATCTTTGCAAGTGCTGCTTCCTCGTCAGCTCCCTCACACTCGAATGTAATCTCTGCATCCTTCTTGATGCATGCTGCGATGATGTTTACAAGGCTCTTTGCGTTGATTCTCTTGTCGCCGAATACGATTGTTACGTCTGAATCAAACTTGCCTGCCTCTCTTGCGATAACTCCTGCAGGTCTCATGTGAAGTCCCTCTGCTGCTTTTACTACCATTGTCTTGCTTACCATAGTTTTGTCCTCCTGAATTTTAAAATTTATTGGTTTATTTGTCTATTTCGCTCACACATATGATTAACTGTATTGCCCTCTGCTATTCATCAGCCTGTCATATGTCCGTTGCTTTCTATGGTTTTATTGTACTGTGCGCCATGAGTTTTTTCAATATTCCCCAAAATGCAAAATTGCACCATCTCTGGTGCAATTTTGTATTAATGTGATATTCAATTCCACCCCAGCTCTTTCCGGATAGCTGCACAAAGCTCATGAGGTGAAGCAGCCTCCCTGAGCCTGTCCGTCGCTCCATTTTCATTCAGAAGCTTCGTGAAATCATGGAAAAATGCCTTTGTCGTATTGACACTGTCAAAGTTTATCGCAAGCAGAAATATCATGTCTGCCATCCTCTCGCCCCACTCTATCGGCTTGTCGAGACGTATAACAAGTATCTGGCAGCGGTTTACATGCTCAGGCTTTCCGTGCGGTATGGCTATATTGCAGCCCACAGCGGTTGCCTCCACCTTCTCACGCTCCAGTACATCCCTCGCAAACTCGCTCTGCACTATTCCTTTGTTTATGAGAAGCTGGCACGCACGCTTTAAAACATCCTTGCGGTTTTTCGCCTTTTTCTCAAATATGATAAATTCCTCCGACAGCATATGTGAAAACTCGCTGACCTCCGCGCTCTGGCCGGTCATGAGCTCAAAGCACTTGTTTCTGATATTTTTCTCATCCTGCGCACTGATTAGTGGAGAAACATACAGAAATCTCATATCATTGTGGATATCTGCCTGTGTGTCTATGGTCGAGAGTATAAGGTCGCAGTCATACTCGTCAATATGCTCTATGCGGTCTGACGACAAAATGCTTACTATCCTTACATCCGGCACCCTGTTTTCTATTTTGCCCGCTATTATACTGCCGGTCGCATAGCCTGCTGCACCGATTAACACTGCGCGCACTGTCATAGGATTTCTGTGCAGGGCTCCGCCCACCTGCAAGGCAATAAATGCTATCTCATTCTCGCTCGGCATGGCGCCTGTGTACTTTTCGTAGTATCTCGATACTGTAAAGCATACCGTAAAGAGACTGGCATACGATTGTGTGATATCGGAAAGAAATGGATTGTCTATCTCTATGCCAAAATGAGTCCTCGCAATGGAGCCCGGTAAAAAGCTACGCATGCTCTCGCGCAGAAGCTCATTTTCAATCAGATTGGCTGCGAGAAGATTTGACAGATACACTATCATCTCATCCTCTATGCTAAGTGCCTCCTCACAGGACATGACAACGCGGTTTTGTCCCTCGGCACAGGAAAAAAGCATTGCCAGATACATGATTTCAGGCTGTGAGAGGCTGATGCCGTGATATCTTTCCAGAAAGCCTGCTGCCTCCCTTGCCATGTTCTCATGCTCTGTCATTATGAATCCATTTTTCTGTACCTGCTGCTCTGTTTCGGTGCCCGCATCATCATCACTTGCAGCATCACATATTCGGTTCGACAAATCTAACTCATCCGGCTTCAGCTCCTTCTCCACATCCACCCTGAAAAGTGCAATGGCTATGTACTCTGCCAGCATCTGAAATGTGTAATCCGTAAAGATGATATCAAAGCGTCTCTCCACATGATGTATCATGTCAACCGCCATCGACAGATTTACGCTTCTGAAATTATTGGCTATCACCTCGGACGCGCGTCTTGAAAGCCTATGGTCATCAGTCTTGATAACCTGCTTATCACTGATTGGATATCTGCAGAAATGCCTCATGGCTTTTCTGATATCAAGCTCACTGCCTGTCGCATATATTCCGTAGCCCGCCGTTCTGTGCACCTTAATGCCATAGAGCAAAAGCTCTGCGTCAAGCTCATTTATATCATCCATGATGACATTTTTGCTTACATTTAATTCCTCCGAAAAAAGCGCATACGTGTATGTATCCCAGCCGCTTAGCAGAATATATGATATATAGTTCTGTCGCTTCTTCTGCGATACTGCTGCCGATTTCCGCCCTGCCACATCCAGAATCTTTCCTATCTGCGCATCACTAAAGCACGGCTTCATGCCTTTGCCCGGCTTTCTGTCGAGCGTCATAGAGTTTTGCTCACAAAAATCAGCCACCTCCTTCAGATATGTCTTCACACTTCGCTCTGACATACCTGTGGACGCAGCAAGAGCCTTTGATGTGACAAGCTCATTGTTGTGCTCTGCCAGCTTTTCAATTATCAATAGTCCCTTTTCTGAAAGCATAAATCAAAGTTCTCCTGATTATACGTAATTTAACAATTCGACCGGTTCATCTATCAGATTTGTTGCACCATGCTCCTTCAAAAACTCTACATCCCTGAAGCCCCATGTGACAGATACGCACTCCAGACCTGAGTTTTTCGCTGTGGCGATATCCACATCAGAATCCCCCACATAGATTGCCTCATCCTGTGTCACTCCAAGCTCCTTTAGTGCCTTCTGCACCATATCAGGCGCCGGCTTTTTGCGGATGCCTTCCTCCTCCATCTCGCCGATGGCTGCTGTCATGTAATCCTTAAAATACAGCTTGTCCAGCGATTTTACTGCAAAATCTATCTTGTTTGATACGATAGCCATTTTGATGCCGCGCACCTTAAGCTCCTCGAGCAGCTCCATGATACCATCATATGGCGATGTATTGTCGTTACAATGTACGTCATAGTACTCCTTGAATAATGCAAAGGTCTCCTCAAACTCTGGATTGTCTGCTCCCTGTGGCACTGCACGCTCCATCAGCAGTCTGACTCCGTTTCCCACAAATCTGCGCACCTCATCGAGTGTGCGCTCCGGCATGCCCTTTTGTTTCAATGCATAGTTTGTTGCATTTTTTAAATCCTCAAGTGTATAGAGAAGTGTTCCATCAAGGTCGAAAACGACCGCTTTTTTACGGTTTTCCTCCTCACCCTTTGCTATATGTGTCTTTTCAAATTCTGTCTTGCTTATCATATATGCCTCATTCCTGTCATCATTTGGCAGAACCATAATATCTCCAGATCTGCCTGATATATAACTGCTGTCATCCTTATTCTTAAATAGCTTTACCTTGTGCTTTAGCACAAATGCTCTTGAAAAATCCTCCTCAACCGGTATGCACACTCTGGCATGTGCCATTCCATCCACTATAGTCTCCGTATCCTTATTCTTGAACTTCGGGACATAATCTGTCCGTTTCACAGTAAACCGCCAGTCCTTATATATCCTAAAGCTTTTGTTCAGCCTGTCCAGATTTAAAATCTGTACACTGCCGTCTTCTCCTATTATGACCACCGTATCCTCGCCAACTGGTGTGGAGATATCCCCCTTAGCTGTCCGCACTCCCATGCAGCAGCCCACAGGCAGTATATCCTTTGCAATGATATATCCCATCGGTATTGGGCGTTTTTTATAATCCACTTTTTTGAAGCCACTCGTATCAAAATCTTCTCCGTAAATTATCTTTGTATCGTTTAAATAATCAAAAATCCTCTCTTCCAAAAAAGATTTGATTGCAGAATCCGAAGGACGCTTGTGTGTATCATCGCTGCTGTACTGAAATCTTGGTGTCACGTCTTTTTCTTTGCAGTAGACATTATAGCTGTCTATCAGCAGATCCATCGGAATAAATCCACCAGCCTTGTAATAATGTCCTCCGCCGGAGCCTATGTCCCTGCACACTTCCTGCGCCATTTCGCTTGCGCTCACCTCTTTTATGCAGCTTCTAAACGAAAGCTTCACTCCATTCTTAATCACTGAAAATACCATACATATGTCAATAGCATCCACCTCCAGCACAAAATCGCTTATGATGCCGAGTACATTTGGGTCACATGCCCCTGCCTTTACGATCGCCAGACGATATTCCTCTATATAATCGCGCCCCAGCAATGCTGTTGCGGCTATGTCCAGCTCCTCAAGTGACATGTTGGCATTTCGGAATTTGGCCACTATAGTGCTGTCAAAATCCGCCTCATCGCGCAGATCCCTATCAAGCGAATGTGTTATCTCGGTAAATTCTCCGGTGTCGGTGTAAAGTCCATAATACAGTGCTGTTGCCAGGTTTCGATTTATCTCTACGCCCTCCTCACGCAGCATATCCCACACAATTGTCGCACATGAGCCCATATAGCTCATGACACGGTTCATAGCAGGAAGCTCTCCCGATACTCTGTGGTGATCTATGACAGCTACATTTTCTGCCTTGAAAAATGTGACATTCCCACCACCGTACTGACAATCGACAGTCACAAGCAGCTGCGGATTGTCTAAAAAATCCACATGCTCTATCGGTATGCCAAGACTGTCTACCATAAGCACCAGATTGCTCTTGTGTATGATATTCCTGCCTCCGTATACAAGTCTGGGACTTTTTCCATTCATCCTCAGGTATTCATAAACTCCAAAGCCGCTTGCCAGTGCATCTGCGTCCGGATTATCATGACATTGCACAATTATGTTATCAAATTGTAATAAATCACTTAGCTTCATTATTAGCTCCCTGAATAGTTATACTAATTCATTTTCTCATATGTGTATTTATGGCTGCTTCAAATCATCACATTATTTCAGGTACGGAAACAGCAGCGAGCTTCTGTCCTTCTCGTCAAACATCGAATTGTACTGCAGGATATTGTATGCCTTTATCCATTTTGCCTCGTCTCCTGTTGCGTCATCCACATGCATAAAGCACTCATTCTTTTTCGAATAATAGCCCCTTGAATTTATGGCTGGAATCTTCTCCATCAGCTCTGCGAGAAACCGGTTGTATGCCGGCAGATCTATGTTGGCTCTCTCAAGCGTCAGTGTGGACAGGTAGTTGAGGCTCGTCACATCAACTGTCTGTGCATCCGTCTCGTAATTGGTCCATATGAAAAACGGCACCTTGTACAGATTCTCAAGCTCCTGCTCCGTAAGTCCGGAATTGCCCTTGCCATTTAAAAGCTTGATAAAATTATTGCATAATCCCGGCTGGTGGTCTCCAAAAAACACAATCTCTACCGGATCATCCACACCCTTAAAGTATGTGATGAGATTTTCGAGTGCCTTGTCACTCTCATTCAAAAGTGACAGATACTGGTTCGCATCGGTGTATGACGCTCCAACCTTGTAAACCTCCTGGTTGAAGTTGTCATATCTCTCACCGTAGCCACCGTGGTTTTGCATCGTGACACCCATGATGTAAAGCTTCTCATCATCGCTCTTTTTCTCGTAGCGGTCAATGATCTTATCATAGAGCTCCTGGTCAGTGATATATTCCCTGAGTATCTTTGTCTGGTCAAAATCATCTATAAAGTAAGTCTCATCATAGCCCAGATGCGGATAAATCTTGTTCCTGCTCCAGCCTGTCGCATAGTACGGATGCATCGCAACCGTCGTATAGCCGATATTCTTCAGGTTTGAGACTATGGAGGTCGGGTCATCATTTATATACTGCTGATAAACCACCGAGCCGTCCGGCAGAAATGCCATCGAGTTTCCTGTCTCAAATTCCCACTCAGAGTTTGGCGTCTTCGCACCGTACACGGACGAAAGAGCATAGCCTTTAAGCGTATTTTCACTCAGAGAATCCATAAACGGCGTGACCTGCGTGTTGGTCTCAAAATCTCCCACCACCGACAAATCCGCAAACGACTCATTCATGATAACAATGATTGTGGGATTTTTCGCATCAGACTGCGAATATGAGCTGTCCGTTTCCTTGAAATTGCCCGCTATCTTGTCAACTGCTGCCTTGCTGTAGCCATCAGGTGCCTTCACAAAGCTGTCCCTTATGCCGAGCACAAAGTTCAGCAGATATCCGTTTCTGTACGTGCCCTTTTTCTCCCATGTCTCAGTGTTTAGTGACATGGAATTCATGATGACATACAGCACGCATATTATTGTGAGCAGTATCGAAATAATCCTCATATGGACTGCCGACTCGAACTGCACTTCTATGCGCCTTACCAGCACTATATACAGAACCGCCGCCAGAATCACGTACAAAAATTTGTAGTCTATGACGAATCTGTATTTTGTCACGACGGAAAGTCCTGTTCCCGCTGACTTCAAATCCGCATACGTAAACTCATTGCCACGGAATTCATAGACAAAATAATCTATAAATCCAAACGCGAGTATGGCAATTGATGCTATGGTACATGTCAGCCTCGTGTTGTTTGTGATAAAAAGTATCACCAGATATATGGCGAGCGCCAGAACCACATTCACCACGCATACCATATCGGTGGTTTTCACAAAGTCCTCACCCGTCAGCAGCACATACTGCACCGAAAAAACAGATAGTATCGCTCCGATGACAAGCAGTATCGCAGCCCAAAGCCATGACAGCTTCACCGGAAGCTCAAGCTTCACATTTACAAGTCCAAAATATGCTGCCGCAAACAAAAGAATCACCCACCAGCTTGCCGATGTAAAGTAACCTGTCAGCGCTGCCACTGCTGCTGCAATTCCAAAATGTATGTTGTTTTGTTTTGTTATCTCAAATTTGATGCTCATTTCTGCCTCTTAATATTGCCTCTTAATATTTCCCCTTAATGCTTTCTCTTAACACTTCCTCTTAAGGCTTTCTCTTAATGCTTTCTCTTAGTGCTTTCTCTTAATGTTGCGATTTGATTTTAAATTATATTTCCTAATTAGCAAAGAAGTCCTCAATTTGACTGTATATAATGTGCATCAGATTTGTTCTTGCCTCAACACTTGCCCACGCAATATGCGGTGTGATAATCAGCTTGTTTGAATCCTTGATCACACGGAGCGGATTGTCCTCACTCATAGGCTCCTGCGCCAGCACATCAAGACCTGCCGCCGCAAGCTCTCCATCCATAAGCGCCTTTGCCAGATCCGCCTCATTCACTATAGGTCCTCTGCCAAGATTTAAAAATATCGCAGATTTTTTCATCTTTTCAAACGCAGCCTTGTCCATCAGACCAAGTGTGTCATCCGTGAGAGGTGCATGCACCGACACAATATCAGATGAGGCAAGCAGAGTATCAAAATCCACTCTCTCATAGCCCGGCTGTGAATTTCTTCCTGAGGTAGAATAATAAACCACATGGCACCCAAAAGCCTTTGCGATATCAGCCACGCGTCTTCCGATATTTCCAAGCCCCACAATGCCCCAGGTCATACCGCTAATCTGGTGAAACACATTGGAAAAATGCGTAAATGACGTATCACCCACATATTTCTCACTCTTCACATAATCATCATAATATCTCAGCTTCTCAAGCAGGTAAAATAGCAGCGCAAACGTATGCTGTGCCACGGTCTCTGTAGAATACCCTGCGACATTTCTCCATTCAATGCCTCTCTTTTCCAGATATTCTTTATCCAGATTGTTGGTGCCTGTTGCGGTCACACATACGAGCTTTAAATTTTTTGCCTGTCCTATAGATTTCTCATTTACCTCGACCTTATTTAAAACAATCACATCAGCATCTCTTGTGCGCTCCGCTGCTTCCTCTGTTGTCGAAAAATCATATTTGACAACCTCTCCGAGCTTGTCATATTCGGAAAGGTCGATGTCGTCACCAATTGTTTTGGAATCTAAAAATACTATTTTCATGGTTTGTTTCCTCTGTGCTATATATTTATTTGTTTTAATTTCTATTTTTAGGGGACTTCGCACTTGCAGGCTGTGATGGTGCGCCGGACATATGCCAGCGATAATGCAGGTTTGCGTGTGCGAAGTCGTCTCAATATACATATAAATATAATTATACATATAAATGTACACATAATTGTACACATAAATATAAATATATTTATACCACATTTCCGGAAATAAAACCACTGTATCAGTGTTTGATTAAACAAAGCTTAAGAAAGCCCACCATATTAATGATAAATTTCATCAATATGGTGAGCTTTTAATATTCTGCATCATACTTGCATGCAAAGCAGCATTTTATCTCACAGAGAATTTGTAATCTGTCTCTGTGTGGTATGTATCGCCAGCCTTTGTAACAGGTGTACTGAAGTTGGTCTCATTTATTGAGTTTGGATAGAACTGTGTCTCGAGGCAGAATGCATCGCGGTTATTGTATTTAACTCCGCCCTTGCCTTCCTGTCCCACGATAAAGTTGGCAGTATAAAGCTGGATTCCGACACAGTCGGTGTATACCTCCATCTGTATGCCACTCTCAGGAGAGTATGCTGTTGCGACCTTTTCTACTCCCGGAGCGGTCTTGTCTATTGCAAAATTGTGATCATATCCGCTTCCATAATGAAGCTGTGTATCATTTGCCTCAATGTCTCTTCCGATTGGCTTAGCCTCTGTAAAATCAAATGGTGTACCCTCAACCGGTGCAATCTCACCTGTAGGAATAGCCTTGGAATCCTTTACAGGTGTGTAATGCTCAGCATTTATCTGCAATGTGTGAGTGTATACGCTTCCTGATGCATGACCGTTCAGATTGAAATAGCTGTGGTTTGTCATATTGAAGGTAGTTGTCTTATCTGCCTTTGCATTATATATAATAGCAAGTGCATTTTCTTCTGTTACCTTAAATGTCACATCAACGACTGCATTTCCCGGGAAGCCCTGCTCCAAATCTGCATCCTCTATCTCAAAGGTAATCTCATCTGCCTTCTGCTCCTTAACAGTCCAGAAGCGCTTAGAAAAACCATTTGATCCACTGTGAAGACTGTTCTCATTGTCATTAGCCTCAAGCTTATATTCCACTCCATCAATATTAATCTTTGCATCGGATATCCTGTTTGCATATCTGCCGACAGTAGCACCAAAATAGCTATACTCCTTCTCGTATGACTTCACATTGTCATATCCTAAAATGACATCTCTCTCATTGCCATCCTTGTCCTTTACAAAAATAGATACAACTGCAGCGCCATAGTCTGTCAAAAGTACTCTCAATCCACCGCCATTGCTGATTTCGTAAAGCGATGCCTCCACTCCTTTTGATGTTGTACCGAAAGCTTTTTTACTCATGCCCCATATCCTCCTTTGGTTACATTATGTTTTTACATTATGTTTTGCTGCTCTTTGCCTGATTGCCTTTCGATTGCATAATTGCGTCTTCTTATTCTACGCATTCCCCTATATTTTACTTCTTTTAATCGCATAAGTAAACTTTTTCGTGCAAATATCCGATAAAATATTTATAACAATTATTTAAGTGCGATTATACCTTCAAAATAGAACCTAAAATCGCAGTTATAACGCAATTATTTTAAACTTTAAAATTTAAAAATATAAAGAGGATTAACATGAGTACACGAGTAAGTTCAGCAACAAATCTTTCAGCAACATATTTTATGAGAAATTTTTATTCAAACAACCGCGATGCCATGAAATCATCCAAACGCAAAGAATATAGTATTACAGAGCTCGCTTACGATGATTCAACCGCCCTGCACCGCGCAGCTAAAAAATTAAAGAACTACAAGTATTCAGATGACGAAAATACGGATAACATCCGACAAACAGTCATGGCTCTTGTTGACACTTACAACAATTCCATTGATTCCGCCTCAAACAGCAGTTCAACCTCCATGAAGCGTTACGCCAAACAGCTCAAAAAGCTCGCAGGCAAATACAGTGACGAGCTTGAAGACATTGGAATCACAATAAACAAGGACGGTACCCTGAAAGCAAATGAGGAGCTCGTCAAAAAAGCCGACGCAGACACACTTAATTCTCTGTTCGGAAAAAACAATGACTTCACAAGCAGTCTGTATCGTGTCTCACGCCAGATGAGCAGCTCGTCATATGATGATTACTACACATCTCTGCGGACTGGAAGCAAAATAAATCTGATGGTGTAATTGATTTTATGATTAAAATAAAGCAAAAAAAGACAGCCATCGTTCTGCTGTCTTTTAGGAGAAGGTATTTTACTATGGGGATAGTAAAAAATATATAATGTATTGGGGGGTTTTTACAGTTATTATAGTATCACCTTGGTCTCTGAAAGTGTTAACAAACATGCACAAATTTTCAATTATTTTTTATGCAGTTTTACTATTTTTTGTATTGAAGATGAACTATCTTTTTAGTCGGATAGAGTGTTGCTACAAAATCCATATCAAATTACGTTGTCCGGAGTTCAATTCACCATATATCAATAGAAAAAGAAAACCACCACTCTTACGAGTGATGGTTTTCTTTTTCTAATGAGACATCGGGGATTCGAACCCCGGACAACTTGATTAAAAGTCAAGTGCT
>OGKH01000010.1_pt1 | contig 201744 bp, 165 predicted proteins | sample 1572421 | NCBI WGS metagenome assembly OGKH01 (sample SAMEA2582084, study PRJEB24529) | metagenome | biome: Human gut stool | place: China | collected 2011
CCCATTGTGCAATATTCCCCACTGCTGCCTCCCGTAGGAGTTTGGGCCGTGTCTCAGTCCCAATGTGGCCGGTCACCCTCTCAGGTCGGCTATGGATCGTCGCCTTGGTGGGCCGTTACCTCACCAACTAGCTAATCCAACGCGGGTCCATCTTATACCACCGGAGTTTTTCACACTGCATCATGCGATGCTGTGCGCTTATGCGGTATTAGCAGCCGTTTCCAACTGTTATCCCCCTGTACAAGGCAGGTTACCCACGCGTTACTCACCCGTCCGCCACTCAGTCACAAAATAATCAGTCCCGAAGGAAATCAAATAAAGTGCTTCGTTCGACTTGCATGTGTTAAGCACGCCGCCAGCGTTCATCCTGAGCCAGGATCAAACTCTCATGTTAAAAGTTGATCTCAGTCAAGTTAAACTTGGCTAATTCGTTCATTCAGATAAATCTGAATTTACTGTTTTAAAGGTCTTCAATTTTCATTGAAGCGTTCTGATTGATTCTCAAAATCTTTCAAGGTTTCTCACTGTTCAGTTATCAATGTTCTTTGTTTGCTCTCTTGCGACAGCTTGATTATTTTATCAAATCGCTGTTCGTTTGTCAAGCACTTTTTTATTTTTTGAACTCTGTTTTAAGTTCTCTGTCTTGCGACAGCTTGTTTATTCTATCAAAATGTTTTGCATTTGTCAAGAACTTTTTCACGACTCATTTCAATAATCATTTTCAAAATATATTCATAAAGCCATGTTTGTAAATCGTAACTCTCAGGCTCTACAACTCAATGTGTCCCGCGAGTCAGCTTTGATATAATATCATCCCGGCACACATATGTCAACGGATTTACTGCAATTAATTAAAGTAGTAAAACTATCTTAAAAAACATAAATTTTCTAAATTGTCTGTTTATTATATACAATTCTCGTAATTACTATCTGACAGCCTCTATCGCTTCCTTGATATTTGCCACACCGACAATCTCAATTCCACTGATATGCGACACTCCTGCAAGACACACTTTGGGAACAATACACTTTTTAAAGCCAAGCTTCTTTGCCTCAGCAACACGCTGCTCGGACATGGTAACTCCGCGAACCTCGCCGCTTAAGCCCACCTCTCCAAAGCATATAGTATCCTCACGCACTATAATATCCTTTTTGCTTGATGCGATTGCAAGCACTATCCCAAGGTCTATCGCCGGTTCATTCATCCTGATACCGCCTGCTATATTCACATAAGCGTCACAGTCTGACAGTGACAGGTTTGCTCTTTTTTCAAGGACTGCCATGAGCAGGTTTACTTTATTATAATCTGTACCATTTGCTGTACGCCTTGGATTATTAAAAAAGCTGTGACAGACAAGAGCCTGTATCTCGAGAAGTATCGGTCGGCTTCCCTCTATGGAGCATGTGACAATTGACCCTGATGCTCCCTCTGGCTTACCGCTAAGCATATACTCAGACGGATTTTCTACCTCAACCAGTCCCTCCGCCTTCATTTCAAATACGCCTATCTCATTGGTCGAACCAAATCTGTTCTTAACGCCTCTAAGTATCCTGTACGACTCATACCTGTCACCCTCAAAATAAAGCACAGTGTCAACCATATGCTCTAACGTCCTCGGTCCTGCAACCGCACCATCCTTTGTCACATGTCCTACTATAAAAACAGAAATACCCAGAGTCTTTGCAAGCTGCATAAGCACTCCGGTTGTCTCCCTGACCTGTGAGACACTGCCCGGTGCAGATGATATCTCTTCGTTATACATGGTCTGAATGGAATCTATCACAACAACCTCCGGTTTTTTTCGTTGAATCACGTCCTTTGCTATATCAAGACTTGTCTCACATAAAAGCTCCAGCGAATCCGTAAAATCGCCAAGTCTGTCGGCACGCATCTTTATCTGATGCAGGGATTCCTCACCTGACACATAAAGTAATGGCACCTTTTTTTGCGAAAGCTCCCTGCATACCTGAAGCAGAAGCGTAGATTTTCCTATACCCGGATCTCCTCCCACAAGCACAAGTGAGCCCCTCACTATTCCTCCACCGAGCACTCTGTCAAACTCGGCTATTCCTGTCACTATACGCTCCTCTTTCTCGCTTTTTACTGCCGAAAGAGGCAGAACCTGTGCCTCCTTTGATTCTTTTTTCACTTTTCCCGATGAGCTTATCGACTTTTTATCTATGGTTTCCTCTACAAATGTATTCCATTCCTTACAGGCCGGGCACTGTCCCATCCATTTTGCCGATTCATAACCACATTCCTGGCAGAAAAATACAGAGGTCTTTCCTTTTGCCATATTGTTCTCCTTTATAAAATACAAAAAGCCCGGCTTTCACCGGGCTAAAAATATGCTCTATTTTCTTGATACTTTGATATCGACTGAATCAACACCCTCAAGCTCTACGCTTAAGCTGAGCTTGCCGCCGAGATTTGTCTTCATAGTACCTGCAACAGCTCCAGCTATATCAATTTCGTACTCTGTCTCCTCTTCAAGGCCAAGAGTAATCTGAGCATCCTCAGGTCCCTCCACAGTAAATGTCACTGTATCAGCAGTCTCCTCGAAATCCATAACCGCTGTTCCAGGAACAGACTCGTATACAAAGAGTCCGTTTCTTTCGAGCTTTGTAATCTCTTTGAAGGTCTTTACCTTGTAGATATCTCCATCCTTCTCAAAATTATCAAGCTTTGCCTTTGCAGCCAATGTATAATCTCCGAAGCTGAGCTTTCCGTTTTCCTCAGTACGAATCAATTCACTTATTACAGCCATTTTTATCCTCCCGTAGCTATATTTGATATATTAATTATAAATCTAATGCTACTCAACAGTCAATGAAATTTGTTTGTTTTTCGTAGAAATTATTACCTTATCACCTCGCTTGATTTTGCCGGTAATAATATCCTCTGACATGCGGTCTTCAATCTCCTCCTGAAGTTTTCGTTTAAGAGGTCTTGCGCCATATTTTCTGTCATAGGCTTTGTCCACGATAAAGGATTTTGCACTGTCGCGCACTGTGAGCTCTATATCAAGCTGTTCTTTACAGCGTTTCTTAAGTTCCTTTACAAGAAGTGTCACTATATGCTTCATGTCATCCTTGTTGAGAGCTCTAAATACAATAGTCTCGTCGATTCGGTTCAAAAACTCAGGCTTGAATATACGGCGGACCTCCTCCATGACACTGTTCTTCATACGCTCGTGATCCTGCTTTTCATCATCACCAGCGCCAAAGCCAAGGCGCTTTGGTTCTATAATAGAAGAAGCTCCTGCATTTGATGTCATGATGATTATTGTATTCTTGAAATCAACCGTGCGCCCCTGTGAATCAGTGATTCTACCATCATCAAGCACCTGTAAAAGTATATTGAACACATCAGGATGTGCTTTTTCTATCTCATCAAACAGTATAACAGAAAAAGGATTGCGTCTGACCTTCTCTGAGAGCTGTCCGCCCTCCTCATGGCCCACATATCCCGGTGGTGAACCAATCATCTTTGAAACACTATGCTTTTCCATGTACTCTGACATGTCAACACGTATCATGGCATCTTCCTTGCCAAAGACAGCCTCAGCAAGCGCCTTTGACACCTCCGTCTTACCTACTCCTGTCGGTCCCAAAAACAGGAATGAGCCAATCGGCTTCTTAGGATCCTTTAAACCAACGCGGCCTCGTCTGACTGCCTTTGCGACAGCAGAAACAGCCTCCTGTTGTCCTATTACACGCTTGTGAAGTATCTGTTCAAGCTTTGCAAGTCGTCCTGCCTCTGACTCTGTAAGCTTATTTACAGGTATTTTGGTCCACCCCGATACTACATCCGCTATCTCATTTTCGCCGACTACAGGCTGGTTTTTGGCTCCTGTGCGGTGATTCTTCCTGATAAGCTTCTGCTGTTTATTTTCAAGCACTTCCTTTTCTGACATAAGCGCGCCGGCAGCTGCGATATCTCCCTTCGACAAAGCATCTTCCACCCGGTCCTGCTTATCTGTTATCTCTTTTTTCAGAGCAAGCAGCTCGTCAGATGATGTCAGATTCTTAAGCCTTATCCTGGCTGCCGCTTCATCCATCAGGTCTATCGCCTTATCAGGTAAAAATCTGTCGTTTATATATCGTGCAGAAAGGTTTACTGCTGCTTTCACACCCTCATCTGTGATGATGACACCATGATGCTTTTCATAGAGTCCCTTTAATCCTGTGAGTATCTCTATTGTCTCATCCACACCAGGCTCCTCAACCATCACCGGCTGGAAACGGCGCTCAAGCGCAGCATCTTTTTCCACGTATTTGCGGTACTCTTCTATGGTTGTGGCGCCGATTACCTGTACCTCGCCTCTGGCAAGCGCAGGCTTTAATATGTTAGATGCATCTAACGAGCCTTCTGCTCCTCCTGCACCTATTATAGTGTGAAGCTCATCAATGAAAAGCAGTACATTTTTGGCATTTGAAACCTCGCTTATCACCTTCTTGATACGCTCCTCAAACTCACCACGATACTTTGATTTGGCTACAAGCCCGGACATATCTAGAGAAACCAGTCTCTTTCCCAAAAGAATATCCGGAACATTGCCACTGACTATATCCTGTGCAAGTCCTTCTACTATAGCGGTCTTGCCCACTCCCGGCTCTCCAATCAGACATGGATTGTTTTTGCCACGGCGGCAAAGTATCTGGATAACGCGCTCCATCTCCTTTTTTCTGCCTATAACAGGGTCAAGAAGCCCTGCCTCTGCCATATCTGTCAAATCTCTGGAATACTGATCTAATACAGGAGTCGCAGAATTGTATGATGTATTGTAGCTTTTCATCAGATCCCTGTATGCAGACGGATCCTCACCCATCGCACCAAGAATATCTATAAACATCTTCTGACTGTTAACACCCATGGTGTTTAAAAGTCTTGCAGCTGCACAGTCTCCCTGCAGTACTATAGCCATCAGCAAGTGTTCTGTACCTATCTCATTGCACTCAAATCTATCGGCTTCCTCCGATGCACGCTCCAATACTCTCTGTGTCCTTGGTGAATAGCCATCCCTGTCCATCACTTCGATGTTATCCCCCGGTGAAATCAGGTCTTCAATCATCGAAATAAGCTTATCATATTCCACATTGCAGGCTGTTAGGACCTCAGCTGCCACACCGGTGCCCTCTTTTATAAGGCCAGCCAGTATGTGCTCTGTTCCAACATAGCTGTAATTCATTTTCTTTGATATACGTGCAGCCAAATCTATTGCTTTTTTAGCCTTACTTGTATATGGTTTCAAGTCATATCCTCCAGTCATATTCACTAATTTAAGTCGATGAACTGCAAATCATCATCTTCGCTGTCATCTTCATTGTCATCCCTTGCACTGCTGTCTATAGTCTCAGACGGCTTATTTCCCTCATTGACAAAACCATCAAGTGCCATTTGAACCTGATTCTTCAAGGTATCATCATCTGCAGCATTCTCCTGATTTGAAGCCTCTTTTGATTCTTCTTTTGAATCAAAATCTGATTTTTTATTCTCAGCAGCTTTCTTTAAATCGGATGTAATTTCTACGGTTCTTCCGACATAGGATGCATTTGATATATTTTCATCCGTAGCCATCTTTTGCTCATCCGCAGCACCTTCCGCTGTTTCTTCTGCGGCTTCACCTGCCGACTCTTCTGCAGCTTCTCCTGCCACTTCATCCACCGACTCTTCTGCAGCTTCTTCTGCCACTTCATCTAACGGCTCTTCTGTAACCTCTTCTTCCAGCTCATCTGCTATCTCGTCCGCAGTTTCATCAGTTGTTTCTTCCAAAGCTTCATTTGATACATCTTCTGCTGCATCATCTACATCATCATCGTCATCATGATAGTCCATTGCCTTATATTTTCTGTTTTTCACAGCTGATACAATAAGCAACAGTAACAGAATAACGATAATAAGAACCAGTATTGCAGCTAAAACAAGATATTTATTGGCAATTCCCGGGACAAGCTCGCTCTTTGTTGTATCGTTTTCCTCCTGTGCCACTGTAGGTGTACTGAGCTCGGTTCTCATATATGTGCCATCTACGCTATCATATGTATACCAGCCACTCTCACCATTGTCATTCATAGCGTATACGAGGTAAAAATCCTTTGTCTGATCATCGGTTTTTTCGGCTTTGGTCTGGTAGGCTGTTGCCACACCCTTGCCCTCTATGGAGAGTGATACCTCATTATATCCCTCAGGCACATCATCCACCTTAGGCAGTAAAACCACTATAAAATGCGACTCTGAATTGATACGAACAAACTCATATGCTGCATTCTGTGCTGCATCATATACAAAAAGCCCATTGCCGCTTTCCGACTGTAAATACACAAGTGTGATATCACCAAAAGTGCCATGAAGGGTATTGTATTCAAGACCGTCAATCACTGTCTTTGAGTGCTCAAAGCCTTCAGGGACAACATCCTCCGGAATGTCATTGACCATAGTCCACTCTGTGCCATTTATATCGAACTTCTTCCAGTTATCCTGCTTATCTGCATTCTCCGGATCATCCTCGGTTCTTCTGGTAACAACTATATTGTATGTGCTTGTGCTGCCGTCCTCTGCTGTCACAACAACGCTTACCGTATTCTCTCCAACCTCAAGTGAATCATTGCCTGTGACAGATGTCACACTTGCCTTGGAATCAGCCGGATTTGCTGTAACCGCAAGGCTTGAACAGCTGTAATCTACTGTAGCTGTGTAATCCTTTGTCGCAGCAGAAAACTCAGGGGAAAGCGTACCTGCTGAGATAACAAGCGAACCAAGAGATGCGTTTGAGGATTTCTTTTCCTCTTTGTTTTCATTATCTTTATTCGCATTGTTGTCATTGCCGGTATTGCTGCCGGAATTGTCCTTGTTATCCTTGTTGCTGTTTGAATCATTGTTTGATGAAGCACTTGTTACCGTCACCTTCGTGCTGGCACCGGTAATTGTACCTCCGGCATCGTTGCCCTCTGCATCTCCTACAACTGTACAATATGCCTTTATAGTGCAGCTTCCTGCAGCCTTCGCCGTAAATGAAAATGACTGCGATGTGGGATATCCTGCGGCGTCACCAATATTGGCCACACCATCTCCTCCGTTACTCAGTACTCCCTCGTCAGAGCTTGAGATAACTACAGTACCAAAATATCCAGACGGCATGGAAACAGTCACCTTAACTGTTTTTCCAACAGCTATAGAGCTTGAGCTGACACTTAATCCAAGTCCCTGCGCATATACATGCTCGGCAGGTGTGAAAACAAGCATCACCGCCACAACAAGTGATAATATACATCCAAATAATTTCTTCATATTTTTCCTCACATTTCTAATTCTGCGATATCTTTGATTTGCCCAGTATGTGTCTGTTCATGATTATCATATCAAGGGCATTTCCACCATCACGCTTTCTGTTAGCATCAGCTGCCTCCAGATAAGCACCTGTGAGTGTTCCCTTTCCTAAAATATGTCTGTTGAGCTTAATCATATCAAGAGCATTTACAGCACCATCACCATTGATATCTCCATATATAACAATATCGTATGTCTTTTTCAGATTACCTGAAGCATCATAAACAGCCACTTTATTGCCTGTTGCAATCTTTCCGCTGTTTTCTGAGCCTGAGCTTGTCAGAAGCTTTACAGTACCTGATGCTGATACTGCTATATTCTTCACAAAATCAGCTGCACCGGTTCCAGGCTCAATGCCTGTAATATAAGTACCTATACTGTATTTACCTGATGTTATGTTTACATCAGTATTATTTGGGTTATTATTGTTCTGATTATTATTGCCACCTGCATTATTTGCAGATGCCGCCTGCCTGTTTATATTGATAGTGTATGTTCTTGTATCACCGCTTTGCGACTTGCATTTTACCTTAATAGTATTATTTCCGACAGCAAGCGAATAGCTTCCTGTGCCTGAAACACCACTGTTTCCTGAAACTGCATCTGCCGAAACAGTCACTGAGCTTATAGCATTTGAAACAACTGCTGAATAGCTTGTTGTCGTTCCATTGAAGGCCGGTGTGAGTGTTACACCGCTTATCGCAAGCGACTGCAGATAGTTATTGGTATCGCCGGCTTTATTAAAGCCTACTGCTGACGATGGCATATTGTTGTATACAGGTATTTTAAATACAAAAGCCTGATTCTTGTCTGAATATCCTTTAGACAGACTCTGTCCCTCAGTAAGAGCCGCTGTGGCATTGCCCATGTACTGATGGAAATACAGCGAGCTTGTATTTACTACATTAAACTTCTCAAAATACAGTGTATTTTGACCCTTATTTATATAATTGCTGCCCACCTTTACAGCTCCGCCGCTTATGGACTTTACTCTTGTATTCCAGCCCTGCTTCTTGGCAAAAGACAGACCATTTTTATAAATCTGGGCTTTTGTGCTTCCTGTTGCATTAAAATTAAAATAATTATAGTAACCTTTGTATCCGGAATATGTACCAGAAATAAGCGGGCTCGTTCCCTTTTGTCCCTGCTCCTGCTTTATTCGCGATGCTATATGGTACGCACTTACTCCACTGCTCTTTGCCACATCCATAAAGGTGCTTGCATAATTGATTTTTTCACCATTATTGGAGTAGGTCTTTGTACCCTCCATAAATGTGCCTTTTACTATAGACTTGACACCTTCAAGTGCCTCATTTGGACTGTATGCAAGGCTTTGGAACTGAAAAATATTGGTCTCATCAAGAAAATTCCTTGGATCCATGAGATAAGCAATATAGGCACTGCTTGCTGACACCCATCCCGGTTCGTACTCAACCCACGTATTTGTTGACCAGTTATATGCTCCGGCAGCTGTGGATTTCTTGGCATTGTCTGCTGATTTGGATACCAGATTAAGTCCGTTTACACTTTCATTTTCAATCACCGTATCCCAATTCAAACCTGTATTTACAGCCTCAAATGTCCAGCTTGGATACTTATTGTGAAGAGCTGTAAGGTTTGGAATATAGCTGTCAGGAAAGCCTGCATTCTTCATAGCCGTGACAAAATCAGTATTGTCTCCGCTATTATTGTATGTCACCTTTATGTATGTACTGATAGTCCAGCCCGTAAATGCCTTGCCGTTTAAAGTACCCTTGACATTGTACCAGACCACACCGTTTACCCTGGTCTCTCCTATTATGTCAACCTGATGGTTCCAGTTGAGTGAGACAACCTTGGTAGTGCCGGATGTGCCTGCTGCATTGCGGACATACACATTGCCACCTGTAATCGTACCTGTAGCATATGCTCCCGATGCGGTTGCAAGGACAAGCTGTTCCTCATTATTCTGCTGTATGGCATCCGCATTGCCGGTGTCTGCCGAAGCATCCCCTGTCTGCGCATTGTCTGATGCAGCTGTGCCGGTACCTGCTGATACAAAATCAGACCTGATATAGCTGACACACTCCTCGTTATTTGCTGCCAGATTGTACTTTGCCTTGTACCACACCTTGCCGTCTGCACCTGTGGTCTGCTCAAGAATAGTAATATCCTTGCCGTTTGAAAGCTTGTGCTCCAGCTCATACTCTGTGCCCGGTCCGCTTCTCGCCGCTACCCAGTATCTCTCATCACACACAACCTTAGCCGCCTGATCCGCATAGACTGCTATGCTGCTGTATGGTGCCAGGTCACATGCGGCTAATGACAATGTAACGACAGAAACTGCCAGAAATTTATTTATCTTTATCATCAAATCCCATCTTTCTTATGTGCATTGTTTACATTAATCCATTATCCATTTAATTATAATAGAATATGGCCTTTGTATCAATGTATTCGGCAGAAATTTATTATTTTTTTATTAATAATATAAAAAACTCCCTTCAACGTGCAGCTCATGCTTACGTTTCAGGGAGTTGTCTGATTCATATTCTGCTTATTCTTACTGTCTTCTGTCGCTTTTTCTAGCTGAACAGGGATTTTATCTTATCCCATAAATCCATGAAAAAGTTACCAAGCTTTTCCCAGAAGCCCGGGTCATTTATCTTATCGCCAAGCTTTGATGCCCAGTCCTGTGCCTGGTTGATGACTGAATCCCAGTCGATATTGGCATCCTTAAGCTTCATAAGAAGCGATGTCAGCTTTGCAATATCATCATCAGAAAGCTTCAGGTCGTAATCCTTTGCAGCCTCCTTTATCGCATCCTTTATCTGGCTCTCATCCTTAAGCCCTCCATCAGCAAGCTGCTTCTTTAAATCTGCAATCATTGCCTCGATATCCTGCGAATCGCCGTCAATGCTCTTGTTGAGCTCTCCTGTTGTGACAAGCTCATCCATCGCTGCATCTGTCACCTTGTCGTCAAGCTTCTTGCCTGTCATCTCCTCGTATGCCTTTAATGTGCCTACAAGTGCTGCCGTTCCGGAAATAGGGAACGGTCCTGCGACTATGATTTTAGCATCAGCTATGCCTGCTGTGGCAAGCGCATTCTTGTACATTCCTACCGTACAGTAATTGATATTGTGCGTGGAAACACTAAGACCCGCACCCTTTTTATCCTCTGTAACGAGTACTGAGGAAAGTGACCTTGTGCCAATCTCGCTCTTGCTGATGTATGAATCGAGGTACTTGTGCTCCTCATCATTATTTACATAGACCACATCGTAATTGTCCAGATCAGTGAGCTCGATTCCCATAAATCCAAGCACTGTCGCTCTCTGCTCCGGTGTGAGGTCTGCTCCAAGACTTAAGTATGGCTTATCATTTTTGCTGATGGTCACCTTGTCGTTTGCCTCACTGCCGGCTGTCGTTGTGCTGTCTGCAGTACTGTCTGTGTTACTCTTATCAGCTGCGTCACTGCTGTCACTGCCTGATACATCGACGCTTGAAACTGTATCAGTCTGCGTAGCTGTCTCTGTTGCAAATACTGCCGGATTCATCGTAAACAGTGTCACCGCAGCAAGCACGCTACATACAATACTCTTTGCTTTTTTCTTTATTAATCTAATCATTTTTCCTCCAATCTACTGCTCTATATCATACGAAATTGTAAAGTTACTTCCGTCGAAGCTGACATCTGCCATGCTTCCGCATATCACAGGCATCATCGGCGACATATGACCTATATCCAGATCCATGATGATTGGCACATTAAACTCTCTAAGCAGTGATGAAAGCGCCTGTCTGTGGTCTATGCCAAACATTTCCTCTCCGAAGTGCGCCGGGCGTCCGATAAGAAAGCCCTTTACATTTGAAAACCATCCTGCATTTTTCATCTGCCACATAGCCCTTCTCATACCCATCACATTAAGGTCACAGGCCTCAAGGAACCATATGATACCATCATCACTGTAGCGCTCATTAAATTCCCTTACATGGTCAAACGATGTACCAAGCAGATTGATAAGACAATCCATGCAGCCACCAAGCAGCCTGCCTCTCATGGTAAGCCTGCTTCCCTTTGCCACCGCAGGAATAGAGCTGATGCACGACTTTTCAGTCAGGTTGTAGCCCACAAACGGAGCATTCTCATCCTTTATCGATTCCTTCTCCCACATAGGGTAATTGGTAAATGAAAGCTTCCTGCCACAAAGCAGATTAAATGCATCGGTAAGTGACTCATGCCACACCTCCATACCAAAGCTGCCCGCACACGGCCCGTAAATACCTGCTGTATCTGCAATAGTAGCCTCCAAAAATGTGAAATTCGTGTTGTCGGAATAGCCCATGTACCATTTCGGCTTTGACTGCTTCACGCGCTCAAAATCAATATAAGGCACTACCTCGCACATCAGCTCGCCACCACCACAGGATATAAGCACATCACTGTCAACAGAAGCATAGCTCTCGTTCAGCTCTTCTGCGCACTTCTTAGGTGTATTGCTGATACCTATGCCACTGTCGCACCTGCAGTTAGGTCCCTCTATCGTCTTATAACCCATGCTGTGAAACTTTTTAATTGCATTGTCAAAGGCACTCCTGTACGGCTCTGTTGTACAGCCCATCGAGGGCGCTACAAAGCCTATTGTCCCTCTATCCTTTAGAAATTCAGGGTATCTCATGTTTCTATCATCCTATCACTATTATTTACATATCTAAGCTTCTGTCTGAAGTAAAATATGTAGGATTTTATCATTTCTGTCAAGGTCATTTTACTGTCATAATTAAATGTCGTCGTGTACTGCACATGCTGTCTGTTGCACCAGTTGTATATATCATGCAGACTTATCGAATCAACATGCTTCATATTGTTCATAAACGCCTTAACCTTTAAAAGCTCATCCTCACTGTCAATGTATAGATGAAAGATAGTATTCGGACATTCAATTATTATCTGCTGTTCTTCTATATTTTTCATCACTGTATCCTCTATTGAATAATGTATCCTGTGTGATTAAAAACATTATCGTCTGTCACACCGGGATGTGAGTAATAACAAAATATCGTAACTGTTCAGTGCCTTCACAGTTAAAAAATATCACATAACCATAGTACTACACCGGCGTCACAAAATCCAGTCATTTTTGCCTGCCAATTCTTACTATTTTATTAAGAAAAACGGTAAATATCATACTCCCTCACAGTCAAATGCCGGGATAAAGCTGTCCTTTGCCACGTCCCCTTCCTGTATAAATGCATTCGTGATTCCTATTTCGAGGGCATAGTCAACAAGCCTTTCATACTCTCTCCTTGTCACTGTACGGTTTATCTCAGGATAATCCTTTAGTGCAATCGGCGTAAACTGGCTCATCATGCTTATATATACGTGATCATGATATGTATCATACAGGTACTTAAGTACAGCCTTTGCATCATTCACATGTCCCGGCAGTAGAAGCTGTCGCACAATAACTCCCTTTTGTATGAGTCCTGTCGCATCATCAATCACGACATCCGGCTGCTGCCTGACCATCTCTGAAAGCGCCTGCTTTGCGACAGACGGATAATCTTTTGCCCTTGAATACATTGCCGAAAGCGTACTGTCCATATATTTAAAATCCGGAAGATACACATCCACTATGCCCTCAAGCAGCTTTAGCTCTGTCACATTTTCATATCCGCTCGTATTATATATAATAGGAAGCTTCATGCCGCGGCTTTTTGCATCGTTTACCGCCCACACTATATCAGGGATATACTGCCCCGGTGTGACCAGATTGATATTATTTGCGCCTTTGCCCTCCAGTTCCATAAAGATATCACTCAGCCTCTCTTTACTGATTACCTTTCCCTCTTTTCCGTCAGAAATCTCCCTGTTCTGGCAGAACACGCAGTGCAGGCTGCAACCTGAGAAAAAAACTGCCCCACTTCCTCTTTTTCCTGATATGCATGGCTCCTCCCAATAATGAAGTGCTGCTCGCGCCACCTTTATTTCAGATGAAACGCCACATACGCCTGTTTGTCCGGTTCTTCTGTTTATGCCACATTTTCTGGGACACAATAAGCAATTTTCGTATTTATTCATATTTTTCATTTTAACCCTTGCTAAAAATAATGTTTGATACTACAATCTATATGATTATGCGGTGCATATGCCATGCGCCTTCAGTAGTCATTTTAAAATTATATCATAACTATTCTTACAGAAGAGAATAGTTAAAATACACAATAAGGAGATTACAATGAATCAGTCAAACTGTATCGTCGCCCAGTCAGGCGGCCCAACTGTTGCAATCAACGCAAGCCTTGCAGGAGTCATCGCAGGAGTAAAAAGCTCTGAGAAATACGATATCTGCTATGGCGCTGTAAACGGAATACTCGGCATTTTAAATGAGAATTATCTCAATCTGTCAGATATTTTTGCAGATGATGCTAATCTTGAAAAGCTTAAGACCACACCTGCCATGTATCTTGGCTCATGCCGCCACAAGCTCCCTGATTACAAGGATGATGATTCACCATATGTATACATCTTCCACCAGTTCGATAAGCTTTCTATAAAAGCTTTCTTTTACATCGGTGGAAATGATTCGATGGATACCGTATTAAAGTTATCCGATTATGCAAAAAAAATCAACAGTGATGTGAAAATTATAGGTATTCCAAAAACCATCGACAATGATCTGTGCATGACAGACCACACTCCTGGCTTTGGCTCTGCCGCCAAATATATCGCATCAAGCATGCTTGAGATAGCCCATGACACCTTTATCTATGCTGTTAAGAGTGTGACAATCGTTGAAATCATGGGACGTGACGCAGGATGGCTCACTGCCGCTTCCGCTCTCGCACGTAATGAGTACAATACAGCGCCTCAGTTCATCTATCTGCCTGAGGTGGATTTCGACAAGGACAAATTTGTTGCCGATATAAAAGAAGCCCTCGAGCACACTAACAATGTGATAGTTGCCGTATCCGAAGGAATACATGACGCAGACGGCTCATACATTACATCATCAAAGGCCGCATGTGACCAGTTCGGACACCAGCAGCTAAGCGGTGCCGGAAAAGCTCTTGAGTTCATCGTAAAGGAAAACATCGGTGTCAAGGTGCGCTCTGTAGAGGTAAATGTGCTCCAGCGCTGTGCCTCACACCTTGCATCATTAACCGATATCGAGGAATCTTTTGCTCAGGGTAAAAAGGGTGTCATGATTGCAGCGGAGGGTGTGACCGCATCAATGGTATGCTTGAAGCGCATCTCAAATGATCCTTATCAAGTGGAATACACATATTCTGCTATCAAGGATATCGCAAACGAGGCCAAGTCTGTGCCAAGAGAGTGGATCAATGATGCGGGCAATGATGTGAAGCCTGAGCTTATCGAATACTTAAAGCCACTTATTCAGGGAGAAACCGCTGTAGCCTACAAGGATGGTCTGCCTGACTATATGGATGTGTCACATCTTCACAAATGTAACTGATTTTAGCTGCCGCCTACACCCCGGTGTGGGCAGCAACAGCATATCTCCAAGGAGGTCGATTTACATGAAGAAAAAAGTGCTTATAACCTGCGCCGTTGTGCTTGGTGTGCTTTTGGCTGTTTATCTTGGCTTTGCCTTTTATTTTAGCAGCCACTATCTGTTCAACACAAAGATTAACTCTGTAAAATATGCAGGGAAAACTGCAAAAGAGGCATTAGAAAAAAATACAGCCCTAAGCCGCGACTATCTGCTCACAATCACTGATAGAAAAGGCAACAGCTTTTCACTTAAGGGACCTGATTTTTCCTATGAATATGTTTCAAACGGTGACGAGGAGCAAATCCTAAAAAGTCAGAATGCTTTTACATGGCCTGTCAGTCTCTTCAAAGCTCAAAACTATACTCTAAAGGGTTCGTCCAAATATGACGATGCCGCTTTGGCGGAAAAGCTCAAGGCTCTTGATATTTTCAGTGATGACTACATTGAAAATCCGGAGGATGCCCATATCGAGATAAAAGACGGCGAATACAATGTGATTGAAGAGAAAAAAGGCTGCAAGCCGATATATGACAGCATCCTTGCCGAGATAAAGGACGCCCTGGACAACGAGCTTCCAAAGCTTACCTTAAGTGATGACTGTTATGAAGCTCCAAAAATCACAAAGGAAAGCGATACAATCAAAAATGAAAAAGAAGCCCTCGACAAATACACTGCTTCAACCGTCACTTACAAAATTGAAGGTGCCGACGAGAAGCTTGACTCAGCCAAAATCCTTGATATGCTAAGCATCTCAGATGACGGCAGCGTGAGCATAGATGATGCCAAGGTCACTAAATATGTCCAGCAGCTTGCTTCCAAGTACAATACCTTCGGACGTAAACGCTCATTCAAGACATCGTCCGGTGACACTATTGAAATAGGTGGTGGAGACTACGGATGGGTAGTCAGCAAGAAAAATGAAAAGGCTGAACTTCTTTCTGATTTAGAGGGAGGCAAGCCCGTGGAAAGAGAGCCTGTTTACGAGCAGACAGCACTCCATCGCGGTGCTGACGACATAGGTAATACATACATAGAGATTGACTACACAAAGCAGCACATGTGGTATTACAAGGATGGTGCTCTCCAGATGGAGTCTGATTTCGTATCAGGTAACCTCGCCCGTCAGAATGGTTCCGTAGATGGTGTATACAAGATTGTTTACAAGCAGAGAAATGCTACTCTTGTCGGCGAGGGATACTCTTCTCCTGTCAGCTATTTCATGCCGTTTGCCTACAATATAGGTATCCATGATGCCAGCTGGCGTGATACCTTCGGAGGAACAATTTACAAAACCTCAGGCTCACACGGATGTATCAATGTGCCACCTGCTTTTGCAGAGCAGCTGTTCAACGCTGTGGATAAGGGCACTCCTGTCGTTGCCTACTACAGAGAAGCTGTCACTCTGACAAACAATGCTGCAAAAATGTCCAATGCATACTCGTATGTGGCTCCTGATGCTGCGCAATAGATGTGGATTGCTTGGTTATTTTTCAATAATACGGGAAGACGACCGGCACACGGGGAATTTGCCCCCGGCAGAGGTGCTCCCGACGAGCTAACGCTACGCAGCTAAGGTACTGTACGAATTATGCTTTTTAGATTTTCTATGCTTGACGAAACCGTCGAAACGCGCCGTCCATGGCGCGTTTTCTCCTTGCCCCGGCGTCCATGCCGGGGCATTTCTGCGTTTCATGTGCATAATTCTACAGTATCTAAGCCACTGCGCTAGTCGCTCTTTCGGGAGCACCTCTGCCGGGCGGGCAAATTCCTTGTGCACCGGTCGCCTTCCATCAAAATACTAAGTATATTACAAATAAATTTCCAATTATACTTTCCCTTATATAGCCATATGCTATGCAAACTGGCTATTGTAGAGGTTCGCATAAAATCCGTCCGCTGCAAGCAGGCTCTCATGATTGCCCTGCTCTATAATCTTTCCGTCTTTCATAACAAGGATAATATCCGCTTCCCTGATGGTGGACAGACGATGAGCCACTATAAAGCTGGTTCTTCCCTGCATCATGGTAAGGAACGCTTTTTGAATCTTAATCTCTGTACGTGTATCAATCGATGATGTAGCCTCATCCAATATCAGCATAGGCGGTAAGCATAGCATGACTCTAGTGATGCATAAAAGCTGTTTCTGTCCCTGTGACAGGCTGCCGCCGTCCTCACCGATTTCAGTGTCATAGCCCTTCGGAAGACGTCTGATAAAGCTGTGGGCATGGGATGCCTTTGCTGCTGCAATGATTTCCTCATCTGTGGCATCCGGCTTTCCCATTATGATATTGTCACGGATTGTGCCCTTCTTGAGCCATGTCTCCTGAAGCACCATGCCATAGTTGTCACGTAGACTCTCTCGCGTGATTTTTCTGATATCATGTCCACTCACCTTAATTGTTCCACTGTTTACATCATAAAATCTCATAAGCAGATTGATAATAGTCGTCTTTCCACATCCTGTCGGACCTACGATAGCCACGCGCTGTCCAGGCTTTACGTGGAGATTGAAATCCTCGATAAGCTTTTTATCCGGCACGTATGAGAAATAAACATCCTCTATGTCCACACGTCCGTCTGCTTCACCAAGCGTTACCGCATCCGAAGCATCCGGTATCTCCTTTTTCTCCTCAATCAGCTCGAAAATACGAGCGGCACAGGCAAGTGCGTTCTGAAGCTCTGTTATGACACCCGATATCTCGTTGAACGGCTTGGTGTACTGGTTGGCATATGATAAAAAGCATGAAAGCTGTCCTACCGTGATTCCGCCAGTGAGTGCACTCATGGCACCAAAAATTCCGACTCCGGCATACACAAGACTGTTGACAAAACGTGTACTCGGATTTGTAAGACTTGAAAAAAATGTTGCCCTCAGTGAGCATTTCTGTAATCTGTCATTTATCTCGTCAAACTGCTCAAGCGCCTCATCCTCATGGTTGAAGGCCTGTACGACCTTTTCATTTCCTACTATCTCGTCGATGAGTGATGTCTGCTCTCCCCTTGTTCTTGTCTGCAGCTGAAACATGGAATATGTCTTTTTAGTGATAAAGCTTGCCACAAAAAGTGACAAAGGTGTGATTAGTACTACGATGCATGATATCTTCACATCTATTGTAAGCATGAAAATAAGCGTGCCTGCTATTGTTGCAATTCCTGTAAAGAGCTGTGTGAAGCCCATCAGAAGTCCCTCTGAAAATGTATCTACATCGGCGATGATACGGCTGACCATATCACCATGTGAGTGACTGTCAATATATGATAACGGCATTTTCTCAATATTCAAAAATGCATCATGCCTTATATCCCTCACTATGTTGTAGGTCATCCTGTTGTTGCAGATATTTGTAAGCCACTGGGCCGCTGCCGCTATGACGACTATTATTGCAGCTCTTGTGAGGATGGCTGTCATAGCCGTAAAATCAACCTTTTCTTTTCCTACAATCAAATCAATTGCGCGTCCTGTGAGGATTGGAAAATAAAGCGTAAGCGCCACTGTAACAACAGACAGGGCAAGGGAAATTACAAGCAAAGGAATATATCTCTTCATGTAGCTTAGTACCTTGCGCATTGTACCTGCTTTATTCATTTTCGCATTATCCATAGCCATACTCTACACCTCCTTTTGTTTAGTCATATCCGACTCTTTTTTAAACTGTGAATCATATATCTCTTTGTAGGTCTCGCATGTCTCAAGCAGCTTTTCATGCGGTCCGAAGCCAACCATCTGTCCGTCGTCGAGCACTATGATATTGTCCGCAAACTGGATAGATGAGGTACGCTGTGACACGATAAATATTGTCTTGTCACCATGCATGCCCTTTAATGCCGCACGAAGGCTCGCATCTGTAGCAAAATCAAGTGCCGATGCACTGTCGTCAAGTATCAGTATGTCAGGATTCTTTACAACTGCCCTGGCAATTGTAAGACGCTGCTTCTGACCACCTGATAAGTTCTTGCCGCCCTGCTCTATCATGTAGTCAAGACCGCCCTCTTTGCCCTTTACAACCTCTGTCGCCTGTGCTATATCGAGCGCCTTCCACATTTCCTCCTCTGTGGCATCATTTTTGCCCCAGCGCAGGTTGTCGGCTATTGTTCCTGCAAAAAGCACTGCCTTTTGCATTACAACACCGATTTTATCTCGAAGCTGCACTGCATCGTAGTCATTTATATCATTTCCCTGAATCCTTATAGTACCCTTTGCGGCATCATAAAACCTCGGGATAAGGTTTACAAGGCTTGATTTTCCTGAACCTGTACCACCGATGATTCCGATTGTCTGCCCCTTTTGCACTGTAAAGCTTATATCTGTGAGTGTCTCATCGGCCGCTCCCTCATAGGTCATGCAGACATGGTCAAACTCAACCTCAGGTGCCCCTGCCTTTGCATCAATGAGCTTAGGATTTTTCTCAGGAAGCTTTGATGGAATAGAAAGCACATCCGCTATACGATTACCGCACGCCACTGCCTTTGTCACCTGTACGATGAGATTTGCAAGCTTTATCAGCTCGACAAGTATCTGTGACATGTAGTTTACAAGTGCCACAACCTCACCCTGTGTTAGGATTCCTGCGTATACCTGTTTGCCGCCTGATACGATAACTGCAATTGTTGCAATATTTATAATGATAAATGTCAGAGGATTGGTGAGTGCAGAGATTCGTCCTACAACCTGCTGCATATTGGTTAAAAGCTCGTTGTCCCTGTTGAAGCTGTCAATCTCATCATTTTGCTTATTGAAAGCTCTTATAACCCTGGTTCCCTCTAAGTTCTCCCTGGTGTGCGAAAGCACTGTATCAAGAGAGCTCTGCACCTTTTTGTAAAGTGGAAGGCTTGCAGCCATAACGGAGAATACCACTATTGAAAGCAGAGGTATGGTAACTACAAAAACCATTGCCGCTCTTACATTTACTGTAAAAGCCATCGCCATAGCTCCGAACACAATAAATGGCGAACGAAGGAAGAGTCGAAGCACCAGATTGACTCCTGACTGTACCTGGTTTATATCGCTTGTCATCCTCGTGATAAGTGTCGATGTGCCTACTGTATCCATCTTTGAAAATGATAATGACTCTATCTTTTCAAACAATATATGACGAAGCTTTGTTGAAAAACCGACTGCCGCCTTGGCCGCAAAATACTGAGCAGTGACCGAGCTTACCAGACCAACTGCCGCAAGCAGCACCAGCACACCTCCCATCTTCCATATATATGGCTTGTCCGAAGCCGCGATTCCGTTATCAATGATTGCTGCCATGACAAGCGGTACTATAAGCTCGAAAGATGCCTCGAGCAGCTTAAATAGCGGAGCACAGATGCATTCCTTTTTGTACTCCTTCAAATACTTTAATATCTGTTTCATCTTTTCCCCTTCCAGATTTTTGTTACTGTTTACGTCTCTGTATGACCAGCAACGATTACAGCTTCACTATTATAGATGATTTTTCTCATATGTACAAGAAAAACGATACACAAAAAACCACAAAAAAACCAGCACCCCGCGGTACTGGTTTCATATGTCAGCTCTTATGTATATGCTTCTTGATTGCTTCAAAGCTCTCAGGACTTATGACATGCTCTATACGGCATGCATCCTCTGCTGCAATCTCCTTATCTACGCCAAGCTTCTCAAGACACTCTGACAAAAGCTCATGTCTTTCGTATATCATCTCTGCTATCTGTCTTCCTGACTCTGTGAGTGTGATAAAGCCTGCATCACTAACTGTGATATTGTTCTTCTCTCTAAGGTTTTTCATGGCTATACTCACGCTGGATTTTTTAAATCCAAGCTCATTTGCTATATCAACTGAGCGTACCACAGGAAGCTTCTTGCTGAGAATAAGTATGGTCTCTAAATAGTTTTCTGATGATTCATTGTTTCGCATTTCGAATACCCCCGTGAGTTTATTTTCGTTCGTTTCATTAAGTTATATTATTATAACATACATTTTATTGTTTGCAAAACTTTTCTTTTTTGATTTATACGTTGATTTATAAAAATCCAAAAAAAATACAAAAGCCCATATTTGTTATTGACTTCTAATTCACGTTAGTGTATACTAACTATCGAATCAGAAAACAAACGTATGCATGATATATTTTAAATCTTGTATGCCATAAATGTTTAATTATACCAGATAAGACCGGCCGATCACCGGTCTTATTTATTTAAAAAATGGGTAACTATTCAGCTTAAACGAGAGCTCTTTTTAACCTTTGAAGCCCCTCCATAAGCACTGCCCCGGGGCATGCGATATTCAATCTCACAAAGTAGCGTCCATTGCCTCCAAACTCAGCTCCCTCCGACAGATAAAGTCCTGTCTTTTCGCGAATCATCTGCGTAAATGCCACAGAATCATCTGTGAGTGCACTGCAGTCAAGCCACATGAGGTATGTCGCATCGGCATCCACTACATGTATCTGCGGCAGGTTTTCTGCCATGAAGTCACATACTGTTTTGCGGTTTTCCCAAAGATATTTCCTGAGCTCCTCAAGCCACGGCTCACCCTTTGTGAATGCCGCAACTGCTGCCGTGATGGCAAAGGCGTTTGGCTCCGCCACCTCGTCTGTATTTAATGCGCGCCATACTTTGTGGCGCAAAAATTTATTTGGCACCATCACTGCCGCAGTCTGTAAGCCAGCCATATTAAAGCACTTGGTCGGTGCAATACAGGTGATGCTGATATCGGCGCAGTCCTCCGATGCTGCCGCAAACGGCACGTATGATTTTCCCGGTGCTGTGATGTCGCAGTGTATCTCGTCTGATATGACCGTCACATTGTACTTCCTGCAGAGTGCACCTATTTTCGCAAGCTCATCCTTTGTCCAGATGATACCGCACGGATTGTGAGGATTGCAAAATATCATAAGCGAGGTCTGTGGATTGGAAAGGTCATGCTCCAACCTGTCATAGTCCACAAAATATCTGCCGTTTTCGTACCCAAGCGGGCTTTCCTGCACATTTACTCCGTTATTGAATATGGAATTGAAAAAAATATTGTATACCGGTGTCATGATAAGCACATTCTCACCGGGTGTTGTGAGCTTTCGCACTGTAGATGATATGGCCGGTACGACCCCTGTGCAAAAAATCAGGCTGTCTCTTTCGATTTTAAGCCCATGGCGTCTGTCCCACCACGAAATATACGCATCATTCCACTCATCCGGAATGATGGAATAGCCAAACACTCCGTGAGAAACACGCGCTGATATTGCATCTATTATCTGGGGTGCTGTCTTAAAATCCATATCTGCTACCCACATCGGGAGCTCATTTTCTGCCACATCCCACTTTAGTGAGCCTGTATTTCTTCTGTCTACAACGGTGTCAAAATCATACATAGATTATTTTCCCTCACATATTATCTTAGTCTTTGATGGGTCAACTCTGTCCTTTTCGATAGTCAGTATGCCAATCTCCTTTGCCCTTATCACTCCGCTTGTCGGATTTAAAACACTGTCCACCTTACTGCAAATCTCTGCATCTACCGAAGAATACTCAAATGCCAATGTAGTGTTTATGAGCTTACAGTTTTTCATAACGAGGTTGTCGATGTAGCAAAGCCCCTGCAGGCTCTCGATTGTGCAGTTTATAAGTGTCAGATTCTTTGCGTTCCAGCCAAGGTATTCACCTGTAATAAATGAATCATAGACTGTGACATTTTCCGTATTCCAGAAGGCATCCTTTGAGATAAGCTTTGAATCGTGCACCTCTACATTTCTTGAGCCGTCAAACGAATAGTTGCCGACCAGCTGGAAATTCTTCATGATAAGATTATTTGTATTCATGCCAAAATAATCTCCCTTTGCCGAGACATTCTCGATATCGACATGATCACAGCTCCAGAGGGTCTCCTGGGCATTTGGAAATGTCACATTTTTAAGCTTCAGGTTATTGCAGCGCCTGAAGTTCTTAGGTGCCTCAACTATTGAATCTGTGACAGAGATATTGTCTGTATACCAGACTCCCGCACGCGCCATGTCAAACCATGTGCAGTCCTTTACAGCTATGTCACTGCAGTACCACAGCGGATATTTCCATCTAAAAAAACAGCCTGTCAGGCTAATGCCATGGCTCTCCTTAAGAGGAGACTCTCCGTCATCAAAAATTGTATCATATATATCCAGGTCATTGCTTGCAAACAGGGCTCTTTCGCCTGTCAGAAACTCCTGATGGATTTGTTTTCTTTCGCTCATTATATATACTCCTTTTTGCTCTAAGTAGTTCTAAAGTTATCTGTCATTAACTAAAAGAACTGCCAGGCACATAAGAATATGCAGCCCGACAGTTATCATTATACCCCAAACCCTACTGAATTTATAGTATTTTATATAAGTTTAATATTACAAAATTAATATTAAGAGCCTGATATTTACAGCTCAAGCCCGTCAAGTATGCTCTTAAGTGCATCAGCAGACTCCTTGAGCTTTAAAGCTTCCTCACCGTTTAACTCGATTGGGATATCGCTCTCCACTCCATTTGCTCCAACGATTGCAGGCATTGAGAGAACCACACCGTCGATGCCGTACTGTCCGTGCATCATGTGTGAAACAGGAAGAATAGACTTCTCATCACGCATAATTACCTCGCAGATACGTCTGACCGACATAGCGATACCATAATATGTCGCATGCTTTCTGTTGATTATCTCGTAGGCACTGTTCTTTACGTTTGCAGCGATTTCCTCTGTATTCTCCTTATGCTTGTAGTGACCTCTCATCTCGCACATCTTGTGAAGCTCCACTCCGGAAACATTGGCTGATGACCATGCAACCACCTCACTGTCTCCGTGCTCACCTACTATAAATGCATGTACGCTTCGGCTATCCACCCCAAGGTGTTCTCCGAGCGCATACTTAAGTCTTGCACTATCAAGCACGGTACCTGAACCGATGACACGCTCCTGCGGAAGTCCTGAAAGCTTCTGTGCCACCTGTGTTAAAATATCTACAGGGTTTGCAACGATAAGTAAGATTCCACCGAAATTTCTCTTTGCGATCTCCGGAATGATGCTCTTGAAGATTGCAACATTTTTATTTACCAGATCAAGTCTTGTCTCGCCCGGTTTTTGGCCTGCACCTGCAGAAACAACAATGATAGCAGCATCTGCCACATCATCATAACCACCTGCATATATCTTCATAGGTCTGGCAAAAGGAATACCGTGGCTTATATCCATCGCCTCTCCCTCAGCTTTGTCCTTATCAGCGTCAATGAGAACTATCTCAGAAAAAAGACCGCTCTGCATAAGTGCAAAAACTGATGCCGAACCAACGAATCCACATCCGATCATGACAGCCTTTCTTGGGTTTGTCTTAACAACTGCGTTAGTTTTATTGCTCATGTACGTTCCTCTCTTTCTTAAACTATAATTCAAATAGTTGCTTTTTATTATAACTATTCATCCCAAACACAAATTCTCAATATCTGCTTTGTTATCAGTTGTTCTGAATAATTATCTCTTATTTATATTATACCCGCATTGTACATATAATCCGTTGTAAAAACAACAAATTACTTGATAAAATACAATCAATAGCCCATTGTTCCCATTTTTATACAACTTTAATGCAGATTTTCACATAAAAAGTGCAATACTAAAAGCAAACCGGACCAATACAGCTGAATGAATTGTCATTTAGCATATTGATCCGGTTATATTTAAATGCTGTATCCGCTTATTTTGTGCTTGAATTTCTGTACTCAAGCGGTGTCATTCCATACAGCTTCTTGAACTGTCTGTTAAAATGCTCCACGTTCTGATATCCTGCCTCAATTGCGATATTCTCAACAGTTGTGATGCTGTTTCTAAGCAGTGTGCGTGCCTTCTTCATCTTGGCATTGGTGACCAGCTCTCCGAAGGTCTTGCCTGACTTCTCCTTTATGTACTTGGAGATATACGGCTCTGTCAGGTTGAACTGTGCAGCCATGTCTGCAAGCGATACTGTCTTGTAGTTGGCCTGGATGAAGTTGAGCATGGCAATATAGCGCTCATCCTTCACGTGACTGTCAGCCTTGGTGGCAAGGTAATGGTTTACCGCAACAACAAGCGCTCCGATTGATGCCTTGATGATATCCTCATCCACACCTGCGCCCCAGAACATACTGCCGTCAACTGTGATACCCACATATGCCATAGCCTTTGATGAAGATCCGTGTGAAAGCGCATGCTCCTCGTATACAGTGAGCTCAAAGCTGATGTCAAAATACTGCTTAATTATATTGCTGACTGCATCGAGACGGCCGTTTCCATTGGCATCTACCTTTCTGGTGCTGTCATTGTGTAAAATAACCGCCTCTGCGAAAATGCCGTTTACCTGCTTAAAGTGGCACTCCGGTATAGTGAAATATGGATGAAAATCCACATAATTGTCTGTAAAGATACTGTGTACCCACTCAGGTGAAAGCTCCTTGTGCTCCTCGTCCGATACCTGCTTGACCATGTATCCGACCTGCTCTCTCATCTGCTGTGGCACATTGATACCGAAGCTCTGCTTAAGGATATATGCCACTCCGCCCTTTCCTGACTGGCTGTTGATACGGATAACATCAGCCTCGTATGTCCTGCCGACATCCTTTGGATCTATAGGCAGATATGGAACCGTCCACTTATCAAGCTTCTTTTCCTCTCTCCATGCCATGCCCTTTGAGATTGCATCCTGATGTGAGCCTGAAAAAGCAGAAAAAACAAGGTCTCCCGCATATGGCTGTCTCTCGCCTACCTTCATTCTGGTAAATGTCTCATACTTCTCCCTGATCTCAGGCAGATTTGAAAAATCAAGCTGTGGATCCACTCCGTGTGAGTAAAGATTCATGGCAAGTGTCACGATATCTACATTTCCTGTTCTCTCACCGTTTCCAAACAGCGTACCCTCTATCTCCTCAGCTCCTGCAAGCACACCAAGCTCTGATGTGGCAACACCGCAGCCTCTGTCATTATGAGGATGTAAGCAAAGCACTACTCCGTCTCTGTACTTGAGGTGCTTGTTGATATACTCTATCTGTGTGGCAAAAACATGTGGCATAGCATTCTCTACTGTGGTAGGAATATTGATGATAGCCTTATTATCAGCCTTTGGCTGCCATACATCAAGCACAGCGTTGCACACATCAACCGCATAATCCACCTCAGTGCCCGAAAAGCTCTCCGGTGAATACTGGAAACGGAAATTACCGTCAGTCTCTGCTGCAAGGTCTCTCAGTAAAATAGCTCCGTCAACTGCAAGCTGCTTTATCTCTTCCTTTGACTTCTTAAACACCTGCTCACGCTGTGCAACAGATGTGGAATTGTACAGATGTACAACTGCTCTCGGTGCTCCCTCAAGTGCCTTGAAGGTCTTCTTGATGATATGCTCTCTGGCCTGTGTCAGCACATGTATAGTGACATCATCAGGAATCATATCCCTCTCAATAAGAGCTCTCGTGAAATTGAACTCTGTCTCAGAGGCTGCCGGGAAACCTACCTCGATTTCCTTAAAGCCTATATCTACAAGCATCTTAAAGAAGTCAAGCTTCTCCTCAAGACTCATCGGCTCGATTAGAGCCTGGTTGCCATCACGTAAATCAACCGAACACCACAGTGGTGCTTTATCTATATAATCCTTCTTAACCCAGTCATAAGTGCATTCAGGAGGCAGAAAATAACTGCGCTCGTATTTTTCATATCCTTTCATCTTAAAACCTCTTTTCGTTTGAACTGATATAATTGTAACACATAAGCGCAGTTATTGGAATGATTATATTTAATCACTTTGATTGATGTAATTTAATTTTTTATAAAAAAATAATCAACTTTATTGATTTTGATTATTCTAATCAGATATTTAGGCTAAAATATCCGGCTAATCCTCTCTCTTATTACCCCAGAAAAACAATGCAACTGTTCCCGGACCGGTGTGGCTTCCTATAGTCGTACCGATATCATTTATCTCTACTTTTCCCTTCATCTTAGGGAAGGCAGCCTCAATCAGATCAGCTACGGCTTTAGCATCCTCATAGCATGCAGAATTTGATATATAGACCTTATCCGAATAATCGGCACCATCCTTGCAGAGTGCCTGCATCTTCACAAGCATCTCCTTTATTGCCTTCTTTTTGGTGCGGATTTTCTCACGCACAATAAGCTTTCCCTCATTGCTCACATTCATGAAAGGACAGATATTAAGCACATTTCCCACGAATCCCGCGGTCTTTGAGATACGGCCGCCCCTGATAAAAAATGTAAGGTCTGATGAGAAGAACCAGTGATTCACCTCAAGTCTGTGCTCCATGGTCCAATCAGCAAGTGTATCAATATCCATGCCGCTATCCCTGAGGTCAGCGAGCTTATCCATCAAAAGACCAAAGCCTGACGATGCTGCCAGCGAATCAATCACATATATCTTTCTGTCAGGGTATTCCTCCTCGAGAGCCTCCTTTGCAAGCCTTGCCGAGTTGACTGTACCTGATATACCGGAGCTTAGTGTACAGTGAAGCACATCATATCCCTCATCCAGAAACTGCCTGAAGTACTCCATGTACTCCCCCTGATTGATCTGCGAGGTCTTTGTCATGGCACCTGCCTCCATTGCCTTGTAGAAATCCGGCAGTGGCATGGACTGTCCTAAATCATCCATATACTCTTTACCGTCAAGCTCATAGTGAAAGCATGCGTACTTAATATTTCTCTCGAGCATATGCTCCCTGGTAAGATCTGCTGTCGAACAGCAGCTAATCACATAATTTGACATATTATTTTCCTTTACCTTTTGACCTTTTATCATTATATGTAGTCAGATACATATGGTATCTCATGATATAAAATATCATCAAGCTTTGCAACAGCATCATACGTAGTCTGTATTTTGCCCATCTGCAAAAGCTTCTCAGCACTCTTGTAGCCTAAAAGCAGTGTGGTAAACGTGCCAATAGACATGCTTAGGTGATACTGTGGATTTTTGTCGGTGAGAGCACAGTGCCCTTTCTCAAAATCAATGACAAATGTGCCATTGTTCCACGGAAGAAGTTCATCTGCTATCTCAAAGCTAAAACAGCCGCCCGGGCCATCCGGGTCACAGTTATACTGTGATATAAACTGCGCCACGTCGATGATTCTGCCCATGGCATATGGTCTTATTGTCTCCTTTATATCACTGTCATCGAGCTCAAAAGCAATGGGCTCGCTGTAATAGTTGTTGCCTCTGACCTCATCAATCATGGAATCGTGCGCATGAATATACTCCCACAGACCAAGCTGCGCCTCACGGTTTAAGTAGATGAGCTCCTTGATGTGCATGACATCGGAGCTGATAAGATACACCATATAGCCACACGGTTCGTCATCCTCGTTATAGTAGATGGCGACCATCGTATCGTCCTCATCCCAGCGGAAGTACTCCTCCCAAGCCAGATTGTTTCTGTACAGACAGCCGTGAGTCTTCGCGGCAAAGTGAGTATGAAGCTTCTTAAACTGCTCGTCATCCCACTGCACACGGCGCACATAGCCGGGCTCCTTAAGCTTTGTAGGAATCTGTCTGTCCTTTATCACATATGTCATCTTGTTTGAGATAATCTCCCAGCCAAGCCCTCTGTAAAGAGGTATGGAGTATGGATACAAAAGGGCAAACGACTTGTTGCTATCTCGCATCCTCGTAAGACTCTTTCTCATAAGCTTTTTCATGAGACCATGGCCTGTGTACTCAGGATACGTGCACACACTGGTGACAAAGCCTACCTCGTAGCGCTCACCATATATATTCATATCGAGCGGATATACAGCAAACTGAGCCACAAGCTCCTCTTTTTTGTCTATGATATTGAAGCAGCCGAGCACATCAGCTCTCTCAAGCACCGGAAACTTCGACTGCTTGATTTCATCATCCTTCCAACCGGTCTCGGCAAGGTCTGCCTCTGTTACCTGAAAAGCATAACGAAGCAGTGCATTGTATTCCTCCGCATCATCCTTTGTCAGTACTCTTATCTTAAATTCATCTGATTTAAAAGAATGCATAGTGTCCTTTCTCGCCTGTCTTTACTGTATACATCAGATCATCCGCCTTCTTAATGAGCTCAGTAATCTGACTCTCACTGGTAACATTTCTCTCATATGAAATACCAATAGAACAGGTGATATTCTTCTCCTCTTTAAACTCTACGTCATGATTCAGGTATTTCGTTATCTGCCTGCTGAAGCCATCTGCCTCTGCAATCCTTGCATAGATATCCTTTGCAATATTTTCAAGCTCGTATCTGGAGCATGACTCAATGACTATGATAAACTCATCACCGCCATATCTGCTCACAAAGCCTCTGTCCTTTGCCACTTCCCTGAATATAAAGGCCATCTCCTTAAGTATCAGATCACCTATATCATGACCATACGTATCATTATAATGCTTGAAGTTGTCCAGATCAATAAACATAAGTCCCACATCCATACCACCTGATGTCACGCTTATGCGCTTTTCAAGCTTTTCAATCTCCTGATACATGCCTGCTCTGTTGTATATGCCTGTCAGCATATCGGTAACTGCGGCCTGCTTGAGTCTCCTGTTCATCTCATTAGCCTTCTCATTGGCCTCAATACGGGCAATGGAATACTCAAGCTCTCTGAATAATAGCTTGAAAATGCTCAAATCATCCTCGTTGAGCATGTATCGCTCTATGGAGCCATGCCAGTTATCCTTCATGCGCACATATGCTATGAGAACACTTGAAAGCGCATCATTCTTGATAAAAGGCACCGCAGCAAATGAACATACATCATCCGCGCCGAAGTACGAGATGATATTCTCATGCTCGTAGAAGCCTTCTCCAATCTTTGATGTGGCAAAACCCTCCGGATATTCTATCATGATATCACATATGCCCTTTATAACCTCATCTGTCATATCACATTCTGTATCATTATAAAGTACCTGCGGCTCCTTAGCGTGCAGATCTATAATCAGCGCACAGTCCAGACTGAAATGATTGATAAAATTGCTCATGGCATTTTCAATCATAGTCTCCTTCTTCTGGTCATTTACATCGACAATAGTCTGCCATATGGAAATAAACTCAATCTGGCGCTTTGAGCTCTGATAGTCCTTAGCAAGTCCCTGCTGCTTTACAAGCAGATCAATCTGTCTTTCATTGATAAAGCCTTCACTCAGTGACTCTAAGTTGATATTTTTTAACATTTCAAGCGGAGCTGCTTCTGCTATTTCATGCATTCTTTTATTGTGTGCATCTAAAAGTATTCTCTCATGCTCTATAAGCTCATTTTTGCCGAGCTGTTCAAACAGCTTAATCCTGCTTTTCCTGTATATCGAATATGCAAAAAACTCATTGCCCTCCGCATTAACGAGGTATCTCTCTGCATCCTCAAACTGTAAAAAGGCTTCTTCCTTTTTATCATCGTGCCACAAGAGCATAGCCGATGCAAATGAGTACAGAAACATCTCATCATCGCATCTGGAATAGTCATGAACAGCCTCTGTTCTTGTACTGTCAATTACCCTGTATATGACGTAATTGAGAAACTGCTTGCAGCTGAGCAGATAGCGCTCACAGCTGAATCTGTCACCTGAAAATATAGATGCAAGTGCAAGAAGCGCATATACCTTACTCGTGTTGCACACTCTTAAGCTGTTTAGATGAAGCTTTATAATAGTCTTCATGGCAATTAAAAGTGCCTGGACAGCCTCCTTATAATTACCCTGCATGATATAGTTAAGAGACTTGTTATAATACACCTCAGCTATATCCTCCGGCATCTTCAGATAATATAACATATTTATTGCAGTATTATAATAATCGTCAACAAGCTCATTTTTACCCATGGCACTCAGATTGTAGCCTATAGCCGTAAGTACTCTCGCAACATATATATTGCCGTGTTCCTTCATGAACTCGTATGTACGGATAACATATAAAAATGCTATCTCATTGAGACCGTTTGTGCTGGCAAGCATGATAGTCTTCTGATATGCATCATACACAAGCTGCTCATTTTCTATCTTCTTTGCAAGCTCAAGTCCCTTTGTAAAATGCTTTAGCAATGATTCATCATAAAATGACTGTTTCACCACATCCCGGCTATTGTCATATGCGTAAATATATATATGCGCAAGATGATTTCTGTATCCGTGCTTTATAATCTTTTCTATAAATTCATCACTGACAGGTATATCCTGCACACAGAAAAATATATTGTACCAGCCCGACATCTTTATCATAACGGACAAAAGCTCGGACTTGAATTCAAGCAATTCATCATCCGCCAAAAGTGCATAGTCATAGGCTTTCTTTGCACAGCCCTCAGCCTTCTCAAGCTTGCCCTGATACATATAGCAGGTGCCCTTCATAAAATAATACAAAGAAAAATAATGCTCACTGTCATTTTCCGGTATCAGTGCCTTGTACTCATTCGTAAGCTCAATCGCTTTGGACATCTCTCCAAGTAAAACAGATGTCCTTGCATAGATAAAATAAAAACGTCTCAGACTCTTTTCATCAATCCATGCATCCTCAAACTTAATCTTGTGCTCTATGATACGACAGCCTCTCTTTGCCTGCTCATAATCCAGAAACTCCATAATATTTGATGCTTCCTGGATACTCTGCTCAAAGTTTGTAGTGATATACAGCTCGTCATCACTTGTGTCTCTTATATGATTATTCTGTTGTCCGGCACTGCCTATATAGTATATGGCACTCCTGTCCTCAAGAGACTCGACTATACGATCCCACACCTCAACAGTACTGTCAGTACCCTTGACCTGGACATTAACACCCAACACAATACCGATATTGGTGCACGGATTGTCAATCAGATACTTGATGGTCTCAATAGAGCTCTTTGACGCCATCTGGAATCTGTTTATCACAATCATCAATGGCCTCACTTCTGAAAGCCTCTTAAGCATGTCAACTATGGCCTTAGTCATGCGTCTCTGCTCGTATGCTACCTCATTTAACAGCACTGTCTCCTCTCTGAAACACTCACCGGTCTCATAATAGCTGTTTAACACCTGTCTGTGCAGGTAGTACACACCGCACTCCCTTTGGAAATCATCAAAGCTTCCGCCTATAAAGCGCCTGTGCATATTGCATATGATGTCTAAAAATGGCTCATAAGCTCCGACCAAAGTGTTGTAAGAGAACTCACTGTATGCAAAAAAGACGTTATCCTCATTGCTTTGATAACGTCTTATAACCTCAAGATTTTCAATCGAAAAATCATTGCTATAATTCGCCATTACGATATTTCGAGTCTCTTTTCCTATGCGATTGTAAATCTGTTCAATTACCCCACTATAATACTTTTCTATCATCTGATAACCCCATCACGTTCTAAATCTAACACAGGATAAATCTTTCCATGTAGTTAAATTTCCGAAATAATCCTAAAAATATAATAGCCCAAAATTCCTAAAAAGTCAATCTTTTGACTCAATAATGATAAATTTTCCTCTATGGATATCAATCACTGCATGGTCATCAATTATTTCATTGGATATGCCAAGCGATGTAAATCTGTCAAATGAATAATCCGTAACAGGATACTTAAAGCCTCTAAGGCTCACCTCATTGTCGTCTGTCACTGCTATAAGAGAGACAAACCTGCCATACTGGGCTGATTTTTCAATGGTTACGGGCTTATCTGCCATCCTTATACGGTTGTTTGTATCGATAATGCTGATATCAGTTCCACTTTCCAATCCTATTCCCAAGAGTGAAATATTGCCGAGCACATGGTCTATTCTGCTGCCGGTTGCTCCAAGCAACACTATGCTTCGTGCACCCTCTCTTATGGCAAGTCTTATGGCATACTCTGTATCAGTATCATCCTTTATGGGATTGAGCCTGTGTATCTCGGTCTGTCCCTTTCTCTCAAAAAACTCCAAGGCCTTTGTTGTGGCTGAATCGAAATCACCTACAATTATATCAGGCGTGACACCGTTTTCGTACAGGAAATCCATTCCGCTGTCAGCCGCAATTATGGCATCTATTCCATCAGTCTTTATCTCATTTAAGCCGAATTCCTTATCTATTTTTCCACCACATACAATCAAATACCTCATTTTATCCACCTTCTTATAAATAACATATCCACATTTACTACAGCCCCGGAAGCATTTTTGTTTTAACCTGCATCTGTTACATCATGATATTCAGAAAACCCTTTACATTTTCTTCTATATCTCCGCTAAACACCGCACTTCCCGCAACAATGATATTGGCTCCTGCCGCAAGCAGTGTCTCCACGTTCTCAAGATTAACACCACCGTCCACCTCGATATCAGCCTTATTTGCGGTTTTCTCAAGAAGTGCCTTTAAGTCGCGCACCTTGTCTACAGTGTACGGAATAAGCTTTTGTCCTCCAAAGCCCGGATTTACAGTCATGATAAGCACCATGTCCACCTTGGGAAGCACATACTCTATGGCTGAGAGCGGAGTAGCCGGATTTAATGCTACACCTGCCAGTATGCCCTTTTCCTTTATTGCCTCGATTGTCCTGTCAAGATGCTTACATGCCTCCGCATGGACTGTGATGATATCTGCTCCTGCTGTCGCAAAATCATCTATATATCTGACCGGCTCATCTATCATCAGATGCACATCAAACATACGCTCTGTACACTTTCTGATTGTCTTTATGACCGGCAGTCCTATTGATATGCTTGGAACGAAGCTGCCGTCCATAACATCTATATGCACATACTGTGCTCCTGCCTCATCAAGCTGCTTAAGCTGCTCTCCGAGTATTGAATAATCCGCTGATAAAATTGATGGTGATAAACAGTTCATGTTTTCCTCCGTTTGATTATGCTTTAAATTAATACTTTTGTCTATTTTTAAGCTCCTCATATAAAAGCTTATAATTATCATACCGCACCTGCGATATTTTCCCATCTGCAAGAGCTTCCTTCACGCCGCAGTCCGGCTCATTTATATGACTGCAGCCCTGAAACCTGCAATATGGCTCATACTCTACAAACTCCGGATAACATGTCCACAGATCTTCCTTTTCAAAGCCCGGCACATCCATCGAGCTAAAGCCCGGTGTATCCATGATATACGTGCCATCCTTTATAGGGATAATCTCAGAATGTCTGGTCGTATGCTTTCCGCGCTCTATTTTCTCACTTATATGTCCGGTCTCCATCTGCACATCATCCTGCAGACAGTTAATGATAGATGACTTGCCAACTCCCGAGGGACCTGCAACCGTGGTCGTCCTTCCCTCTAAAATGTGCTTTATCTCATCTATGCCCTCACCTGTTTTCGTGCTGGTAAAAAGCACTCTATAGCCAGCCGGCTCGTATATGCTTTTAAGCTCCTGCTGCTCTTTAGGTGTGATTAAGTCCTTTTTGTTGAAACATATGGTAACCGGGACATGCTGGTACTCCATCATACACAAAAACCTATCAAGCAGGTTGAAATTGGGATCCGGCTTTGCGGATGCAAAAATAACCAGGGCCATGTCTATATTGGACACAGCCGGCCTGATAAGTTCGTTTTTCCGTGGCAGTATACGCTCGACATTGCCTATGTGCTTTTCATCATCGAGGACTGCTATGTCGACGATATCGCCAACCAGCGGCTTTATCTTTTGTTTTCTGAAGGTGCCTTTTGCTTTGCACTCGTAGAGAGTGCCGCCTGTGGCAGTTTCTTTTGCTTCTTTGGTTTCTTCTACGTAGACGTAGTAGAAGCCGGCAATTCCTTTAATAATTTTTCCTGTCATGGTTTTCCTTGTATTGCTTTTGTATTTCAGGAGTCACGCTTTCGGCGGGGTGCATGCCGCGCTTTGAGGTTATGTGGGTGGCGGGGGCAGGCATATATTCCTCTTAAAAAATATGAAGCCAGCCCCGGGCTCTCCTACGGACAGGCTATGGCTTGCTCTGCCCTGTTTTTTCCTCGGTAGTTTTATGGCACCCCGGGGCATTTCATATTTTTTTCTCGGAACACATGCCTGCCCCGCTATCTACAGTCCTTCTCCGCGAATTCAGGTTCTCGTCCGCGAGTTGGTGTGGTAGTGGGGTGCGGATAGCACCACTTCGTGGGTGCTATCCGATGGCTACAATAAGGAGATGTATTGCCATCCACGTTTTCATCAAATTATGGTACTTGTACAGAAATCGTTTTTTCTCCCGGCTTTTCACCTGTTACATTTCCATTCTCATCCTTGACAGGCTCTGTATACTGCCATGTAACCGTTACTGTACCTGTTTTACAGTTCATTGTTCCACTTACTGTAACTGAAGCTGATGTTACATCACTTCCGCTTGCATAAGTTTTTCCGTCAGAACCCACAAGTGAATATGAACCACCTGTAATATTAACTTCTCCGATATCAAGCTTAACTGTCTTACTTACGTTAGTTGATATCTCCTGCTTACCCTTACTGAGTGTCAGTGTGATTGTAGTGCCTGCGGCTACGGTTTCGCCGGATTTGGTCTGGCTGATTACGCTGCCGGCGGGTACTGTGTCGCTGTACTGGGAGTCGGCGTAGGTGTACTTGAGCCCTGCTCCTGCGAGAGCGCTTTCTGCATGTGACTGTGAGGCGCCTACTACGTTTGGCACGGTGATTGGCTTCTGGCCCGGTGAGAGGGTGACTGTTACTGTGCTGCCCTTTGCGGCCTGTTTCTTTGCTGATGGTGACTGTGCTGTTACTACATCTGCTGCTACACTGTCATTGTAATCTCCATACTCGAAGGTGACACTAAAGCCTGCTGACTCGAGTGTGCTCTTTGCCGAGCTCTTGGTCTTTCCGATTACACTTGGTATCTTGACCATCTCTGATGTACTATCACCTTTTCCTGCGATAACTACATTAATCTGTGAACCACGCTTTACTGTATCTCCGGCCTTAACATCCTGCTCAAGGATTGTGCCGTCCTTTTCATCTGACTGCTTTGTCTCAAATGCAAATACTGTGAGGTCAAGCTTTAAGCGGTCTACTGCCTTCTGAGCATCCTCCACTGACATGCCTCTGATGTCAATCATCTGGCCCTCTGTCTCAGTCTGTGTCTCTGACTCTGATTCAGACTCGGTCTGTGTCTGTGACTCTGTCTGCTGTGACTCTGAGTTCTTTTTGCCGCCAAACTTAAACACTCCTGCCACTGAAAGTGCAAGATATATGATAACTATTACAATGATTACGGCTGTTACTATACCCATGATTGTGATTGCTTTATCCATCTTTGGATTTAAAAGCTTGCCGTCATCATCATCGTCATCGTCTTCGTCATCATCATCGTCGTCTAAGAGTGACTCATCATATTCATCATCATCGTCTTCATCGTCAGCATACTCATCATCATTATCTGCATCGGTATCATCATCGTTTAAGTCCTCTGCGACACCTCTGCCCTCTTTTATCTTGTCAAGCTCCTCCGGGCTTATAACCTTGGTCTTGCCACCGTCAACGAGTGGTGCTATTGTGACGAAATCCTCATCAGGATGCGCAAGAGAGCGCCTTATGTCTGTGAGAAGCTCCTCAATAGTCTGGTATCTGCGGTCCGGTGTCTTTTGTGTACACTTTAAGATGATTTTCTCAAAGCTGATTGGCAGATCCGGTGCGTAGATGCTTGGTCTTGCAATCTTCTCCTGTAAGTGCTGCAGTGCAACTGCCACTGTGGTATCACCGTCAAACGGCACACGGCCTGTAACCATCTCAAACATTACGATTCCCAGTGAGTAAATATCACTTCTGCCATCGACGAAGCCGTTTCTTGCCTGCTCCGGAGATGCATAGTGTACTGAACCCATCACATCTGAGCTTATTGTATTTGAAGATGTAGCCTTTGCAATTCCAAAGTCTGTCACCTTTACCTTGCCGTCTGTAGAAATAATGATATTCTGCGGCTTGATATCACGGTGGATGATATTTTTATTGTGAGCAGCCTCTATGCCCCTTGCCACCTGGATTGCAATACTTGCAGACTCCTTGAATGACAGCTGTCCCTTTTTCTCGATATAAGTCTTAAGTGTGATGCCCTCGACATACTCCATAACAATGTAGTACAGACCATTCTCGCTGCCTACATCATAGATATTTACGATATTCGGATGCTCAAGTCCTGCTGCTGACTGTGCCTCAGCACGGAACTTGGTCACAAATGAACTATCCTCCGAAAACTCCTGCTTTAAAACCTTTATAGCTACAAAACGGCTCAGTATATGGTCTTTTGCCTTGTATACATCGGACATGCCACCTGCGCCAACCTTGCTTAGGATCTCATATCGATCCGATAAAAAACTTCCTATCTCTAACATCTGTTATTACCTCGTCTTAAAATGGTTTAATAATCATTACAGTGATATTATCGCGGCCACCATTTGCATTGGCCATGGCGACAAGCTGTGACGCTGCTGTCTCGATATTATCATTTTGCCTAATAGTATCGCATATTTCTTCATCTCTCACCATATTGGTAAGTCCGTCTGTACACAGAAGAATCATGTCGTCCTCACATAGCTCGACCTCAAAGAAATCTGCCTCCACATGATCTGCTGCCCCGACAGCTCTCGTGATGATATTCTTGTCCGGATGAACTCTCGCCTCTTCGGCATTTATCTCACCCATCCTGACCATCTCATCAACCAGTGAATGATCCCTGGTAATCTGTCTGATCTGCTCTGTGCCACCTACAATATAAAGCCTGCTGTCACCTATATTAGCCACAAAAAGCTTGTTTCCTATAATAGTTCCTATAACTAAGGTGGTACCCATTCCACGCTTAGCTTCATCCTCACGAGACTCAGCCACCAGAAGCTCATTTGCCTTGTTGATTGCCTCTTTGATGATGGATACCGGTTCATCCCCGGCATTTCTCGATACCGATGCAACCACACGCTCTATAGTGTATCTGGAAGCATAGTCACCGGCTTTGTGTCCTCCCATTCCATCTGCTACGATGAAAAGATTCGGAAGATTTCCTACTGCAGTGTCAGACGAGAAATAAAAATCCTGATTCATCTCACGAATAGCACCTGCATCCGTAATGGAAAACGTCTTCATCTAGTTTATTCCTCTCTCTTTATCTATATGCTTCTTGCGAAGCTGTCCACAGGCACCGTCTATATCTCTGCCCATTTCCCTTCTAATAGTAACATTAATTCCGTTTTTTTCAAGCCTATTTTTAAAAGCCTCTATAACACCCTTGTTGGACTGCACGTAGTCGCGCTCCTTTATCGGGTTTACCGGAATCAGATTTATATGGCAGTTCATGCCATGTACGAGTGCCGAAAGCTCTGCGGCATCCTCGGCTGTATCGTTCACTCCGCCTACCAGGCTATACTCAAAGGTGACTCTGCGGCCGGTCTGTGCAAAATAATATTTGCATGCATCGACCACATCATGTATATCATAGCTGTTTGCAACCGGCATGAGAGCTTTTCTCTTTTCCTGGTTGGAGGCATGCAGTGAAAGCGCCAGCGTGATAGAAAGCTTTTCATCTGCAAGCTGCTTCATGCGCGGTACGAGACCACATGTGGAAACTGTCAGATTGCGCTGACTGATATTGATTCCGTTTTCATCAGTGAGAAGCTCTATAAAGCGCAGCAGATTGTCGTAATTGTCAAGCGGCTCGCCTGTGCCCATGACAACTACATTTGAGATGCGCTCTCCTATGTCCTTGCCTATCTGATAAATCTGGTCAATCATCTCAGACGGCCTAAGCCCCCTGACGAGACCGTCAAGAGTGGATGCACAGAATCTGCACCCCATCCTGCAGCCAACCTGCGAAGATATGCATACAGAGTTTCCATGCTTGTACTTCATAAGCACACTTTCTATGACATTGCCATCGTCGAGTGCAAAGAGATATTTTCTCGTGCCATCGAGCTTTGACACCTGCACCTCCTCTTTTTTTAGCGAGATAAGTATTGCATTGTCCTTTAATACCTGTATGAACTTTTTTGAAATATTGGTCATCTCATCAAAGCTTTCCACATGCTTCACATGAATCCACTCATATATCTGCTTCGCACGGAATTTCTTTTCTCCGAGCGATATGATAAACTCTGTGAGCTCGTCCATATTCATTGATTTGATGTCAGTTAGTTGTTCTTTTATCTGTTCCATATCATTTATTAAGTCTGCATTTAACTATTATTTTATAATTTTGTTTTGCTTATTGTTTATTACTTCACTAATTATATCCTGAAATCTGGATTCGTAATTAAAATTCATCATTCAAATCTGCATAAACAAATTTTTCTAATTCGAACCAATTTATATTTATTAATTCATGATTTATTTTAATATTATAATTTACTTTTTATGAATCTTGCAATAAAGAATCCGTCACTTCCATGCTCACCGGGCAGTATCTGTTTCATTCCGATGCCTTCCGCAAAGCTCTTATCCAGCTCAAACTCCGGATGCTTTTCAATAAACCACCTCACATTGTCCTCATTCTCAGCCTCATCTATCGTACATGTACTGTACACGAGCACTCCGTTTGTCTTCACGTATGTATGCACGGTATCAAGTATCTGTCTTTGAAGAGCGGCAAGCTCATCTACAGACTCCGGTGTCATCTTGTAGCGGATGTCCTTCTTTCTTCCGAGCACTCCAAGCCCTGAGCACGGCAGATCACAGATGAGTATATCTGCCTTTCCCGCAGAATCAGCATCAGGCACTGTGGCATCCCACACCTCTGCCGACATATTGTTAAGGCCATGCCTTTCTATATTTTCCTCAATCATATCGACCTTGTTATCGGTCAGGTCACGCGCGAGCACATGGCCACTTCCCTGTAAAAGCTCAGCTATATGGGTGCTCTTGCCACCCGGTGCTGCGCATACATCTATCACATAGTCGCCCTTCTTTGGAGCAGCCGTCTGTGCAACAAGCATTGAGCTTATATCCTGCACATAGAAAAGTCCGTCTCTGAAGCTCTGTAAGCCATTCAAATAATCAAATCCAGATATAACAAATGCATAATTAAGTTCATCAACGGCTGTGACCGTCACACCCTCTGCCTCAAGCTTTGCACGAAGCTCATCCGGAGTACACCTGGTCAGGTTTGTCCTGATGCTTATTGTGCTCTTATTGTGAAAGGCCTTGAAAATCTCCTCTGCCTTCTTCTCTCCGTATGCTGATACAAATCTGTCCACTATCCACTGTGGCATGGAGTATCGGATGCTTAAGGTATCAAACTGTACTAAGTCTATATTTCTTGCAATATTTCTGAGTACACCGTTTACAAAGCCCGAAAGCTGTGCAAACTTATGCCTCTTTGCAAGCTTCACCGCCTCATTGCACACAGCTGAATCCGGCACCGCGTCCATGTACTTTATCTGGTAGACGCTCATGCGAAGAAGGTTTCTGATGAAGGGCTTCATCTTCCTTACCTTTGTCTTTGAAAAAGAGTCTATGATGTAGTCGAGCTGCAGCATATACTCGATAGTGCCGTCAACAAGCCTCGTCATAAAGGCTCTGTCCTGCTTTGACAGATACTGATACTTGTCAAGCACACTACGAAGCACAATATGCGAAAATGCTCCACGCTCATTAATCTCAATAAGCATCTCAAGGGCAAGCTCACGCGTATCTACAGAGTGTGCCGGTATATTATTTTTACTGTGATTATTTTTATTCTTATTATTTATATTCTTATTCGATGTCATATAGTTTAATCTAATTGTAACTATCAAGAATCCCTGAAATCAAAAAGCTGATAACTCATGCTTACATATAAACAACAGTTAAACAACAGTTTTTCGGTTCATATGATGCCCTTAAGTAGTTACATCTACATTTAATTTTTCCAGTTTATTTATCCAATTTAAACTGTCTTACCTAACTGCCCTACTTCTGCTTAAACCAAAGAAGCTACAACAGTATCAGTCGTCACGTCTGCGTCCGTTTGTGATAAGTATTATACGAAGGAGCTGTAAAATAGCAGCCGCCGCACTGGCTACATAGGTAAGTGCCGCTGACTTGAGCACCCTTCTTGTGTACTTAAGCTCGTCATCTGCAAGTATGCCCTGTGTACGAAGCATGACAAGCGCGCGTCTTGAAGCATCAAACTCTACCGGCAATGTAACGAGCTGGAAAAGCACTGCTGCCGAAAACAGCAATATGCCTATATCAATAATAAGCCCTGACGAGCGTGTGTTAAAGAGCAGGCCGATAAGTATGACCGGCCATGCAAGCATGGAGCCAAAATTGGCTATAGGCACAAGTGCACTCCTGATTGAAAGAGGTGCATAGCTTTTTGCATGCTGTATAGCGTGTCCACACTCATGGGCTGCTACGCCAAGTGCTGCGACCGATGTGGCATTGTACACAGGATCAGATAAATTCACTGTTTTGGTGCGCGGATCATAGTGGTCCGTCAGACTGCCGGACACATGACGCACCTGCACATCATATATGCCTGCCGCCTGAAGCACTCTCTGAGCTACCTGTGCGCCATTCATGCCTGACATGCTTCTTAGCTGCGAGTATTTATTAAATGTACCTTTAACTCTTGCCGATGCAATCATACATATCACTGCACCTATCACAACGAGTATATATGTCGGATCCCAGTAATAATATCCCATGTATCATCTCTCCTTGCTGCTTATTATAATGCGTGTAGTAGTTTGTCAATAGTTACTTATAATGAATAACTATAATGTGAAGAACGAGCCCTCTTCCACATGACAGCCTCTCAAAAATGAGCCTGTATCCATGCGCTTCTTGCCCTGGAGCTGTACCTCTACTAAAGATAATGCTCCTTTTCCTGTCTGTACATACATATCATTTTTCCCGATATGATAAATACAGCCCGGCTCATAATCATCGCTGCCGTCAATCACCTTTGCACTCCACACCTTAAATGTCTTACCGTTTAGGTGGGTGTATGCGCTCGGCCATGGATTAAGCCCCCTTACAAGCCTCTCAATCTCAACAGCCGGCTTTGTCCAGTCGATAAAGCCAAGCTCCTTACTGATCATTGATGTATGTGTGGCCTCCTCGCTGTTTTGAGGAGTATACTCTGCAGTGCCATCCTCTATCATCTTCATGGTCTCCACACACAGCTTTGCTCCCTCTGCTGAGAGCTTATCAAACAGGCTGCCGCCGGTCTCATCAGGTGCGAGTCTGACTGTACTCTTTGCAATCATATCGCCGGTATCGACGCCCTCATCCATCCTCATGGTAGTGACACCTGTAAACTCGTCACCGTTAATCACAGCCCACTGGATAGGAGCCGCACCTCTGTACTTTGGCAGAAGTGAAGCATGCACATTGATACAGCCGTATCGAGGCATATCAAGAATACTCTTTGACAGAATCTGTCCAAAAGCAACCACAATTATTATATCTGCATTAAACTTTCTGAGATACTCTATATTAGCAGTCTCTCTTATTTTAACCGGCTGGAATACCTCAATACCGTGCGAAAGCGCACACTCCTTGACCGGTGTATACTGCATTGCCTTGCCACGGCCCTTTGGCTTGTCGGGCTGTGTGACAACCAGTGCCACCTCATGCCCTGCCTCTATAATTGCCTCAAGTGTTCCCACCGAAAAGTCCGGTGTTCCCATGAAAATTACTCTCATCTTACTGCCTCCCAGATATTTTCCAAGCTCAGATAACAAATGTCATCCTAATGATTACTCCTGTGTATCCTCATATGTCACATCGTGAAGTGCGCCCTCAACCTTCTCCACATAGAGATGTCCATCGAGATGGTCAAGCTCGTGGCAGATACATCTGGCCAAAAGCTCTTCTCCCTCTATCTCATACTCATTCATATCCTCGCCCATGAAGCGAGCCTTTACATAATTCGGTCGGGTCACCTGTCCGGCCTTTCCCGGTACTGAAAGACAGCCCTCATCGCCGGTCTGCTCTCCGTCAGACTCGATAATTTCAGGATTAATCATCACGATTGGACCCTCGCCCACATCGATAACAACGATCCTCTTTAATATGCCAACCTGTGGTGCGGCAAGTCCTACACCATTGGCCTCATACATAGTCTCAAGCATATCATCAATAAGTGTTACTATCTTTGGAGTCACCTCCGTAACCTCTCTGCAGACCTTGCCAAGTACAGGGTCTCCCTCCAATCTAATAGTTCTAAGTGCCATAATTGCCTCCTTCTATATCTATCAAAATCCACTCATCGGATTGAAATCAAATGAGATATTAGCATGTTTCATTGCCGTATCAGCTTTCACCACCTGCTCTATGCCATCCTTTATGGAAATGAGCGCCGCATAGTCAGATGTCTTCATGTAAATCACCTTGCGGTATATGTCATTTACCCTGGCGATGGTCGCATCCGCAGGACCGATGAGCTGAATCAGATGTCTATCATCCGGGCTTTGATTTTCATCTGTATGCGATATCATTTGCGATGCTATATCGTACACTTGCTGTGCCATGCTGCCGCACTCACTCTCATCAGGTGATGTGACATGGACTAAAAGCATATTCCATACAGGTGGATAGTTCATAAGCCTCCTGTACTCTATCTCCTTATCGTAAAAAGCCTCATAATCCTGCTCTTTGGCAGTCCGGATGGCATAGTGGTCAGGGTCGTAGGTCTGGATAACCACATTGCCGGGCAACTTTCCTCTGCCGGCGCGCCCTGCCGCCTGGGTCAGCAGAGCAAAGGTGCGCTCCGCCGCATGAAAATCATTCACATGCAGTGACATATCCGCCGCCAGCACACCAACCAGCGTGACATTTGAAAAATCATGCCCCTTTACAATCATCTGCGTACCGATAAGTATATCAGCCTCATGATTGGAAAATGCCTGCAGAATCTTCTCATACGCATCCTTCGCCCTCGTGGTGTCATAATCCATGCGCAGTATACGCGCCTGTGGAAAACGCTTTGCCACCATCGCTTCTATCTTCTGTGTGCCGGCCTTAAAGCCGCTAATGTACTTCGAGCCACAGCTTGGGCACACCTTCGGCACCGGCTGTCTGTAGCCGCAGTAGTGACAGACCATCACTCCGCCGCTATGTTCACTGAGTGATACATCGCAATGAGGACATTTTACCACAAAACCGCACGCTCTGCACGACATAAATGCCGATTTACCCCTTCTATTTAAAAAAAGCATGGTCTGCTGGCCATTTAGAAGCCGCTCCTCCATAAGTTCCTGAAGCCTGGTGGAAAGAATCGAGCGGTTTCCCTCACGAAGCTCCTGCCTCAAATCGACAACCTCACACTTTGGAAGAGGTCTGTCGTCCACACGCTTATCCAGCTCCAAAAGCCTGTAAACGCCTGTCTTTGCCTTGTAATAGCTATCCACCGACGGTGTTGCAGAGCCAAGTACCACAATAGCATCGGACATGCGCGCGTACTCTATCGCCACCTCCCTGGCATGATAGCGTGGCACCGACTCGCTCTTGTATGAATTCTCGTGCTCTTCATCTATTATGATAAGTCCTAAATTTGAAAAAGGTGTGAACAGCGCCGACCGCGGGCCAATCATGATGTCAATATCACCATTCTTAGCTCTCTCAAACTGGTCATAACGCTCACCATTTGAAAGTCTTGAATTGATTATCGAAACCCTGTTCCCAAATCTGGCAAAAAAACGCATTACGGTCTGGTAAGTGAGGGCAATCTCGGGAATCAGCACAATCGCCTGACGAGCGGACTGTATACAGTGTGCGATAAGCTCCATGTACACCTCTGTCTTGCCGCTTCCGGTGACACCCTTAATCAGATAAGTATTTCTAAGGCCAGCGGCAATGTCGCCTTCTATCGCATCAACCACACTCTGCTGCGCAGCATTCAGTACCTTATCATATGTGTCCACACTCATATGCTCCACAGGATTTCTGTAGCCGCTCTGTGTAATGACCTCGATAAAACCGCTCTGCTCAAGCGCTCTTATAGTGGCAGCCGACACCGACAGCTTGCCTGTCACAAAGGAATACTCAAGGCGCGCCCCATCATCAGCATCAATCAGCGCACGAAAAAGCCTGGCCTTTGCCTTTTGTTTTTTTGCCTCGCAAAGCGCAAGCTGCGCCCTTGCCTTTACCTTGTCTATTTTCAGTGCAATACTGCGGCTCACCTGCTCCTTAGCCTGCTTCTTTACAGGTATCACAGTCTTAAGTGCCTGATTCATGGTAGAGCCGTAGTTGCGCCGTATCCATGCCGCAAGTGCGATGAGCTTTGCCTCCACAGCCACAGAGTCTGACTTTATCCCGATAAGAGGCTTTGTCCTTGCCGGGTCGTACTCAGGCTCATCCGTGACCTCAATCACATAGCCTGTGATAGTGCGGCTGCCAAATGGAATATCCACGCACACACCCGGGCGGATATCACATAAAAGCTCATCCGGGATGCTGTACTGAAAAGTCTTATCCAGTTTTTCGTGGGATATATCCACAATCACGTTGGCATACATAACTGATACTATTTAACTCCTTCGTATTTCTCCTCGCAGTACTTGCAGCGGTAGATTTCGTTTTTCTCATCGGAAAGCACGAAAATCTGGTCAAGCTCCTGCTCAATTGAAGTGATGCATCTTGGGTTTTTGCACTTGATGACATTTTTCACCTGATGAGGCAGCTTAAGCTCCATCTTGTCCACAATCTTGTCACCCTTTATCACATTTACAGTGATATTGTGGTCGATAAATCCAAGGATATCTAGGTCTAATGATTCTATCGGACACTCTACCTTGATGATATCCTTCTTGCCCATCTTGCTGCTCTTTGCATTCTTTATGATTGCAACTGTGCAGTCGAGCTTGTCAAGCTTTAAATCCCTGTAAATCTGAAGACTCATACCTGCCTTGATATGATCGAGCACAAAGCCCTCATGTATTCCACTAATATTCAGCATATTATCCTCCTTTAGTCCTCAGCCAGTCCAAGCAATGTCAGAATAAGCGCCATACGCACGTAAACCGCATACTGTGCCTGCCTGAAATAGCATGCTCTCGGGTCATCATCCACATCAACAGAAATCTCATTCACACGTGGGAGCGGATGAAGTACAATCATATCATCCTTTGCAAGCTCCATCTTCTCCTTTGTCAGAATGTAGAAATCCTTCAGACGCACATAGTCCTCCTCATTGAAGAAACGCTCCTTCTGGACACGTGTCATGTAGAGCACATCAAGCTCTCCCATGGCATCCTCGAGCTTTTCTACCTCCTTGAACTCGATATTGTTGGCACGAAGCACATCATCGCGCACATAGTCAGGCACCTTAAGCTCCTCAGGCGAGATAAGCACAATCCTCACATTGTCATATCTGATGAGTGCATTGATCAGTGAATGCACTGTACGTCCAAACTTTAAATCTCCGCAAAAGCCGATTGTGATATTATTCAATCTGCCCTTGATGGAACGGATTGTAAGGAGATCAGCAAGTGTCTGGGTAGGATGCTGATGACCTCCATCGCCTGCATTTATTACAGGGATACGCGATTTCTCTGAAGCCACAAGCGGTGCACCCTCCTTAGGATGACGCATGGCACAGATATCAGCATAGCAGGAAATAACCCTGATAGTATCTGAAACGCTCTCGCCCTTTGACGCAGATGACGAATCAGCACTGTGGAAACCTAACACCGAGCCTCCCAGATTAAGCATGGCAGCCTCAAAGCTAAGCCTGGTTCTCGTGCTTGGCTCATAAAAACAGGTTGCAAGCTTCTTTCCATCGCACTTGTGTGCATATTTCTCAGGATGAGCCTCTATATCATTTGCAAGATCCAGAAGCTTGTCCAACTCTTCTACAGAAAAATCCAACGGACTCATTAAGTGACGCATAATTTGCCTCCATTCTTTTTCGCGTAACAATTTTTATTACATTTTTTCTATCATATAATAACTTAGCGCAATATTCAAGTTGGCTTTTACACTTTTTTGTTGTAAAATATATGACAGAATATAACTGTTCTGAACGCTTAGCAATTGTAGCAAAGTTTTCATACAATTATGACAATTCAAACATCAAAAAGGAGAATAATATGTCTGTAAATGAATCACAAATCAAAAACACCACAGCCGGCGCAATCGATGATGACGATGCTGTAATCTTTAGGGAGAGAAAGAGACTGCTGTTTCTCGGTCTGCCGTGGACTTTCACAAAATATACCATCACACCGTCCTTTATCACTGTAGAGTCCGGACTCTTGAGCACCACAGAGGATGACTGCTACATGTATAAGGTAGCTGATGTAAAGCTCACCACATCACTGATGGAGCGCATTTTTAAGCTCGGCACCATAGTCTGCTACACAGGCGACGTCACAAACCCTGAGCTAAAGCTCGTTCACGTAAAGCACTCACGCGAGATAAAGAGCTATCTGCTCAAGCAGTCTGAGGCCGCAAGACTTAAAAGACGCACCTTAAACACTGTGGATATCGGTGCGCACGGAGCAGACATTGCAGATTTGGATCATGATGGTATTCCGGATTCTATGGAATAATACAGCCGTTGCTGCGCAGCTGATTTTGCTCATATATGTGTGGATATGAATAGTTACTTATGTCCATAAATAAAAGGGGAAGTGAAAAAACTCAATCAAGTTTTTTCACATCCCCTTATTTTTCAGGTAACTATTCAGAATAATTCACAGATTAATATACCAGTCCATCGTTCTGCAAATAACCAGCCCAATAACTTGCATGAATTTCCATCTGTAACATCATAAAAGCTTGACATCTAGCAGCAGAACATCTGCCAGCAAAGGAATGTGGCTAGCAGACTGCAGCACTCGCTGCCCCTGCCACTAGGGCGTCCGTATATGTCTCCCATATCCGAATACCACGAGCCACCATTTTCAATTATCTGCATAAACTGGCGGTACTGCATGTTGTTTGGCTCAAGCGACACTGCTCGCTGTATGTGTTCTATGGCTGTCGCTGTGTTGCCGAGCTTTTGGTTTGCGATAGCACTGTAGTAGTACCACCTTCCGCGTCTCTCAGCAAAAGGTACCTCCTCAAGCACCTTCAGTGCCTCATTATAGTAGCCGTTGCTGATGAAATTGCCTGCTGCACGCACCTTTGGATTGTCATCCTGTGCACTGCTACCTGCATTATTGTAGGTATAGCGGCCATAGAAACCACCAAACGGTCCACCTGCTCCAAATGGATCACCTGCTCCCGGTCCACCACCATATGCTCCACCATAGGAGCTGCCGCCGTATGAGCTGCTGCTTCCTGCACCACCATATCCACCGGCTCCGGCAGCACCGGACTGCTTTTCCTTCATTATCTGGTCATATGCCTGCTGCACCTGCTTAAACTTCTCCTCAGCCTGATCCTTGTTAGGATTGTTGATATTGGCATCAGGATGATATTTTCTGCTTAAGCTCCTGTAGGCCTTTTTTATTTCATCGTCACTTGCACTGCGGCTGACACCGAGCACCTGATATGGATCTATCATTTATGTTTCTTCCTTTTCTTCATCTGAATATACTCATACTTGCTCCACACACCGGAGTATAGAACATTTCTGATTATATCCGCATGTAAGAGAATTGGCAACCTCTCAAATATTTTTGCTGCCTCTGAAAGCATAGATGTCATCATAAGCCGACAGGATTTGTCAAATTTTTCCTGATCATTATTGCAGCAATGCATGAGCTGTATAAGTGGATTATATGATTTCTTTTTCACATCATCCCCAATATCCTCATACGCATCCATTATATAAATAAATTTGCCCATATAGCAGCCAAATTCCTTCAAATCCTTCTGCCACTCATCCTGCTTCCACGCAAAAAGTATGCCGAGCATCTCTCCTGTCAGCCCCGCAACTGCATCAATATTGGTATCATTGCTCTTCTCGCACTCTGCAAGCCTTGCAATGTAGTCCTCTATCGCCTTAGCCTGTATCGGATAGCCTTTTTTTGCCTTCTCAAAGTCCTTTTTCAGCATCTCTGCGTATGTCTTCTTCGTGAGGCTTTTATCATCCTTCCAGTCATCTATCAGATTGTAGTATGCAAGCAGTATGTTCATGGCTGCCGCATACTCTGTAATCTCGTTTGTGCGAAGTGTGCGCTTCTTCGTAGGGTGCACGCTGCATACAAATCCATCCCGAGTCACACTATCCGGCTCGTACAAGCCTGTCAGAAGCACTATGAGAAAAGTCATGTCATAGTTTAGTGCCATCTGTGCACGCCTGCCATACTGCAACTTCATTGTCTGGCACAGCCCGCAATAATAGCTTTGATATATTTTTTTATTTTCCTCGGACAAGGTGTCCTTATTGACAGTTATATATCCAAACATTTCTCTTCTCCATGCTCTTATGTACAGGTATATATTGACGTATTAGCTACGTCTCACGAACTGCTCCCGGCACTTCGGACAGGTAATACAGATCTTGCCATGTCCTCTTGGCACCCTGACCTCCTGCTTGCACATAGGGCACTTGAAGAACTTGTACTGCTTCCTCTGTGCAAAGCGCTTTTTCCTGCGCTCAGCCTTTACGGTCCACTCATACCTGGCATTTAAAAACTTCTGATTCTCTGCATAGCGCTTGTTTACATTCCTCGAAAATACGCGAAAATACATATGTATCATCAGTCCTATTGCCAGTATATCAAGTATCGCCGACCTTGTAAATATTGAAACCAAAAGTAATATCATTACTCCCCATGACTCAGCCCTTGCAAGCTCGTCCATACCGTTTCTTCCATTCATAAATCTGATAAATTTTTCTCTCATAATTACCGCCTCGCCCTATATTTTCATTATAGCCAAATTCTTACCTCATACAGTGTCCACGCTATGAATTTGAGGTTTTAAATCGTTCTTTACATTTATTAAGATAATATTGAAGATAACAACCGTCAATAGACCTATCGTCTTTTAAGAAACATTTTATATTTCGTTTATTAAAGTTGGTAAAAGGGCTTGATTTTTAGAAAAATGCTTGGTATATTAAATAAATATGCAGGACAGGTGATCGCGGCTGCAGGTGTCGAAAGACCGCAGGTGAGGAAAGTCCGGGCTTCATAGGGCAGGATGCCGGTTAACGGCCGGTGGAGGAAACTCTAAGGACAGTGCAACAGAAATATACCGCCACTTTTGTGGTAAGGGTGGAATGGCAGTGTAAGAGACTACCGCCTCACTGGTAACAGGGAGGGCACATGTAAACCCCATCCGAAGCAAGACCGAAACAAAGCTTTGACGTGGCCCGCCAGCTTTAGGTAGGTCGCTTGAGGCGTCTGGCAACAGGCGTCCTAGATAGATGATCACTCAACGACATAACCCGGCTTATCGTCCTGCGTATTTTAATAATCTAAAGCCTATTGGCGTTTCGTAAAATAACTTATTAGTAACGTGCGCCGCAAGGTGCACCATTAAAAATGCAACTGAGATATCTCAGTTGCATTTTGTTATTTCCCGGTAACTATTATTGCTGTTGTATATGATGCAGTCTACCGGTAACTATTATTTGCTGTTGTATGTAATAAAGTCTACCGCCATCTCTATCTGCTCCTCGAAAGCCACATCAGGTGTACCGTCTCCCTTTTGCAGACCATAGCTTCCAAAATAAGAATGGCACCCGCCATCAATGACATACTCATATGTATCCTCCGGCAGGTTTGAGCGGTATTTGCGGTATTTGTCCATATCAAGCACACCATCCTCTGAACCGTACACGCTAAAAACCCTCAGATCTGAATCCGACAGGTCAGCGGTCGAATATGCTGCAAAAAGATATAATCCGTCAAACTCATCTACATGCTTTGACACATATTCTGCAGCCATGGCTCCGCCTAAGGAGTGGCCTCCAATGTACCATTCCTGTATGGATGGGTATATTTCCTTGTATTTTTCAATGATACCGTCTGCTGCATTCTGGTCCAATACTGCGAGGTTGCCCGGCATATGTACAAGTATGCACACGAAATTATTCTTTGCAAGTTCATGCATCAGCGGCGCATACGCCGTATACTGCACCCTGCCTCCCGGATAAAAAATCAATGCCTTTGTGGCTTTTTCCTTATCCTGCGGTGCAAAGGTTATCGTATAATTCTTATGCCTTAAATCGTACTGGGTGGCCTGTATACGCTTGTCCTTCTTTTCTATGGTAACAGCAACCTCTCTGTCTGAATCAATTGCAGCCTCCGCAATTGAATCTGCCCGATAATAATTTCCCACATAACAATTTACGGCAATACCGCCAATAGCCATGACTGCAATTGCCACAAGCAGTATTTTATATACAGCCGGAATACGGTTTTTTTTAGTTTTAAACATTAAAGCAGCTTCCTCCTACAAACTCACGAAGCAGTGAATTGTTTGGTATGCCGTCAGCCGGCATCGGAAGCAAGTAGTCTAAGAGCTTAAGCAGCCTCTTTGCCTCGAGATACTCCGGGCAGTCTCTTTCTATGCCAAAAAGCAACGGCTCCGCATACACCTTGAGTACCGCAAGCTCATACACAAGTGCAGAGTTGAACATCACATCCGCCTGTTCCTGGAAAGGAAAGATATTCTCCCTTTCACCCTTTCTGACAGACGGCCACATAGCGATGGTCTCCGTGGCATTGGTACCTCGTGTACGCGCATCACGCACAATCCGGCGTATAAGTCTTTCATCTGTGGTGGAAAGAGGATTGTGTTCGTCAATATTGAGCTGTGTAAGCGCTGAGATATAGATTTTGAACTTGTGCTCAGGCGGGATAAGCTGTGAAAGCCTGTCATTTAGGCCGTGGATTCCTTCTATGACAAGTATATCATCAGCTCCCAGCGTCAGCTTTCTTCCGCGGTACTCTCTCTTTCCTGTCTTGAAATTGAAGGAAGGCATATCAACAGCCTCTCCTTTAAGAAGCCTGTTCATATCCTCATTGAACAGCTTCACATCAATAGATTCAAGGCACTCAAAATCAAAGCTTCCGTCCGGATTCTTCGGGCAAAGCTCCCTGTCCACATAGTAGTCATCCAGACTTAACGGATGTGGCTTTCTGCCCTTTGCGATAAGCTGGATTGACAGTCTGTTGGCAAACGATGTCTTGCCTGATGATGAAGGACCTGCTATCATGACAAATTTCTTTTTGTCATCCGAAGCAATCTGCGCTGCAAGATTTCCTATCTTCTGCTCCATCAGTGCCTCCTGAAGCAGCATGATTTCCTGTCCCCTGCCGGCTGCAATCGCATCATTTAGTGAGCCTATCGTGCCTATTCCAAGCATCTTGCTCCATTCCCTGGAATCATCCAGCGTGTGAAACAGCTTATTTGATGTCACAAGCGGCTCAACGCTCCTGCTGTGGGCACCCGGGAAAAGAAGCACAAATCCACTCTCATACGGCACTATATCAAAGTATTTGAGCATGCCTGTCGATGGTGCCATAAATCCGTAGAAATAATCCACCACACCATCCAGCTCATAGAGATTGACTCTGGAGCTTCTCCTGTAGTGCAATAACCTCTCCTTATCATGCAGCCCTTTTTCCTTGAAAAGCTGCTCCGCATACTGTGTTTTTGCACTGTGCTTGGTGATTGGGAGATCTTTTTCCACAAATGAGTACATGCTGCATACTATCATGTCGATATCGTGCTCTGTCACGCTTTTCTCACTGTTTTCTCTGCTGCCTTGGTCTGTATCTTCATTATATTTTTCCTGTTGGCTGTCCGCACACTCCACTGCTTTCTCAAGCTGACAATAATAGCCTTCTCCGAGCGAATGCATCACATGAAGCTGTGTCATGCTGCCATATACATCGTATATAGCCCGCTGTAAAAGCAGCACAACGCTTCTCCTGTATGTACGCCTGCCATCTCTGTCAGCTGTCGTCACAAAGCTAAGCTCACAGTCACTTTTTATTTTCTTATTCAGTTCACGAAGCCTGCCGTTTACAATTCCAAGGATTATGTCATCCTCATAATAATCCTTGAATCTGTCTGCTACGGCTTCTAAAGTATCACTTTCTGATGCTGTCACTGCCATGACCTGTCCATCCGGCAAGGTCACCTTCACACTATATTCCTGCATTTCTTATTGCCCCCATAGTCGAATATGCTGCCTCATTGTATGCCATCATCTCGTTTATCTGCTCGATTCTGTCCATGATGGAATCACTCATCTCCTGTGTCCTTAGCTGCTGCATGATGGCAGCCAGCTTGTGGTGTTCCCTGACAAGGAACTTCCGAAGCACCGGATTACCGTTTTTGATAAGTACAGGTCCGTACAAATCGCATACAGTAACCGTCGTCTCGTCCATATTGTCCCATGCGGAATTGTCCGCACACGGCACACATCTGAACATCGGATAGTATTTTCCGTCCTCCAAAATCATATCCTCATCAACTATCTTATAGCCTGTGTTCCTTACATATTCACGGACTTTGCTCACTTCCGACTGTGGTTGCAGAATCAGCTCCTTTGCCGACCTGCACACCGTCTCCCCTGCGGTTAAAATGTGAATAACAAGCTCTCCTCCCATTCCTGCTATGACAATAGAGTCAACCTCTCCATCGTGTATCGCTTCAAGCCCATTGGAAAGCCTTGTGGTAATCTGCTCTGTCAGACCGTTTGCCCTTATATGCTCATTGGCGCGCTCAAGCGGTCCCTTATTTATATCAACAGCAATTGCTTTCGGTATTATATTACCCTGCACCAGGGCAATAGGCACATAGCCATGGTCGGTTCCCACATCACACAGCGTGTAGCCAGCCGTGACCATTGATGCCACTGCCTTCATTCTTCTGGATAGCCTAATCATCTTACTCTAAGTAGTCCTTAAGCTTTCTACTTCTGCTTGGATGACGAAGCTTTCTTAGCGCCTTTGCCTCAATCTGGCGGATACGCTCACGAGTGACGTTGAACTCCTTACCTACTTCTTCAAGTGTTCTGGCTCTGCCGTCCTCTAAGCCAAAGCGGAGTGTGAGTACCTTCTGCTCTCTCTCTGTAAGAGTGCCAAGCACCTCCTCAAGCTGCTCCTTAAGAAGTGTGAATGCTGCCGCATCAGCAGGAACCGGTACATTATCATCCTTGATGAAATCACCAAGATGTGAATCCTCCTCCTCACCGATTGGAGTCTCAAGTGAAACAGGCTCCTGTGATATCTTGAGTATCTCACGCACACGCTCTACCGGCATGTTCATCTCCTTGGCAATTTCCTCCGGTGAAGGCTCTCTGCCAAGCTCCTGAAGGAGCTGTCTTGACACACGTATGAGCTTGTTGATTGTCTCAACCATATGCACAGGAATACGGATTGTTCTGGCCTGATCAGCTATGGCTCTTGTGATAGCCTGGCGAATCCACCATGTGGCATATGTAGAGAATTTGTAGCCCTTCTTGTAGTCGAACTTCTCAACTGCCTTGATGAGACCTAAGTTTCCCTCCTGAATCAGGTCAAGGAAAAGCATTCCTCTTCCCACATATCTCTTTGCGATGCTGACAACAAGACGCAGGTTTGCTTCTGCAAGACGCTTTTTGGCATCTGCTCCCTTGTCCACATCCCTCTGCAGAGTCTTTATTTCTTCCTTTATCTCAGCCTTTTCCTCTTCCGATGCACCATCAAGGCGGCCCTTCAGCACATTAATCTTCTCGGTTGCTACCGCTCCGTCCTCCATATTCTGGGCGAGCTCAATCTCCTCATCTGCTGAGAGAAGAGGTACCTTACCTATTTCCTTAAGATACATACGGACAGGATCCTCGACGCTGACTCCCTCCGGTACTGAGAGGTCAATCTTTTCAACCTCTACCTCGTCCTCATCATCGAGTATGATATCATCATCCACGTCATCATCATTGCTGATTTTAAGCACATCTATGCCGTTTTGCTCGAGATAATCAATTACCATCTCAAACTTCTCCGGATCCAGATTTAAGTCCTTGAAAAAATCTGCAATTTCCTGATATTCGAGCATATTCTTTTTCTTTTTTCCAAGCTCAAGAATCTCAATAAGCTTCTGCTGGAAATTCAGTTTCTGCTCCTGCTCCTGTGCCATGTCTTTTTGTTCCTTTTTCTTTGCCATTTTATTTTCCTCTTTATTCTGGTATTTTTTGCAATTCTTCGAGTGCACGCTTATCCTCAATAATCCTCATCATGCCCTCCATATCTGTAGGTGCCAGATGCTTTGAACGATAGTCTATGCTGTTTTGCTTGATACGGACAACGGTTTCCCTGAGTGCGGTTGCCTTGTCATTTTTGCCCTCCACCTGATGGATTGTGGCATTGAAAAGCCCTGCCACCTCGCGCTGTTCGTCCTCATCGGTAAACATGCTTACTATCCTGGCCGGATTTACTGTATGCGTGGTCTCGTACTGTGAAAAAACCTCCTTAGCCACCTTGTGGTACAGCTCTTCGGTAAAGTCATCTGCACTGATACGCCCCTTTATCCTGTCAAAAAGTGAATTATCCTCTATGAGCCATGTGAGGAGAAGCTTCTGCGACTGCTTCATGCCATCCTCCTTTTTATTTTTCTCATTGATTCCACTTTTAAGCTTTGTCTGGGGCTTTACGATACCGCCCTTCATTGCCATACTGTTTACGAGCTTTCTTAAGTCGTCGTATGGTATGCTGTACTCTCTGGACACTGCCTGCGTATAGTTTGTCCGCTCAAGCTCCTCGGTAAAACCAAGCAGCTTCTTTGCGATTTCATTATAAAATGCGGTTTTTGACTCGGGATCGTCCATATCATAGCCTGCCTGCATGATCCGTATCTGAAACATAAAGCTGTTTTCAGCCTTTTTGATACGCTCCTCATACTCCTGTGCGCCAAGCGCCTTGATAAACTCATCCGGGTCCTTGTACGGTCGCATGTTAATGACCTTTGTTGTGATGCCTACCTCCTTGAGTATCGGAATCGCACGCAGCGCTGCCTTTACCCCGGCGCCATCACTGTCATATGTCAGATACACCTCATTGGTGTATCTCTTTAATAGTGAGGCATGTCCGCTCGTGAGCGCCGTGCCAAGCGACGCCACCGCATTGTCAAAGCCCGCCTGATGCAGTGCTATGACATCCATGTAGCCCTCACACAAAAGGAGCTGGTTTTTCCTCGTGCTCCTTGCTATATTAAGTCCGTAAAGATTACGGCTCTTATCAAATATCTTTGTCTCCGGAGAGTTTAAATACTTTGGCTCTCCGTCACCCATCACTCGGCCTCCAAAGCCTATGACACGGTTGTGCACATCCATAATCGGAAACATCGCACGATTCCAGAACTTATCGTGCCCGCCTCTGACCTCATCTATCGTCACAAGACCTGTCTCCTTAAGTATCTCATCATCATAGCCCTTGCTGCGCAGATACTTGTACAGATCATCACTGTACTGGTCCGAGTAACCTAGCCCGAACTTCTGCATTGTCTCATCGGACAGCTCTCTCTTTTTGAAATACTCATGTGCCTTCTGTCCTCTCGGTCCACGAAGCAGCATATAAAAATACTTTGCAGCCTCTTTATTTATCTCAAGCAGCTGCGTGCGCCTGTCTGCTTCCCTCCTTTGTGCTGAGGTCATCTCCTGCTTGGGAAGCTCAATTCCCACACGGTCTGCAAGCTCCTGCATGGCCTCAGGGAAGGTAAAGTTCTCATACTGCATGAGAAATGTAAATACATTGCCTCCGGCTCCACAGCCGAAGCAATAGTACATCTGCTTATTCGGTGAGACGGAAAAGGATCCCGTCTTTTCATTATGGAATGGGCATAATCCAAAATAGGTACTTCCCTTTTTCTGAAGATGCACGTAGCTTCCTATAACATCGACTATGTCATTTCGCGAACGTACCTCCTCTATAAGCTCATCCGAGTAGTACGGCATTTTATCATCCCCTTACTGTTCATCTTTGTTGTCATTTGTGTCGCCCGGCGAGCGCGTCTGCAGTGCGGCACTTAGCTCTTACAACCGGCTAACGCTACGCTACTAAGAGTCTGTACGAATTATGCCTGCAGTTTTTCTATGCTTGACGAAACCGTCGATACTCGCCATCCATGGCTCGATATCTCCTTGCCCCGGCTTCCATGCCGGTGCATTTCTGTGCTTCATGTGCATAATTCTACAGTCTCTAAGCAGCTTCGCTAGTCGCCTCTGCAAGAGCTAAGTGCCGCACTGCAGACGCGCTCACCAGGCGGGTTTTACAGAATTATAAATAATCTCAGTAACCATCGATTTCCCAGGCTACCGGTACGAAATACTCGTGGAACTTCGTGGTGGCATACTGGTCTGTCATGCCTGATATATAGTCGCATATGATGCGCCCCTTGTCATCACCCTGCCCTAGCATGGCGAGGTATTTCTGCGGCAGCTCCTCTATATGCTCCATATAATAGAAATAAAGCTGCTTGAGCATCGCCTTGGCCTTTTTCTCCTCGCTTTTTGCGACAGGATTGTTATAGAGGTTTGCGAACATGAATTTACGCAAATCCTGCATTGCCTGCGCGGACTCTTTTGACATGCATATATCGTCCTTTCCCATGCTGTTTGTGATGATATTGTGCACCATATGATTAAGCCTGGCCTTGGTGCTGTGTCCAAGCGTGTTTCTTATCTCAAGCGGTATATCATCCTCGCACAGAAGCTGTGCGCGGATTGCATCATCAAAGTCTGAATTTATGTAGGCTATCTTGTCTGAAAGCCTGACTATTTTGCCCTCTAAGGTGTGTGGCATGAGCGAGGTCTGGTGATTTAGCATACCATCTCTGACCTCCCATGTCAGATTGAGTCCTGCTCCGTCCTTTTCGAGCTTCTCCACTATACGCACACTCTGCTCATTATGCTTAAAGCCACCCTCGTATATCTCATTGAGGATGCGCTCACCCGCATGTCCAAACGGCGTATGCCCCAGGTCATGTCCCAGTGCTATAGCCTCCACCAGATCCTCATTCAGTCTCAGTGCCTTGGCTATTGTCCTGGCATTCTGCGACACCTCAAGCGTATGCGACATACGTGTGCGGTAATGGTCGCCCTTTGGCGTAAGAAACACCTGTGTCTTATTTTTCAGACGCCTGAATGCCTTGCTGTGCAGTATCCGATCCCTGTCCCGCTGAAAAACAGGTCTGATATCGCACTGCGGCTCATCATAGTCCCTGCCTCTTGAGTTGATGCTCAGGCATGCGAACGGACTAAGTATTTCCTGCTCACGTTTTTCTATCTGCTCGCGAATAGTCATTTATCTGCCTCCCCGCTGTCACAGTAGTTATGTTCTGCTGCTATTCACACACAAATGTAACAAATAGCGTTACATTCCACTAATAGTGCTCTACACTAATTATGCTCTACACTAGTTATTATTCGACGTGATTTTTAAAAATCCTTTTTTTATTTCTTTTTACTTTAATTTTCTTTCGGCAAAATTAAATGCTATATCAATTACCGCCAAGCACATGGCGTAGCATCTGAAGCTGTCCTCCTGTGATTTCATTGTCGTAGCTGCCATAGTAAAATTTATCGTCTTTTGCCAGTATGCAGCCCACCCAGGTGCCCACATGACTGTCACTCTCTATGGCATCCTTCATGGATTTGTAGCCCTCTATTGTAAAATAGGCATCATAGCCCTTGAAGTCTGCCGGATTTATTTTCACTGCACCAAAGGTATCCTCAAGACTTTTTATGAAATCCTCATCGCACTCCGTATAGCCTGTGACATCCTTGCTGTAGCGCGACTCTGACTGCCACTCCTCATCCCACATGAGAAAAACGCTGCAATCCTTCCATGAATTGCTTTTTTCAACTACAGACAGCTTCTTGTATGAATTTGATGCGTTGCCCGCCATCTGTAAATATGTATCGTCACCGTTCTTATTCATATATAAGAGGTTTGATGCTGCAACCTCATAGTACCTGCTGCTATAGTCCTGATCCTTGTATACAATATAGCCAAGCGGACTGCCAGTCCCTGCATAGTCAAGCTCTATGGTTATCGGAATATACACCTGACTGTCATAAACCATAGGCCCAAGCCTGTCATCATTTGTGATACAGCTTGCGACCTTTTCATACTCAGCCGGCTCGTTTGAAGGCGACATGAAATATGTGTAAACAACAATAATTGCAATGACAACGACCGGCACAATGACTATTACAGCTTTTAATGTTTTCCTTCGAACCCTGCGTCTGTGAATGCGCACTTTCCTGTCTGCATGCTCATCGCAATACCTGTATTTCACCAGTCTGTATACAACGAAAAGCTCCAGCACAAGCAAAAGCACAGCAAAGGCCATCATACAGCCGGCCTGCCACATCACCTTGTGATTGACAAATTTCTTATCTATAAACCTAAGCGGTATGAGTATTATCGTCCAAAAAAGCACATTTCCCAACACATACCGTGCATATATTTTCCTGCTTTTTATTACGGTAAGCGGAAAAAGTGAAACAATCACTGTCAGCATGAGCACAATTGCAAAAAAATATCCCCATATCTCTGACAGGGTTGAGCCGTACAGTGCCTTGAAATACTGCGCCGGACCAAGCTTTTTGATATTGCCCCAGCCTGAGTATTTTGCAATGAATAACACTACCGTGCCGATAAACCATGTCAGTATATAGATGCCCATGTAGCATGCCATATTTTTCCTTGCAAAGCTGCCATATCTCATAACGGAATATGACACAAGCACCCCTGCAAGCACAGGAAATCCGCCCACTCTGCCAATCAAAAGATTTACATACTCCATAACAGCAAAGGACAAAACAAACACACATATTACATTAATATAAGATAGATTCAATCTCTTCACGCTGCAATCCCATCTCCAATATAATAATCAAATTCCTGTGACAGCTGTACCCCCTCAGTGTGGCAGGCAACGGTTACAGACCATTAATAGCCAATAGGCTTTCAAAATTATCTGCACAAAATAAAATAGGAAGCCGTTCACCGACTTCCCTGTTAATGCAGGAGATGGGACTTGAACCCACACGATATTGCTACCACAGGCACCTGAAGCCTGCGCGTCTGCCAATTCCGCCACTCCTGCGAACAAGCATTATTCTACCAAAAAGTTTAGAATAATGCAAGCATAAATTTAAAAAACTATATGAAATGTACGAAAAACTATAAATCTGTTACTACACCAGCTTTGATATATCTAAAACCAGTGCATCAACCTCCTCCTGTTTTGTGGCCCAGCTGGTGCAAAATCGCACTACAGTGCCATCCTTCTCTCTTCCCATCTCTTCAAAATAGTATTTCTCGGCAAGTGTCTTCTTCTGCTCATCCGATAAAATCACAAACTGCTGATTTGTAAAGCTCTCAACCCAAAACGGTACCTTTTTCTGTTCAAATGCCTCTTTAATCTGCATGGCAAGCTCATCAGCACGCTTTGTCTTTTCAAAATAATCGCCATTCTCAAGCATAGTGGCAAACTGTAAGCCCATCAGCCAGCCCTTTGCAAGCACTGCACCGTTTTGCTTCATATAAGCCTTAAATCGATACTTGATATCCTCAGCATTTATAACCAGCGCTTCGCCAAAGAGCGCACCACACTTTGTGCCACCGATATAAAAAACATCCGAAAGCATGGCAAAATCATAGAGTGTTAGGTCATTTTTATCCGAGCCCAGTCCATAGCCCATTCTCGCACCATCCACAAACAGGTACATGCCGTACTTCTTACAAACAGCACTGATATCACAAAGCTCTCTTTTCGTATAAAGTGTACCCTGCTCTGTCGGGAATGAAATATAAACCATCTTTGGCTCTGTCAGATACTCAGGCCTTGCATTGTCATAATACTCTGCTGCACACGCCTCAATCTGCGCAGCACTGATTTTGCCATCCGTGTTAGGAAGTGCAAGAATCTTATGACCCGTATTCTCAATAGAAGCTGCCTCGTGGCAATTAATATGCCCCGTATCCGCTGCAATCACGCTCTGCACCGGTGAAAGCGCCGCCGCAACCACAACATAATTGGCCTGTGTCGCACCCGGAATAAATTTAATCATGGAATCATCTCTGCCAATAAGCCCCTTAATAATCTGCTCAGCCTTATCGCACCACTCATCCTCACCATATCCCGGATAGCTGGTTGTATTTGTATCCGCCAGTGCCTTCAAAATGCAATCAAATGCACCGCGGTTATAATCGTTATTAAATCTAATCATAAAAATCTTTCCTTTCCTGTCTTATCAATCAATATAGGGCGCCTGCTCTGCAACAACCGAAGCCTTGCGGAAGATGGGTTGCAAGACGTCCGGGGGACGTCTGTTCTGCAACGACCGGAGCGGAGCGGAGACCGAGTGAGGTCCGGGGGACCTCATGCCACGAGCCGACCGAGCCGGAGGCGAGACCTTGAACCATGGGTTCAAGGCTCGCTTCGGCTTTGAACAACAAGACAGGGACCAAACGCTTTGCTTGGTCCCTGTCTTATTGTTCAATGCGGAAGATGGGACTTGAACCCACACGATTGCAATAATCACAAGATCCTTAGTCTTGCTCGTCTGCCAGTTCCGACACTTCCGCATGTATTTTGTTTTCGCCGCTTGTCTCACGCGACTCGTATATAATATCAGATTGTTTTCAAAAATGCAAGCACTTTTTTCAAAAAAATCATATTTTTTTACAGGCTCTTTTCATAGCACAAAAACGGCTGCCCAAACAGGCTGCATTCCCCTACTGTATCAAATCCAAATACTGCATACGAGCGCAGAGCCTTCACATTAAGCTTGTTGACTAAAAAATGCACACTTTTGTATCCTCTCCTTGCGAGCTCTTCCATCCCAAATACCAGCATTTGTCTCGCAATTTTTTGATTCTGAAAATCCGGATGAACCGCAAGTCTTGAAAGCTCAGCCCCGGGCGCCAGTCTGCTGCTCCAGCAATCAAGCTTCTCCACCTGTGGATCATCATCAATAGAAATCGCTGCGATAATCCTGTCCTCTTTGCTTCCGGCATCCGTATTAATCTCATGCCCATCAATCATTACAAACAAAGATTCTCTACCAAGATCAAACTCAATCTCCTTCATCCCCGGGTAAGAATCATCCCAGGGACAAAACTCCCTGCCTAGCTGTATCTTATACAATTTTAAAATTTCTTCTTTATTTTCTTCTGTAGCTGCTACTATTTTTCTCATTCTGTTTCTCATTTCCAACTAAATATAATGGACAAAGGGATTCAACCTTGCAAGCTTGAAGTTTGTACTCTAATGAACATGAAACTACCTTCTTATAAATGAAAAATCATATACATTTCTGAACTTTTGCGTTACCCTCTGATTGTGTGTATAACAATTATAATACGATAACCATACCCATTGCTTCGTTTCTTTTTCTAATCGACAATCCTCCATTTGACAAAATTTCACAACCCCATTTGGTAGACTGTTAGAATTTAATACTTCTGTCAATGCTCTTGAAAATGTATTTTTACATTCTCTAATTTCTTGAATATGTTTTGTTTTTTTCATATTTTCTTCCGCAATTGCTACTTTTTTTAATACGAATGGAATCCCAGATTGTTGATAATCCAACGTATATCCAAGGCGAATATAGTAAATGATACCATCTCGTTCAATAAAAGCACTTGATTTAGTCAAATTCGTTTTTTCATTGTTTTTTATATACCAAATAGTAATTGGGACAATTATAATTACTAAAAACATCCAATACACCCAATACACATCCGAAAAACATCCAAAAAAGAATAACAATCCCCATACAAGAATAATTATGCCAAACATCAAATTAGGATGTTTTTCATAAATCCTATGACTTTTTATATCTCTTTTCATATAAACAATCTCATTTATATCGTTGTTGATTTCCATATTTCATTTACCTCAAACCTAATCCATTAACTTCAAATTAGTCTCTCAGTATTACTGAAATTTATTGTTTAAAACTTCTAACAATAAAGTAAACCAGCCATTCTACCACTAATATGCCATAATAAAAGAATTCTACTGCATGTAATGTTATAAAAAACTGACAGATAATCTACTGCCCATTTCTATGCTTATTTAGCAACAATATACTCCATTTCTTCGCTTTTAGAAAGAATATCTAAAAGCCTGAACACCGGTCCTGTCGGATGAGTTCTACCACCTTCCCATGCTTCCACTGTTTTAATTGAAACCCCCATATATGAAGCAAATACACTTTGAGTCATCCCCGCCTTTGTCCTAATATCACGTATTTCTTTTCCACTATACTCTTTGACCGGCAAAATCATATATGTTTTTACTCTCCCCGCTCCATATCCTTTCTCATAAGCTATAGCTTCCTCGAGTCCTTCTTTTAAATCCTCAAATAATGAGCTCATAGAAATCACCTCCTATTTTTAGCAGCTTCCTCTCTCAACGATTTAACTAATTTCTTTAAAATGCTTTTTTCTTCCTCTGTAAGATTTTCCTGACTCTTTTTTTGGAATGCTGTAATCAAATATATTACTTCATACTCCGCAAAATCAGTATAACAAACTCGTACGCTACCACTTTTACCTCTATTTTGGAGAGGAAATCTGACCTTGCGAATTCCACCAGTTCCTTCCATTATAGGTCCTGACACAGGATCTTTAAGTAACATTATCTGAAGTGCTCGTAATTCATCCTCACCTAATCCAATCTCTTTCCATCTTTTTGAAAACAACGGAACCTCTATAAAAGTTCTTGTCATTTGTAATTTTCCCTTCTCTTTTTAACTATATTACACCCTATATTATAGGGTGTCAACACAATTCATCTTTATATATGCCATCCCATCCATCCTTGTTTTCCTTATGACATTTTTCTAAATCTGATCTTGTTTGAAATGCCACATCTGCGATCAGAATACACCCCCCTCTTTTAATAATGTTTTTAATAATTGAATAAATTGAATTTTCTCATCATCTGTTAGGTGATGTAAGGAATACGTTGCAATAATAAAATCATATGCATTGTGGCATTTTTGCAAATGGAGATTGATTCATCTAAAATTATTTTATTGTCGACTGTATTTTACTGCTTTCACGACTGTCTCAATGCAATTAATTGTTAATGCCAAAATGATGATTGATAGAAATACCTTATTATAGTGTATAAAAACATGTGAAATACCTTCTGCATCCGTTCCAAGTAACTGCTCAATACCATCAAAAAATCCACTATTCATAATTCTATCATTTAACAGCCAAATGCTTGTTAATACTCCATCAATAATATTGGTAATAATGGTAACAAGCATCACTCTTTTGGTATAGCTGCCATCAATAAGTCTCACACTGTCCCTTGTAACACCCAAAATTCCAAATACAAGAATGAAATACCATGTTTGTCTGATATATTCTAAATTAAAAAGTGGTTCATACACACCTACCCCATTTTTTACAAATGCAATGCATAAAATCTGTGGGCATACAAGAAATACAAGAGTAAAGATAACCGAAAAAACAATTCCTACAATCGCATCTACTTTTGAAATCCTATTAGACTTTTGTGGAACAGGAGGCAAATTATCTATTCCATCATTTAACCCATCCACCTTAATTCCTTTTTTATAAAAGAATGCAAATAATAATGTCACAAATGCAAATCCTGTCAATATACCACCAAAAATCCCACCGATGGTTCTATAGATAGCTATATACCAGATTGTATGCGATGTTAATGCTGCCATAATTTGAGCAAGTAACATTCCTCCACTGATGCACGCTGTCACAATTTTCAATACATAAACATATAAGCTGTAATATGGCTGTCCAATCAAACAATCCTGTGTTTCACCATTATATTTCGAAGCAAGCTCACTCGGGGTTCCCAGTTCCGTTAGAATAACTTTGATATCACGCTCCGTTGGAGTAACATCCTCACATCGTTCCTCCAACATATCTTGTATGATCGTCTCTAATTCCGCCGCCACGTCTTTTTTCATGGTGGATTTCATATGTTTTGTAACTGCATAAATGTATCTGTCGATCAAATCATTTTTTACCATTTATTCTTCCTCCATTAAAACATTGATTGACTGTGAAAATTTTTTCCAGTGTTCTTTAATTTTTTTATAAACCAGCTTCCCATCTTCTGTGATGATATAATATTTTCTTGGCTTCGTTGCCTCAGTTTCCCATTCACTTTTTAGCAGACCTTGACTCTCTAGTCTTCTCAGTAGAGGATATAATGTATTGCCTTCTATCGAAATACCTTTTCCTTCTAATTCCTTTACCAATGAATATCCATACATTGGTTTATTTAGTTGTGCTAACACTACCATGATGAGTGTGCCCCGTCTGAATTCTAAAATTAATCCTGAAACAATTTCATCACAATTCATCAAATCTCCTCCCTTCAGTATCCTTTATTTAAATTCACTGTGTTTATTGCACTGTATTGTGTGTTGCACACTATGTGTTAAATATAGTATACTGTGTATCGCACATCATGTCAACAAGTTTATCCTTTGCATTTTAAGTTTTGCATATTACGCCCTATATTATAGGGTGTCAACACACTTCATGTCCTCCTTACATTTAATACAATAACGCTGAAAAAATGTGGTGTCAGTGATGGGAATAGCCAAGGATTTTGATATGGGATTAGCGATAGTGTAGATAATACAAAAAGGACAGTGTCCTCTCAACACTGTCCTCCCTAATTTACATGATTGAATTTTCATAATCTTGTAATTCGTGATATATACCTTCTATGATGACTCTACTTCCAGTCACTCTATAAACCAATAAATATCTATGCTTTGCAAAACTTATTTATCATATTGCTTTTCTGCCAACTCTGAAAGTTCTACATCAAACTTCTCATTTCCTTATTTCACCAGCATCTCATAAGTAACCCCATACTTCTGCGCAATCTCGCTTGCATAAGATTTTCCTTCCGGAGGCGCCACTTCAATCTGATAGGAACGCTCTGTCCCCTTCATGTGCACGATCATGGAAAACGCTTTTCCCTCTGTGTGCTCTGCCTTCTGCTGTTCTTCATTCATTTCCTCCACATCAAATGCCAGCTTATGCATATGTGTATTATAAATGGTCCTCATTCCCTTATGTAAAATTGCCCTGACACTGTCCTTGGCAATGTAGTATCCCTCTTCAAACGAAGTGGTAGAAAATGATTCATTCATCAAGAGCAGACTCCTGCTGTCAGCCTCCTCATAGATTGCCTTAAAACGCTTACATTCTTCCCCAAGCCTTCCTAAATCCAATGTCTTGTCCTCATCTGCCGGGAAATGGGTGTAAATACCTGTAACAGGTGAAAATGTAAATGCTTTTCCCGGAATATATATGCCACCCTGCGCCAACACAAACAACTGCCCAACAGCCTGTGTAATTGTCGTCTTTCCACCTCGGTTGGCACCTGTTAAGATATACACTCTCCTATTCCGGTCGAAATCCATATCATTCAGTACAATATTCCCGGACTCCTCTGTCTCAAAAACAGCAAGCTTTAAATTGTAAATTCCACGTGCCTGCATCATATACGGATCAGATTCATTTTCTCCCTCTTTATATACAGAAGCTTTAGCAAAGGTAAATCCCTGTTCCTGCAATTTTTGGATGTACTCCGCCCATTTGATATAGTAGAGCAGCTCGGGAATCAAGTCTGTCATGTCGGTAATGGTAATAGAAACATATTTGTTCAGTACTTCTCTGACTCTTTTCACCATATGGGAAATCATATGGTTGACGATTCGGTCTGTATAACGAGTCACATCCTTTGCCTGATCTCCCTCGGGAAGCTTCACAATGCCACCCCGGCTTTCCGACCGCATAACAGCTGTATCCATCACCTTCTGCATAGGAGTGCTAATCACCGCGTCTGCATTCACATCAAATGGCTGAAATTTGAAATTCTTTTTCCATATGGTATCCTCATTGATCCGATCCTTTGACGCAATATGGTCATAGAAATTGCCCAGGATTCCGGACTTGGTAAAATATTTGCTGTTTACAGATATCAGACCGATTCCGTCCGCTTCAAAGCGGTCATTCAAGTTAATACCTACCGTAATGCTCTTAAGCTGTGAAGTGTCCATTTTCAGTTCTGAGATATCTTTTTTCAGTTCTGCAAATCCGTTGTCCGCATAGATTTTCTCCACATAAGCTTTTAAACCCAGAAAACCTGCAGAATGAATGTCCGAAGCTGCCAGACATGTATGAAGCGCATCCACACACTTGATATAATCATTAAGCTCGTCCAGCCGATGCAAAAGATCCCAGATGCAGGCACTCTCATCATATTCCCGGTTAAAGCTACCGTACTCCCTTAGAAAACTGATGCGCTCTAGTATTTCCATAAGGTCATCACGCATTTTTTTCTGTTGAAGGACATCCTCGAAAATATCGCAGCGGTACTGTGTCACCGCCGGATCTGCATACAAACGCGCCATCACGTTTTGGATGTAGTTCTGCTCCCGCTCCTTTGCTGACAGCTTTTTGCAGATTTGATCCATTCCCAGATCATGCATAGTCACATCACTTAAGGTCCGGTATTGCGCATTTGTATCCGGATATAATAAACTGTATTTTTGCTGACTCATAAGATTGACCTCTCTTTCTGATCTAACATGTATGCAATCTTGAATCCTGGAGCGCCTGCCCCATAACGACCGTAACCATGCGGAAGATGGGTTGCAAGACGTCCATGGGACGTCTGTTCTGCAACGACCGAAGCGGAGCGGAGACCGCAAGACATCCGGGGGATGTCTGCTCTGCGCCGACCGAAGCAAAGCGGAGACCTTGGACCCATGGGGACAAGGTCCGCTTCCGCTTCTAAAATCAAAAAGGGCTAAGCCCTAAGGCTTAACCCTTTTTAATTTTATAATGCGGAAGATGGGACTTGAACCCACACGATTGCAATAATCACAAGATCCTTAGTCTTGCTCGTCTGCCAGTTCCGACACTTCCGCATATATTTGATTTTCTATCGCTTGTCTCACGCGACTTTGATATAATATCAAATGAAATCAAATATGTCAACACTTATTTTTATTTTTACATATATTTTTCTTTTATTATGCATTTAAGCTAGTCCAGCCCCGCCTTTATCCGGTCCTGTATATTGACCAGACACTGTAGGAGAACAGGAATATCATCAATCCAGTGTTTCTTCTATCTGCTTCATTGTATAGCAGCATGTGCTTTTTTCTACACCTTCTTCGTCAGATATATTTCTCCTCAAATCTTTCTATGCACATCGGCTTGTCAAAGAAATATCCTTGTATGTAATCTATTCCCATCTTTTTAATTATAGCATATTGTCTGTCAGTCTCAACTCCCTCCACGCAGACATGTACTCCTATTGTGTTGGCAAGCTCTGTAACCATCTTGACAAATGCATCAGAAAAATCATCCTCCCCAAGATGTTCAATGAAGCATTTATCTATTTTAATGATATCAAGAGGCATCTCCCTGATATGGTTGAGTGATGAATATCCTGTACCAAAATCATCCAGTGCAACCTTAACACCAAGCGCTTTTATCTCACTGAGTATCCGCTTCATGCGCACCATGTCATTGATTGCCAGACTCTCTGTCACCTCAAGACACAGATTTCCCGGTTCTATGCCCACCTCGTCAATTATACCTTTGATTTTCTTGACTATGTCATTCTGCAGCAGCTGCACCACAGACAGATTTACGTTGACCTTGTAGTCAGGATGTCCCATGTCATTCCAGTACCTGCAGTGCTTCGCCGCCTCTCTTAATACATGCTCCCCGATCGGGTTTATAAGCCCAAGATACTCAGCAAGCGGTATAAAGTCAACCGGATTTATAAAGCCCATGGTTGCTGAATTCCATCTGACAAGAGCCTCTGCACCTGCACAGACATCCTCCCCCTTCACGTTTATAATCGGCTGAAAGTACACGGTGAACTCATCGCACTCATTCATTGTGGCTTTTCTCATGTGCTTTTCCAGGTCAAGACGCTTTGTGCTTGTGCCATCAATACCCTCGTTGTAGAACTCTATACGGTTTTTTCCTTCTTTCTTAGCATTGAAAAGAGCTATATCAGCTCTTCTTATGACATCCTCCACAGTGCTTGCATCTGTCGGGAAAAAAGCCACTCCGGCACTTATTGTACAGTAATAGTCCTCTCCCTTCAAGAACCACGGTCTGACAAATATCTGCTGTATATCATTAATGATACTCTCCAGCCTGTCAACAGAGCTGCCTGTCACTATGACGATAAACTCATCGCCACCCATCCTGTAGCAGTGGTTCTCAATTTCCTTCACCTGTGTCAGGCTGTGCGATATAGCTTTTAAAAGCACATCTCCGTACTGATGGCCAAGCCCGTCATTTATATGCTTGAAATCATCCAGATCTATATAAATCATCGCACCTCTGGTGTCGTTTTTCACTGAATCATCTATAAACTTAGCCAGATCCTGCTCACATCTCATCCTGTTATATAGCCCTGTCAGGAAATCATTATTGGCCTGGTTCTCAATGCGCTGCTGATAACGCTTCTTCTGTGTGATATCATACATTGTAACAAGCTGCACCTTGCGACCATCCACCCACACTATGCCTGTGCGATGAATATCAAACCATTTATCCTCCTCCGTCACGTAGACCTCTGTAAAGCTCCGGCTCTCTGCAGTATGGGAAAAAATATATTTTTCCAGCTTGTTCTGTTCGATAATATTTGAAAGCAGCTGCTTACAGTAATTATTCATGTAAAGTATCTCTGACTTAGACATATCAGCCACGTATATACCGCAGCCGGAGTTTTCCAGTATCGCTTCGAGCGAAGCATAGGAGCCTGCAAGCGAGTTGGTTGTTATCTTTTTTGTGAGAATACTTTGAATGACGCGCTTCGTATCATTTAAAAACTTCACATCATATTTTTCCCAGCTTCTGTCATCCTTCTCATCAAAAAAGCACACATACATCTGAGTCCTGTTATCTATATTTACAGGCTGGAATATGGCTGCCCTCATAGCCTGCTTCTCCATGAAAAGGCGGAATTTCTCCGGCATCACAGAGTCTGATGATATAATGTAAGGCTTTCCGGTGAAAAAAGGCACCTCGGTAATTGATATTGTATCAAACGGCTTTCTGCCATAGCTTACAATCACATCCAAATGCATGCCGTCCACGTTTTTGCGGATGATAAAAGCACCGGTAAGCTTTATGGTAGTAACTGCACTCTCCAGTGCTTTTTGAGCCATATCAGTAAAGCTTCCATCCATCTCAAGCAGTTTTATAACAGAATTGATAGCCTCAAGCATATGAAACTGTTTCTTGATTTCCTCATCTGACTTCCTGATAAGCGAAAGTGCCTCATTCGCAGCATCCTCATCTCTCATTGTGATCAAAAGCTGTCTGGTCATAGTCTCCAGGAACTCAATTGTTCTGTTAAAACGTGCTTCACTGGTAATAATTATGCCATCAGGAAGCATGTTTCTCTCATCATTAGACATCTGCTCATCAATTGCCGCAGCTATAACCCAATATATATCGTGGGTATTGTCCACTCTTACAATCAGACCATACAGCCTGATATAGTCCTTATCCAGAGGTTCATCTATGAGATTCTCAACCCTGCAGTCCGACAGTCTCAAAAGAAGGTTTTCGTATTTTTCCTCACCAATAAAGGTAAGCATACTCTTCCATTTATCGTTACATTGACACACCTCTGTCATGACTCCATCCTTTTTTGTCAGACACGACAAATATATTCCGTTGACCATGCAGAAATAATCCTGTATTTTTTGAAAAAGCTTGGAATCTGACATATTTTCCTCCTAAAAACTCACACAAATCAATCCTCATATCTGATAACAAACAAATAAAAGTCATTCTTATCGAGAATACATGTCTCCTGAAGCAGACGGTATTCGACACGCAGCCTGATTTGTTTCTTCACAAACCCAATCTCATTTGAATACATGACTATGATTCCGCCGGATACCAGATGCTCTGCAGCCTTGTCGAAAAACCTCTCGTAAAAAAGCTCCATCTCCGCCTTGGTCTGTCGGTTACGAACCGGCATATCCGTAATCAGCTCATCAAATTTGTAGTCATGTCTGAAATCAAAAAAATCCCTGTGTATAAAATTAATTCTTGTTTTGGCAAATGCAGCATTCTCTCTGCCCATAGTGATTGCATCTCCATAGGTATCTGTAGCATATATCTCGCGAGCCGGAACTAAATGTGCGCGCTCTATAAGCAGTGTACCAACTCCGCAGAACGGATCCATGATTTGTGCCGTTTCCTTAAGATACGGCTTTGCAAGTGAAACAATAAGTGCCGCTTGTGATGGATGCATCGACGTAGGAAGCACATTCTTTCTGTACGCAAATCTATTATCCTGTATGGAACATAATCTCATGCAGACAAAAAAATTGTCATTTTTTGTCGGTATGAGCTTAATCACCACGTCGTAATCATTTGGTGAATTGATCATCCTGCCCGCAAAATGCATATCGATAGCTTTCGCAAGCCTGCTCTGGTACGCCGCATCTGCCGTGCTCTCAATACGATAGTAAAACGGACCACCCTCTCGGTGCATGCGTCTTAATATATCATACATATCTGACTCTGCAAGAAGTCCGGCTGCTTCCTGTGCATCCTTTGGCAGAAGCGATGCTGCATGTATGGTAAAATACATTTTTCTGAATGTGCGCACCTGCATGATAAGAGGTATATTGTCAGTCTTTACCAGCACTCCAAGTGGATGCAGCTTTGTATCCTTAACCGGTATCTGACGACGTACAACCTCTCTGTGGAGGCGGTTTGTCATCAGAAGCAGCTCCGCCTTCACTCCCTCAAGCACTGGTGTATGGTGCTTTATCCCATTATATTTAATCAGGATTTTATTTATCTCGTTTAATTCTTCCTCAATATGCTTCCTATTTTCAGCTGTGACCGTCATATGCTCAAGCTCTTTTGCACGCTCCATAAGCTGTGGCAAAAGCTCTTTGCAGTCCAGCTGTGACAGCGCCGCCAGATATGAGCCCTTTACAAAGCGCATCTGTTCAGTCTCGTATGCTTTAAAAACCTCATCAGAAAGCTGTGACATATGAAGATCTCCTATCAGAAGCGCTGCGTTCTTTCTGGTTTTTGCATCGTCTGCTCCCATAAACGACACAAGCAGCTCATCTTCTCCTGCAAGCAGCTTTAGAGCCTCTGCTAATGCATTTTCATCTTTAATCTCCTGTCTGAGGCTGCTCAGATTCTGACGTACATTCTCTTTTTTTAACAGATTTCCGATAATTTCCTTCATTTTTTAAATCATCCTTTAATTTATTGTATATTGTCAGTTTTGGCTTGCCTCTTCCTTTGGCACACCATTTTCTTCGATGTATGTATCCAGATCCTTGTGAAACTGCTCCCACGCATCCTCATGCTCCACGAAGTATAGCGGACACTTCTTGCCTGTCACATCGTAGTGCCTTATTACATCATCAGAACTCAGATCATACCGACCCATAAGCCATGTGGTGAGCTCTATGAGCGACTGGTATGTGCTGTCGTTGAACTTTCCTGTCTCATCCTCTATACAGCACTCTATCGATATTGTGTCACTGTTTCTGTTATTAGATGCATATGATATCTCATTGCAAGGTATGCACTGCACTATCTCACCCTCTAATCCTATAACAAAATGTGAGCTTGCTTTGGTCTTTTTAGTCTCTGCCAGGCCATTGAAATAGTCTCTGTTTTGTCTGGCTGACGTACCCGGATTTGCTGTATAATGGACAACTATGCCGTTTACCTTCTCAAGTGCCTTCTGTGGTCTGGAATACGGATTGGGTGTCAGCAGCTGTACATCAAGCTTTGGCTGTATAGGATTGTAAAGCGTACTGGTCACCTCTGCCTTTACCTCTTCCTGCTTTGCCTTTTTGCCCCTTAAAGCTCCCACTATGATTATCGTTGCAATTATAAGTATTATCACGCCTATAACAATGCCATTGTTAATAAGCTGCTTTCTTCTGACCTGGGCGCGGTGTCTCTTTCTATATTCTTCGCGCTTTCTCTGTCTTATCTTTTCATACTCGTCCATTTAATTATCCCCGGTTATCTCTTTTGTTTGCTTTTATATATCTATTCCAAGCTTTTATAAACATTTGCATACATATAAGAGTATATTAGCACAAATCGTCTTATTATGCCACATAAAATAATACAAAAGCACCAGATATTACGACGCAACATAATACCCGGTGCTTTATTATAAATGTATATTCTTATTATTAATCACACTTAATCTCGTGAACCCATCCATCCGGTCCATCAATATGGCCCATCTGAATGCCTGTAAGTGTGTCACGAAGCTTCTTTGTGACAGGTCCCATCTCATCCATACCGCTTGGGAAGCAGATTTCCTTGCCGTGGTCTACAATCTTTCCTACCGGTGAGATTACTGCTGCTGTTCCGCAAAGTCCACACTCAGCAAAATCCTTTACCTCATCAAAGAGCACCTCTCTGTGCTCAACCTTGAGTCCTAAGTACTTCTCTGCAACTACCATCAGTGAACGGCGTGTGATTGATGGCAGGATGCTGTCTGATTTAGGTGTAACAAATGTGCCATCCTTTGTGATAAAGATGAAGTTTGCACCACCTGTCTCCTCTACCTTTGTACGTGTTGCAGGATCGAGGTACATATTCTCTGCAAAGCCCTGTGCATGTGCATCTACAATGGCGTGAAGACTCATTGCATAGTTGAGTCCTGCCTTGATATGTCCTGTTCCGTGAGGTGCTGCTCTATCAAAGTCTGATACACGGATTGTGATTGGCTTTGCGCCACCCTTGAAGTATGGTCCTACAGGTGTTACAAGGATTCTGAACTGATACTCATCAGCCGGCTTAACACCGATTACTGCATTTGTTCCCATAATGTATGGTCTGATATAGAGTGTAGCACCTGAGCCGTATGGTGGAACCCATGCTGCATTTGCCTTTACTACTTCCTCAACTGCCTTTACAAATCTATCCTCCGGGAATACAGGCATCTCAAGTCTCTCACATGAATCCTTAAGACGCTGTGCGTTTAAGTCAGGTCTGAAGCAGACAATTCTGCCATCCTCTGTTGTGTATGCCTTAAGTCCCTCGAAGCATGTCTGTGCATACTGGAATACTCCTGCACACTCATTAAGTGTCACTGTATGATCCTTTGTGAGCTGTCCATCGTCCCACTTTCCATCTTTATAATTAGAAACATAGCTGTAATCTGTTTCCTGGTAGCCAAAACTAAGGTTTGACCAATCGATATCCTTCTTTTCCATCTTTATATCCTCCGTTTCTTTACGGATCCGATATAACCTAGCGTTATCATATATCGGGTCTACTATCATTTATGCTCATTCTAGTACAATAGAAAAAAAATGTCTAGTACTATTTTTTTATAATAACCATAACTTAAGTTTCTATATAGCTTTTTTTACTATTATAAGATAAGACCTGACTTTTTCTTACTTTTTTCAATAGCGGTATTAAGCTTTCCAAACGGACGTCCAAGCAACAGTCCGATCACAAGCGATATTGCTATAAATATAAGAAGAATCGCAAGATCCTTGCAATAATCAAAGCGGTACATGCCTCCCACGCACTCTCTTAGGGCATTCATGGCATAGTTAAACGGCATGAACTTATACAGTGCTCTGTACACCTGTGGCAGCACCTCAACCGGGAATGTGCCACCTGCGCCTGCCACCTGAATGACCATAATGACTACTGCTACAGCCTGTCCCACATTGCCCAAAGCTGCTGTGAGTGAGTACATAAGAAGCGTGAATACAAAGCTTGTCAGTGCGCTTGCACACCAGAAAAGGAACGGATGCCTGCACTGTATTCCGACAAAGAACAAATCACCGAGCACTGTCACAAGTGTCTGCAGCTGTCCTATCACGAAAAATGTGATATATCTGCCAAAAAACTTATGTACGCTGTTTACTTTGCCAAGTGATTTTATATCGTCAGTGTCCTTTACCTTTGTCTTCACAAGTGCAACAGTTATCAGACCTCCCACCCACAGAGCCAGTACTGTGTAAAACGGTGCCATGGCTGAGCCATATGTGGATATCTCATATATCTTCTGCTCATCCATAGACAACGGTGATGTCACAAACTGCGCAATGAGTGTCGGATCTGTCTGAAGCAGCTTTACAATCTCATTAAACTGCTCATCGTTTGATAAATTATCAAATCCTGATATAACATTCTGCAAACCATCTCTGATCTGCTGTACATACTGTCTGGTATTTACAATATCTGCATTTCCTGATTTAAGAACTGCCGAATAATCATCGAGTGCTTTTTGTATATCCGGGAAGCTGTTGTCCAAAGAACCAAGCATGGACTGTGTCTCAATAAGTGCATATTCTATATCATATACCGCTCCTGTGAGATTTGGTGACACGCTGTGGTCAAATGTATTTTTAAGTGTATCTATTGCAGACTTGGCACTTGACACATCGGCTTTTATCGACTCCTTAAGAAGTTTTAGCTTATCTGCCATCAATTCAGTATCAGACTTAAGGTCTTTTATCTGTGTTTTAATGCTTTGGATATTTTTCCTGACAGCCTCTATCTGCGAGCTATCCACTCCCTTTAAGCCCTCAATAGCGGAAAGCGTATTCTCTGCAAGCTGTTCTACCGTATCAAAGCCGGCCACGGAAACAGATATGTCCGCAGTATCGGCATCAGCTACTCCCGATGCATTTAAGAGCTGTATAGAGTTTTCCAGCACATTAAGCTGGCTGTTTATGTTTGATAAGCTTATGTCGACCATCTGTGTGATGGTTTGTGCAGTCTGCGCCCCCGAGAGCACCGACGACTGCATGCCGCTTACCGATGACTGTCCCCCGTCAATAAGCCCCTGCACACTCGGAAGCAGTGACTGTGTCGAGCCTATCAGGCTGTCTGCTGAATCCGTGAGCATGGCAAATGTATCGAGCATGCCTGCATATGTAGAAAGAGTCGTATCCATATCCTTTAGCTTGTCAACAACCGTTCCGGCCAGGTTATCTCCTGATTTTCCGTCTCCCACTATGAGCTCTCCCGACTTTGACGCTATCTCCGTAATCGTACTTACCATTGAAGAGTTTACAGACTGCTGCACCGTGGTCTTGACCTTTGAGGTTATCTTTGTTGCTATGGCATTTTTCTTGCTGTTTTCATAGTATTCTATCTGCGGATTGACCAGCTCACCGCTTAAGAAGCTAAGCATAGCAGCTGAAAAATCCTTTGGCACAATAAAGGCTGCATAGCACTTTCCACTATAAACATACTCCAGTGCCTCTTTACTGCTATCTGTAAAAATCCAGCCAATTGCATCATTTTGCTTCAGTCCCTTTATGACACTGTCTCCCATACATAGCTTTAAATCACCGACGCTCATCCCCTCATCCTCAGAATATACTGCTATGTGCATCTGTGATGTAGCTTTCTCTCCGTAAGGATCCCAGTTGGACATAATATTAAACCATGCGTACAAAGCCGGGATGATACAGAGTCCCATAATAATGACTATGGCAACCACATTTGTGGATATGCGTTTCAGGTCAGCCAGATATATTTGAAATATTTTTTTCATTGCTCGGCATCCTCCCCTTTGCTTTGCTGCATCGTATCAAATCTCTGCTCCACTCTTTCGGCTATTTCCTGCACCCTGTCATCAATCTGCACGACAGGACTCACGCTCATACACTGCGCATCCCTGCCGCTTATCTCATTCATCTTCTCCTGCAGCTTATAGTCCACATACTCAACTCCGATTAAATACACTGCGATAGCAAACAGACTCACTATCCACAGCACAAGAAAAATGAGTTTTGAACTGTCCGGCACAATCATCAGCAGCACAAGAAAAAAGAGTGGAATGATGTATATGCATCTTAATCCTATTTTTATCCGCTTTTGATTCTGCTCGTGAATGGTTTTTTCATATCCGACCAGCTTATCGTACATCTCGCGAAGTCTCTTATCATCGAATGGCGGCTGCTCATTCACATTATTATTTGCATTATTATTTGCATTATTATTTGCATTATTATTTGCATTATTATTCATATCATTATCCATATTGGAATCTTTATTACTGTTTCTATCTGTATTTTGCATACTTTCCTTCCCACTTTATATCTTACGTCATATCAGAAGTACCATAATAATATGTCAATTATCAATTTATTAATTGTACATTTAACTATAGCATCTCAGTATCTTCCATACGCTTCTCTATAAAATGATTGAGTCTGATAAACGGCTTTCGTATCACAAGTCCTATCACCAAAGAGGCTGCGCCAAAAAGTAAAAGCGTGATATAACATTTGCCGAGTGTGTTTTCGTACATACCTCCTATACACTCCCTCATCGCATTTATCGCATATGGGAATGGGAAGAAAATATACACTGCCCTGAAAAATGACGGCAGTGCCTCTATCGGATATGTGCCGCCGCTTCCTGCAATCTGGAGTACCATGACAACCACCGCCAGTGCCTTTCCTATATCGCCAAAGGATATGGTCAGAGAATATATGAGCAGTGAAAATGTAAGGCTTGTCACTGCGCCTGTCGCAATAAATGAAACCGGATGCACACACTGTATTTTAAGCAGATATAAATCACCGAGTACAATGATAAAGGTCTGTACCTGTGACAGTAAAAAGAATGTCAGATATCTGCCAAAATAAAGCTGTGAAGGCTTTAGTTTCCCAAGCCCCTTAGCATCCGCGTGAACCTTTACCAGTGAAACAAGTATAGTCATGCCCACCCATATGGCAAGTGTGGTGTAAAAAGGTGCTACTCCGGAGCCATAATTGGCTATCTCATATATATAATTATCTGATACCTGCACCGGCTCTGAAAAGAAGCTGCCAAGCTTTTCAGGATTCCCCGAAAGCAGATTCACTATGATATCAGCTTTTTCATCCTCAGAGGCTGCTTCAAGCTTGTCGAGTGTCGTATTTATCTTGTCAGATGCTGATTCTATGACCCCCTTAAGCTGTGTCATGCTCATATTGAGTGTATCAAGCGTACTGTCCACTCCGTCAAACACCTGCGCCATGGAGCCTGATGTCTGACTTAGATTGCCAAGTGTGGTCTGCATTGAATCAAGAACAGACGACATACTGCTTATCATGCCGTCCACCTGTGGCACTATCTGTGAGGTATATGTATCATTCACTGCTGACGCGGTCGATGAAAGAGCTGCCATTACACTCTTAAGTGTTTCTGCAGAATTCTGTGTTTTCCCCGATAAATCCACAGACTGTGTGCTTTCTATCATGCTCTTTGTCTGTTCCTTAACAAGCTCTATATTGGAAATAAGTGTGCCGACATGGGTATCGTCCATATCCGGCTTTATTTTGTTGATTTTGTCCTCAAGAGTGTCAATATTACCTTTCAAAGCATCCGCTGACTGTTTAATATTTTGCACATCACTTTGAATAGTCTTTACATCCTGTGACAGATTTGCATCTGAAATCTGCTTTGATATATCATCAATCGAGCTCTTCACCTTTGCTAATGCCGATGTGATATCTGCACTAAAGCTGTCGAAGGATTGTCTGGTGGACTGCAGATCATTTTTACTCTCTTCAAGCCTGTCTGTGCCCTTTGCAAGCTTGTCCTGTCCATCTTTGAGTGCTTCACCCGTTTCTTTAGACACCTGTGATAATACCTTATTTCCGTCAATAAACGTATCTATCATGGCATCGTACTGCGCAAGACTCTCAGATACCGCTTCAAGCTTACCGGTCATCTGCCCCACAGCATCCTTTTCCTTCACGTCATCGGATATTACGTTGGTCTCCTTAAATACCTGCTCTGCAAGCACCTTTATAAACTGCTTATTAATACTTGATTTAACAGCACTTGCTGCACTGTCCGTTATCTTTGTCGCAACAGCATTTTTCTTGTCGTTGAGATAGTAGGTAATCCTTGGATTTTCAATATTGTCAGCTACACCATGATACATGCTGTAGGTAAACTGCTCATCTATGACAAGCGCTGAATAATATCTGCCTGACTCAACGCCCTCAACAGCTTTTTCCTCTGATTTAACAAATTTCCAGCCTATAGTATCCTTTTGCTTTAATGACTCTACCACACCATCGCCCATATTGACAGTTTCGCTGTCATTCTTCGTCCAGCCCTTGTCCAGATTGACTACTGCAATTGCTATATTTCCGGTGTTGCCATACGGATCCCAGTTGGCATAGATATTAAACCATGCATACAGCGCCGGCAGCACGCACAGTCCTATAACTATAATGAGTACAAGCACATTTCGGAATATGCCGCACATATCTCTTTTAAAAATTCTTAAAATATCAGCCATAAATCATCCTCTTATATCCGGTGCTGTTTAATCTCCCCAATAAAATACAATGAGCCAAATGCAACATTTTTCGTATCTCTTTTCAGGTGCCCTCTTATCTCATCAACTCCTGAAAGCTCTGTTGCACAAACTCCCTCTTTTCTGATAAAATCAGCAAGGTTCGATGCCTGCAGTGCTCTGTCTGAATCCGGTGTCACTGTATAAAACTCCTCAGCAAGTGGTAAAATCTCACGTATCATGACATCGTAGTCCTTATCAGCCATGACTCCCATGAAAAAGCAAAACCTCTCACCCGGAAACATCTGCATGAGGCTTTCCTTAAGCGCATCAACTCCATTGCTGTTGTGTGCTCCGTCCACCAGCAGAAACGGCTCCTTCGATACTATCTCCATGCGTCCCGGCCACACAGCCTCTTCAAGTGCACTCTTTATCCTGTCATTCAGATCTGTTTTCTCGCTCTTTGGCCCAGTCTTATCATATTGCATTTCATATTCCAGCCCGCCATAGTGCTTTCCCAGCACATACCGCGCTGCAAGCTCTGCCGCTGCTGCATTCTCCCACTGAAATGTGCCACAAAGCCTCAGTGCGTAGCCGCTGCAGCGTGCTATATCTCTTTGCTCCACAGTGATTATCCGTGCATGTTTTTTTTTCGCTTCCTGCTCAATCACCTGCATGGCACGTTTATCCTGCTGTTCCACCACCACTGCGCTGTTTTCCTTTATGATACCGGCCTTCTCAGCCGCTATATCCGCTATATCACTGCCAAGGATAGCCATATGGTCATAGCCTATCTTTGTGATAACGGCACATTGCGGTGTGCCGATTGCATTTGTTGAGTCAAGCCTGCCTCCGAGCCCTGTCTCAATGACCATATAATCGCACTGCTGCTCCTCAAAGTACAAAAGAGCCATGGCAAGGCAGTAGTCAAACATCGTAAGCCCTATACCAAAATCTATATCAAGCAGATAGTTTCCAAGCCGTGTGACATCCTCCTTAGGTATCATACGCCCGTCAACCGTGATGCGCTCCTCAAAATCCACCAGATGCGGTGATACAAACGTGCCTACCCTCATATGCTCTTTTTTTAATATACTAGAAAAAAAAGCGCACACCGAGCCCTTTCCATTGGTACCTGCCACATGGATATACGGTATTATGCGCTTTTGCTTTCCTTTTTCTCTCAGCACCTTTATGACCTGTGCTGTCACCACCACTCCTGGCTCATTGCCGAAACGGCGTGTGTTTTCTATTTTGTTTAAAACCTGTGTGTAATCTAAATTTTCCATGCCATCATTATAATATATCCGGCCGATAAAATAAAGACCATATCCTTATACTGCTATAATAATTCCTCCGTCATTTGCGTACATGCTTGAGATGCCGGCTGTATCCACAATGACAATCTTTTTAAATCCGGCAAGCTTCTCAAGGCATGACTTCACATACTGCGCACGCTCCGGGCAGTTGCAGTGTGAAATTGCAAGAATCCTGTGCTCACAGTCCTTTGTGGCAGCCACAACATCCTCTACCATTTTGGCAAGTGCCCTCTTCATGCCGCGGGCCTGGCCAAGCTGCTGGATTGAGCCCTCATCTGTTGAGCCCATGACAGGCTTTATATTTAAAGTGCTGGCCACAAAAGCCTTCAGGTTGCTTAATCGTCCTGCCTTTCTTAATGTATCAAGTGTCTCAAGCACAAAGAATGTATTCATTGAAGCTATATACTCCTCAGTCTTCTTTACAATCTCATCAAATGAAAGTCCACTTTCCTCAAGCTCCTGCACCTTCATGCCTATAAGTGTCTCGCCTATAGATGCTGAGCGGGAATTGAATACATAGATTTTCTTATCAGAGTCCGCATGCTCCTCTTTGTACAGATTGACTGCTAAAACAGCGCTGTTGTATGAGCCGCTGAGCTTGCCCGAAAGTGTGACAACATAGACATGGTCAGCCTCTCCCTCAAAGGCCTGCATATATTCCTCAGGAGACGGGCATGACGACTTTGGTCCCTTTACACTCTCCTTTACTCTTCTTAAGAAATCATGCTGGTCAAAGCTCTCATCATCGCGGATTCTGTATCCGTCAACATCAAGCTCGAGTGCCACATTGCAAAAATGTCCATCCTTCTTAAGGCTATCTGTGAGCTCACCACAGCTATCTATTATAATCTTATACATATCTATTCCTCCTGCACTATATGATAATAAAAGTTTAAATTACTTTTTTAAAAGTTATTTCATTCCGTAACAAGTAGTTTTCATTACTACGTCATATTAACACTAAAACTAAACTTATGCAAGAGGTTTCTGTATTTATTTTTCCATAATGGTTATCTGCCCTTTAATGGTACCCGAAAAAGGCCGTCACACAGTCGCTTAAGGCTTTCATGTCGCGTACTCCCATAAGCTCACAGGCTGAGTGCATTGCAAGAATAGGTATACCAATATCCACAGTCTTTACCGGCAAAAGCGTACCTGCAATCGAGCCCAGTGTGCTGCCGCCACGGCTGTCCGAACGGTTCACAAAACGCTGGTAAGGTATACCCTTTTCATCACACAGCTGACATAGAATAGCAATAGCCTGTGCATCCGTAGCATACGACTGCGAGCACGCCTGCTTGATACAAAAGCCTTTTCCCATGACAGGCATATTTGTGATATCCATCTTTTCCTTTTTATTAGGATGAAGCGCATGAGCCACATCGACAGACAAAAGCATGGTATCATATATGCTCTCATCTATTTCATTTTCTGAAAGGTCCATATTTCTTAAAATACGCCTGAGCATATCGTGAAGCATTATAGAGGCCGCGCCCTGCTTACTGTTACTTCCAATCTCCTCATGGTCGAAAAGCGCTATGATGTTTATTCCATCAGCTCTGTTTCCATCCTCTATGGCATCAAGAAGTGCCCTGCAGGATGACTGGTTGTCGATTCTCGGTGATGAAATCATGGTGTCATTCACACCGACAAAGCAAGGCTCCTCCATACAAAATGTATTGAGTTCAAAGTCTATGATATCGCTCTTTTCCACAGACAGCTCTCTAGCCAGAAAGCTAAGGAAATAATCCGTGGTCCTTTCATCCTCAGGTATTGAATCAAGCACCGGCATCAGATCCACCTGATTATTTATCCCGACACCCTTATTCACATCCCTGTTCATATGAATGGCAAGATTTGGAATAATCATGACAGGCTTTTTGGACCTATATAGCACCATACGCGGATTGAACACATCCTCACTCTTTATAGCCACGCGCCCTGCCACTCCGAGAGGTCTGTCAAACCATGTGTTTAAAATCGGTCCTCCATACACCTCTACATTAACCTGTGCATATGAGTTTGTCATAAAATCCGGATTTGGCTTTATGCGAAGATATGGATAGTCTGTGTGAGCTGCCGCTATTCGCACCATATCCTTTTTGTTGTAGCCGCTTCCTACAGTAAACGCAAACATGGTCGTATCATGGTGATTTAAGACATACCTGCCACCGCGCACAAGCTTCCAGTCGCCTGTATAATCTATCTCCTCAAATCCGTTTTCCAAAAGCTCCTGCTTTGCAGCCTTCACACACTCGCATGGTGAAACAGCCGCTTTTAGTAAATCAAATAATTTTTCCTGTTTCATGGATTGCCTCCTGTTTTCATTGCATAACGCATTTATTCTACCACGGACTTTACAATTATTCCAGTTGAACAGGCTTTATTTTTAAGGCTATTTTTATATCTATTTTTATGGCATAATCTGCGAATCTGATGTATGATATAATAATCGATAACTATTCAAAACCACTTAAAACAATCATTCGCTGTCACATACAATGTGGAAAATGAGGAGAAATTATGATATCAATTGAACTGACAGACACAAAGGACTTTATGAACAAGCTGCTTCGCACGGAAATCTTTGACAACTTCCTGCTCCAGGAGGCCGTCATCACAAAGGCAGCCTCATACGTCATAGATGGTCACCTGCAAAAGGGCTTTTACAGCTCCACAGAGCTTGAGGAAAATGGTATAGCCGGCTATAGCATACTCCCCTTTAGGATGCTTCGCACAAACTGCTTTGACCTGATAAAGGGCAGACAGACTCCATCGTCATTCAAGTTTGTCTTTCTGCTTTCACCTGAAAACATGGAGCACACCCTAAGCAGTCTGCACTCTGCTTTCACCGTGTCCGATATCAGTGGTTTTTTCATAAATATCAGGTATCAGAGCCAGCTTCTGACTCTGACAACCGGAATATCCTACAATATTTTTTCAGCGGATAAGACCTTAGACGGTGAATGGGATAAGCTTGTAATGAAATTTTTAGCAAATAATGACATAAACTTTAAAGAACTTTGACTTTATTGCTTTACATCTTAAACCTGTTATGCTATTCTAACGTTAGTTGCGTAAGCAGCATTATTATTATTTGGAGGTACTTTCGATGAGCAAAGGTACAGTAAAATGGTTCAATAACCAAAAAGGTTACGGATTCATCACAGCCGAGGACGGAAAGGATGTATTCGTACATTTCTCAGGACTTAACATGGAGGGCTTCAAAACTCTCGAGGAAGGTGCAGCAGTAGAGTTCGATATCACTGATGGCGCTAAAGGTCCACAGGCAGTTAACGTTGAGGTAGTTAAATAATTTTGACCCCTCAGGCAATCTAGTTTCTATGTACCTTTTTCTTTATTATATATTTAGGTAAAATTATAGTTACAAAAATGTTAATTGGGGAATAAGATATAAGAATCATGATTAAAAAAGAAGAGTTCATTTCGAACTCTTCTTTTTTGTGCTTTTTTATTGTTTTGGTGCTTTTAGTTGTTTATGCGATGATGAGACATCGGTGAACTCGTGGTAAGAGGTAAAAATGTGTAACCATTCGCCTGTCCCCACTGGATGATCTGCTCGACCGCATTGACACTGAATTCCTTTATGTCATGCTGCAATACAACTGATACATTATGGCTCTGCACACCGGAGATGACATTCTGTACCACCTGTTCCGTACTGATTGGCTTGCTGTTTGCATCTCCGCTCGATACATTCCAGTCACAATATAAAAGTCCTCTTGCTGTCACATCATTTACGAGCTGTGTCATAATGCCCGGACAATAATCCTTGCTCACAGTATTTGATGAGCCACCCGGGAATCTGATGATTGACGCATCATTTCCTGTCTGTGCCTTTATGATACTGTTCATCTGCTCAAGGTCATCAAAAAATGCCTGCTCACTTGTATATATCTGGTTGTATTTGTGGCTGGCAGAGTGGATAGCCACTGTATGTCCTCTCTTTGCCTCCTCTGCTATCATGTTCTGATAGTCAGGATGTGTATTTGTAACAAAGAAGGTGGCCTTTACATTGTATTTATCAAGCACATCTAATAGCCCCTGTGTATACTTTCCGGGACCATCGTCAAAGGTCAGATAAATAATCTTGTTGCCCGGATTTACCGTGTCTGCCGTGGCAGCCGGATCATACACACTTACCACTCTTGTAGCTGTAGCCTTATTTCCTGATGAATCTGATACCTCATAGGTCACAGTATACTTTCCTGCCTTATCCTTATCTACCTTATCTCCTGATACCTTGACACTGTCTGTGATATCTCCGTCACAGTTGTCTGTTGCCGTATATCCCGGATCACTGTATTTATCGCCTTTTTTAACTGACACAAAATCATCACCTGAGAGCTTAATCTGCGGTGCCGTGGTATCTGTGACATGCACAGTCCTTTTGACCTCGCTCTCATTCTTTGACGAATCTGCGACACTGTACTTTATCTCATAGTCTCCCGGCTTTGATGTATCGACAGCTCCTGTGACAGATACCTTGTCTGTCAGATCCCCATCATAGTTGTCTGTTGCCGTATATCCCGGGTCACTGAACTCGCTGCCTGCCTCTAAAGTCATCTCTGCATCGCCATTTAATGTAATCTCCGGAGCCTTCTTATCCCTCACTTCAACCTTGATTGTCTGTGTCGCAGTTTTTTTACCGTATTGAGCAGTTACCTTTATCTCGTATGAACCTGTCTTTGTCGCATCGACATTACTGTCTATAGTGCATTTTATCTCTTTTCCCTTTCGGTTTATAAGCCTGCCTCTGACATATGCCTTGATTTTTGGTACCTCAAACTTTTTGCCATACTCAACAGTAATACCGTTTTTGAACTTGCTGCTGAACTCAATATGTGAATCAAAGCATGTGATATACACTATAAACGCCACCACCAAAACTATTGCAGCCGTAAGTATGCCGATAATCATCTTTTTATTTTTGTCCATTTTTCCAATCCTCTTTAGCATTTTATAATTATTCTCTCTATATTATTACTCAAACCTGATAATATTATTTCAAGCAGTATCTATTATAGCGTTAAACAATCTTTTTTGCTACTGCAAATTCCTTGAGAATTTCTTAATGTTGGCTTCATATATTTCAGTTGTGTTACAATTGTTTCTTTATCCCGAAAACCCGTGATAGAGTCGTAATATGTACTTAATTTATTTAATATCTTTGTTACTATTCAGTTCTCAATATGACTAACCACATATCTTTTTGCAGATATTTGCAATCACAAAAATCCCCCGAACTAGTCGGGGGATTTAAAAGCTTATGCTGTAACAATCATTTTATTACTGCTCCTTACGGTGCATCTCAAATGTCTCCATATGGTAGTTGGCGATGTTGTCACGAATCTTTCTGTCATCTGCTCTGCTTAAGAGATCATCACGGAACTTCTTTGTAGACACCATGTCATTGTATGAGCTTGGTCCGCCTACACAGCCGCCTTCACATGCCATTCCCTCGATGAAGTTCTCAGGAAGCTTGCCTGCCTTCATGAGGAGAAGTGCTTTCTTACACTCTGCTGCTCCGTTTGCCTTGCAAACCTTGCAATCAACATCCTCTCCCTTTTCCTTCATGCTCTCGATTACGGCTGCTGTAACTCCGCCTGAGTTTGCGAAACGCTTACCGTATACTGAGCCCTCCTGGTATGAGGTGTCATCAGCCTCAAGCTGTACTCCCTTTGCCTTCATAATAGCACGAATCTCACTGAAGGTAAGTACATAGTCTGCATTGCCCTCTATCTTCTGATCATGTACCTCTGACTTCTTGGCAACACATGGTCCGATGAATACTGTAACTGCATCAGGATCCTTTGCCTTGATCATTCTTGATACTGCACACATTGGTGAAACAGTTGTAGAAATCTTGTCAGCAAGCTCAGGATAGTGCTTTCTAACCATATTTACAAATCCAGGACAGCATGATGTAACCTTCTTCTCTCCTGCCTCGTATGCCTCAAGCCACTCATCAGCCTCGTATGCTGCTGTCATATCTCCTCCGAGTGCTACCTCAACAAAACCGTTGAAGCCAACTGCCTGCATGGCCTTCTTCCAGCTGTTCATAGTGATGTTTACACCAAACTGTCCCTCTGCTGCAGGTGCAACCATAGCGTATACATGCTTGTTCTCTGACTTGATTGCATCTATTACATCTACGATATATGTCTTTGATCCGATGGCTCCGAATGGACAGCTGTGGATACACTTGCCACATCTGATACATTTGCTCTCATCAATCACTGAAATGCCGTACTCATTGTATGTAATGGCATTTACAGGACAAGAGAACTTACATGGTCTCTTTAAATGAGCGATAGCGTTGTAAGGGCATGCCTGGGCACAGCGTCCACACTCCTTACACTTCTGTGGGTCGATATGTGAGCGGAGACGTCCTGCCTCAATTGCTCCGAACTTACATGCATTGATACAAGCCTTGCCAAGACAGTTCTGACAGTTCTCAGTAACTGTGTAGCTTGAAATCGGGCAATCCTCACATGCTGAGCTGATTACCTGGATGATATTGCCGTCATCGTTTGCGCTTGGTGCTTTACCCTCTGCAAGTCTGACACGTTGACGGATGATCTCTCTCTCCTTGTAGATACAGCAACGGAACTGAGGTGTCGGTCCCGGAATCAGTGTAAATGGGATGTCATCTCTGATCTCATCGAGGTTACCTGCAAATGCAGCCTTTGCGACCTCAAGCAAAACTGCATGTTTGATTTTGATTACGTTTTCGTCAGCGTACATATTATCTCCTTTTCCTTAAAATAATGTATATTTTGTTACCTAATAAATTACATACTTAGAAGAATCATTATACCATGTGACACTTCCCATATCACATGACCTGATTCCTCTAAAAAAATGCTCCTAGTATTTATCTACTAGGAACATTCTACAAAATTTTTTAAAATTTTTCTACCCTTGTATTCATCAAAATACAAAGAATTGTTATTTTTTTCACAATAGCAGCTGTTTCAATAAAATTACTCATGGCGCAGAGCATCAATCGGGTTTAGGTTCGCTGCCTTGTATGACGGAAGCATACCGAATATGATTCCGATTGCCATCGAAAAAAGCACCGCAAGTATAGCTGCTGCCGGGCTTATCGCTGTCGGCGTGCCGTTCAGCATTGAGATGACCTTCGAGAGTATCACTCCGACAAGCACTCCTACCAGACCTCCAAGACTTGTGAGCACAACAGCCTCTGTGAGGAACTGACCTAGGATTGCTCCCTTTCCTGCTCCGATTGCTTTTTTAAGTCCTATCTCTGAGGTACGCTCTGTAACTGACACAAGCATGATATTCATGACACCGATACCGCCGACGAGCAGTGATATTCCGGCAATCCAGATGAGCATCATGTTGGTTGACTGGCTGAGCTGCTGTATCTGCTTTGCCTGCTCCTGTAAATCCTGTGCCTTGTAGGTCACATCAGAGCCGTCTGTGACATTTAAGCTGCTGTTAAGTATCTCCTCAGCTGCCTTTCCCACTGTAGCCATGGTATCGGTGCTGTCTGCCTTAAGCAGAAGGTTCTGCGGCTCATCATAGCCAAATATGACAGGCCATGTGCCGCTTGGCACAAATACATTGCCCTGGCTGTCATCATAGGCATACATATAGTAATCATCCATTGAATTTATTACCAGGTCATAGCTGTCCTTTTCCGTGACTACACCGACTACTGTAAACGGATATCCCTGTATCTCTACTGTCTTGCCGAGCGCGCTCTCTCCTGAAAACAGGCTGCTCTCCACGCTCTCGTCGATAAGAGCCACCCTGCGGGCCTTTGCATAATCATTCTTTGAGAAGCCTCTGCCCTTCATGACTACATAGCTTGCTGTGTCGAAATATCCGTCATCGACACCTGTTATATTGCCGCCTGAAAGCGCCGTGTTCAGATAATATACTGCATTGTAAGCCTGTCTTGTGCGGTAAAGTGCTGCATTTTGCACATGGTCGAGCTCCTTTATGCTGTCAAGTGTGGCAGCCGATACCTCTGTCACTCCTGCCGGCGCCGAATCATATGACAGATCCATATCATAACCATCCTTCTGCAGTGTGACCTTTACGTTATTACTTCCTGAACCTATAAGGTTCTTTTCTATCTGTTCGTTTGTGCCCTGAATTGTGGAAACAATCGCAATAATTGCTGCAATTCCGATGATGATTCCAAGCATGGTCAGAAACGAACGCATCTTATGTGACCAGATTCCCCTAAAGGACAATCTAATATTTTCAAGCATCTTTAATCCTCCCTGCTAAACTAATACATACCATCTTCGGACACCTTGGTTTTCTCGCCTTCTCTGACTCCATACGGGAATGCGATATAGTCATCATTTGTCAGGCCTGACTTTATCTCCACATATGAGCCCCAGAGCGACTTGCCTGTTTTGACAGACTGCTTTTTGAGCTTTCCGTTGTCATCCTTGTATATATATGACTGTCCATTCTCTGTTCTGACATATGACTTGTCGATATAAAGACCACTGTCAGATCCCTCTGATGACGTATCTATAGTAAGCTGCAGCGAATCGCCCTTTTTGAGATTCTGCGGATTCTCAATGTATGCAGTGTACTCATAGAATGATGAGTTTGGATTGCTGTCTCCATAGTAGTTAACACTGTCTGACGGCACATTGCTTATCTCTGATATCGTGCCCTCATAGGTATCACCTGTCATGTAGTTGACTGCTGATACGCTCTGCCCTACCTTTACTGTATCCAGATCCAGCTCACCGATTGTTCCGCTGATATACAGTCCTGAGGCTCCTGAAAGCTGCAGGAACGGTGTACCGTCCTGAGGTGGATTGGCAGGATCGCAAACTGTTGTCACAATTCCATCCTTCTTTGCATATACCACGCCATCCTCAAGCTCGCTCTGCAGTTCCTTTAAATCAGCCTGTGCAATTCTCTTTTGTAAATCAACATCTGCAACACTTCTTGTCTGCTCCTTTATGGCATCCTTAAGCTCATCTGCTGTGTATGTCTTTTCTTCTGCTGCGGTATCAGCTTCTGTCTGTGTGGCCTGTTCTGTGGCATTGTCTGCTGCGGCATCTGACGGCTCATTTACTGCTGTATCAGCAGAAGCATTTCCTGCTGTAATTGAACCTGCAAGGAAAAGCTTTATCTCATCGCTGTCATCATAGCTGCCAAGCTTATCTCCTCTTACGATAAGCTCCATATCAGGCGCGTTAGCATCTCCTATTACAAACCGGGCTACCGCACTCTTATCAGCAAGTGTATTCAAAAGCGATCCGGCTACATATGAAGCCTCTGTGCATGTAAATACATAAGGATCGACCTCTGTACCGCTTCCCTTAGCCTCTGACAAATCCGATATCACATCATGCTGTTCATCAGGCTTTTGCTCAGGTGCAGCCGGCTGTGTGTCAGGCTGTGGCTCAGGTGTAACAGGAGTCTCAGGCTGCTTTGCAACCGGCTTGGTATTCTTTAGCTTATCAAGCTTCTGCTTTTCCGATACAAGCTGGTTCTCAAGACTCTGTATCTCAAGCTGCTTCATCTCAACCGAGAGTGAAAGACTCGTCACATCATATGCAAGGAGCTTATCTCCGGCCTTTACCTGCTGATCCTTTGTGACATAAACCTCTGTCACCTTCTGTCCATCCTTTAAATTGATTGTCTGACATGCATCGTCACACACCATTCCCTCACTGGTCATGGATGTGTTGTCGTTTGTCGTGCTGATCATTGAAACACTCATGACGGAAGCAAGCCCCTTGGAGTTCTTGTAATAAACCACTCCTGTGATGCTTCCCGCTACAACTGCAACTACAAGGACAGCTATTATAATGATCTTAATTCTCTTTTTCTTTTTCATTACCTGCCTCCTGTCCTTCCTCTGTTATCTCACCATCTATAATATGGACGATGCGCTTTGCCTGCTCGGCAACCTTTCTGTCGTGTGTAATCATGACAACCGTCACGCCGGACTCATTAAGGCTCTCAAAGAGCTCAAGCACCTGCCTGCCTGACTTTGAGTCAAGTGCTCCCGTAGGCTCATCCGCAAGCAGAAGCTTTGGATGATTTACCATAGCTCTCGCTATCGCCACTCGCTGCTTCTGTCCTCCTGAAAGCTGTGTTGGCTTAAAATCAGCCCTGTCTGAAAGCCCTACGCGCTCCAATGCCTCCATACCCATCTGCCTTCTGTCCTTTTTGCTCACACCGGCATATATGAGTGGCAGGCATACATTGTCAAGTGCGCTCTCACGCGGCATGAGCTGGAAATTCTGGAATACAAATCCTATTGTATCCCGTCTGACTCTCGTAAGCTCCTTTTCCTTGAGCTCACTGACTTGTCTGCCGTCAAGTATATATGTGCCCGATGTTGGCAGATCAAGACATCCCACAATATTCATGAGAGTGGTCTTGCCAGAGCCCGACGGCCCCATGATTGCCACGTACTCTCCCTCCTCAATCTGGAGTGAAACATCCTTTAAAACCGGCACCACAAGCTTATCCTGGTCGTAGTTTTTGTAAATATGCTGGAGTTCTAGAATCATCTACTGTACCTCCGCGTCACCTGAACCGGTGGCATCTGCAGCACCTTCGTCCATTGTGCCATCATCAACCGGACCGCCCTCAGTGCCCTCAAGCACCTGGTCATCAAGAGCTTCTGTACCCATATCGTCGTAGGCTGTATCTTCATCGCCGCCATTTTCAATGTAATCGTCCCATGTCTGTGCCGGCTCACCCTCATAAAGGTCATCAGATGCCCATACTATGTAGTCATCCTTTGAAAGCCCTGATTTGATTTCATACATCATGAGATTCTCGTCATAGTCTCCAAGCTCAACCTTTGTCTTCTCAAGCTTATCCTTTTTATTAAGTGTCCAGACATATGCATCATCGCCATCCTTTACAACGTAGCTCTCATCAATCCATATGCCTTCCTTCATCTGTGTCTGTCCAAAATCCGGCTCCACATATACATGCTGTCCTAAAAGCATATCGCCTGTGCCTGTAAGCTGCACATAGAAGTTGTACTTTGAGGCCTTCTGCTCGCTGTTTCCATCATCATACATGCCTGAATTGCTGTTATCAGTCTGAGGATTCTCAGTGTCAACCTTGCTGATGGTACCCTGCCAGGTCTTTGACTCATCAACTCTTGAGCGCACGATAACTGCCTGCCCCTCTGCCAGTCCGCTGTTTAAAAAGCTCTGCTCATCGATTGTGCCCTTTACCCTGTAATCGCCGGTGGCAACAATTGTCATAAATGCAGAATCTGCTGTGTCTGCACTCTGATTCTCATTGATTTTCTTAACAACACCGACCATTGTGCTATTTACAGTGGCATTTTTGATGCTCTCATCGTACTTTTCTATCTCTGCCTTCTTCGTGGCAACATCGTACTGTGTCTGCTTCTGCTGTGTCTGCACCTGCTGAATCTGCAGTGTATAGTCAAGCTGCTGATCCTTTGACGCTTCCTTCTTTTCCTTGTTGAGCTGCTCTATCTGGGCATCATAGCCGGAAAGCGTATTGTTTAAGCTCTCAAGCTCAAGCGTGGCACTTTCCTTTTTCGCAGCAAGATCCTTTGTATCATAGGTAAAAAGAGGTGTACCCACCTGTACCTCATCACCCTCTGACACGAGAATATCCTTTACTTTTTTCTCACTATCAGCCTTGATATCCATGCTATCGGCTGCTTCCACGACACCGCTGTACCTGTCAGTGCTTCCCGCCTGATACATGACATCAGAGACCTTGTTTGCATACACCCCCGATGACTTTTTTGCATTCTTTCCCTTTGTCATTGCAATGACAACAGCTGACACAATAACTGCTATAATCAGCACAACTGCAATCACTGAAATGATAATCTTTTTCTTTTTACTCATTTCGACCTCCCGGTTTTTATAATATATTGATTATAAGTAACTATTCAGAACCACTGAGAACAGCTACGATCATGAATTAATCATACCAAATATATATTGCATTTGTCCTTTAAGATTTTTTTAATATTTTACTAATAAAAAATGGAGGTTAGTATGGAAATAGCATTTAGTGAGAAAATTTCTCCACAGCTGTCCGCCGCCCTGCTGTCCACCCCTTATGAGCTTGGTAAAGAGGGAGGGCTTTCAAGCGGCTATCTGCCGGAGAGTGATAGCTGGGAAGTGATAGTAAAATATGTCGGTGACATCGAAAAAATAAAAGAAAAATATCCTTCTGTACTCATCACAAAGCTGCTTGGAAACTATGCGGTGCTTGTAATTGAAAAATCACTTGTAAATACTGTCGCTCTGTGCGATGAAATCATATATATGGAAAAGCCAAAGCAGTTTAACTACGATGTATACGAGGGCTTGCAGGCCTCATGCATCACTCCCGTACACACCAATCCATATAATCTGACCGGAAAAGGTGTGCTCGTAGGCATTATCGACTCCGGAATTTACTATGCCCATCCGGCTTTTATACAGGATGGTGTAAGCAGAATTGCCTATCTGTGGGATCAGACTGTATCTGATAACTCCTCACACAGTGACATAGTTCCTTTTGGCACCTTATATGACCGCGATACAATCACCAAAGCCATAAATGCAGAAAACAGCTTAGAAATGCAGCGCATCTGCCCAAGCATCGACATATCCGGGCACGGCACTCATGTGGCAGGAATCGCTGCCGGAAACGGAAATGGTAATGATAATGAACAAAACACAAAATACCGCGGTGTTGCTTATGAAAGCACTCTTATAGTCGTAAAACTCAAAACCTCAGGCGGTGCCAGCTTTCCCACAACCACGCAGATTATGCTGGCAGTAGACTTTTGCATAAGAAAATCCATCGATATGAATATGCCTATAGCCATAAACCTAAGCTTTGGCACAAGTAACGGCTCGCACAGCGGTACCTCACTGCTTGAAACATACCTGGACTATATAGCAGAAAACTACCGCTGCGCGGTCTCTGTCGGCTCAGGTAACGATGGAGCCGGCTTTGGTCATGCAAACGGCAAATCATACCCTGCCGATGCAGAGCTTGCGATAGGCTATCCTGAGCCATCTCTTTCCATAGATTTATGGAAGAAATACTGGGATGAGATACAGCTGCAAATTACCGCCCCAAATAATGATATGCTGGAGATTCCAGATACAATTACCAATCAGGCAAAAGGCTTTACATACAGATACCGGCTCGATGGAACAGACATATATATAACAGGCGGCGGTCCCTCACCCTACTCTCCCTTTCAGGAAATATTCATTGAACTCATGGGAGCAGAATACATCTCACCCGGCATCTGGAAAATATCGCTTGTGCCCATATCTGTAAAGGACGGTTCATGGGATATATGGCTGCCGTCAGGTGCTCTGCGCAATGCACAGACCTCATTTATCAATGCATCACCCGATATCACCCTGACCATCCCCTCGACCTCACAAAATGTCATCTCTGTCGGAGCCTATGACAGCCGCACAAACCGCACAGCTGCCTTTTCCGGCCGAGGCTATACCTGGGCCTTTGACAGCATAAAGCCTGATATAATTGCGCCCGGTGTGGACATTATTTCATGTTCAAACACCGGAGGCTACACTTCAAAAACAGGGACATCTATGGCTGCACCGTTTGTGACCGGTGCGGCAGCGCTCCTGATGGAATGGGGCATTGTGCGTGGAAATGACCTCTATATGTATGGCGACAAGCTTAAAGCTTCTCTCATAAAAGGTGCAGGTGAAAATGTATTCACAGCTTTCTCAAGGGCTGTCTCTGAAAATACTTCCAAAAACACAAAATACCCCAACCCTGTGACGGGCTGGGGTACATTGTGCTTACTGGATAGTATTCCTTAACGGAAGCTGCTATTCGTATACGTGCTTCTGATGCTTCTTTGCATCTGCCTTATTCTTTTTCTTCAATGGATGCTTTGGGTTTTTATCCATTATAATCGCTTCCTTCCGTTCGTTATGACTACGTTATACACCTGCAATCAGCACTTGTCAAGTTGGAGTGCTATTTTTAATTAATTGTTTATATTCATAGCAAAATCACTATCATTTTGATGTTAAAGCACTAATTTGTATGCACAATTATTGACAGTTTGCTATATTTAATTTTTATCTCTTCATCCCACTCTTTTTTGACACAGTCATCGCAATTGCGAAAACACATCATTACATAGCTGCCAGATATACAAAATATGCCGCATAGCAAAGCAGCATCACCACTCCGCATGGCTTTCTAAGCTCTTTATGTCTTATCGTACCGCCCCACAGGAGCACACCGCACAGTATTGCCACAACTGTATCAATCACAAACCTGCTCTCAAACGGTACCGGACAAATGAGAGCTACTGTACCAATTACAAAGAGTATATTAAAAATATTGCTGCCGACTATATTTCCTATTGCAATTCCTGCATTTCCCTTGCGTGCTGCTGAAACAGATGTCACAAGCTCCGGCAGTGATGTACCGAATGCCACGATCGTAAGTCCGATAAAGCGCTCACTCATGCCGCAGGCTCTCGCTATAGTTGTGGCACCGTTTACGACAAGCTGGCTTCCAATTACGACGCAAACACCGCCAAGCACAATAAAGAGCAGGCATTTCCATACCGGATATAGCTTTACTGGCTGCTCATCGCCACTATCATTGCCCTTTTTTGCCAGAAGATACAAATAAAGCAGATATGCAATAAATAAAATCCACAGTATAACTCCCTCAATGAATGTGATTTCATTGCCTGTCATTCCCATCACGAGAAGCACCGCTGTGATAAGAAGCATGTATGGTATCTCGTATTTGAAGGTGGTTTTTTGTATGGCTACATTTGTGATAAGTGCTGTCACTCCAAGTATTATAAGGATATTTAGTATATTGCTGCCGACTATATTACCTACAGTGATACCCGCATTACCCTTTATTCCTGCAGTGATGCTGACTGCCGCCTCCGGCAGCGACGTACCCATCGCCACAATCGTCAGTCCAATCACAAGCTGCGGAATACCAAATTTCCCGGCGAGCGCCGCAGCTCCATCCACAAATACATCCGCGCCCTTCACCAGTGCTACAAAGCCTGCTACAAGCAGTAAAATTGCTACAAAAATCATAATTTTCCTCCCTCTGCCGTCCTTTTTAAGGATGCCTGATTAATTGATAGTTACAGCTATGTCCTATCAGCAGAAGGCTTTTATATACAAAAAAGGCGACACTTCTGCTGTATAAAACAACAAAAGTCTCGCCATTTAATCACTCTCCGGATTGCTGTAATATATGTATGAGCAATCGTACTGACGGATAAGTAAGCACTCTCGTGCCGGCTACTCCCTTTCACTTATATATTATGATATGCGAATGCAAGGTATTCGTCAATAGAGAAATGTGCTTATTTTTCATATTCCTCTATGACGCATGTATGATGCTTTTTTTCCCCATTTTGACTATCATAATTGATTCCAACCAAAAGAAGCTTTCCCTTATAGCCTGCCAGTGCTCCCTCATAGTGCCTGTCCTTAATCTGTTTAACTGCAGCCTCGGCAGTCTTATCACATTTTAATTCAATTATAATTGCCGGGCGTTTTCCGGCATTTTCTCTTGGTATAAATACCATATCTGCATATCCTTTACCCGCCGGCATTTCTCTGACAATATTGTAATATGCAGGTGCTGTAAAATAAGCCATTGTCAGAACGCAGCTTAATGAGTTTTCATCATTATATCTCAAAACAGATGTATATGATTCATGTGCAAGCTCAATTATTTCTGCCACTTTATCACTGTCACAATTAATTGTAGCCCTTAACAATTCATCGCATCTGGCAATTGATTTTCCAATTTTCCCCCAATTTCCTGTGCACAGAGCTGCCTGATATGCCTTTTTCACTTCATAATTTGGAATAAATGCACTCTCTTCCTCTCTGTCATATCCCAGATATCCCAAATGAATCAGAGCTGTCAAAGCTTCATCCTTTGAGGAAACAGTAGAAAAATCATTCTGAAAAGTTTCGGTGTTTACATATAATTTTTTCCCTGACAGCATATTTACAATATCATCCCTCAAGCCCTCATAATTCATGTTTATAAATGTATTGATTGACTCAAATGATGATGTGTTTTTCCAATAAGAATCAAAATCCCTGTAATTAAGTGCCATCGACACAGAATTCGGATTATACATATGCAAACCATCTATCAGATAGCCATTGTACCAGGCTTTCATGCTCTCATAATCCATGTTGTATTGCCTGCACAGCATCATGACTTCTTCTTCTGTAAAACCATAATATTGTGTAATTGGTCTGGATTTAAGCATTGTAAACTCCTGAAAATTATTCAATGCCGATTCGTCCTTTATTTTTTTAATCGGAAGTATCCCGGTTATATATGCCAAAGCAAGGAAGTACTTTGATTCCTCTGACTTAAATAATGAATGAAGAAACTGTAAATAATTATGAATCAGATTCTGGTCATCACTATTTCTGATTACACAATCCCATTCATCTATAATAATTACAAACTGTATCCCGGTAAGCTTATAAACAGACATGAGTATAACACTGAATTTCTTTGAGAAATCAACATTTTCTTCAAATTCATCCCTTAAATCCGACACAACGTATTCCTTGATTTTTTCAATGATATTTGCCTTATAATCATCCCAAAATGATGAAATATCAAGATGTATGACATTGTATTTGTTCATATATTTTTTATATGCCGGATTTGTTGCAAGCTTAGTGTCTTCAAACAACTCTGCTGAATCACAGCCCCTGCTATAATATGCATCTATCATTCCGGCAGCATGAGATTTTCCAAATCTCCTTGCATGGCTTACTGCAATACATTTATCATCTGTCGATAATCTGCTATTTAATTCATTGATCAGTTCTGTCTTATCCACATATATTCTACTGTTTTTTGACTGTAAAAAACTCTCATTTCCAGGGTTAAAGTATATTCCCATCCCGTTTTCACCCCTTTGACATATAAAAATCAGCTATACTTTTTTATAGTATAGCTGATTATCTATATAATTACAAATAATAAATGAATCGTTTTGTTTTATCATTAATTTTTTCTTGCCTTTATCACGCTAACGTGGTAGCATGGTTACTAAATAAACTATTAAAGAGGTACTACAAATGAAAACATCAGAAATTATTGTATTTATCGTCTATCTGCTGTGCATGCTGGGTATCGGTATTTTCTTCTTCGTGAAAAACAGAAACGGCGGAGAAAAAACCTACTTCCTTGGTGGACGTGAGATGGGACCATGGGTTGCGGCGCTGTCAGCCGGAGCCTCAGACATGAGTGCATGGGTACTCATGGGACTTCCTACTTCTATCTATGCACTGGGCTTAGGTCAGGTATGGATTCCTGTAGGACTTGCAATCGGCTACACTATAAGCTGGCTGCTTGAAGCACCGAGACTGAGAAAATTCTCGATTGTAGCAAACGACTCAATCACCATTCCGCAGTATCTGACCAACAGATTCCTGTCCAAATCACTTGCACTGCAGGTAATATGTGCAATTGTGTTTTTGGTTGCATACACTATTTATGCGGCATCAAGCGTAAAGGCATGCGGTACTCTTTTCCACACTGTAATAGGAATGGATCCACAGATTGCCATGTACCTTGCTGCAGTGGTCATCGTAGGCTATACCTTCCTCGGCGGCTTCTCGGCTGTATGCTGGACCGATTTTTTCCAGGGCATGCTCGTGCTCAGCTCTATGTTTATAGCACCGATTTTTGCAGCATTTATGCTTGATACATCCTCTATGTCAGCACTCCCGGGCGGTTACTTAAATCCATTCTCAAGCTGGCAGGATATCGTGTCTGGACTGGCATGGGGACTTGGTTACTTTGGTATGCCACATATCATCATCAGATTCATGTCCATCAAATCACAGAAGGATTTGAAGAAATCAGCAAAAATCGGAATCACATGGACTCTGCTTATTGTATTTTTTGCAACCTTAATCGGAGTAATCGGAAGACTTTTCCTTGGCTTTGACGAATCAATCAATGAAAACTCTCTTGTTTTCATCCAGATTGTAAGAAAGATTTTCCCTGGTGTTATCTCAGGTATACTCCTCTCAGCAGTGCTTGCCGCTTCCATGAGTACCGCAGACAGCCAGCTGCTTGCTGCTTCATCTGCTTTCTCGAGTGATGTGTACAAGCCTGTCATCAGAAAAGGCAAGGCAAGTGACAAAGAGATGATGTGGACCGGTCGTATTGTCGTTCTTGGAATCTCTGTTGCAGCACTCATCATCGCTTCAAACCCTAATGCCGGCTCTATCATGGCACTTGTTTCCAATGCATGGGGTATCTTTGGAGCTGCCTTTGGACCTGCAATCATGCTCAGCCTCTTCTGGAAGCGCTTTAACTTCAAGGGTGCTGTTGCAGGAATCATAACAGGTGCTGCCGTTGATATATTATGGTATGCGTTCCTTACATCAACCGGAATCTACGAGCTGCTGCCGGGATTTGTTTTCGGACTTATCGCAGCCGTTGTTGTGACTCTTTGCACAAAGGAGCCTTCAAAAGAGGTTTATGAGCTCTTCGATAAGGCCGAAAAGTTTGATGAGTAATTAAACAATTAATCAGTAAAGCACATAAGCAAAACCGTCGTACCCTGCCATTTACGGCCCGGTACGACGGTTTTATTTTTGTGCTTTATGTTACGCCTTTAGAAACACTGCTATACCTGCTCCTTTTTGCGGTTCATAAGAGCTGCTATTGACACTCCAAGACCAGCCATTGCGATAACAAGCCACATATACATATTGCTGTCATCTGAGGTCTTTGCTGCGCCTTCTGGAGCTGCTTTAGTACCTGCATTGGTATTTACCTTTACAAAAGCAAATGTACTGAAATGGTCAGTCTCAAATACAAGCTTTCCATCTGCTACCCTTGATGTGCATGCTATAAGCTTGTCTGAATCTACACGGAACACCTTGATTGCCTCATTGTCAGCTAACGCAAACGGCATATCCATAGTTACCTGAACCTTGTCTGCAAGCTGATGAAGCTGTGTAGTGCCATCTGTCAGATTAAGCTCATATATTAAAACATCCTTTACTCCTACAATTTTATTCTTTACTACATCTGCAACCTTTGCCACTTCCTTCTCATCAGTTACCTTCTTTGACTCGAATTTTACTGTATCCGGAAGGATTCCCTTAGTGTCCTTTACGGTTGTTTTGGTGTCGGATGTGCTTGCTACAACCGCTCCCGGTGTAAGAGCCTTTGCAGGCTGTGTGGCAGTATCACCGTTTCCTGTATTGTCCTTGTTATTATCATCAGTAGATGGGGTATCCGGCTTCTTGTTTTCATCATCACCGGTATTGCCATTATCGGCATCACTCTTGTCGGCTGACTTTGTCTGATATAAGTATAGGTCATCTGCTGTTCCCCAACCACCTTTTGCACTCACGATTCCGACAACAAGAGTAACCTCGGTTTCCTTATCAAGCTTAAACGAAACGCTTGGAGTCTTCCAGTTTTTCCAGCCTGCAAGTATTACATTGTCACCCTTAGCAATGACATTACCTTTGGAATCAACAGCCTTGGCATAAAGCTGATCTCCATCGGCACCCTGTCCTGCGTACTCGAAAATATACTCTCCTGAAGCAAGTGTGATAGCATTCTTGTATGTAATTTCTGCCTCGGCTACATCTATGCCGGCATTGTACCAGTGAGCACATGCTGCTCCTGACTTTTTATCATCCTTGGTAGAAGAAACCGAATCGACAATCTTGTTATTGGCAGTAAAATTATCAGCCTTTTCAAAGCCTGCATCATCTGCATCTGTAATGAGATTTTTCTGTTTTATAACTACTGTACATTTTGTTGTACCTATTGTCTTATCCTTATAAGCACCACGCTCGATTTTTCTGCTGAATTTGACAGTTCCCTCTACAGTGTATGTTCCTGCCTTTGAAAAATCAATTCCCTCTGTGTTCCAGATAACGTTCTCTTCAACCTTTTCGGTATTGTATGTCACATTGATTGTTTTTGGAAGCTCTATCTCTTTACCTGCCTCTGATGTGACATTTGCTGTTTCTATATCCTCAACTCCAATTTTTGTAACCTTTGCACCGGTCTTTACATACTTCCATACCTTAAGACCTGCTGTTGCTGTTCCATCCGGATAAAACATTGCCTGATTGTCAACAGCGGAACCGCCATACCATTTTCCGGCATCATTTGGATCATACTCACCGCCGTAGCTTGCTGCCCAGCCTGAGCCCTTTTCCTCCCAAAGCTTTTTATTTGCTTCATATCTTGCTGCTGCAGCCTCCTCTGAAAGACCTGTGGTATCTCCCACGGTAATCCATGCCGGCTCCCAGTAGTATACACCAAGGCCTCCTGCCTCATTTACTGCATTGATGAGGTTTCTTATGAAAGTAGACTGTCCCTGCACAGTGAAAGGCTCTGTGGCATCTGCCGAGTCATCATTATTCCCCTCACGAACAGTATTTCCATGACCATCCGAATCATCAAGTGTATATGCATAGCTTGTTTCTACAACCATTGCATCCTTGTTGTGCTTCGTCTGAACATAGCTGAGTTCTTTCTTTAAATTGCTCAGTGTTCCATGCCAGTATGGATAATAGCTTGTTCCAAGAATATCATAATTTACATTATAATTTTCAAGATTATCTGACCATTTTGTAAGTGTATTCTTCTGTGGGCTTTCCACATGAATCACAACCTTTACGTCACTGTTGTAATCCTTAACACCTTTTGAGCCTGCGGAAAAGAGCTTACACATGGCTTCCGTATTTGTTTCACCTATAAAACCGCCTGTTGTCTCATTTCCAACCTGAACCATATCTACAACATCCTTTGATGCATCAATTGTGTTTAATGATTCGTTGATAAACTCCTCTACAGCTGCAGCCTTCTCATCAACTGTATAGCCCTTCCATGCCTTAGGCACCATCTGTTTACTCGGATCTGTCCAGAAATCTGAGCAATGGAAATCAACAAGCATTTTTATTCTGGCGTTGCGGCATGCATCAGCAATTTTCTTTGCGGTTGCCACATCGTTATTTCCACCACCATATCCATTTCCGTTTGAATCATATGGATTATTCCAAACTCTGACACGGATATTGTTTATGCCGTTTTCTGCCAGGAATTTGCAGAAATCTGTCACGTTGTTAATTTCATTTCCGTTATAATCCTTGTATACAACACCACTGTCTAATTCTGTTATAACAGATGAAATGTCCATTCCCATTATGAAATCAGGCGACAAATCCTTTACCTTTGCAACAACAATATCGTCATTGTCTACTGAGGTATCAATTTCAGGTGCCTTAGATGTAATAGTTGTGCATACATAACCAAGCACATTTTTATCTGCATCCTCAAGCTGGGCTGCAACATAATACTTACCAGCTGACTTTGTTGTGTAAGCAGCCTTAAGAGTTTTTCCGGAACCATTGTCATTTTCTAATGTTCCGTCATCCAATCCATCTATGTGGTCGTTCCATTTATCAACCCACCACCATAAATTTACTCCCTCAGGAAGTTCACTTATTTCTTTTCCATCATAAGTAATCTTTGCTTCAAGATTGACTGTATCACCATTTTCTACGGTAACTTCAGTCTGGTTTACTGAGATTGTGTAGCCTTTCTTGTTTTCTTCGGAAGAGTCAGTATCATCTGCTTTTGTTTCATAAAGCTTTTGAAGCTTAATATTGTCAATATCGCCCCAATAGCCGTTCGTAACATCTCCTCCAATACATATATCAACATCTTGTACAGCTTCAATTGTAAATTCATCGGTTGTAACTGTTTCCCAATTATCCCAGTCTGTTGTAGCCGGAAGTTCTTTAGCCTGTTCCAAATATTTCACATACAGGCCTGATTTAACATCTTTTTGCCCATCCTGATCAATTGAAATCCTATAGGTTCCCGGCTCAACATTCTTGATTGTTTGAGATAGCGAATTGTCCCCAGTTATGTCCTTTATCTTTGTAAACTGAGTTGTATTATTTTTCGCCCACTCATCTTTTGTGACAAATAGTCCACTTCCCGTTGACTTAGTCCAACCGGTTATACTTCCATCCCCATTTATAGACGACTCAAAGTCTCCATTCACCACATACTCTGTGTCTACCCACTTTGCGGTATTCTCTGCTGCCTTAACCTGCTCTGTACCCAGATCCGCCACAGCGCTCTGGCTTAAAAGCATTGCAAACACCAGTCCGGCACTTGTTATAGATGCCATTTTTCTCTTCCTGCTCATATTTTCCTCCTTGTTTTTATGCAGTGGTAAATGACTATCAAATTGATAAATATCAAAGCCATTAAGCCACTGTCATGCACCTGCTCAAATTGCATGCCGCGCATGATTTCATCTGTTCCATGCGCAACAGCGCAATCGGTTGCAATAACTATATTTACAGTTTATACATTAAGCGTTTACGTTTCAATAGACATAAATGCCAACTTATTTCTGCAATATTTAGCAAAAATACATCAATTTAATATTTGTAAATATGGGAAAATGTACAAAGATTAGTATGTTCAAACGGTTTTTCAAATAATGATATTCACATAGATTTTGTGGAAATTTCACAATACTTTTACGAGTTTAGAAGTATAATAATTTTTTATGCAAGCTAAATATATTAATATGCATCAGAATTTTTAGTTTTTTCATAGGCAAATTGCCAGAGTCTCCGGTACTATATAAAAAAGCCGTACCGTAGCTTTTTAATTTAATATCTGTCAACGCACCACCAAAAAAACCTAGCATTATATGCTAGGTTTTTTATCGAAAGTAATGCCTCCATTACTTAGCGCCCTTAAGGGCATCTCATTTGTTGTGTGTATTATACTACTAATTTATAAAAATGTCAAGGAAATTATAAAAAATATTTTGTTTCAAATAAAGCTATATTCCATTTTTTATAGTCTCCGCATCCCATTCGTGCTAATATTTTATTATATACTGTTTTCCCCTTTTTTATTCCCATACTAACATATATTTTAAATTTTAATGTCCGTAAAGGTTTCTTTAATGCAGATACGTCAGTAAAAAAGCTTAATATTTTAATTGAATCAAATAATTTTAACACCGAATCTGCATTTTTAGGTGTTAATGAAAACGAAGCAATTAATAATGCATTAATTCGATATCTTTTTTCCGTCCGAAATCTATTAAGTAGCGTCGTATGTGCACAGTTATTTCTAAGACACAATAAAATATCAATCATATTTAAGAACGGGGCACGTTTTGATAATGGTAAATTAAAATCATTTAAAACGTCTTTAAGAACATCATCTTGCAAATAGTGCAACAGTCTTAATATTTCACCAAATGTAAGAGTCTCTATTGCAACCCAAAATGGCACAGCGATGTTTCTGTTGTAAGTGCCATCACTATTACGATAAACAGCAACCCCTGAAGGTGCTACGTAATCATTGTCTAAATAAAATGAAATATCAATATGATCATTTCCATCTACTAAATTAGATAGAAAAAATGGTTTAAAAAGACAAAACTTATCAAAATCTTGATATATCTTTTGATTTTGATAATTAACAAATGGATATGCTTCAGAATAATGACAGTATGTCGGTGTCCCAGATTCATTGTTTGCAGGGTTCATAAAATTAGACTTATTTGTATATTGCATTGTATCCGATAATGAAACACAATGATGCTTACAAAAATTATATGCTATTGAGGCTTTTAACTTCTCTTCAACAGAATCCAAGCAATTTGATAAGATTGATCTAATTTCTTTATCAAATTGATATAGATTAATGAAATCAATCAACTTTACTTTATCATATGTTTTAGGAGAGGATGTTTGTAGAAAAATAGTTTCTAGGCCATTAAATAAATTAAAATAATTATGAGAAATTAAAACTTCATCAAGCTCATTTTCTGAAAAGATAAGTTTTCTGTTATGTAATTTATTTTTTAATGCTTCGCGTGTTTCAAATGTTTTAATCCCCATAGTTTAAAAACTACCTCGTATATATATGAATAAAATTATTTTTATAACTGATATTATAACACTTTTGAATACATGAATATAGACTTATTTATAAAAAATTTTACACATAAATAAAAAAAGAAGCATATCTTCATGACATGAATCCTTGATATTTTTTCATAGGCAAATTGCCAGAGTCCCCGGTACTATATATAAAAAAGCCATACGGCATATTTTTATGTTACATCAGGCTATTCCTGTACATTCTCTTTGTTTAAAATTGTCAGAATATAGTGATATATTTTGCATATTTTCGTAAAAATAGCATAACATTGTAATCTTTATATGTTACAATTCAAATGTAGTTATTGACCTTTCACATAGAAAGTGAGGTATTGCTTATGATTAAAAAGTATTTTAAGAAACTCGTCAGCGTTGCTCTTTCCGCTGTCATGGTTATGGGTATGTCTGTAACAGCTTTTGCAAGTGAAACAGATAATACTTCTGTTAGAGGTGTATATTCTCCAGAGTTCCCAGACGCTTATATTATCATGGAAACAAACTCTGAACCCGTTGGCTATTCTATTGATAGTACAGAAATACAGCCTGCTACTGTAACTGCAACCGTTTTTGTAGAAGAGTCATATGCAGTTGACCGCAATGGAGAAGTCTATGTTTCCGATAGCCGCCTTTTGTCCAAAGAGGAAGTAGATGATATCGGAATTGATAACTTCGACAATCTTAATACTTTGGCTACACCTCGTGCTGCCAAAAACTCATACGGGAAATTAACCCTTACTTTCTCCGGCACTCATTCTAAATCCGGAAAAAGTGATTCTTGTAAATTAACAGCAGATGCAGATTGGGATTTGGGTTCATTTACAAGTTCTGAAAAAAATCCTGCTGTTGGTAAAGATTTTATGGTTATTACTTGGTCGGGTTCTTTTACAACTAGAGCTTTCTCTTGTAAAGCAACTGATTTAGTCGGTAATGTTACTTCCGCCGTAATGGTTGATTCTATCGCAAACGGTGGCAGAGTATGGTCATTTGACGAAAGTCTTTTTGAAGACCATTTTGCAAATTACAATAAAAACATACACGCAACTATGACGATAAAAAAGAACACCATGACTGGAAATGGAAATACCGCCGAAGCCGTCTTAAAATATATTCATACTTATAAGCAAACAGTTGGTAGTATTTCTATGAGTGCAGGAAGCGATACTGTGTCTGCAGGTTTCACTTTGAGTAATGTCGATGAACAATGGTCTTTGGTTTGCACTGTAACCAATATTCCTTACTAACTTTATAAAAAAGGTGCTGTCCTTACCGAACAGCAACTTTTTTTATTTCTTCATGATTAGATGGAATATTTTCTTCACCATTTCCTGTTATCCAGCATATTCTAAACGAATATTGTAAATTATCAATAATGTTCATTTCTTTACCATTTACTAAAATTTTGTCTATATCACTCTCACTAATTAACCCCCAATCTATCCACTCATATCCATTATCCTCATATGCGCTGAATAAATAATTTTCATTATCTTTTCTTATAGATAACTCACCACTAATTCTTAATACATCATAGGACAACAGCTTTTTTTTCATAATAGCACACGCTACATTACCATTTTCATTTACAAAAAAGACTATATACTTATCGTCAATGTGAGCTTGCGCCAAAAATTCATTTGCTTTTGTCTGTGCAGTTGTTCCATTATGAGCCTTCATATATTTATAAGGCGATTTATAGCTTGATAAATATAGTGCAATAATACAGGTCAGAAAGATAACAGCACAAAAAGATATAATAACTACCTTTCTCTTTTTCTTGTTATTTGTCAACTAGATAAGCTCCTTTCTTATCACCGTGATTAAATATACTCTAACTGCTTGCCATTTCCATGCAGAAGTTCTTTCTCAATTTCTTCTTTCCCACGAATAACACAAGCATAGGTTAGAACTTTTGGATTGTCCGTTGCAATTCCCACCTCTTTCCCGATACATTTCAGAATACAATAATAACTTTCGTTAAAATCTTCAATATCCGTAAATGAGGTTTCATAGTCAACGCTTCCGTCTGCGTACTCCTTGCGAATAATCGCAATGTAATATATCTCTTTTTTCAGAACACTAATCTCATTCTCAAGTGCATTCTTCTGTTTCGTAAGCTTTTCAGATGTCCTGGCACATTTCTCATATTTTTCTGAGAATTTCTGCTTATAAAGCATTGCATTGTTTACTTCCCTGAGACGTGCATACATATCCATTTCAAATTCTGCTTTACGTCACTCCACGTCGAGCCTGTCATATTCGCTTTGCAGCTTTGAAAGCTCGTCTGTACGCTCTTCTAAGCCAATATTCCAGATTTCCTCATTAGTCATAAACAATAACCTCCTTTAACTTCTACAGATGAAGCACTCGCTCTTTAATCTCCTGTGTTCTTCCCTGATTCCAGAACTGTGTGCCGATATAGCCGCATGTACGGCGGGCTACACTCATCTTATTCTGGTCACGATTGCCACAGTGTGGGCACTCCCAGATAAGCTTGCCTGAGCCCTCTTCCTCTACGATTTTGATTTCTCCGTCGTAGCCGCATACCTGGCAATAGTCGCTCTTTGTATTCAGCTCTGCGTACATGATATTGTCGTAAATGTACTGCATTACTGAAAGCACTGCAGGGATATTGTCCTGCATGTTTGGTACCTCCACGTAGCTGATAGCGCCACCCGGAGACAGCTTCTGGAACTGGGACTCAAACTTTAGCTTGTCAAATGCATTAATCTGCTCGGTTACATGCACATGATAGCTGTTTGTGATGTAGTTCTTGTCGGTAACACCCTTGATGATACCAAAGCGCTTCTGTAAGCACTTAGCAAACTTATAGGTGGTAGACTCAAGCGGTGTGCCATATATACTGAAATCGATGTTTGACTCCTTTTTCCACTGCTCACATGCATCGTTTAAGCGCTGCATTACCTTAAGTGCAAACGGTGTGCCTTCCTTTGGCTCTGTGTGTGATACTCCCTTCATGTAGCGCACGCACTCACAAAGTCCTGCATAGCCGAGTGAGATTGTTGAGTATCCGTTGAATAATAATGGATCGATAACCTCTCCCTTTTTCAAACGTGCAAGCGCTCCGTTCTGCCAGAGAATCGGTGCCACATCGGATTTGGTACCAAGAAGTCTCTTATGTCTGCACATAAGTGCTCTGTGACATAGCTCAAGTCTCTCATCAAGAATCTTCCAGAATTTTTCCTCATTCTTTTCTGATGAGCATGCCACATCGACGAGATTTAATGTGACTACACCCTGGTTGAAACGTCCATAGTATTTACGCTTGTTCGGATCAAAGTTCTTTGCCTGTGCCACATTGCCCGCTGTCTGTGAGCATCTGTCCACTGTGAGGAATGAACGGCAGCCCATGCATGTATACACATCTCCGTCCTTAAGCTCCTTCATGACCTTCTCTGAAATATAGTCAGGCACCATTCTCTTTGCAGAGCACTGTGCGGCGAGTACTGTGAGATTCCAGTACTTTGAATCCTCTGTGATATTGTCATCCTCAAGCACATATATGAGCTTTGGGAATGCCGGTGTGATATATACACCCTTTTCGTTCTTTACACCCTTTATTCTCTGGTGTAGCATCTCCTCAATGATTGCGGCAAGATCTGCCTTTGTCTGCGGATCGGATACCTCATTCAGGTACATAAATACCGTGATAAATGGTGCCTGTCCGTTTGTAGTCATGAGTGTGATGACCTGATACTGAATCATCTGTACACCGCGGTTGATTTCTTCCTTGACACGAAGCTCTGCTACCTCGTTGATTTTTTCTTCATCCAAATCAAGCCCCACGCTCTCGAACTCATTTAGCACCTGCTTTCTGAACTTCTCACGACTGACCTGTACAAACGGTGCCAGATGTGCAAGCGAGATACTCTGTCCACCATACTGCGAGCTGGCAATCTGTGCGATAGCCTGTGTAGCGATGTTGCAGGCTGTTGAAAAGCTCTTTGGTGTATCAATCATAGTCTCACTGATTACTGTGCCGTTCTGAAGCATGTCCTCAAGGTTTACAAGACAGCAGTTGTGCATATGCTGTGCGAAATAATCTGCATCGTGGAAATGGATAAGCCCCTTCTCATGAGCCTCCACTATATCCTCAGGAAGCAGGAAACGGCGTGTGATATCCTTGCTCACCTCACCTGCCATGTAGTCACGCTGCACGCTGTTTACAGTAGGATTCTTGTTGGAGTTTTCCTGCTTTACCTCCTCGTTATTGCACTCAAGAAGGCTAAGAATCTGCTGATCCGTAGAGTTTGACTTACGGACGATGGCTCTCTTATATCTGTAAGTAATGTAGTTTCTGGCTACGGTAAAGGCACGCTTGTTCATGAGCTGGTTCTCCACCATATCCTGTATCTCCTCAACGCTTGGAGAGCGCTTCATGTTCTCACATGCAGTCTCCACATTGCTTGCAATTTCCTCAATCTGATCAGCAGTAAGCTTCTCATAGTCCAGCACTGAATCGTTTGCCTTTCTAATGGCAGCTACAATTTTAGCTGCATCAAATATGTCCTCACTGCCGCTTCGCTTGATGATTTTCATGTAAATTTCTCCTCTCTGTATACTATATGCCATAAAATGTGTCACCCTATATATAGTGTCATTGTTCGCTTTGCATACTATATATATGTATTTTATCATATATAATGGCACAAAATATGCAGCTATAAATGAGATGTAATCATTAATTCGTGTCACAGCACTGCAATGTAAAGCGGGCGTTTCACCAAACAATTACGATATAGCTACATATAAAATGCCATATTATTTAATACAAATCTGTGCATTTGTCTTTTGATGACAATCTAAATTATACAAGATATTGTTGCTATGTCAATACGCTCAACAATATTTTGTAGCATTTTGGCTTATTGCACAAAAAAAGCCACAATATTTATGCTACTTTTTCAACTCTATAGTCATTTTGTTCCCGGTAGTTTCGAATAGTTACTCACCGGTTACATGTTGAGCTCTTCCATATTGTCAATCACCCTGTCCAAAAAACCAAGCATCATGTCAAATTCTTCCTTAGAAAAGCCTTTGTGCATGGCTTCCTCTATTACCCTTATATTTTCTCTCACACGGTTTTCGTGGTCCAGCGCTTTTTGCGTCAGCTCAATCCTCTTAAGCCTTGCATCATTTTCCATAGGTGTGCGCACAATATAGCCCTTTTTCTCAAGACTTTTAAGCATATTGGTCACGGTAGCACCCGACAGGTGAAACTCTGCCTCGATATCCTTTTGAAATATATTTCTGTCAGGATTGTCCATAATATATCCAATCATCATGCCCTGGCTTCGCGGTATGCACTCGTTTTTGCTGCACCTTTTTCTGTCAAAATATCTGTCTATGCTCCTGCTGATGCGGTTTATCTTGTGTCCTAAGTATTTGTCCGGTGTAAACTCCTTCATAACTGAAATCCTCTCATAAATTTTTCTTGACAATAAAAAAAGTATATCTATAATATACTTAGCACACTAACTAATTAAATGCAAGTTTTTTAGTTAGAAATTTTATAAAAATATAATAAGAAAGGACAAAACATATGTTAAAAACATTAGGTGCCCAAATAAAGGAATACAAATGGGCTTCGATTGCGACACCTGTTTTCATGCTGCTTGAGGTGGCTGTGGATACCATCATCCCCATTCTCATGGCATCAATCATAGACAACGGTGTCAATAAGGGCGATACAAAGCATATCTATATCATGGGTGTGTGGATGATTGTCGCAGCACTGTTTGGTCTTTTGACAGGATGTCTCGGTGCAAAATATGGTGCAAAGGCCGCCATGGGCTTTGGAAAGAATCTGCGTGCTGCTATGTTTCGCAACATCCAGACCTTTTCCTTTGCAAACATCGACAGATTCTCATCTGCAAGCCTTGTCACACGTATGACAACCGATGTGACCAACATCCAGAATGCTTATATGATGATGCTTCGCATGGCTATGAGAGCTCCTGCATCCATAATATGTGCGATGGCTATGTCATTTTTCATCAGCCCACGTCTTGCGACAATATATTTAATCGCTGTCATTGTGCTTGGAGCTTTACTGCTTTTCATCAGTAAGGCGGCCATGAAATACTTCGACAGAGCCTTCAAGCGCTACGATGACCTGAATGAAAGCGTACAGGAAAACGTATCCGCTATCCGCGTTGTAAAGGCATACGTCCGTGAGGATTATGAGAAAAAGCGCTTTTCAAAGGCAGCACAAAATATCTACGATGTATTTGTAAAGGCTGAAAGCCTTGTGGTATACAACTCTCCGCTCATGCAGTTTACCGTGTATGCATGCATCCTTTTAATAAGCTGGCTCGGAGCTCATATGGTGGTAAACAGTACACTCACTACAGGTGATCTGATGGCTCTTCTCACATATTGCATGAATATTCTGATGAACCTCATGATGCTCTCGATGGTGTTTGTAATGATTTCACTCTCACTCGCATCTGCAAGACGAATCAGCGAGGTATTAAATGAGCAGAGCACACTGCACAATCCAAAGGAGCCGCTTTACGATGTGCCTGACGGAAGCATAAGCTTTAAGCATGTAACCTTCAGATATTCAGACACCGCTGAAACTCCGGTTCTGTCAGATATAAATCTAGACATAAAATCCGGTGAGACCATCGGCATCATAGGAGGAACCGGAAGCTCGAAATCTTCCCTTGTAAACCTGATAAGCCGTCTCTACGACACAGACACCGGCTCTGTAATCGTCGGAGGCCACGATGTGCGTGAGTACGACATGGACACTCTCAGAAACAAGGTAGCCGTCGTGCTCCAGCAGAACGTGCTTTTCTCTGGCACCATACTCGAAAATCTGCGCTGGGGCGACAAAAATGCTACCACAGACGAGTGTATAAAAGCCTGCAAAATGGCATGCGCCGATGACTTTATCGAGTCCTTCCCTGACAAGTACAACACCTACATAGAGCAGGGCGGAACCAACGTATCCGGTGGTCAGAAGCAGCGTCTGTGTATCGCAAGGGCTCTGCTTAAAAAGCCAAGGATACTCATACTCGATGACAGCACCTCGGCTGTGGATACAGCAACAGATTCAAAAATCCGTGCTGCCCTCGCAAAAATAATACCGGGAACCACTAAGCTCATCATCGCACAACGTATCTCATCAGTCATGGATGCTGACCGTATCATCGTGATGAATGACGGAAAAGTGGACGGCTTTGACACTCACGAAAATCTGCTGAAAAATAATGAAATCTACCGCGATGTCTACGATTCCCAGACAAACGGCGGAGGAGACTTTGATGAAGGAGGTGCTGCCTGATGCCAGGACCAAGAGGACCACGGGGGCCAAAACCCAAAATTAAAAATCCCGGTAAGCTTTTTGCGCGCCTCATGGGATTTATTTTCAAGAAATATTTACCTGCCTGCATAATTGTTGTGATATGTATCTTTGTCAGTGTACTTGCAAATGTGCAGGGAACCATGTTTACCAAAAATCTGATTGACGACTATATAGTTCCACTGCTTAAGACAGGAACTCCAGACTACGGACCACTCCTTGCAGCAATGGGAAGGGTCGCCGTATTCTACGGCATCGGCGTCATCAGCACATTTGCCTACAGCAAAATAATGATCTACGTATCACAGGGCACCATCAAGAATCTGCGTGTTGAGCTCTTTTCCCATATGCAGGATCTTCCAATCCGATACTTCGACTCACATGCGCACGGCGATATCATGTCGATTTATACAAACGATATCGATACACTCCGCCAGCTCATCAGCCAGAGTCTTCCGCAGATACTTAACAGTGCAATCACTGTTGTGAGCGTTTTTGTTTCAATGGTCATATTAAATATTCCGCTCACCGTACTAACTATCGTGATGGTAATCGTAACAACAGTCGTGACAAAGAAATTTGCAGGCTTCTCCAGCCGCTATTTCCTTGCGCAGCAGCGCGACCTCGGCAAGGTTAACGGCTTCATCGAGGAAATGCTCAACGGCCAAAAGGTAGTCAAGGTATTTACCCACGAGCAGGAAAATATTGAAGCCTTCGACAAAATAAACGATGAACTCTTTGAAAGCGCCTACAATGCCAACATGTACTCCAACATGCTCGGTCCTGTAAACGCACAGATTGGAAATCTAAGCTACGTGCTCTGTGCTCTTGCCGGCGGTGTTATGGCTCTTTCAGGCTTTGGCGGTCTGACCCTTGGTAAGCTTGCGAGCTTTTTAACCTTTAACAAGAGCTTTAACATGCCTATCTCGCAGGTCAGCCAGCAGTTCAACAGTATCATCATGGCACTTGCCGGATGCGACCGTATCTTCTCACTGCTCGATGAAGCGCCTGAAACTGACGAAGGCTATGTCACACTTGTAAATGCTAAGGAAGAAAACGGAAAACTTACTGAAACACCTGAGCGCACCGGCTTATGGGCATGGAAGCATACTCATCAGGCTGACGGCTCTGTGGATTACAAAAAGCTCGAGGGCGATGTGGTATTTGATGATGTGGATTTCGGATATGTGCCTGAGAAAATTGTGCTGCACGACGTTGATCTTTTTGCAACACCCGGTCAGAAGATTGCCTTTGTCGGCACCACCGGAGCAGGAAAGACTACCATCACTAACCTTATCAACCGCTTCTACGATATAGCAGACGGCAAGATAAGATATGACGGCATCAATATAAACAAGATTAAAAAGGCTGATCTGCGCCACTCTCTTGGCATTGTTTTGCAGGATACCCACCTTTTCACAGCTACTGTCATGGAAAACATCCGCTACGGCAAGCTCGATGCCACAGATGATGAAGTATACGCAGCTGCCCGCCTGGCAAACGCCGATACGTTTATCCGCCAGCTTCCTGACGGCTACAATACTATACTGACAGGTGACGGTGCAAACCTAAGCCAGGGTCAGCGCCAGCTTCTAGCCATTGCGCGTGCCGCTATCGCCGATCCGCCTGTGCTCATCCTCGATGAGGCTACAAGCTCAATTGATACACGTACCGAGCGTATTGTTCAGGACGGCATGGATAAGCTCATGCACGGCCGTACTACATTTGTTATCGCACACAGGCTTTCTACTGTCAGAAACAGCGACTGCATTATGGTTTTGGAGCAGGGACGCATTATTGAGAGGGGAAGCCATGATGAGCTGATTGCAAAGAAGGGAAAGTATTATCAGCTTTATACAGGAAAGACTGCTTAATTCACTTGACTAACTACGAAAACCGGGAGACCGTGAACGCAGCCGGGGGATGGCACATTCACGGTCTCCCGGTTTTCTTACGCTGTGACTGGATGTTCATTTGTGTACGCTCTTACTCTGCAGCAAAGCAAAGTAATCATACCTTTTATCTTTCTACAAGCACTTTGCAACTTTTTTCATAAAAAAGAAATAGTACAGGGCTTTCTGATGTAGAATGAGTTTGACCACGAGGCTATTACAATTCATTGCAGTACAATGTAGATAAATATGCTCAAGTCTCTCCAGATGGTATTGTAAAATTTACTCATAATGGAAAAATAGGAAATTTTAAAAGTGCTGATGTTATGAATAAGGTTAAGAAATACGGAGATTGCTTGAATGTATCAGATAAAGGAGTTGAGCTTGGCAATTGATGTATATCCTTTGCATAAAACTCATTTACGATATTTTTCAAAGGCATCATAAGGTCTGTGCCCGGTCTGAACGAGTCAAAATCATCCGTAACAGCAATGAATCTTACATTGAGAAAAGGAAACACTCTTTCAATGTAGTTCCCCATCTCAACATAATTTCTGCCAAGTCTCGATAAATCCTTAACTATAATACAGTTAATTCTTCCTGTTTTTGCATAGGTGCAAGTACACCCTCAACGATATATGAAACAATTCAGCAATACTAATCAAAGTATCTATTTTTGCTCCATTTACACCAGCTTCAATTTTCCGCAGAGCATCCACTGACAATCCAATCTGCTCGGCAAGCTGCTGTCTTGTCATTCTTCTTACCGCACGCAACTCTTTTATTCTTTCTCCACTATTAACAATATCGTAGTACACCTTCCACTCTTTTCCGGCACCTTATATATTTGCTTAAGCTGTATTCATTGTACTGTAAGTGAATCATTTGTAAGAGTGACTAAACCAGCTATTTCAGGTGGAATATTGTACACCTTAATACCAAGAATATAAATATTCGAGGATTAAAAAAAGAGATATTTCCAAACTCTCATTACATTTTGGAAATATCTCTTTACTTAATATCCTCATCCGGCACAAACTCCATGATGTCCTCTATCTTACAATCAAGTATGGAACATAATCTGTTAAGGATTACCGTTTTTACGACCATATTCTTTCGCAATCGCTGTAACTGTGCTTTATCTATTCCATAATCTTTAATTAGTGCATACTGGCTAATATTTTTCTTCTTGAGTGTAATCCATAACCTGTCATATACTATCATTACAAAGACCTCCTCCTTGTATTCTACGCAAGAGTGTCCTATAATGATATGGTGCGTGTATGCACCATGCCGTATGTATATGATAGAATAGAAAATAGCCATAATCTGCATAGAAAACAGCTCTCAAGGTTATTATGTAATATAGAACGGATTATCTGTTTTACTTTTATGGTATTCAACCGGGACAATTCAATCACCTGACAATTTGCCCGTAGATACCCTTCTCAGAAAGGATTCACAACAACACTATGAATGATAAAAACACATACTCTGTTGATAAATATTTGAAAATCATTGCCGAAAAAGAAGGAATCACAAAAGAAGAAGTCCAACAGGAAATTGGGCGGGCAGTTTCTATTGCTTTAAAAAGCCCTGATCCACAAATGCAACTCTTCTGGACAGACTTTCCATGTGAAAATGAAACTCCCACCATTGAAGAAATCATATACCATCTCGCTGAAAAATTTGCAAAAGAATCATAGACAAAGGACAGGATAACTACCCGTCTATTCACTCAGATAATCTTCCTGTCCTCTTAATATTTGTTCAATCATATGTAATGCAAATTCTATTTCTCTTTCGTCACACCGATTCATCATAAATGCAAAACGCTCAATGTGCTTCTTAGGGTGCTGCTGGCTCATCAGAACCATAGGCGATGACTCCAATGCATGAACAATATTCAAATATGTATCAAGACTCATTGCCCTTCTGCCATTTTCAACACTTTTGATAGTATCCAATGATACATCCGCCCGTTCTGCAAGCTCTGCCTGCGTAATTCCAAGCCTTCTTCGTTCTTTTCTGATATTCTCTGCAATAATTTTGTATATGTGCGCTCTTTTCCCCATAGCCCCATCATCCTTTCTGACTTATCACATTATATCAGAAATTATTATGGTGTCTGGCAATCTGTAACCATTTGCCATTTTCGTGTAATACTTTGCAGATTTTACTATCTCCTGTCAATTCATGGCAATGTATTATTCAATATTTTTCTCCCATTTTCAGCATATTTTTAAATTCCAGATTATCTTTTGACAAATCATCATAGACTCCACTTCCAACAACAGCACCATCTTTCAGCATGATAATCTGATCTGCTTCTTTTAATATCTCCTGTTTGTGGGTAATGATTATGACCGTCTTTTCTTTCAGTTTCGTATGGAGCAGTCCGTTAATCTGATGTTCAGAATACACATCTGTATTAGATGTGGCTTCATCAAATATAATAACCGGACTGTTATGCACCAATGCCCTTGCCAGTGCAATTTTCTGTTTCTGTCCTCCGGAAAGCATTGCCCCATTCTGTCCTACCACATAATCCAATGACACCTCAGAAATAAAATCAGCAAGTCCACTATCTTTACAGGCTTCCATAATTGTCTTATCATCTATATTTTTATACATACAGATATTATCCCTGATAGATGAATTGAACAGATAGATCTCCTGGCTTACTACAGATACCATATTTCTGTATTCTCTCAAAACAAACTCCGAAATATCTATACCATTTAATGTTATTTTTCCGCCTGTAGGTTGGTATAATTGCAGCAACAGACTTATCAGTGTACTTTTCCCCGAACCATTCCGACCAATCAGCACCGTTTTACTTCCCTTTGGAAAAGCAATATTAATATCGGACAGTACCGCTTTATCCTTTTCATATGAAAAAGAAAGATTCTGTAATTCCAGATCACCGAAGCAAGGCTCGGTCATGCCCTCCTCATTTTCCTTTTCTTCTTCAAGTGCCATAAACTCATAATACCGCTTTGTTGAAGGAATAATTCCTGACAAAAGATACCCGATATTGAGTATTGCTGAAATAGGTCCTGTCACATACGCACTATATGTAATAAACGCAAACACACTGCCTACTGAAAGCTGCATATCAAAAACAAGATTTGCACCAATAATATATATCAGGCTGGTCAACAGATGTACGATAATGTTATCCGTTATGCCGTTCCACTGGGCAAGCATATTCATCTTTTTCTGTTTATTGATTACAGAAAGCTGTCTGTCAGCAAATTCGGCTCTCTTATTTTCCAGTATTCCAAAAAGCTTCACTTCCCTTACACCGCCAACAGTGTCTCCAAACCATCCTGCATATTTCTCGCTTTCTGTAATAAACTCGTCCATGATTCTTTTTCGCTTCTTTGCAAAATGCTTCATAATAACCGCTTTTACCGGAATAAAAAGAAGTACCATGAGTGTCATTCTGTAATCCAGGATAAAAAGCCCGATGATTCCACCTACCATGCTGAATGCCTGGGTAACGACAAAAAACACACCCTCATCTGCAATAGAAGTCATGTTGCCTATATCCACATTTATGTTATTTAAAATTTCCGCATAATTTCTATTGGTGAAATAATCCGCTTTTATTTTCATCAGATGCTTAAACGACTGTTCCGATAAAGAATATTGTATATTTGCTGCTATATCAACCCTCTTTTTCTCTTTTACAACATCAATCATCGCTATAATTATATAAATAATCAAAGAACATACCACCTGTTTTATAAGCAGTTCCTTGTCTCCACCTATGAAACCATCATCCATAATCCCCTTGCTTAATAACGGAATGCACATATTCAATCCTGTTGAAATCAACAGACAGACTATAACCAAAACAATTACTTTTTTATAATCCTTTAACAGCCCCAATAGCTTCCTTACCGCTTCTTTATTACTCATCTTCATCCCCCGTCAAGAATGCTAGCAAATGATCATATACTTCTTTTATCTGCTCTACTCCAAGCGTCTCAAAATCTACCTGTGTCCTTTTTATTCCGTCACAATAAAACTGTATATGAATCCGTTCCCCATTGTTTTCTATCTTAACAAGAACATCGGCATCCACACCGATCGTTTTTGCTTCGTTCCCCTGTACTCCATAAATAATTAAATCTGACTGATTATAATATGTCTGCCAATACATAAAATCACAAATATGATTTTTCACCTCTTGATCTGTATCACAGGGAATATATTCCAAATCATACAATACACTCTCCAGTTTTGAGGAAATAACATAAGCATTATATCCTGCCACTTCAAAATATTTTTTCAATTCTGTAAGCCACCATATTTCATCCTGCCCGTTATCAGATTGCAGAAGAATAACAGGTATGTTGATCATTTCCTTTTTTATCCGGGCACATACGATTTGTTTCTCTCTATTTTTTCTGCTCCAGAAAAAATAGGGCGTATCTGGCTCATCTATTTTTTCATTACCAAGATAGACAATGTGCTTATCCCTGTATCTATCAAACTCATTTCCATCATACAAAATAACAGTGTCCGCCTGATCTTCCTCTTTTACCGTTTCAAAATAAACCTCTGCATTACTGATCAAACTTTTTCCTGCAATCCATCCCTTGTCTATCCAGTCTGGAATATACTGCACACATTTTTTCCCAAACTTTTGATATAGCTGCTCTTTTATCTGCCATACATTTATCTCTGGTTGTTCTGCCATTAAACGACCTGCCATTGCCGTCGCATATGGTGTAGCGTAACTGTTGCTTTTTTGAAGTGTTATATCGTTTCCTGCAAGCTGAAATTTATGCTGTGATGGAGCTTCAAAATCCACGCCTTTGTCTCGCAAACTGTCATCATCAATACTAAATGTATCTCCAGCTTCTACTCCAATCACACTTGAAACAGAGGCAGGAAAGGCTGTATAACCACTATTGGCTGTTGCAGCTACAATGACAAGTCCCTGATTAGCATATTTATTTACCAACTGCCGAATGATACTCTTATCCTTAAAATGCGTAGTCCCAAAACTCAGATTAACAAGCCTTATATGATTCATCAGGCACCAATCAAACGCTGCCCCCAAATCACTCACATTTCCTTTTCCAGCATTGTCAAGAAGTTTATAACTGTATAATCTTGCATTAGCACAATTAAGCCCAATGATAATGGCACAATTTGTCCCATGCAGAAACAGATTCATATCATTACTGACACTTCCTTTATTCTGCCGGATTATATTGGACAATCCACATAATTTAAATATTTTTTCATCTACACCATTATCCAATATAGCAATTTTTAACTTTTTCAATTTTATATACCTTCATAGCCTAACAAAAAGCACTTTTTTAACTTCCTATTTTGATTCTGTTTACTGACATATTACGCACATTACAATATTATCAATAAAGTCCAACCTATTTTCCAATATCACATTTTCTTGAAATGTTACATTATATTTTTCCTGCAAGCTCATTACTAACATTAATAGATCTCTGGATTGCATACCACCTTCAGGATCTAACAAACTTTTTTGAGAATCTTTTATTTCTTGTGGCAATTCTATTCCAATTACATCTCTTATATATTGAATTATAAAATCTTTTACCTCTTTTTTATCCATAGTTGATCCTTCCATTTTTCAGCATTACACTTCTAAATAACTTCGTATTCACTATACATTGACAATTTATCAATTAACTTTTTAATCCATGTGGCACTTTTCATATCATCAATATTAAAAAGCATATTACCATTCTTTTTATTTTCTGAATACGAAAACACCATATGCTCCTTTTTGTAGCTAGTGGACATAGGCACATAATTTGATACATAAAAATCATCTATTTCAACATGCAGACGATATTTTGTTAAATTATTCATTTCGTCTAAAAATTGTTGTGTATATTCCCCATTATATAATGACATTATTAAATAATCTGGATGTACAGCAGAACAAATTTCATATGCACACAATCCAAATCCTTGTTGATGTTTTTCGTTAAATGGAATTATTCCTTCCGGCATTCCTATTATTATTACTTCTGGTTTTTCTTTTAGCTCAATCATTTTTAAAAAATGATTGAATGCATAGACCTTTTCCCTATCAGTATATGTTGAATCAAACATCCATTTCGGCATAGATTGAAAATCGAACATCTCACAATATGGTCTTGTTCCGACCTGACTAACTTTATATCCTAAGTTTAAAAGTTCTTTTCTCAAATATAATTGTAAATCAAATTTCTGTGTAAAGCTTCCAGTTCCAGCTACCGCAATAATTGGTGTATCAAATTTATAAAGGACATTGTCAGAAACAGATAATTCTATATCACTTGCAGATACTTGTTTCACTATTTCTTTTGCTCCCTTATTTTTGCACAAATCAATTATCTTATTTTCATCATCTATATTTAAATAAGCTGAATAATAAATTTTTTTATTGGCTATCGGCAGTTTTTCTAGTGCCTTAAGAATTTCATCTATGCTCATATAACCAATTTCAGGTGTTATCCATATTCCGTCAATTTCTTGTTCTATCTTATTTCTAATAATATATTCTGATTTTTCATTTCCCCAAATATATCCATTTTTTCCCTCTAATCCAAACCCCAATGGTGCTGATACTTGAACCACTTCTCCACATTTTAATAAACTTTTGTTTTTTATTATAGGAATACTTTTAGGTGTATACGGATAAATTAACCACTTCATTCTATACTTCCACCTCCAAATTATCAAATCTGCATTTATTTTTCTTCAATACAATATAATCCTTTATCATTTTTTCTGCACTTGCTTTTGCATTGCTGCAATTTTCCAAACGCCTATTTCTAGATAATTTTCCATTATCATCCGCTCTCGCAATACATTGTGAACATATTTTTTGACACCAACATTTTTGGCATTCATCCTTTGTTAACTGTCCCACATTCAATAATTTCTTTGCCTGTTTTATATCAAATCCAGTTTCCAAATTTCCAATACAAAAATCTTCTGACTGTTCATTTACACGCTCACAAGGAAACAGCTTACCATCTACAGTAACAAATAATCTCTGTATACCTGGAACACATTGACCACCTGTTGTACTTTTTTGTATAATATCAGCTTTTACAATGTCTCGATCCGCAAAATTTTGTTTTAATCCCTCCATATAACTTCTCAATATTCTAGGTGAATATTTATTAAATACATTTGAACAATAATACAACATTGTTCTAAATTCTTCGTACTTTGAATCTATCAGATATTGTTTGTTTATTTTGACCGCTTCTTTTCTGTTAATATCATTCACAAATGTTCCTCTAACCATAGAGTCCTTAACCAAATCATATGTAAGATAAAAATCATTTGCTTCATTAAAATTATGTTGTAAATCTATTACCGCATTAAAACTAATTTTTTCTAAATAGTCTGGTGCGATACGTTCAACCATTTCGAGCTTTTCAATGATTGTTTCAAATGTTCCACTTTCATTATCCGCAAAAACCCGATTACCATCCTGCACACTTGCCGGACCATCTAAACTAATCATAATTGAGAAATTATTTTCTATAAAAAAGCGAAGTTTTTCTTCATTTAGCAATGTTGCATTTGTTGTGATAACGAATGTTTTGCGTTTTCCAAAAAAAATCTGATTAATATATGCTACACATTTCTTTATCAACTCAAATTCCAGAAGCGGCTCACCACCATAAAAGCCAAATGCTACTTGCGAACTGCATTCCGAATGACTCTGTAAAAAATCTATCGCTTTCTTTGCTGTGTTCCAATTCATCCTCTTATTGGTATGTACTCTATTTATATAGCTTCCAGAATACACACAATATTTGCATCTCAAATTACAATTTTGAGTAACCTGTAATGTAAGTGTGTTTAAATTATGTTTATAAAAATCGTTCAATAACTCTGTTTCAAAATGAATCGTACTTTCCGTATATTGTTCTGTTAGCAATCCTTTTTGTTTTAGAAAAAAAATACCATTTTCTATTGTTTTAGATTTAATTAAATTTTCTTTTCCATCCATTATCTCTTGTAAATAAGCATATATTTCTTGTGGAATTTTTACAATAGCATTTGTATTTACATCATAAAAATAAAACTCATTATACAAACTAAACATATGTATATTAGGCTTATTCATTAATAACTACCTCCAACCTATATCTACCAGTCCTATAACTAATTCACATCTTTACATTCATCATAATAAGGTCTCCATTATTTATGGAGACCCCATCATTTTCCGATATTCTTCTATAAAGTAAACGGAAGACCTTTCATATCAGATGTTGTACTGGATGAAACCTGTGTTGCATATGTTCCAAGTTCCGTTGGATTCTTTGTATTGCAATTAGTACATGTACCACAATAGCAATAACATGTGGAACAACCATATGCTACTAAAGTTCCTTTCTGATATAAGCAATTTTTGCCTAATTTTTTCTTCATACATTTCCCTCCCTTCCCTTATAAATTCAACATTTTATAATAAATTAAAATATTGTCTGATTATATATATTTATCAAACATCATGTAATTTTCACTCTCGCTTATACTTGTTTTGACTACTGGCATCTCATCTCTTTTTCCTTTTAACCATTCTTCATATTCCTTCTTTTTTTTGCTTCGTTCCGCAAGTTTTTGTTCATTTTCTTTCTTTTTCTCGATTTTTCTATCTTCATCAGCCTTTTTTTGTTCTTCGCTTGGTCCTGTAATAACCATAGAGCCCATATTACCATCCTTATCTATCCATACCTGACGATACTTAACTTCACTACCAGTCATTGATTTAATCATTGAGTCAGCCCATCTATCTAATGCTGGAATTTTTGACAACATATTTTCATATTTTGTGGCAACCTCTGGATTACTCATCATCCTATTTAAAATCTCAGGATCAATCCTCACATCTGTTTTTCCCGTACGATTAGCTGTTTTTACATTTTTATCCGAACTTCCTGCCACAATATCTATTTGAGGATTTTTTTCCTGCAATTTTTTTACATAATCTTCCTGACTCTCTTCTGTTTTGCTCACCTGTGAATTTTCCTTTGTTTTTTGAATATCACAAGCTGCCTTTTTAACCGTGTTCTTGTAACCTGATGCATAATACGATGTGTAACTGCTGTTATTGATACCTGTAATTGCCATAATCCTACCTCCCTGTTATTGAAACTTAAAATAATTTCTATTATATTGAACGACTTGGATATTTAATTTCCGTTGATGTAAATTCATCTTCTGCCGAAACATTGATATGCCCACTGCTGTCAATAGCATACTCTTTACCATAAACGGAAAACGTATCTCCTTCTTTATACCCGATTTCTATCCAGTTTATATCATTTAACTGTTTTATCTTGGCGTCAACATTTATGGTCTTTCCTGATTCCTGCAATAAATAAGTGTGTTTTCCTGCTCCCGTATCTATAGAAAAGAATCCCGGAGAAATCCCGACTTTCTCACAGACTGACAGTACTTCCTCATTACTGTAGAGATAACCCCACACACTCTTTCCCTGTGCCAGATCAGATAAAATATTACTTGCTTTGCGCATTTCCCACTTATAATTTGTCCCTTTTTGATTTGTATTCTCTGCAAGCAACGATTCCGAGGCTGCCCAGCCTATCCTTCCATTGTTGACCGTCCATGTATATTTACCGCCACTTGATGTTGTCCATGAATAATAACTTTTATTACTTAATACCAAAGAATTATTTGCAGCACAAATGCCTGACATGGTGCTTGTATTCATTTTCGGTACTGCATAATTAGGTACTACCTGTCTGCTCCCATTAAGGTCAAAGGAAATAACCCCGTACTCCTTAAAATCAGAATTATATCCACAGGAAACATTCTCCCCAAAATTGATTGCATCCAAAATAGCACTTGAATTATTATAGTTTGCAAAATAATAAGCCAATTCACTGTTAGAAATATTCGCATTTTTATCTATCAGTACAGCTATTGATTGCTTTGAAAAGCCTCGTGCAGCATCAGAAATACTTAAACTGTCCTGTTTTTTATTATTTCCTACTCCAAGCAACATCTGTATTGCTTTTTGGTGTATTCCTGCCTCTGCTTGCTTTGAATATGTCAACAGCTGGTTTACTGTGTTTACATCTGTTACTGTCTTCATAGCTAGTCTCCAAACCATTTTTCAACATTAAACGCCAAACATATGCTGCAATTTGTCCAGCATATCGTTTGATTTTTCTCTAACACTTCCCGGCTGATTTCTTAATTCATATCTGTTTTCATAGTAATGATTCAAGTAACCTTTCAGCCCATCATAAAATGAATCCTTATCTATTTCATCATTTAAAAATTTGTCACACAAACCGGTCATTTCCATTTTCTCATTCGTATAGAAAGCTCTCTCATCGGAGATGATTTCTGATTTGTACTTATAAGCTTCTGTTTTGCTCCCTATTCCGACAACCATATAATCCGGTGTCATTCTCTCCATGATAGAATTGCGTGCCGACTCATTAAAATGAACATATTCGTCAATCATATCTGAAAAACCTGCCTGTAATTGCTCCGGGACATACATTTTATTTATTTTGTTTAATCCAGCCTCACTTGCACTTAATAAAAATACCGATTCAAATGAAGTACCACGATACCCTTCCCTGGCATTCAAGTCATCTACCGCTGCCACCATTGTGCCGATCTGCTCTTTTAATGTATTTCTTTCATCTTCTGATAAATATTCTGCCGCATTTTCATCTATCCACTTCTCAAAAACCGCAGCCTGATTCTCAGAATGTCCCTCAAAGACACTTCGATCTCCTGAAATAGAAGACGCCTTTAATTCTAATTGAAACAAATTCTCACACTTGTATTCTGCCGGTATTTCTTTTATCTCTCCATTGATTGATGAAAAATGCATTGCCTGAAACTCTGAGACTTTATCACGGGCAGTCTTCGCTAATTTTTTTGCTGAATCACTGATTGTCACATCATCTTCCGAAATCATATTCTGAGGAACCGTTTTTTGCTTCTCAACCTTATTTTTTATCATCTCAGGATTATTAATATATCTATTTCCTTGAACTTTCATAGCAACCTCCCTAAGTTAGTCCACACTTTCTATACTTCTTTATCTATCTTGCTCGATGTCAAAGAAGAATCCGTCTTAGAGTATGTACCATTATTTGTATAGGTTGCACTCGCCCGGTTTGCAGCATTCGATATACCAGTTGCTTTCTGCGATATTTTGCTTACAAAAGAATTATATCCTGTAAAGACCGTTTTCAGCGAACTGATATCTGCCTGCTTTAAAGCATCCTCATCTAATTCCAACTTGTTTCCTTTTCCTATGGTAATACCTATTTTGGCAAGCATATTACTGTTTTTGTCTGTCATTCCAGTCATCCATGAAGCATTTCGCAATACATCCTTTGTATTAGATTCTCCGGCCTCCTTAACTACATCATTATAATCTTCAACAAAAGATTTTACTGCCTTGGTGATTTTATCCCAGTCATAATCCTCTACCTCAATCTCTTCCCCCGTTTTTTCATCTTTCTTTTTTATTTTCTTTTTTTCCCAAAGAGAAGAGTCATTCAAAGCATCTGCTGATTTTTTCAGAGAATCTGCACTTGTTTTCATCAAGGTAAGTTTTTGTGAAGTATCACCTTTTCCCGATAATTTTTCAGCATCCTGTTTTGCATAATATGCTTTCATAAGTTTTCTATAGCTTCCATTTTTGATTGCAGCATAATCAGAAAGCATATTTGTATTGCCTACTGATGAACTATCTGACGTTCCACTAAACAACGCTGAAAAATCTACATTGCTGTTATATTTACTTGTATAATCACTAAAACTTTTGATTTCTGACATAACACCAGCCTCCTTTCCAAACTATAAACGTATATCTATCGGTGTATATACTACCGACTGTCCACTTTCTGACGCTGGGTTTTTTATTGTTTCTGCTGTTTCTGTTTTGACATCTGCATTCTCTGATGCATCTGTCGTCGTATCTGCATTTTCCTGTGTATTCTCTGCTTTCTGAGTTTGATCCTTCTTTGTTTCTGCTGCATCTGTATGGTTGTCTGCCTTTGCTGCTTCTTCCATAGATTTATTTGCATCTGAAAGTGAAGACATCTGTGCTGCTGTTGCAGACTGCGCTTTTGCCTGCAAATCTGCCAATTCTTCTTCTTTCTTTTCGGTATTGCCTTTTCCAGCATCCTGCTTGATTTCAGACTCAAGCACATCGGCTCTTCCTTCCATCTGTGTTGCCATACTACCCTGTACTTTTGCCTGCTTTATAGATGAATCTGCGGAAATCATTGCCCGCATACCTGCCTGTGACAAGCTTGTTCCTTTCTTTGCAGATGTATTTTTTGTACCAGCCACCATATCATCCATAGATGACTTTTTACTCTGCTGTTCCTTTCTCTGTTCAATCTGGTGCTGTCTTAACTGTTGATTGAGATTTGTAATTTCCTGCTGTATCTCCTGACGTTTCTTCATCTTATCCTCTAATGACAGTTCTTCATTTGATGATAAGTCCTGCAATTTCTGCTGTGCATTTGCAATCTGATTCTGAATATTTTTGCTCACAGAATCATTCGCCTGTGCCATTCCCATTACTCCTGTCTGCGTATTCGTTCCGTTAAATCCATTAATTTTCATCATTTCGTTGTCCTCCTTGAGCTAATACTCTGAAATCCGTTTCCTGAAAATCTGTATAACATGATTTCTCTTTATTTTTTCTTTCGGCATATCTTTCTTCACAATAAACTGTGATGTTGTGAACCGCCCTTTTTTCGTTGTGAAGCAGTCTGAAAATGCTTTTCAGACTGTCGCAGTGCTCCTCAAATATTGTTGCAAGCAACATATTTTCATCGCTACCTGCGCAAAAAAAGCACTACATATTTCTGTAATTTTTGTAATTTACAAAATACATAGTGCCAATTTATTTCTTTATTCTACCTGCATCATAATGCTAAGGATTACTTCCTCATTTCCCTGCTCCAAAGATATATCTCCCATATACATTCTGGCAACCCGGCGAATGTTATTCAAACCCATTCCATGTTCCCTCCCAGATTTGGTTGTTTCTGGCAAATCGCTATCACCAAAATTAAGCTGACCCCCAAAACTGTTTTTTATGGTTATCATAAAGATACTGTTTTTCCGAAAAGAAGAAATGCTGATATACGGATCATCTCCACTTACATTTTCCATGCAGTTATTCAAGGCATTATTCATGATCACACTCAGATCAAATGCATTTAACTTCGTATTCTGCGGATAATGAAAATCCGACAGAAACCGAATCTGCCTTTCTTTTGCTTCTCTCAGCTTTTCCATCAAAATGACATCAATTACCGGACTTCCTGTCTTTATTTCCGGAGATACCTCGTCCCATTCATTTTTCAGATGTTCCAAGTATTCTGCAGCATCATCCATATCATTATGTGCCACCAGATGTTCCAGTGTCTGTATATGATTTCCCATATCATGGCGCATGGAGCGGATATCCCGATACAACTTTTCGACTTCCTCGATATGCTTTTTCATGTCACTGATCTGATTTAATACCAGCGCTTGTCCCCGCTGTTCTTCCTGCATCTCTTTCCAGTTTTGAAACATTACAATCACAACAAGAATAGCAACTATAGAAATCAGATAGTGTAAAAAGCTTAAAGCTCCATAAAATCCATATGTATCAATCAAGTTCTTTCCAGTATCTCTTTCGTATATCATGAGATAATATTGTAAAATGCCATACCCAGTGACGCCTACAAGCGAAGGTATAATAAGCATTACCATCTCTTTGACGCTCATTTCATCTTTTTTGTATATATACGCTTTATTGATCAGTCCTATTGCAACCGCAATAAAAGCAATACAAAGTACAATATCCAAAACTCTGGTTCCAACATATAGTCCGTATTGCAACCACACTTTTTCTGCACTCATATTCCGAAATACAAGTGCTTTTGTAACAAGATCATCAAGTCTGCCTGCCATTGCAACCGTTAACCATCGGATAGAAAAGAACGTAATTGCAAGAAATATTTTCTGATATATATTTCTTCTGTCCTCTACATACATTGCAAGAAACGCTGCTATAACTCCAATCAGATATGCGGAAAAATTATCAATCTGTGGCGGAATCATATATAAAACAAGCATAATCGTAATATAAACAATACTGACTGCCACAGCCCCTTTTTTCTTTTTTATATAGGGACAAACAAATTTTCCAAAATAGATTCCTGTAATCATAAGGAGTGCAATAACAGAAATTTTCGATGTAATCATCCAGCATTTTTCTACCAAACTCATCCGATTTCTTTTCCTTTCCTCTGATTATATTTCAAATATTGTTTTACAAACTCAGAATAATTCTGTTTTGCAATCAATGCAGTTCCATTTTCCATCGTCACACAATTTGCATCATATTTCTGAACATATTTGAAATGTACGAGGTAGGCTCTGTGTGTACGAAAAAAATCTGCTCCCGCAATTTCACTCAGTTCCTGCAATTTTCCATAATATTCAATATTCGTATCCCGTGTATGGATAATGACTTTTCGATTATATACCTCAGCATACACAATATCCTTCAAAAACACTTTCATATGGCTTCCTCCGGACTGCACCATCATGTATTTTTCATCCGATTGATTTTCAGAATATTTTTCAATGCTTCTGACTGCACGTTTCACAACTTCCTCAAATTTTTCATCTGAAAACGGTTTCACCAGATAATGAAATGCTGCAACATCAAATGCCTGAAAAACATACTCCTCCACAGCAGTTACAAATATCAATACCATTCTTTCATTTTTCTGACGCAGAATCCTTGCCGTTTCCATTCCATCCATTCCTGGCATCTGAATATCCAAAAATAGAATATCCGGCTCACAACCACTTGCAATCAATTCATCACCAGATAAATATTTTTCTATTACTGCATCCGGTAATAATTTCTTTATTTTTTCTTCTAATATCAATCCTATAGATTTTTCATCATCGCAGATTGCTATTTGCATCTTGTCACTTCCTTACTTACATACAATTATATTTATTATATCGGAAAAAATCTTTTAATAGCTAGCCACCATGTTGCGAACAGACCTTTTTTTGTTGTGAAATAGCATATCACTATATTTCTTCCACTCCATCCACTCCATCCTTCAAAAAGTACTGATGAATATATTATCATTCACTCTATTATTTCCACATATTTTGTTGCAAATAGATTATCTAAACTTTTCTCTGAAAGTTCCTGCCCATCACTATTTTCCACCAGATGATACAGTTCATGCAATTTATGTTTCATATCGTGCTTTAACTTCTGCACTTCCTTATTCTGTTTTTCTGCTTCTTCATAATAGATGTCTTTATAGTGCATTTCTTCCCTGTACATTGCATCCTCATACTGTTTTTGCACAAGATAATTAAAACGCTCCATCATATACAGCATAAAATAATCCGTCAGGACAAGTGAAATTACAATACTGGCACACATAAGCAGGCTTTTTTCACTGCCAGCTTCCAATGACAAAAGAATAACAAAGCAACAGTTCAACACCGTAAAGGTAAATACCATAACCAGCACACCCAAAATTTCTTTCGGAAAGGCAGCAATCTGCATCCCTTTCTTTGAAATCAATTTTGACAGAATATACATCACATTTCCACGAACAAAGCTGCCTATTACCATTACAAAATAATATTTATAACTTTCTCCCATATGAAAATTCATCGCATGGAGTAACAGCAAAGCTACAGGTTCAAACAGCATTCCAATACCCATGAATGTCACAATATTTATAATTCTCGTCCACATTCCTGATTCATAATAAAATGATAACAGTATAAGCACAATCAAAAGAGTCGCAAGATTCAGATACGGATTTTTTATGTTGCTGACAAATGTCCATATAATTGCAGCGATGGTAAATCCAGCCCATATCCATACCTTTGATACTGGTTTCATTTTCTTATTGGAATGAAAATAATAAATAAACACTGCCAGATCAAACAGGCTGATGGCAAAGCGTATCACATATATCTACTATCAGCGTTTTCTTTGCCATTGTAGGAATCTTGTCCACTACTGCTGCATAACACTGAGGGAATACTGCCACATCATCCATTTCAATATAATACGGCTCATTCTCATATTTGAAGCTTACACGCTTATTCTTTGTCAGGTACTTGATAAAATCATTCTTCTCTGCTCCAAACCTTGTAAGTGGTAGTCCTACGGCAAGGAATACCTTTGCCTCTGCAAGACCTCTTCTTTTAAGTTCCTTAGCAACTGCTGCAAGAGTGAGAAGATAAAAGCTGTCATCTTCGACCTTTGTATCCTTTACTTCCTGCCTCACAGTTCCAACCTTATAGAACTTTCCTTCATACTCAAGTACATCGCCGAAAAGTGCCGGAGTTGTTGTAATCTCCTTAACTCCTGTGACAAATACCTGAGAAATTGTTTTCATCATTGACCAACCATGATCAATGCCGATTACTTCTAACTTGTTATTCATATGTTTTGCACATCCTTTCTTCTTAAACAGCCACTTGAACATCTTAACCACCTACTTTCCTATCAGCTTTCGCATACAAGGAAAACAATAACCATTCCCTTGATAATATGGACATCCGACACATTCCGCTGGAAGCTTCTGTTCTTTTTTCTTAGATGGTTTACAACATGTTCCATTGGCACATCTGTTGTTATGTCCCCAGAAGAATCTACAATGCATACAATCTTTTAATTCTCTTTCAAGCTTTTCTTCTGGAGATACAAATCTGCGTTTCTTATGCTTATCTCTTTTTTCAACTGTTCCCACCAGAGCTCTCCTCCCTTCCAAGGAGTGATTGCTCTCTTATATTTTCCAATATCCTGTCCGACTCACCTGCTGTCCTTGCTAATGAATACAATACAATAAGAACAATAATTATAAATGCTATGCTAAATCCCATCATCACTTTATCCTCCTTCAAATTAGTTGCCATATAGACAAAATTTGAATTTGGAAGTGATATAGTCTACATGGCTATGCTTAATGCTAAGCATGTAGGTACACGCCAGTCTTCTAGACTCCTATATCGCCCCGTGTACAAAGAGGTGTTCTCACCTCCGGGAGTTACAGACGAGCCACAAAATGTGTTTCACGACGCCCTTCTGAATTATCAGAAGCACTATCTCCTCTTTTAGCCTTTTGAGGATAAGGACGAACTTCTCGCCCTCTGTGGTTAATTATCCTTACGCAACATGCCTATTCCTTTTACCAGATTTCCATCCAGCTTCTCGCCCTTCATCTTTCAATCCATCAGACTACTAATATGATAGCTGTGACTTTCATCCTCCAGGTACATGCCCCGTAATTTTACTACCTACAGATACTCTGCAGTGCAAACTACTTTGCAAATCTGTAACTGATTATTCAATTGTTATGTCCAATCTCTCTTGGACAATTGATATTCTACAATGCACTTTAATTTTACGGAAGTGACACCACTGGTGTATTTTTACGAATTTTCACCAGTTTTTGGTGTATTTGTCATTTCCTTTAATTTGTTCCATGTATGCTTAGGCAGTTCTCTTGCCGGCTCTCTGAATCGTTCAAGATATTTTTCAAATAATTCCGTATTGATTAATGCTGAATTACCGACTTTATAGACTGCTCCTGCCTCTCTCGCAATTACTATGATTCTAGATTTACTTATCCCATAAATAATCGCTCCTTCCTCTGCATTTACAAATTTTTTCATAAAATCCTTTGTATCTGAATAGCACTTATATGAGTAACTCATTCATCAGTCTCCTTTCACATTTGGCAATGGATGTTTCATTTCTGTTGGCGGTTCTCTGAATTGCTCCATATAATCATCAAAAATTTCCAAATTTATTAATATAGTATTTCCCTTAGCTGTTCCAATCTTATATACAGCACCCGCTGCTCTAGCCATTTCAATAAATCTATGATGCCCTATGCAATATGTCATTGAAGCTTCCCCAATTCTTACAAACTTCTTTTCTACGATTTTGTTTGAACTAGGCACTCTTGCAAAATGTTTCATAAATTTCATCAACCTTTCCTTATGTACTAATATAATCTTTGCAAGCTGATATCTTGCTCCAGCAGCTAATGCTATATCCATTGCCTCATCTCGTGTTACATCTAATAAAGCCATTACTTCATCAATACGAATAAATCTTGGTTTTACAATTTCTTTTCTATAGGCACTAACTGAACCACTCAATGTATTTACCATAACATCACCTACTTATAAAACTCAGAATCTGTAATATGAAAAGTTTCAAGATACTTATCCAATATTTCTGTATTAACAAGTACAAGCTGACCAATCTTATAACAAGCCTTGGCATCCTTAGCCACTTCTTGAAATTTTGTCATTCCCATACTGTACATCTTTGCACCATCTGAATATCTTACAAACTTTTTTGCATCCTCATATCTATCTTTTTTCTTTGATTCATCCATTGCTGTGCTCCTTTCACTTTGACTTCATAACAAATGACGTATTTTCTCCATAACGCAAAAAAGAGGACATCTTCTAAATTTCTTTAGAAAATGTCCTCTTAGTAGTTCATATTCGATTGAGTCTTATTCTTTTCAGATTGTGTACTCTTTCATACTGATGTAAATGACTATGCCAAAATACGTCTTTTAATGCGTCCTTTGACGTACTCAAATGCCTCAATCCCGCATAAACACTAGGTTTATTTATCCAAGCTCTTCATTGTCGGGAACAATAATACATCCCTGATAGCCTGGCTATCTGTCAGAAGCATCACAAGACGGTCGATTCCGTATCCGATTCCACCTGTTGGCGGCATACCGATTTCAAGTGCATTGAGGAAGTCCTCATCAGTGTGCTCTGCCTCATCATCGCCTGCTGCTGCGTTGGCATCCTGTGCTGCGAAACGCTCACGCTGGTCGATTGGGTCGTTGAGCTCTGAGTATGCGTTACACATCTCCCATGTATTACAGAACAGCTCAAAACGCTCTACCTTTGTAGGGTCGCTTGGTTTCTTCTTGGTGAGAGGTGATATCTCGATTGGGTGATCCATGATAAATGTTGGCTGGATAAGCTCTTTCTCACAGTACTCCTCGAAGAAGAGGTTTACGATGTCACCCTTCTTGTGACGCTCCTCATACTCGATATGATGCTCGTCTGCAAGCTTCTTTGCGGCTGCATCATCAGGTACCTGGTCAAAGTCTACGCCTGTGTATTTCTTGATTGCGTCTATCATTGTCATTCTTGCGAATGGCTTTCCAAGGTCGATTTCCACGCCGTTGTATGAGATTTTTGTCGAACCGCATACCTTCTCAGCGAGGTAACGGAACATTGACTCTGTCAGCTCCATCATGCCCTCGTAGTCTGTGTATGCCTGATAAAGCTCCATAAGTGTGAACTCAGGGTTGTGACGTGTGTCTACGCCCTCGTTACGGAAAACTCGTCCGATCTCGTATACTCGCTCAAGTCCTCCGACGATGAGTCTCTTTAAGTAAAGCTCAAGGGAAATACGAAGCTTTACATCCTCGTTCAATGCGTTGTAGTGTGTCTCGAATGGTCTTGCTGCGGCACCACCTGCGTTTGAGACAAGCATAGGTGTCTCAACCTCCATGAAATCACGGACTGCAAGGAAGTTACGGATTTCCTTGAGTATCTGTGAACGCTTGATAAATACCTCTTTGCTCTCCTGATTCATGATGAGGTCTACATATCTCTGACGGTATCTGGTGTCTGTGTCTGTCAGTCCATGGAACTTCTCCGGGAGTATCTGGAGTGATTTTGAAAGCAGGGTTATCTCCTCTGCATGGATTGAGATTTCACCTGTCTTTGTTCTGAAGGCGAAGCCCTTTACCCCGTAGATATCACCAATATCTGATTTCTTGAAGTCTGCGTATGAGTCCCCTCCGATATTGTCCCTTGCCACATATACCTGGATATTACCCTTTAAATCCTGGATATTGCAGAAAGAAGCCTTGCCCATGACACGCTTGAACATCATACGTCCTGCGATGCTTACCTCGATTGGCTTTGCATCCATGATTTCTCTTCTCTCGTTGTAATCATTGTTGATTACCTCTCGCTTTGCAGCGTCATCCAGGCCCTCTACATCCGGGGCCTTTCTGTCACCGAGAATCTCAGCCTCATGAGCATTGTAAAGCTCCTTTACATCGCTGCTGTGATGAGTGACATTGTACTTTGTAATCTGGAAAGGATCCTTTCCTGCTTCCTGTAAATTCTGTAATTTTTCACGGCGGACCTTAAGGAGCTGGTTTACGTCCTGCTGCTGTCCACCCTTGTTATTATTCTGATTTGCCATTTTTTACCTCTTTTAGTTCTCTTCTGCTCTCTGGATCTCGAGTACCTTGTATGTGAGCTCTCCTACCTGAGTCTCAACAGTTACAGTATCTCCGACTTTCTTTCCAAGAAGAGCTTTACCTACAGGTGACTCGTTTGAAATCTTGCCCTTTAAGCTGTTTGCCTCTGTTGAACCAACGATTTTGTACTCAAGCTCCTCATCAAACTCACAATCTAAGATGCGAATCTTACATCCGATAGAAATCTTGTCAAGGTCAACCTCCTCCTCAACAACAACCTCTGCATTTTTAAGGATTTTCTCGATTTCCTCAATACGAGCCTCAATATCGCGCTGCTCATCCTTAGCTGCATCATACTCAGCATTCTCAGATAAATCACCCTGCTCACGAGCCTCCTTGATCTTCTGGGAAACCTCTTTACGCTTAACAACCTTTAAATGCTCAAGCTCATCCTCGAGCTTCTTAAGACCTGCATATGTCAGAATATTTTTCTTGTTATCCATGATTCTTACCCTTCTATCTTCTTTTTTATTTTTGATATTTATTGTACTCATTTAGTATATTAACTTCCCACACCAAGGTCTTCAATACCGGAAAGTATACAGCATGTTCCGAAGAAAAATATGAACTGCCACGGAGTCCCATAACACCCGGCAACGGAAACCCGGTAGCAAAGAAAACCCCTCTATCCGCGATTCGCACCCGTGGCTAACTTCATATTTTTCTGAGGAATATACTGTATGCTATGCCGGTAACTTCGATAAACTGAATGTGGGAAGTTTCACATACTAAATTTAAAGCCTATTTTAACGCGTGTATTATAATTGAAAATCCCCACGCTGTCAAGGATTTGACCGATTTCAATTTCGAAGCTTCTACTTATACAAAAGCTCCTCAAGCTGTTCTAAGCTCTCCACCGTATTCACTGCCGCGCGCAGCCTTGATGAATGCGGATATCCTGCCGTATACCACGCTGTGTGCTTTCTCATCTCGTGTATCCCCGTGTACTCGCCCTTGAACTCTATCATCATGCGTGCATGGCGCAGTATCATCCGGCGTACTTCCTCAAAGGATGGCTTTTCCTGATGCTCGCCGGTCTCAAAGTAATGCAGTATCTGTGAGAAAATCCATGGATTGCCCTGCGCTCCCCTGGCTATCATAAAGCCGTCGCAGCCTGTCTGCTCCTGCATTCTTATGACATCCTCTGCGCAAAGCAGGTCTCCGTTTCCTATGACCGGTATTGAGACAGCCTCTTTTACCTGCCTAATGATGTCCCAGTCGGCTTTACCGGAGTAGTACTGCTCTCTGGTCCTGCCGTGCACTGCGACTGCACTTGCGCCGCTTTCTTCAGCCACATGTGCCAGCTCTACTGCGTTGATATGTTCATCATCGAAGCCCTTTCGTATTTTTACGGTGACCGGCTTATCTATCGCTTTTACTATGCGCTCTATAATCTGACCTGCAAGAATCGGATTTTTCATGAGTGCTGAGCCCTCACCGTTGTTTACGATTTTGGGCACCGGACAGCCCATGTTGATATCCAGTATGTCAAACGGTCTTTCCTCTATCTGCTTTGCTATCTGAGCCATTATCTGCGGGTCCGAGCCAAACATCTGGAGTGAAACAGGCTTTTCTCTTTCATCTATTGAAAGAAGCGACTCTGTATTTTTGTTTTTGTACAAAATTGCCTTGGCGCTGACCATTTCCATACATAAAAGGCCGGCTCCCTGCTCCTTGCACAATAAGCGAAATGGCAGGTCTGTCACGCCTGCCATAGGTCCCAGTATCAGGTTGTTTGGGAGTGTCACACTTCCTATCTGAAGCTTTCGTATCTGATGAATATCCATACTATTACTTCACTCCCTTGCGGTTCTGCTTGCGATACACGAGGTTTATGCCCTTTAATGTCAGATCCGGATCGTATACATCCACGTTTTCTGTCTCATTGGATATTATTCTGCCGAGTCCGCCGGTCACTACAACCTTTGCATCGTACATGCCTGTTTCTTCCTTTACCTTGTTGATGATATACTCTGTCTGTCCTATCTGTCCATACACAAGTCCCGCCTGCATGCTGGTGATAGTGTCCTTTCCGAGGATATTATCAGGCTTTTTAATCTCTATCTCAGGAAGCTTTGCCGCATCCTCCCAGAGTGCCTTGGCTGAGATACGTATGCCTGGTGCTGTGATTCCTCCCATGAAGGTACCGTTTTCATCGACCATATCGTAGGTGGTTGCTGTGCCAAAATCTATGACCAAAACAGGTCCTCCATATAATTCATATGCAGCTACGGCGTCTACTATACGGTCTGCGCCAATTTGCTGCGGATTTGGTGTGGCGATACGGATGCCTGTTTTGATGCCCGCCTCCACGATTATCGGCCTGATATTGAAGTATTTTATTAGGCCATTCTGCAGTGAATGCATGATATTCGGTACGACGGAGCAGATGATTGCATCATGTATGTCGTCCATGCCTACCTGATTTCTTTCAAGCAGAGTGCTCAGAAGCATGCCGTATTCATCCGATGTACGTGGCATTTTAGTTGTAATTCTAAAGCTCGCTTTTATCCTGTCACCATCAAACACGCCGCATGTTATGTTTGTATTTCCTACGTCCAGTGCTAAAATCATCTGTTATTCCTCCTCGAGTCCTTCTCCCAAAAATACTATGCGATAATACGTCTCTATCGACTCGAGCAGCTCTCTTCGCTCGTTGCGGTACTGCTTTATCTTTAGCACGCTTCCTATCTCGTCATAGAAAAAGTCGTTTTCCTTGCAGGATGTTCTGAAATCGAGGTTTCCGTCCTCATCAAACACCAGCTCCAGTATGCCTCCCACATCCTCTGTATACAGGACGCACATGATTTTGAGCTCGTCCCTTATAGTCTGTGGAAGTCCGTTAAAATTCTCGTTCAGATAATATTTTTTCTGATATGCGTTTGACACGCAAAGTACTACCTCTTTAGACATATCCGTATATTCCTCTCACTGATACTTCTCCGCTTGAAACCAGCTTGCGCGATTCCCATGTGTCCACGATCAGCTCGCCCTTAGGCGTGATGCCCATCGCTTTTCCGTCAAACGGCTCCTTCGGATCCAGTACCCTTACTGATTTGTTCCTGTTGACCAACAGCTCATCATACTCCCTGACGAGGGCTGAAAGGTCCTGCGTCTTTAAAAATGTGTCATAATACTGCTCAAAGTATGACATGGTCTCTGCGATTATCTGCGCACGGTGGAATCTTTTGCCCCCTGCTTCTATCATGAGTGAGCTCGCCATCTGGCTGATTTCCTCCGGAAAGCTCTCATTATGCACATTGATACCGATGCCTACAACAATATGGTTGATGTAGTCAAACTGCGCATTCATCTCTGTGAGTATGCCGCACACCTTTTTGCCGTTTACCACAATGTCGTTTGGCCACTTTATCATGGCTTCCTCGCCGGTTACGCTTGTTATTGCCTTTGCGACAGCAAGCGCTGCCACAAGCGTGAGCATGGATGCATTGTTTGGATTGATATCAGGCTTTATCATAAGTGTCATGAAAATACCTGTGCCGGACGGCGATACCCAGCTGCGGCCACGACGCCCCTTGCCTGACTCCTGCTTGTCCGCTACGACTAAGGTGCCGCTCGGATATCCTTTTTCGGCAAGCTCCTGAGCTTTGGTATTGGTGGAGTCTATTGTATCAAAATACAGCACTTCCTTTGCCACCCAGTCTGTGTGCATGAGGCTTTTTATCTCCGCCTCTGTCATCAAATCCGGCGCTGCCATGAGCCTGTAGCCCTTATTCTGTTGTGCCTCTATCTCATATCCGGCTTCCTTTAGCTGGTTTATGGCCTTCCACACGGCTGTGCGCGATACTCCGAACCGATTGCATAGCTCCTGCCCTGAAATATAGCCGTCAGCGCTGCGTAGAAGTCTAAGTATTTCTTCCTTCATACTTTATTCCTTAGCTTTCCGTCAATCTTTTGTTGCGGTCATTGCTGCCGTACTAATCAGCAAGTGTTGCACGCATGATAGCCTTGATTGAGTGCATACGGTTCTCTGCCTCATCAAATACCACTGAGCGCTCTGACTCAAATACCTCGTCTGTCACCTCAAGCTCGCTCAGTCCAAACTTCTCATAGACCTGCTTGCCGATTGTGGTCTTTAAATCATGGAATGCAGGCAGACAGTGCATAAAGATTGCGCTATCCTTTGCATTTTCAAATGCTTTTGCATTTACCTGATATGGCTTTAAGTCGTTGATTCGCTCTGCCCATACCTCTTGTGGCTCGCCCATTGATACCCACACATCTGTGTAAATGACATCTGCGTCCTTTGTGCCCTCTGCCACATCCTCTGTGAGTGTGATTGATGCGCCGGTTGTTTCTGCAACGTCCTTACAGTATTTTACAAGCTCATCATTTGGGAAATATTTCTTGTTTGTGCATGCCACGAAGTCCATGCCAAGCTTTGCACATGTGACCATGAGTGAATTGCCCATGTTGTATCTTGCATCGCCCATGTATACAAATTTCACGCCCTTGAGTCTGCCGAGGTGCTCACGGATTGTAAGCATATCTGCTATCATCTGTGTCGGGTGGAACTCATTTGTCAGGCCGTTCCATACCGGTACGCCTGCGTATTTAGCCAGCTCCTCCACGATTTCCTGTCCGTATCCACGGTACTCGATTCCGTCAAACATTCTGCCGAGCACGCGCGCTGTATCGGCGATGCTCTCCTTTTTGCCTATCTGTGAACCGCTCGGGTCAAGGTATGTGACATGCATTCCAAGGTCATGTGCCGCTACCTCAAAAGAGCAGCGAGTTCTGGTACTGGTCTTTTCAAAAATCAGCGCTATGTTCTTACCTGTAAGATCATCGTGTCTGATGCCTTTTTTCTTCTTTTCCTTCAGCTCCTGTGAGAGGTCAATCAGATAAGTAATCTCTTCCGGAGTGTAATCCATAAGTTTTAAAAAGTTTCGTCCCTTTAACTGCATTGCTCTTGCCTCCTGGGTTTTATTTGCATCGTTTATAGATGCAGGTTGCTATAATTTATATCTGTATGTTGCTATAATGATGTCATTTTACTCTATTTTGGGGTATGTTGCAAGAGTTTTGAAGCATTGACACTCTGACTGCAAAACCAAGCCGGTCAAATAATTAAAGAGGCTGCAAACCAACATGCTTTGTTGATTTGCAGCCTCTTTGTTATTTTTATCGGCTGTATATTATCTGAACTTCATATTTCCGATTGATATTCCTGAGCCGTGGTCATTGAAGGATGTACATCCTCCTGTGTTGTCCACTCCGGACATTGCCTCCTGTGCTGCACTGTAGCAAGAAGAAGAAATGCGTCCGCTAAGCTTTCTTGCGAGCTTTCCTGATGATGCCGGTCCAAACTGGCCTTTCTGGTAAATAACACCTGAGATGCTGTTTGGATATGAGCCGCTCTTTACTCTGTTGATGACTGCCGCTCCTACTGCAAGCTGACATTCATAGCTCTCTCCGCCTGCCTCACACTCGATGATTGCTGCAAGAAGTGTCAGGTCATCTGCTCCTGCACTTACCGCCTCGCCCTGTGTGGTCTCAGCCTTCTTTGATGAAGTATTTTTCTTTGCTGCTTTGGCTGCCTCTGCGGCTGCCTTTTCTTCTGCGGCCTTTCTCTCTGCCTCTTTCTGTGCAGCTATCTGCGCCTGTTCCTCTTCAATTGTGATACCCACCCTTGTGTTGAGGGAACGTGTCGCATAATCTGCTGCGATATATCCTGTCTGTGAATTGCTGACTACTGCAATCCAGCCATCTGGTGCCTGCGCTGCGCGGTCCACCTGATAGGTCTTGCCCTGGTCAGCTACCTCTAAGGCCTTGCTGTTTGTATCTGCTGTCTCTCTCACACGAAGTCCGTCTGTATTTACTGTAGCAATTTCTCCGCATGTGTCGTAAGCATAGCTTAGTGCGTCAGTTCCGGTCACACAGTAAGAAACATTAACGTATCCATCTACATTTCCTGACTTGATGTGAGCCCATGTGCCATCGTTTTCTACGATGTCTGCCACACTTCCTTTATATAGTTTTCCAACAATATCTGACTGTTCATCGGCCTGTGCTCTTACGTTGAGTGATTCTTCAACATTTGGCATAAGCTTTGTCTGCCATTCCTGCTGCTCCTGTGTGAGCTGGGGCTGTGCCTCCTGCTGTGCATCCTGTGCTGCTGCCACCATCTCAACATTTTCTTTTTCTAATGTAACAGCATTCTCTGCTGTGAGGCTCTTCTCGTAATCAAAAAGAGTCGCTGCCACGCCAGCATAACTATTATAACCAGTATGCTCTAAACCAGTGTTTGCTAGCACCTTATCCTCTGCTTTGACCTCAGAGCGTCCGCTGTTAGTAACCGCGGTAACCGTCAGCATGGCGCACAGTCCACAGACCGTAATGCTATCGATTACTTTTTTGTTTAGCTTCATATAATCCTCCATATGGTGTAGTATATGTTGTTTTTGTTACGTTTATTACACCTATGTTGCATTTGTTACAACTTTGTTACAGTCGGTATAATATCACAGTAATAGCATTTTGTCAAATTTCATGGAAAAATCTCCTGAAGCACCGATGAAATCACCCCATTCTGATGTGCCTTATGCTCTATCTCCAGCTTGTCGCTTTCGCTTCTCGACAGCTCGTCTATGTAGTCGCTCACCTGTTTTTCTATTTTATAAATCTCGTTGCTCAAAAGTCTTATCCTGTGTGAAAGTGCAATCAAGGTCACTATGACTGTCAGCATGAAAAGTGCAAGCATTATCGCAAGTATGCCTCCTGCCATGATGTCCATATTGTCCATTGATAATTCCATATTAATGTTTCCTCCCTACTATTCTTTTTCCGATACATCATTCAAAATTTAACTTAACCTATAACGCAGGATGATGTACTATTGATTATTATAACCAATTCACTTGAACTTAACAGTTCCTATCGGTCGCAAGTTTCGACATTTGTTTGGTATTGCAGGGCAAACTTTCACCGGTAACTTGGTATTGACTTTTATTGTGTTGAGTATAATATAAATATGAGACAAACAGGAATGCAAGAAAGGATACATATATATGAAGAAAATAGTTATGACAGGCGGCGGTACTGCAGGTCATGTCACTCCAAATATAGCTCTTATGCCGGCACTTAAGGAGGCCGGATACGATATCGAATACATTGGCTCAGTAAACGGAATGGAGAAGGGACTGATCGAAGCCCAAAAGATTCCTTACCACGGCATTTCATCAGGAAAGCTGCGCCGATACTTTGACTGGAAGAACTTTACAGACCCGTTCCGCGTGTTAAAGGGCTACGGTCAGGCTGTAAGCCTCATGAAAAAACTCAAGCCTGATGTAGTATTTTCTAAGGGTGGTTTCGTTTCCGTACCTGTCGTGCTTGCCGCAAAGCACTGCCATGTGCCTGCCATCATCCACGAGTCGGATATCACCCTGGGACTTGCCAATAAAATCGCCATAAAGGGTGCCAAAAAGGTCTGCTGCAATTTCCCTGAGACCATGAAATATCTGCCTGCAGACAAGGCTGTTCTCACCGGATCACCTATCAGACGCGAGCTTTTTAGCGGAGTTGCCGAAAATGCCATAAAGCTTTGTAATTTTCCTGACCACAATAAGCCTGTCATCCTCATCATCGGAGGAAGTCTTGGCTCTAAAAAGGTTAATGAAGCTGTCCGTGAGATTCTTCCTGAACTACTAAAGGATTTCTATGTGATTCACCTCTGCGGAAAGGGCAATCTGGACAACAAGCTTGCCGGAATCACAGGCTATGCACAGTTTGAGTACGCCAATGCTGAGCTCACCGACATGTTTGCTCTGGCTGACATGGCTATCTCAAGAGCCGGAGCCAACTCCATCTGCGAGCTGCTTGCTCTGCACAAGCCAAATATTCTGATTCCTCTATCTGCTGCAGCCAGCCGCGGAGACCAGGTATTAAATGCAAAATCCTTCAAAAAGCAGGGCTTTTCATATGTCATCGAGGAGGAGGAGCTCACAAAGGATTCTCTGCTTAGCGCAGTAAAAGAGGTGTACAGCAACAGAGATAAATATAAGGATGCCATGGCAAAGAGCGGTCAGATGGATTCCATCGCCACTATAATCGATTTGATTAACTCTCAGGTGAAGAAGTCGTCATAGGGTCAGAGTCTGTTTAAAGCGTCATTGCATATCATAAAAAAGAAAAAGCCCGGATATGAACTACATTTGCATATCCGGGCTTTTGGTTTTTCAATAATATATAACTATTATTAACTATTACATGCTCATCTCATCGCAGATTTTCTTCATCTCGTCATCAGTGAACTCCTTGTGATTCCACTCTATGACATTCTTGTTGTCATCTGACTCATATCTTGGAATCAGGTGCATATGGAAATGGAATACTGTCTGGCCTGCCACCTCGCCATTGTTCTGTACCAGGTTGTAGCCTTCACAGCCAAGCACATCTTTCTCGTGTGTCATAATCTTCTTTGCAAGCTTTGCTGCCTTGGCAAGTGTCTCATCCTCAATCTCAAAAATATTTGCATAATGCTGCTTTGGAAGGATAAGTGCATGTCCCTTTGTAGCAGGACTTGCATCGAGTATTACCTTGAAATCATCATCCTCGTAGATTGAATTGGTCGGGATATCCCCATTTGCCAGTTTACAAAAAATACAGTTATCGTCTTTCATCCTTGTCACCTCATATATATATAATTATTATGCAACTATTCAGAACCACTTTTGCGATTGTGCGTAGGATAATCCTGAATACTTACATTGTTGTAATCCAAAAGTCAGTTAAAACGGAAATATCTGGTCGAGCATGCGCAGTGTCTTGAAATTGCCCTTTGCCGTCATCTCTCCGGTCATAAATGCTCTCTGGAAGGTCATATGACCATCTATTATAGACTCCATGATACTCTTCGAAAATTTGGCATATACATCCACTATATCCTCTTTGCCGTAATGTATATCCAGCTTATCCTCATCCACCTTTATATATAATGGATTTTTAATCCCCTCTATATTAAATGAATAGCAGGCTTTGAATTCGCGAAGCGGAATAAAATGGGCTTCAAGCTCCTTGATATATGGCATATCATCTGTGGAAGCCTGCTGCCCGAGCATATCCTTGAACATGGTTGCAAGCTCCTCGATATCCTCCTTCTGCTGCTTGACATATGTATCATCAGACACATACTTCGACAACTGCTCACTCTCCTGTGGGGTGAGATTGAGCTGCTGTGTCCTGAGTACACTTTGCTTCACTGCCTGATTGCTTGTTGGCAGACTCTTAATCTTCTGGGATATCGTGCGATACAGATTCTCCGCGCGTTTTTCTATTATGAGATTGTACTCCTTATTTAGCTGAAACGTAGTAATATCCTCTACATATCCGCATAGTCCTGAGCACGGCAGACCGCCAAGTATCTCCCATGCATTGCAAAGTGTGGTCTCTGCCTCGCGCTCTCCATATGTGGTAGACATGACAATAGGCTGCATATATGTATTGCTTATCTTTTCTTTGTCGCCGTAGAGCCAGCATGCATCCAAAAACTGCTGCATGTATCCACCTATACCAAGCCACTCAACCGTCGTTGCGAGAATGATTCCATCTACATCTCTGAAGGTCTGTGGCAATGTAGCTATTTCATTCTTGTGCTCATAGATATTGTATCTCTCCACCTTTACGCGAAGCTCCTTTAGTACATTTTCTATTCTGCTTATCACATACAGTGTCGGATCGTCCAGTAATCCTCTTCCACCATAATAAATATTTATCTTCATGTAGCTTCTCCTACCATTAATTCTAGTTGATATTATATTTATTATATCTCTTTTTGCGATATAAAACAATTGAAATAACAAATCCACCTGCAAGCCCACCACCATGAGCCCAATTGTCCACTCCCTGCGTTGAAACTCCATAGTATATCATCAGTATAACCATAAATACAGCCTGCTGTTTGCTGATTCCTTCATAAAAGCCTCTGTTTGCTATAACTATCCACACAAGTGCTCCTACCAGACCAAATATCGCCCCGGAGGCGCCTGCCGATACCGCAAAGTCATTATTATAAAGCATAACGATGTACGATAATACACTTCCACACATGCCTGACACAAGAAATATAATCAGAAGCTTCACATGCCCCATAGCCTTCTCGACTATCTGACCGACAGCGCCTAAAACCACCATATTGTTAAGTATATGCATCAATCCAAAATGCATAAACATAGAAGTGAACAGCCTCCAATACTGGCCATCCTTTATATACTCAGGGTACATGGCTCCGTGGGCAGCCATATACTGTGCATCAAGTGTGCTGCCAGATAAACTCATCAGCACAAAAACTATTATATTTACCACTATTATGCCAATTGTCATATATGGTTTATCATCAAATCTTTTTATATTCTGCAAATCTGTGGGGTCTCCTTAATTTTCCTGTTAAATACTTTTTTCTTATTATAAATTTTAAGGAGCTTATTTGCAACAATTATACAAACCGGTACTTAACATCGGCAAATCTGATGATATCATTTGACTTGAGCTGCTTCTTCTGCTTGTACGCAAGCACCTCATTATTCACAAAGGTTCCATTTGTGGAGTTTAAATCCTCCAGATAAAATTCCTGGTTTTCCCTATTTATAACTGCATGAAAATGACTTATTGTATCCTTGCCTATTACCGCATCGGCCTCGTCACCCTGACCAATACGCGTACAATCTTTGTCTATTATTATATTACTGCGGTTTTCCATGCCCTCATACAAAAGCATGCCCTGTGGGTGCTCCCTGTAATCGCTCAGACATACTGTGGGGTGTATCTGACGCGGTACAGGCTCCGGTGCAGTCTCTGAGCATGGGTGTATAAGCATGATGTCATCTGCCTTTTCACGATTTTCTTTTCGTTTTTCTTTTTTAAACCATTTTCTGTCTGTATCCGGTTTTTTAGGCTTTTCTGTCACTGCTGCCTGCTTCTTTCGCTCCGGCAGCCTGATATCCAGCTGCTCCAGCAGATACACCCGAAGCTTATCGTACAGTGTAGGCTTTATCTGCTCCTTAGGTTCCTCTACCCTGACCTGCGGCTGTGAAATCGGCGCAATCACCTCCTCCACCGGCTTTTCTGCCACCTTTTTCTGCCTCTCCTCGATTATGGCATTTCGAATATCAGCGATACTGTAATTGCCATTTATGGTTTTCTCGTATATGCCATATGCTATATGTATCGCTTCAGCATCACTGTGATCAAGCTTTGTGAGCATATACTCCATCAAATGCGAGAATGTATTGCAAATGGTCTTCATCTGTGCCGGGTATGCTGTAAAATATATTTCCTCATCCTGATTTACCCCTTTTATGTGTATTAGCTGAGGATCAAGCACCAGAGATTCTGCGCTAACAAGATGATTCTCCAAAAGCTCCATCTTGTTACAGATACTCACCACAAGCTTTTCAAGAAACTCAAGCTTTATATCATTGTACTGGCAGCGCATTTCCAAGGACTGGACTCCTGATATATCATACCAGTACTGCCCTTCATTATTCACATAACACTTCTCCATCGGCAGAAAACCCGGAATATTGTTTTTCAGCAATATCTTTTCATCCAGCGGTCTCACCTCATCACAACGCAGCTTCATAAAGCTGCCTGTCATCTTTCTCTCATATACTATTTCATTAGAATTCATTTACTACCTCTTTCAAAACCTGATAATTATAGAAATCATCCACCAGCCACATATCCGTAGCATACTCATAAGAGCTGTCCTGCTTCATTTCGTTATACAGCACAAGTCCCATATTCATCGCTATCGCAAGCATAGTAATAAATATAGGTATAATAATTGCTCCCTCTACTGTATAACTGCCTTTTAGTCCATAAAATAAATCTATATTTAATTTATTTTCAGTCACATAAATACCTCCGTCAGTCCATATCCAAGCAGTAGGAATGGTGTAAATGCAATCTGCATCTTTCTTCCTGCTCTGCCTGATGCGATTAAAATAACGGAAATTATTCCTGCTATTGTAAATCCCATCACCATAGTGCTGCACACTATGTCAGCAGTCACAAACAATCCCATCAAAGTCACAACAGCAGCATCTCCATATCCTATCTGCTCCCTTGTAAGAAACGCTGCTGCCATAAGCACTATTCCGGGAATCAGGGCAACAGCCACTGATATAATTGACTGCTGTGCATAAAAAGAGCTTGCGATACCCACAATTCCCATTACTATCAATACAACGACCGGTATCTTTTTTGTTGAAAAGTCGATTATACTGATTATTCCAAGTAAAATGATAAGCTGTATCATGTTCCTTCTCCTTTACATTTACTGCACAGATTTTTTCCATTCACCTCCGATTTGTGCGCCTTGTGTACTGTCCGCTTAAGCTTACTGCATCCCAGCTTTCCGTGATAGTTCGTGCCATAGTCTGTTATAAATACTGTCGATGTTTTTGTTTTTTTATCCGCGGCACAGTAACATGCGTGGTATTTCCTACCATCTTTGTTTCTGCTTGCCCCCACTTGTGACCATTTGATGCTCTTTATGCTCAGATCCAGATAGTTGCATTGCTCAGACAGGTGATAAACACTGCCATAGTCCGTGTAAAACACATAAGGATCCGTTTTTTCACCCGGGTTTTTTCCTGTCCATTTTCTGCTGTTGCTATAATCCTCTATCCATACCCCATCCACAGTAAAAAAACTCACCGGAAGCTTTACCTTGTACTTTGCCTTAAGTGCAACATCGTCTCCATCCATACTTGAGCCAAGCAGTGACACTCCATACCTTCCACCGCTCACGTATGTATCAACAAGCTTCGAGTCAGATATTTGGCTCCTGAAGAGTACCTCTGCAGTGGCCACTGAGACAACTGACGAATCGTTTGCACTGCTCGCCAGCGCACTCATCCGGGCTGAATAGTACAGTGCCGCTTTTACCTGCGACTCCACCTGAACCACCCTGAAGAAAAAAAGTATAAATATAAAAAAGCCTGCTACAAGCGGAAATATTACCGCAGCCTCAAGTGTATATGACGCCTTCAGGCAGGTGCATGAGGGCATCTTTTGAGAACTATCATCGCCTGGGAGTTTGGCCTTTCTATAAAGTTTTTTTATGTGGAACTTTACTTTATTAACAAAAGACACCTTCATACACCTGCCTTTCTTATTTCCTTTCTTATTTCGTCAGCGTCCATAATAAGAGTACTTTGCCTGATTTTTAATGGTATACTCGTTATCCGCTCCATCTAACAGATTCACAAAGCATAAAAATGTGCCATGATATTTGTAGCTTACATCTGCACTAAGCTCACAAATTGCATTGTCCATTCTAAAGCTTTCATGACCACTGGTCATACGTACTGTAGCCTCCTGCACATCCATCGAGCGATACGATATATTTTTCATGCTCTTTGTAAAAAGCAACAGTCCCAAATATGATTTGTAGCCTATTCCTTCATTTGAGCTTTTTGCCTTCACCTGACCGGTGAGCATACTTGTCATGCCATACAGACTGGATGTCCATGACTTATCACTTTTTATCAGTGGAATCTTATCCCCATCCAAAAGTGCCCTTAAATCCAGCACACTCTCACAGAATGCCCAGGCCGCCAGAATTCCCTTTTCCACCCCTTCAATTATCTCCGGTTGTAGAGTAATTCCACCGATAATTGTGGCAAGAGCCATGTCTGCCTTGCCTTTGAAGCCGATGAAGGAACACTGTAAGCTCTTGGCGGTGATGACTTCGCTATGCTTTTGCCTCCGCCCTCATGAGCTGCATTGTCCTTTAAGGCTTCCAGCGCACTGTCTATTTTACCGTCATCATACTCACCTGCAGACTTGTTTTCATTCAATGAGCTGTACTGACTGTAAAGATTTCTGACTGTCTCATAACCAATATTTTTCTTCATATATGAGACAACTGCATTTGTATACACATCACCACCATCATCTGTCATGAGTACATATTTCATGGATTCCGGCTCGTCCATTGACAACCTTAGCATACTGGTGCCGTTTACAATAGTGCCTCCGGCAAAAGTGCCCGAATCGCCTATCTTAAAATTATCCGTCGTCAGCTTCTTCATATACGACTTGACATTTTCGATATCCACATTGCCCATTGCATCACTTCCGGCATCATATGCAAGCAAATGGTATTCATCCCACAATGGTCTGCAATACTGTGCAAAAACTGACTCTGCTACAGCCTCTGAATTCATGCATGCTATATTGGTAAGTGTCAGATTCCTGCCGGCTTCAAGTACAGTAAACAGAAACTGTGACACCAGCATGATAAGCATCGTGGCAAATATCGTTATACTGCCTCTCACACTTTACCAGCCTCTCTCGTGATTGTCTGAAAGATATTGTTTACAAGTGCCGTAAGCTGCTTCTTAAAAATCAGCACCAGGCCGATTAATACGACAATTATCAGTATCATTTCCACTACTCCTGCGCCATCCTCATCTAATAAAAAATTCTTAAATCCTAACATAATTTTTCCTTTCTACATCTTAAAATCAATTATTGCGGGTGCTATTACTATTGCTATGACTATAGCCATCATAATCATCATCGGCATAAGCATTTTGGTGCCGGCCTCTTCACCCAGCTTTAAGGCTAAAAGCCTCCTCTCATCAAATGCATCCTCTGATTCCTTCTCGAGCATCTCACATACACCCTTACTTCCTTTGTGAATACTCTGTAAAATAATGCGTACAAGCTTCTGATAGCATGGCAGCTTTACCCTTTCAGCAAAACCTGCATATGCTTTTCTGCCTGTCATGCCATCTGAGATTTCTCTCTCCGTCACAAGCATTTCCTCGTAAGCGGGCATAATATTCTCATCGTTATTTTTCCGCTTATCAAGATAACGGGCGGTAATCCTATTCCATGCCTGTTCCACCGTCATTCCGGAACCCATCAAAATGGCCATTTTACTGACTATCTCCGGATATTCGAGCTGCAGCTGTATATTTCTCTCCTTCTGCGCTGTCTTCTTTTTTTCCTTTTTCTCAAGCACCAGAAGAACTATAACAACAACCTCAAGCATGGCTATTTTACCTGCCGTATTGCTTTTTTCCTGCGACCAGCTAAGCTTCACTCCATCTACCTCATCCGGCAGCGTGAGCTTTTTGGTCCCTGACTTTGACATCTCACTGTCAATATGTCTGTTGATATCCTTTATGAGACGCTCTCCTGCATCCAGTTCATCCGGAAATACCATAAATGAAAAATCGTACAGTTGTCTGTGTTCGCCACAGGACAGCTCAACGCTTGCGCTAATAAGCTTTCCCTGTTCATCATCTACTGACTCAAATGCCTCCTGGTTCACATCTCCATCAATATCAACCACATCATAGTCACTCAGTGTCCACTCTGCCTCCACAGCTCCTTGGGCATATGCTTCCTTCATATTAATATGTCCTCTGACCTGCTCTACACTCTGGCCTTCTTCACAAAAGCTGTCATCTATCTCTTTTTTTGCCTGTGTAAACAGCTCGTTCGCCTGTTTGTCCGAAGGCTTCTCCTCCTTCAGCTTGAGCTGATAGCTGTAATCCTCGTCGAGTCCATCCGCATTTAGCACCAGATCATATATTGCATCGCCATCACCTGTATCATTGCGTGTAAGTGTATTGTCAGTTATGCCATTTGACGACATATCCATGATAAAAGCAAAAACCAAAACTATAACAAATAATGCTGCTATTTTAAGCCTCTTTCCTCCCGTCATATGCCTATTCCTACCTGTAAAAATTTCTTTGCCAGTTTAATTGCCCCTGCATAGGCTAAAAGACAGGTACTCATAAAGATTACCCCGATCAGGTTTCCATATAGTGCAGACATATAGTCTCTTGAGGACAGCTTTAAAAATGTCAAAAGAAATATCGGAATATAGTTCATAGTCTTTTGCTCAAGCCTCTTGGCAGAAACCGCAACATCTATCTGTCTGTTGGTATCATACTTTGTCCACATCCTGTATGTGGTGGACTCTATGATATCCACAAACCGGCCTCCGCTTCTCTTGGCAAATGAGAAAATATCAGAAAAATTGACTATATCCTCCAGACCGCTTCTATGAGCAAATTCAGACAGCACTGCCTCAAATGTCTGATTCAGCTTTATCTGCCTGTTCATCTCCTGTATCTCAGACAGCATAAGCGAGTCATTCCCATACATGAGCTGCATCTCTTTTTCTGCCTCCTGCCATGCATTCTCGACAGAGTATCCTGCCAGCATATTCGAGCTCAACACCTTTAGTACATTCATAAACTCTTCATTTAGTTTTTCCTTTTGTTTTCTAACGCCCTCCTGCCTGCATAGCTTAGCACAATACACAAACACCACCGGAAAAGCAATAACCACAATAGGACTGTCATAAAACAAATAGGCGATAATCACTGTGGCAGACATACTTTTTATGAAAACAATCCCCCAGTCCTTTGCAGACATGGAATATCTGCTGTAATCCATATAATCAAAACCCTTCGTAACTGTTCAGTAACATATAAGCCTACACTGACAGCTACAGCCTTTCTTACTTTATATGCCGCATAGCAGTCTATACACTAAGCCCTGCTGCCATAAGCTTGTCAGTGTGGCAAAGTGTCCCTGCTTTCTTTAAAAAGCCCTGTATCCTGCCACTGTCCAAAACACCGGTTTCTTCAAAACGATACAGCGTATGAAGCACAATTTCACCATCCATAAATCCATCTACCTCTGAAACTTCCAGCACTCTCCTGCTCTTGTCCCTCAGTCTGCCAAGCTGGACTATGATATCTATTCCCGATGCTATCTGCTGCCGTATCGCATTGAGTGGAAAATCCTGACCTTGAAGCACCATAGTCTCAATTCTTGAAATGATATCATGTGGTGAATTGGCATGGCCGGTGGACAACGAGCCGTCATGTCCTGTATTCAAAGCCTTTATATGGACTCCCTATGTTCCCATCATGCAGAAATACAATATCTGTACTTAATACACAATGTATATAACGTTATTATCTTGCCATTTCACAGTTGCAAAAAGAAAAGAGAACCTTTCACAGCCCTCTTTCATATCGACTTTCTCATTCATTTGTCATACTCAACAGTTTGTCAACCAATGTCTCTAAACTTTTTCCCAAAAATGGGACAAAGTCTGGTATTGCACCAAATGCCATCCCAATTATTATCATTCGACCACATTCTCTTGCAGATTCCAATGCAAATCCATAGCTCAAAACACCTGTCAGAATAAATATAATTGATAAAAAGTAAAGAAAAATATTTCCCAACATCATAGGAATTTTTAATAACCAGCAAATCAATGTCATTACTACAAGAATCAAACACAAAAACACTTTTATTATGTACTTAACCAACATTTTTAATCCCTCACTTTTTTATCTTTCCGGACAGCAAGAATCCTGCCATCCGGACTTCCATTTTTTTGCTATCCGGACTTCCACTTTTTTGCTATCCGGGCTGCAAAATTCTTGCTATCCAATACAGTTCATTATCCTTTCGTGTATATCATTTCCGTCAAAATCATCTCTTCTGCATCATGACAAATGGTATTCATCCTCCTAGTCCATTCCATGTTGTCCTGTCTTTTTAATTTCTCTGTAATTCCTTGTTTCTCCATCATCTGTTTTACTAATTGTTCTTCCCTATCCCTTGCTTCTGCATCAATCTGATTCAAATGCTCAACAAGTTTTCCTTGTAACAACAATATTTGATATTTTGCCCTTCTGTGTTCCTGTAAATAGCTTTTACGAAGCATCCCATATTTCCCATATGTTGGTTCAATATCTTTAAGTGCCAATTCCGGCAAATAATAATCACCACATAACATATAAGTAAGTCCATTTTTCTCATCGTAAATTTCGTTCTGCATAAAATATTCTCCTTTTCTTCCTATAATTGGTCGTACATCTTCAACAGTGTTCCCTTTTTCATTTGACTATATTTCACTTGTAATTCTTCATATTTTTTCTGTAGATTCTCATATTCGTTTTTCGGAACACTATCGGATAATTTCTGTTCTAAACTCTTAATCCGTGCTTCCTGTGCTTTTGCAATAGCATCGCTTTTAGGATTTCGCAATATCATTCCCTGTTGTTTTTCCTTCAATTCCATCATGACCTGTTTCACATTCGGATTATTATAGAAAAAACCTCTGGAAAGTCCTGTTAATTTTGTAAGTTCAGCAACTGAAATTTTTATATTTTTTCTATACATTGTTTCAATAGCTGTTATTGCTGTTTCCGTCATTTCTGCACTTTTTTCTTTTGCCAGTGCTACCATTTTATCGTGTTTCTGCATTTTCCTTTTCCCTCCTGTATTGTGCTAATAATTCATTCATTTCATCTCGTACAGCCTTTGTATCCTCCGCTAATGCTTCGTTTCTTAACCGCCGATAATGTGGTATGGTTCGTGTATCCTTATGCCCCAACAGCCTTGCAATGCTATCATCATCTAATTTCATTTCTGTAAGTTTTACTCCAAAAGTGTGTCTAAAACGATGTGTACGAAACTCAAAATAATTTCCATTATCATCCCTGATATCATTTTCATAAATCATGATATTTACATGATATTTCAGCATTGAATCTGTATATAATTTCCCATTATCTTGCAGAAAAATATATTCTGAATCTGGATGGTCCTTTTCTGAAACTTCTATTGCTTTTCTAATCACTTCTGCCAGCTGATCGCTGACTGGTCTTTTGTATTTCCTTGTTTTATGCTGGAGAATAGTTATAAAATAATGCCCAGATTTCTCAGATAAGCAATCCCTTCGCAAAGTCAACGTATCCTCTATTCTTGTACCGAGCATCTGATGTATTATTAGACATCTTCCTAACTGGGGCTTTAATTTTGTTAATGCACTATTAAATCTCCTGATTTCTGCATCTGAATACGCTTCTGGCAAAGCGTTGTCATATGCTCTGCAATCACTGGACAGAAAAAGATTGCATAAATTTTCTATTTCCAGTTCCCGCCCAATTTCATCCAGCAGATTATCCAAAACCGACAGTTCTGTTGTGTAACTGACTGATGTAAGACCGGTATCCGTTTTTATATAAACCAGATAATCTTCTATCATATCCCTGCTAATTTCTGTAAAATGCTTTACTTCTGGAAACCGATCATACATAAATCTAGCAAACCGACGGAATCCACACAATTCGCCTTTTATACTACCCATTGCTTTTGTCTGGCAGTGGCTATACAATATTCTCTTTATTATCTCTTTAAATTCTCTCTGCCTAATCTCACGAAAATCTAATCTATATCTTCCACGAATCGGATTACTCCTTGGCACAATATCCAGCTTTCTCATATCCCATACATCTTTTTCATTTTCTGGAATATCTGCTGTTTTACACTTCACAACATACTCATAATACATTTTCAGAAAAGAAACCTGAGCGCTATTTTGTTGCTCAACATTCCGCCTATCCGGTCTATTTCTTCTAACGTACAGCGCCAATCCTTTTTTATATAAAAATGCTTTATAGCTTCTCTCCAGTTCTTCCCATTTTTTATCAGTAATGCTGCTACAGCTTGTACACTTCTCATTCAGAAATTCTTTCAACAGATCAAATCTGTAAATATCATTTACGGCTGTTGATAATGATAAACGTCTACATCTATCATCGATATACCCATAAATCTCATCCTGTATCTTTTCATTACGAATCTCTGATATGTAGTACACCCTGTTTTCCTTCCATTTCAGCCCAGCCAACTGTTTTTCTGTAGCTTGTTGATAACAGTCATAAGAAATCAAATTAATATTACCTTTCATCATCTTCTGCTCCTTTCAATTTAAATGACTGATTTCTTGAAAAATATTTATCTTCAGCCGATACAATACGTTCCGGCATGAAATCAATGTACTGTTTTGTCATATTCTCACTTGAATGTCCCAGATAATCTCGTACCCCTTGTATAGAAACTCCATTTCCGTACATTGAAGTTGCAAGGTTATGTCTGTAATCGTGTGCTCTAAAGATATAATCTCCACAGGCAATCCCACGAGCCTTACACTCCCGAATCATCTGATTTGAAAATGTCTGTCCATTAAATGCACCACCTTTTTTATTTTTGAATAAATACTCCCCATTTTTTATTCCGTACTTTTTTTCATAATCGTTCACCAGTCCAACCAATAAACTCGGAACAGGAATGACTTTTTCCCTCCGCATTTTGCTTTGATATATGCGCATCCAATTCTCATTGCCTTGTGAATAAAAGGCTCCCGATTTTATTGTACAAACCTCGCTTTTCCTAATTCCTGTGCAAAACAAAATCAAATACATCAACTGTAAATGCTCTGGGAATGCCGGCAACTCCTTAATCAGATGAGCAATTGTTTTTTCTGGAACACTTCTTTCGTTGTGTTCTGGAAAACCTTTTTTTAAAAATCGTTCCGGATAAAACTTCAACACTTCAATATTTTTCATTTTCAAAAACTGTAGAAATGTATGTATATGAGTTATATATCGGTTAAACGTGGAATATTTAATATCGGATACATCCAAAATAGATACATAATCCGCTATATCTTGTATCTCCAGTTCAGTTACTTTCTTACTCTGTCCATCCAGATATTTTAAAAATTGTGAAATAAAACTTATTGTATTTCGGATATTTGATAAAGACAGATCAGATATCCCAACTAAATATTTTGCGTATAATTGTAAATACCAACGATTTTCTTTTTCGTAAATATTAATAAATGAAAGGCTTTTAACAGGTGAACTGGCATTGATTCTTGATTTATCAAACTGAAACCTATCCATATACCAGATACATGCTTGCCAATTTATCTCTGAATCTGTTAGAAATAACGTTCTTCTCGCAAACTCAACAATCTTAGAAGCCTGTTTTTTTATAATTTCTGACTCCTTGTTTAAATACAGATAAAATCTGTTTTCATCTGCCTGTTCCATTTCTTCAATATCATCTATTCCGTACTTATCGCAAAACCGTACAAGTGCTTTTAATGGTTCTAAAAAATATCTTCGATGTCTTTGTACCTTATCCATATTCAGAATTTCACACAGCAATATTTTTGTCTGTCGCACCAACTGTGATGAATGTATCCTCGTTAAGTCCCATAACAAATCATTCTTATCGACCACCTGACGGAAAGATTGTGCTTTCTTCTTATTGGGGACATACAGCAAAAACAATTTGTCTTGCTTAAAAAACTCCTGTTCTACAGAGAAAGGATTTCCTTGTGAATAGACATCCGGCATATTTTCTATTTTTAAACGATCAAATAAGCTCATTAATTCCACTTTATATTTTTCTGAAATGTCCTCTTTTTCAAGAGACTCCATATACATTTTTCTCGTTTCATAGTTAATATCTGCAGTACACTGTATATCTGTATACTGAAAGAATTTATATAACCGGTTATAGTATTTTGCTTCTCCATTCGTAACTAAAGATATTTCTTCCTTTAATTTCTCAGATATTTTTTCCTGATATAACTTCGGAACAATTTTTAATACTGCCAAGGTAATCCCTCCTTCCTTTTACAGAAAATCTGCAATTTGGTATAAATCTTCATTATTTGAGTAGTATTGATCTGTTGCTTCTATCAATCGTTCATTATTTTCACCCAAGTATTTAATGGTAGTTTCAACTTTCTTATGCCCCAGGGCAAAACGAATGTCATTCAAATCCCATCCTTCTTTTCTTCTTTCCTCCGCAAAATAGTGTCGGAGCTGATGCGGATGGGAATTGATATCCGTTTTTTTGGATAGTCTTTTCAACATGCTATACACAGAATCCGCATCTAATGGCTCTCCTTTGTTTTTTACAGTCAATTTTGTAAATAGATACTCCGAGTTCATCAGACTTTTTCGATTATCAGAAATGTACTTAACCAAGAACTCAAAAGTTGTATTACTTAACAAAGCCATTCTATATTCTGCATTTTTTGCTCTTGCCAAGTTGGTATTGGATTCACGATACCTTACCCGAACCGTCCTTCTTTCAAAATCAATATCTTCGGTATAATGGATTCCCAAAATTTCCCCTAATCTAAGACCGGTTTCTGCCATCATTGCTATCAGCAATCGATCTCTATCATTCGTACAGGCATTTATCAGCTCCTGTATTTCTTCGGATGTTATTTCTTCCAGATTAGGTTCTTCTTCTTTGAAGAAACCTTTAAACGAATTCACTGCATTTTGATGATTTACTCCCATACTGTCAAAATACGATACTTTTTTTACTCGTAAGACTTTAAGCATTGGCAAAACATCTTCCAGTGCCAAAAACTGGTAGTATCTGAAAACTGCACCAAGATACATATTGCAGGTCTTATTGCTCGTTTGTGTATTATGCTCAGTATGCTTTCCACTCTTAACCCAATACAAGAAATCAATAAAATGTTTATTCTGCTCTGAATAGGATAGCAATGTAATCTCATCCAATCCTATCGTTTGCTCCTGCAGATAATTGTAATAATATGAAAGTGCGAAGGCTGCGGATTTTACAGTATTCGGAGAAGCATTAATCTGATCCAGATGCTTCAAATACTTTGATGGAAGAATTTCAATTTCTTCAATATCAGAAATAATCAAAAAACGTGGTCTATTATCTTTTAAAATCGAAACAACCCTATATTTCAATCCACATCCCTCCTTCCTTTCGTTTTGATTTATTTGACTTCTTTGACTTCTTAATTCTACATTATACACAAAGAAGTCAAAATGTCAATTACGTTTTTGATTTCTTTGACTTTTGCAAGAATATCAATAAAGCATTTTTTGATTTCTTTATGTTTTAAATTGATTTTTAGGGATATAATTGATAAGATAAAATACAAGAAGTCAATTTATATAAAGTCAAAGAAGTCAAGAGGAGATTTGCATGAACGAATTTATATCAAATTCAGGCACACTAATAAATCCTGACAGCGTTTACGATCAGGAAAGATTCATCAATATACTTCAAATCATTTTACAGAAAAAAACACAAAAAGAATTATCTGAACAAACAGGCTTAAATAATGCAACCATTTCACGAATGCTCAACGGTGCCCGATCTGGAAGACCATATAAAAGCACTATTGATAAAATTGCAAAAGCCATTGATAATCCAGAACTTATCCAAGAGTTATATGATGCAACGGGATATTCTTCTAAGAAAATACGGGAACGAAAAAAGATAATTGCAGACAATGGATTTTCTCTGGATCTCTCTACTGTTCAGGTGCATGAAAAATTTTTTTCTACCTTAATGCGTGGACTTTCCATGATGACAAGTCTGCATAAAGTTGAATGGACAATAAAATCCGGAACACCCAGATCATACGATTATTTAATTGAATTAAAAGAGGGAAATATAGATTATTGGTATATTAGATATGTAGATAGAATTACTTCTGATGAAGAAAGAAAAAAAGCCTTAACTGCCATTTATGGAGAATTTGCAAAATTGAAATTGGGCGGAAAAATCAAAGTTTCTTGCGCCACTCCTTCTTACGAAGATTATGATTATTTTGTTACAATTCCGCCATATCAATTAAATACAAATGCTTCAATTATACATTTTGATTCTGAACTCGAAAGATTTGCAGACGAAACCTTTTTAGAGACAGCTTTACCACTTAAAGAAAATATTCCTGTTAAGGATTTTTGTAATCTTACCGAATCACTGATACTATAACTTTTTGATTTTATCACAGAGAGAGTTACTTATGGCTCTCTCTTTTTTTAACACTTCCTCCTCCCACGTTCCAACTCATTATGGCTAATCATTTTCTAAAGCAAGTATCGCCTAGAGTAACTCAAAATCCCTTTTCTGGATTATGATTCTCTGACAAACTTGATAGAGATTACGATTCTCCATACCCTCAATATCACAAAATATCAAATTTTGCTATTAGCTCATAATAAATTTTCGCAGCTTTCTGTTTTTACACTCATGGTTATCAAAAGCTTTTTTTAACCATCTGCTTCTATCGACTACAGATTTAAAATTTTATTATTCAAAAAAAATAAAAGTGCATTCCACAAAAATACCTATCACCAAAAATATAATGGACACTTCTATTCATTATATTTGCACCGACAACTAGAAGTTGTTTTCCTGCCAACGCCTTTCCAACAGCATAAACTCCCAATAGCATTTTGATGATATAAAAATACTTCTTTCATCGTTGAAATAAAATCCCTTGTAAATAGAATATATGTGGAATCTCTGTTTCTCATAAGTTTCTCAATTACCCCAGAGCAAGATCCACCTGTGTTTAACAATATTGTCTTTCCGACAAATATTCTTTCATCAGGTTTATATCTTGCTGGGGATTCCCCAAACCCATTCTTTCTATTTATGCCGAGATTACTGTACACATTAGAGCAAGATCCACCCCGGTAATACCATATCGCTATTTTAGCATTATGGCATTTTCCGGATGTTGGAATCTTGCTAAGGATTGTGCTCCCTAGTTCCTCACATTCAGCATAAATATATGATTGGTTCCTCGAATTTCTTCGGTCACAGCACAGGGAGAAAAAATAGGCTAAACAGCCCTATATCCCTGTGAAATCACCATGTGATTATAAAATAGCAAGGACAGGAAGTGTGGATACACTTCCGCAAAATTGCCAATTTCGGAGCCATATCCAAAATTGAAAAATACATAAAAATCAAAAATCCGAAACCTTACTCGATATCCAAATTTATAATTTTTACAGATTACAAAAAAACCAATATGAAAATTATACAAATTTTGTAACACATGTAAAATTCCCATATTGGTTTTCATTCATCTTTTATGGATTTGGAATATTCTATGTTTTCAAATATTTTACTTTGAGCAAAAAACAGCTCTATAAACTTTTATCATTGCATTTTCTGGTATAATTTCATCAACTCTCCCACACAATCTGCTTCCGTCATTTTTGTACTAAAGCCATACGCAGCCATAACAGCTTTATCATTTGCAGTATGTGCTCGTCGTAACTCGGCTGGCATTGTTAAAGGATCATATAAAGCCGCAAGATTACTACTAGGATATAATGTTCTTGCTTTCAAAATTTCCTGTGCCGATTTTTCAATTTGTTCCCGATTCTTCTCCGTTACTACAGGCCACGGAAAATTGTTATACACTATTGTGTTTGAATAACTATAATCACTTTTTAATCTTCCACACACTGCTCGCATCCATGCCATGTGAACATTCGACATCAATACACCAAATTCATAAAATGATGCATTGGGCATAGTGAATAATTTGTCTCCCGGAATAATTTCACCATCTAAATAATCCATTGGAATATATCTACGATTCTGAGAAGAAACTTTGGGAATCGCAATATATTGATTTTTATGTTCAAGTATTGATGCAAATAAAGTTGGATTCTCAGCCGCTTTTTTTGTGTTCGCTCTTGTACTACTAAGTCTAAATTCACGTACTTTATTCACTCGTTCTAATATCATCGGACATTTTTTTAATAATCCAGGATCAGCTCCAACAAGCCAAATACAATATCTCGGCTTTCGATCAATAAAATCTTTTCCCATCATATAATGTCTAAAAAACGGAGAAGCCTGTGGTTCTTTTTCCAAAAACTCTTCCTTTTCCTCTTCCGTCAATATTAAAAATCCACCATCAATTGCTTGCCCACCTAATGCTATTTCAGGAACATTACACAATGGTTTCATTCTTTTTTCAATGAATATATTTTCTGCATCAAGCAAATATCCATTAATATTATTCGCCGGAATTGCGTTCTCACCTGAATAAATTATTTTCTGCTTATTATTTACAGCTCTGCTAAAGCCAACAATTACACAATGAACATGCGCTTTTATTGACGCTTCACTATCCCATATAAATGTTCTGTATGCAAAATCAATGTGTACACCTGATTCAAAAAGCGGTTTCCAGAGAATCGAAACACTTTCTCCCTGTGTAATTGAATTAGTTGATACCAATGCTGCTCTGATATTATAATTTCCCATATAGTCAGCCGCTTTTTTATACCAGCAACTAACATAATCAAGATTTCCTATACTCTTCCATCCTTCAAATATCTTCTCAACATCTTCCTTCTGCTCCGACGCCATCCAACGTGCTCCTACAAATGGCGGATTTCCCATTATAAACGATAATTTTTCTGCAGGAATTACATCATTCCAATCAATTCTTAATGCATTTCCTTCTGTAATATTTACATATGTCTTTAAAGGAAGAAAATCGTCATTAAATCCATACACAATATTTTTCGTTTCTTCCAACATTTGAGATTCTGCAATCCATAAAGCCGTTTTCGCAACTGTAACTGCAAAATCGTTAATCTCTATTCCATAAAATTGCTGAATAGAAACTCTAATTGGATTATTTACCTCTACCAATGTCATTTGTCCGCCAACTTTTTCCTTTATCACCTCATTCTCCAAACGACGAAGCGACAGGTATGTTTCTGTAAGGAAATTTCCGGAACCACACGCAGGATCAAAAAATGTAAGTGATGCCAATTTATTTTGGAATTCTTCCAATTTTTTATCTCTGGTACGCTTCACTTGAATTGCTCTAATACTATCAAATTCCTTCTGCAAATCTTCCAAAAAAAGAGGACTAATAACTTTATGAATATTTTCAATAGATGTATAATGCATTCCTCCTGAACGTCTGGTCTCAGGATTTAATGTAGATTCAAATACCGCTCCAAATATAGTTGGAGAAATATCACTCCAGTCAAAATCTTCTGACGCTTTTGTAAGAAGTAATTCTTTAATTTTCTCTGTAAAAGGTGGTATCTCAATAGTTTCATCAGCAAATAACCCACCATTTACATACGGGAACTGAGCAAGTTCTTCCTCTAAATACTCGTCTCGCTCTGATACAGGTGTATCCAATATCTTAAATAATTCTATTATAGCTCTCCGGCAATCCTTTACTTCATATGTTTCCAAATAATCATGGAACATATTTCTCTTTCCAAAAATACCAGCATCTTCTGCATACAAGCAAAAAACAATTCGCACACATAAAGCATTCAGGCTCTTTAGTTTATGCTCTCTTTTTTCTCTCTGCTCAAGTGTTTCATCCTTTTCCTTAATATCTGGTATACGATATTGTTTTAAAAACGCATCATAAATAAGCCCAACAATACCTCCTGCTTTTATTGATACTTCCATTTCATGCGATATTGTCTTTACTTCCTTTTTCACCAAGAAGTCCAACAATGGATATTTGCTTTGTAATTCATCTAAAGCAATCTTTGTCGGTTCTGGCTGTTTCTGGTTCATATCATAAATCCAAATTTCAGCAAAATTTGACGTAACAATCCACCGAGCTCTTTCATCAAAAGTCAGCTTTCCATTATATCTGTCTGCCTGTTCAAATGGAGTAAGATCAACATCTCCTGAATTCCTGATTTTCTGATCCAATGCTTTTCCAAGACTCTTCTGTTCAATAATTACTCGTGTTTCAGGAATATACACATCAATACGTTTTGTATTTCCATCAATTACAACTTTCTTTTCAAAGTTCAAACGTTCTGTCACATTATCCATTCCCAAAACATTCGTCAATAAATCAATCCAATAAGAACGTCCATCTTCATCTTCTTTCCCTTTTCCCATCCATCGGTTTACAAATTGACGGGCAGCCTCTCTTTGTTCTGCATCTGTCATGCTTTTTTCCTCCTAAATAATCGTGCATTCACAAATCTTTCTCCGACTATTTTTACATATCATATCCACAGTATATCATAAAATTATTACAGAACAGCATTCATATATCATTATTTGTATTGTGTCTGCACACAAGGAACTTCTACCGCCAAATCATAATAATATTGATACATGATCATGTTATCTTTTGCTTCTATATACACTCTCTGAGCTTCTTTCAGCAAGTTATTCCAAATATCTTTCCATTCACTAGGAGCCGAATCTAAAAACCACATATTATTAAATGACATTTCTATCGTCCCCCATAAATCATCTTCTTTACGCTCAGTTTTTATATTCATCTGCATATTTCGTGCAATTTCCAATGCATCTTTTTGTAAAAAAGTGAATTTCACTACTTTTTGAGGATCTGGAACTTTCTTAAAACGACGCATATGAGCTTCTGCCTTTTTAATAATTGTTTCCAATTGTTCATCATGCCATTTTTTATCCTCTAGTATCTCTTCTTCTGACATTTGCGCTTTTTCTTCATTAATTTCTCTTTGCATTTCTTCCAATTCATGCTGTGCAATATCATAATATTTCTTTTCAATCACCATAATCTCTCAACTCCATAAAAAAAGAAACAGTCAACATTTTCGTTACAACTGTTTCCTTTATTTTTGAAGTCCCCGGAGCATTTGTATCACTACATTCTGTTCTTTTTCATCAAGATTATTCCAAATATTCAGAACCTCTTGTTGTGATTCTGATAAGCTTACTGGAACATCCATTCCGGCAAAGAATTGTGCCATTGTTACTCCCAGTGCATCACATATCTTTTCTACAGTAGGCATAGTTGGTAAACTTTCTTTAGCAATAATTTTTCCAATCGAAGATTGAGATATACCAGTCAATTGTGACAGCCGATATTTACTCATATCACGTTTTTTACATAAAGCTATAATATTGTCCGCAATATAATCCTCTGTACGCAAGTAAATACACCTCTTTCCGATAGTAGTTACCTTAATTGTAACTAGAAATCCGCAAAATTATTAGAGATGTATCTTACAAGTATTTACTAAGGGAAACAGTAGTATTAAAACAAAAAAAATAGAACTATATAAAGTTGTATTCCATTAATGTCAGCTTATTATCTAAATGCTCATATTCTCTTTGTATTTCTTCAATTTTATCATATAGTTTCAGCACTGTCGAACCCTTTATCATTTTATTCTCTTGGCACATCAGCCGGAATTTTTCTTTGTACTCCCGCAGTACTCTTCCTTTTTCCTCTAATTCCTCCAGTGTTTTGATTTCCTCTTTATCTGCCATGTATTTTCCTCCCAGACATAATTTTTAATACATAAATGATAACCCTTTTTTCGCTGTTGTTCAATTACAACTTATCGCCTTTTTCTCCCATCAATCGACAATCTTCTTTTTGCTATATACATATGATATACTTCTCTTTATACAACCAATTGCTGTTGTGTAGCTCACCATTTTTTCTATCTACAACACAAAAAAGTCAAGTTGTGATGGAAAGGAGGTGAGGACATGGAAATAAATTATGCACTTATTGGCAAACGTATAAGAGAAACCCGCAAACAACGAGGATTATCTGCCGAGGAGCTGGCTGAAATTGCTGATCTTTCTACTGTTTATATAAGCTATATTGAAAATGCCAAGCGTAAACCCAGTTTAGAATCTTTAATCAAAATTAGCAACGCACTTGAAATTACTATTGATGAATTACTCTATGGGAACTTGTTATACAATCCTACGGAATATCAAACTGACATTGATTTATTGATGGCAGATTGTACCAGCACTGAAAAACGTTACATATTCGAGGTTCTTTCAGCCATAAAAAACATTTTACGAATCAATGATTGGCATCTATCCTCAAAACACAATTACGATGCTGATAACCCGAATGATTATTAAATCATTCAATAACAATCAAATATCTATTTCTACATAAACCATCCGTTAATCACTTAACCGATGGTTTATGTCTTTTTCAATCCAAAAATTCTATGATAGTTATATCAACTATAAAGGATGTCGCTATTGATGAAAGAAAGTGAAGAACGAAGCAGTAATATTGATGAACAGAAAGCCAGAATCCGGCAAAGATACAAAGGTATTGATCCAGAAGAACTGGAAGTAATTCCGGCACTTCCACCAGAGGATATTTTTAAAACAGAAAAAAAACTACGAGTAGCTGTATATGCAAGGGTATCTACGGATGATCCACGCCAAACATCCTCATATGAATTACAGAAAAATCATTATCAGGATGTAGTAAATAAAAATCCGAATTGGATGCTTGTAGAAATATATGCCGACGAAGGCATTTCCGGCACTTCGCTTCAACATAGAGATGCATTCAAAAAAATGATTAAAGATTGTGAAGGCGGAAAAATTGATTTAATCATAACAAAAAGTGTATCCCGATTTGCAAGAAACGTTGTTGACTGTATCCGATATGTACGAGAGCTTTCTTCACTCCGTCCACCCGTCGGTGTATTTTTTGAAACAGAGCATTTAAATACTCTTGATCCCAAAAGCGAAATGATTCTGTCATTCATGTCAACACTTGCGCAGGAAGAAAGTCATACCAAAAGTGAAATTATGAATTCTTCCATTGAAATGCGTTTTCGTCGGGGAATATTCCTTACACCTCCTCTGCTCGGATATGACCAAGACGAAAATGGAGATCTTGTAATCAATCCACATGAAGCTAAAATTGTGCAGCTTATTTTTTATATGTATCTTAATGGAAGCAGTACTCAACAAATTGCTGATTCTTTGACAGAACTCGGTTGTAAAACAAAAAAGAATAATGATGTCTGGTCATCCAGTACCATACTACAAATCCTTCAAAATGAACGCCATTGTGGGGATGTTCTTGCGAGAAAAACATGGACTCCGAATTATCTTGACCATAAATCAAGGAAAAACAATCAAGACCGTAATCAATACAGAAAAGTCGGACATCATGAAGCTATTATCTCCCGAGATGATTTCATAGCTGTTCAAAAATTAATTACAAATGCGAAATATGGAAATAAAGAGATTTTACCAGAATTACATGTGATACAAGAAGGCTCTCTAAGTGGATTTATAAGCATTAATCCAAGATGGTCTGGATTTAAATCCAGAGACTACTTTGAAGCATCTCAAAGCGTCCTTAAACCGGCAAATATGAATGCACCTGATACAATTACTGCTTCCGCCGGTTCCTTCGATTTAAGAGACTATGAAGTTGCTAGAGGACAATTTTTCTCCTCGGTTGGTCGGATTTCTGTTTCTTTTTCATATAAACAGATCTCTTTTAACAAAGATGCTATACGGAAATTTCCAAACATAAAATTTGTCGAAATGCTAATACACCCGAGCTCAAAACTACTTGCTATTCGACCATGTTCCTCTGAAACAAAAAATAAAGTGCAGTGGTCACGTCTCAAAGATGGTCAACTTATTCCAAAACCAATTTCCGGTGCTGCATTTTTGCCAACATTATACGAGATATTTAAGTGGGACAAAAAATGCAAATATAGAATATTAGGAGTTGCTCACCAAAAAGACAATGAAAATGTCCTTATTTTCAACATGGACGATACAGAAATACGAATCCCGACAAGTACCAACGACGTATCCGCCCCCAATAACAACACGCCTGATACAATATCTGATTCTAAGAGTGTGTTAGCTTATCCTGCCGACTGGATGAATAGCTTCGGTAATAATTACTATACTCAGTCTCAAGCGCCAGAATTAACAGAATTTACAGTGGACAAAAACTGGCAAACTGCTTCAGAAAGTAAACCTTATAAAGAACCCGAGCTACAAACCACTCCCAAAGAAACCATTATACAAAATATAAAGAATATTATTACAGAAATTAAAGGAGACACCCAATGAGCGAGCAACCTATAAATCAATGGAATATGACTACAGAACCTTCTGATATGATGAAAATCAACACACCTATGCCAATAACAGTCGCACCCAGCCCCTCAAATCAAATGGAAGTCATTGACAATGATTCTTTCAGCTATGACGGTTATCAAGTTGTACGTGGCGAATTCTTCGCTCATATTTACGAACCTTCGTTTACGTTTAATAACTACAAGGTATCTGTAAATACCGCCTGCATAAAAAAGCTACCCGATGTCGAATATGTGCAAATATTAGTCAATCCCATTGAAAAAAAACTGGCTGTCCGTCCCTGTCGAGAAGAAGAAAAAGACTCTTTTCGTTGGTGTTCCTCTGGAAAAAAGCGTTCGCCAAAACAAATCACCTGTCGAATTTTCTTTGCTAAAGTGATATCTCTCATGGATTGGAATCCTAATTATCGGTACAAGATTCTCGGCAAATTAATTCGTTCTGGCAATGAAATACTGTTCATTTTCGATTTAACTTCACCTGAAATATTTCCTCGTACACTAAAAGACAATGGAACTGTAACCACTGCTAGGACACCTTCTTATCCTGAAGAATGGAAGAATCAATTCGGTATTCCAGTGGAAGAACATCAGAAATCAATGCAAGTCAATATATTTGAAGGCTACGCAGTATTTGACATACAAGAAAAGAAGAAGGCAACTGATAAATCCATAGAAAAAGCAAAAGAACCATCAACAGCAGAAAGTGAGGAAAAATCCTATGAACAACAAACACTCTTCCCATCCACTAATATGTATTGACTTTAAAAAGAATCGTATACGAATCCACCGCAATACACTCCGTCAAATTGGTAACCCAGAATATATTCAACTTCTTGTTAATCCTGATCAAAAAATGATAGGTATAAAGGCTAGTTGTGCAGAGGATAAATTGGCACATAAAGTTAAGGATTATTTTGTCATCAATGGTAACAGTTATGAATTGTACAGCCGAGAATTACTATATTCACTTTCCCAGCTTAACCTTTCTTGGGAGAAATTTAACATTTTTCGTTTAGAAGGCAATATTTACCCAGATAAGAAAATAGCTCTATTTTCCATGGATAACATCATCACAAAACTGCCACAAACAAAATTCAAATCAGAAATAATGGGAGATGAGTATGCGCAATTATAGTATATATACATTAAAAACAAAACTAGAATTCACCAATTTGTATCAATATCTCAGTGAAAAAGATTATAAACAACTTGAGCAACAGATATTATGTCATTCCTATCACACCCCCATCTGCACATGGAATGGTATTGTCATTAATGGTATAGAAGCATATGAATTATTTCGTAAACACAGTATTCCTTTCCGAATAAAAAGACTCCATTTTTCCAGTAAAGAAGATGTAATTTCATGGATATGTACTGACCAACTTAAACGAGAGGATTTAACCAATATCAATAAAAAATACCTGATTGGGAAAAAATATGATGCTGAAAAAATTTTAGTTTCAAGACAACTTTCATCTACGAATATATCTCATATTTCCGGTGCAAGCATCGCAGCAAAAAAAATATCCGAAGAATGTAATGTAGCAATGGCTACCGTTTACAAATATTCTGCTTACAGTAGTGCACTAGATATAATTGATGAAAAAGTTCCGGATCTTGTCAAACGAGTTCGTTCTGGTCAGCTTTGGATTTCCCAAGCTAATATTATTGAACTTTCAGGATTATCAAAAGAGCAGCTTTTAAGTCTAAATAACTACCTTCTTGCCGAAAAGATAGAACATCTCAGTTATCATGATATGAAAAGGGAATTACTGTGGAATAATTACGCCAAACCGAAATTAAAGAAAGAATCTTCCGTTTCTATTCCATCTATACGCAATCTGCCACAATTTGATCCAGATGCGGAAATTGCAAGTCTTACGTTGACGATTCCCTCATGGAACAGTTCTATCGAAAGAGTATTAAAAGTTTCAGATTTTAAAATTGCATCTGATACAGCAAAATATAAGCTTAAATATCAGCTTATGTGCCTAATATCAACCACAAATAATATTTTGAAAAAATTGGAGGAAATATAATTATGGATGGAAATACCGAAGATTTACAAAAGTTTGTTCCCCAAGTGCATTTTGAGCAAATACCTATTAAAAATTTATGTTCAAATCAAGATTACCAACGTAATCTTTCTATCAAACACGTTCAGCGTGCTGCAGCTAATTTTGACCTTTATCAGATAAACCCTGTAAAAGTAAGTAGACGTGATGGGATAAATTATGTGTTCAACGGACAACACACTATAGAAATTGTCGCTCTCGTCTCTGGATCAAGAGAAACTCCTGTCTGGTGCATGGTTTATGATGATCTTGTTTACACTCAAGAAGCAGATATTTTTGCAAATCAGATGAAATATGTCAAATCGTTACTACCTTATGAAATATTCATGGCTAATATTGAAGCTGGTAATGATAGAGAACTTATTATTCGTGACCTTGTTGAATCATATGATCTCTCTATTACTTCTTCCTCTCGCCCCGGAGGTATATGTGCTGTATCCACTTTAATTAATATCTATGAAAAATATGGTTTTCACACTCTTGATCGTGTTTTACGCCTTTGCGTTGCCACATGGGAAGGCGCGCCTATGTCCTTTAGCTCCAATATGCTTAATGCTATTGCCCGTCTGGATAATGCTTATGGAGAAACAATGAAAGATGACACATTTAAAGAAAAAGTAGGACGTGTCTCTGTCAGAGAAATCAGTCGTACTGCCAGAGAACGTCGTGCCGGTTCATTAGGGTTTGCAGAAGCTCTTTTACTAGAATACAATAAAAAATCCAAGTATTCACTTCCTTTTGAGAAATTATACACTCATAAAACACCCAAAAAAAGAGAACAATCAACTGAAGATGAATCCGGTCAAAGTTCCACTCCAGAAGGTCAGTTAGATTTATTTTCTACGGATCAGGACAACACTCAGGCTCTGCCAAACGAATAGCGCAGAGCCTTCAGCCTTCGTTCTATCCATACTTTCAAAAGAATACCCTACTCTAAGACTCCCTTTCATGCAAGCACTATTTTATCTTATTCCAAATTCATCATCCGCTCCATCCGCCACCTTATATATGAATATCCATTCCAAATATTTGCTTTTACCGGATACTCTTTCCTGTAAACAAATACAGTGTGATATTTAACAAAATGCATTCTACACCAGTTATGTATATCCTTCATATATATGTTATTTATACCGTTCACCCACTGTTCTAAAAACCATATGTCTTTATCTGACAATAACTCCATTATGAACAGTACATTATAATATTGAATGACACCTACTCTCTTCCTTTCCTCTATTAACCTTTTACACAATAACCTATACTTAATGTTCATATCGTTCCTATGCCTTCCCTCTAATCTATATTTTCCATCCTTATATACGTTATATATATAATTGTTATATAGTACATATAATAGCCTGAAGCATATCAAGCGCCTCTGCACCTCTGCACTCGCCCACTATAATCCTGTCCGGTCTCATACGAAGAGCCGTCCTGATAAGATCTCTTATTGTAATTGGAGTAACCCCATCGGTATTTGCATTTCTGGTCTCAAGCCTTACTATATTTTTAGCTCCCAGAAGCTGCAGCTCCGCTGAGTCTTCAATTGTAATAATTCTCTCATCATCAGGAATATATTGTGACAGAGCATTCAGGAAGGTCGTTTTTCCGGAGCCTGTACCACCGGAAATAAATATATTGTATTTGGCCTGCGTCAGTATCTGTAGAAGCCTTGCCACATCCGGCGAGAGAGCTTCTATCTCAACAAGCCTCTCCATGCTCATAGGATGCTCCGGAAACTTTCTGATTGATACAGCCGAGCCGCCTATAGATATGGGGTTTAGCACTATATTTACCCTGGAGCCGTCACTAAGCCTGGTATCAACTATCGGTGATGCCTGATTTACAACCCTGTTATGGCGTCCTACAATCTGCTGTATTACATCCTCCAGCTTCTCTTCCGATGAAAAATGACCCTTGAACCTTTGGATTCTTCCGGCTTTTTCATAGAATATATCATTGGGACCGTTTACCATAATTTCAGTCACATCCCTGTCATCCACCAGCTCCTGTAGCACATCAAGCTTACGCAGAGAGTTGAATATGGTGCGCTCAAGCTCTGCCCTATCCTTTATGGTCATAGGTCTGTCGCGTGCCTCTCTTGAAACCACACTTCCGATTAAATCGCAGATTTCCTCATCACTCAGCTCTCTGGACAAATCCATTTCAGAAAGTATAATATCTCTTATTCTCTGTCCAAAATCATCCAGCACACGAAATACCCCGAGTCATGTTTCTTATGACATCTCCAAACTCATTCCACTTCCACAGCTCTACAAGCTTCTCACATGTAGATACCGGCATCGTAATGAGCGGAGGCTCAATAAGCTTAATCCTCTCAACTACATTGCTTAAGCCTCTTTCAATCAGCTCCTCAGTAAACTCGTACTCTCTCCACTGACTGATTCCGCCCTTTTTCTGCACCAGATAGATATCACTGCATCTGTCAAGGATATCAAAAAAGCCTTTAAATCTTGTTCCCATATTGAGAACTATGCAGTCATAGTGCATTTCCTTGCCAAGCATCTGAAGCAGATTGTTGCAGATTACCGTATTTATCTCACACAGACACTCTGTATTCTCAATCGGATATACATAGTCCAGCTTCTGCTTTCTTCCTATACAGCTGTTTATCCTGTTGGTCGAGTATCGTCCGGATTCGGCCATCACCAATAGCTCGTCCAGATTATGCTCCACACTCTGCTCAAGCATCCGCGATAATCCACTATTCTCCTGAAAATCCATAAGCAGTACCTTTTCATTCTCACTCAAAATAGAGGACAAAGTCATCGCAAAAGGCATCTGATACTGATTATCAGCAAGTGAATACACGCTTATAAGCCTCGTCTGACCTATCAAAGAGCCCTCACTCTTAAGGTCTCTCACCTCACCGCCCACATGCTTTAAAATCTCTTCCACTATGCGGTTTACTTCCTGATATTTTTCCACAAAGTATATACCCTCCTCACTCTCAATAGGTGTTTCCTCAACAATCTGTATCAGTGGGATATACTTGTTATTCCACTGGTCAAGCTCACTTGAAAGCATGATATCTATCTCGCCCTCTAAGTGTTCCAGCTGCTCTTTCATGGTATACATATGTATCTCCAGCTGATCCTTATAATGATTCATGAAATAGCATGTCAGTCTGTCGCCATATTCTGAATCCTCAATATAAATTCCTAGTCTGATTTTTTTCATCTATGGTACTTTAACCCTCCTTCCATCACCTCATGCCGTAAAACCATATATCTGCCATGACCGTTCCCAAAAGCACGTATACCGCGAAACTAACAGCTTTCCCCTGTCCCCGGTACCGCATAAACCTGCCACACAGTATACCGTTTAAGTATAAAAATCCATCCCTCATACGCACAAAGAGCTCCTTTTTAAGCACCATACTTATGAGACCATATCCCGCTGCCGCCACAAAAGCGGCTGCCATGCACAAGGCGGTAAATCTTAAATTTGTAAATGCACATACTACTGAAAATAACTTGATATCCCCGGCTCCTAAAATGCCTGAAAGATATAAGAAATATAAAATGACAACCGGAAAAACTATATCTGGAAGAAACCAGATGATGCTCGCTACCTTGCCCCCCACTAAGCGAAATAGAAACGCACAACCAAGTCCCGTCAGAATCAGCCGGTTACTGATTCTATAATTTTTGAAATCCCCAATTGCTGCTACTGTAAGCAGTATATACAGCATGAGGTGTGATATTAATTTCACAATCACTGTATTTTCATCACCTCTCCTTTCGTGAGACGAATTATAACAACGCAATCCCGATTTTGTCTATAGCTTTTTTTAAAATAAATACTTTTTGTCAGTTATCCACAAAATGCAGCTAAACCCAACACATTAATCCACAGTCAAAACCTTGATTTTACTGGTTTTTCACATGTCAAAAGCACTTTTTACAAAATCTGTGAATAGAAGAAACTCTTTTGCTTATACTTGTATTAAGACTTATTTTGTTGGAGGAATTCATGAAATTATTTAAAGAAACGCCTGTAAATGACGGTTACAAAACCTTACAGGATGACATCAGGAAAACAACAGATGAACTTCAAATTGTATACACTAACCTGGAAAATGTGGTTGAGCCCGATTTAATTGACTACTACATCTATCAGGCCAAGGCTGTTTCCATGCGGTATAAATTTCTATTAAACTGTGCCAAGCGGCTTAATGAGGTTTAATGAGGCTTAATGAACTAAAAAAGAGGCCTCCTACGCAAGGAAGCCCCTGTTATCATCGTTTATAAAGCTCTCTGTGAGCCTGCCCCTTCCATAGGTCATGCCCGCATAGACCTTCTGCGCATTGTCCATAAGCGGAGCCGATTTGTCATCGGCAGCTGCGGTCTCAAAGCTAATTCTTAGCTTTTTCATAATGCTGTCGGCCTCATCCACCACCGACACATCAAGTGAGTAAAGCACTGTGGAAAAAAGCCTCTTGCAGTATGAGTACAGTGGATAAAGCTGTCCTGCGAGAGGATACTTAAAGTCAAGTGCCCCCATCAGCTCATCAAGTGCCGCCTGTACATCCGCCACTGCCTTTTTCAAAGCTGCCCTGTCATTTGAAGCCAGGGCAGCTTTTACATCTTCTGAAAATCCAAAATATATATCATACATAACAAGCACAAGCCCACCATTGTTGCACTCACAAAGCCTTCTGGTGAGCTCCTGCTTCAATTCATTTTTCATTGCTTATTACCTCGACAATAATGAAAGTACCTGCTGTGGCAGGTCATTTGCCTGAGACAACACTGAGATTCCGGCCTGGTCGAGAATATTCTGTGCTGCGTATTCCGTCATCTCGGTTGCCATGTCGGTATCCATGATATTGGAATATGCACCGGTCATGTTCTCAGAAGTCTCAGAAAGACTGCTTTCAGCCGATTCCAGACGGTTCTGGAAGGCTCCTATACTTGAGCGCACACCTGAGACATACTCTATCGCCTCATCAAGTGTAGACATTGCCTTGTCTGCACCACCCTTTACCGTCACGTCTACCGTATCCAGATACAGTGTCTGTGATGATACCTCAGGTATCCTGATTTTCATCTCCTGACCCTCGTTTGCACCAATCTGCACAGCCATATTTCCAATATCGGAAATATCTATCTGCAAATCCCTGCTTCCCGCTGTCATATCCATATCACTGCTCAGTAGAAAATCCATTGAAAATCCACTGTTTCCTACCACATACACCCTGTTACCGTCTGCTCTTATTGTCTTGTCCGACAGATTTTCTCCGCCTGTAACCACGGCATCCTTACCATTACTTTTGAGCTGCATATTTCCACTTCCATCGTCAGCATTCTCATAGCCTGCACCTGCCAGAGCCTTAAGCGATGAAGAAAGAGATATATTTACTGTGCTGTCGCTGCCATACTCATTGGATAAAAAGCTGATGCTATCACCATTCACCTGCATAGTAGTACCGGCTGTGGTCGCTGCCTTCTGCAACGCCTGGATATATTCATCCTGAGTCATATCTGCCTTCACCGCCACACTCACACCGTTTATGGAAATTGTTCCCTCTGTGTCTGGCTTTGTGGCAGACGCGAGGCTTCCTGTTGCCTGTGTTGCGAGCGAATTTACTGTGAGCTCATATTTATCTGACGCCACATTGTCTGAGAAATTGATTCTGGTAATATAGCTGTTCACCTGAGTCATATTGCCATTTGCATCCTTCTGCCTTACATAGACGCGTGTATCACTCGAACCATCAAGCAGTGACTTTGTATTGTACTCCGTATCGCCCGATATTCGGTCCACCTCCTTGGTGAGCTCATCTATCTCTGACTGCAAAGCCTTTTTATCATTCTCAGAATATGTATCTGAAGCGCCCTGTACCGCAAGCTCCCTGATTCTCTGGAGCATGCTGCTTACCTCACCAAGTGCTCCGTCTGCTATTTTCATGACATTCTGCGCATCTGACGAATTTGATTTTGCCTGGTCAAGCGCTTCTATCTGCGCCTTCATCTTGTTGGAGATAGCCATTCCTGCCGGATTGTCCTCAGCTGAATTTATCTTGTAGCCGCTTGAAAGCCTTTTCATAGACTTTGATAATCTGTTTTCTGTACCGAGGAGCTGCTTATTTGCCCTGACAGCACTCATATTCCTGTTTATTTTCATGTGTTTTCCTTTCCTGATAATTTCTCAGGCATCCTTGCTGTAGTATTAACATTCCGTTGTCTAATAAGTATATCGAACTACTCAAAAAAAATCTTTATAGTATAATTTGCAATTAAATGCAAATCGTATTATAATAGGCACATTAAAAGACTAATAGGAGGAAACAATAATGGCTAGAGTTACTAAGGACACTATGATTGGTGATCTTCTTCAGATTGACCAGAACGTGGCACCATTACTTTTAAATATCGGCATGCACTGTCTCGGATGCCCATCATCACAGATGGAGACAATCGAAGAGGCTGCTATGGTTCACGGACTTGACCCGGATGATCTTGTCGTTGAAATCAACACATTCATCGATCACGACCTCGGTTAATTTACGAAAAGACGGCTTGCTTATGCAGGCCGTCTTTTATTTGCAATCAATATTCTGTTAAAGTGCTGCCAGCGTCTGGATGGCAGCTTCTTCAATAATCACATTACCATGCTCCTTGAAAAATGCTTCATTGGCAGGCACATAGTTCTTCTGATATGCGTACTCTGAAATAATATTGCACACTTTGTTGAATTCCTTCGGAGTATGCTCACTCTTGTGGGCCACAAGATAGTACTTATTGCTTGAAGCGTCGCGGTATAAGTCATTTCTGCCGCTGTAAAAGCCGTCAAGCACATGCGAAATCCTGCGCACATCATCAAATTTATCAAAAACAAACAGCTTGACTACGTCAGCCTCAGCCTGTTCTTCTGTAATATCATCAGTGCTCTGCTCACTGTCAGCTGTCTTCTCATTTTCCTTCTTGATACGCTCAAACAGCTCCAAAATATCAGCAGCTCCCTTTATCACCGGAGGCTGTCCTGCATTTCCTAAGTCCGTAAAGTCGTCATCTGCCTCTGAAAACTTTGAAAATCTGGTGTCAAGCTCATCCGGATATTCAACCTTTGTGATGATAAGCACTATAGACTCTGATGGCAGTGGAATTGCCTCCACCATGAGTGGAATATCATTTGTTTCAAAGCCAAACTCGTAATTGGCCTGCTCTACCATATCTTTAAAAAGGCTTTTCGCCTTCGCTGATCCATATGCCAGTTCGCTTATTTTTATATGTCTGTCCTCAAGATCCTCTCTGGTAAGAGTACAGCGGATCTGATTATCATTTACCTTCTCAATTTTCATATTTTTCACATCCTTTTCCGAAAATATCCGTGTAAATCGTAAAACTATTATAATAAACACCTGTCATATTGTAAAGCGCGAGGCCTATTAAAAAAAAATAAAAAAAGTGTTGCAATTATTTTACAGGTATGTTATAAGTTATCCATGAGATGTGCGCTCGACCCAAAAGGAGCGTATGAAAAATACAAATCATTCTTTGTTTGACAAATATGAGATGATTAAAGATCTCGGAACCGGCAGCTCCGGTAGCGTTACGCTTGTCAGACACATATCTATGGATCAGGAGAGAGCTCTAAAGAAAGTTCCTAAAGCTTCTGCTTTCGCCGAATCCGCATTATCAGAAGCAAGACTACTCAAGTCTCTTGAGCATCCGTCTATACCACGTATATTTGACTTCGAAGAGGACAATGCTTTTTACTATATCGTCGAGGAATATATCGACGGCGAGACATTAGATTCATTTTTGCTTCATCAGCAGTTAATTTCCCCAGGTTTATTTTTTAATATTTGTGAACAATTATGCAATGTTTTTATCTATCTGCATACACAGATATCTACTCCCATTATCTACAGGGATCTTAAACCGGAACATATTATAGTATTCCACAATAAGCTTAAGCTTATAGATTTTGGTGTATCAACATATGTTACGCGAAAGGGAAATAACTTCAATCACTATGGGAATATACAATTCTCTGCCCCCGAATGCTTTACCGAGGATACAATTACACCGGTGGCAGACATTTACAGCTTAGGTCAGCTTCTGCAGTATATACTGACCTTTACCCCAGACAGCTTTTCCCATAAGTTTCAGCATATTATCCAAAAAGCAACAACATCTGATGCATCCCTGCGCTACGTGACTGTCGCAGAGCTATATCAGGAAATACAAGAAATTCAAAAATTAACCGGTCAGGCACATCTCATACACAAAATAGCAGTTTTAGGCAGTCACAGAGGCTGCGGCTCCACCCACGTGGCCGTTTCACTCACCTGCGAACTCAATATCCTTGGATATCATGGTATCTACATAGACTCAGCAAAAAGCATACTTTGCCATGGTAATCACGACGGACTGCAGATTTTTAAGCAGAAAAACGGATATTATTATTACAAAAGCTTTCAGGGCATACCCGACTACAGTGACGGTATACAGTTTAATATTCCAAAGGATGCTATACAGATATACGACCTTGGCACTGATGTGTGCAACGAGAAAATATATGACATGGATCTCGTATTATATGTATGTAACGGCAGCTTTTGGCATCTGAATGATATCTACAGGAATCATTCTATTCTCAAAAAAATGACAGCTTCCCTGAGTGTTATATGTAATATGTGCAGCAGACAGGATGCCTCCGCGATTGCGGCACTACTTAATTGCAGTGTTTATCACTTTCCTTATGACAGCGATATGTTTAAGAGCTCAGTTCAAAAGGAAACGCTGATTCAAAAGCTGTTAGAACTAAAGGGAGGAGCATCACTATCAGACACTTTAAAAGGATATTTAAGAAAGTCCATTCTGCACCACAGTTAGTTGGGGTCTGTGGCAGCGTTCACAATGTAGGCACAACACATATAAGCCTTGCTCTTTGTAATTATATGAGCAATAAATGCATGTATAGAACCGCCTATGTTGAGCTGAATGGTACACACGAAATTCTTTCACTGTCAAAGACAGCTGACGAAAAGGTTTTTACTTATAAGAATGTAGATTTCTTTCCTCACGCAGTCATGTCCACACTAACTGAGATTTTAAACATGAGATACGAGCGTGTGATTATTGATTTCGGCATACTTAATCCAAACACCTTAAAGGAATTTATGAGGTGTGACGTAAGAATCGCTGTGTGTACAATAAGTAAATGGAACCGGGGCGCTTTGAACAGAATTATCGAGCTATTCAATTCAAACAAAATAACTGATTCAGAAAGCGTAAAAATATTGTTTAATCTCGTGGAAAAGAAAAAGACAATTAACCATAAACATTTTAAGTATCCGGTGGTAGGCTTTCCTTACTTAGAGGACCCGTTCCTCATCAATACCAGCCTGTTTGGCACTCTGGATAAGATATCAGAAAGGAATTAATATCACGATGAAAAATGACATCTTTAACCAGCTGTTTATCAATTTTATGTCCGAAGCCTTCGGAGGGCTTGTACTTTTAATGCCACATAGCGCTTCATGACATAATGCCATTTGTTACTTGTCAGTTTTTACTCATATCATTATATATAGACGGAGGTATTTTTATAGAATAATAAACTATATTTATATATTGGAATTTTTACAGATATTTTATCAAATTAAACGAAACTAAAAATCAGCAATTAAATTGGGTGTGGAAAGCTCCGGAAATATCAATTTCTATAAACTATCAATAATTAATGATTAATATCATTTTTTCTCAATTATACAAGAAATCGATGTCAGCATATTTTTGGTTCTTTACCCCGTTTAAATGCAAAAAGACAACCAAAAGACATATTTTAAAAAGAAAAGCTATGTGCGCGGGGGAAGCTTTTGCTCCTTCCGCGCCAAAATGCATAAACAAATTTCTTAATTTATTACAAATTTATTTCATATTATTTGAATATGCTATTTCACAATGGTATAATTAGCTTAAGCAATTTCGACACCAAATAATAGGAAAGGATTTTTACACATGAAAAAGAAATTATTGCCTGCACTTATAGTAACCGGACTTATTATCCTCGTTGTAATAATAATGGGTATAACTGCTCTTATCAATAAATACACACCTACGAAAAAGACAGAGGATCTTAAAGAATATTTCAATATCTCTTCTGATGATGAGGCTGCTCTCGTTGTAGATAATGAGCTATCCGATTACAAGGCTAAAATAATAGATAAGAAAATATACGTTGATTACAAATTTGTTCATGACTCATTAAATTCCAGATTTTACTGGGATGCAAATGAGAATGTGCTTCTTTACACAACTGCATCTGATATTATCTCAGCTGCGGCTGACAGCAATAGCTACAGTGTCACAAAGCAGACCAATGACTTTGGCTATCCGATTGTGAAGGCTACCTCTGACTCTGCGCTTATCGCTTTAGATTATGTAAAGCAGTACTCCAATATCACCTTTAAGTCATATGATGACCCGGCACGCGTCGTCATTACAAGCAAATGGGATGAAATAGACAGTGCCACTGTAAACAAGTCTACCCAGGTTCGCGTGAAGGGCGGCATAAAGAGCCCTATTCTAAAAGAGGTGAAAAAGGATGATAAGATTACTATTCTTGATTCCGGTGACAAATGGGATAAGGTTGCCACTGAGGATGGTGTTATTGGATATATAAAGCGCAAGGCTCTGTCCGAGAGTAAAAAAACTAAGCTTACAAATCCTGACTACGAGGAAGAGACCTTTACACATATCAAGAAGGATAAGGATATATGTCTTGCCTGGAACCAGGTAACAAGCCAGTCAGCAAACAGTAAGGTGGCCCAGGTAATTTCATCCACCAAGGGTATAAATGTAATGTCACCAACATGGTTTTACTTAAATGACAACAACGGCAATCTGGCAGATATAGCAAGCAAGGATTATGTCAGCTACTGCCATTCCCAGGGTATTGAGGTATGGGGACTGTTCAGTAACTTTGAAAATACTGATGTAGATGCAGCATATGTGCTCACACATACATCCACGAGAACTACACTGATCAATCAGATTATGTCGGCTGCATTTAACTATGAGCTTGATGGTGTAAATATTGACTTTGAAAATATCACAGAAGACGCATATGGAGACTCTTACATCGAGTTTATCAGAGAGCTTGCCATAAAGTGTCACAATAACGGTATATCACTTTCAGTTGATGTCACAGTACCTGCCAGCTTCAACAAGTTCTTCAATCGCTCTGATATGGCAAATTTTGCCGATTATATTGTGATTATGGGATACGATGAACACTATAAGGGCTCTGATGCCGGCTCAGTTTCTTCTATTCCGTGGGTAACTGAGGGTGTTGAATCCACTCTGAAGGAGGTTCCCGCTGACCAGATTATTCTCGGCATGCCTTTTTATACCAGAATATGGGAGCTCACTCCAAAGGAGGACGATGATGCCGTAACCGATACCGAGGATCAGTCAAAGTACACTGTTGCCTCACAGGTATATAGTATGGACGCAGCTGCAGCACAGCTTGCCACAAACAATGCCACTGCTGCTCTTGATGAAGAATCCGGTCAGAACTACGCTGAGTGGTCTGTATCCAACAAGCTGTACAAGGTATGGCTCGAGGACAATACATCTTTAGAGAACAGGCTCAAGCTCGTCGACGACAATAAGCTCGCCGGTGCAGCATTCTGGAAGCTTGGCTTTGAGAATTCATCTGTCTGGGATACTGTTATCAAATATCTGAACTGATTGCTTAAGGCTTACTGAAAGAGGCCGTACCTTTACAGCTACAGTCTGACTCAGTACCTTTTATAGGTTATAAATGATATCAGCCAATCATATAATATACAAACACACCCGATGCCTTCTATGCGCATCGGGTTTTTTATAGGTATCTTATATGAAAAAATATATGTACATTATTAAGAAAAACAAATACTGTCTTATTTTAGCTCTCTTTATTCTGTCCTTCTACCTCGGAAGAGGTGTCTGCGCTCTTGCAAAAAACACCGGCAAAAACACTAATTCAACTGTTATTGTAATAGACCCGGGCCATGGTGGAAGTGATCCCGGTAAGATTTCCACCTCCGGCGTCATGGAAAAGGATGTCAACCTGAGTATTGCAATGGCTCTTAAACAGCTGTTTGAAAACAGAGGCTTTACTGTTGTCATGACCAGAACCACCGACTGCGACCTCGCCCCGGATAATTCCAAACATCCAAAGACAGATGATCTGACAAAGAGAACTGCCCTGATGTCCAAGAGCAATGTGGCAGTCAGCATCAGTATCCATCAAAACAGCTTTGAGGACAGTTCAAGCTGCGGTCCACAGGTATTCTATTATGAAGCCTCTGATGCAGGAAAAGAGCTCGCATCCTCTGTTCTTGGAGCTTTAAACACTTCTCTTTGTGTCGCAAAGCCACGAAGCATTAAGCCCAATAAAGAATACTTTATACTTAAAAAATCCACATCCCCGACCGTAATCGTAGAATGTGGATTCTTGAGTAATCCTGCTGAGACACTTCTTCTTACTGACAAAAACTATCAGGATGACCTGGCACATGCAATATATATCGGTGTTACAGACTATCTTGCGCAATCACCCTCTGGACATTTACAATAAACTGCTCTGCGATGTGATATAGTCTGGTTGTCTGGACTCTTTCGCTGCCATCAAGCTGCTTTTTAGTCTCATTATCTGACTCAGTATTCGATTTCATATCTGACATCTTAGACTCTTTTGCAGATATATCATGCTCCAATGCCACGTCTATGTGCACGCTCTGTTCACCATCACTTATTCCTGACTCAAACGTAGTGATATTGTCTTCAAACAACTTTTTGGTCTGCTCATCGTCTGTGACTATCATAGCAGATACTGAGTTTTCCTTTGCCTCAAAATATGCAGCTACCCTGCCGCATTTTTTGTCCTCAAGGAATATGTCAACCAGGCCCTTTTTATCCTCGCCCCTTACTATACTAAGCTTCATGCCTGTCACTCCGTCTGCAGTCTCTATCGGTACGATATAGTTTTCCTGTCTCGACATACTTGAAGCTATCCTTAGCTGACTGCACAATAGCTTCATCTGTCTGATATCTAATGAGCCGGTGCGCCTGTCCTCTATAATCATCGAATCCATAACATGCTCTGCTGTATCAGCCAGCGTTTCCTGCGCCTGCGCAAGCTCCTTTGGATTTTTGACCGACTCAGAAAACCGTCTTAAAGTCTCATCCAAAAGAGCCCTTGCCGTAGCACTGTCTCCATGCTCCCAGAGATTTCTTACTGCCTCTGATGGATTTTTCATTAGCCGTGACGCCGCCATGAGGTTTACCGCGGTTGTTTTTACATCGTATTTCTCCAAAAATGCATACACACTTTCAGGCACCGAAACTGCCTGATTGAACTGTCTTAGCTGTTCTGTGGCATATTGCTCTGACAGTGCGTTATCCTCGTTGGCCTCATATACAGCCTGCCTTAACTGCTCCGGAGTCATATCAAGCCAGCTGTCATACTGCACAAACTCCATTTTCTCAGGTGAAAGTGTATCAAGCACATCCCTTAGGCAGTTTGTATGATATGCGCTTTCTATCTGTTCATCAATTCTAGCTCCCTTACTTACTCCTTCCACTCCGGCAAAGGTATCGTCCACCTTATAGTCCATGGTACTCTTTCCTCTTGTCCGGACTGCTGTAAGCAGATTTTTCATTGTAATATCTGCGCCCTGATTGACAAGTGAGCCTATGACTGCTCCATCTGACTGCTCCACCTGTGATATAAGCCTGTATATACCTATATATGAGTCTCTTTCCTCCTCTGAGATTTCATTTTTCTTTTCAAGCTTCCAGAGAAACTCGCTGAATTTTTCATCTCTTTCATCATGATTTTCTGATTTTATCTGTCTGGCTGTGTCACTTATGTCGCTCATGCTCATATCAAGCGGTGATATACCTCTTTTTATCATCTCAAGTGTCACGGCCGGTGTCATATCGTTTAATGCTCTCTGCACCTGCTCATCTACAGACTTTATCTGCTTTATATTCTCCTCTGTGATATTGGTACTGTTGTACGCAAGAATCCTCACAGCCCTGCGATTGCTTTCAGATGTTTCTATCTGAAGCTCTTTAAGTATATCATCCACATTCTGAAATGCTTTTGATATACTGTCTCCCATATCTGCCCGCGGTGATGTCATAAGAGTCTCATATCCTGAGGCTGCTGCTTCTAATGACTGCCTCATTGCTTTGCCTGCTGTATACAGCTCATACACAGTGTCATCAGCGGATTCCAGGGTCAGTACATAAGCCGGCTGCTGCTTCATCTGATTGAAAATATCACAGACATTATTGTACATACGTACCCTATCATCAGATGCCTCTACACTGCTCTCACCAAACAGCGCTCCGTAGTATTTATTTTCCTGCTGCTTAAGCAGCTCCACTACACGTTCAATAGGCTCTGTGTCTATTGAAACTCCTTTTTTTATGAGTGAAAGGTTGGCTTCTGCTGTCATGGAAAGTCTCGCTTCCTCAAGCTTTCTTTGAGCTGTCACAAGCCTTGCTTCCCGGCTGTCTGTAATCTGATTATCTAAAGCTTTGTTTGCTGAGGCTTGCGATGCTGCACTATCCCTGCCCCTTGCAGCTATAAGCTTTGACAGATTCTCTATCGTGACAGGTATGTTATCTGACTCTAATGTGACAATGTCCTCTGCGGTCGCCTCACCTAATACATCACAGGCTTTCTTTGCCATGTCAAATGTCAGACCATCTTGTGACATAGTGGCATCTGTAGCCTTTTTTCCCATGGCCAGTGCTTCTGTGACTGCCCTTGCATAAAAATCACTGCTCACATTTTCTCCTGCTGCAGTGATGCCGTCTATCTGATTGGCAAGCAGCACATTGTCGGGTGTAACGGCTATATCTTCATCTATCAGCCATCTGCACTGATTCAGATTCTCATCACTACCGTCTATATGAGCTTCCTCTAATATCTGTTTAAACTGTGGCTTAAGCTCCTCAAACAGCTCATCCGATATCTCCGTCATTTTGGTTTTCTGCCTGTAATCTTGTACCTGACTGCTGCTGTACGTAGCCTTGTATACATTGGAAACCGTCGGATTCATGTTATTTCTGACCAGATATGCCTTTGTCTCATTTGATATATTTGTAAGGCTCTTTGCCCGGTCTATGGCATCTGTACCTGACTTTATATTGTCATCTGTAGCAGGAATATCATATGCTTTCATCTGATTGACAAGCATGGCCGCTTCAGTCTGGCTTCCCGTGATGTCTGTAAGCTGCTGCCTGCTCAGATCATCTCCATATATGGATATATCTACACCTGCCTTTGCCAGCACTGCTTTTATCTTGTCGGTCTCAGTAACAATGACATCGTAGCCGTCATCCTTTGCAGCTTTGTAATCATCACTCGTGGTGGTGCTTGCAGTGACGATCATATCATTTCGCCTGTTTTCTGAGGTCTGATTCATGTCATTTAGCAGATTTTCTGCCATATCTGTGCCATCGTTGTTCCCGGCTTCGTTTTTAGCCTGTGGTCTTGCATATATCGTATCCGACATATCAACAGAGTTTGACGAACCGACAACAGCCGCCTTTTTTGACATATTGTCACTGCTGTCTGTCTTTATGTAGTCTGACACACGCATACCCGCTGTTATGTCATTTATGGTTTTTGTGTCCGTATTTTTCGTATCTGTGCTTTTATTAATCAAATTCTCTATCTGCATATTTCCTGCTCCGTGCCCTGCATATATACCATCTCTGCAGCCTTTATTTATGGATATTCATACTTCGTACTTTTGTGGTTCTGAATAGTTATCTTTTTTATATATCGACATATAATACGCAAAAATAAAGACCGCACCTTAAATCGGTGCGGTCTTTCCCGGTGTAGTACGGGACACTAAGGTATACTTTGAATTGCATGCATCGATGATACCTTTTGCCCTTTAATCATGTTAATATTTAAATACAGCAACTCCGTAAGGCGCAAGTGGATAAGCAAATGAAAACGGTCTGCCATCACACTCTGATTTGACTGCCTTATAGTCCAGCTTCTTATATGACTGTTTTGCTGCCCTGCCTCTGCCTTTTGCAGCCTTCTTTACAGGCTCTTGTACCGTTTTGCCGGTAAACTTAGGATCCTCACTGTCTAATACCAGCTGATATGTCTTGTGCTTTGGCACTCCGACTCTGTAATCAGGTCTCTCTACCGGTGTGAAATTGATGACAAAGAGCATATTATTCTTGCCATCCTTGCTCTTTCTGATAAAGCTGAAGATGCTTCTGTCTGCATCGTTTGCATTTATCCATTCAAAGCCTTCCCAGCTTGAATCCAGCTCATACAGACAGCGGTTTCTCCTATAGAGGTGAAGCAGCTCCTTTACCCAGTTCTGGATCTTTTTATGCTCCGGATTCTCAAGCAGATACCAGTCGAGTTCTCTTTCCTCACTCCACTCCTGCTTCTGTGCAAACTCCTGTCCCATGAAAAGAAGCTTCTTTCCACAGTGTCCCATCATAAATGCATATCCTGCCATGAGGTTCTTGAATTTATCCCCTTCTAAGCCTGGCATTTTGTTGAGCATAGAACACTTCAGATGTACCACCTCATCATGTGACAGTACCAGAATATATTTCTCACTCTCATTATAGCTCATCGCAAATGTCATCTTGTTGTGGTTATTTTTACGGAAATATGGATCCAGCTTCATATAATCAAGGAAGTCATGCATCCATCCCATGTTCCACTTGTAGCTGAAGTTCAGTCCGTCTTCCTCTACCTTGCCTGTTACCTTTGGCCATGCGGTAGACTCTTCGGCTATCATTACAGTTCCGTGATTTCTTCCAAGTATGAGTGTATTGATATGCTTGAAAAACTCTACTGCCTCGAGGTTCTTATTGCCTCCAAACTTGTTTGGCACCCACTGTCCATCGTTCTTTCCATAGTCAAGATAAAGCATTGACGCAACTGCATCCACACGGAGTCCGTCTACGTGGTAATTTTCTATCCACATCAATGCACTTCCGATAAGGAAGTTCTTTACTTCATTCTTACCGTAGTCAAATATCTTTGTGCCCCAGTCAGGATGCTCTCCCTTTCTTGGGTCTGCATACTCATATGTGGCTGTTCCGTCGAAATTGGCAAGTCCATGCGCATCCTTTGGGAAATGTGCAGGTACCCAGTCGAGTATTACTCCGATATTATTTTTATGGCACTGATCAACAAAGTATGCAAAATCCTCAGGCTCTCCATACCTCGATGTAGGTGCATAGTAGCCTGTCACCTGATATCCCCATGAGCCATCAAACGGATACTCTGAAATACCCATAAGCTCAATATGTGTATATCCCATAGTTTTTACATAGGATATGAGTGATTTTGCAAGCTCCCTGTATGTATAAAAGCCATCATCATCCCTGCCCGGATGTCTCATCCATGAGCCCGGATGGCACTCATATATAGCCATAGGTGAAGAATATACATCAGCATCTGACTTTGCTGCTCTCTTATCCATCCACTCTTTGTCAGTCCATGTGAAGTGCTCGATATCTGTGATGATTGACGCCGTTCCCGGACGAAGCTCTGCGTAGTTTGCATATGGATCTGCCTTGTACAGCTTGTCACCCTGTTCAGTGACTATAATAAACTTATACATCTGACCCTTTTGCGCTCCCGGTACAAAAAGCTCATACACTCCCATGGTTTCCGGCTCTACACGCTTCATCTCATGACTGGTCTCATTCCAGTCGTTAAACTCACCAAACACGTATACTTCCCTCGCATGTGGCGCCCAGACGTCAAAGCACACTCCTTTTTTTCCTTTGCGCTCAGCTAAGTGAGCGCCCATCTTCTTGTAGATATCATAGTGTGTTGCCTGACCAAACAGGTAACAATCCATTGCTGTAAAATTACACATATATATACCCCCATAAGAATTTATTTTTCCCTGAAATGATCCTCTTTAAGTACAATTCGGTCATCATCTGTATATCGCCTGGCTGTCAGAATACTTATAGCCTTCTTCAGTCCGCTGTGAGCCTCCCTGTCTATGGCCTCGTCAATTATGTCCTTGACCTCTGTCAGAGTGGTAGCCTGGTCTATCCTCTCAATATTGCTGATTCTGTTATGCAATGCAAGAATAGCCATCTCATCTATCTTGTACCCAAGCTCTGCAGAGTACGATTTGGCAAACAATACGAGTTCATCATTTGTAAAAATAGGAACCGATATCTTTTCCGTGAACTTGGATGCAAAGCCCTCATCCATTGAGAGTGCCTTCTTTATACCCTTTGATGTATCCTCAAGTATATAGAGTGTTCCTGTAATATCATGCTCCATCAAAAATGATAGCTGGGCAGCTATGCTGCGGTCGATATCACCGGCTCTTTCTATGATGAGACAGCCTCCTGTTATCTTTCTGACTACCTGCTGCACATCCTTTTTATTGAGTGCGGCAGCATCAATCTTGCCCATCTTTCCTGTAAGCTGTTCACCATCTCTTTGTAATACCTTTATAAAGCTTGTAGCAAGCATTGTCTTTCCGCAGCCCTGCTCTCCCTGTATAATGAGGTTGCCTGTGGATGCATTTTCTTTCCTGTTGAAATGATCAAGCACGGCATTATATGCCTTGCAAATCTGATCCTCCATACCCTTCACCGGTATGAAATATGAAAATATAGCTTTCTGTTCGCTTGTAAGTTCTTTTATATGTTTTGTTTCTTTCAATTTCGAGTCATCTTCTTCGCTGTCTAAATCCTCCGGCAATGAAATATCCGGCATTTTTCTTGTCTTAGCCATATCCAGCTTCTTCTCCAGTCCCGGATTCTTTGCTGTCATCTTGGCTATTTCCTGCTCGATAAATGATGTCACATGATCAAAATCTCTCTTCTCAGAAGTGTTTTCTTCCTCCTGTGTAGCCTCTTCATCTGCTGTATCATCATCGGCATTTAACATATCATCTGTTATTTCAGGCATCATGGTAGTCGGCTGCATGAGTATCTCGTCTTTCTCAGACTCCTCTGCCATAATTATATCCTCCGGCTCTCCAACCGGTTCCTTGGCTTCATCTGCAGTATCTTCAGGTACTTCCTGCGACTCCTGTGCTTCGTCTATAGCTTCTTCCTGTGACTCCTGCACTTCGTCTATAGCCTCTCTGGGTGCTTCCTGCGGCTCCTGTGCTTCGTCTATAGCCTCTTCCGGTGCTTCCTGCGGCTCCTGTACTTCATCCACAGTCTCATCTGCATAAAGCTCCTGCATATCCGGTTTCTGCTCTTCTTCAGGCTCCTTCACGGCAGCTTTCTGCTCTATAATATCAACCGGCACCTTCAAATACTCCTCCTCAAGAAGTTCCTTCGGAGTGACACCTGCATCCAGCTTTGGAATGACATCATTTAGTCTCTCCATGATGTCTCCTGCCTCCTGAAGTGCTCTTGCCTTAGCTGACTCAAGCTTCTGCTGCTCAGCCTCTTTAAGTGCAATTTCAGCCGCATGTCTGGTCTTTTCCCATTCTTCAAGCACATCCTGTATAGACATCTGTCCTGTAATCTGATGCTCAAGCTGAGTCTTTTCACTCATGACCATAGACATCTGTCCGTCAGCGTCTTCACCCAAAAGCTCCTTGAAATTCAACTTAAGTGAACCATCTATCTCTTCATCTGTAGCGATATGCTCTGTCTCTTCCGGCTGCTGTACATACTCTTCCTGCTCCTTTTCGAGCTTGAGATAAGGAATATCCTCAACTATCTTTTTGATGGTATCCATCGTATCAGCAACTTCATTCTTGCCCTTGGCCTCCATGATCTGCTGCATACCCTTGGCAATCTCCTGCTGTAAATTTACAGTATTGAACTTCTCCTGATTTACAGTAATCTGCGGAATAGTTACGTCATCATGCACTATCTCTCCGCCCTTTACCATCTCCATGGCACCTATCTCAGTGACCTCAGCCTCATCCTTTATCTTAGCCGGCTTTTCCTTCTCTGCCTTGAATCGTCTGTACTTTTCCTCCTGAGCCTTGGTAAGTGGCTGATAAAGCATCTTAAGCTCCAGCGCACGCTCCACATATGGTCCGTCTCCGAACCACAGAATGAGCTCATCGCAGGCATCTATACACTTATCGGCTTTTCCGGCCTTGTGGTATAGATATGCAAGCTCATATGCCCACTCCTCAGTGTATTCTTCATCCTTGTACTCTTCAAGAATAGTGATAAGCTCATCAAATGAAGCTCCCTGCCCTTTTTTGATGGCATATCTTAATACATACTTCATATCATCATGAGGCGCTATCTCAACAAACTCATCATAATACTCTGTAGCAGCATCATAATCACCCATCTTGATGGCAACCTCAGCCAGTCTGTATATAATCATCCTGCCGATTGGTGAACGGTCATAGGCCATTAAAAGTATGTCCCTTGCATCCTGGTATCTTTCGGCCTTCTCGTAGATTTCGCCGATTTTAACGAGTGTATTTACATTTTTAATTTTGTTCCAATTTATGCTATCCGCAATCTCTGCTGCGCTCATATAGCCCTCCTCGGCGCTTAGGGCTTTTATCTGATCCAGCTTGAGATTGTATTCGTATTTATCCACTTATTTCACCTACTCGTATTTAAGCTTATTATTTTTTGTATCTACGCCTGTTGTCTTTGTATAATCCATTGTGTCCTCAGGAAGCTTCTTTTTCCTGAGAGCATAATTAACAACTCTTCTCACAATATAGTATATCACAGCAAAGGTCGGAACACCAAGTAACATTCCAAGAAAACCAAACATTCCTCCGCCGATTAGTATGGCAAACATAACCCAGAAGGTCGAAAGTCCTGTAGATGAGCCAAGTATCTTAGGTCCTATGATATTGCCATCCACCTGCTGCAGCACAACAATAAATATCAAAAGATAAAGCGCGTGCCACGGACTCTGAATTACCACTATGAGTAACGATGGAATTGCACCGATAAACGGTCCGAACACCGGAATCACATTTGTGACACCGATAATCACTGCGACAAGCACTGATGATGGTATCCTTAAAATCAGACATCCGAAATATGCAATCACTCCAATAATCAGTGAATCTATTATCTTACCGCTTATGAAGCCTCCAAAAATCTCATTTGTCTTTCTGAGTGTCTCAATAATGATATTTCCTGTCTTTGGCTTACAGACAGCATATATTATCTTTTTGCTCTGTCCTGCAAGGGTCTCCTGAATACTCATCACATAGACCATCACGATTATTCCGATAATAAAATTGAGTAAGCCTCTGACTACCGAAATCACACCGGTTGTAATCTGTGCAACATACTTCTGTGCCTCAGGAATCAGTTTTTCTGTGGCATAATTCTCAATGTAGTCGGTTGCATTCTGTAAACCTGTGCTCGCGAGTTCAGCAATTTTGCTGTCCCCGAAATTACCATGCTTTATCATGTTGATGAATGCCGCAACATCTTTTGGCAGTGTCTTCATAAGTCCTGATATACTTGCTATGACAGAAGGCACAATAGCCGCAATGAGGAGCGAAATAATCGCTACAAGAATAATAACCGAGCCTGTGATTGCAAGAGCTCTTGAAACCTTTCGCAGCTTGCTTTCGCTTTTCATCTTTTTGGAAAGAAGCTTTTTAAAGCATCTTTCCAGCCACAGCATGACAGGATTCATCAGGTATGCAAGCACAAGTCCCATTATAATAGGCATTGCTGCCGCAAGCAGCTTGCTCCATATACCTGCAAAGCCCTCAAATCTGTACAGTGCAAAGAAAAACAGTATACTGACTGCAAACGTGACAAATACCATGACACCTATTCTGATCAGATGTGGCCATTCCTCACGCCCCGGGTGCGAATTCTGCTTCGCACCCTTATCTGCATTTATCTCAATGTTTGATTTTTTACCAGCTTTTCCGGTTTCTTCCATCGGATTAAACTCTCCTTATTTACGGTTATAGTTGATGAGACATCCCTTTAATATTATCTCTCTTTCATCATCTGTGAGCTCACCCATCTTCAGTGTAAATGGCTTTAATTCACCATCCTTGACAACATATGCCTCAAACTCCGTCTTTGCATCCTCGATTTCCTTCTTGATTCCCGGAAGGAAGATATAGTCGAGGTTGTGGAACGGAAGCTCTCCCTCATCGATGATGAATGGAAGCATTCCCCAGTTGATAAGGTTTGAACGGTATCTCTTTGTGGCATACTCGTTTGCGATATTAGCCCAGCCTCCGAGTACCTTCTGGCAGCTGGCAGCCTGCTCTCTTGCTGAGCCGTCACCCGGCTTAACAGCAAAAATTGTGCTTCCGAAGCCCATATTCTCATGGCTTGCCTCAGGGAATTTTTTCTTTACTACTCCCATGATTTCAGCAACCTCAGGAACAGCCTTTCCTGCGCACTCACCACTCTCTATAGCCTTCTGGGCCTTCTGGATTTCCTTTGCTCTGCCTACATACTCAGGATCCTTTCTTGAAAGTGCGAACTCTGCAAGTCCAAGAGGGTTTGAACGATATGATGATGTCTCTCCTGAAGGAATGAGCTCATCTGTTGTAGTAACAGGATCATGAATCTCTGAAACCACCTTAAGGAGCATATTCTCAGGAAGTGCGCTCATTGCCGGCCAGTCCTTGATGTTTGGTCCGAACTGGATTTCAACTGAAGGATCTGCCACTCCATGGCTGTCAAATACACGGTTCTCATATATAGTCTTGTCAAAGAAATATTTTGGCTTTGTAAAGTTGACATCAATATCCGCTGCTGATGTAAGGAAGCCCTTGTTTGCTGCTGTTGCAGCGATTGAACGTGCATCCATGAGTGCCACTGAGCTGATCTGTCCGTTCTGTACCTTAGAACCCTCTCTGTTAGGGAAGTTTCTTGTTGAATGACGGATAGAGAATGCGTTGTTGGCAGGTGTATCTCCTGCACCAAAGCAAGGTCCGCAGAAAGCAGTCTTTACGATTGCACCTGTCTCAAGAAGCTTTGCTACAGCTCCGTTTTTCACAAGCTCCATGTATATTGGAGTAGATGCCGGGTAAACACTCAGTGTAAACTCGTCTGCTCCGATTGAATGTCCGTTTAATATGTCAGCCGCATCGCAGATATTCTCAAATCCACCGCCTGCACAGCCTGCGATGATTCCCTGATCTACATACAGCTTTCCGTCTCTTATCTTACTCTTTAAATCAAGCTTCACCTTGCCGTCAAAGCTTACCTCAGCTCTCTTCTCACAGTCATCGAGAATATCCATGAGGTTTGCATTGAGCTCATCGATTGTATAGGTATTGCTTGGGTGGAATGGCATAGCTATCATTGGGCGGATCTGGCTTAAATCAATCTCAATAAATCTGTCGTAGTAAGCCACCTCACCCGGATTAAGCTCCTTGTGGTCCTCAGCCCTACCGTGAATCTCAAAGAATTCCTTAACCTGGTCATCTGTTCTCCAAATAGAAGAAAGACATGTAGTCTCTGTGGTCATAACATCGACACCTATACGGAAGTCAACGCTCAGATTAGAAACACCCGGTCCTACAAACTCCATAACTTTGTTCTTTACGAAGCCGTTTCCGAATACCTCTCCGATAATTGCAAGTGCGACATCCTGTGGTCCAACGCCCTTGATTGGCTCTCCTGTCAGATAAATACCTACTACCTCAGGCATATCAATATCATATGTCTGTTCAAGAAGCTGCTTAACAAGCTCAGGTCCACCCTCGCCGACTGCCATAGTACCAAGTGCACCATAGCGTGTATGTGAATCAGAGCCAAGTATCATTTTTCCACCGCCGGCAAGCATCTCTCGTGCAAACTGATGGATAACTGCCTGATGAGGTGGTACATAGATTCCACCGTACTTCTTTGCACATGTGAGACCAAACATGTGGTCATCCTCATTGATTGTTCCACCAACTGCACAAAGGCTGTTGTGACAGTTTGTAAGTACATACGGGATAGGGAATTTCTCAAGTCCTGAAGCTCGTGCTGTCTGGATGATACCTACAAATGTGATATCATGCGATGTAAGCTTATCAAACTTAATCTGAAGCTTGTCCATATTACCGGATGTATTGTGCTCCTTTAAAATACCGTAAGCAATTGTCTCCTGCTTAGCTGTCTGTTTATCGATGTCCATGCCGGTCTTGCTTTTGACAGCTGCCTGAGCCTTAGGTCCATCAATTATTACTTCCTTACCGTTTAAAAGGTAAGCACCATTTTCATATAATTTCACTTATTCTACCTCCGTATGTGTATTTCAAAATTCTATTATTTACTATTATATAATATTATAGGTAATTGTGGCAATAAATAAATCACCATCTACCTTAATTTCGAATTTTCCTCCCATCAAATGGGTCAGATTCTTTGCAATCGAAAGTCCAAGTCCACTTCCTTCAGTGGTTCTCGACCTCTCTCCCCTCACAAAACGCTCTGTCAGGTCCACATTTCCGTTGCTTACTATGTCAAGCTCGTTCTTAGACACATTCTTTATTGTAAAAACTGCCTTTTTATCTGCCTTTTCAAGCTCTACATACACTCTGGTATTTTCCAGTGCATATTTTGCGGCATTAGTATACAGATTTTCAATAGAGCGGTAAAGCTGACGCCCATCCGCATAGATAAATATCTGTTCTGATGAAATTTTTGTAACTATTGTCAGATTTCTCGACTCAAAGCGCTCATTGAATTCACCTCCGGTCTGGTATAAAAGCTCAACCAGATCAAGCTTTTGCATATTGAGCTTCACATTTCCCGAGGTAATCTTTGATGTCTCTACCAAATCCTCTGTAAGCTGCTTTAAGCGCTGTGACTTTTCCTCCAGCACATGTATATAGTATTTGGCATTTTCATTTTCCAGATTTTCCCTCTTAAGCAGGTCAACATAGTTGACTATTGAAGTCAGAGGTGTCTTTATATCATGTGATACGTTTGTTATTAGGTCTGCCTTTAATTTTTCATTCTTAAGACTCTCATTTACCGAGCTCATAAGACCCTGGCGTATATGGTTAACTGCCTCCGCCACCTTTTTCTGCTGCCCATGAAACTCATTGACATTGAGTGTAGTGTCAAGCGCTCCTTCCGAGATAGCTTCAAGTGCCTCCTGTATGCGCATTATCTCTTTGTTTTTTTGTGTGTGGATATCCTTTTTCTCAATAACTCTTTTCAAAAGCTCATAGCCCTTGTACATCAGGCTGTGTGTGTAAAGTATATTGCCTTTTATCTTCCTTACAATGCTCTGGTATAAAATAATAAAAGCCAGATCAAACAAAAAAGTAAATGTGCCGGCCGTCATAATGAGTGATGCATAGTCAAAATGCTGGTTTTTTACGCCTGAAATCACTTTTCCCATAAATACCATGAGCAGTGTAAATATCACCAGCATCACATCAGAGTATACCTTGTCAATCGGTAAATAGTATATTGTATAATCATCCTCTGATTTTCTGCCGGCCACGTTTGCCATATATGCCAGGCTCACAAAGCTGCCTACCAGGCCCGCAAGCGATATTAGTGTATATATATCAATATTTCCATGCGCATCGTGCCTGAATGCATAGCCTGTGGCAAACACTCCTGTCACCATAAGTATCATGCATAGCTGATGTAAAACTATGACCGCTGCTTTTTTTCCTATCGTATACTGCTTCATTTGTTGTCCTCTATCTTATAGCCTACTCCCCAGACCACCTTCAGATATCGCGGCTCTTTAGGATTTATCTCTATTTTTTCCCTGATATGTCTGATGTGCACAGCAACTGTATTGTCGGCGCCTATCGCCTCCTCGTTCCATATGCTCTCATATATTTCGTTTATTGAGTAGACCTTTCCCTTGTTTTTAAGGAGCAAAAGCAGGATATTGTACTCAATCGGTGTGAGCTTTACCTCCTCACCATCCACAGTCACCTTTTTTAAATCATCATTTACCAAAAGGCCTCCGGCTTCATAAACCTTGTCTCCGGCTGCATCATTGCTTGACAGAGTGGTATATCTGCGAAGCTGTGACTTTACCCTTGCCACAAGCTCAAGCGGATTAAAAGGCTTTGTGACATAATCATCAGCACCCACATTGAGGCCTAAAATCTTGTCAGCATCCTCCGTCTTTGCCGAGAGAATAATTATCGGCACCCTGCTTTCCTTTCGTATCTGCAAAGTGGCTCTTATTCCATCGAGCTTTGGCATCATGACATCTATTATCATGAGGTCTATTTTTTTATTCTTCATAATCTCAACTGCCTGTATGCCGTCGTAAGCCTTCTCCACATCATAGCCCTCCTGCATCAGGTAAATCTCAATTGCCTCAACTATTTCCTTGTCGTCATCACAAACTAATATTGTCATATTATCCTCCTTATATGAATTTTGAACAGAAACCTTCTCCTGCCGTTAGTCAGCTATATTTTATCAGATTATCCACATTGTTTTTCTTAAAATCTGCTTAATATTACATGCTTTTAAATATAAGCCAAAAAGCAGCCGTTCTATTTTGAACTGCTGCTTTATATTTTTAATCAGATTTGCTAATTATTTCTATTGCCGGTTATGCTCTGCCACATCTTGTGTATTCCGTCTGTGAGTTCCTTGCCCTCCTTAGTGTTGATGACAGGTGGCTTTGCGGCCTTGCGGCTGATTGCCTTATAATCCTCCTCAACAGACGATTTTGAACCGTGAGCCTCGGCTTCATCCTTATCATTGCTATGATTTAATCCGGCATCAGGTGTATCGTCTGCAAGCTTCACTTCACCCACTACACCATCTCCCAGGTCCTCGCCCTCAGCAAGTCCCAGTTTTCTGATATAATCCATATTTACCTTGATTTCAGTCTGTCTGTTTGCATAGATAGACTTCTCTTCCTTGTCAATAGTACGCTCCTCTACAGGCTTACCTGCATTTTTCTGACGTTCTATCTCCTTATTTCTGTCATCGATAATCTTAAGATACTTCTCCGTATCGGACAAATCCTGAAGCTGTCCCTTGAGCTCATACTGGTTAGTCTTAACTATCTTCTCCTGCTCTGCAATTTTATCCTTCATGTCCTTGCACAGCTTCTCAAGCGACTCATTCGTATCATTAATAATATCACGCACCCTTGAAAGCGCCTCATCAGTATAGATAACCGATGCTGCATACACATCCTCAGCCTTTCTGCTTGCATCCCAGACTATCTGATCCCCCTTCTTTCTGAACTCTCTCTCTGCGTGATTGCGACTCTGCTCAGTAAGCTCATACTCATCCTGTATTGCATATATACACTTATTCAGCTCAGCAAGTAAATCTATCATTTGCTGCTTGTTTATGATCACCCTGCTCGGCTCCGGCTTATACGGCTCCGCCTTTGAGAGCATGATATGAATTTCTCTTAGTACCTTTTCTGTTTTATCGTTCGCATTCATTTTCTATTTCCTCGGATTTAAATTAACATTATAACTATTCAGGGTGGTTATGAATACTCACCACTTACCCATATTTTATATGAAAATCCGCTTCTCGTAAATAGCCAAATGAATAATAGTAGTTACTATAATTAAATCAATCCCGCTGCCGCATTTCTCAGCTCGTCTGCCGCATGCTTTATCTCTGCAGCCTGCTCTTCGCTCACATTTGTGGGCTTTGTCCTTGAAATAAGCTTCTTCACATATGAAAGTGACGATTTCACACTCTTTTTTTGTGCGCTGTCCATAGCCTTTCTTTTTTCCTTGTCAGCCATGACATTTTCCACCTGTCGCACAAGCGTATCAGCCTCACTTCTTGCATCAATATAAGTCTTTCTCTGTCCGTCTGTTGCCTCATACTCCTGTGCCTCGCGGATTGCCTGCTCAATCTCAGAATCAGACAAATTTGAGCTTGCGGTAATCGTAATCTCCTGATGCTTTCCTGTGCCCAGGTCCTTTGCAGAAACCTGCACAATGCCGTTTGCATCTATATCAAACGTCACCTCTATCTGCGGCACACCTGCCGGAGCCGGCTTGATGCCCTTTAGCCTGAAGTTTCCAATCAGCTTATTGTCCCTTGCAAACTGTCTCTCACCCTGCAGTACCTTTATATCCACAGAGGTCTGGAAGCTTCCAGCAGTTGTAAAAATCTGGCTGTATCTCGTAGGAATAGTCGTATTTCTGTCAATAATTTTGGTTGAGACACCACCAACTGTCTCAATTCCGAGTGAAAGCGGTGTGACATCCATCAGTATAATCTCTGCCGCACTGCTGCCTGCGACAATTGCTCCACCGAGCTTGCCACCCTGTACTGCTGCACCGAGTGCCACGCACTCGTCAGGATTCAGGTTATGTGAAGGCTCTTTTCCTGTAATTCTTCTGACCTCCTCAACAACAGCCGGCACACGTGTAGAGCCTCCTACCAACAGCACCATTCCAAGCTCTGCTGCAGAAATCCCCGCATCTGAAAGTGCCTGATTGACAGGAATAGCAGTTCTCTCCACCAGATCCTTTGTTATCTCATTAAACTCAGCCCTTGTGAGGTTCATCTCCATGTGGACCGGCTGTCCCTTTACAGTGGTGATAAACGGCAGGTTGATAGTGGTTGAGGATGAGGATGAAAGCACCTTTTTTGCCTTCTCAGCCTCCTCCCTGACACGCTGCATAGCAGTATTATCCTTTCTCAGATCCACATTCTGCTGTCTGTAAAACTCTGTGACAAGATAATTCGTGATTCTCTCATCAAAATCATCTCCACCCAGATGATTATCACCGGCTGTGGCAAGCACCTCTATCAGATTGTCCCCTATTTCGATAACAGACACATCGAAGGTTCCTCCTCCGAGGTCGTAGACAAGAATTTTCTGCTGCTGTCCGTGGTCCAGTCCGTATGCGAGTGCCGCAGAGGTTGGCTCATTTATGATTCGAAGCACATTAAGCCCCGCAATCCTTCCTGCATCCTTAGTTGCCTGCCTCTGCGCATCCGAAAAATATGCAGGAACTGTGATTACGGCGTCTGTCACTGCCTCACCAATATAGTCCTCTGCATCCTTTTTCAGCTTTCTGAGAATCATAGAAGAAATCTCAGGAGCTGAATACAGCTTTCCGTCCACTTTTGCCCTGAAATCGCTTCCCATCTGTCTCTTTATTGAGAAAAATGTCCTGTCCACATTGACTGCTGCCTGCCTCTTTGCAGCCTCGCCAACCAGTCGCTCTCCATTCTTTGTAAAAGCCACTACAGATGGAGTAGTTCTCTGCCCCTCGCTGTTAGTTATGACTACCGGCTGATTGTTCTCCAATACTGCCACACAGCTGTTTGTTGTTCCTAAATCTATACCTATAACCTTGCCCATTTTATGCCTCACTGTTTTTTTATTTAAGTCTCATAAATAATTGCTTTTTATGACTTATTATTTCATCCTAATACTACTTTATGCTTCGAAAATTCACTCGTCAAGGCATGAGGCTGTTATTTCAGAGAATGTTTATACTTTTAATTTTTAATACACAACATAACAACAAAGGCACCGCCGAAGCAGTGCCTTTGTTGATTAGTTTATAGGTTGGATTAAATGATAATTGAGGATTGCTTATTCACTTACTTTCTTTTTGAGTAATCCGAGTAATCCACATGCAATGAAAGATCCGATTATTAATGCAACAAGATACATTAACGGATTTCCGATTGTAGGAACTACGAAGATTCCTCCGTGAGGTGCCATGAGTGTACATCCAAATGCCATTGAAAGTCCACCTGCCACTGCTGAACCGACTACACATGCCGGAAGGACATGAAGCGGATCAGATGCTGCGAATGGGATTGCACCCTCTGTGATAAATGATAATCCCATGATAAAGTTTGTAGGTCCTGCCTTTCTCTCCTCTGCTGTGAACTTGTTCTTGAAGAAGATTGTTGCAAGAGCGATTGCGATTGGTGGAACCATACCGCCAATCATAACTGCTGCCATGATATTGTAGTTTCCGGCAGCGATTGAAGCTGTACCAAATACATAAGCGGCTTTGTTTACAGGGCCACCCATATCTACTGACATCATTCCTCCGAGAAGTATTCCGAGTACTACTGCGCTTGCACCGTTAAGTCCATTAAGACCATTGTTGATAGCTGTATTTAAAGCTCCGATTGGAGGCTCAACTACAAACTGCATTATAATGCCTACCAGGAATATACCAATCAGTGGATAAAGCAGAACCGGCTTCATACCATCCAGACTCTCCGGAAGTTTAGAAAATACCTTCTTTAGGAGGAGCACAATATATCCTGCAACGAAACCTGCTACAAGTGCTCCAAGGAAGCCTGATGTACCGTTTGCTGCGATTGAACCGCCTACAAAACCAACTGCAAGACCCGGACGGTCAGCAATACTCATGGCGATAAAGCCTGCAAGAATTGGAAGCATAAATCCAAATGCTGTTCCACCAATTCCTTTAAACAGTGCTGCAGCCTGTGTAATAGTACCGAAATTTGCTCTCTGGTCAGCCGGCAGTGAATTAAGGTCAACACTGAATCCATCTATAAGGAATGCGATTGCGATAAGAATACCACCACCAACTACGAATGGAAGCATATGCGAAACACCATTCATCAGATGCTTATAAATCTGATGTCCAATGCTCTCTTTTCCACCAACAGATGAATTTGAAGCCTCCTTTTTGCCTGATGCCTTAAAAACAGGAGCATCACCGACAGCAATTCTCTTTACGAGCTCTTCAGCCTTATTTATTCCGTCAGAAACCTGACACTCAATAACCTTCTTTCCGTCAAAGCGGTCTGTAGGCACATTTGTATCACAGGCAACGATAACACCTGCAGCCTTTGCAATCTCATCATCCGTGAGCACATTTTTGGCTCCGCCTGAGCCTCTTGTCTCAACCTTTACCTGATATCCAAGCTCCTTGGCTTTTTTCTCAATAGCCTCAGCAGCCATATAAGTATGGGCAATTCCTGTAGGACAGGCTGTAACTGCAACGATAAATACATCGTCCTTCTTCACCTCAACAGACTCTTTCGCCTTTGCCTCTTTGGCAGCCTCTTTCTCATCCTTTGCTTTTTCAGCGCTATCGATGATATTTAAAAACTCATCAACTGAGCCGGCATTGATAAGAGAATTTGTAAACTGCTCGTCCATAAGCATAACAGAGAGCTTGCTGAGCACCTGAAGATGCACATTATCCTCTGTGTTTGGTGCAGCAATAAGAAAAATAATCTTTGCAGGTGTACCGTCGAGTGATTCAAAGTCAACTCCATCCTTTACAACCATTGCTGCAAGACCTGCTTTAATAACAGCATCAGACTTACAATGAGGAATTGCTATACCCATTCCAATTCCTGTTGTTCCTTCCTCTTCTCTTGCAAAAACACCTTTGCGATACTTTTCCACATCGGCAATTTTGCCACTTTTTTCCATCAAATCAATACACTGATTCAATGCTTCGGTTTTTCCGGCAGGCGTACCATTTAAATTGATACTCTCAGCTGCCAATAAATCCCTGATTGTCATACATCATTCCTCCTAATAGAATATATTAATTATTTATATCAACCTTTTTGATACCGTTTGTTTAATTGGAAGCACTGTCCCATTTATCAATAAGTGCTTCAACCTCAGGCTTTGTAGCAAGCTCCTCAGAAAATGCACTTGCACTTCCCGTACATACTCCATAAATAAATGCCTGCTTATAATCATTTGATTTGAGGTATCCGTAAACAAATCCGGCTACCATCGAATCACCTGCACCTACAGAGTTTTTGAGTTTTCCCTTAGGAGCTTTAGCCTTAAATTCCTGTCCATCCTCGGTCACAAGCACCGCTCCGTCACCTGCCATAGAAACAAGCACGTTTCTTGCGCCCTGCTCCTGAAGCTTCTTTGCATATTTTATCACATCGTCCTTGTCTGTAATCTCAACCCCGAATATCTCACCAAGTTCATGATTGTTTGGTTTGATAAGGAATGGCTTATACGCAAGCACATTTGTGAGCAGATTTCTTGTCGCATCAACCACTATATTTATTCCGCGGCCCTCAAGATGCTTCATGATATCCATATACATTGATGAAGGCATAACATCAGGAATACTTCCTGCGAGCACAAGCACATCAGACTCCTTTAAGCAGTCTAGCTTCTCATAAAGCTTTTTAATGTTGTCCTCAGTGATTACCGGTCCCTGACCATTAATCTCAGATTCCTCATTTGAGCGAAGCTTCACGTTGATACGTGAAATACCATCCTCCACCTCTATAAAATCAGTATTAACACCTTTTTTTGCTAGAAGTCTTTTAATTTCATTTCCTGTAAAACCCGCTGTAAAACCAAGTGAAGTATTGCTCATTCCAAGATTCTTAAGAACCATGGAAACATTGATGCCCTTGCCCCCTGCAAAAATCTTCTCTCCAGTCGTTCTATTGACTACCCCTGTCTTAAAATCTGTTACATCAACTATATAATCTAATGATGGATTAAATGTAACTGTGTAAATCATGTTAGACCTCCTTAATATTTTTATATTTCTTATAGTTGTCATTGCTTAGTGCATTTGTAACAATTACAGCATCTTCAAAATCAGCAAACTTGATACTTGATACCTGTGAAAACTTACTGTCATCCGCAAGAATGTATTTCTCCTTGCTATTCTCCATGGATTTCTTTTTAACCATGGCCTCCTTTATCTCAGGAGTCGTAAATCCATTCTTCACAGTAATTCCGTTGGTTCCCCAGAAGCCCTTCGTAAAATTGTATTTATCAAGCGTCACAACGGCCTCATCTCCGACAATAGCCTCAGTAGTAGACTTGAACTCGCCACCCAGAATATATACTGTATATCCCCTATCGGAAATTCTCTTGGCATTAGTCAGAGAGTTTGTAACAAAAACCACATTCTTTGCAGTAATATAATCAATCATGACTGCCGTTGTAGTACCGGCATCTATATAAACAAAATCATTATCCACAATAAGTGATGCCGCATATCTGGCAATCTGTTCCTTTTCGCTGCGATTCTGCTTAAGCCTGTTGATAACCTTCTCATCCTGAGTATGGATATTCGTATTATTGACAATCGCACCACCATGTACCTTGGTGAGATAACCCTTCTTGTCCATTGCAACCAGATCACGCCTGATTGTTGACTCAGATGTATCAAGCTCATCCATAAGCTGCTGAACAGTCACACTTCCCATCGAATCTAATATATCGAGTATTTTTTTGCATCTATCTTCCGCCAGCATCTAATCCCCCCTGTTTATCAAACTATTCAAAGACTTATTTTATAAGCCATTTATTTAATGCTCATTTTCAAATTACTGTATTAAACATTTCAATATTCATTTAACTTGTAGTATAATTATATTTTCATAATCCGTCATTGTCAATCATAATCCGTCATTTATATTCACAAATAATCACACTAAAAATTGTTAAAAATTTATAAAGCAAGTTTTATAATTGTGCAATATATGCAAATGCAACATTCATTTTTGTGCAGAATATACTATATATATCATTAATACTTGCCTAATTACTATTTTTAGAATCTTTTCTATTACTAATTTATAATTAACATTAATAGTTCAAATTGACTAATTTTTATTTTGCATCAATCTAACTTTGACTGATTTTGACTGTTTCATTTTTAATTTAGTGTAGCATCCTGAAAAATAATGTAGAAAATTTAAAATAATGAAAATCTGTACAACATATATTACGAATATTACATAAATTCACAATATATTTTATTTACAAATTATATAAAAGAAAGACCACATCATAAACTGATGTAGTCCTTTTAAGAGAGGTGACAGCCGGATTTGAACCGGCGATGACGGTGTTGCAGACCGGGGCCTTACCACTTGGCTATGTCACCATATATTATACTAAAAAACTCCCCGAGTAGGGCTCGAACCTACAACAACTCGGTTAACAGCCGAGTGCTCTACCATTGAGCTATCGAGGATTATTAAGGTTTGTACCTTCAAAACTTCATACAATTCCGATTTGTTTTTCTCAGTTATTAACCAGATTAAGCCCTCGACCTATTAGTAACAGTCAGCTCCACATGTTGCCATGCTTCCACCTCTGCCCTATCTACCTTGTAGTCTTCAAGGGGTCTTACTCCCGAAGGAGGGATATCTCATCTTGAGGGGGGCTTCACGCTTAGATGCCTTCAGCGTTTATCCCTTCCAGACTTGGCTACTCTGCCATGCCGTTGGTCGACAACAGATACACCAGTGGTCCGTCCATCCCGGTCCTCTCGTACTAAGGACAGCTCCTCTCAAATATCCTACGCCCACGCCGGATAGGGACCGAACTGTCTCACGACGTTCTGAACCC